>PJUI01000054.1_pt1 | contig 218760 bp, 194 predicted proteins | sample 1512201 | NCBI WGS metagenome assembly PJUI01 (sample SAMN08177670, study PRJNA422409) | Feces metagenome, whole genome shotgun sequencing project. | isolation source: Chicken feces (2) enriched on wood chips | host: Gallus gallus | place: USA: Madison | collected 2015-01-15
AGAGCGCGGAGGAATCGGAAGGACCCCCGACAGGGGGGGGAAGGAAAAGGGGGGGGGGGGGGGGCGCCCCAGGGAAAGCCCGGGGCGAGGCCCCGGGCCCGAAATCTTCCCCCCCCCCCCCCCGGCCCCCCGCCACATCGGACGTCTAAAGAACCCAAGACTCCACGAACCAACACCCTCAACCCTTCACCCAAACCTCAACCACCCCACCCCAAAACCCTCACTGCCGCTGATAAACCTCAGCCCCTTTCCGAACAAACTCCACCGACTTCTCCTGCATGCCCTTTTGCAAGGCTTCCTTCTCACTCACGCCCTGCGCCGCCGCATAGTCCCGCACGTCCTGCGTGATCTTCATGCTGCAGAAATGCGGTCCGCACATCGAGCAGAAATGCGCCACCTTCATCGAGTCCTTCGGCAGGGTCTCGTCGTGGAATTCCTTCGCGGTATCCGGGTCCAGCCCCAGATTGAACTGATCATCCCAGCGGAACTCGAAGCGCGCCTTTGACAGCGCGTTGTCGCGAATCGCCGCGCCCGGATGGCCTTTCGCCAGGTCGGCCGCGTGCGCCGCAATCTTGTACGTGATGATCCCGTCCTTCACGTCCTTCTTGTTCGGCAAGCCCAAGTGCTCTTTCGGCGTCACATAACAGAGCATCGCCGTGCCGTACCAGCCGATCAGCGCGGCGCCGATGCCGGAGGTGATGTGGTCGTAGCCCGGTGCGATATCGGTGGTCAGGGGGCCCAGCGTATAGAACGGCGCCTCGTGGCAATGTTCCAGCTGCAGCTCCATGTTTTCCTTGATCATCTGCATCGGCACATGGCCAGGGCCTTCGATCATGACCTGCACATCATGCTTCCACGCCACCTGCGTCAGCTCGCCCAGCGTCTTCAGTTCAGCGAATTGCGCTTCGTCGTTGGCGTCATAGCCCGAGCCCGGACGCAAGCCGTCACCCAGCGAGAAGCTGACGTCATACGCCTTCATGATTTCGCAGATTTCTTCGAAGCGCTCGTACAGGAAGCTTTCCTTGTGATGCGCCAGGCACCACTTCGCCATGATCGAGCCGCCGCGCGACACGATGCCGGTCATGCGGTCGGCCGTCATCGGGATGAACGGCAGGCGCACGCCGGCATGGATCGTGAAGTAGTCCACGCCCTGTTCGGCCTGTTCGATCAGCGTGTCGCGGAAAATTTCCCACGTCAGGTCTTCGGCCTTGCCGTCCACCTTTTCCAGCGCCTGGTATATCGGCACCGTTCCAATCGGCACGGGTGAGTTGCGGATGATCCATTCGCGCGTCTCGTGGATGTGCTTGCCGGTGGACAAATCCATCACCGTGTCGCCGCCCCAGCGGATCGCCCACGTCATCTTTTCGACTTCTTCCCCAATGCCCGAGCTCACGGCCGAATTACCGATGTTGGCGTTGATCTTCACCAGGAAGTTGCGGCCGATGGCCATCGGTTCCACTTCGGGGTGGTTGATGTTGGCGGGGATGATGGCGCGGCCGCGCGCGATTTCGTCGCGCACGAATTCCGGCGTGATGGCGGCGGGGATGGCCGCGCCGAACGATTGGCCGGGGTGCTGGCGCAGCAGGCGCTTCACCATCTTTTCGCCGTCTGGGCCGCTGTCTCGCAGCGTTTGCAGATAGTGCTCGCGGCGCAGGCTTTCGCGGATGGCCACAAATTCCATTTCGGGCGTGATGATGCCGCGGCGCGCATAGTGCATCTGCGACACGTTGGCGCCGGCCTTGGCGCGGCGCGGCGGGCGTTGCAGGTCAAAGCGCATCGCCGTCAGCTTGGGATCGGTCAGGCGTTCTTTGCCGTAGTCACTGGTCGGACCCGACAGCACTTCCGTGTCGCCGCGCTCTTCGATCCAGCCGCGGCGCAGCTCGGGCAGGCCGCGGCGGATGTCGATCTTGGCGTCGGGGTCGGTGTAGGGGCCGCTGCAGTCGTAGACCGTCAGGGGCGGGTTCTTTTCCCCGCCGAACATGGTCGGCGTGTCGTCCTGCTCGATTTCCCGAAACGGCACGCGGATGTCGGGGCGCGAGCCCGTCTCATACACGCGGCGCGATTTGGGCAGCGGCGCGACGGCCGCCGCGTCGACTTCGGCGGTGGCGGCCAGGAATTTGGGATTGGCATTCATGGAAAGCTCCAAGCGATTGGTTGGAGCCGATTGGGAATGGACTTCCGCCACGCGTGCGGGGACACGTGGCGGAAATACGGCTCCCAGCATCGGCATTATCCGTACTGGTACGAAGGGACTCTCTCAACACGTCCAGCCGAAAAGGCGGGACGAGTACCCCTGCGCGAAAGCGAAGTATAGAGCCTGGCGGGCCAGTCGCTTCAACGATGCGATGTGGCGTGGCGCCAGCGATGATCAACATGCATGAAGCCATTCTTAAAGTGCTCGTCATCCAGAGCTGGTATTACTGCTTTACATTTGGATTCAGACTGCGGCGACACGGTCATGCAGGTTCTGTACACTTTTTCCAACCAAACGCTGGGCGGGCTATCGACTCGCCGGGCATAGCTAACTAAAGAAGAAGGAATCGAGCATGCAACTGACCCTACGCAAATTGGCGCCCGCCTTGGTTGTCGTGACGTTGGCGCTGGCGGGTTGCAAGACCGCCCCGACAAAGGCGCCCGGCGCCGCGGCCACGCCCGATGCCAGCCAGCAATCGACGCAACCGGCCACCGCTTCGTCGGTGGACTTCTATCTGGCGCAACAACAACCGGCTCCCGGCATGCGCGAAATCTCGCTGCCCGATGGCAAGCTCTACATGCAGGAAATGCCCGTGCTGACGCGTGCTGACCTGACCGACGCTGCCGCGCTGGTTGATCGTCAAGGCCAGAACTTCGTGGGTCTGCGTTTCTCGGAATCCGGCGCTCGCAAGCTGACTGAAATCAGCACCAAGAACGTCGGCAAGCGCCTGGCGCTGGTGATTGATCAGGAACTGGTTGCTGCCCCGAGCATCGCCGAACCGCTGAACCGTGGCGTGCTGGCATTTGGTGTGGCCTCGGCTCAAGCCGCTTCTGAAATCGCCGCCAAGATCCGTGGCGATGCCGCACCGGCTCCGGCCAACGGCGCACCGGCCCCCGCGCCGAAGCCCTGATCGCGACACGCTCCGGTTAAATATCCGCGCCCATCGGCGCGGATATTTTTTTGCGCGCGGCCAACGCAAGGCCAATGCAAATCTTCAGGCGGATAGCGGCGTGGCCAAGCCCGCCAGCGACGCCTCCATGACCCGCCGCGCCTGGATCAGCACATCGCGTTTCCAGGCGTCGGTCTCGATATAGAACGCGGCGCGCAGGTCGCGCTTGATGCGCTGGCGCAAAGCGGCGGGGGCGTCGGGATGGTTGTGCAGCCATTGTTCGGCGCGCAGCGCATTCAATACCTTCAGGCCAGGCAGCGTGCCGTACTCCAGCGTCAGCCCGTTGTATTCGGCTTGTGGGCATTCTTCCATCGCTGCCATGTCCACCGTGCCGGCGAGTTCGCAGGACGTTGAGCTGCCTTCTTCGGCGCTGGTCACAGCAGGCCCCCACCAGCGCCGTGCTCGCGCCAATGATTCGGGGCCCGCAGGCGTGCCTTGATAGATGCATTCCGCGACGCCTTGCGCGCCCAGGCCGGTATGCACATCAATCCACGCGATGCGGGCGCAGCGCCGGCCGTGTTCGCGCAAGATGGCGCGTAGCGTCAGGTGGCTCCAGGTAGGCGCGCGGCCCGCATAGAACAGCCCGTTGGGGTCAACCTGCTGGCCGCCTGACACCGCGGCTTGCAGGGCGCTGCGGCCATGGCGCAACGCGCGCCACGCCAGGCTCAACTCACTGCCCAGGCCCGGCGGGTGATTCCCATCAGGCACCAGCAGCGAAGCAATCGCAAGGTAGTGGCGGTCGTTTTCCAGGGGCTGCGAGAAGTCGCGAAAGTTGCGGTTCAGGTCTACGTTTTCGTGCGTGGCGCGGCGGTCCCAAGAGAAGCCGTAGGGGTTCAGCGCATGCAGGTAGAGCACGGCCAGATCGTCGCGCGTGCATTGTGCGTGCCAGCGCGCGTCGCGCAGCAGCGCGGTTTGCACGGCGGAGCCGCAATAGCCTTCGATGCCATGGCAGCCGCTGCTGATCACGAGCAGGTTGGGGGCGTCGGGCGCGCCCAGCCGGGCGACATCCAGCGCCAGCGTTTCGCCGTCGCGTCCGGGCAGGGGATGGATGTGGTGTTGCACGGCCAGATCGCGTTCGGCGCACGCGTCCAGAAACTTGCGGCGCGCTTCTGCGTACTGGCTTGAAAAACTGCTCAAGTCCATGGCTCACGATTCCTGCAAGTCGCCGCGCGCCAATTGCGCGCGGTGATCATGAGCTTACTCGCGCGGCAGGAAAAATCAGCCGATCTTGCGGCCGCGCGGTTTGACGGTGCGGCGCGCCTGCGCCGTTTCAATAAAGGTTTGCGTCAATGCTTCGAGCATGGCTCGGTCATCGGGGGTCAAGCCGTCGAATTGCGACGGCGCAATGTTGGGGAACGGCCATGGCGCTTGGGGGCGAGGGCGGCGGGCCACGCGTGGCATGGTCTCGGCAATGCCAGCCGGAGGCAAAGTATCAGACAGGTCGTAGCCTTCCATGGGCAATTCCATGGGACCCTTACCTGTCTCCAGCCATTCAAGCTCAATCTTCAGAATCTGCGCGAGCTTACGGGTCGATCGGCTGGAGTGCCGAAGGCCGTTTTCGTAACTGGCGATTGCACTTTGCGAGATTCGCGCGAGACGAGCGAGCGTCTTCTGCGTGTGACCACGCAGAAGACGGGCTTGCTTCAATCGGTCTGAAAATGTCTTCACGCGTCGATTGAAGCTTGCTCAGGATTTACTTTGGTGGTTATAAGCATTACCTGAGTGATAGTTTTGGGAGGCGCGGTCACATGCTTGAACGGGGCTATGTGTTGGTCGTGCAACTTGATGAAATGGCGAGCAATAATTTTGTCGCGGCCTTGCGAGAATTTCAATGGCAGGTCAGCGCCTGTGAATCGCCGGATGAGCTGCTGGATCGGTTGCGCACGCAAGATGTCGACGCGATGGTGCTGCGTGGGCAGGCAGAAGGGGTGCCGAAGCTGATTGCGGCGTTGCGCCGCGCAGCGCCTGATGCGGCAGTCGTGTGGCAGGCGCCAGCGGCCTCAGCGCGCGAACGGGTCGAGGCCCTGGAGGCGGGCGTGGATGCCTATAGTTCAGCCCGCATGGGGGCGCTGGAGTGGGACGCGTTGCTGCGCAATCTGCGCCGCCGCATGTTGCCGCCCGCCACCGATGGCCCTGCATGGCGTTTGCACGAACGGGTGCTATCCGGCCCCGACGGCGAGCGCCTGCCATTGACGCTGACCGAACGTGCCTTTTTTGTCCGCTTGTTGCGGGCGCCAGGCCATTGCCTGCGCCGTGATCGCTTCTTTCCGCGTAATCCGCAAGAGGGCGCGCGTAGCGTCGATGTGCTGGTGTCGCGGCTGCGCAGCAAGGCGCGCCGATTTGACATCGAACTGCCGGTGCTGGCCGTGCGGGGGTGGGGCTACATTCTGCTGCAGCACACGCCCGCCGCGGCCAGCGCGGGTTCAGAGAACGACGAGGTTGTCCCGATGCATGAGCTCGGGTTCGGTCATGCTGCCCAGAATGCGGGCGATCTGTGACGACGGCTGACGCAGGATGCGCCGGGTATCCGCAGACGAATAGTTGATCAGGCCGCGGGCGCATTCGCGTCCCTGGCTGTCCACGCAGGCCACGACGTCGCCGCGTCCGAACTCGCCTTCGACATCGGTCACGCCAATGGGCAAGAGGCTCTTGCCCTCGCGCAGCAAGGCCTGCACCGCGCCGTCATCCAGAATCACGCGGCCACGAAGACGTAGGTGGTCGGCCAGCCATTGTTTGCGGGCAGACCATACGGGCAGCACGGCGCGCAGTTCGCTGCCGATGCATTCGCCTTGCGCCAAACGCGTCAGCACATTGCGTTCACGGCCCGAGGCGATGATGGTGTGCGCGCCGCTGTGCGCTGCGCGTTTGGCGGCCAGCACCTTGGTCAGCATGCCGCCGGTGCCAATGCCGCTGCCGGCGCCGCCCGCCATGGCTTCCAGCGCGGGGTCGCCTGCTTGCGCGTGCGACATGAATTTGGCGTCGGGGTTTTTGCGGGGGTCGGCTTCGTACAGGCCGCGCTGGTCGGTCAGGATGATCAGCGTGTCGGCTTCGATCAGGTTGGTGACCAGCGCGCCCAACGTGTCGTTGTCGCCGAGCCGGATTTCATCGGTGACGACCGTGTCATTTTCATTCACGATCGGCACGACGCCCAAACGCAGCAGCGCAAACAGCGTGCTGCGGGCGTTCAGGTAGCGGTGGCGGTCGGCCAGGTCTTCGTGGGTGAGCAGGATCTGCGCGGTGCGCAGGCCGTATTCAGCGAAAGCCGCTTCATAGGCCTGGCACAGCCCCATCTGGCCCACGGCCGCAGCGGCTTGCAGTTCGTGCATGACGGACGGGCGCTTGCGCCAGCCCAGCCGCGCCATGCCTTCGGCAATGGCGCCGCTTGAGACCAGCACGATCTGCTTGCCCTGCTTGTGCAGGGCGGCGATCTGTGCGGCCCAGTGCGCCACGGCGGCGCGGTCCAGGCCACGGCCTTCGTTGGTGACCAGCGACGAGCCGACTTTGGCGACAAGACGCTGGGCGTTGGTGACGACGGAAACGGCGGGTGTTTCAGCAGACATGTTGGGCGCCGGCTGCGGCGAGAAAAGACGTAATCGTAAGGACTGCGATTATGGCTTATTCGTCGCTTGCGCGCGGCGCGGCGGGCTTGTCGGCATCCGAGCGCGTGTCGTCAAAGCGGGGGTCCGGCGCCACATAGGTGCCTTCGGCCTGGTCGCGCGACAGGTGTTCCTTTTCGCGCTCGGCGTCCAGGTAGTCTTGCAGCGCGTACAGCAGGTCTTGCGTGCCTTCGCCGGTCAGGCCGGAAATGGCGAACACAGGGCCCTTCCAGTCATACAGCTCCAGGAAGCGGCGCTTGGTGTCTTCGGGGTCCGGCACCATGTCCAGCTTGTTCAGCACCAGCCAGCGCGGCTTTTGAGCCAGTTCCGGGTCGTAGCGGCGCAGTTCTTCAACGATGGCGCGCGCGTCGACGACGGCTTGCTCGACCGGATCGGCGTCGGGGTCGGGCGTGGACACGTCAACCAGGTGCAGCAGAACCCGGGTGCGCGCCAGGTGACGCAGGAACAAGTGACCCAGGCCCGCGCCTTCGGACGCGCCTTCGATCAGGCCGGGAATATCGGCCACGACAAAGCTGCGCGACGGCGACGTGCGCACGACGCCCAGGTTCGGGTGCAGCGTGGTGAACGGGTAGTCGGCGATCTTCGGCTTCGCATTCGAAATGCGGGTGATCAGCGTCGACTTGCCGGCATTCGGCAGGCCCAGCAGGCCCACGTCCGCCAGCACCTTCAATTCCATGCGCAGGTAGCGGTGTTCGCCTTCCTTGCCGGGCGTCCACTGGCGGGGCGCGCGGTTCAAGCTGGATTTGAAGTGGATGTTGCCCATGCCGCCCTGGCCGCCGGCGGCCAGCACGACTTTCTGGTCGTGCGTGTCCATGTCGAACAGGACTTCGCCGGTTTCGGCGTCATGGATGACCGTGCCCACGGGCACGCGCAAGGTGATGTCGGGGGCGGCTGCGCCGTATTGGTCAGAGCCGCGGCCGTTTTCACCGCCCTTGGCGCGGTGCAGGCGCGCGTAGCGGAAGTCGATCAGCGTGTTGATGTTGCGATCGGCCACCGCATAGATGGTGCCGCCGCGTCCGCCGTCGCCGCCGTCCGGGCCGCCTTTGGGGATGAACTTTTCGCGGCGAAAGCTCGCCACGCCATTGCCGCCTTTACCGGCGACCACTTCAATGGTGGCTTCGTCTACGAATTTCATGGTGTTTGCGCGTGTAGTGGGTAATGGGGCAGGCGCCCAGGGGGCGCCGCCAGGAGGCATTGGAAAGCTTACTCGCCAATTGCCTTAAAACAAAAAAGCCCTGCCGCATGCGACAGGGCTTTTGCCGTTCGGCAACGCGGTACACCGCGTTGCGCTGACCGTGCTTGTCCGATTACTCGGCAGCGACGATCGAAACGGTTTGCTTGTTCAATGCGCCCTTGAAGCCGAATTGAACCTTGCCGTCGATCAGCGCGTACAGGGTGTGGTCCTTGCCCATGCCGACGTTCACGCCAGCGTGGAAGCGAGTACCGCGCTGACGCACGATGATCGAACCAGCGGGAATCAGTTCACCGCCGAAAGTCTTGACGCCCAGACGCTTTGATTCTGAGTCGCGTCCGTTTCGCGTAGAGCCGCCGCCCTTTTTCTGTGCCATGTTTAGCTCCTGCTAAGTGGTACCGAGTCGCGTCTTAAGCCGTGATGGCTTCGATGCGGATTTCGGTGTAGTTCTGACGGTGGCCCTGACGCTTCTGATAGTGCTTGCGACGGCGCATCTTGAAGATCTTGACCTTGTCGTGGCGGCCTTGCGCAAGAACCGTTGCCTTGACCACAGCGCCGGAGACGAGGGGCGTGCCAACTTTCAGTTGGTCGCCTTCGCCCACGGACAGCACTTGGTCCAGGGTGATTTCTTGCCCAATGTCTGCCGGTATCTGTTCTATCTTGAGTTTTTCGCCAGCGGCAACGCGATACTGCTTGCCACCGGTTTTTACGACCGCGTACATGGGGTGTTCCTTAAATAGGTAAATGGGTTTATTTGCGCGGGGTCCCAACCCTGCTGGGCGGGATGTCCGTTTCTGGAAAGATCGCATTCCTGTCTAGTCGCCAGAAGACTGGCAAGAAGGAAAGGACCCTAGCGCTTTACAGCACAGCTTCCAGACGGGTTACGCAAACAACCGACGTAATTCGGGCATTGCTGACCGAATCCGGGATATTAGCGCGAGGCTTTTCAAAAGTCAAAAAGCCGTTGCAGGGTAAGGGCTTAGGTGTGGCGCGCACGCTTCACGCCGGGGGAACCACCCGCCGAGCGATGTCGCGCGCCACCTGGCGGATGCCTTCCATCACGTCGCGGCGGTGGGCGTCGTCCAGCCGGTCGGTGGGGATCGATGTGCTGACCGCCACCCGCTTGCCCAGCGGGGTTAGGCCCACATAGGCGGCGTAGCAGACCAGGCCCGTCGCCACTTCCTCAAGGTCCTGCCCCAGCCCCATCTGCCGGACAAGATCCAGCTCCTGATTCAGCGCCTGGCGGGTGGCGAGCGTGCGGTCGGTGACGCGCGGCAGCTCGTCCGGCACGCAGGCGGCCAACTCGTCCGGTTGCAGGTTGGCCAATAACGCCTTGCCCAGCGCGCAGGCGTGGGCCGGCAGCCGCATGCCCAGTTCAGACACCAGCCGCACCGGGCGGCGCGCGTCTTCGCGGGCGATATAAACCACGTCGAACCCGTCCAGCACGGCCAGTTGCACGACTTCGTTGTGGCGGGCCACGAACTCGCTGGCGGCTTCATGAAACGCGGTTTGCAGGCCGTCGTGGCGCAGATAGGCGAAGCCCAGCGCCATCAATTCGATGCCGATGATGTAGCCGCCGTCCTTGCGTTCGATCCAGCGGCGGTGCTCCAGGCAGTCCAGCAGCAGGTACAGCGTGCTTTTTGCCAGTTGGCAGGCTTGGCCCAGTTCGGCCGCCTTGACCGGGGTGCGGCGGTTGGCGAGCACGCGCAGGATGTCGTGGGCGCGCCGGATGGCGGGGACGTCGTATTCAGTGGCCATCGATCTCTTGTGTCCAATATATTGGACTTAAATTCATAATGTTGGACATGATAAATGGATTCCCCTAGACTCGTCGCACATCATTTTGAATGCCGCACAGAAGGCATACAGCGAGGAGACAAATGAACGAAGCAAACACTCTGCCTTCCGACTTGACGCGGGCGTTGCTCGTGGGCCGGGTATGGCGTCCGGCGCCGGTCAACGGCCCCAGCGTGGTGGTGGTGCGTAACGGTGAAGTCTTCGACATCACCGCCGCGGCGCCCACCGTGTCCGACCTGCTGGATCGCCCTGATCGCGTGGCGTTCGCGGCAAGCGCCGAAGGAGAATCGCTGGGCGATGTGCGGGCCTTGATGGCCGCCACCCTGCAAGGCGGCGGCGGGCTGCGCCTGCTGGCCCCCTGCGATCTGCAACCCATCAAGGCGGCGGGCGTCACGTTCGCCATCAGCCTTCTGGAACGCATGATCGAAGAAGAGGCGGGCGGCGACGCCAGCCGCGCGGACGAGATCCGCGTGCGGATGCAGGCGCTGATCGGGTCGGACCTGTCCCGCCTGCGCCCCGGCTCGCCCGAGGCGGCCAAGCTGAAGACCGAACTGGTTGACCGCGGCCAGTGGTCGCAATACCTGGAAGTGGGCATCGGCCCCGACGCCGAAGTCTTCTCCAAAACGCCTGCCATGGCGTCGGTGGGGTTTGGCGCGCAGATCGGCGTGCTGCCCGAATCCCAGTGGAACAACCCCGAACCCGAAATCGTGCTGGCGGTGGACAGCCGCGGCGAGGTCGTGGGCGCCACCTTGGGCAACGACGTCAACCTGCGCGACATCGAAGGCCGCAGCGCCTTGTTGCTGACCAAGGCCAAGGACAACAATGGTTCCTGCGCCATCGGCCCCTTCATCCGGCTGTTCGACGACGCCTTCACTATGGATAGCGTGCGCCAGGCGGATGTGTCCTTGCGCATCGAAGGCGCCGACGGCTTCGAGCTGGACGGCGTGAGCCATATGCGCGAAATCAGCCGCGATCCGCTCGACCTGGTGCGCCAGGCTTACGGCGCGCACCATCAATATCCCGACGGCTTCATGCTGTTCCTGGGCACGATGTTCTCTCCCAGCCAGGACCGCAAAGGCCCCGGCACCGGCTTCACGCACAAGCTGGGCGACCGCGTCGTCATCGCGTCCGATCGCATCGGCGCGCTGGTGAACGACGTGCAGTTGTCCACCGAGATTGCGCCCTGGACGTTCGGCGTGCGTGCGCTGTACGCCAACCTGGCCGAGCGCGGCGTGTTTCCGAAAGCGCCGGCGGCATAAGTCCAGGCCGCTGGGAGCCGGGCGGGGAACAGGGCGGGGAACAGGGCGGGGGACAGGACGGGGAATAGGGCGGGGAATAGGGCGGGGATAAGGGCGGGGATAAGGGCGGGGATAAGGGCGGGGGCAGGCATGCGAAGTGCCGGGGGATGCTAGCGTCCCGCCCCGGCGTCTTGCCCTGCGTCCCGCTCCTGAACACCCCGTATAATCGCTGGTCGAATCCCCCGCCGCTTCCGGCGGCCCAGCGGTAAGAGCCCCCATGCGGCTCGTTTCACTTGTCGGATACGTCTTGAATCTCCCCGCGCTTATTGCCCCCATTGCTGACGATATGAAGGCTGTCGACGCGGTCATCCGCGATCGGCTGAATTCGGATGTGGTTCTGATCCGCACGATTGGCGACTACATCATTGGCGCGGGCGGCAAGCGCATGCGCCCGGCCATGGTGCTGATGGTGGCGCGCGCGCTTGGTTACGAAGGCACGCATCATCAGCTGCTGGCCGCCGTTGTGGAATTCATCCACACGGCCACCTTGCTGCACGACGATGTGGTGGACGAATCCGACTTGCGCCGTGGCCGCGAGACCGCCAACGCCGTCTTCGGCAATGCGGCCAGCGTGCTGGTTGGCGACTACCTGTATTCCCGTTCCTTCGAAATGATGGTGGAAGCCGACTCGATGCGCATCATGAGCATCCTGTCCGAAGCCACCACCGTCATCGCCGAAGGCGAAGTGCTGCAACTCCTGAACGTGCACGACCCGGACGTCTCGCAAGAGCGCTACCTGCAAGTCGTGCGCTACAAGACCGCCAAGCTGTTCGAAGCCGCCGCCCAAGTCGGCGCCGTGCTGGCGGGCGCCACCCCCGAACAGGAAGCCGCCGCCGCCGCCTACGGCCGCCACGTCGGCACCGCCTTCCAATTGGTGGACGACGTGCTGGACTACAGCGGCGACGCCGCCGCGCTTGGCAAGAACGTGGGCGACGACCTGCGCGAAGGCAAGCCGACCCTGCCGCTGATCCGCGTGATGGAAGTGGGCACCCCGGAACAACAGCAATTGATCCGCGACGCCATCAAGACCGGCGACGCCGACTTCGCCGCCGTGGCTGCCGCTATCCAGGCAACCGACGCGTTGGAACACGCCCGCCAGGCCGCCGTGGCCGAAGCCGACCGTGCCCGCGAAGCCCTGTCGATCTACCCCGTTTCCCCTTTCCTGAATTCTCTGTTAGAATTCTGCGCTTTCGCGGTGAATAGAGATCGCTAACGCGAACTAGGGCTAAAAGCCCGAGGGCGCACTGATTCAGGGTTTGGAAGTTCGGTTGAAAAACCCGATTTTCAAAAAAACTGAATTTAGGTTCTAATAGCGGTCGCTGTTGATTGGCAAGTTCATCAACAAAAGTCATCAGCGAAAGATGTTTGGTTGCACTGAGCGTAGCCGAGCAGGTAGTTAGAGTAGAAGTGTTCGGGGTAGCAATATCTCAGCAGTGATACTCCAGTAGTAAGACTCGGGGCGTAGCTCAGCCTGGTAGAGTACTGCGTTCGGGACGCAGGAGTCGGAGGTTCGAATCCTCTCGCCCCGACCACTTGATGTGGTCGAATTCTTGAAAGTGTTTCCCGACACTTTTAGCTGAAAGCCGGTATCGCGCAAGCGGGCCGGCTTTTTTGCGTTTGCGCTTCCATTGTTGATTGCGGGCAACGTCCCAAAGGGAAGCGCCAAAGGGAAGGAAGCCCTAAACGGAAGCGCTAATCGGAAGCCCTAAACGGAAGCTCTAATCGGAAGCGCTAAAGGGAAGGAAGCGCTAAACGGCTTCCCGTCTCCCTCCACCCGATCAGCGGCGCAGCTCGATCACTTGCTCGGCACCTACGGCCCGGGCCCGCAGCTGGCCACAACCGCCTTCCACGTCCTGCCCCGCGCTGTTCCTTACCTTGGTCAGCACGCCGCGGCGGTGCAGGGTGCGGACAATCTCGCGGATGCGTTCGGTATCGGGTCGCTCGTAGTCATCCCCCTCCAGGCTATTGAAGGGAATGACGTTGAGCACGCCGAACTTGCCCTTGAGCAGGCGCGGGATCGCGTCGAGTTCGTCGTCACCGTCGTTGACGCCCTTGAGCAGCGTCCACTGGTACTGCACCGGGTAGCCGGTATCGCGGGCATAGGCTTCACCCAGCTCGACCAGTTCTTCCGGCGTGATGTGCGGCGCGCGTGGCAGCAGGTGCCGGCGCAGATCGGCCTTGGTCGTATGAAGCGATAGCGCCAGCGCGGGCTTCACGCGTTGCTGCGGCAAGGCCTCGAACACGCGCCGGTCACCGACGGTGGAGAAGACCAGGCTCTTGTGGCCGATGTTGCCTTCCGTGCCGAGCAGGTCGATGGCTTCGAGCACGTTGGCCAGGTTGTGCGCCGGTTCGCCCATGCCCATGAAGACCACTTTCTTCACCGCGCGCAGACGCCGCGCCATCACAAACTGGGCAAGGATTTCCATGCTGGTGACCTGGCGGATCAGGCCGCTCTTGCCCGTCATGCAAAAAAGACAGCCCACCGCGCAGCCGACCTGGGTAGACACACAGAGCCCGTCGCGCGGCAGCAGCACGCTTTCCACCATCTGGCTGTCGGCCAGTGAAAGGAGCAGGCGCGAACCATCGTTGCCAGCGTGTTCGGCGTGGATGCGGGCAAGGCCGTCCAGTTCCATCGCCAGCGCGGGTAGCGCGTCACGCACCGCCAGCGGCAGGAAGTTGTCGAAGCGCCGCCGCCATGTGTCGCTGTTGAACGCTTGCCCGCTCAGCCAGGCGCGCACGACCCGGCCGCGATGAGCGGGCTGGGCGCCAAGGGCCGCAAGGCGTAGGTCGAAGTCTGAAAAGCGCATGGGGAGCGGATTTTACTCCGCCCGGTATGGGCACTCGCGAAGCGGGGCCGGCCACGCACTTTGTGAAACCTAGTTTGGCTTCCAGAAAACGTAATTTGCCTGATACGCCACTTTGACTTGCTCGCCAACGTTCGAATTCGCGCACGGTGTTTGAGGAGGCGCTCCGCCTGCGCTGACGAGTCTTTGAATGTACGTGACGCCTGTCAGTACTCCCACGCCCACGGACGGATTGGCGAGGACCAATTGGTCATATAGCCGGTCGGCGCCGGCGTGCGCGCGCACGATTTCCATTCCCGTCAATGCCGACCCGTCAGCACTTTTCCAGGTTTCTGGCGGGCTGGTGTAGGTGCCACTGAGGCGTTCGCTTGAATTGCCTAGCGTGGCCGAGGCGGATTTGATTATCCAGGCAAGCTTGGCGCCATCCGTACGGCTGGTTTGGCACACATAGGTAATGTGCCCGTTCGCAGGCGCATTCCACGCGATTGAGTTATCTGCCGGCACCTGCATCAGTGCCGGCAAACTGTTATTTGCCACGGCGAGCGGCGCGAGCGTAACGAGCCCGACGGACAAGAGCAAGCCAATTGGCGGCTTGAGGAAGTGCGAATCACGCTTTTGCATGGGTGTCCTTCGATTATCAAACCGCCTGAAAGGGCGAAAAAATCATACACAGTTTGAGTTCATAATTTCGGAACTAAACTATTTGGAACGATTGTATTAAACAGACACAACAATTAGTAAAAATATTATCCAGCTTGCTTAGAATCCTTCTGTAATCTTCCTGTCAGCTCACGTAACTACTTACATTTCGGCTGTCGCGGTGCCCGCGTTGCACCGCCTACAGGATTAATCCCCAGCTCGGATACGGGGGATTGCATGACCGCACACCATCTTCAAATTTTCGGGTAGTTCGCTGCACTGTTTAGTGCTTGTTTCAACGAAGATCGCAAGAGAGGTAGACCATGCAAGATAAGCCGCCCGTTCCGGGCCTGTCCGATTCCCTCGATTCCCGTTTTGGCTCGGAAGTCATGGGGCACGTCGCGGAATCAAAGGTCTTTCCCAAAGGCCAGATGCGGGAAGACGTTGCATACCAGATCATCACCGACGAACTGTATCTTGACGGAAATGCACGTCAGAATCTGGCGACTTTTTGCCAGACTTGGGACGATGAAAACGTCCACAAGCTGATGGATCTGTCGATCAACAAAAACTGGATCGACAAGGAAGAATATCCGCAGTCGGCCGCCATCGATTTGCGCTGCGTGAACATGATGGCGGACCTCTGGAATGCCCCGACGCCCGCGAACGGCCAGGCGGTCGGCACTAACACCATTGGTTCGTCCGAGGCATGCATGCTGGGCGGAATGGCCATGAAGTGGCGCTGGCGCAAGCGTATGCAGGCCGCCGGCAAGCCTACCGACAAGCCCAATTTTGTTTGTGGTCCCGTGCAAGTGTGTTGGCACAAATTTGCGCGCTACTGGGATGTCGAGATCCGCGAAATCCCGATGGAGCCCGGCAAGCTGTTCATGGACCCCGAGCGCATGATCGCCGCCTGCGACGAAAACACCATTGGCGTCGTGCCCACGTTCGGCGTGACGTACACCGGCAACTACGAGTTTCCGCTGGCCCTGCACGAGGCGCTGGACAAGCTGCACAAGGACAAGGGCTGGGACATCGACATGCATATCGACGCCGCAAGCGGCGGCTTTCTTGCACCGTTTGTCGCGCCTGAAATCGTTTGGGACTTCCGCCTGCCCCGCGTGAAATCCATCAGCTCATCGGGTCACAAATTCGGCCTGGCGCCGCTGGGCTGCGGCTGGGTCATCTGGCGCGACGCCGCGGCGCTGCCCAACGAACTCGTGTTCAACGTGGACTACCTGGGCGGGCAGGTGGGCACCTTCGCCATCAACTTTTCCCGGCCTGCGGGGCAAGTCATTGCCCAGTACTACGAATTTCTGCGTCTGGGCCGCGAAGGCTATACAAAAGTGCAGACCGCGCTTTATCAGGTCGCGTCTTACATCGGGGAAGAAGTCGCCAAGCTGGGGCCTTACGAGATGATCTGCAGTGGCGATCCGAAAGAAGGCATTCCCGCCGTGTGCTTCAAGATCAAGGAAGGCGCAAAGATCGGGTACACGCTGTACGACTTGTCCGAGCGCTTACGGCTTCGGGGATGGCAAGTGCCGGCATTCGCACTGAACGGGAAGATGTCCGACACCGTCGTGATGCGCATCATGTGCCGGCGCGGGTTCGAGATGGATTTCGCAGCGTTGCTGATCGAGGACATGAAGGGCGCACTGGCCTATCTGGCTGAGCACCCGTCCTTGCACGGCGTCGCCAGCGAAGAAGGGTTCAACCACACCTGAACGTGGTCTGAAGCTTTCCCATCCGATCGTCAATAGATCTCCATTCTGGGGGAATGATCTATGCCTGACTCGCTTCCAAACAAAGCGGTGAGCAAGCCTTCGCTCAAAAAACTCGGAATCGGCACCGTCGCGATCATGAACATCGTCGCGGTGGTCAGCCTGCGTGGTTTGCCGGCAGAAGCCGAATACGGTTTGAGCTCCATCTTCTACTACCTCTTTGCTGCGGTATTTTTCCTGATTCCCGTCTCGCTGGTTGCAGCTGAACTGGCAACGGGATGGTCCGAGAAAGGCGGGATCTTCCGCTGGGTGGGCGAGGCCTTCGGGCCACGCCTGGCCTTCCTCGCCATGTTCATGTTGTGGGTCGAGGTCACCGTCTGGTTTCCTACCGCGCTCACGTTCGGGGCGGTATCGCTGGCGTTCATCGGGCCAGACCAGCGATGGGATGAAGCACTGTCCGCCAACAAGTACTTCATCCTGGCCATCGTGCTCGGCATCTATTGGCTAGCCACATTCATTGCGTTCCGTGGCGTGGAGACCTTTGCAAAGGTCTCCAAGTGGGGGGGGATAGTCGGCACCATCATTCCGGCGATTATCCTCATCGTGCTGGGGTTCTCGTATCTGTTTGCGGGCAACACGCCGCAAATCAAGTTGTCTTGGGGTGAGGTGATTCCCGACTTCACCAACTTTGACAACATCGTGCTGGCGGCAAGCATCTTCCTGTTCTATGCCGGCATGGAAATGAACGCCATCCACGTCCAGGAAGTCGATAACCCGAAACGCAATTACCCCATCGCCATCATGCTGTCGGCGGTGGGCACGGTGCTGATCTTCGTGTTGGGTACGCTGGCGATTGCGTTTGTCATTCCTCAATCAGACATCAACCTGACACAGAGTCTGCTGGTGGCCTACAACGACATGTTCAAGTGGGCTGGCGTGGCCTGGCTGGGACCCGTCGTCGCCGTGGCCTTGGCCATTGGGGTGCTTGCGGGTGTGGTGACCTGGGTAGCTGGCCCATCGTCCGGCTTGTTGGTGGTGGCCAAGGCGGGCTACTTGCCGCGGTGGTGGCAGCACACCAATGCGCACGGCATGGCCACGCACATCCTGTTGCTTCAAGCGGTCATCGTAAGCCTGTTGGCGACGCTGTTCGTGGTGTTGCCTTCGGTGCAGGCGGTGTACCAGATGCTGAGCCAGCTGACGGTCATCCTCTACCTGGTGATGTACCTGTTGATGTTCTCCGCGGCAATTTATCTGCGCCGCAGCCAGCCCGACCGTCCGCGGCCTTACCGCATACCGGGCGGGGACATGGGGATGTACATCATCGGTGGCGCCGGATTCGTCGGTTCGTTGCTGGCGTTCGTCTTCAGCTTCATTCCGCCCAGTCAGATCTCCGTGGGCAGCCCCTCCACGTACGTTGAAATACTGGTGGGCTTGACCGTCTTCTTCTGCATCATTCCGTTCTTGATCTACATGGTGCGCAAGCCCGGCTGGCGTGATGAGGACAGTGATTTTGCGCCGTTCACCTGGCAGGCAAAACAGACGGTACCCAGCACAACGGTGACGGGTACGCCCGTGGCTACAAGCAGCGCTTCGCCTGCGGCAAGCGGCTCGGCCACCTCGCCTTCCTCCAGATCCTGATAAGCGAATCCGGGAAATCCGCTCAACGGATTTCCCGGTTATCGCCGGAGATTCTCATGGCTATTGATCTCAATACGCTGAAGGCGGCGGTTGATGCTGCCTACGCTCAACATCATGCGGCGCCGGGTGGCGCCAACGCTGACTACATTCCCTACCTGGCAAAGGTGCCGTCCGACCTGTCAGGCGTTGTGGTCGTGACCGTCGACGGCGACGTCTTCGCCGCTGGCGACACGGACTATCCGTTCGCTATCGAGTCAATTTCCAAAGTCTGCACACTGGCGCTGGCCTTGGAGGATGTGGGGCCGGACGCCGTACAGGAAAAGATAGGCGCGGACCCGACCGGGCTACCGTTCAATTCAGTCATTGCATTGGAATTGCATGGCGACAAGCCTTTGTCTCCGTTGGTCAACGCCGGCGCGATGTCGACGACGAGCGTCATCAAGGCAAGTTCCGTTGAAGAACGCTGGACGCGCATCCTCGACATGCAGTCGCGGCTTGCCGGCGCAAAGCTTGAGATGTCGCACGACGTCAACCAATCCGAGCAAAGCACGAATTTTCACAATCGCGCGATTGCCTGGCTGCTGTACTCGGCCGACGCCATGTACTGCGACCCCATGGAGGCGTGCGACGTCTATACGCGTCAGTGCTCAACGCTGGTATCCACCGTGCAGTTGGCGACGATGGGCGCCACGATTGCTGGCAAGGGCGTCAATCCCATCACCAAAGAACGTGTTCTTACGGCGGCCAATGCCCCATTTCTTCTGGCGGAAATGACCATGGAAGGCATGTACGGCAGCTCTGGCGATTGGGCCTATACGGTTGGCCTGCCGGCAAAGAGTGGCGTTGGGGGCGGCATTCTTGCCGTTGTGCCAGGCAAGATGGGAATCGCTGCGTTCTCGCCGCCTTTGGACCCCGTGGGCAACAGCGTCAGGGGGCAACTGATGGTGGCGGCTGTGGCGAAGGCGATGGGATACAACCTGTATGCCGCATGACCTGACCGCCGTGGGTGATCAAGGACGCCGATGACCCAAACGCCGCCCACCCCTCGGTTAAGCGCCAGCGAGAAACTGGTGGTCGCCGGCGCTGCGGCGGCGACGTATGTTGGCGCGTCAATGGGCGGCGCGGTAAGCCTTGCGCTGCCGCATATCGCTTCTGACCTGCACTTCACCGCCGCGCAAGTGCAGTGGATTATCTCGGGCTATCTGTTGGCGCGGATTGCCGGTTTGCGGCCCGGCGGCGCGCTGTGCGACCGCCTTGGCGCACGCCGGATTTTCCTGTTGAGCATGACGGGGTTCGCCGTCACGTCAATCTTCTGTTCGCTGGTCAGCTCGGAAGCGCTACTGATCGGCCTGCGCTTTGTTCAAGGCGCATTCGCCGCGTTATTGTCGCCATCCGCGCTCGTGCTGTTGCGCTCTCACACGCCGCCCAGCAAATTAGCGGCGGCAATGAGTATCTGGTCCGCCGCCGGGATGGCGGGTTTTGGTCTGTCACCCGTGTTGGGCGGCATGCTGTTGGATGCCTGGGGCTGGCGGTCCATCTTCTGGGTGACCGCGCTTGCCACGATTCCCATCGTCTTTGTCGGCTTCCGGATTCGTGAGAAGGCCGCGCCGCAAAGCACGGCACGCAAGCCTTCGATTCTGGGTGAGCTGGCGGTGGCCGCCATGCTTGCGGCGGTTGCGTATTTTGTAGGCCAGTATGACTGGGCCATGCTTTGCTATGCGCTGGCCGCCGCGCTCATCCTCTGGCTGCTTGTCAAACGCGAAGCCGCGTTGCGGCCAGACACGTGGATGCGCGGGTTTGCGATGGCGCCGCAGGTATGCGTGGGCGTGTTCACGTTCGCGGCTATCGTCGGTTCGATGCTGTGGGCATCCTATTTCATTCAGGTCGACTTGCGCCAAAGCGGGTTGGTATTTGGACTGGGCTGCCTGCCGATGGCGGCGGCCGGCTTTCTCGCGTGCTTCATCACGGAGCCGTTGCTCGCCTCCAAAAGATCCAACCTGACCTTCTTGCTCGCCGGACTTTCGATCCTTGGCTTAGGAAGCGTGGCCTACATCGCCGAGCGCAATGCGTCGCTTCCTTGGGCGATATCCGCACTTGCGTTTGCCGGCCTTTGCTACGGCTTTGCCAATGCCTCGGTCACGGCAGTCATCATGAGCATCTTCCCGGCGGAGCGATCCGGGGATGCCTCTTCCATTGCAACGCTATCCAAACAGTTCGGCCAGTTGCTGGGCATTACCGTGGTGGCGAAATTTCGCGACTTGTCAGGAAAAGCGGGGGGATCTGACCCTGCGTTGTTCTATTTCCTGTTGATGTGCGGCGTGGCGGTTGTGGTGTGTGCGGCGTTGCACGCAATGCAGGGGCGTCGATTGGTCATCCGCGCTTAAGCGCACAAAAAAGACCGCAAGAGCGGCCTATGCAGAGAGGTTTGGCCCCACCTGTCACGCAAGTTCCAGGTGAGGCCCGTAGCGATTACTGCTTATTCATGCCGACGAGTGCGTCGCGCAGTTTGATTTTCGGATTTTCAGTGCAGTGCTTAACCAAAAGAGGGGTCTTGGTGGTGATGCCTTCGACATTGAGAACGGCGTCTTCGGGCTTGCCCTTGTGGTTGAGGGCTTCAGCGTAGCTGACGACGATGGGCCGATAGCTTTCTTGGACGCCCAGGAAATCCTGGCAATCCCACAAGGCGAGTGGCTTCTTTGCATCGGCCGCAATGCTGGCCCCCGAAAAGGCCATCGAACCGATAAGGCCAATCATCAAAAGCTGCTTCTTCATGGTCGAGCTCCTAATCGTACTAAGGATGAGGGTAGCTTTGTAAATATAGTGAGCTTTAACTCACATTTGAAGATTACTTAATCGATGGGTGGCGGTCAACGAAGATTATCTTTTTTTAAATAAATTCCGACGATATTTTTTATTTAAAGATTATCTGGTTGATATTCAATCGGGCTGTTTAATCATGCGCGATTAATAAAAAAAGAAAATGCGCTTTGAAAAGTCTGGCGTCACTGAATCGCCGGCAAACCAGGTGTCCCAGTGACCTTTCGGGAGAGCAAGAGGAATAAATGCTTACTCCCCCGGAAACGCGGGTTCGGCGCCTGCCTCTTCCAGAAGATCGGCAAGTTCTTCGGCGCCTTTTTCGGTAGCCCAGGCCCAGGCGTTCCAGCCTTCGTTGTCACGCAGGTCTGCTTGGGCGCCATGGGCGAGCAGCAGTTGCGCGATCTTCAGATTGCCGCGCGCCGCGGCAGCCATCAAGGGCGTGCCCCCGTCATCCATGACGGCGTCGACGTCGGCGCCTGCCTCCAGCAGCAAGGCGACCACGGCTTCGCGATCCCAGCTTGCCGCTTGATGCAGGGCGGTCAGCCCGTGGCCGGCGCGGCTGGATAGGCTGGCTCCGTGCGCGAGCAGGACGCGGGCGGCATCGGCCGCGCCGTCTGTGGCGGCGCAGAACAGCGCGGTGCCGCCGAAGTCGTTGCGGGTGTTCACGGACGCGCCCAGCGCAAGCGCCTGTTCGATGGCCGCGGTGTCGTTCTTGCTTGCCGCGTGCAGGAGTTGTTGGTCTGGAGTCATAGGGGATGTAGATGTCAGGAAAACGGATAGGCGAACGATACACGGTGGTGCGTTACCACGGTGGCGTGTGACCCCGGCGCCTGGCGGCTGGCCCGGTTCGAATCGCGCGGCACAGATCGCGGCGGATCGCAGCGGAACCCCCGGCGCCGCCTCCAAAGAGAAGCCGCCTTGCGGCGGCTTCTCTTCCTGAACGGGGGCCGTGTGGGTTACACCCCGATCGGCCCGCCATCGGCGCGCTGGATCACCACCGTGGATGAGCGCGGGCGTACCGTGCCCGTGCTTGCAACGGTGGCGTCATCCGTGCCGTATGCCGGCCAGTTCACCGGGTGCTGGATGTTCAGGAAGATGCTGGTGTAGTCCGGCGTGAAGGCGAAACCGGTAACTTCAGCTTCGTTGGGGCCAACGAAGAAGCGGCGCAGGTCGGCCTGGTTGGACGCGTTGATGGCCGGGCCGGTGCCGGTGCTGTCGGCCAGCGATCCGGGGATCACGGCCAGCATCTGGTCGTTGGTGGCGCGGGCCACGTCGTTGTTGCGGCCGCCATCGATGCCGTTGTCGGTTTGAATCCACAGGATGCCGCGGGGGTCGAAGCCCAGGCCGTCGGGGCTGGCCAGCTGGTTCAGCGTGGTCAGGCCCGAGCGGTTGGTGTCGGCGTTGGCGGCGGCGTTCGAACCGAAGACGAAGATGTCCCACTCGAATTGGGTCGAGCCGGCTTCGTCGTGCCAGCGGATGATGTGGCCGTTGACGTTGTTCAGGCGCGGGTTGGGCGGGTTGGTGCCGCTGGTGGCGTTGCGGCTGCTGTTGTTCGTCAGCGTCAGGTAGATGTCGCCGTTGGTCGGGTGCGTGGCCGTCCACTCGGGGCGGTCCATCGGGGTGGCGCCCACGAAGTCGGCGGCGCCGCGCGTGTTGATCAGGATGGCGTCCAGGCTGCCGAATTCATCGGCCAGCGTGCGTCCGCCCGTGCCCTTGGTGGCGCCAATCAACGGCAGCCATTCGCCCGTGCCGTCTTCGTTGAAGCGCGCGACGTAGAGCGTGCCCTTGTCCAGGTATTTGGCGCCCACGGCCAGGCGGTCGGTGCGCTCGGCGTCCTTCGGGTCCCACACGGCTTCGGACACGAAACGGTAGATGTATTCAAAGCGCGAATCGTCGCCGCTGTAGAAGGCCAGCGGCTTGCCGGCTTCGGGCTTGCTGTAGGCGCAGCCTTCGTGGGCGAAGCGGCCCATCGACGTGCGCTTGGTGGCAATGCTGGCGGGGTCGTAGGGGTCGATCTCAACCAGGTAGCCGAAGCCGTTGACTTCATTGCGCCAGTCTTGCGTGGCGCTGGCGCCCGTTTCCGTGACGTTGAAGCGCGCGAATTCGCCCAGCACTTCCGACGGATCGCCTTGCGCGGTTTCCCATTGGTAGCGGCCGGCGGGGCCTGCGGACACGCCCACGCGGAGCTGGTGCGCAGGGCGCGTGCCGGTGTTCACGAAGCAGGCCGCCCAGTTTTCTTCGGCGGTGATGTAGGTGCCCCACGGCGTGTAGCCGTTGCCGCAGTTGTTGTTGGTGCCGCGCACTTGCGTGCCGTTGGGCGAGAACGGCGTCTTGACCCAGTCGGTGCCGGCGATGGGGCCGGCAATTTTCATGGCGGTGGCCGACGTGAAGCGGCGGTTGAAGCGCGAATTGTTGACGATGTTCCAGCGGCCGTTCTCGCGGCGCACGTGGACGATGGCCACGCCGTGCGCGTTGATTTCCTTGCGCACTTCTTCGGCGGGGCGCTTGCCGGCAACCGCGGTCGGGCCGTTCGGGTGCAGCGCAGCCGGGTCGATGTATTCGTGGTTGATGGCGAGCAGGCCTTCGGTGGAGCTGCCTTCGATCGGGAAGAAGTGCATGCCGTCGTGATGCATGCCCATCGAGTTGAGCAGGTCGTTCGACGAGTTGTTGCCGTTCTGGTCCCAGGGCAGGGCGTTGTCGTTCAGCGGCGTGCCCCAGGGCGCGAACACGTGGGCGACGTAGCCGTTGGGCACGACGCAGCCGTCGGTCATCGAGTTGGGCAGCGATTCGAAACCCAGCTTCAGCGCGGCGGGCGGCTCGGTGCCGCCACCGGGCACTTCAGGCGGTTGCGTCGGCGGCGTGTCGCCGCCCGAGATGTCGTCATCGTCGTCGCTGCTGTTACAGCCCGCCAGGCCCAGCGTCGTCATGGTGGCGAAGGCGGCCGCCAGACCGCCACGCATCACCATGCGGCGCGACATGTTCTTTTCCAGAATGTCGCTGAACGGGCTGTTCTGGCTGGGGTTGCGGACGGTCTTGTCGGAAATGGATTTGCTCATTTGGATTCCTGGCTTGGGGGCTGTGCCTTGAAGGGACGAGCAATGCTAGAAGTCGCAAATGAAAGGTTAATGACAGTCAGCTGAATGCGTGGAAGATTTGACGATTAGATTAAGGGCGAAGGACGCGGCGCGCACGGCGCCAAGCGATGGTGCGCGCCAAGCAAAAGGCCGACACCGTTTGCACGAGCCGGCCTTTTGTTGGGCGCGCGAGCGAAAGGTTGCTTCGCAGCCTCTAGCGTTGGACGCGCGAGTGAAAGGTTACTTCGCAGCCACCAGCGGGCAGCCGCCCTGGTTCAGCGGGCGGAACGCGTTGTCGCCCGGAATGGTGCGCAGAATCTTGTAGTAGTCCCAGCGCGCTTTGGATTCCGACGGCTTCTTCACTTCGACCAGGTACATATCGTGCACCAGCCGGCCATCTTCGCGCAGATAGGCATTACGCGCGAACATGTCGTCGATCTTCATGCCGCGAATCTGCTTCATCACCGCATCGCCTTCCAGCTTGCCGCTTTCCTTCACGCCCTTCAGAAAGGTCAGCACCGACGAATACACGCCGGCTTGCGCCATCGTCGGCACGCGGCCCTTCATGCGTTCGGCGTAGCGCTTGCTCCAGTCGCGCGTGCGGTCGTCCATGTCCCAGTAAAAGCCGGTCGTCAGCACCAGCCCTTGCGCCTGGTCCAGCCCCACGCCATCGACATCCGTAATGAACATCAGCAGGCCGGCCAGCTTCTGGCCGCCTTTGATCAGGCCGAATTCATTGGCTTGCTTGATCGCCATGGTGGTGTCTCCCGACGAATTGGCCAGCGCCACGATCTCGGCTTTTGAGGCCTGGGCTTGCAGCAGGAACGACGAAAAATCGTTCGAGGCGCGCGGATGTTTAACGGCGCCCAAGGTCTGCCCGCCCGCTTGCTTCACGGCGTTTTCCGTGTCGGCCTGCAAGGCGTGGCCGAACGCGTAGTCGGCCGTCAGGAAGTACCACTTCTTGATGCCGGATTCGGTCAGTGCGCGGCCGGTGCCGTTGGCCAGTGCGTAGGTGTCGTAGGTCCATTGCGCGGTCGACGCCGAGCACGCCTTGCCCGTCAGGTCCGACGTGCCGGCGGTGGATGCCAGGAACGCGATGTTGGCGGTGCGCGTGATCTCTTGCACGGCCAGCGCGACGGAAGACGTCGGCACATCTACGATGGCCTTCACGTTGTCCTGGTCGATCCAGCGGCGTGCGGTGGCCGAACCCACGTCGGCCTTGTTCTGGTGATCGCTGACGATGACTTCGATCTTGCGGCCCAGCACGGTTGGCCCGAAGTCCTCCACCGCCATGCGGGCGGCTTCCACCGAGCCCGGGCCAGACAGGTCGGCGTTCATGCCGGACAGGTCGGTCAGAACACCGATGCGGATGGGCTTGTCGGATTGCGCGTGCGCAGCCGGCAGCGCGAAGGCGCCGGCCACAAGCAGGGCGCTAAGCAGTGGTTTCATGTCTTTCCTCCAGGATGGGTGCCCGTTTTGATCGGGTCTGAATGGCGTATCTAAAAGTGGGAGCTACAAGGTGGCGCTACACCGCCGCAGCGGGGGACAGCAAATGGCACAACAGGAATTGATCGGTCTGCGCGTGCGCGTGTGGGCTCGCGTCGAATTGCGCGTCGATGGCGCGCTTGGTCAGGCGCAACGCCAGCGTCGGGCAGGCGGCGGCATCCCGCGCCAGTGCCGTCGCGGCGTGAACGACTTCGCCTTTGGGGACGACGCCGTCAGCCAGGCCCCAGGCTTCAGCCGTGGCGGCATCCAGCTGCAAGTCCGTGAACAGCGCCCGCTTCGCGCGTGCCGGGCCGACCAGGCTGGCCAGGCGCGGCAGCCCGCCCCAGGCTAGCGGCAGCCCCAGGCGCACTTCCGGCAAACGCAGAAACGCATCGGCGCCCAGCACGCGCCAGTCGCACGCCAGCGCCAGCACCGCACCACCGCCCACCGCCGCGCCCTCGATGGCGGCGATGGTCACCTGCGGCAGTTCGCTCCAGGCGCGGCACAGCGCTTCGCCACGCGCCAGCGCGCGTTGCGTGGCCAAGGGGTCGCCCTGCTTCCAGAGCGCAGGGTCTTTCAGGTCGATGCCCGCGCTGAAGATGGCGGGCGTGCCTGTCAGCACCACGGCGCGGATGCGGTCATCGCGCGCCAGTTCGTGCGCGGCGTCGATCAACGCTTCGATAGCCGCCAGATTCAGCGCGTTCGCCTTGCCGCCGCGGTCGTAACGCACCACCGCCACGCCGTCATCGCGCTCGATTGAAACCATGCTCATCCGCTGTCCTTCAGGTTTATTTCGTGGATATACTACCAAGTATGTTGAAAGTCGCAAGACTCCGCGGGGCGTCTGGCAGGGGGTGTGCGGGTAAGTCCGCATCTGCCCGCGCTGGATGGCGGCGGAAAAGTCATGAAAAATAAGCGAAATAACAAAGCGAGGAGACAGTTGATGAACGACGAGGCTCGGGCGGCCGTTCCCGACCGCCAGGCGTGCGTGTTGCGCTATCTGCTGGAAAGTCAGGCGAAAAAGATACCGGACAGAATCTTTGTCCGTTTCCATGGGGGACCTACTTGGACCTATGCCCAAACGCTGGCGCAGGTTCGCCGCCGCGCGGCCACGCTGCGTCGCGAAGGCGTCAAGCAGGGCGACCGCGTGCTGTGCTGGATGGGCAACGGCCCAGAGCTGCTGACCAACTGGTTCGCCATCAATTACCTGGGCGCGGTGTATGTGCCGCTGAACACCGCTTTGCGCGGCCGGCCGCTGGAACATGTGCTGGACAACGCGCAGGCGCAGCTGATGCTCGCGCACCGCGCGCTGGTCGGGCGTTTGCAGGATCTGTCGCCGGGGGCGCTTAGCCGCGTGCTGCTGACGGGCGAAGGGGAAGCTCCCCCTGCGGCGCCCGCGAGCGTTTCGTTTGCCGCGCTGGTGGATGCATCGGGCGAACCGGGGGCGGACTTGTTGGCTACCGAAACGCCCATCGAACCCTGGGATACCCAATCCATCATGTACACGTCCGGCACCACCGGGCTGTCCAAGGGCGTCGTCACGTCATACGTGCAGATCTACACCATGGGGCCGGACGCGTTTGACTGCATCACGCCGGATGATCGCTGCATGATCGCGGGCCCTATCTTCCATTGCGGCAGCACGCTGTACGTGTACGCGATGCTGGCCTATGGCGGGTCGATCGCCATGGTGCCGGAGTTCCGCACGGCCGAATTCTGGGACGCCATCCGCGACACCGAGAGCACGGTGGTGCTGCTGCTGGGCGTGATGGCGAACTTTTTGCTCAAGCAACCGCCATCGCCGCGCGACCACGAGCACACCTTGAAGAAGGCGTTCATCGTGCCCTTCGGCGAAGACGCGCCGGCGTTCAAGACGCGCTTTGGCGTGGACTTGTACACGGTCTACAACATGACCGAAATCGCCAGCCCGTTAAGCGCCGGCCCCGGGCTCACCGAAGCGGGGCGCTGCGGCAAGCCCCGCCCCTGGTTTGAACTGCGCGTGGGCGACGCGCAAGACCGCGCGGTGCCAGACGGCCAGGTGGGCGAACTGCTGATCCGCTCGCATCGGCCCTGGGCGCTGTTCTCCGGCTACTACCGCAACCCCGAGGCCACCGCTGCGTCCATGCGCAACGGCTGGTTCCACACGGGCGACGCGTTCCGGCGCGACGAAGACGGTACGTTCTTTTTTGTGGACCGCCTGAAAGACGTCATCCGCCGGCGGGGCGAGAACATCTCGTCGTTCGAGCTGGAAGGAGAAATCTGCGCGCATCCCGCCGTGCGCGAAGCGGTTGCTGTGGCGGTCCCCAGCGAACATAGCGAAGACGAAGTGCTGGCGGTGGTGACGGCGGTGGACGGTGCGGAAATCGAACCTGGCGCGCTGGTGAACTGGCTGGCCGAACGCGTGCCGCATTACATGGTGCCGCGCTACGTGCGGGTGGTGGAAGAACTGCCGAAGACCGCCAGCGGCAAGCTGCAAAAGCATGTGCTGCGCAGCGAGGGGCTGGGGGATGGCACGTGGGACCGTGACGCGGCGGGGATACGGTTGCGCCGAGAGCGGCTGGCTTGAAGCGGCTGGCCAGAAAGCGGCTGACTTGAAACGGCTGGTCGGAAACGGCTGGCCTGAAAGCGATAGCAATAGTGTGCGGCGCGCTTCAACGAGAAGCGCGCCGTGTCGCCGTCAGGCCCGCGTGCCCAAGCCCGCGATGATGGTGTGCACCACCTTGCCCGCCAGGATCTCGCGGTCATCGCGCGTTTCGCCCAGGCGCGGGCGGTACCACACGGCCAGCCAGTTGATGGCGCCCAGCGCCGCCTTTACCGCCACGGAAACGTCGTCAATAGCCAACGACCCATCTTCCACGCCTTCGTACGCCACGCGCTTGAACAGCGCTTCGAAGTCATCCCGGATGGTCATCAGTTCGGCCAGCGTCTGGCGCTGGGCCGGGGTGGTCGCGCCCAGGCGATGCATATGCACGCCTTGCACCACAACAGTCTCAAACGCCAGGTTCTCCATCATCGACAGCGCGTGGTGCTTGAGCATCAGCGCCAGCCGGTGGGCGGCCGTGCCTTTTTCCTTCATGACCGGGCGCACGGCTTCGAAGTTGCGCCGCATGCCTTCGCGGTGCACGTCGAAGAACAGATCGGTCTTGGACCGGTAGTAGTGGTAGACGCGGCCCTTGGTAGCCCCCAGCCGGCGGGCGACGTCGTCGATGCTGGATGCGTGGAACCCTTGCTCCATGAAGCATTCAGCCGCCGCGGTCAGCAGTTCAATGTTGCCCATGCCGTCATCGCGTGCAGCCGTCACCGTAGGTTCCCCCTTCATGCGCCTTCCTCCATCCATGCGTTACGGCAAAGCGCCAGTTTAGCCAATTGCCCGCCGATACATGGCCGAACCCCTGGCTTGAACGCGTGGTGGGGTGCGGCCTCGTCCGTGTGGCCGAATGGCTGTACAAATCAGAAAATCGAAGTTTATACTACTCGGTATGTTTTTGGCCTTTCAGCCTGCCATCCCCCTCGCATTCGACTCCCAGCAGCCCATGACCACAGACCTTGTTCACGCTCCCGCAAGCCCCCAAGCCCTGGCCGATCAGGTATCGCAGGAAATCGGCGTATCGGAATGGGTGACCATTTCGCAGGCGCAGGTGGATCTGTTTGCCCACGCCACCGATGACCACCAGTTCATCCATGTGGACCCGGCGCGCGCCGCACGCGAAAGCGCCTTTGGCGGGCCCATCGCGCATGGCTTCTTGTCGCTATCGCTGTTGACGGCCTTGAGCCAGAAAGTGCTGCCCGCGTTCGAGGGCGCCATCGGCATCAACTACGGTTTCGACAAAGTCCGCTTCCTGACGCCAGTGCCGGTGGGCGCGCGCGTGCGGGGCCGCTTCGTGTTGAGCGAATTCACGCCGCGCAACGCGCGAGAATTCACGACCCGGTACGCCGTCACGGTCGAGATCGAGGGCGCCCCGCGCCCCGCGCTGGTGGCCGACTGGATCACCATGACCATTCTTCAAGGATGAACTCCATGAGCATTCGCTTCGATGAACGCGTCGCCATCGTGACGGGCGCCGGCCAAGGCCTGGGCCGCAGCCATGCGCTGCAACTGGCCGCGCGCGGCTGCCGGGTTGTGGTCAACGACTTTGGCGGCGCCGCACAAACCGTGGTGGACGAGATCGTGGCCGCAGGCGGCCAGGCTATTGCTGACGACGGCAACGTGTGCGACAGCGCCAACGTGGACGCCATGGTGGCGCGCGCCATGAACGCCTGGGGCCGCGTCGACATCCTGATCAACAACGCCGGCATCCTGCGCGACAAGACCTTCGCGAAGATGAGCGCCGACGACTTCAACGCCGTGATCGACGTGCACCTGCTGGGCTCGGCGAATTGCGCGCGCGCCGTGTGGCCGATCATGCGCGAGCAGCGCTACGGCCGCATCCTGATGACGACCTCCACGTCTGGCATGTACGGCAACTTCGGCCAGTCGAACTACGGTGCGGCGAAGGCGGGCGTTGTGGGCTTGATGAACGTGCTGCACCTGGAAGGGCAAAAGCACGGCATCCACGTCAACGCACTGGTGCCTACCGCCGCCACCCGCATGACGGCCGAGATGTTTGATGCCGATGCGCTGCGGGCGCTGGACCCGGCGTTCGTTACCCCCGCCGCTTTGTTCCTGGTGGGCGAGGGCGCGCCCAGCCGCACGGCGTTGCTGGCGGGCGCGGGCACCTACGCGCGCCTGGCCATCGTCGAAAGCGAGGGCATGTATTTCCCCGAAGGCGAACGCACGCCGGAGAACATCGCTGCGAATTTTGACGAGATCGCCAGCCTGTCCCGCCACATCGAACCGCCCGAAGGCCTGGCGCATGTGGCGCGCATCTTGAAGCGCGCACAGGAGGCCGCATGAGCGAGCACGCCCAACCCCAACGCGCCGCGCCGCACGTGCGCGCCGACTATTCGCGCTTGCTGCCGATGACCACGCGGCTGCGCGATATCGACGTCTACGGCCACATGAATAACGTGGTCTACAACGAGTACTTTGATACGGCGGTCAACCAGACACTCGTCGAGCTGGGCGTGCTGGACCTGGAAAAGAGCGACGTGATTGGCCTGGTGGTGCACAGCCAGACGTCGTACTTCCGCCCGGTGTCATTCCCCGACCGCGTCGTGCTGGGCCTGCGCGTGGGCCGCCTGGGCCGCACCAGCGTGACGTACGAATTTGCGCTGTTCCGCGGCGACGACGACAGCGCCGCCGCCCAAGGCAGCTACACGCACGCCTATGTTGACCGCGCCAGCAGCCGGCCCGTCGAATTGCCGCCGGCCTTGCGGCGCGCGCTGGAACCGCTGGTGCGCGCCTCGGCCTGAACGCCGCTTCGGGAGCGACTGTGATCGACCACACCCTGCCTCGCGTCACGTACTCGAACATCCATACCGACTTTTCAGCGGTGCACAACGTGCTGGACCAGCGCCTGCCCGATTTTGAATCTCGCATGCTGGGCCTGGATTACCGCCATCGCTTCGATGGCCGCGCGGTGGCGGGCGAACCGTTGCAGGAATCGTATTCGCCGATTGATCACTGGCTGCTGATCGGCCGCTTTCCCAGCGCGGGCGCAGACACCGTCGACCAGGCCATCGCCTGCGCCCGCCACGCGCAGCCGGCGTGGGCCGGGCAGGGCTGGACGGCGCGCATCGCCGTGTTGCGCCGTTTGGCGATGGTGCTGTCTGAACGCAAGTACGACTTCGCCATGGCGACGATGATCGAGATCGGCAAGTCGCGCATGGAAGCGCTGGGCGAAGCCGAAGAAGCGGTGGACCTGATCCGCTATTACTGCGATCAGGCCGAACGCAGCGACGGCTATCGCCAGCCGCTTGCGCGCGCCTTCGACAATGAAAGCACGCACGATGTGTTGCGCCCTTATGGCGTCTTCGCCGTGATTGCGCCCTTCAATTTTCCCTTGGCCTTGTCGGTGAACATGGTGTGCGCGGCCTTGCTGGCGGGCAATGCGGTCGTCTACAAACCGTCGCCCCGCGCCGCCTTGACGGGCGCGCTGCTGCTCAGCGCCTGCGATGCGGCGGGCGTGCCGCCGGGTTGCGTGAATGGCGTATTCGGCGGCGCGCAGACCGGTGCGATGCTGGCGCATCACGCGGACGTGGATGGTTATGCGTTCACCGGCAGCCTGGAAGTGGGCATGGACTTGCTGCAAACCGTGGCCCAAGGCCGCCATGCGCGGCCCGTGATTGCTGAGATGGGCGGCAAGAACCCCACCTATGTCACGGCCAGCGCCGATCTGGATGTGGCCGTTCAAGGCGTTGTGCGATCGGCCTTTGGGCTGCAGGGGCAAAAGTGTTCGGCGGGCTCGAAGGTCTATGCGCACACGTCCGTGCACGACGCCTTCCTGGAACGGCTGTGCGCCGCGACCGAAGCCGTGTCCGTGGGCGACCCGCGCGACCGCAGCGTGTTCATGGGGCCGCTGATCGATGAAGCCGCCTGGCGGCGCTACCGCACGGCGTGCGAAGACGTCAGCGCCGCGGGCCGGCTGCTGGCCGGGGGGCGCCGATTGAGCGCGGGCGAACTGGCCTATGGCCACTACGTGCGTCCTGCGGTGGCGGCCGGATTGCCCTCTGATCACCGCTTGAATCGCAAGGAACTCTTCCTGCCCTTCGTCTCCGTGCTGCCGTTTACCGATCTGCATGCCGCTATCGACGACGGCAACAACGTCGACTACGGCCTGACGGCGGGCTGCTACGCGCAAGAGCAGGACGAAATCGACCTGTTCCTGCATCGCGCCCAAGCCGGCGCGCTGTACGTGAACCGGGCCAGCGGCGCGACGACCGGCGCGTGGCCGGGCATCCAGACGTTTTGCGGCTGGAAGGGTTCAGGCATGACCGGCAAGGGCGGCCTGGGGCCGTACTACGTCGCCCAATTCGCACGTGAACAAAGCCACACCGTCTGGCATCGCTAAGTCACAGGACCCAATCATGAGAGAAGCCGTCATCGTTTCCACCGCGCGCACGCCGATTGGCCGCGCTTATCGCGGGGCGTTCAACGACACCACCGCGCCTGCCTTGGGCGGCCACGCGATTTCACATGCGGTGGCGCGCGCGGGCATTGCGCCCGGCGAGGTGGAAGATGTGATCCTGGGCGCGGCCCTGCAGCAAGGCACGACCCACATGAACGTGGCGCGCCAGGCGGCATTGCGCGCCGGCTTGCCCGCGCACGTGGCCGCCATGACGCTGGACCGCCAGTGCGCGTCCGGCTTGATGGCCATTGCCACGGCCGCGCGGCAAGTCACGCAGGAAGGTATGGACATCGTGGTGGCGGGCGGCCTGGAATCCATCTCGCTGGTGCAGAACGACACGATGAACCGCCACCGCTGGTTTGATGATGCGTTGATGCGCGAGCAACCCGAAATTTTCATGAGCATGCTGGAAACGGCCGAGATCGTGGCCAGCCGCTATGGCATTCCGCGCGCCGCGCAAGACGCCTACGCGCTGCGTTCGCAACAACGCACCGCTGCGGCGCAAGCCGCGGGGCGTTTCGATGATGAGATCGTGCCGCTTGCCGCCGTGATGCAAGTGACTGATCGCGCCACGGGCCAGACGTCCACGCAAGCCGTGACCCTGGCGCGTGACGAAGGCAACCGCCCGGACACGTCGCTGGAAAGTCTGGCGAAGCTGCAACCGGTGTTCAAGAACGGCCAGCGGCTTCAGACCGGGGAACACATCACAGCGGGCAATTCGTCGCAGCTGTCCGATGGCGCGTCGGCCTGCGTGATCATGGACGCGGCCGAGGCGCGCCGGCGCGGACTTACGCCGTTGGGCACGTACCGGGGCATGGCGGTCGCCGGTTGCGGCCCCGAGGAAATGGGCATCGGCCCGGTGCTTGCGGTGCCGCGCTTGCTGGCGCGCCATGGGCTGAAGATCGACGATATCGGCTTGTGGGAACTGAATGAAGCGTTTGCCTGCCAGGTGCTGTACTGCCGCGATCAGCTGGGCATTCCGGACGACCGCTTGAACGTGAACGGCGGCGCCATTGCCATTGGCCACCCCTACGGCATGTCAGGCGCGCGCATGGCAGGGCATGCGCTGATCGAAGGCCGCCGGCGCGGCGTGCGCTACGCGGTCGTCACGATGTGCGTGGGTGGCGGCATGGGCGCGGCGGGCTTGTTCGAAATCACGAACTGAACCCGCTGCCCGCCTGCCAGCGTTGACTGCAAGGGCTACTTGGCCGTGTTCTCGTCGTCCACGGTCAGGCCGCCGTCTTTCATGATGCCTTGCGCGATGTCTTCGGCGCTCTTGCCGGCAAAGCCGTGTTCGCCTGCCGTGATGCGAAAGCTGTCGCCCTCCAGCGGGCTTTGCAAGGTGGCGGACGTAAGCAGCACGCCATTCGAACGCAGCTGAATGCGTTTGCCCACGCGGTTGCGCGTGAAGTCGGCCAGGGCCTTTTGGCTTTCGGGTTTCAAGGCCACGTCGACGACGCGGGCGCCGGTGTGCGGGTCGGCGCTGGGCGTGGCGCTGGCGGCTTGCAGGGTGACGGTTTCGGCGTGCGCGGCCAAGGGCAGCGACAGGGCCAGGGCGGCGGCGCAGGCCAGATGTTTCATCAAGGGCATGGCGGTTTCCTTTGGCGGGACAAGTGCTCCATCCTAGCCGAAGTGCGCCGCGCCGACGAATTCAGGGCCGGCCGGGCGCTCGCATGACCGGCGCGCGCATCCATGGCATATCGGGCAGCCCCTGGATCTGCGGCATGCCCGGCGTGGGCATGCCCAGGGGGTTGAGCGCGGCGTCTTGCAGCACGGTCATCCATTCGCGCGGGTCCATCGGCTCACCCATGCGCGCGCGCACATCCAGCAGATCCAGCGCGGCGCGGCGGTGGCCGGCTTCCGCGGCTTCGCGGAACAGGCGTTCGGCCACGTTGTAGTTCTTGGGTACGCCGCGGCCCATGCCGGTCAGTTCGCCCAGGTACGTTTGCGCGGGTGCGAAGCCCTGGTCGGCGGCGCGTTGATACCAGCGGGCCGCCGCCTTGTAGTCCTGCTCGACGTGTTCGCCGTTTTCGGCGATGAGGCCCAACGTGGTCATGGCGACCACGTCACCGGCCTTGGCGCGCGCTTGCAGCGAGGCCAGGCGGGGCTCGTCCAGGTACTTCGCGCCCCGTTCAATTTCGAATTCCCACGCGCTCATGCGCGCCTTGATCAAGTCGCGGCCCAGCGTGGGCGACGGCCCGCGGCCGGCTTGCCCGGGTTTGCCGCCCGGCACAGCGGGCGTCTGCCCGTCGGCCAGGGTCGTGAACGTGACCGTGCCCACGAGGCTGCTGGCGTAGTGCGGAATCTGGCGGTAAGCGGTGGCGACTTGCACGTCGCCCGTCAGCTGCTTGAAGAAGTTCTCGACCGGGGCGGAGGCGGGCAGGTCGTCCAAGCCCTGCGCGAAGTAATACGCGTAGGGGCTATGGCGCGGGCCGTCGTTGCCAAAGCCGTCTTCGGCCGTGGCGCCGGGCTGCGTGGAGAAGGCGATCAGTTCACCTCCCGCCGGCACGGTGTGGACCAGCCCGGCCGAAGACGCGCCACGCGTCAGGTTCGTGCGGCAGGCGTCCAGCACCATCAGCCGCGCGCGCACGTTGGCGCGGCGCATCGCTTGCGATACCCGCTTCAGGCTCAGTGAGCTTTGCTGCGCGGTGCGGATGCGGACTTCGCCCAACGGCAACGCCAGGTCCACGCCAAACAGATAGTTCACGTCGTCCACCGCCACCGCGTGGCCGGCGAAATACACCAGCGCAAGGTCGGCGCCCGTTGCGCGCGTGGCGAACTCGTCGACGGCGTCTTCCATTTGCGCCGTGGTCAGGTCGGTCAGCAGCGTGACGTCGAATTGCCGCTTGCGCAGCGACTCGGCAATTAAGCGCGCGTCGTTGACCGGGTTGACCAGCGCGTTGGCCGGCACCGCGTAGCGGGCGTTGCCGATGACAAGCGCGTAGCGATGCTTGGCGGCGGTGGGTGTCGGCGCGGCTTTGGGTGCGGGTGTGGTCGCGGGTGTGGGCGAGGGTTTGGTCGCGGGTATGGGCGAGGGTTTGGTCGCGGGTATGGGCGAGTCTGCCCCGGCCGGGTTGGCCAATACACCAGCATGCAGCGGCAACAACCCCGCGCCCAGCATGGCGGCAAGCAGCCGCCGGCGCGTCAAAGGCACAGAGCAAGGCATAGGCAAGGGCATCGCAACCGGAAGCGGATTCGTCTTCATGCCGGACCTCAGGGACGGGGGCAAACGCCGGCCGGGCCGGGGGTGGCGGACAGCACGCCCAGCGCGCGGGCGGCATCTTGCAACGAGGACTCGCGCGCGGCGCTCAGCACGTAGCGGCCATCGGCGTCGGGGCCGTCCACAATCGACACGTCGTACTGGGACAAGGTGTTGCGCAGCTGTTTGGCGCTCAGCGCGTCAGGCAGGTCCACGACAAGCCGTGGGCAGGAGCCGCCGCCGCGCGTCAGCACGCCGTCCGGCGCGGCGACGTCAAGCGGAGCTTGTTGCACCACGATGACCGACAACATGATGGCCAGCGCCCAGCCCAACGGCATCAGCGGGCTGGCGGGCGTGGGCCACAGCCATTGCCACAGCCGGCGCGCGCGCGAAGGCGCGGCGGGGGCAGGCTGCGCGCGTTCGGCCAGCGCGCGCAGGAACGCGGAGTCGCGGTCGGCCTGACCGATTTCGTTGTGGGCCAGCTGGCGCGCCTGGGACAGCGTGCGCCATTCTTCGACTTCGGCGTGCAGCGCGGGGTCGCGCGCCATGTCGGCTTCGAAGGCGCGGCGGGCGTCGTCGTCGAGCTCGCCCGACAAATAGGACAGCACTCGGTCTTCAGACATGATCAGTCCATTCCTTTGCGCGTGCACTCGGCCACGAGCTTGCGTGCGGCATGCAGGCGGCTCTTGACGGTAGGCACGTGCAGGTCCTGCTGCTTGGCGATCTGTTCCATCGGGACTTCGTCCAGATACAGGAACATCGTGGCGCGCAGGGTATCGCTGAGTTTGTTCAGGCAGTCGCGCATGCGCTTGACGAGCGACAGATGCTCGTAGGCGTGCGCGGGGTCGGCAAAGGGCGACGGGTCGCCCACGTCTTCCGCGTCATCGAAGGCGGTGTCGTCGGGCCCGCCGTCACCGTCCGGCCCGGTCCATCGCACTTCGTGCCGGGTGCGCCGATGCATCTGGATCAGCTCGTGCAGCGACCCCCGATACAGGTAGCCGCCCAGCTTGCTGACCGCGAGCTCATGCGCGGCCCAGCCGCCCGGCGGCTGGCCATGCTGGAAGCCTTCGTCCTTGAACGTGCGCGTTTGCAGGAACTTCATCAGCGCATTATTGAAGGCGTCCACCACGCCTTCCGGCGAGGTGTTGAAGAACTTCTTGCGCAGCTTCAGCGTGATGTGCTGCTCGGCTTTGTTGCGGAATTCCAGCGCGTAGCGCGGGTCGGCATGCATGATGCGCAGCAACGCGTCGACGTTGTTGATGACGTAGCGCTTGGGATCGAGCGTGTTCATGGTTCAGATTCTTGGTGTCGAACTGGACGCGGAACGTCAGCCCATCGGCGGAAAATGCCGCAGCCCTCCAGGGCGAGGGCTGCGGCACCTTAGCCGTGCAGGGGCGGAAAATCAAGCGCGGCGCCGAAGCACGGCGACGCCGCGGACGGTAAACGCAATGACGATCGCCAGCGACAGGTAGAAGCCAAAACCGAAGCTCATGCTGTTCCACAGGTTCGACGCCATGTCGCCCGCCAGGTTGCGGCTGGCGCGCGAATTGCCCATGAAGCCGGCGAACTGGCGCGTGGCGTTCATCACTTCACGCACTTGCGAGACCACACCGGCCAACGCGATGAGCCACAACACGAGCGGGGCGAAATAGCCCAGACGGCCGGCGCGATGGTTCAACAGCGACGGCAACAGCGGGCCCACAACCGCCAGCAGCCACAGCAGCGCATAGATGCCGGCGCCCGAGCCTTGACCGGCCATTGCGCCCTGCACGTTGCCGCCATTCTGCAAACGCAGCAGGTCATAGAAGCTCAAGCTGGCGTTCGACCCCATCATGCGCACGGAAATCACCGAGAACATCGTGGTGGCCAGCAGGAACAGGACGGCGCCCACGGCGTCGCCCCGGTTCACGCGCTGGACGAAGAGGGACGCCCAGCGGGCGCCGTGCGCCTTGGCCTGGTTCAGTACGTCGCGCGGCTCTTTCGCTTCTTGCATGGTCTTTCCTTATTAGTGGTGGCGGGGTGCCTGTACCCCTAGCTATGCATGGCAGCGAAAAAGGTTCGATTTATTTTTCGATAAAAATTTTTCGAACCTTTTCGCGGCTGGCGCGTAGCAGGGGACAAGGGCGCGCAATTCCCGCCGCCAACCATCCACCCGGAGAGTCCAATCATGTCGAACCCCACCCCGCTTGCCGCCCTGTACCAGACCGTGGTGCAAGAAGAACTGGGCCTGGTCGCCCGCGTTGACGACGACGGCGACGTGCAGTTCCGTTATCCCGACCTGGGCACCATGTTCTTCAGCCTGAGCGAGTCGGACCCGGAATTCCTGCGTCTGGTCTACCCGAGCTTTGTCGACGCCGAGGAACTGGGCATGACCCGCGTTCAGCTGCTGGAAGTCATCAACGCGGTGAACAACCGCTGCAAGGCCGTCAAGCTGAGTCTGCAACAAGACCGTGGCGGCAAGGCCGGCCGCGTGTCGGCCTCGCTGGAAAGCTTTGTGGCCGCGCCCGACACCTTGCCCGCCGAAGCGCTGCTGCGCGCCATCGTGGCGCGTTGCGTGTCGGTCATCCGCCACAGCGCTGGCGAGTTGGTGAAGGACGCGCTGGAGCTCAAGCAAGCGGCCTCGCAATAAAGGCCAAACCGGCAAGGCGGAATTGAAACAGCCCTGGCCCTGCGCTGTAACTTTGCGATACATTGCAGGGCTTTGACGGAAATTGCGCCTTGCCGCCGCCGGATTTCCCGCCACCACGATGATGTCGATGCGCCTGCCCTTCTCCCGTTCGTCTTTGTCTCCGCAGTTCTTTTCCCGTTCTCTGCTCCTGCGCCTTGCGACCATGCTGCTGTTGCTGGGGACGCTGAGCGCCTGCGCGGTCAAGACCAATTCGCGGGGCGGGCTGGTCTATGGCGTAGATACCGCCGCCTTGTTCGGCACCGAGATCGGCCAGTTCCCCTTGCAGGACGGGGGGCTGGGCACGCTGCGCCGCGAGGGCAAGAACTTCTCGGTCAAGCTGTCGGGCAACCAGCGCGTGGTGCCGTTGAACAACGTGGAATCGGCCCGCATCGCGCGTACCGAGAACGTGGGGCCGCGCACCGTTGTCGTCATCGAAACGCAGCGGCGTAACTGCGACTACCGCTACACCGTGCTGGCGATTGAAGGGTCCGACGTGTTGTCGTGGGACCTGGGCAACTGCCGCGACCGGCCCGCCGTGCTGGTGCAGGACGACCGCAGCGCGTTGACGTTCGACTTCCCGAAGGGCTCGGTCATCGAGCGTTTCGTCTACACGCAGGACGGCCGCATGCGCCGGGGCGACGTCAAGACCGTGGCGGGCATGAACCCGCGCGCAAAGCCCTTTGCCGACGAATCGTTGTATCCGCAGGGGTACATGGATTCGCTGCGCCTGTATGGGGTGTATCCGCCACCGGCCGCGCCCGCCGCGAAATCGGGCCGATCGGGCAAATCGGGAAAGCCTGGCAAGCCGGGAACGTCAACGCCATCTGCCGCGCCGTCGCGTTCGGCCACGCCCGATGCGCCTGCGCCGATGCAGACCAGCACCCAATCCGCAGGCCGGGTCATTCCGCCGCCACCGCAACGCGTGCCGGGCGGCGATGCGCCGACGGCCGCCGCCACCGGTGCAGCCTCTTCCCGCAGCGCCAGCGCATCGCGCACGCCGGCCAAGCTGGATCTGCCTGACGAGGAAATCACCTCGACTCGCCTTGATCTGAGGGATTGACGTGCGCCAAGCTCAGATTCGCCAGATTCTTTTCCTGATCGTGCTGACGGTGATTTACCTCAGCTTTGAATTGGGATTCAACGCCCGCTTGCTGGACGTGGTGGGCAGCCGCGCCACGCCGCACGACATCGAAGAACTCGAATTCTTCGGCCGCACGCTGTCCGGCATCGCGGCCGCCCTGGTCGTGCTGCAACTGCTGCTGACCCGGCGCTTGCGTACGGGTGGCCAGCCGTCGTATCTGAAGATCGCCGTCGCCTGCGCCGTGACCGCGCTGCTGGTGTTCAGCGCCATCAAGCTGATTGTGAATGTGCTGGTCGATACGCGTGATGGCGACTTCCGCCGCATCGCCACGAATTCCGGCTTGCTGCAACGTTCGCTGGTCCAGGGCGATCTGCATCTGGACGGGCTGGTCGACGACGAGGTCTATGCGCGGCCCGAGGGCAAGGCGTTCCTGGCGGTGTTCCAGGTGCTGCTGTCCAACATCGAGAACCTGGACGAGAAGGTCGAGCCCAAGAAGCGCCAGGTCATCCGCACCGATCTGCAACGCCAGATGAAGACCTTCACGTTCGATGACCGCGAAGTCCGCATGACGGCGCCGGGCATTCGGGGCTATCACCAGGTCTACACCAGCGTGATGCAGTCGGTGGCTGACCGCTGGAAGAAATACGCGGGCGTGCCGGTTGCGTCCGATATCGGTCTGGCGCGCGAGCAGGACAGCGCCTGGAGCGATTACCGCCGCAACCTGTCGCGCCGCGGCTGGACGCCGGAAAACGTGCCTGCCCGCTATCAAGGCCGGGTCGTGCAGGACGTGCGCAAGCGCATTCCGGTGCCGGGCGACTGGCAGCCGCATGACCGCGCCACCTTCAATGCCGCGGTTGCGCAGCAGTATTGGAAGACGATGCGCAGCCGCACCGTGCATGTGGAAGGCGACGCCATTCCGCCGGGCCTGTCGTACGAGGATTTCGTGGGGCGCCCCGGCGTGCAGAAACTGTTGCGCCAAACCTTGATGGTGCCGGTCAACATGCCTGTCGCGTCGAACTACACGGATGCCGCCAGCTTCAAACGCCTGTACGACAGCATGCTGGACCGCGCGGTGGACGAAGCGATGCCGCGCTTCTCGGCCACGAATGCCGACTTCGCACGCGGCGGCCAGCACTACAAGCTGGGTGAAGACGCGGCGCGCGCGGCCATCGTGCCGCCGGTGGCGTTGTTGTTCTCGCTGTTGGGCGCGGTGGGCCACTTTGCCAAGCTGCTGTACCTGATCGCGAAACTGGTGGTGTGGTGGCGCACGCCGGCCGGCCAGGAGCCGGGCCGCACCGCCACGCGCGCGGCCGGGTTGGCGCTGGTGCTGACGCTCGCCTGCGTGTGGACGGCGTTCTCGTTCATGCAGAACGGGGTGACCAAGAGCGAACTCTTTCAGCAGATGTCGCGGGTGGAATCCGGCCGCGATGATGAATCGATCGGCCAGGCGCTGCGCCGCCGCGTGCTGGCCAATGTGGCGCACGTGGTGGTGGTGGGCCAGGCCTACACCTATCCGTTCAACGAAACGGTGCGCACGCGCGTGTTGGGCGGCATCAAGTACGGATATCACGGCGATGCGAGCTAAGTACTTGCTTGCGGCGGTGCGGGCTAAGCATTGGCTTGCGGCGATGCGGGCTAAGCGTTTTGCCGCGGCGTCGCGGGCCAAGCGCGTGATCGCGGTGGGGCTTGCCGCTGCGCTGCCGTGGTCGGGCGCAAGCGCCGCCTGCCTGGGCATGCAGGTGCACGCGCACCGTGGCGCGCCCACGCTGCCAGAGAATTCGCTGGCGTCGATCAGCGCGGCGTATGCGGGCGGCTGGGACGGTGTCGAGATCGACATGCAACGGCTGAAGGACGGCCGCTGGGTGCTGCATCACGACATGCTGACGGGCCGCACGGTGGGCGGCGTCGGGCGCAAGGCGGTGCTGCAACTGAGCAGCGCCGATTGGCGCGGGGCCAAACTGTTGGGGCAGGGCGGGGGTTCACCGCCGCCGTTCCTGGATGACGCGTTGCGCGTGGCGGCGGCGCAGCCCGCCAAGACGTTCAATGCGGAACTCAAGGTGGTGTATCGCGACTGCGCGCCAGTGGGGCAACTGGTGGCCGGCATGAAGCAGGCGCTGCCGCATGGCAACTGGATGATCACGTCGGCCTTTCCCGAGGCGCTGCGTTGCGTGCGTGGCACCGATCGCCAGGGCTATCTGGGCCTGATCGTCTTTGACCCGCGCCACGCGGAGTCGGTCAGCGCCAACCCGCTGGGCAAGTACGTGGCGCAACGCGCCACCGCGCCCAAGCTCACGCGGCAATGGCTGGCCAACCTGGCGGCCAATGTGGGCGCGCCCGTGGGCGTGCATGTGGACGCAATGACGCTGGCCGCCAACCCGCAACTGTTGCGCGACGCGGCGGCCCAATCGGTGCGCGTCTTCGTCTACGCGGTGGGCGGGGATGCGGCCTTGGCGCAGCAACTGCGGGCCACGAAGCAGCGCGAAGGCTATCTGCCGTCGGGCGTGATCATCGATGGCGACGCGCAGGCGTTTTGCCGGGCCATGGGTGGCTGAACGCGGCTGAATGCGGTTGAACCCGGTTGAACGCGGCTGAATGCGGTTGAGCGGGGCCGATCGGGGCTGAAATTCGCGGAAGATCGCCCTCGTGCGCGGCCGCCGTTTCCGCATAAACTGGGCGCCTTCTTCCCGCTACCCATTCGCAAGGAAACGCCCATGACTGCACGCGCCACCTGGTTCCTGTCCTGCATGCTGCTGGCGGGCGTCGCCCACGCCGGCTCCGCGCCGGCTGAACTGTCTTGCGTATCGGAAAGCGGCAACGTCGCGTTGAAAGGCGTCATCCCGTCGCCGTCGTCGGAAGACCTGAACGTGACCCTGCGTTATTTCGACGCGAATCTGGCGTTCACGTCGGACACGAATTCCAACAGCTATGTCGTGTCAGATTTCCCGCAATCGGTGTTCACGCTGCTGGTGCCCGCCGAGGGCGTCGCGCTGACGCTGTACGCGCTGCCGTCCAGCGTGGCGATTGAAAAGAAGGCCGATGGCGAAGTCGCCGGCACGTTCCAGGCCAAGCTGACGGCGCCTCGCCCGCGCTCGGCGGCGGGTGCGCAAACCAACAGCCCGCTCAAGGCGACGCTGACCTGCGAATACCACTACTCGATTTAAAGACCGCCTCCCCGGCCATGCCGGCGCGGCGGTTTTGCGTTGACCGCCCGGCGTCAGTCGCCGGGCTTCAGGCATAAGGAAAGTGCGTCTTGCCTCTATCGCGCAGGGCATGCCTGCTGGCATGATCATGTTGCGATTGAGAATCAAGGAGACAAACGCATGACCTCGACGTCCTCCGGCCTGCCTCAGCAGGAACCGCCCCTTTGCCTTGCGCCGCTGCCCGACATGGACGCGGCTACGTTCGATATTCCCGCAGGCGCTTGCGACACGCACGCGCACGTCATCGCCACCGACGCCACCGCCTATCCGCTGGTGGCAGAACGCAGCTACACGCCGCCGCCGGCTTCCGAATCCGCCTATCTGGCCATGCTGAAGCAAACCGGCATGTCGCGCGGTGTGCTGGTGCAGATCAGCGTTTACGGCACCGATAACCGCTACATGCTTGAGGTGCTGCGCCGTCATCCCGACCAGCTGCGCGGCATAGGCGTGGTCGCACCCACCGTCACCGACGCCGAGCTTGAAGCCATGCATGCCGCGGGCGTGCGCGGCTTGCGCATCAACGTGTTGTTTGGCGGCGGCATCGGTTTTGATGCGATGGAAACGCTGGCGCACCGCATTGCAGACTTTGGCTGGCACATGCAGTTTCTGTTGGACGCGCGCCAACTGCCCGAGCTGCTGCCGCGCATGCGCAAGCTGCCGGTGCCGGGCGTCGTCGACCACATGGGCCACATGCCGGTTGCCGAAGGCATTCACAGCGCCGGGTTCCAGGCCTTGCAGCATCTGGTGCAGGATCACGGCTGGTGGGTGAAGTTGTCGGGCGCGTATCGCATCAGCGAACGCTTCGATGATTTCAGCGATGTCGTGCCGTGGGCGCAAGCGCTGATCGACACCGCACCCGACCGCATGCTTTGGGGCAGCGACTGGCCGCACGTGCATCTGACGCGCATGGTCAACACGGGCCGATTGCGCAACCAGTTGGCGCTGTGGGCGCCCGATGCTGACATCCGCCACCGCATTCTGGTCAGCAATCCGGAACGCTTGTACGGCTTCGCGCCGTCGAAATAAGCCCCTCACAACAACAACGAACGAGGCAAATCATGCAGTGGTACAGAGAATTGAACAAAACCGAACGCCGCACGTTTATTGCGGCGTTTGGCGGATGGGCGATCGACGCGTTGGACTTCATGGTGTTCACCTTCGTGATCGCCACGCTGATGACGCTGTGGGGCATCGACAAGGGCCAGGCGGGCATGCTGGGTACGGTCACGCTGCTGTTCTCCGCCATTGGCGGATGGCTGGCCGGTATTCTGGCCGACCGTTACGGCCGCGTGCGCGTGCTGCAATACACCATCCTGTGGTTCTCGGCGTGCACCGTGGCCATTGGCTTTGCGCAGAGCTTCGAACAGCTGTTCGTGCTGCGCGCGTTGCAAGGCCTGGGCTTTGGCGGTGAATGGGCCGTGGGCTCGGTGTTGATGGGCGAAATCGTGCGCGCGGAACATCGCGGCAAAGCGGTCGGCACGGTGCAAAGCGGCTGGGCCGTGGGCTGGGGCGCGGCGGCGGTGCTGTACACCGTGGCGTTCTCGGTGCTGCCGTCCGAATGGGCGTGGCGCAGCCTGTTCTGGATTGGCGTGCTGCCCGCCTTCCTGGTGCTGTACATCCGCAAGAACGTGCCTGAACCCGAAGTGTTCCAGCGTGCGCAGGCCAAGGTGCAGGCGGGTGAGGCGCGCGCCTCGTTCTGGACGATCTTCTCGCCCGCGCTGATCAAAACCACGGTCATCACCGCCATTCTGTGCACGGGCGTGCAAGGCGGCTATTACGCCATCACCACCTGGCTGCCGACCTACCTGAAGGTGGAGCGCCAGTTGTCGGTGCTGAACACCGGCGGGTACTTGATGGTCATCATCTTCGGCTCGTTCTGCGGCTACATCGCGGGCGCGTATCTGGCCGACCGCCTGGGCCGCCGCGCAAACCTGTTGATCTTCTCGGTGCTGTCCACCATCAGCGTCTACGCCTACACGCAGCTGCCGCTGACCGATCATCAGATGTTGTTCCTGGGCTTTCCGCTGGGCTTTGCGGCGTCGGGCATCTTCAGCGGTATCGGCGCTTATTTGACCGAGCTGTTCCCGTCTGGCGTGCGCGCATCGGGCCAAGGCTTCGCGTACAACTTCGGGCGCGGCATTGGCGCGTTGTTCCCAAGCTTGGTGGGCTTTTTGAGCCAGACGCATGGGCTGGGCTGGGCCATCGGTGCGTTCGCCACGGGCGCGTATGCGGTGGTGATCGTGACCGCGTTGCTGCTGCCTGAAACTAAGGGGCGCGTGCTGGAATAATCGTCGTTCGTCATCTGGAATGCAGGTCAGGCCCGGGCAGCAGTCCGGGCCTTTTTTATGTCTGACTAGGGTTTACCCGGTATGGCAGGCAAAGCCAAAATTTGTATGATGACCCGATAACTTTTACTAAAGAGACACATCATCATGCAGGCCGAAAACCGCGTCCGCGAAGAAATCTGCACCGTCGGCGCCAGCCTTTACAACCGCGGCTACACCGTTGGTGCAGCGGGCAATATCAGCGCCCGCCTGGATGACGGCTGGCTCATCACGCCCACCGACGCCTGCCTGGGCCGGCTAGATCCGGCCGAGTTGGCCAAGGTGGATCTGGACGGCAACTGGGTGTCAGGCGCCAAGCCGTCCAAGACCCTCGTGCTGCATCAAGGCATCTACCGCGCCAGCCCCGAGTCGCGCGGCATCATTCACACGCATTCCACGCATCTGGTTGCGTTGACGCTGGCGGGTGTGTGGCGGCCAGATGAAGTGCTGCCGCCCATCACGCCGTATCAGGTGATGAAGGTGGGCCGCATTCCGCTGATCGGCTATCGCCGGCCCGGCGACGCGCAAGCGGCGGCCGACGTGGCTGCGGTCGCAAGCCAGGTGCGCGGCGCGTTGTTCGAGCGGCTGGGCCCGGTGGTATGGGAACGTTCGGTCGCCCACGCCTCGTATGCGTTGGAAGAACTGGAAGAGACCGCGCGCTTGTGGCTGATGTCCAACCCGCGCCCCGCGCCGCTGTCCGCCGAAGCCATCGAAGACCTGCGCGTGACCTTCGGCGCGCGCTACTGATTTCGCCGTACTGACCACCCTCGCATTACTCCCCATACCCGTACAAAGCCGGCAGGCCGCCACGCCAACACGCGCGGACCCGCACGGCGCATCCCTGGAGACTTTTCATGCCCCCGATGGACTTGGCGTCGACCGCCGCACCCGCTGCGGCCGCACAGCCTGAATCCCGCGAGACCGCCCGCGCTTATGCCAAGGTGTTCTGGCGGCTCGTGCCGTTCTTGATGCTCTGCTATGTGATCGCCTATCTGGACCGCGTCAACGTCGGTTTCGCCAAGCTGCAAATGTCGCAAGACCTGGGCTTCAGCGAGACGGTCTTCGGCCTGGGCGCGGGCGTGTTCTTCATCGGCTACTTCCTCTTTGAAGTGCCCAGCAACCTGTTGATGCACCGCCTGGGCGCGCGTATCTGGATTGCGCGCATCATGATCACGTGGGGCATCTTGTCGGGCATGTTCATGTTCGTCGAGACGCCCACCGGCTTCTACATCCTGCGCTTCCTGTTGGGTCTGGCTGAAGCGGGCTTCTACCCCGGCGTCATCCTGTACCTGACCTACTGGTATCCGGCGCATCGCCGCGCGAAGATCATTGCGCTGTTCATGTCGGCGATTCCGGTGGCCGGCATTTTCGGCAACCCGCTGTCGGGCTGGATCATGGAAGCGTTTCACGGCACGCACGGCCTGCAAGGCTGGCAGTGGATGTTCCTGATTGAAGCCATTCCGGCGCTGCTCATCGGCGTCGTCACCGTCATGTATCTGGACAACGGCATCTCCAGCGCCAAGTGGCTCACCGCCGACGAAAAACAGATCCTGACTCGCGAGATCGAACAAGACCAGAAGCAGACCGGCACGCAAAAGCATTCGCTGCGCGCCGTGTTTGCGGACGCGCGCGTGTGGTGGATGTGCCTGATCTACTTTGCTTTCGTCGCCGGCCAGTACGGCCTGACGTTCTGGATGCCCACGCTGATCAAATCCACGGGCGTGACCGGTGCATTCAACATCGGCCTGCTTAGCGCCATTCCGTTCCTGTGCGCCATTGTCGTGATGAACCTGCTGGGCCACTCGGCCGACAAGCGCCGCGAACGCCGCTGGCACCTGATCGTGCCGGCGCTGGCGGGCGCCGTGGGCTTTACGGCGGCGGCGTCCTTTGCCGACAACACCGTGATTTCGCTGATCTGCCTGTCGATGGCCGCGGCCGGCGTGCTGACGTGCGCGCCGTTGTTCTGGTCCTTGCCCACCGCCTTCCTGTCTGGCACCGCCGCGGCCGCAGGCATCGCCATCGTCAACTCGGTTGGCAACCTGGCCGGCTTCGCCAGCCCCTACATGATCGGCTACCTGAAAGACGTCACCAGCTCTACCGCGTCCGGCATGTACGTGCTGGCCGCCGTGCTGGTGGTGGGCGCCATCGCGGTCTGGTTCACGCCAGCCAAGCTGGTCAACCGCTGAACCGCATTATTCATAAGGAATCGCCATGCCGCGCCTGGCCGCCAACCTCACCATGATGTACGCCGAACACGCCTTTCTGGACCGCTTCAAGGCGGCCGCCAGCGACGGGTTCCAAGGCGTGGAGTTTTTGTTTCCGTATGAGTTCGCGGCGGCGGACCTGAAGGCGTGCTTGCAAGACAACGGTCTGACGCAAGCGCTCTTCAATGCGCCGCCGGGCGACTGGGCGGCTGGCGAACGCGGCATTGCGTCCTTGCCCGGCCGCGAGGCCGAGTTCCAGCGCGGGCTGGATCAAGCGCTGGAATACGCCGCGCAGCTGGGCAACCGCAGCCTGCACGTCATGGCGGGGCTGATTCGCGCTGACCAGGACCGCGCGGCGCATCGCGAGGTCTATCTGAAGAACCTGGCGCGCGCCGCCGCTGCCGCGGCATCCGCCGGCATCACCATCGTGATCGAACCCATCAACACGCGTGACATCCCCGGCTTCTTCCTGAACCGCCAAGATGACGCGCAAGCCATTTGCGCAGAGGTCGGCGCCGACAATCTGAAGGTGCAGTTCGACTGCTATCACTGCCAGATCGTCGAAGGCGATATCGCCGTGAAGTTGCAGCGCGACATCGCAGGCATCGGCCATATCCAGATTGCGGGCGTGCCAGACCGGCACGAACCTGATCTTGGCGAACTGCACTATCCGTATCTGTTCGAGCGCATCGACGCGCTGGGCTACACGGGCTGGATCGGCTGCGAATACCGGCCGCGCGCCGGCACCTCCGCCGGCCTGGGCTGGGCCCGTCCTTACCTACACAATCAATGAGCATCCCATCATGAAGATCCTGATCACCGGCGGCGCCGGATTCCTGGGCCAGCGGCTGGCCCGCAAACTGCTGGAGCAAGGCTCGCTGACGCTGGACGCCATCGGGCCGCAACCCATCACGCAGATCGATCTGCTGGATGTGGTCAAGACGGATGCCTTCACCGACCCGCGCGTGCACTCGCTGGTGGGCGATATCGCTGACCCCGCCGTGCTGCGCCAGGCCATCGACAAGAACACGCGCGCCATCTTCCATCTGGCAGCCATTGTCAGCGGGCAAGCCGAGGCGGATTTTGATCTGGGCATGCGCATCAACCTGGACGCCTCGCGCGCTTTGCTGGAAACATGCCGGGCGCTGGGTCACCAGCCGCGCGTCATCTTCACCAGCTCGGTGGCGGTGTACGGCGGCGCGTTGCCGGACACCGTGCAGGACGACACCGCGCTGAATCCGCAGTCGTCCTACGGCACGCAAAAGGCCATCGCCGAACTGCTGCTGGCTGACTACACGCGGCGCGGCTTTGTCGACGGCCGTGTGCTGCGCCTGCCCACCATCAGCGTGCGGCCGGGCCGCCCGAACGCCGCGGCGTCATCGTTTGCCAGCGGCATCATTCGCGAACCGTTGAACGGCGAACCCGCCGTGTGCCCCGTGGGCGCCGACACGCGCTTGTGGCTGTTGTCGCCGCGCGGCGCGATCCAGGCCTTGATTGCCGGTTGCGAATTGCCGGCAGAGGCTGTCGCTGACCGTGCACCGATCAACCTGCCCGGCGTATCCGTTTCTGTTGCCGAGATGGCGCAGGCGCTGCGCGAGGTGGCGGGCGACGCCGTGGCCGACCGCATTACGTGGCAACGCGACGAGCGCGTCGAACGCATCGTTGGCAGTTGGCCGGGCCGTTGGGACACCACGCGCGCGGCGCGTCTGGGCCTGGCGGGCGACAAGGACTTCGCCGACATCATCCGCGCCTACATGGCCGATGACCTGACGCGTTAAGCGCAGCGCTCGCGCCCCGACGATCTACCCGGACGAACCCAACATGAACTCTTCGCAATCGACTTCCCGCCGCGTTGGCGTCATTGGCCTGGGGGCCATGGGCGCGGGCATCGCGCAAAGCCTGCGCCGCGCGGGCCACGACGTGCACGTCTACGACATCCGCGCCGAAGCGGCCGCCGCCTTTGCCGCGCAGGGCGGCGTGGCCTGCGCCACGCTGGCCGAACTGGCCGCCGCGTGCGACATCATCATTAGCGTCGTCGTCAATGCGCAGCAGACCGAAGCCGTGTTGTACGGCGATGGCGGCATTGCCGCGGCCCTGCGCCCCGGCGCGGTGTTCGTGATGTGCTCCACCGTGGACCCCAACTGGTCTGTGGCGCTGGAAGCGCGCCTGGCCGAGCAGGGCGTCCTGTATCTGGATGCGCCGATTTCGGGCGGCGCGGCCAAGGCGGCGTCGGGCCAGATGACCATGATGACGGCAGGCAGCGCCGCTGCGTACGACGCCTGCGGCGCGGTGCTGGAATCCATGGCGGGCAAGGTCTACCGCCTGGGCGACCGCGCGGGGGCGGGCAGCAAGGTCAAGATCATCAACCAGCTGCTGGCTGGCGTACACATCGCGGCCGCCGCCGAGGCCATGGCGCTGGGCCTGCGCGAAGGCGTGGACGCCGACGCCTTGTACGAAGTCATCACGCACAGCGCGGGCAATAGCTGGATGTTCGAAAACCGCATGGCGCACGTGCTGGCGGGCGACTACACGCCGCTGTCCGCCGTGGACATCTTCGTGAAGGACCTGGGGCTGGTGCTGGACACCGCGCGCCACACCAAATTTCCGCTGCCGCTGGCGTCCACCGCGCATCAGATGTTCATGCAGGCATCTACCGCCGGGCATGGCCGCGAAGACGATAGCGCCGTCATCAAGATATTTCCGGGCATCACGCTGCCGGAGGAAAAATGAGCATCAAACTGGGCTGTATTGCCGACGACTTCACGGGCGCCACCGACTTGGCCAACAACCTGGTGCGCGCGGGCATGCGCACGGTGCAGACCATCGGCATTCCCGGCGCGCCGCTGCGCGATGAGGCTGACGCGGTGGTCGTCGCGCTGAAGACGCGCACGTTGCCCGCCGACGAGGCCGTCGCGCAATCGCTGGCGGCGTTGGAATGGCTGCAACAGCAGGGCGCCGAGCAAATCTACTTCAAGTACTGCTCCACGTTCGACAGCACGGCGCAGGGCAATATCGGCCCCGTGACCGATGCGCTGATGACGCGCCTGGGCACGGACTTCACCATCGCCACGCCCGCCTTCCCCGACAACAAGCGCACGGTATTCAAGGGCTATTTGTTCGCGGGCGATGTGCTGTTGAACGAATCGGGCATGCAGCATCATCCGCTGACACCGATGACGGACCCGAACCTGGTGCGCGTCTTGTCTGCGCAGACCTCACGCAAAGTCGGCCTGATCGATTACACCGTGGTGGCGGCGGGCGCTGACGCGATCCGCGCGCGCATTCAAGCGTTGAAGGAAGACGGCGTCGAGATCGCCATCGTGGACGCCGTGTCGAACCAGGATCTGCTGACTCTGGGGCCGGCGTTGTGCGGCATGCCGTTGGTCACCGCGGGTTCGGGTGTGGCGATCGGGCTGCCGGGCAACTGGGGGCTGAGCGCCGCGCAGGCCGCGACGCAAACCCGTTCAGCGGGCTTGCAGGCCGTGGTGGCAGGCAGCTGCTCCACCGCGACCAACGGGCAAGTCGCCGCATTCATCGACAGCGGCCGGCCGGCCTACGCGCTGGACCCGATGCGCTTGGCGTCGGGCGATGACGTGGTGGCGGACGTGTTGGCATGGGCCGAGCCGCGCATGCAAGACGGCCCCGTGCTGGTCTATTCCACCGCGCAGCCGGATCAGGTCAAGGCCGCACAAGGGCAGTTGGGCGTGGAACGCGCGGGCGCAATGATCGAAGCGGCCATCGCGCGCATTGCGGTGGGCCTGGTCGAACGCGGCGTGCGCCAGTTGATCGTGGCTGGCGGAGAAACGTCGGGCGCAGTGGTGCAGGCGCTGGGCTTGGAGCAGATCGCCATTGGCGAACAGATCGACCCTGGCGTGCCGTGGTGCGCGGGCTACACGCCGGTGGCGAATGCGGACGTCAGCATCGCGCTGAAGTCGGGCAACTTCGGCACGCAGGACTTCTTCATCAAGGCGTTTCGCTGACGACGCGATTCCGCTATTCAGACAGGCAGGAGACAGGGCATTGTCCAGAAACCAGAACCACCCGACCACCCCGAAAAATACGCTTAAAGGCGGTTTGAAATCGCGCCACCTGACGATGATGTCCATCGCCGGGGTCATCGGGGCGGCGCTGTTCGTCGGCTCGGGCAAGCAGATCGCACTGGCTGGCCCGGCCGTCATCCTGGCCTATCTGGGTGGCGGCATTCTGGTCATTCTGGCGATGCGGATGTTGGGAGAAATGGCCGTTGCGCAGCCCGATACGGGTTCGTTTTCCACCTATGCGGACCGCGCTATCGGGCGGTGGGCGGGCTTCACCATCGGTTGGCTGTACTGGTATTTCTGGGCGTTTCTGATGGGCTGGGAAGCCTATGTGGCCGGACAGATCCTGCACGGCTGGTTTCCGCAGGTGCCGGACTGGGGCTACGCGCTGTTCATCACCGTGTCGCTCATCATCGTCAACTTCATGAACGTTCGAAACTACGGTGAATTTGAATTCTGGTTCGCGCTGATCAAGGTGATCGCCATCGTGGCGTTCCTGATCATCGGCAGCCTGGCCGTGGTGCATCTGTGGCCGTGGGGTGAGGCGCGCGGCGTGTCGCAATTGACCGCGCAGGGCTTCATGCCCAATGGCGTCAAGTCGGTGGTGGTGGCCATGCTGGGCGTGATGTTCGCGTTCATTGGCGCGGAAATCGTTACGGTGGCCGCGGCCGAATCCGCCGACCCCGCCCGCGAAATCATCAAGACCACGCGGTCGGTGGTGTGGCGGATCTGCCTGTTCTATGTGGGCTCGATCTTCCTGATTGTGTGCCTGGTGCCGTACAACGACCCGTTGCTGTCGCAACCCACCCACGGCAGCTACAACGTGGCGCTGAGCAGGCTGGGCGTGCCGCATGCGCAGGCCATCGTCAACTTCATCGTGTTGACCTCGGTGTGCAGCTGCTTCAATTCCGCGTTATACACGGCGTCGCGCATGCTGTATTCGCTGTCGCGGCGCGGCGACGCGCACCGCATCATGCAAGTGACGGGGCGGCGCACCGGCACGCCATATGTCGGGGTGCTGGTATCCAGCGTGTTCGCGTTCGTGGCGATCTGGATGATGGCGACGTCGAAGATGGATCTGTACGACGTGCTGATGCAGGCGACGGGCACCATTGCGTTGTTCGTGTATCTGGCGATTGCGTTGTCGCAGTTGCGCATGCGCTACCGGTTGCAGGCGCAAGGCGTTGAACTGACGTTCAAGATGTGGCTGTTTCCGTGGCTGACCTATGCCGTCATTGTGTGCATCATCGCCGCGCTGATCACCATGGTGGTCGAAGGCACGTACCGCAACGAAGTCGCCTACACGTCATTGCTGGCGGGGGTGATCGTCGTGATGGGTCTGGTCGCGCAGCGCTGGGAAATCGGTACGCGCAGGCGCGGCTTGCAAGTCAGCGGTGCGCCCGGCTAAGCCGCTTGGCCGCATTCACCATGTGGATGCGGGCAGCTTCGCGGGCGCCTTCCACATCTTGGCGGCGGATGGCTTCGACGATGGCGTTGTGCTCTTGCAGCACGTCGCGCATCAGGTCCGCGTGGCGCGCTTCGTTGCCGCGCGTCACGCGGGTGGCGGCTTCCAGAAACTGGCTGACAAAGGCCAGCGTCGTCAGAAAGTACGGGTTGCCCGTGGCGCGTGCGATGCTGCGATGAAACGCCACGTCTTCCTTCACGCCGTCGCCGCCATCGGCCACCGCTTGTGAAATCGCGGCGAGCGCCGCGTCGATCTCGGCCATGTCGCGCTTCTTGCGCATGGCGGCGGCCTGGGCGGCGATTTCGGTTTCCAGCGCGCGGCGCAGGTCCACGATGTGCAGCACGGCGTCCAGCGAACTCAGGTCGGCGGCGTCGATGCGCAGCGCACGGTTGCCCGTCAAGCCGGTGACATAGACGCCGCTGCCTTGCCGCGCTTCAACGATGCCATCCTGCCGCAGCCGCGACACGGCTTCGCGGATGACGGTGCGGCTGACGCCGAACTGTTCCGCCAGCGCGGCTTCGGTGGGCAGCTTTTCGCCGGGCAGCACGCGGCCCTCGTCAATTTCGGCGAGCAGGCGCTTGGCGACCGTATCGGTCAAGGTGGGCGGGGAGGGAAGTCGTGGAAACGCCATGGATGAGAACCGCAGAGTGGGGGCGACTGGCCAAAAAAAACGTCATCGGCGTGGCCCGGCGCCAATGATAACCGGTCTGTCGGCGGCCTTTGGACGCTTGCCCGCCGGACTGGAACGCGCCGCCATCAGGCAGTCGATAAAACATTGCGCCGCCGGTGTGGGCGGCGAATCGGCCCGCGTCAGAATCGATACGCGGGCGGCGGGCAGCGCGTGCGTGAGCGGCATCATGCGCAGGGGCCGGGGCATCAGTTGATGGTCGAACAAGGCGCGCACAAAGATGCCCAGCGCATCGCTTTCGGCCATGATGGCCAACGCAATGGCGATGGACTGGCACGGGATGACGTCGCGCGGCGGCGGCAAACCATGCGCGTCGAACGCCAGGCGCAGCAGGTTCGACGGCGCTTGAATATTGCCCGGCAGCAGCCACAGCGCGCCGTGCAGGTCGGCCAGGCTGCGCGCATGGCGCAAGGGGTGGCCGGCGCGTGCGCCAATCGCCATCGGCAGCGTGAATAGGGTGCGGCGCGCGAAGCCGTCTTCGATGTCGCCGTCGTACTCGGTTTGCACGAGCAGGTCGTAGCGGCCCGATTCCAGTTGCTCGTGGCTATAGGGCGGCGCCACTTCGTTGAACGACACGGCCACGCGCGGCATGCGCGCGCGAAACGCCATCAGCGCGGCGGGCAGCGCGGTCAGCGCCGACGAACTGATGGCCAGATTCAACGTGCCGCCTTCGCCGTCCAGCATCTGGCCGATCTCTTCCTGCGCGCGCCGCGTCTCTTGCAGGATGATGACGGCGCGTTTGTACAGCGCTTCACCATAAGTGGTGAGCTCGACCCCGCGTGCGCTGCGGCGCACGAGCTCCGCGCCGACGCTTTGCTCCAGGTCGCGCAGGCTGCGCGTGGCGGCGGGCTGGGTCACGAACAGGGCGCGCGCCGCGGCGCGGATGCTGCGGTGTTCGGCAATCAAGACAAAGGCGCGCAACTGGCGCAGGTTCATGAGCGAGGTCTCAAGACGGGGTCGGACGTAGCCGCGGCCGGAGATGGGGCCGGGTGGCGGATCACGGGTTAGCGAACTGGAGGGATATAAGAAAAAGGTTTCACTGGAACAAAAATACTGTCTTTTCCTTATCGTGCGCCATCCGTATATTCATCCAGTCAGGGCGGCCACAGCGTCCGGTTCACGGACCGGCCGCCCGGAAAAACGGACATCAAGGGGAAAACATGTCTATCGCCATTGCCGCCGCGCCTGGCCGGCAGGATTTGCATTCGAGCGCCATGCGCCGGCGCGTGATCGCCGGCACCACCATTGGCAACGCGCTGGAATTCTTCGACTTCACCGTCTTCACGTTCCTGATGCTGGTGATCGGGCCGCTGTTCTTTCCGGCCGCCTCGGGGTACGGCCAGCTGCTGCTCACCACCGCCACGTTCGGTGTGGGCTTTCTGATGCGCCCGGTGGGCGGCATGCTGATCGGTTCCTATGCCGACCGCCACGGCCGCCGCGCCGCCATGACCTTGACGTTGTGGCTGATGGGGCTGGGCTGTGCGCTGATTGCTGCCGCGCCCACGTACGCCCAGATGGGCGTCGCCGGCCCGGTGCTGATGGTGCTGGCGCGGCTGATTCAGGGCTTTGCCGCAGGCGGCGAAGTCGGTGCGTCCACCACCTTGCTGGTGGAGCACGCGCCCGCGGACAAGCGCGGGTTTTATTCCAGCTGGCAGTTCGGCAGCCAGTCGCTGGGCGTGATGCTGGGCGCGCTGACGGTGGCGCTGCTGACGGCGGCGCTCAGCAAGGAACAGATGCAGGCCTGGGGCTGGCGCGTGCCGTTCGTGATCGGCATTCTGACCGTGCCGGTGGGCGCGTACATCCGCCGCAATCTGGAAGAGACGCTGGAGCCCGCGAAAACCTACACATCCTCGCAGAACCCGCGCACCCCGCACACCCCGCACACCTCGCACCCCTCGAAGCCCTCGGCAGGCACAGCACAACACCAGCCGCTGCGTTTGGTCTTTGCCGAACACAAGGCGCAAATCGTCAAAGGCATTTTGCTGGTGATCGGCGGCATGGTGTGTGCGCAAATCATCGGCTTCTACATGCCGGCCTATGCCAATAAGGAATTGGGCCTGCCGGCCACCTCCACGCTGTTTGCCAGCGTGGTGCTGGGCGCCATCGGCTTTGTCATCGCGCCATTTGTCGGCATGCTGGCCGATCGCGTGGGGCGCAAGAAGGTCATCTTCTGGTCGCGCGCCGCCACGGTGTGCGCCTTGCTGCCGTGCTTTCAATGGCTGGTATCCGCACCCAGCACCGAACGGCTGATGACGGTGATTGCGCTGCTGGCCGTTCTGCTGGCCCTACAGACCGCACCCGTCATCACGATGTTGCCCGAACTCTTCCCCAAGGCCGTACGCACGACGGGGATGTCGGTCGTGTATGGTCTGGGCATCTCGGTCTTTGGCGGCTTCGCCCAGTTCTTCGTGACCTGGCTGCTGCACGTCACCGGCAATCCCATGGCGCCTGCCTGGTACTTGATGGTGACGGTGACGCTTTCCACCGTGGTGCTGTTCTGGATTCAGGACCGCACCGGCCACGTCATCGATACGCAGGAGCCATGATGCCCAGCAGCACGAGTTACTTCCCCCGCAGCTACGCCGAGTCCCGCGACCGCTTCCTGGCCGACGCTGCGCGTTTGGGCGCCGCCGTCGAGTCCTACCCCATTTCGGACGTCGGCAGCGAGGGCGAAGCCCTGGCCACCGACGTGGCGCTGCTGGGTGCGCCAGACGCGCAACGGCTGCTGATCATGACGTCGGCGACGCACGGCGTGGAAGGGTTCTGCGGCGCGGGCTGTCAGTTTTCGCTGATGGATGACGCCGCGATGATCAAGCGCGCGGCGCAAGCCGGCGTGGCTTTGCTGCTGGTGCACGCAGTGAATCCGTATGGCTTCTCGTGGATGGCGCGCACCGATGAAGGCAACGTCGACCTGAACCGCAACGCCCAGCCCTTTGACGGCACGCCGCTGCCCACGAACCCGGGCTATGCCGCGCTGCATCCGCTGCTGTTGCCCGCGGAATGGCCGCCATCGGAAAGCAACCAGCGCGACATCGCGCGCTACGTCGCCGAGCACGGGCAGCCCGCCTTCGCGCAGGCCGTGTCGCGTGGCCAGTACACGCACGCCGACGGGCTGTTCTACGGCGGCGCGCGCCCGGCGGCGTCGCTGTTGAACCTGCGCCGCATCCTGGAAACGCACGCAAGCCGCTACGCGCACATCGGCTGGATCGACGTGCATACCGGCTTGGGTCCGCGCGGCCACGGCGAAAAAATCTACGCAGGGCGGCGCAACGATGCGGAAGTCGCGCGCGCGCGGCAGTGGTGGGGCGCGGATATTGCGGTGCCGTATCAGGGCAGCTCAGCGTCGGTAGACATTACCGGGCATCTGGCCGGCTTGATCTATCAAGCGTGCCCCGATGCCTCGCCCACGCTGATGGCGCTGGAATACGGCACGGTGCCGTTCGATGACATCGTGCTGGCGCTGCGCGGCCGCAACTGGCTGCGGGCGAATCCCGATGCGCCGCCTGCATTGCGGCGCGACATCCTGCAAGCCACGCAAGACGCGTTCTATTGCCACGCGTACGACTGGCACGGCATGGTGCTGGGGCAAAGCCGGGTCGCGGTGCTGCAAGCGTTGTGCGGCTTGGAAGCGGCGAAGTAACGCCCGTGTTTTGATCGCGCAACAATCCGGTTCAACAACCCGGTTCAACACCCCGGGTTGCACCTATTTAAGGTGCTGCACTGCGGCAGGTTGCACCTGTTTTCGCTTGATTTCAGGGATTACCCGCGAGTTGCAAAGCGCGTGGGTTATCCCTAGTTGAGCCGAGCAGCAACCCATAGATATGCTTCGGTTAACCAAGTGAACCGAAGAGTTCCAGGAGGAGTTTCAAACCGAGCCGGCACCTCGCTGACAAGGAATCTGGATTTGCATAGCGCGCCTCCTTTGGACCCGGCCGTTGCGGCCACCCGGGTTACGCCCATCCGCGTGATCCCGTGGGCAACGTGGCTGCACCGGGTCTTCGTCGTCCTGATGTATGCGTTCATGCTCTGCCCCATCGTGCTGGTGGTTTGGCTGAGCTTCTTCAAGGACGCCATCCTCTACTTCCCCCCGTCCGGCTACACGCTGTCCTGGTACGTGAAAGCGTGGCAGAACCCCGCGTTCGCCAATGGCTTTCTGTTCAGCCTGCAAGTGTCGCTGGTGGCCGCCGCCATTGGCGTCGTGATGGGCGTGCTGGCCGCGGTCGGCATCGCGCGCTACCGCTTCCAGGGCAGCAAGGGCGTCAATACGCTGCTGCTGTCGCCGCTGCTGATTCCCGGCATCGTGGCGGGCGTGGGCATCTACCTGTTCTACCTGCGCGCTGAAGAGGTGCTGGACCAAGACATCATCGGCACCTTTGGCGGGCTCGTCATTGCGCACGTCTGCCTGACGATTCCCTGGACCGTGCGTTTGGTCACGGCCGGCATGGCCGGGCTGGACGGCTCCATCGAGGAAGCCGCGCGCAACCTGGGGGCAAGCGCTCCGGTGGCCTTTCTGCGTGTGACCTTGCCCATGCTGCGCCCATCGATTGTGGCCGCGGCGCTGTTCAGTTTCGTGGTGTCGTTCGAAAACCTGGAGCTGTCGCTGTCGCTGGTGGGTCCGGGCCGCACCACGCTGCCGATCGCCATCATGCAGTACCTGGAATTCAATCTGGACCCGACCATCGCTTCGGTGGCATCGGTGCAAATCTTGCTGTTGGGGATCATCATGCTTGTGACCGACCGCTACGTGAAACTCAGTCAGGTGGTGTAAGAAATGGCGAAGGTCTCAATCGAGAATATCCGCAAGCAATTCGGCTCGGCGGTGGCGGTATCCGACTTTTCCCTGGAGATCGCGGAAGGCGAGCTGGTGACGTTCCTGGGCCCCAGCGGCTGCGGCAAGACCACCACGCTGCGCATGATTGCCGGCTTCATCACCCCCACCGCAGGCCGCATCCGCATTGGCGACACCGACGTCACCCGGCTGCCCGTGCACAAGCGCGATACCGGCATGGTGTTCCAGCGCTATGCGCTGTTTCCCCACATGACGGTGGCCGAGAACGTGGCCTTCGGGCTGGAAATGCACAAGGTGCCCAAGGCCGATCGCGACGCCAAGATCCGCCGCGTGCTGGACATGGTGCGCATGACCGAGCTGCGTGACCGCTATCCGCGCCAGCTGTCCGGCGGCCAGCAACAGCGTGTGGCGATTGCGCGCGCGCTGGCAATCGAACCCAAAGTCTTTTTGCTCGACGAGCCCTTGTCCAACCTGGACGCCAAGCTGCGGCTGGAAGTGCGCGAAGAGATTCGATCCTTGCAGCAGCGTCTTGGCCTGACAACCGTGTTCGTCACACACGACCAGGAAGAAGCGCTGGCCATTGCCGACCGCATGGCCATCATGCATGACGGCATCGTGCAGCAGGTGGGCGCACCCGACACGCTGTACGAGCGCCCCGCCAATCTTTTCGTGGCCGATTTCCTGGGCAAGATGAACGTCTTCACGGGCCGGGGCCAGGCCGACAACCAGTTTCACACCGACGCGGGCCAGCGTATCGCCACGCCGGGCGGCGCGGGGGCAACGCACGTGGGCGTGCGGCCGGAACGCGTGCGGCTGTCCGAGCAGCCTTCGGGCGGCAACGCCTTGGCGGGCGTGGTGGAATCGTCGTTGTATCTGGGGTCTGTGCTGGAAGTGCGCGTGCAGCTGGAAGGCGGCAACCGCATGATCAGCCAGATCGTCAATGGTGGCGCAAGCCGCGCGCAACCGGCGCCGGGCGCGCGCGTGTACGCGTGCTTCGAGCCCGAAGACTGCGTGGCCTTCACGCAATAGGAGCCGCCATGACGACTGCAACACAAGACGGGCGGCCCAGCCGTTGGCTGGGGCCGGGGCTGGCGTTTCCGGCGTCGCTGGTGGTGCTGGTGATCATCCTGGTCCCCATCCTGCAACTGGCGCGCTACAGCTTCAATCATTTCGATCCGGCGGAGCTGATGCAAACCGCCTTCACCTTCGAAAACTACGCCAAGTTTTTCGGCGACCCTTACTACCGCGATATCTTCTTCACCACGCTCTGGGTGGCCGCGCTGTGCACCGTGCTGGCGCTGGTGCTGGGCTTTCCGGTGGCGTACTTCCTGGCGCGCACGCAAAGCAAATACAAGAGCCTGTTCGTGATTCTGCTGGTGTTCCCGCTGATGGTGGGCAACGTGGTGCGCGCGGCGGGCTGGATGGTGGCGCTGGGCAACGCGGGCGTGGTGAACGCGGTGTTGTTGGGGCTGGGGCTGGTCGATAAACCCATCACGCTGATGTACACGCCCACGGCGGTTGTCATCGGCACTACCGCCGTCGTCATGCCCTACCTGATCCTCACCTTGCAAAGCGTGCTGGAAGGCATGGACCTGTCGGTAGAAGAAGCCGCCCGCAACGTCGGCGCGAATTTCTTCACGACGTTTCGCCGCATTGTGCTGCCCATTGCCGCGCCCGGCGTGGCGGCGGGCACGATGCTGGTGTTCATCTTGTGCATGAACGCTTACGCCACGCCAGTGCTGCTGGGCGGCTCCGGCCTGACGATGATGGCGCCCGCGCTCTATGACCAGATCACGCGCGCATCGAACTGGCCGTTTGGCGCGGCGCTGGCCGTCATTCTGGTCTGCGGCACGCTGGTCATTGCACTGATTTCGAATTGGCTGATTCATCGGCGCTACATCAAGACCATGGCGTCTTGACCCGACTCCCCCACAAGGAATATTCATGGCATCCGTATTGTTCAAGAACGCGAACCTGCTTGATCCCTTGCAGGCCGACCTGCTGGAAGGCCACCACGTGCTGGTCGAGGACGGCGTCATCAAGGAAGTGTCAGACAAGCCCATTACCAGCGCGTCCGCGCAGGTCATCGACGCGGCGGGCCGCACGCTCATGCCCGGCCTGATCGATCTGCACGTACACGTGCTGGCCACGCAGCTGAACCTGAGCACGCAAGGCGTGTTGCCCGACGCGCTGGTGATGATGCGCGCCGTGCCCATCATGGCGGCGATGCTGCGCCGGGGCTTCACCACCGTGCGTGACGCGGGCGGCGCGGGCTGGGGCCTGAAGTGCGCCGTCAACGAAGGCACGGTGAAGGGGCCGCGCCTGTTCATCTCGGGCCGCGCCATCAGCCAGACGGGCGGCCATGGCGACCCGCGTCCCCGTTCCGACCATCTGCGCCCGATGAGCTTCTGCGGCTGCTGCTTCCGCGCGGGCGACATCGGCCGCGTGGCCGACGGCATCGACGACGTGCGCAAAGCCGTGCGCCAGGAACTGCAAATGGGCGCGGACCAGATCAAGATGATGGCCTCGGGTGGCGTCGCATCGCCCACCGACCCCATCGCGTCCTATGGCTATTCGGAAGAAGAAATTCGCGTCATCGTCGAAGAAGCCGCCAGCCGTCAGACTTACGTGATGGCGCACTCTTACACCGCCGACGCCATCGAACGCGCCATCCGCAACGGCGTGCGCACGATTGAACACGGCAATCTGGTGGATGAGCGCGTGGCGCGCTTCATGGCCGAGAAGGGCGCGTTTGTCGTGCCCACGCTGGTGACCTACGAAGCCCTGGCCAACGAAGGCGCCGACTACGGCCTGCCGCCCGACTCGGTCGCAAAGATCGCCACGGTGCGCACCGCGGGCCTGCATTCGCTGGAAATCTACAAGAAGGCGGGCGTGAAGATCGGCTATGGCTCGGACTTGCTCGGCCCGTCGCAACGCCTGCAAAGCGATGAATTCCGCATCCGCAACGAAGTCTTGTCCGCGCAGGAAGTCATTCAGTGCGCCACAACAACTGCGGCCGAAGTGCTGAACCAGGTCGGCCAGTTGGGCCGCATTCAGCCGGGCGCCTTGGCGGACGTGCTGCTGGTGGACGGCAACCCGTACCGCGACTTGTCCTGCCTGTTGGGGCAGGGCGAACATCTAGCGCTGATCATGAAGGGCGGCGTCATCGAACATAACGGGCTGGGGGTGTAAGCGCCATGAGCGATCCCACGTTTTCACAGTCGGAAGTCGGTGAGGAATCCCGCGACGTCAACGCCGCCAAGGGCTGGCATCCGCCGACGGCGCCGGTGTCGCGCGACCGTGGGCTGGGGCCGTTTCCCCGGCTGATCCTGCGCGGCGCGACGATCATCGATGGCACGGGCGCTCCGCCTTGGGGGCCGGTCGACATCGTGATCGAAAACGAACGCATCACCGCACTGGTCAACGTGGGTACGCCGCACAAGGCCATCGACCCCAAACGCCGCCCGGGTCCGGGCGACCACGAAATCGATTGCCACGGCAAGTTCGTCACCCCCGGTTTTGTGGATGCGCACGCGCACATCGGCACGCCGTATCACGCCATGAGCGGCATCGTGCCGCCCGCTGACTACATCTACAAACTGTGGCTGGCGCACGGCGTGACCACGGTGCGCGAGATGGGCGCGATGGGCGGGCTGGGCTGGACGCTGGAGCAGCGCGAGCTTTCCGCCGCCAACAAGATCGCCGCGCCGCGCATGATCGTGCATAGCGTATTCCCGGCCGTGAACGACCGCGTGAAAACCATCCACACGCCGGAGCAGGGCCGCGAATGGGTGCGCAAGCTGGCCGCGCGCGGCGCGGACGGTATCAAGTTCTTTGGTGCGCCGCCCGCCATCATGGAAGCCGCGCTGGACGAAGCCGCGCAACTGGGCCTGCGCTCGGGCTGCCACCATGCGCAGATGGCCGTCACACGCGTGAACGCGTTGAAGTCCGCGCGCTGGGGGCTGACCAGTTCCGAACACTATTACGGCCTGCCCGAAGCGTTGTTCGAAGACCGCGTGGTGCAGTCCTTTCCCACCGACTACAACTACAGCGACGAGTACTACCGCTTCGCCGTCGCCGGCCAGACCTTCATGCAGGCCGCCCAACCGGGCTCGGCCAAGTGGCGCCAGGTCATGGACCAATTCCTGGAACTCGGCCACACCTTCGTCCCCACCTTCAACATCTACGACGCCAACCGCGACCTGATGCGCGCACGCCGCGCCGACTGGCACGACGACTACACGTGGAAGGCGGTGTGGAAGTACTTCCAGCCGCAGCGCGGCGGGCACGGCGCGTACTGGTATCGCTGGAGCACCACCAACGAGATCGAGTGGAAGCAGAACTACCGGCTGTGGATGCAGTTCATCAACGAATACAAGAACCTGGGCGGCCGCGTATGCGCCGGCAGCGATTCCGGTTTCATCTTCCAGATTTACGGATTTGGCTTTGTGCGTGAACTGGAACTGCTGCAAGAGGCGGGCTTCCACCCCATTGAAGTGCTGCGCGCGGCCACGTCGCAAAGCGCCGCGTTGCTGGGCATTGATGACGACACCGGCTCCATCGACGTGCAAAAGCGCGCCGACCTGCTGATCCACGATCAAAACCCGCTGACCGATTTCAAGCTGCTGTTCGGCACCGGCGCCATGCGCCTGAACGACGACACGGCCAAGGTTGAATGGCAGCGCTGCCTGCGCACCACCATCAAGTCGGGCGTGGTGTACGACACCGCCGAGCTGCTGGCGGACGTGCGCAAGATGGTCAAGGATAGCTGGGCGGAAGACCCCGATGGCGAGCGTCCTCCCGTTGGTGGGTCACCCGGTGGGTCACCCGGTGGTTCGCTTGCCGGTTCACCCTGCGACAGCGCCGACGAGGCCGCTTGATATGGCCGTCGACCTGTTCCTCTTGTGCGGTTTTCTGGGCAGCGGCAAGACCACGCTGCTGGTGGATTACCTGCGCGATCCGTCGTCGCGCGATACGGGCGTGATCGTCAACGAGGCGGGTGAGATTGGTGTGGACGGCGCCATCGTCGCCAATGACAGCGACAACGTGCCGATGACGCTGATGGCCAACGGCTGCGTGTGCTGCTCGTTGCGCAGCGACCTGGTCTATACCTTGAGCGCCTTGCTGGACGCGCCGCGCCCCGAAGGCGCGGGGCCATTGCAGCGCGTGATCCTGGAATGCAGCGGCCTATCGCGGCCCGGCCCCATCATTGCGTCGCTGGCCGATCCTGAACTGGCCAGCCGGGGGCTGCGGCTGACGGTCGTCTGCACCGATGATTGCGCGCGCGATCCCGATGCGCTGGCCGAGATGGACGAGGCCATGGCGCAGTTCGGCGCGGCGCATCGCATCGTGCTGACGAAGACCGATCTCTTGCCCGCAGCCGAACTTGAAGGCCGCGCCGCGCGCGCTGCCGCGTTGAACCCGCTGGCGCTTGTCATCGCCGACCCTGACCGCAGCCGTGCCGTGCAAGCCGCTTTCGCGCCGTCGCAAGGCGTGGCGGACCTGGCGGGGCTGGCCGCGCGCATGCTGATCGCGGGTGGGTCCGGCAAAAGCGCTGCCGACACCGCCGCGCACCCCCGCATCCGCGTCATGGCGGCGCGCGCCCGCGAGGGCATCAGCTGGACGGATTTTTCAGAATGGCTGGATAACCTGGCCGGCTTGTGCGGCGAACGCCTCCTGCGGGTGAAAGCCGTGGTGCGCGTGACCGAATGCGCCGAGCCCATCCTGATCCAGTCGGTGGGCACCACCTTCAGCGCGCCGCAGCGGCTGACGCGTCAACCCGATGCGCGCGATGCCATCATCGTCATCGCGCGCGATATCGAGGTGGACGACATCCGCGCGTCCGCGCCCGATGCGCCGGTCGAGATGCTGGCCTGAATTTTTTTAGAAACCCGGGCGCGCGGCGGGCACAGCCGCCTGCGCACCCGCACCGTAGCAAGTCGTCAGTCCCCCTTCGATACGAGGTTGTTATGCAAGAGAAAAACCTGACTCGCCGTGGCTTCATCAAGACCGCCTCTGGCCTGGCGCTGGCACCTGCGCTGGGCTGGGTGCCGGGCATGGCGCACGCCGCTGAAAAAGAACTCGTCGTGGGCACGTGGGGCGGCGATTACCAAAACCTGCTGCAACAGATCATCAACCCCATCGTCGAGAAAAAGGGCGTGAAGGTCGTGTACGACACCGGCAACGCGGTGGGCCGCGTCACCAAGCTGCGCGCCGAGAAGAACTCGCGTCGCGGCAGCATGGACGTGGCGCTGCTGGGCGAAGTCGACATGTACGACGCCGAACGCTCCGGCACGCTGGAACCCATCGATGTAAAGAAGTTGCCGAATCTGGCGCACGCCATTGCCGCGCTGAAAACGCCGTACTCGATTCCGCACATCTTCAGCGCGATGACGCTGGTCTACAACACCGAAAAATTCCCCACGCCGCCTGATTCGCTGGAAGTGCTGCTGGACCCGAAGTGGAAGGGCCAGGTGGGCTTCTCCGACATTCTGTACCTGTACAACGCCGTCTTCGTCGGCCTGGGCGCGGGTGGCGACACCAAGACGTTTGATGGCGGCAAGCGCTTCCTGGCGAAGCTAAAGCCCAACGCGCCGCGGATCTATCCGTCCAACGAGGCCGTGGCGTCGGCATTCAAATCCGGCGAAATCGCCATCGCCTGCATGTGGAAAGCCCGCGCGCTGCAATGGAAAGATAGCGGCCTGCCACTGGGCTTCGTGATCCCGAAGGAAGGCTCGGTGCCGGTGTCGTTCGAAGCGGGTGTGGCCAAGAACAGCCGCAACAAGGACGCGGCCTGGGAATACCTGAACGCCATGCTCGACCCGCAAGGCCAGATCGGCTTCGCCGAAAAAATGGGCTACGCGCCGACCGTGACCAACGCAACGCTGCCGGAAAACCTGAAGCGCGTGGGCTTCACCGACGCCGAAGTGAAGCTCTTGCATGCCTACGATCTGAAGGGCCTGACCGAAGGCAAAGCCGACATGCTGGAATTCTGGAACAAGGAATTCAAGGCGGGTTGAGGAGCTAGTCGGATTGATTCTGGCGGATTGATTCAGGCTGGGCGGATTGATTCAGACTGCATTTTTTTGGGTGTCAGACTGCAATTGTTCGAGAGTTGACTCAGACTGCATTTTTTCCATTTTTTAAGGTGTCAGACTGCAATTCTTATGCACGTATGCTGCGAAATTGCAGTCTGATTCCAATGAAAAATAGCAGTCGAAAAATTGGAGTCAGACTCCAATAAAAAATTGCAGTCTGACTCCAGATAAACGTGTAGCTCCTGCCGCGCGCCGATCAGCCCCGGCGCGCCGCCTCGATCTTCGCGACGTCGATCTTGCCCATCGTCATCATGGCTTCGAAGACGCGCTTGGCGGCCGCGCGGTCAGCGCCCGTGTATGCCTCGGTCAGCACACGCGGCGTGATCTGCCACGACAAGCCCCACTTGTCCTTGCACCAGCCACAATCACTTTCCTGGCCGCCATTCTCGACAATGGCGTTCCACAAGCGGTCAGTCTCTGCCTGATCGTCGGTGGCGACCTGAAATGAAAACGACTCGTTGTGCTGAAACGCCGGACCGCCATTCAGGCCCAGACACGGTATGCCCATCACGGTGAATTGCACCGTCAGCACTTCGCCTTCCTTGCCTGAGGGATAGTCGGACGGCGCTTTGTGAACCGCGTCCACGGAGCTATTGGGGAACGTCTTCGCGTAAAACTGCGCGGCCTCCAGCGCGGTGCCATCGAACCAGAGGCAAATCGTGTTCTTGGGAATCATCGGGGGTCTCCTCGTGAGTTACCCGCCGTCGCCGACGCCCGAACAACCGGCGCAAATCGCGTAAACGGGTTTTCGTATTGACGAGGATACCCGCTTCAATTCGCGATATCTGCGTCGTCAAAGCTCGGTTTCAAATGTCACGCTTTTGCCGAAAGCCCCTTGCGATAATGATGAAATGTTATATCATTCGCCAGCGATTTGTAATGATATAACATCCGAGAGAACGTAGATGAAAGGCAAGAAGCTGGGGTTCAACAAGGGAAGCCGCAACGTGACGGGGGGCCGCAAGCCGCGTGGGGGCAGTCTGAAACCGCTGGTCTGCTCGTTGATGCTGATTGCGCCGGTGGCGCAGGCCGAGACGGAAACCGATCCGCAACGCGCGAAAACGCTGGCGCCCATTACCGTGTCCGCCAATCCCTTGGGGTTGGACTTGAACAGCACCACGCTGCCCGCTTCTGTGTTGGAGGGCGACGCGCTGATTGAGCAGCGCACTGGCACGCTGGGTGAAACCCTGAAGAATCTGCCGGGCGTGAATAGCGACACATTTGGCGGCGGCGCAAGCCGGCCGGTGATCCGGGGCCAAAGCGCACCGCGCGTGAAGGTGCTGTCTGATGGGTCCGAAGTGATGGACGCTTCCAGCATTTCCCCTGATCACGCGGTGACGGTGGAACCGCTGCTGGCCGAGCGCATTGAAGTGCTGCGCGGCCCCGCGACCTTGCTCTACGGCGGCGGCGCGATTGGTGGCGTGGTGAACGTGGTGGACAAGAAGATTCCGACCGCCGTGCCGGAAAAGGGCATCGAGGCCGAAGCCGAATTGCGCGGCGCGACGGGCACCAAGGAACGTTCAGGCGCGGTGGGCATCACGGCGGGCGAAGGCCAGTTCGCCGTGCGCGTCGAAGGGATGAAGCGCCGCACCAGCGATTACGACGTGCCCGATTGGCCGGGCGGCAAGCTTGAAGGCTCGTACAGCGAATCCACGCAGGGCTCCGTCGGCATGTCGTGGATCACCCCGCGCGGTTACGTCGGCCTGGCGTTCACGCATCTGGAAAGCAAGTACGGCTTGCCCGGACACAACCACGAATACGAAGGCTGCCACCCGCACGGCACGCACCTGCATTGCGGCGGGCACGACCATGATCACGAAGAAGAAGGCCACGACCACGATCATGATCACGGCGGCGTGCCGTACGTGAAGCTGCGCAGCAACCGCCTGGATCTGCGCGCCGAATATCAAGACCCGTTCGCCGGCTTTGAAAAGATACGCGTGCGCGGTGGCCTGACTGACTATCAGCACGACGAGATCGAAGGCGGCGAAGTTGGCACGCGCTTCAAGAACAAGGGCTACGACCTGCGCGTGGAATTGCAGCACAAGCCGATTGCCGGCTGGCGCGGCGTGGTGGGTTTGCAGAACGCCTACAGCGACTTCCGCGCGGAAGGCGAAGAAGCCTTCCTGCCGCGCAGCCGCACACGTTCGAATGGCTTGTTCGTGCTTGAGGAATATCAGCTGAACGACTGGCGTTTTGAAGTGGGCGCGCGTCAGGACTGGCAGCGCATTTCACCGGAAGGCGGCGCGCCGCGCAGCAGCTTGTCTGGCACGTCCTTGTCGGCCGCAGCCATCTGGGACTTCGCGCCGCAGTACTCGGTGGCGCTGTCGCTGTCGCGTTCGCAACGTCTGCCCAATGCGCAAGAGCTTTACGCAGACGGCGTACACCTGGCCACCAACACTTACGAACTCGGCAACGCCGACCTGGGACGCGAAACGTCACACAACATTGACCTGACCTTGCGCAAGCATTCGGGCGACACCACGTTCTCGGCCAGCGTGTTCCACAATCGCGTGAAGAACTACATCTACGCCAATACGCTGGACCGCTACGAAGACTTCCGCCTGATCGAATACACGCAACGCGACGCAGAATTCACGGGCGTGGAAGGCGAGCTTCGCCACCAGTTCACCCCGGTGTTCTCGGCCGCCGTGTTCGGCGACTACGTGCGCGGCAAGCTGACGGGCGGCGACGGCAACTTGCCGCGCATTCCGGCAGCGCGCGCGGGTGTGCGCGGGAATGTGAAGTGGGATCAATGGTCGGGCGGCGTGGAATACGCACGCGTGTTTTCGCAAAAAGACATCGCATCGTATGAAGACAGCACGCCGGGCTACAACCTGGTCAACGCCGTGGTCGCTTACCGCGGCCGCTACGGCGAGACGGGCTACGAAGTCTATCTGCGCGGCACCAACCTGCTGAACAAACTGGCCTACAACCACGCGTCGTTTATCTCATCGGTGGCGCCGCTGCCCGGCCGCAGCGTGATGCTGGGCGTGCGACTGACGTACTGACAAGGGTAGGGCGTGGCGGCAAGACGCCCGCCCGCCAGCAAGCACCACGCCGGGGCCTAGCGCCCCGGCTTTTTTGTTGCGCCGCGCCATGCTCTCCACGCGTCGACCACCCCCGGGTAGACCCCGATGCCGATCTTGTTGACGCTCGCCACCTTGGGTTTCTAGAATCCAATTTGTGATCACATATCAGAAATGGCGCCCGGCATCCGCCGGCGCGCGGGCAGCGGCGAAGCAGAGCATGACCCAACAACTATTCAGTGTTCGAGACAAAGTCGTTTTGATTACCGGTGCCGCGGGCGGCATTGGCGCTGCGCTTAGCCGGGCTTTCGCCCAAGGCGGCGCGACGCTGGTGCTGGCCGACCTGGCGGGGGAAAAGCTGGACGCGTTGGCGTCCGAGCTGCGCGAATCCGGCGTGAAGACCGGAGCCATCGCGCTGCAAGTCGAAGACCGTGAGGCTTGCGCCAATGCGGTCGCCGACGCGGTCGCCAAGTACGGCGGCGTCGACGTGCTGATCAATTGCGCCGGGGTCAACACCCGCATGCGGCCAGAGCTCTACGCCGAAGACGTGTGGGACCGCATCGTGGACATCAACCTGAAGGGCACCTTCAACATGTGCCAGGCGGTGCACGCTCCGATGAGCCTGCGCGGCAAGGGCAAGATCATCAACATCGGGTCGATCCTGGCGCTGGCGTCCAACGCCGTCACGGCCGCGTACTCGGCCAGCAAGGGCGGGGTGCTGCAACTGACGCGATCGCTCGCTTGCGCCTGGGCGGCGGACGGCATCACCGTCAACGTGATCCAGCCCGGCTGGATCGACACCGCGCTATCGAGGCAGGCGCGAGTGGACATCCCCGGCCATGCCGAACGCGTGGTGGCCACGACTCCGCTGGGCCGCTGGGGCGAACCCGAAGACCTGATCGGTTCGACGTTGTTCCTGGCCAGCGCCGCGTCCGATTTCGTGACGGGTGCAAGCCTGGTGGTCGATGGCGGCGTGACCGCCCATATTTGACGAACCAATCTGGCGCACCTATCTGACCGCGCAGGGTTGAACGCAAAGAGCCGGCCCCACAGAGCCGGCCCGCCACAAGGAGGAGACATGCAATTCGAGGACATCGGGCAGACGACGCCAGCCCGCACCCTGGTCGTGGAAGACAGCGACTGGGAGCAGCTGAGCCGCACCGACGCCATGCGCCTGACGACGCTGTTTCTGGCGGCGCGCCGCTTCGAAGAAAAGATCCTGATGCTGGATAAGCTGAACCTGGTGCACGGGCCGGCGCACTCCAGCATCGGCCAGGAAGGCGGCGCGGCCGGCTGCATTGCGGCGCTGCCCATCGACACCTTGATGAATGGCACACATCGCGCGCACCACCAATGTGTCGCCAAGGCGGTCAACGCCCTCTATGAAGACGGCATGGACCCGGTGGCAAGCGGACTCAGCCTGCGCATGCGGCAAGAGATCCAGGGCTTGATGCACGAGATCCTGGGCTTGAAGGATGGCTGGACCGGCGGGCGCGGCGGCTCCATGCATTTACGCCGTGCGGACCTGGGCATCATGGGCACGAACGCCATCGTGGCGGGCGGTATTCCCATCGCTTGCGGCCATGCCTTTGCGGAAAAGCAGCGGCAGTCGGGCAAGCTGATGGTGACCTTCTTTGGCGACGGCGCCGTGCATCAGGGCGCCACCCATGAAGCGATGAATCTGGCGGCGCTGTACGGCCTGCCCATGATCTTCTTCCTGGAAAACAACAAGTACGCCGTGTCGATGAGCGTGGAGCAATCCACCTTTCAGACCGAACTGCTGACGCGTCCGCAGGGCCACGGCATCGCGGCCGTCAAGGTCGACGGCATGAACCCCTTCGCCGTGTGGCTGGCCACGCGCTGGGCGCAAGAATATATTGAACGCGAAGGCCGGCCGGCATTCATTCTGGCCGAGGTCTACCGCTACTACCACCAGAGCTCGTCCATTCCCGGCAGCGCGTTTGGCTATCGCACGCGCGACGAAGAAAACGCCTGGAAGGCGCGCGACCCCTGGCTGTTCCTGCAACGTGAGCTGACCGAACGCGGCATTCTGAATGCTGATGAACTGGCGGCCATCGACGCCGCGGTGACCGATGCCATGGACGCCGCGGCGGCTTCTTGCGTGGAAGGCGCGGGGTCATCCGCGCGTATCCGCCCCGAACTCTGGCCGGAGGCGTCCAGCGTGGACGCCAACCTGAACAGCGACATGCGCGAATTCGATGGCGTGCAGTTTGCCGAGGCCGAAGACTACGCCGCAGAAGACATGGAAGCGCTGTCCTACATCGAAGCCATGGCGCGCACGATGGGCGCGCGCATGGCTGAGGACGAGCGCATTTACGTCTTCGGTGAAGACGTCGCCAACATGGGCGGCGGCACGGTAGGCGCCACGCGCGGCCTGACGGAAACCTACGCGGGCCGGCTCATCAATACGCCAATCACCGAGAACGGCTTTTGCGGCCTGGCAACCGGCGCAGCGCTGTCGGGCCTTAAGCCTGTCGTTGAACTGATGTACAGCGACTTCTTCCTGGTGGCGGGCGACCAGCTGCTGAACCAGGCGGGCAAGATCCGCCATCTGTTCAACGGCTCGGCGAGCGTACCGCTGGTGTTGCGCACCCGGATTCCAGGCGCGGAAGGGTATGGATCGCAGCACTCGATGGACCCGGCTGGCGTGTTTGCGCTGTTTCCCGGATGGCGCATCGTTGCCCCGTCAAATGCCTTCGACTACGTGGGCCTGATGAATTCGGCGCTGCGCTGCGAAGACCCGGTGCTGGTGATCGAGCCGCAAGAACTGCATAAGCGCAAGACGCTGGTGCCGAAGACGCTGGACTACTACATTCCCATTGGCCGCGCGAAGCGCGTGCAGGAAGGGGATCAGATCACGCTGCTGGCCACGCTCAGCATGGTGGAGCGCTGCGTGCAGGTGGCCGCCGAGATGGGCGTGCGCGCCGACATCATCGACCTGCGCACGCTGTCGCAACGCGATATTGATTACGACACCATCGGCGCCTCCGTCATGAAGACGGGCCGCGTCGCGATCGTTGAGCAAACCACGCGCGGCGCAAGCCTGGGCGCATTGATCGCTGACGAGATTCAACGCCGCTATTTTGATTATCTGGATCAGCCGGTGCAGCGTGTGACGGGCCGCTGGGCGCCGCCCACGGTGTCGCAAGCGCTGGAACGCGCGGCGCTGGCGAGCGAAGACGATATCCGCACACGTCTGGCCGCCATGCTTCAGGAAAGCGGATTGACCGCCCAACCAGGAAACGTTCATGCCCTGCGCGCTTGAAGGCAAAACCATCTTGATCACGGGCGCGGCTGGCGGCATCGGCAGCGAAACCGCGCGCGTGTGCGCAGAACAGGGCGCATCGCTGGTGTTGGCGGACCGCGAAGCGCCGGAAGCGTTGGCGGCCGAATTACGCGCGAAAAACGTGACGGCGCGTGCGCTCGCGTTCGACGTGACCGACCGCGCCGCGGCCGAAGCTGCGGTTGCCAGCATCGAACGCCTGGACGCGCTGGTCGCCAACGCGGGCTATTGCCCGTGGGACGATTGGAACGCGGACGGCTGGGACCAGGTGTTTCACCAGGTCATCGACATCAATCTGCTGGGCGTCATGCACTTGACGCGCGCGGCGCTGGCCAAGATGGCGGCACAGGGCGCGGGGCGCATGGTGCTGGTGTCGTCCGTGGCGGCGCGTATGGGCGGTCTGGCGGCCAGCCCGCATTACGTGGCGGCCAAAGGCGGCACGCACGCGTTCGTGAAATGGCTGGCGCGCAAGGCGGCCGATTCGGGCGTGACGGTCAACAGCGTGGCGCCTGGCGCCACCGACACGGGCATGACCCAAGGCGCGCCGCTGGATGCGAATAGAATTCCCCTGCGACGCATGGCCCAGCCCCGCGAAATCGCCTTGCCCATCGCGTTTTTGTGTTCGGATGGCGCAAGCTACATATGCGGCGCCACGCTGGACGTGAACGGTGGCGTCTACATGACATAGGCGTACACATACATGGACAACACCATCCTGGAAGGGCTGCTGGAAAAGCAGGAACGCGTCACCGTCGCGGATCAGATCTATCAGCGCACGCGTCAGCTCCTGATGAGCGGCGCGGTGCCGCCCGGCGAAAAGGTCACGCTGCGCGGCCTGGCCGCCGCCTTGAACACCAGTCCGATGCCGGTGCGCGAAGCGGTGAACAAGCTGGTGGCCGAGGGCGCGCTGGAAATGCTGCCCAGCCGGGGCGTGCGCGTGCCCAAACCCAGCCTGCCGAAGTTTCGCGAAGTGGTGCGCATCCGCTGCTGCCTGGAAGGCTTTGCGGCGGCGGAAGCCGTGAAGGTCATCACTGACGACACCGTGGCGCGCATCGAACGCTATGCGCACGAGTTCGACAAGCTGGGCCACCAGCGCAAGATCGACACCCTGAAGACGATTGAAGCCAACCGCAATCTGCATTTCACCTTGTATGAAGCGGCGGGCATGCCGTTGCTGGTCACGATGATCGAGAACATCTGGCTGCAAATCGCGCCGCTGTTTTCGCTGAGCATGAGCAGCAAAGACCGCAAGTCGGAAAGCTGGGAATCGTTCAGCCATCACGACACGCTGCTGCAGGCGCTGCGCCGCCGTGATCCGGATGGCGCGCGCGATGCCGTGGTGGCAGACATTTCCGATGCGGCGGCGTTCATCGAGAAGACGGGCAATTTGACTCAAACCTGAAGCGAGTGAGACATGGATATCGAGGTCGTAATGCCCGCGATTGGCGCGGGCACGACGCAGGGCAGAATTCTCCAATGGTTGAAGCAGTCCGGCGACACGGTCAAGGTGGGCGATATCCTGGCCGAAATCGAAACGGACAAGGCGGTCATTGAACTGGAAGCCGTGGATAGCGGCGTGCTCGACCGCATCCATGTTGCGGCAGGCGACACCGCCGTGCCGGTGGGTGACGTCATCGCGACGATGTTGGCAGAGGGCGCGAACAAGGTGCAAACGCCCGTTTCGGCGCGCGCCGAAGAAGCGCTTGAGTTTGCACCTGCACCTGCGTCTGCCTCTGCGTCTGCCTCTGCCTCTGCCTCTGCTCCTGCTCCTGCCTCTGCGCCTGCCCCGGTGTCCGCGCCTTTCGCTGCCGAGCCCCCCGCGCATCGCCTCTTCGCCAGTCCGTCTGCGCGTCGGCTGGCGCGCCTGATGGGCGTGGACCTGCACTCGTTGGCCGGCAGCGGTCCGAACGGCCGGATCGTGCGGGTGGATATCGAACATGCCGCAGAACAGCGTCCCGCCGTGGACACCAAGTCCGCGCCGGCAACGGACTCCGCGCGGCCCGCGAACCCCAGCGCATCCGCAAGCCTGGGAACGCTCACCCCCCACACGCCCATGCGCGCCACCATCGCGCGCCGGCTGGTGCAGTCCAAGCAGCAAATTCCGCACTTCTACCTGACGGTGGACTGCCGTATGGACGCGATGATGGCGGCGCGCGAATCGTTGAACGCCAGCGCGCAAGCCAGCCCGGCCCCCGTCCGCTATTCATTGAACGACTTGCTGCTGCTGGCCGTGGCGCGTGCCGCCGCACGCGTGGCGGACATCAACGCGCAATGGACGGACGACGGCGTGCTGCGCCACGATCAGGTTGACCTGAGCTTCGCCGTTGCGCTGGACTCGGGTCTGATCACACCCATCTTGCGAGACGCTGATCGCAAAGGCCTGCGTGAACTCTCCGCAGAAGTCCGCCAGCTGACCGAGCAGGCGCGCGCGGGACGGCTGCGCCCAGAGCAATACGAAGGCGGCAGCCTGACGGTGTCGAATCTGGGCATGCATGGCGTGAAGTCGTTCGCCGCCATCATCAACCCGCCGCAGTCCGTCATTCTGGCGGCGGGCGCGGTGACGCGTCAGCCGGTGGTGGACGGCGATGCGCTGGCCATCGGCCACGTGATGAGCCTGACGCTGTCGGCAGACCATCGTGTGGTGGATGGCGCAGTGGGCGCAAGATTTTTGAAGGACGTCCGGCATTTGCTGGAACATCCCATCGAATTGATTCTCTAGCGTGTTGCGTGGAAGGTTGTTCTAGTCAGTGTCCACATCAGCAGCGCGCAGGGTGGACCGCGAACGGCGCACAGACCGATGGCGGCAGGTAAGTCGAAGCACCATTACATAAAGTCTGGAGACAAAGCAATGAACAAGCAGAATCCGCTGACGCGCCTTGCCTGCGCCGCCGCCCTGGTGGTTGCCGCGCAGGGCGCCTGGGCGCAGAGCGATATCAAGATCGGATACAACAGCGACATGTCCGCCAGCGGCTCGGCCGACTTTGGCGTGTCGGCGTTGTCGGGCGCGCGGCAGGCCGCCGAAGAGATCAACGCCGCAGGCGGCGTGCTGGGCAGAAAGATCGTCATCGTGCCGCGTGATGACGTGGGCTCGCCGCCCAAGTCCATTCAGAACGCCAACGAGCTGGTCGACAACGAAAAAGTCGTGGCGATGCTGGGCGGGGTGAACTCGGGCAACATGCTGGCCTGGCTGCACATCGTGCAACAGAAGAAGATTCCGACCATTTCGCCCTCGGCCACGGCCACCGAAATCACCAACCGCTACAGCAAGGAACCGGCCAACTACATCTTCCGCGTTTCCATGCGGGACCTGGACCAGATCACGCTGCTGGCAGCCTACGCGGCGCGCGCGACGAAGAACAAGAAGGTCGCCATCATTGCCGATACGACGGGCTACGGGCAGCAGGGCGCGAAAGACGCAGCCGCCGTCTTGCAGTTGCACGGCATCACGCCGGTGGCCAATGAGAAGTTCGGTCCGAAGGACACGGACATGAGCTCGCAGCTGAACAAGATCAAGGCGTCGGGCGCGGACACGCTGATCGTCTACGCGCTGGCGGATTCCAACGGCCACCTGATGCGCAGCCAGGAAAAAATCGGCTACTACCCGACCACGCTCGGTTCGTGGTCGAACCTGAGCCCTCCGTTCCTGCGCATTGCGGGGCCGGAGCTGGCCAAGAAGATGATCTTCTCGGCGTCCATTACCGAAGACTCCACGCCGCAATCCAAGGCGCTGTACGACACCATCATGAAAAAGGAGGGCAAGCTGCCCACCTATGTGTTCGCGGCGCACGCCTATGACTCGGTGAAGATCCTGGCGGCGGCGATGACGCAGGCGAAGTCCACTGATGGCGAAAAGGTGCAGCAGGCGCTGGAGAACCTGGGCAAGGTGGATGGCGTGATCAAGGCCTACGCGCCGGCCTTCACCAAGGCCAACCACGAAGCCCTGTCGTACAAGGACTTCCGGCTGGTGCGCTGGGTGGACGGCAAGGTGGTGTCGGTTGACGACGCCGTCACGCAGGCCATCAAGCCCGAAGACCTGAAGCAATAAGGCGGCGCGCGGCCGGGCCTGTTCAGGCCTGGCCGCGGCTCAGGTGGTTGACGAAGAGCTTGGCGGCGGTGGGCAGCGAATCAAACGACCGCACGCAGATCTGGATCTTGCGGCGCGCCCAGGGTTCGGCCAGCGGGATGATGCGCAGGTCGAACATGACCGAGTAGCGGCGCGCAATGTCCAGCGGCAGCACGCCTATGCCCAGCCCGGAATTGACCATGAAGCACAGCGCGTCAAAGCCGGTCACCTGCACCTTCAAGCGGATGTTGCGCTTCTCGTCGTCGGCGGCGGCCGACAGGATGCGGTTGATGGCGCTGCCGCGATGCAGGCCGATGAAGTCGTGTTCCAGCGCGTCCGCGAAGCGAAAGCCGGGCTTGTCGCGCAAGGGGTGATCGGCGGGCACGACGAGCGCAAGCGTGTCTTCGCGGTAGGGGCGGATCTCAACGTCGGTATCGGGCGCGTCGCCCGAGAAGATGCCCACGTCCGCCGCGTTCTCGGCCACCGACTTGATGATGGTGGACGTGATTTTCTCTTCCAGGTCCACCTGCACGTTAGGGTAGTCGTTCAGGAACAGCTTGATGTCTTGCGGCAGGAACTGCGTGATGGCGGAAATGTTGGCGTAGACGCGGATGAAGCCGCGCAGCCCGCGCGAGTAGTCGCGCATCTGCACGGAGATTTCGTCCAGCTCGTGCAGCGCGCGCCGCGCCATGGTGGATAGCGCGACGCCTGCCGGTGTGGGGCGTATGCCCTTGTTGGTGCGGATCAGCAGCCGGATCTTCAGGTTGTCTTCAAGTTCGCTGATGCGTTTGCTGATGGCGGCCGCGGCAATGTGGTCGTGTTCGGCCGCCGCTGCGATGGTGCCTTGCTCGACCACGCTGATGAAAAGCTTGAGGGAAGTGGGGTCTAAACGCATGGTGGCGGGCGGGCAACGGACGGGACGGGCCATTGTAGCCACGCGCGGGCTTGCCATCGCGTTTGGCGATGGCGGCATCGTTAATGACTGCTATTGGGGACGGCAAGCCCGGCGCTATCCTCACGAAAAATAGTGACCGGCCGCCCTGCGCGGACGGCGCAAGAATGGTGGATGGAGCGAGACGACGATGCATTTGCAAAACAGCCAGCTGCTGCGGCAGCAGGCGTACATTGGCGGCGCCTGGTGCGACGCCGACAATCAGGCCACCATCACGGTGCGCAATCCCTTTGATGCCAGCGTGCTCGGCACCGTGCCCAACCTGGGTCAGGCCGAAACCGCCCGCGCCATCGCGGCGGCCGATGCCGCGCTGCCCGCGTGGCGCGCCAAGACCGGCAAGGAGCGGGGCGCCATTCTGCGCCGCTGGCACGCGCTGATCGAAGCCAATAGCGACGACCTGGCGCTGCTGCTGACGCTTGAGCAGGGCAAGCCGCTGGCCGAAGCGCGGGGCGAACTGAACTACGCGCTGTCGTTCGTCGAGTGGTTCGCCGAGGAAGCCAAGCGCGTCTACGGCGACGTGCTGCCGTCCACGCGCAGCGACCAGCGCATGATGGCGATCCGCCAGCCCGTGGGCGTGTGCGCGGCCATCATTGCGTGGAATTTTCCGTCGGCGCTCGTAACGCGCAAGGTCAGCCCGGCGCTGGCCGCCGGCTGCACGGTGGTGCTCAAGCCGTCTGAACTGACGCCGTTCACCGCGCTGGCGCTGGCCTGGCTGGGCGAGCAGGCCGGCATCCCGCCGGGCGTGCTGAACGTGGTTATTGGCGACCCGGCTCCCATCGGCACCGAACTGACGCAGAACCCCACGGTGCGCAAGCTGACGTTCACCGGCTCCACGCAGACGGGCCGCCTGTTGATGCAGCAAAGCGCATCCAACATCAAGAAGCTGTCGCTGGAACTGGGCGGCAACGCGCCCTTCATCGTGTTCGAAGACGCCGATCTGGACGAGGCGGTGGCCGGGCTGGTGCTCTCCAAATTCCGTAACGCCGGCCAGACCTGCGTCTGCGCCAACCGCGTCTACGTGCACGCCAGCGTGGCCGGTGCCTTCAACGACAAGCTGCTGGCCGAAATCCGCCGCATGAAGGTGGGTGGCGGTCTGGAAGCGGGTGTCACGCAAGGCCCGCTGATCGATCAGCGGGCCGTCGACAAGGTGACGCGTCTGGTGGCGGACGCCACCGCGCACGGCGCGTCGCTGCTGGCAGGCGGCAAGCTGCGCCAGGCGGGCACCTTGTTGTATGAACCGACGCTGCTCGCCGGCATCACCGACGCCATGGAACTGGCGCACGAAGAAATCTTCGGGCCGGTGGTGGGCATCAGCACCTTTGAGTCCGAAGCCGACGTGCTGGCGCGCGCCAATGACAGCGCCTCGGGCCTGGCCGCTTATTTCTATACGGCCAATCTGGAACGCGTGTGGCGCGTGATGGAAGCGCTGGAATACGGCATCGTGGGCGTGAACACGGGCGCGGTCTCCAACGAGGTCGGCCCGTTTGGCGGCATCAAGGAATCGGGCGTGGGCCGCGAAGGTTCGAAGTACGGCATCGAAGAATTCCTTGAAATCAAATACGTGTGCCTGGGCGGCAAGTCGTTCAACGCCCCGCGCTAAGCCTTCCGGATTCCTGACATGAGCCCAGCACAGCAAGCATCCCTGCGCGATGCCGATACGTTCGATTATGTGATTGTCGGTTCCGGCGCGGCCGGGTCCATCCTGGCCAACCGCTTGTCGGCCGACGGCGCCACCGTGTGTGTGCTGGAAGCGGGCCCGCCCGACAACAGCCCCTTTCTGCACATCCCGGCCGGCTTCATCAAGGCCGTGTTCAACAAGAAATACGCCTGGCAGTTTTCCAGCGAAGGCACGGCGCAAACCAACGGGCGGCGCGTGCCGATCCCGCAGGGCCGCACGCTGGGCGGCTCCACGTCCATCAACGGCCTGGTCTATAACCGTGGCCAGGCGGCCGACTTCGACCACTGGGCCAGCCTGGGCAACCCGGGCTGGGCGTATGCGGACGTGCTGCCGTACTTCAAGTCGATGGAACGCCGCGTGGGTGGCGACGACCGCTACCGCGGACGCCAGGGCGAACTGCCCGTCACCGACATCGACTGGATTCATCCGCTGTGCGAAGCGTTTATCGCGGGCGCGGTCGAGCAGGGCATTCCGCGCAACCCCGATTACAACGGCGCCGAGCAGGCGGGCGTCGGCTACTTCCAGCGCACCATCAGCAACGGCTGGCGCATGAGTACGGCCAAGTGCTTCCTGAAGCCCGCGATGGCGCGCAAGAACCTGGACGTGCGCACCTACGCGCAAGCGACCCGCGTGCTGTTCGACGGCACGCGCGCCGTGGGCGTGGCCTATTGCCATCCGGCGCATCCCAGCCGTGTGTGCGCGGTGCGCGCCAGCCGCGAAGTCATCGTCGCGTGTGGGGCGATCAACACGCCCAAGCTGCTGCAGCTGTCGGGCATTGGGCCGGCTGATCTGCTGCGCCAGCATGGCATCGACGTCGTGCGCGACCTGCCCGGCGTGGGCGAGAACCTGAGCGATCACTACTCCGTGCGCATCGTGGCGCGCGTGAAGAACAGCAAGACGATGAACGAGCTGGTGAAGGGCTTCAGCCTGGCCGGCCAGATCAGCCGCTGGATGATGAAGCGGCCCAGCATCATGGCGCTGAGCCCGTCGCTGCTGCATTACTTCTGGAAGTCCACGCCCGAACTCACTGCGCCCGACCTGCAAGGCGTGTTCACGCCCGCCAGCTACAAGGAAGGCTATGTGGGCGTGCTGGATGACTTCCCCGGCATGACCGCCGGCGTCTGGCAGCACCGCCCCGACAGCCGCGGCCAGGTCCGCATTCAGTCGGCCGACCCGCTGCAAGACCCCATCATCCTGGCCAACTATCTGGCCGATGAACGCGATCAAGTCACGCTGGTGCGCGGCATCCGCCTTGCGCGCCGGTTGCTGCAATCGCAGGCGCTGGCGCCGTTTTCGGACGGCGAAGCGCTGCCCGGCCCGTTGTGCGAATCGGATTCCGAACTGCTGGATTTCGCGCGCCGTTTTGGCGTGTCGTCCTATCACGTCAACGGTACGGCCCGCATGGGTCCGGCCGACGACAAATATGCCGTGGTGGACGCGCAGCTGCGCGTGCACGGCGTGCAGAACCTGCGTGTGATCGATTCGTCGGTCATGCCATCCATGCCGTCGGCGAACATCTGCGCCGCAACCATGATGATCGGCAACAAGGCGGCCGATCTGATCAGGAAAGCCTGAATAAGCCATCGTGATCACTTGAGTGATCCCTAGGAGACAACGTGTACACCAAGCATTTCCCCAAGACGATGAAGGCCCTGCTGCTGTCGGCGGCGCTGATGGGCGCGGCCGCAAGCGCGCAGGCCGACGACATCAAGATCGGCTTCAACAGCGATATGTCGGCTACCGGTTCGGCCGACTTCGGCATTTCGGCGCTGGCTGGCGCGCGCCAGGCAGCCGACGACCTTAACGCAGCCGGCGGCGTGCTGGGCAAGAAGGTCGTCATCGTCGAACGCGATGACGTGGGCGCTCCGCCCAAGGCGATTCAGAACACCAATGAGCTGGTCGACAACATCAAGGTCAACGCGATGTTGGGCGGCGTGAACTCCGGCAACATGCTGGCGTGGCTGCACATCGTGCAGCAGAAGAAGATTCCGACGATCTCGCCGGTGGCCACCGCCACCGACATCACGGGCCGCTACGCCAAGACGCCGCCGAACTACGTGTTCCGCGTGTCCATGCGCGACCGCGACCAGATCGCGCTGTTGGCCGCCTACGCGGCGCGCGCCAGCAAGTCGGGCAAGATCGCCATCATTGCCGACACCACCGGCTACGGTCAGCAAGGCGCGAAAGACGCGCTGGAAATCCTGGCGCTGCACAAGGTCACGCCGGTGGCGAACGAGAAGTTCGGTCCGAAAGATACCGACATGAGCTCGCAGTTGAACAAGATCAAGGCATCGGGCGCAGACACGCTGATCGTCTACGCGCTGGCGGATTCCAACGCGCACGTGATGCGCAGCCTGGAAAAGATCAACTACTTCCCGACGACGCTGGCCTCGTGGGCCAACCTGAGCTCGCCGTTCCTGCGCATTGCCGGCCCGGAACTGGCCGGCAAGATGATCTTCACGGCGTCGATTACCGAAGATTCGTCACCGCAATCCAAGGCCTTGTACGACACGCTGATGAAGCGCGATGGCCGCGTGCCCACCTACGTGATGGCGGCGCAGGCCTATGACTCGGTCAAGCTGATTGCGGCCGCCATGGAGCAGGCCAAGTCCACCGACGGCGCGGCGGTGCAGGCCGCCTTGCAGCAGTTGCAGCAGGCGCAAGGCGTGATCAAGACCTATCAGCAGCCGTTCTCGGCGGACAACCACGAAGCCTTGTCGGTGAAGGACTTCCGCCTGGTGCGCTGGATCGACGGCAAGGTGGTGACGGTGGACGACGAGGTGACGCGCGCGATCAAGCCGGAAGACTTGAAGCTGTAACGCGAAGCTGTAACGCGAAGCGCTAACGCATAGCGGCAATCACGTCAGTCAGCAGGACATCAAGGATCTCTCCCGCGCGGCGCCACCGCTGCGCGGGAGTCGTCAAAAGGGGGCCTTCAGCATGCAAATACTACAAGCCATATTGAGTGGATTGGCCATGGGCAGCGTCTATGCCCTGGTCGCGTTCGGGTTCAGCATCACGTACACCACGACCAAGACGTTCAACTTCGGCCAGGGCGCGTTCCTGGCGCTTGCCAGCCTGATCGGCATCAGCGCGATTCTGCTGGTGACGCAGGGCAAGCTGATCGGCTTTCCCAACCCGGAAGACGTGACCTGGGGATCGTTCCTGTTCGCGCTGCTGGCCGCCATGCTCATCCTGGGCCTGCTGGGTTTCGTGCTGTACATCACGGCCATCAAGCACTTTGTGGGTGAGGCCGGCTTGTCGTGGGTGATGAGCACCATCGGCTTTGGCATCATCATCCAGAACCTGGCGCTGCTGATCTGGGGCCCCGCGCCGATCGCGGTGGCGTCGCCCTTGGGCGAAGGCATCATCACGATCTTCGGCACGGGCGTGCGTCCGCAGGAGATTTTGGTGTTCTGCACGACGCTTGTACTGATGATCGTGTTCGATTGGGCCTTGCACAAGACCAAGATGGGCAAGGCGGTGCGTGCGGTGGCGTTCAGCAAGTCCACCGCCAGCCTGATGGGCATCAACGCGAATGCGGTGGCGGTGGCGGTGTTTGTCATCAGCTCGGCACTGGCCGCGATTGCCGGCGTGATGATCGCACCGATTGCCACGGCATCCGTGTTCGTGGGCACGCTGCTGTCGCTGAAAGCGTTTTCGGCCGCCATCCTGGGCGGGCTTGAGAACCCGCGCGGCTGCATCTTTGGCGGCTTCCTGATCGGGCTGCTCGAGTCGCTGATCGGCCTGTGGTATTCGAACCTGCGCGAGATCGCGGTGTTTGCGCTGATCATCGTCGTGCTGTATTTCCGCCCGGCGGGCATCCTCGGCCGCGTGCATGCGGAGAAGGTGTGAACATGTCCAAACTGCTTATTCCGCTTGTCATCGCGGCGCTTGCCGTAGGGTTCGCCTATTCGGGGCTGAACGATTTTTATCTGCTGATCCTGTTCAACATCGGGGTCTATTACATTGCCGCCACTGGCTTCAATATTCTGGTCGGACAGACCGGCCAGAAGTCGCTGGGCCATGCCGGCCTGTTCGGCGTGGGCGCCTACACAGTGGCGCTGCTGACGGTGAACTACCAGGTCAACCCGTGGCTGGCGCTGTTGTGCGCGGCGGGCGTGTCAGCGGTGTTCGGCGTGGCCATCGCCATTCCGGCATTGAAGGTGAAGGGGCCGAGCCTGGCCATGGTCACCATCGCGTTCGGCCTCTTGATTGAAAAGATCGTGTCCGAATGGACGGATGTGTTCAAGGGGCAGGAAGGCTTCTACGGCATCACCGGCCTGACGTTCAACGGCGCCACGCTGGATAGCCGCCAATGGGTGGTCGTGGTGGTGGTGCTGGGCTTGGCCTTGCATGCGATGACGTCGCTGTTGTTGAACGGGCGCTTTGGCCGGGGCTTTGCCGCCGTGCGCACGTCCGAGATCGCCGCTGAAAGCGTGGGCATCAGCGTCTACCGTTTCAAGATTCTGGCGTTTGCCATCAGCGCCATCACCTGCGGCATCGCCGGCGGTTTGGTGGCGCAGCAGAACCAGTACATCAACTCGGACTTCGTCAATTTCAACCTGTCGGTGTTCTTCCTGGTGCTGGTGCTGTTTGGCGGCCGCACGCCGGTAGGCTCGTTCTTGGGCGCCGTCGTGTTGACGGTGCTGGACGCGATGCTTGCGCGTTGGCCTGAAGTGCAGCATTTCGCCTATGGCCTGATCCTGCTGTTTGCGTTGTACGCCATGCCGGAAGGCCTGGCCGGCCTGTTGCGCCGGGTGTTGCCGCAACGCGGTCAGCGTGATGCGCTGGCGCGTAGCGCGGCGGCGGCCGAATGGACGCCCGAGCGTGCGGCTTCGTCATCTGCGCAGCGGGGGGCTTCCGACTTCCTGGAAGTGAAGGACTTGTACAAAGCCTTCGGCGGCGTGATCCCGACCAACAAGGTGTCGTTCTCGCTGGCGCAAGGGTCTATTGTGTCGCTGATTGGCCCCAACGGTGCGGGCAAGACGACGACGCTTAATCTGTTGTCGGGTCTGGTTGCGCCGGACGCCGGCAGCATCCGCTTCAAGGGCAAGCAGATGGTGGGCCTGTCGCCCAACGAAATCGCGGCCTCGGGCATTGGCCGCACGTTCCAGAACCTGAAGCTGTTCGATGGGCTGACGGCGCTTGAGAACGTGATGGTGGGCTTTTACCGGGTGCAGAAATCAGGCTTCTTCTCGAACCTGTTGGGCCTGCCCGCAAGCTTGCTTGAAGAGCGCCGCATGCGCCGCGAAGCGTTTGCGATTCTGAAGTTCTTTGAGCTGGACCGCTATGCGGACGACGCGGCCAACAGCTTGCCGTACGGTTTGCAGCGCCGGCTGGAGATTGCCCGTGCGGTGGCCGCCATGCCGGACTTGCTGCTGCTGGATGAACCCGCCGCCGGCCTGAACCCGGCCGAGACCGACCAGCTGACCGACCTGATCGTGAAGTTGAAGAACATGGGCCTGACCATCCTGCTGATCGAGCATCACATGGACCTGGTCATGGCGATTTCGGACCATATCGTTGTGCTGGACTATGGCGTGAAGATCGCCTCCGGCCTGCCGAACCATATCCAGGAGAATCCGAAAGTGATCGAAGCCTACCTGGGCGCGCCCGCATAGGAGACACCACCATGAGCCGATTACTGGACATCAAGAACCTGGCGGTGAGCTACGGCGCCGTCAATGCTTTGAAGCAGGTGTCGCTGCATGTGGACACGAACGAAATCGTGACCATCATCGGTGGCAACGGCGCGGGCAAAAGCACGATGATGCGCGCGTTGTCGGGCATCGAAAAGTCGACTGGGTCCATCGCGTTTGCGGGGCAGGACCTGGGCGGCGTGAGCGCGCACAAGCGCGTGGGGCTGGGCATTGCACACGTGCCGGAAGGGCGCCAGGTGTTTCCCGACCAGACCGTGTTCGACAACCTGATGCTGGGCGCCTTTCTGCGCCGCGAAACGCCGGCGGAGTTGGCCGTTGAGATTGAAAGCTGCTTTGCAATGTTCCCGCGCCTGAAAGAGCGCCGGGATCAGTACGCTGGCACGTTGTCGGGCGGCGAGCAGCAGATGCTGGCCATTTGCCGCGCGCTGATGAGCAAGCCGCGCATCCTGATGCTGGACGAACCTTCCCTGGGGCTCGCGCCGTTGATCGTGGCCGAGATCTTCAAGATCATCAAGTCGCTGAAGGAACGCGGCATGACGATTTTGCTGGTCGAGCAGATGGCCAATCAGGCGCTGTCCATTTCAGACCGCGCCTATGTGCTGGAGGTGGGTTCCATCGTGATGGAAGGTACCGGCCAGGAATTGCTGGCCAGCGAGCGCGTGCGCGAGGCCTATCTGGGAAAACACAAGAGCTGACGAGGCAATCATGTCATCCAAACCTTTGAGCGGTATCCGTGTGCTGGAGTTGGGCCAGCTGATCGCCGGGCCGTTCGCCGCCAAGATGCTGGGCGAATTTGGCGCCGAGGTGATCAAGATCGAGCCGCCCGGCAAGGGCGACCCCCTGCGCAACTGGCGCCTGATCCACGACGGCACGTCCGTGTGGTGGCAAGTGCAGTCGCGCAACAAGAAGTCGGTAAGCCTGGACCTGCGCCAGCCCGAAGCGCAGGATCTGATCCGTGAACTGGTCAAGGACATCGACGTTGTTGTCGAGAACTTCAAGCCGGGCACGATGGAAGGCTGGGGCCTGGGCTGGGAAGACCTGCGCGCGATCAATCCGCGTCTGGTGATGCTGCGCGTGTCGGGCTACGGCCAGACCGGGCCGTATCGCGACCTGCCGGGCTTTGGCGCAATTGGTGAAGCCATGGGTGGCCTGCGCCACCTGAGCGGCGAGCCAGACCGCACGCCCGTGCGAGTCGGCATTTCGATTGGCGATTCGCTGTCGGCGCTGCATGGCGTGATTGGCATCCTGCTGGCGCTGCGGGCGCGTGATCAGAACGGCCAGGGCCAGATGATCGACGTGGCGCTGTACGAGTCCGTCTTCAACATGATGGAAAGCCTGCTGCCTGAGTACGCCGTGTTCAACGAGGTGCGCCAGCCCGCAGGCAGCAGCCTGCCGGGCATCGCACCCAGCAATGCCTACCGCTGCCAGGACAACAAGTACGTGCTGGTGGCCGGTAATGGCGACAGCATCTTCAAGCGCTTGATGGGCGTGATCGGCCGGCCGGATCTGGCGGAATCGCCGGAGCTTTCCAACAACGCGGGCCGCGTGAAGCACGTGGTGATGCTGGATGACGCCATCTCGCAATGGACGGGCCAGCATCCGCTGGACGTGGTGCTGGCGCGCTTGAATGAAGGGCAGATTCCCGCCGGCAAGATCTACGACGTGGCCGACATCGCGGCCGACCCGCACTACCAGGCGCGCGGCATGATCCTGGACGGCGCGCTGCCGGACGGCACGCCGATCAAGCTGCCGGGCATTGTGCCGAAGTTGTCCGAGACGCCGGGCGAAGTGCGCAGCGCCGCACCTGCGCTGGGCCAGGATACCGACGACGTGCTGGCCGGGTTGGGCGTTGACGAGGCAAAGCGCGCCGATTGGCGCGCACGCGGCATCATCTGATGAGGAAGGCCATGAACGAACCGAGCGCAAACCGCAAGAAGCTGTACATCCAGGACGTCGCGCCGCGGGACGGCTTCCAGAACGAAAAGCAGTTCATCGAGACGCAAGACAAAATCGATTTCATCAACGCGCTGTCGCAAAGCGGCTTTGCGAAGATCGAGGCCACGTCGTTCACGTCACCGAAGGCGATTCCCGCGCTGCGCGATGCCGAAGTCGTCATGCAAGAGATCGAGCGCAATCCGGATGTGATCTACACGGTGCTGGTGCCCAATGTGCGCGGTGCGCAGCGGGCGCTGGAGTGCAACGTGGACGAGGTCAATCTGGTGATGTCGGTCAGCGAAACGCACAACCGCGCCAACCTGCGCATGACGCGCGAGCAGTCGTTCGAACAATTGAGCGACGTAGTGAACGCGGTGCGCGGCAGCCGGGTGGCGATCAATGTGTCGTTGTCCACGGTGTTTGGCTGCCCGATGGAAGGCGACATCAACGCGTTCGACGTGCTGGAGCTGGTGGGGCGCTTTGCCGCGCTGGGCGTGGACGGCGTGACCTTGTGCGACACGACGGGCATGGCCTACCCCACGCAAGTCGGCAAGATCGGGCGCGAGGTGCGCAAGCTGTTCCCCGACCTGACAACCACCATGCACTTTCACAACACGCGCGGCATGGCGCTGGCCAATACGCTGGCGGCGCTGGAGGCGGGTATCGACCGCTTCGATGCGTCCTTGGGCGGCCTGGGCGGCTGCCCTTACGCGCCGGGCGCAAGCGGCAATGTGTGCACGGAAGAGCTTGTGCACATGCTGGAGCTGATGGGCTACGACACGGGCGTGGACCTGACGCGCATCCTGGGTATCGCGGCGACCTTGCCCGCATTGGTCGGGCACGACATTCCCAGCCAGATCCTCAAAGCCGGCCCTCGGCTGACCTTGCATCCGGCGCCTGGCGCCCCGGCGTAGCGCGAGGGGTAACGCAGGGCGCGCGGACCGCGCGGCGGTGTGCTAAGTTGCCGGGATGCCGCCCGGTACGGAGCCCCGCCATGCTGAAATTCGCCGCCAATCTGTCGATGATGTATCAGGAACACGCGTTCCTGGACCGCTATGCCGCCGCCGCCTCTGACGGCTATACCGGTGTGGAATGCATGTTTCCGTATGAGGAACCCGCCGCCTTCGTGCGTGAACGCATGGACGCGGCCGGCGTGTCGCAGGTGCTGTTCAACGCGCCGCCGGGCGTGGCAAGCCAGGGTGATCGCGGGCTGGCCGCATTGCCGGGACGGCAGTCGGAATTTCGCGCGGGCGTTGAGCAGGCGCTGGCGTACGCGACCACGCTGTCCTGCTCGAATGTGCACGTGATGGCGGGCGTTGCGCCCGCTGATGCCTCGCGCCAGACCTTGCTGGATTGCTACTACGAGAATCTGGACTGGGCCGCGCGCCAGGCGCGGACGGTGGGCGTCACCGTTCTGATCGAACCCATCAACACCCGCGACATCCCCGGATATTTCCTGAACCGCCAAGACGATGCGCATGCGATCGTGCAGGCGGTGAACGCGTCCAATCTGAAAGTGCAGATGGACCTTTATCATTGCCAGATCGTCGAGGGCGATGTCACCACCAAGCTGCGGGAATATTTGCCGACCGGCCGCGTGGGGCATTTGCAGATTGCGGGCGTGCCGCTGCGTCAGGAACCGGATCGCGGCGAACTCGATTACGGCTGGGTGTTCAGCGTGCTGCGCGAGCTGGAATACGCCGGTTGGATCGGCTGCGAATACCGGCCGGCCGGTTCCACCTCGGCCGGTTTGCGATGGCTGAACGCCGCGCGCGCCTGATGCGGTTCATCAAAAAATAAGTCCAGGAAATCTGACATGACCCGAAGTTTGTTGCCGCGCGTTGCGGCGCTTGCGTTGTCCCGTGCCTTGTCTCGCACGGTGTCTCGCGCCTTGATGGCCGTTGCGTTGACGGGCGCCGCCGCGGCCGCCTGCGCGGCGGAATATCCCGATCACCCCATCCGTTGGCTGGTGCCGTTCAGTGCGGGCGGCGGCAGCGATATCGCCACCCGCATCGTCGCCAAGCATGTGGGCGAATCGCTGGGGCAGCCGATCGTCGTTGAAAACCGTCCCGGTGCGGCCACCATCGTCGCGGCCCAAGAGACCGCGCGCGCCGCGCCCGATGGCTACACGCTGATGACGGCGGGCATGAGCACGCTGGCGCTGAACCCGTGGCTGTACAAGCAGCTGCCGTACGCCGCGGGCCGCGATTTCACACCGGTCTCGACGCTGGTGTCCTTGCCGATCGTGCTGGTGACGTCGCCGGGTTCCGACCTGACCGATCTGCCCGCCGTCATGCACTATCTGCGCAGCGCGCAGCCGGGCAGTTATGCGTCTCTGGGCGTGGGCAGCCCGCATCATCTGGCGATGGAATTGTTTCTGGAATCCATTGGCGGCCGCGCCACCGCGATTCCGTACAAGGGCACGCCGCCCGCGTTGCAGGATGTGGCTTCGGGGGTGGTGCCGCTGATGATGGCCGACTTGGCCGCGGCGCGTCCGTTGATTCAGGCGGGCAAGCTGCGTGCGATTGCGGTGCCTGCCGCAAAGCGCTCCGCGCAGTTACCCGACGTGCCGACGTTCGCCGAAGCGGGCGGGCACACGTTTGAAGCTGCGGCGTGGCAAGCCGTCGTGGCGCCGGCCGGTACGCCCGCACCCATCGTCGACAAGCTCAGCCGCGCGATTGTTGCCGCGTTGAAGTCGCCCGATGTGGTCAAGCAGCTGACCCTGCAAGGCATGGAACCCACGGGCAGCACGCCACGGGAATTCGCGGCGTTCACGCGCGAGGAATACGAGCGCTGGGGCGCGGTGATCCGCCATAAGGGCATTTCGGCGGAGTAACGCCAGGCCTGGTCGGCAGGTGGCGCTGGCGCGATATCCAGACGCGCAACCCCGGCGCCTAGTCCGGCAGTCAAGCCAAGCCGTCAAACCCCGGCGCCTAGTCCGGCAGTTAAGGCAAGCCGTCAAACCCCGGCGCCTGGTCCAGCGATCAAGCCAAGCCGTCAGACCCCGGCGCTTAATCCCGCGCCGTCGCGCCTGCGCGTTTCTTCCCGCGTTGCGCCGACGCCGCGCGCTTTTTTCCACGCTGCGCCGTTGCCGCGCAACCGGCCGATGCAATGACGATGCCGCAGATGGCCAGCCATTGCGTCTGGCTCAGATGTTCGTTCAACACGATGACGCCGGCCAGCGCGCCCATCGCGGGTTCCATGCTGAGCAGCACGCCAAACGTTTTTTGCGGCAAGCGCCGCAACGCCACCATTTCCAGCGAGTACGGCAGCGCGCTGGACAGGATGCCCACGCCGATGCCGGCCAAAATCAGCTTCGGGTCCAGCAAGGCCATGCCCGCATGCGCCGCGCCGACGGGCAGCGCGACCATGGCGGCCGCCAGCAGGCCCAGCGATGTCGCCTGGCCGCCGTGCACATTGCCGGCCATCTTGCCAAAGATGATGTACAGCGCCCAACACACCGCCGCAGCCAAGGCATAGGCAATGCCGGTGGGGTCCAGGTCATGGACGGATTGGCCGGTGGGAATCAGCAGCACCAAGCCGGCCAGCGCACAGGCGATCCACAAGAAGTCGATCGCGCGCCGCGATAGCACCACCGCCAACGTCAGCGGCCCGGTGAATTCGATGGCGATGGCCACCCCCAGCGGCAGCGTTTGCAACGCCATATAGAAGAGCAGGTTCATGCATGCCAGCGTCACCCCGTACAGCGCGATCTTGCCGGCGTTCTGACGGGTCAGCGGGAACCGCCACGGGCGCCAGAACGCAATCAGGATGATGGCGCCGATGACGATGCGATACGCCGTCGTGCCTTGCGCACCCACTTCGGGGAACAGCGACTTGGCAAACGACGTGCCGATGCACAAAGACGCCATCGCGCCGATCAGCGACAGCGTGGGGAGCAGGGTGGAGGCCGAGGCGTTTTGCCCGGAGTTCAAGGTGGCGGCGGTCATGGAAGCGGGGTGAAGCTCAAAACGTTGGGGCGGTGCAACGATCAAATGGGCGTTGCCCAGTGATCAGGGGATGGGGTTCGCGGCCGTGGAGTAAAGCACATACAGCGCCAGGCCGAGCATGATGGCGCCGAGCAGGCCTTGCTGCATCCGCAAAAACCACGGATTGCGCCCGACCCAACCCCGGATGCGCGACGCGCCGTAGGCAAAGCAACTGCCGTACGGCAGGCTCAGCACCTTCATGGTGACGCCCAGCACCAGCATCTGAATCCACACCGGCCCGTTGTCCGGCGTGGTGAACTGCGGCAGGAAGGCGATCATGAAGAGCAGCACCTTCGGGTTCAGCAGGTTCGTCATGAAGCCTTGCCAGAAGGCGTCGCGCGCATCGCCGGGGCGGGCCGACAACGACACGTCGGCCGACTGCGCGCAACGAATGATGGCTTTCACGCCCAGGTAACCCAGATACAGGCCGCCCGCCGCCTTGATGCCCACGAACAGCGTCGGAAAGGCTTGCAGCACCGACGCCAGCCCCAGCACCACGGCCGGCACCTGGATGAAACCGGCCGCCACGTTGCCAAGCACGCTGTGGAACGCCGGGCGGAACCCTTGGGTCATGCCCCGCGACAGCGTCAGCGCCATGTCGGGGCCGGGCGTGAGTTTAAGCGCCGCGTCGGCGGCGAGGAAAAGCAGGAACAACTGGAGTGACGGCATTGCGGGATACGGCTGGAAATCCCGCAGCGCGGGGGGTGGGTTCCCAGTGTAAGCAAGCGGCTTGATGAATTCCTGCGTCCGGAGGGGGCGAAATGAAGTTTCCCGTCGAAATGGGGCCGGGTTGCGTCGCGGCCAGGATTAGAATCTGCCGGTGACCGCATTTGCCGGCATTTCGCCGGAACTTTGCCCCCCATTTGGCTTCGCCTCTGGCCTGATTCCCCTGCGTTCCGAGACCCTCATGGAACTAGACGACTTCGACCTTCAGATCTTGCAAAGCCTGCAAGAAGACAACCAGCGCACCAGCCAGGACGTCGCCCAGCGCGTGAACCTGTCGCCCGTGTCGTGCCTGCGCCGCATGAAGCGGCTGCGTGAAGCCAAGGTGGTGACGGCCGACGTGTCGGTCGTGGACCCCGCCGCGGTGGGGCGCGGAATCATGATGGTGGTGCTGGTGTCGCTGGAAAGCGAGCGCGCCGACAAGCTGGACCTCTTCAAGCGCGCCATGCAGGGCGCGCCGGAAATCATGCAGTGCCTGTCGGTCACGGGCGAAGTCGATTTTGTGCTGACCCTGACCATGGCCGACATGGCGGAATACGAAGTCTTCGCGCAACGCCACTTCTGGGGCAACCCCAACGTCAAACGGTTTTCGACGCTGGTGGTGATGAACCGCGTGAAGAACGGGCTGACCGTTCCGGTGCCGGTTTAACCATTGCAGGGCTACGCGGTCTGGCATTCCCTGCGGGACGCATCGCGTTTGAGCGGATCGACGGCGTTGGCCTGACGAGGCCCCCGCCGATGTTTCGGCAGGGACAGGCCGCGCAGCCGCTACATCGGTTTCAGCCCCAGCGCCTGGATCATTTCCTGATACTTGGCCACCTGCGCCACGGCGTAGGCGTCGGCATCCTGCTGGCTCATCGGTTGCAGCAGCAAGCGCCCTTCGGCCTCCATGCGCGTGCGTAGCTCGGGCTGCTCCAGCGCATAACCGACGGCGCGGCGCAGGGTGTCGACTTCGGGCGCAGGCGTGTCCTGGCGAACGTAGTAGCCGCCCGCAATCGTGTAGACGAAATCGGGAATGGTCTTGCTGCGCGAGATGAGCGGCAGCGTTGCCAACGGGGCGGGCAGCGTGTCGGAGAAGCTGGTCAGGATTTTCAGCTGCCCTTGCGCCGCCATGCCTTCCATGGCTTGCTGGTACGGCAGCACGGCGAAATCCACCTGGCGGCCGATCAGGTCTTGCAGCGCGGGCGCTGCGCCCCGATACGGCACGTGCAAAAATTCCGCGCCGACGCGGCGGCCCAGGTACTCCGTCATGATGTGGTACAGCGAGCCCACGCCCACGCTGCCGAAGGTCAGCGGCTTGGCGCCCGGGCGCTTGGCGTAGGCGATGAACGCGTCGACGTCGTCCACCGGCAGGTCGGCGCGCGCGAGCAGCACGATAGTGGCTTCGCTGATGGGTTGCGTCAGCCGGAAGTCTTCGGGCTTGTAATGCGCCGCCGCATTCAGGAAGGGGCTCAGGATGATTTCATTGGCGGAGCCATGCAGGAACGTGTAGCCGTCAGGCGCGCTGGTCAAGACGCGGCGCGCGCCCAGCATGCCCGCGCCGCCGCCCACGTTTTCCACCACCACTTGTTGCTTGAGCGCATGAGCGATGTGCACGCCGAACTGCCGCGCGGACGCGTCGCTGGCGCCACCGGCGGGATAGGGCACGATCAGGCTCAGCGGCTTCTTTGCGGGGTAGTCCGCGGCCTGCGCCAGCGACGCGGCGCTGAACGCGGAAATGCATAACACGCCTAGCGCGGCGGCCCGGGCGAGGAGGGGCGGTAGGGTCCAACGCATGCTGCTTCTCCCTTGTCATTGCTGTTGTGAAGCAGCCGGATATCGTGGCTGCTGCATGCAGTCTAGGCAGCGGCGTTTGCCCGCATCAATGACGCGGCGCAGGTTGGATCATTGTGAAAACCGCAACGATGGAGGCGCAAAACTCGTCCAAACTCGCCCTCAAACCCACCATCAACCTCACCATCAACCCCGCCCTCAAACCCGCCATCCCCCCCAACAACCCTGATCAGGCCCGCCGGGATTCCAGCGCGGGAAATGTCTTCAGGATATGGCGCAGCATGCTGGCCGTGGCCGGCGGCAGATGGCGGCCCGCCAGGCTGATCACATGCGTGCGGCTGTTGTTAAGAATGGGGTTGGCCAGCGGCAGCGACACCATCTGGCGAAACTGCGCGCCCTTCAACGGCATCGACAACGGGTTCACCACATAGCCCAATCCTTGGCTGGCGAATTCCCACAGGATCTTGAACGAGTTCGTCAGCAGCGCGGGCTTGAGCTTGACGTTCTCATCCAGCTCGGCGGCCTGGATGTGCTGGCGCACGCCGAACGATTCGTCCATCGCGGCCCAGCCGTAAGGCGCCAGGTCCGACAGGCGCAAGGCCCGGCGCGATCGCGCCAGCGGATGGTCTTTGTGTACATGCACGCGCATCGGCGCGGGGCGCGAATAATGCGAACGCAGCCGCACGTCGTTAGGGGGCTGGAACGCCAGGGCGATCTGCGCGCGTTCCTCGACGATGCAGCGCACGGTTTCATTGGTGCCGGCCACGTGAATGCTGTAGGTGATGTCCGGGTGCTTGCGCACGAACGTCAGCAGCACGGGTTCCAGCAGCATGTCGACAAAGCCTTCGCCCAGCGCCAGCTCCACATGGCCGCGCGTGGCGCTCTTCAGGTTGTTGACCTCGGCCTGGAAAGACTCGTTCAGGTCTTGCTGGCGGCGCGCGAACAGCGCTACCAGCCGCCCCGCATCCGTGGGCACCACGCCGCGGCCACGGCGTTCCAAGAGCGTCAGCCCCGTGTCCGCCTCCAGGCGGGCGATGGCGCGGCTGATGGCGGAGGGGTCGGTGTTCAGCTGATCGGCGGCGGCGCGCAAGGTGCCGGTCTCGATCACTTGCAGCAGGCACAGGGTGCGCTTGAATTCCAGGACATCGTCCATGACGGGGTTCCTTGCCGTGGTCGTGGCGTGGGATTGAATCGTTGCAAAAACCGCATCGATAAGGCGTGATCATTGCTATCGGCTTTGTACCCGCGCCTGTCTATAGTCGATAGGCGTATTTCCCCCAAGCCCGCCCTACGGAGACACCGCCATGGCCATCGTCGAATCGCCCGTCAGCCCGGAATTGCTGCGCCTTATGCGCGAATGGCGCCGCGACCTGCACGCCCATCCCGAGACCGCCTTCTGTGAATTTCGCACCGCCGACGTGGTGGCGCGCGAGCTGGAGCGGGCCGGCGCCACGGTGCATCGTGGCTTGGGACGCACGGGCGTGGTCGGCACGCTGACGCGCGGCGACGGGCCCGTCATTGGACTGCGCGCCGACATGGATGCGTTGGACATGCAGGAATTGGGCGATGCGTCGCACCGCTCAACCATCCCCGGCAAGATGCACGGCTGCGGGCACGATGGCCATACCGCGATGTTGCTGGGCGCGGCCCGCCATCTGGCGGCCGACCCGGGGTGGCGCGGCACCTTGCACCTGATCTTCCAGCCCGCCGAAGAACACGCGGGCGGAGGGCTCGCCATGGTGCAGGACGGGCTGTTTGATCAGTTCCCGTGCGACGCCGTGTTCGCGCTGCATAACTCGCCCAATCTGCCCTTCGGCACGGTGTCCACGCGCGTGGGTACGGTGATGGCCAACTGCGACACCTATGAAATCAACGTCACCGGCAAGGGTTGCCACGCGGCCCAGCCCGAGCATGGCGTGGACCCCATCGTGGCGGCGGCGCAGCTTGTTTCGGCCATGCAGACCATCGTCAGCCGCAACGTGAAACCGACCGATTCGTTGGCGTTGAGCCTGACGCAGATTCACGCGGGCGACACCTGGAACGTGGTGCCTAACAGCGTGATGTTGCGCGGCAGCTGCCGCACGTTGACCGCCGCCACGCGCGACCTGGCCGAGCGCCGCTTGCGTGAGGTGTGCGCGGGGGTGGCGTTGACGTCGGGCGCCGCGATCGACGTGCAGGTGTTTCGCGGCTATCCGGCATGCGTCAACACGGAAGCCGAGGTAGCGCTGGCCGCTCGCGCCGCCGCGCGCGTGGTGGGTGAAGACAAGGTGGATACGGCTTGCACGCCGCGCATGGGGTCGGAAGATTTCGCGTACATGCTGGAGCAGCGTCCGGGCGCTTACGTGTTCATTGGCGCGGCGCGTCCGGGGCAAGACAACCCGCCTGTGCATAACCCGTACTACGACTTCAATGACGATATCTTGCCGTTGGGCGCGCACTACTGGGTGGAGCTGGTGAAGGCGGCGATGCCGGTCTAACGCGCCGGGGTGTCGGACTCGGGTGCGTTGGACCCGGGCGCGCCGGTTCTGCGTCCGACGCCTAGCGCGGCGCTGGCTTCATCCGATACCGTGCGCAGATGCAGATCGCGCTGCGGAAATGCGATCTCGATGCCGGCCTGGCGCAGCGCGTCGTACATGCGCGCCATCAAGTCGCTACGGATGTTGATCCAATTGTCGAAGTCGTGGGTCCAGGCGCGAATGCTGAAGTCCAGCGTACTGGCGCCAAAGCCCATGAACAGCACCGTGGGCGCCGGTTCGGTGACGACGCCGGCCGTTTCCCGGGCCACGGCATCCAGCACGTCGATCGCCCGGTTGGGCTCGGTGCCGTAGGCCAGGCCGATACTGACTTCGATGCGGCGGCTGCGGTCCAGCAGCGTCCAGTTGGTCAGCTTTTCGGACAGCAGTGTGCCGTTGGGCACGATGACATCGGCGCCGTCGAACGTCTTGATCCGGGTGGCGCGCATGCCGATGTCGCGAACCTGTCCGGACGTACCGCTGATTTCCACCACGTCGCCAGGCTGTATCGGACGTTCGAACATCAGGATCAAGCCGGACACGAAGTTGTTCACGACGCCTTGCAGGCCGAAACCAATGCCCACGCCCAGCGCGCCGAACACGATGGTTAACTGGCTGGTCTCAAAGCCCGCTGCCGACAGCGCGATGCCCAGGCCCAGCAGCAGCACCAGGTAGTACGAAAGCGACGCGATGCTGTTGCCCACGCCGCGCGGCAGCGCCATGCGCGTGAGCACCTCGTCGCGCAGGATCAGGCGGATGGTGCGCGCGGCCCAGAATGCAATCACCACGGAAATCAGAAAGAGCAGCACGTTGCCCAGGCTGATGGACACTTCGCCCACGGTCAGGGTGTAGGACAGTATCTGGGTGGCGTATGCATAGGTGGCGCGCAGGATGCGGAAGCGGTCCATCGCGTAGACCGCCCAGCCGACGACGGCCGCGAAGGTCAGCAGGCGGATCAGTAACTGCACCAGCGGCGGCGCATGTTCGCGCGCCAGCCGGAAACGCGATATGCCTTGGCGCGCCAACAACACTTGCACCAGGGTGATGATGACGGTGACGCCTGCGTAGAGCACCAGCCCGAAGTAGCCGCAACCGATGACGGCGCTGGTCAGCATTTCCGCCAACGAGACATTGCCGAACAGGTTGGACGCCAGCGACACGCATAGCAACGCAACCGCGACCCAGGCAATGCCGCGCAGCATACCTGCCAGGCGGGTGGGAGCGGGCGACTGGGGTTGGCGCCGGCCGCGCCGCAGCAGCCACAGGATGGCGGCCAGCGACACCGCGGTCAGCGCCACGGTGGACAGGCGGTAGAACAAGGTGTTGGCCAAGAACAAAAAGCCCAGCCGCTCCGCCAGGAACAGGGCGGTGATGGCGTAGGGCCACAGGTCCAGTTGCCGGCGCGCAGCAGGCGGCAGCAAACGCAGCACCGGCGCCGCCGCCAGCACCAGCGCCACTTGCTGCACCATCAGCGGCGCATCGGGTTCCAACGCCAGCACGGCCAGCATCGACAGCAGCAGCCAGGTGGACAACGGGCGGCCCAGGACGCCCGCCGCGGTTTCACTCATGACGCCCGCGCGGATCGCGTCGCGGCTCTTCCGGGCCAGCCATAGCATCAGCACCAGCAGCGCGATCTGAATCACATGCAGCGCGCGTTGGTTGCCACTGCCCGACGCGCTGTACTCGCGCGCGAAGCGGGCTTCGATGTCGACGCCCGTGTGCAGCAAGGCCATGGTGTCTTCGCTTGTATCTTGCGTCTTGCCCAGATCCCAGAGCGGCGGTGAATCCACGCGCATCAGGCGCGCGTCGATGTCGTTGATGGCTTCGGCCACGGAGCGCTGGCCCGCCTTGATGCGTTCTTCGACGGCGTTGGCGCGTTGTTCAAGGTCGGCCTGTCGCGACAGCGGGCCGGACAGCGCCTGCGCGGCGCCCGTCAACTGCGCCAGAACGGCATCCACGCGGTCGGCCAGCGCGGGCGGCAGACTGGCGGCGAAGGCTGAACTTTTGATGGCCTGCCAGGCATCGCGGCGGCGCAGCAGTTCGGCCGCATCGCTGGCGTACCAGGCGGTGGCCTGGCGCAGATCCGCCTGCCAGCGCGCCAGCCGGCGAGCGTCAAAGATCCAATGCCGCTCCAGGCTCTCGACCCGCATGATGGGCAGGGTGCGAAGTTGGGCCGGTTGAAATTCGTAGAGCTTTTCGTCGGCGGACTTGGCGATTGCTTCCAGTAGCGGGCCGAGCTTGGCGTCGGGGTCGGCGGTGGCGACGCGCTGCAACACGCCTTCGGCGTAGCGCGTGTCGCTGTCTGCGCGCAGCGGAATGTCGCCCATCTGAATGGCGGCGAGCGGGGGGGCGGTTGTGGGGGGGGGCGGGTCGGCCAGCGCGAGCCGTGCCTGGGCCAGGCTCAACAAGCCAAGGATCAATCCGAACAGGCAGGCGAAAATTCGTGCTCGGACGCGCATGGGGCGGCTCCGGGGGAATGCTGCGAAGCTGGGGGGCTACCCACTCTAGCGCATCACCAGTCCGCCGTCCACGAACAGGACTTGCCCCGTCATGAAGCCGCTCCAGCCGGACGCCAAGAACAGCACGGGGCCGGCCACGTCTTCCGGCTGGGCGATGCGGCGCAACGGCGTGGCGGCAATCAATTGTTCGCGGAAGGCTTCCTGCGTGCCGCCGCTGGCTTCGGTGGGGTACACCAGACCCGGCGCGACGCAGTTCACCCGGATGCCGAAGGGGCCCAGTTCCGCTGCCAGGTTGCGGCTGAACGCCACCAGCGCGGCCTTCGCGGTGGTGTAGTCGTGATACGGCACGACCGGATGTTCAACCAGGTTGCTGACGATGTTGACGATGCACCCTTGCGCGCGTTGCTTGAAATGCGGCAGCGCCGCGCGGCAGACGTTGAACGCCGCACCGACCGAGCCGTCGAATTGCGACTGGTACTGCTGCCATGACAGATCATCGAACGCCGTGCGCGTGCGCGGATCAAACGCATAATGGCGCAGGGCGTTGTTGACGACGATATCCAGCCGGCCGGCGTCCTGCACAATGCCGTCAACCAGGGCTTGCACGGCGTCCGCCGACCCCACGTCGGCCTGCACGGCCCAGGCGTCGCCGCCCGCGGCCACGCACTGCGCCACGACGGCGTTGGCGGCTTCGGTGTTGCTCAGGTAGTTGACGACGACGGTGGCGCCTTCCCGCGCAAAGCTGCGCGCGATCTCGGCGCCGATGCCCCGGCTCGCGCCGGTCACCAGCACCACCTTGCCTGCAAACTTCAGGGCGGCGGTCATGTCAGGCTCCGGGCAACAGGCTGGCGTCGACGACGGCGGCGACATCGATGGGGTGCTGAATCAAACCCAGCGCGCGGTAGGCGTCAGCGGCCTTCTGCAACAGGTCCAGATCAAACGCGCCCAGCGGCCGGCCGGCAGGCGATATTGACGCGGCATTGCGCAGCCGGATCACGTCCAGGTTGATGCTGCGGTCGGTGCCGTCGATGGCGCGTTTGCTGGCCAGCGTGGCGGCTTCTTCCGGCTGGGCGATCATCCACGCGGCGCTGTCGCGATACGCCTTGAGGAACGCGCGCAGCAGCGGCTGCTTTTGTTGATAAACCGATTCGCGCACCACGAACAGGTCGCTGGATACGTTGAGGGTGTCGCGCACTTCCATCACGTTGACCTCCCCCAGGCCACGGCGGCGGCCGACCAGCAGGCCGGTGTCGGTGGCGGCAGTGGCGTCGACCTGGCCCTGCAACAGCGGCGCAAAGTTCAGCACGCCGGTCACGACGATTTCAACGTCGGCTTCGGTCAGGCCGGCTTGATGCAGCATCACCAGCAGATTCTGGCGCGTGCCGCTTGCCAGGCTGTAGACGCCGATGCGTTTGCCTTTCAGGTCCGCTGGCTGCGTGATGTTCGCCGACTTCAGCGACACCACGTTGAAAACGTTCTGCGGATAAATGTCGTAGATGGCGCGTAGCTTCTCGCCCTTGTCCAGCGCCATGAAGAAAGAGCCGGGGTCGGTGAAGGCCACGTCAGCCTGGCCGCTAAGAATATTGCGGATGGCGTCGCCGCCGCCCGCGCCCGGCAGGTAGACGAGGTTCACGCCCTGCGCCTTGAAGAAGCCCTTGTCAGGTTCGACCAGCAGGTTCGTGATTTCGCTGATGGGCTTGCTCCAGCCGGCCAGCGTGACCGTGCCGGTGGCAGGGTCGGCTTGCTTGCTTTGGGCGCGCGCCGCCATGGGCACGAGCGACGTGGCGGCAAGGCCGGCGGCGGCCGTCAACAACGCGCGGCGGGTAGGGGACGGGAGCATGGGTAAGGTCCTGATAGGGGTCATGATTGATCTGCGTAGGGGCGCAGCAGGCGGCGTTCGAGCATCAGCGTGGCTTGGTAGCCCAGCAGCCCGATGGCGGCAATGGCGGTGAGCGCGGCGAACATCAGCGGCGTGTCCATCATGCCTTGCGCGGCGATGATGACGGCGCCCAGGCCGCGGCTGGCGCCAATGAATTCGCCGACGACGGCGCCCACCAGCGCCAGCACCAACGCCACGCGCAGGCCGGCCAGGATGCCGGGCAGGCCTGCGGGCAGCTTCAGCCGCAGCAAGGTCTGTGCGCGTGATGCGCCCAGCATGCGAAACAGTTGAAGCCGGTTGGGGTCCACCTGGCGCAAACTGGTGAGCGTGTTTTCCATCAAAGGAAAGAAGCAGATCAGCGCGGTCATGACGATGGTGGGCGCCATGCCAAAGCCGAACCACAACACAAAAAGCGGCGCGAGGGCCAGCTTGGGAACCACCTGGCTGACGATGACGTAGGGCTTGAACACGCGGTCCAGCAAGGCGGATTCAGCCAGCGCCACCCCCATCGCCAGGCCGGCGGCGCCGCCCAGCGCCAGGCCCAGCAGCATCTCGGCCAGCGTCGCGCCGATGTGCGGCCAGAGGTAGCCGGTGGCAAGACTCGTCCACAGCGTCATCGCAACGGCCGAGGGGGCGGGCAGCACCAGTGCCGAGATACCGGCCTGCCGCACGGTGACTTCCCATGCGCCCACCAGCAACACCAGCAGCGCCAACGACAGCAGGCGGGAGGGGATGGCGGGCTTCATGCGCGCGCTCCGTTCATGAATTCAAATACTTGCGCGCAATAGGCGTTGAACGCGGCGCCGTGGCGCATCGACTGCGTGCGCGGCGCGGGCAGGCCGATCGGCAGGTCGGCAGCCATGCGGCCTTGGTGCATGACGGCGACGCGGTCGCCCAGGTACACGGCTTCGCTGATGTCGTGCGTGACGAACAGCACGGTCGTCTTGCGCAAACGGCACAGCCGCATCAAGTCGTCTTGCAGCTCGCCGCGCGTAATGGCGTCCAGCGCCGCGAAGGGCTCGTCGAGCAGCAGCAGCGCGGGTTCAAGAATCAGCGCGCGCGCCAGCGCCACGCGGCTTTGCTGGCCGCCAGACAGTTGGCGGGGATAGCGCTGTGCGTAGTCGGACAAGCCCAGCATCGCAAGCAGGGCATGCGCGCGTTCGATGTCTTCAGGCAGGGGGCGGCGTTGCAATGACACGGGCAGCAGCACGTTGTCGATGACGCGGCGCCATTCCAGCAACGTCGGCGCCTGGAACACATAGCCCAGTTGCGGGCCGGGCGTGGCGGGCGTGCCATCCCAAAGCTGAACGCGGCCCGACTGCGGGGCCAGCAGGCCCGCGGCGAGCTTGAGCAGTGTCGTCTTGCCGCAACCGCTGCGCCCAACCAGGCAATGCACACCACCGGCCTCCAGCCGCCAGTCGACGCCATCCACAATGGGCGGCCGGCCGGGGTAGGTGTAGACCACCTGTTCAAGGTTCAGAAAAGGCATGGCCCGGTCCGCGCTCATGGCTCGTAGGGGGCGAACGGGTCGGCGGCGGTTTCGGCGGATTGTTCAATTTCCGTCATGCGCACGAGGTCCAGCAGATTGAAGCGGCCGTCGTGATGCCAACCCGCTTCGGGCAGGCTCATCGAGCCGATGGCGCTGATGCGGGTGACGCCCGCTGCGCCCAGTTGCTCGGCCAGCCGGTACAGTTCTTCGGGCGTCGCCGCGACGCCCGCCGTTTGCAGATAGTCGTGATGGGTGGCCACGAGCGGCGCAACATCGTCCAGCGTGTCGATGCCCGCCACCACGATGCTGCGTTGCAGGGCGGTCGGCATCAGAGGCTGCGCCGCGTCGGCATACGCGACGCTCCACGCCGTGTCGGGGTCGCCGATCAGCGCGTTGGCGCCATCCGCAGGCAACTGCCATTCGATCGACTGCCGCCACTTCGCCACGGCAGCGGATTCTTCCAGGTCCATCGCGCGCCGGGGAAAGCGGCGTTGCAGATTCGACAGTTCGCCCGCCAGATAGCTGGCGAATTGGCGCGGCGACACCCGGCCGCCGCGCTGCACGTAAAACACATGCGGGGAATAACAACCCTGCTGGTCATAACGCATGACATCCCACGCCGCGCGGCGCGCCAGCGCAGGGGCTTTCTGTGCATCCAGCGCCATTGCGCTGACAACGCCAAAGCCCAGCTTGTGGCCGTGCGCCAGAAAGCGTGTCGTGACCGGCAGGCGGCGCTGGATGGCGTGCAGCGCGTCGTTGCCGCCATAGGCGACCACGGTATCGGCCTGTGCATACAGCGCCGACGCGTCGTCATCGCCTGCGCCACGCCACCAGACGACCGCCATGCAGTCAGCCAGCGGCGGGTGCACGTCGGCCAGCAAACGCGCGAACCAGCCGGCGAAGAGCGGCTCGGCGCTAGGCAGTTTTCCGATGTTGCCGGCCTTCACCAGCAGGCCGCAGATCAAGCTCCACAACGCGAGTGCGGGCACGTTGCCCGCCCAGCTGTGCACCAGTAGTTGCGGGCCGTATGCGCGCACGGCGCCGCCTTTGATCGCAGGCTGGAAGCTGTCCAGCACCTTGGGGTTGGCGAAGTCTTCGGCCACAAAACGATGCAGCTGCGGGGCGCGGAATGTCTTTAGAAAACCGGTGAGCCCCAGACGAACCATGTCGGCGTCGTAGCCGGTCACGACCGGCAGCAGCGTATCGGCCTGGCGGCGCAGCGGGTCGTTCGGGTCGAGCAGGCGGCCGATGGCGCGGTCGATGATGGTGATGATTTCCGACACCGTCATCGTCTTCAGATGCTGCGCGCTGGCGCGTTTGACGCGCTGGGCAAGCGCTTGCATCTGCGCGGCCGTCAGCACCGGCACGGCGACGTCCACGCGTTGCCCGTCCTGCTCGAACGGCAGCGTCTGCCATTGGACATCAGCCGAGGCGAGCCCCGGCAGGTATCCCGCCTCGACCCGTTGCACGTTCATGATCGCGCCGACTGAATGAACTCTTCGACCGCCAGCGAGCAGCCCTTGGCCTGCGCGCCTTCGGCCCGGCCCAGCAGCAGGAAGCCGCCCTCGGCGGGTTCGCCCACGTCTTCCGTCAGGATGGTGTTGACCGAATTGAAGTTGCCCAAGTCGCAATGCGCGAGGATGCCGCGTTCGCCCGCCGGCACGGTGCGGCCCGTGGCGGGGTCCACCAGCCGCGACCGAATCCAGTGCGGCCCCGATTTCACCGACGGCACGGCGGCGTTGCCGTTGTCGTAGAACTGCGTGCTGAGTTCGGTCATGCCGTACATGTTGATGCACAGCGAACGCGGCACGCCCAGCAGCGCAGAGAGCTCCGCATAGAACGTGTCCAGCGGCAGCTCGCGCGACTGGCCCTTGTAGCCGCCCGTATCCAGAATGCGGCTGCCCGGCGGCAGGCGGAATTTGCGGCCTTCGCGGCGCAAGGCGTCAATCACATGCACGAAACTGAAGCTTGCGCCCAGCAGCGCATAAGGCTCGCCGCTGCGCTCGGCGTCTTCCAGCTGGCGCCACAAACCGTCAAGATCAATGCCCTGCGGCGACATGAAATAGCGGCTGCCTTCGCTGCCAAAGGCGGATTTGGCCAGCGCCAGATAATGCGCCAGCGACGAATTCGGCATCGCCACTTCGTCTGGAAACAAGATGCCCATCGGCAGTTGCGCCGTGCCTTGCATGACGCGGGCCGCGAAGTTGCGCGTCATGGACAGGTCGTAGACGGCCAGATGCGGATGGAAGTGCCGCCCGCGCATGTCGGCGCGCGTCGTGCCGCTGGTCATGAACACGCGCTCGTCGGGCCGCGCGGGTTCACAGCGCAACTCCATCGCCTTGAACGCGTCGATCGGCACGGCCGGAATATCGCTCCACGTCTTCACATTGCGCACGGTTGCGCCACGGCGCTGGCAGAAGCTGCGGTAGGGCGCGCTGGCCCCATATTGATAGGCAAAAAGCCGCAGCGCGAGCTGATCAAACTGCTCGTCGGTGCAGCCGTCCTGGGCGATGAATTCGAGTAGGTCCGCGACCGGCGGTGCGACGTTGTTCATGGGCGTTCGATGATTCCTGTACAGGGAAGCTCCGAAGCCCGCCTGCGCAAGCGGCGCAAAGGCGCGGCAGGTCAAGGCGAATGCTCTTCTTACGCCGGCATGAACCGGGTCAAGTTCGCGGGTCTGATTCTCAGCACTGGCGTGCACCCCGGAGCAGAGGCAATGTTAACCCGCAATGGGGTGGGGGCCACTTACTTCTGTAAAGGTGTGCCGGACGTGTTGAGACGTCGCTCTAAGTCAGCCACTGCCTGGAGCACATCGTTCACCTCGGGAAGCGGCCCAAAGATCATGCCGCCCATCGCCTCGTAATCACGAATGAGCGCATCTCGCATGGTGGCGGATGGCGCCAGTGTGAAGGTGTTGTGCGCTGCGGTGTCCAGGCCCAGGTCCGTGCCGCCGAAGAATAGACGGGCGTGCTGTGCGCAGTCTTGGGCCAGGGAGCGATTGTCTTGCCATGCCGCTGCTTCCGGGTGGTGCAGCAGGCGGTAGACGTCGTAGTAGTGCCGCGATACGCGCTGCCCGCCCTGGCGCAATTGCCCCCGGCGATCTTGCCATTGACGCAGGCCATGCAGGATGATGATTTTGTCCCAGAAGGTCCGTTCGGGGGTAACGGTGGTGATGTTGTTGACGGCCATGTCGAGACCGGGGAGGTCCTCTGCGGCGTAGCAAGTCACGGTGGCGGCAACGTGCGGGTCCAGCGCCGATTTGGCGCCGGCTTCGATCTTCACGGCAGCACGGACGTAGTCGTCAGATGCTGCCGTCACGGAGGGATACCAAAACAGCAACGTCTGGTGGTCGGGATCATCGGAATCCAGTTCCAGTCGGAAGCGATGTGGGGGGAGAGTGCGGGCGGCAATCTCGTGCAAGCCCAGGGCCATGTCTTCGGCAATATATCGCTGACACGCCGCGCGGATGCGGTTGAGCGAAATTCGCCGCTGCTTGCCACTGAGGGCGTTCAGGTGCGCCACCTCCGCAGGTTCGCCGATATCTTCGCGGAAGACCGTAATGTCGATGTCCTCGGAAAACCGTGAGATCAGACCGAAAGCCTTGGAGAGCGACGTTCCGCCCTTGAATAACAACCTTGGCCCGCCTGCGGGCAGGCCATTGAACAGGGCATCCAACGCCCAGCACACCCAGAAATCTTTCTCCACATTTTGCACCGCCGTGCCCAGGCGGGCGGCGGTTGTCAGGAACAGGCCACGCCGCTCGTCATCACCGGCCAGGATAACGGCGTTGAAACTCGGATTCATTTCCTCTCCGCTGGATCGGACGCGTCCGTTTGCGGATCGCAACCGGGTAGTTTTCTGACGAGGTTCTGCATCCACGCAGGGAGCACGTGAAACCCCGCCCGTAGATCCTGGCGAATGGAATCGCCCTGTGCCGGGTCGGCGAGCAGTTTCGCCAGCCGATTGACGATGCGCGCTTGATCGCTTTCCAGCGTGTCCTTGAGCCAGTACAGCGCCTGCACGACGCGCATGGCCGGGCGTCCTGCCCAGTACAGGCGGCTCGGAGCTGTCATCTTGAATTTGATTGTCAGGTTTTCCAGCCGGATGGCGCGGCGACGAGCGTCCGTGTGGATCGTGACCAGAGAGGGTACGGCGTCCGTCAGCCCCAGATCGTTGGCGGCTGTGATGCCGTCAACGAGCATGCGTAGTTGATCGCGGCGGGCGAGGGCGGCCACGACTGCACGGTAGTCCGGGGCAGTGACCTTTTTGGTCAGGCTGTTCACCCTCGGCTGGTCGTACAGGCCGCGTTCGAGACGTCGGAGGCGCCCGGCCGTGACCAGACGCTGTAGCGCCTTGTCGACGGCATCGCGACTCCCGAGGTGGGAAAAATCGGTCGGGACCCACACATTGTCGGAAGCGCTTCCTTCGATATGGGCAAGAATCTTCGTCTTCAAATCGTTCATCAAGCACCTCCTGTCCGACGTTTGTAGGCTTGTTTCGGGCAGGGTGTCCAGTATTTGTATGCATTTTTCGGACGGATTTACCGAAAGACGGCATTCGAAGGGGACGGACAAAGCCGGGCTTCAGACGCGCGGAAACATTCGGGATATCAATCAGGGTGTAGAGCGTGGGGGGTATTACGCATCAAGCCGTGAGTTCTAAATATTTTTGGCTTGTTGCAGGCGTACTGAAGGAGAGGTTGGTGGCCTGGGGCGGAATCGAACCACCGACACAAGGATTTTCAATCCTCTGCTCTACCGACTGAGCTACCAGGCCAACACGTACGCTTTGCAAAAAGCCCAGCGCGGCGGCTGGGCTTTTTTTGGGATTTGATATTGCTACCGCAATCCCAATAATTCTTTTGGTGGCCTGGGGCGGAATCGAACCACCGACACAAGGATTTTCAATCCTCTGCTCTACCGACTGAGCTACCAGGCCAACGAAGTCCGCAACTATACACAATTTTTTCTGCCTGTGCCAGCCAAGTAGAAAAAATCGCGACAATTTCTGGTTAAGGGGCCAGAGCCAAAGTGTTGGGTGAATGGCACGCCAGGGTGCGACGCAGGGTCGCGGACGGGGCGTGAATTGGCCTGGGGATAACCCGCAGGGGTATAATCTTCGACAGTTCGCTGTTACGTTTCCGGAAAATTCCCGGCCCGGGTTCCGCCCCGGTTGCTTAAGGTGGCCCTGACGTAACGCCTTGTTCTTAGTGGCAGTTCTTAACGCTAACTCATGTCGGTAGCTGTCCTTGCCTTCGGTCTGAATCACACGTCCGCGCCGGTTTCGGTTCGCGAACGCGTGTCTATGCCCGTCGATCTGGTCAAGCCCGCGCTGGAAGGTCTGCGTTCGGCATTCGGCGGTTCCGTCCGCGAAGCCGCCATCCTGTCCACCTGTAATCGCACCGAGATCTATTGCGCGGCTGACGGCCATGTCGCTGATCAACTGCCCGCCTGGCTGGCTGAACACAACCGCCTGGACGCCGGCACGCTGCGCCCGCACCTGTACCGCCATCATCAAGACGACGCCGTTCGTCACGCGTTCCGCGTGGCCAGCGGCCTGGATTCCATGGTGCTGGGCGAAACCCAGATCGTGGGCCAGATGAAAGACGCCGTGCGCGCCGCGGGCGAAGCCGGGTCGTTGGGCACCTTGTTGCACCAGATGTTCCAGCGCACGTTCTCGGTCGCCAAGGAAGTGCGGTCGCAAACCGCGATCGGCGCGCAGTCGGTGTCCATGGCTGCCGCCGCCGTGCGCCTGGCCGAACGCGTGTTCGGCAATTTGGACCAGGCCCGCACGCTGTTCATCGGCGCGGGCGAAATGATCGAACTTTGCGCCACGCACTTCGCCGCGCAACGTCCGCGCAGCATGGTCGTGGCCAACCGCACGGCCGAGCGCGCCGAAATTCTGGCCAACCGGTTCTCGGCCAGCACGATGAAACTGTCTGACCTGACAGACCGCCTGTCCGAGTTCGACGTCATCGTTTCCTGTACGGCAAGCTCCTTGCCCATCCTCGGTCTGGGGATGGTGGAAAGGGCCACGCGCCTGCGCCGTCACCGTCCGATGGTCATGATTGATCTGGCCGTGCCGCGCGACATCGAACCCGAAGTCGGCCGCCTGGACGACGTCTATCTGTATTCGGTGGATGATCTGGGCCGCCTGGTGCAGACCGGCACCGACGCGCGCCGCGCGGCCGTGGTGCAAGCCGAAGCCATCATCGAAACCCGCGTCCAGGGCTTCATGCACTGGATGCAATCCCGCGAAGTGGTGCCCGTCATCCGCGACCTGCATCAGGCCGCCGAAGACGTCCGCGCCGCCGAACTCGAACGTGCGCGCCGCATGCTGGCGCGTGGCGAATCGCCCGAAGCCGTGCTGGAACAACTGGCCCACGGCCTGACGCAAAAATATCTGCACGGCCCGCTGGCGGCGTTGAACCGCAGCGAAGGCGACGAGCGCAAGCAGCTGCTTGCGTGGATGCCGCGCCTGTTCCCCGGCCGCGACTCCCGCCGTTAGCGAATCTGTCCCACGTCCCGCCTCCTGGCGGGCGTTCGTCTTGTGGGCGCCCGCTATTCCTGTTTTCTCTTTGGTCATTCCCCCATGAAATCTTCCATGCGTAGCCGGCTGGAGCATCTGTGTCACCGCCTGACCGAGGTGGACGCGTTGCTCGCCCAACCGGAAACCGCGTCCGATATGGACCGTTTCCGCAAGCTCTCGCGCGAACGCGCCGAGCTGGAACCCGTGGTCGAGGCCTTCACCGCGTTTGCCCGAACCGAGGAAGACCTGGCGACGGCGCAGGAAATGCTGTCGGACCCCGACATGAAGGCGATGGCCGAAGACGAGATCAAGTCGGGCCGCGGCAAGCTGGAAAGCCTGGAAAGCGCGTTGCAGCTGTTGCTGCTGCCGCGTGACCCCAACGATGGCCGCAGCGTGTTCCTGGAAATCCGCGCGGGCACGGGCGGCGACGAAAGCGCGCTGTTCTCCGGCGACCTGCTGCGCATGTATTCACGCTATGCGGAAACGCGTGGCTGGCGCGTTGAGCTGATGTCGGAAAGCGCATCGGAACTGGGCGGCTACAAGGAAGTGATCGCGCGTATCGACGGCGATGGCGCCTATGGCCGCCTGAAGTTCGAGTCCGGCGCGCACCGCGTGCAGCGCGTGCCGGCGACCGAAGCGCAGGGCCGCATCCATACGTCGGCCTGCACCGTGGCGATCATGGCGGAAGCCGACGAGATGTCGGAAATCGTCATCAATGCGAATGACCTGCGCATCGACACGTTCCGCGCCAGCGGCGCGGGCGGCCAGCACATCAACAAGACCGATTCGGCCGTGCGTATCACGCACTTGCCGACGGGCCTGGTGGTGGAATGCCAGGACGACCGCTCGCAGCATCGCAACAAGGACAAGGCCATGCAGGTGCTGGCCGCGCGCCTGAAAGACAAGGAAACGCGCGAACGGCAAAGCAAGGAAGCCGCCGAACGCAAGAGCCTGATCGGCACGGGTGACCGCTCCGAGCGCATCCGCACGTATAACTTCCCGCAGGGCCGCGTGACGGATCACCGCATCAACCTGACGCTGTACAAGCTGCAACAGATCATGGAAGGCGATCTCGAAGAACTGACCGGCGCGCTGATTGCCGAGCATCAGGCCGAGCAGCTGGCGGCGCTGGGCGACGACATCTGAGCCCCTGCCCATGACCACGCCCCAGCTGAAAAGCCTGCTGCTCGACACACGCCTGCCGCGTCTGGAAGTGCGCATGCTGCTTGAGCACGTGCTGCAAAAGCCGCGTGCGTGGCTGCTGGCGCATGACACGGACCCGTTGGCGCCCGACGTTGCCGCCGCCTACGAGGCCCTGCTGGCACGCCGCCTGGCGGGCGAGCCGATGGCGTATCTGTTGGGCCATCGCGAATTCATGGGCCACCCATTTCGCGTGACGCCCGACGTGCTGATCCCGCGGCCCGACACGGAAGTGCTGGTGGAAACCGCGCTGGAATGCGTGGCCGGTATTGCCGGCCCTGCCGTGCTGGACCTGGGCACGGGCAGCGGCGCCATTGCGATCTCGATCGCGCTTGCGCGCCGCGATGCGCGGGTGATGGCGTCGGATGTCAGCGCCGCTGCGTTGAAAGTGGCGGCCGCCAACGCGTGGGAGCTCACCGCGTCAGTGCGGTTTGTGGAAGGCAGCTGGTATGACGCCGTGCCGGCCGGCGAAGGCTTTGACCTGATCGTGTCGAACCCGCCCTATGTGGCCAGCGACGATCCCCATCTGGACCAAGGTGACCTGCGTTTCGAGCCGCGCGGCGCGCTGACCGATGGCGCGGGCGGCCTGGAAGACCTGGGCCGCATCGTGGCGGGCGCAAGCCGGCATCTGAAGCCGGGCGGCGCGTTGTGGATGGAGCATGGCTGGGACCAGGCGCAGGCGGTACGGGATTTGCTGACCGCAGCCGGGTTCGATGACGTGCACAGCCGCCAGGACCTGGCGGGTATCGAACGCATTTCCGGCGGCCGCTACCCGCGCCGCTAGGCCGGTTGTTACAGAATCCCGCCGCTGAAATCCCGGCAAAGTCCGGCGGCGCGCCCGGGTAATTCGGGCGGTTTTTCCGGCTGTACCTATAATTGCCCTATTCCGTTATGCCTGTCGAAGAGACCACCATGAGCGACGTTCAAGAATTCATCCGCGAAACCGTGACCCAGCACCCCGTCGTGCTGTTCATGAAGGGCACCGCCCAATTCCCGCAATGCGGCTTTTCCGGCAAGGCCATTCAGATCCTGAAGGGCTGTGGCGTGAAGAAGCTGGTCACCGTCAATGTGCTGGAAGACGACGAAGTCCGCCAGGGCATCAAGGAATTCTCCAGCTGGCCGACCATCCCCCAACTTTACGTGGCGGGCGAATTCATCGGCGGCTCGGACATCATGAACGAGATGAATGAATCCGGCGAACTGAAGACGCTGCTGGAGCAATCCGGCGCAACGGCTTAACGCTTCGATGCGTCGGCTTGTTATCGGCATCACCGGCGCCACTGGCGCGCTCTACGCGGTGCGCATGCTGCAAGCATTGCGCGGCGTGGACGATGTGGAGACGCATCTGGTGGTGTCGGCCTCGGGCGTGCTGAACATCAAGCACGAGCTGGACGTTAGCCGCCACGACATCTACGCGCTGGCCGACCACGTGCATTCGGTGCGCGACGTGGGCGCCACGCTGGCCAGCGGCGCGTTCCAGACCGCAGGCATGGTGATCGTGCCGTGTTCGATGCGCACGCTGGCGGCCGTGGCCCATGGCTTGTCGGATAACCTCATCACGCGCGCGGCCGACGTCACCTTGAAGGAACGCCGCCGCCTGGTGCTGATGGTGCGCGAAACGCCCTTCAACCTGGCGCACTTGCGCAACATGACGGCCGTAACCGAAATGGGCGGCATCGTGTTTCCGCCGCTGCCGGCGTTTTATCACCGCCCGGCGTCCATCGAAGAAATGGTGGACCACACGGTCGCACGCGTGCTGGAACTCTTCGACATCGTCGTGCCGGGCCCGCATTGGGAAGGCATGAAGTAGCGCGCCAGCCTGGCAGTCCAGCCAGTCAGTCAGCTAGGCAGCCAGCCAGCCCGAAATACAAACAGCCCCGCATGCGGGGCTGTTTGCATGGGCAGGACGTTGGCCTATTCCACCAGCCCCAACCCGTTCAACGCCGCCAGGTTTTCCGGCCATTGGCGCGCGCGGGCGTTTTGCAATTCGATGCGCGCCCAGGCCATCCAGCCCGCCCATTCAATGCGCTTGTCCCACGCCGTGCCCCACGCTTGCAACGCGGCAAGCCCGGCGGCGGCGTGCTGTTCTGCGGCGTCGAAATCGCCCGTGGTCAGCGCCAGTTGCGCCAACAGCAAGCGCGGTTCGCCGACCCAGGGGTTGTGCGCTACGGCTGCTTCCAGCAGATGGCGCGCGCTATCCATTTCCGTCAACGGATGCATGCGCGTGATGACTTGCCAGTACAGCGCGCTGGCCGCCGCTTCGTCACGCGGGCTGAGCGTGGCACGGCATTGGTCGAACGCGGGCGGGATGGGGATGCCGGTATCGGCCGATATGGGCGACGAAGGTGACGAAGGCGACAAGGGCGCCAACAGGTGCGACAACATCGACAGAATATTCGACGGCGGTTTCAGCGGCCCCGGCCACAACGACGACGCCCAATTCGTCTTCAAGTCGCGGCGCTGTTGCTGCGGATACCCCGCGAAGATCTCGTCTTGCCAGCTGTGCCATTGCTCGCCGATGTCGGCGGCGGACACCACGATGAACGCGGCAACCTGGCGCGGCGTCAGCGTGAAGATCTGTCCGTCTGTGCCCTCAAGCGTCATGCCTTCGATGCCCGTGCCTTGCCCCGCCAGCACGGCCTGCACAAACTTCGTGCGCGGCATTGCGCAGAACAGGCTGACCCATTCTTCGGCTTCTTCGCCCAGCACCTCGCGCAAGGTCGAGCGTTCGCGCTCGCGGTCGAACAAGGTCAGGTCCACGTATTCGTTGCCGTAAACGCTGTGGAACAGGCCCAGCAGGCGCACTTCGCGCGGCTGGTTCCACAGCGTGAGCGTGCGGTACACGCCCAGCAGGTGATGCTTGAAGGTGCCGGCCTTGTGCCAGTCTTCTCCGGCGCTGCGGGCGAACAGCAAGTCCAGCAGCGCGGGCAGGTCGGCGTCGACGGCGGCGTAGTGGTCAGCGAGCAGGGCGCGCGCATGCGGATGGAGTTCGGGGGATGTGGACATGGCGTGAAGGCGTGTGATTGAAAGCAGCCGCTATTGTGTCCGCATGACGCGGGCTTGTCATGGCGCAGCGCTTATATCGTTTTGCGCATATCAATATGAATATTCATCGCTTCCAGTTTTGTAGGGCGGTCAATAGAATCGCGGGTCATTCTTCCTACTCTAGAGATGTCTCATGCGCCTTCGTCATTCCTTGGTTGTTTTCGCCGCCGTGCTCGGATTCGCCAGCACCCAAGCCATGGCGCAGGACGCCGAATTGAAGGTGGGCGTGACCGTCGGCCCGCACGCGCAAATTGGTGAAGTGGTGCAACAGGTTGCCGCCAAGCAGGGCCTGAAAGTGAAGCTGATCGAATTCAGCGATTTCATTCAGCCCAACGCCGCGCTGGACGCCAAGGAACTGGACCTGAACATCTACCAGCACAAGCCTTTCCTGGATTCGCAGAACAAGGCGCGTGGCTACAAGCTGGTGCCGGTGGCGACTGCGGTGGTGCAGCAGATGGGCATCTATTCCAAGCGATTGAAGTCGCTGGGTGATTTGCCGCAAGGCGGCAAGGTCGCCATTCCCAATGACCCGACCAACGGCGCCCGCGCGCTGCTGGTGTTGCAGGCAGCCAAGCTGATCAAACTGAAAGACGGCGTGACGGTGACGGCGTCGTTGTTCGATGTGGTCGAGAACCCGAAGAAACTGAAGTTCATCGAAATCGAAGCCGCTCAATTGCCGCATTCGCTGTCGGACGTGGACGCGGCCGCGGTGAATTCCGCCTATGCCATCCCGGCCGGCCTGTCGCCCGCCAAGGACGCGCTGGCGCTGGAAAGCAAGGACGCGCCGTTTGCCGCCGTGGTGATCGCCGCGCGCGAAGACAACAAGAACGACCCGCGCATTGCGCGCTTCATCAAGGCGTATCAGTCGGACGAAGTGAAGGCGTTTGTGGCCAAGCAGTTCCCGGGGGCGTATTCGACGTCTTGGTAAGGCAGTAGCAGCGCCGCCCGCCCGCCTTCCAAACGCGGCGCCTGCAACGGGCGCCGCGCGGCAGGTGAGGGCGGTCAGGCGTACTTTCCGGTCAGCCCGCCATCCACGACCAGCTCGGTGCCGGTTATGTAGGACGCATCGTCGGATGCCAGGAACGCCACGGCGCGGGCGACTTCCCACGGCGTGCCCATCCGGCCCATCGGCACTTGCCGGTCGCGCGCGGCCAGCGCCGCCTGCAAATCGTCAGGGTCGAACATGCGCGCCACGTTTTGCGCCACGCGCGGCGTATCAATCAGCCCGGGGATGACGGTATTCACGCGAATGCCATCGGCGGCATATTGCTGCGCCGCCATGCGCGCGAAGTGAATGACGGCGGCCTTGCTGACGCTATAGGCCAGGTGGGGATAACCGGTGTACCGAATGCCCGCGATGGACGACACCGTGACGATGGCGCCGCCGCCCTGTTGACGCATCACGGGCACCAGCAAGCGCGTGGCGATCAGCAGGCTGGTCACGTTCACTTGCTGGATGCGATCCCAATCTTCCAGGGAAATATCTTCTGGCCCGCCCACCTTGCCGATGCCCGCGTTGGCTTGCAGGATGTCGATGCGGCCGTAGCGGCGCAGCGCGGCCTCCACCGCCGCCTGCATGGCTTCCGGGTCGGCCACGTCCGCCTGCACCGGCAAGGCGCTGCCGCCGGCTTGCTCGACTTCGTGAGCCGCATCTTGCGCGGCGGCCAGGTTGGCGTCCAGCGCGACAATCGCCGCGCCTTGTTGCGCCAGTGTCACGCAGCTGGCCTTGCCAATGCTCCACCCCGTGGCCGACGCGCCCGCGCCGGCCACTAGCGCCACCTTGCCCGCCAATCGCGCATCGCTGCCGGCCGCCGTCATGCGGATTCTCCGTCCTCTTGCTGATGCGTTTTGCCCTTGCCGACATAAGGGATGGCGTGGTCGATGGTTTCCCAGATGTAGCGGCCAGACGGGCTCTGCTGTTCTTCCGCCACATGCGACACCAGGCCGGCGGCGCGCGATATCACGGCAAAGCCGCGCATCAGATTGGTTGGCACGCCGATCTCGCTCAGCAGCGCCGCTACCGCACCTGTGGCGTTGATGGTGATGTGCTTGCCATAGGTTTCATCGACGGCGGCCGCCAGCAGGCGCAACGCTTTCAGGGATGCCCCTTCCAGGTCGGGTTCGGCTTCGGCCAGCGCCAGCAGCTTGATCGAGCGGGGGTCGTCGGGCTTATGCAAATGGTGGCCGAAGCCGGGCAGGGCCTGCCGCTGTTCGCGGAATTCGCGCGCGATGGCCAGCGCTTCGGCGCGCCCGTCCGGCGCCTGCTTGATGCGGTCGAGCAGGCGTGAGCAATTTTCCATGGTGCCGACAAACTGGCTGCCCACCGCCATCAACCCCGAGGCCACCGCGCCTTGCAGGTTTTCGGGGGCGCTCATGTAGATCAGGCGCGTGGCGATGGCGCTGGGCGTCATGCCGTGTTCCATCAACGTGACCAGCACCGCGTCCACGATGCGCATGTCCACGGGCCGCGCATCGCGCCCAAGGATCTGCATGATCATGACTTCGGTGAAGGTCTTCTTGCCGATCAGGTCATCCACCAGGTCGACGTCGCGGTACGACATGCCAGTCAAATGATGGGCGCAGAGGCGGGTCTCGGGGGTGTTCATGGCGTCTCCTTTTGTGCGGCGTCGCGCACGGCATTCTTCAGAACCTTGCCGACGCTTGAGCGTGGCAGGCTGTCATGGATATGAAATTGCTTAGGCGTGGCGACCGGGCCCAGCAGGGCGCGCACATGGGCTTTCAGCGCATCGGCATCGGCCTGCGCGCCGGGGTGGAACTGCACGGCGGCGTGGACCGCTTCGCCCCATTTGTCATCCGGCAGGCCGAACACCGAGCACTCGTACACGGCGGGGTGTGACGACAGCGCGTTTTCGACATCGACCGGGTAGACGTTGAAGCCGCCGGTGATGATGACGTCGCGCAGCCGGTCCTTCAGAAAGAGATAGCCGCGCGCATCGATCAGGCCCGTGTCGCCGGTGTGCAGCCAGCCGTCGACAAGCGTATCGGCGGTTTTCTCCGGCAGGCGCCAATAGCCCGTCATCGTCAGGTCGCCCTGCACCACCACTTCGCCGATCTCGCCGCGTGGCAGCAGCGTGCCGTCGGGCGCCATGATGGCTACGTCGGACAGCCACGTTGCACGCCCGACCGACGCGCGGTTGCGCGGGTCGTTCAGGTCTGCCGGGCGCAGCACGGTAGCGATTTGCGGCGCTTCGGTCTGCCCATAGGTCGTGCCCAGCACGGGCCCGAAAAATTCGCGTGCGCGGTCGATTTTTTCAGGCGGCATCGGCGCGCCACCGTAGATCAGGTTGCGCAGCTTGGGAAAGTCGGCGCGCGACACGCCATCCTGCGCCATGATCATGTAGATCAGCGTGGGCGGCATGAAGCTGAGCGTGCCGCCCCGTTCCCGGAAGGCGGCGGTGATGGTGGCTGGGGTGACGTTGTCCAGCAGCAGGTGCGCGCCGCCACTGGCCAGCACGGGCAATACATACGTGCCGGTGCCGTGCGTGATGGGCGCGGACACCACATAGCGGTCGTCGCGCGTCAGCGCCCAGCTGGATATTTGATTGATGATGCCCGCGTTCCACGCGCGGTAGGGCTGCATCACGCCTTTGGGCAGGCCTGTCGTGCCGCCCGTGAACTTGATGGCTTGCGTGGCATCGCGGGACAGCGCGTGGCGCGTGGGCTCGCGTCCGGCGTACTGCCGCAGCAGCGCGTTCAGGCGCAGGCTGTCGCCCGAGCCGCCGTCCCCGTCATCCCCATCATCAAGATGGATGCGCACGCCATCCCCCGTGGGCGTCAGCGGGTCGCCGGCCGGGTCGACGATGACGATGGACGGCGTGGTGGCATCCAGGATGCGCCCGATTTCCCGCGCAGTGCTGCGGTAGTTGAGCGGCACCCAGATTTTTCCGCTGGCCAGCACGGCAAGGAGCGCCAGGATGTGCCGCGCGGAATTGCCCGCACAGATGGCCACGCGCGTCTGCGGTTCGGGGTCCAGAGCTTGAAGGGCGGCCGCCAAGGCCCGGGTGCTGGCGGCCAGCTCGGCGTAGGTGATCACGCCTTCCGGGCCGTCCAGCGCAACGCGTTCGGGATACTGCTCCGCCGCGCGGAAAAAGAAATCGATCGGGTACACCTTGTGCTCCTGGAAACTAGTTCGCCTTGATGTCGGCGCGTTTGACGACGGCGGCCCATTTGTCTATTTCGCTGTCGATCTTCTTCGCGAAGGTCTCGGGCGTGTTGGGCGTGGCGGGGGCGTAAAAGCCGGCCTGCTGGTACGACGCCTGCAATGCCGGACTGGCAAGCGCCTGGTTCAACGCTTCATTCAGGCGTGCGATGACGGCTTGCGGCGTGCCGGCGGGCGCCACCAGGCCGAACCACGATTCCACGTCAAACCCCGGCAAACCGGATTCGGCCAGCGTGGGCACATCGGGGGTGGACGGCAGGCGCTTCGGCGACGTGACGCCAATGGCGCGCAGCTTGCCGGCCTGCACATGCGGCAACGAAGAAGGCAGGTTGTCGAACATGGAATCGACCTGGCCGCCCAGCAAGTCGGCCACGGCCGGGCCGCTGCCGCGGTAAGGCACGTGCAGGATGTCGGTGCCCGTTTCCATCTTGAACAGCTCGCACGACAGGTGAATGGATGAGCCGCTGCCCGATGACGCGCAGGTCAATTTGCCGGGATGCGCGCGGGCATAGGCGATGTATTCCTGCACGGTTTTGACCGGCAGTTTGGGGTTGACGACCAGGATGTTCGGAATGGTCGCCACCATGCCAACTGGCTTGAAGTCTTTGACGAAGTTGTAGTTCAGCTGGCTGTACAGGCTGCGGTTGATCGTGTTGGCGATGGACCCCATGTACAGCGTGTAGCCGTCAGGCGCCGCACGCGACACGATCTCGGCGCCGATATTGCTGTTGGCCCCCGTCTTGTTTTCAACGACGAAGGTCTGGCCCAGCGTTTCCGATAGCGATTTGGCCATCAGGCGCGCGACGATGTCGGTGGCGCCGCCCGCTGCGTAACCCACCACCAGGGTTACGGGCCGATCGGGATAGGGCTTGGCGGCCAGTACTGGGGCGCTGGCGGCCAGCGCGCTGCCAAGCGTTACCGCAACGGCGGCCAAGCGCCTTGTCAATGCAGTCTTCATGTTTGTCTCCGTCCTGTTTTGTCTAATATTTGGACAGATCTTTGTCTGCCCGATTTCATATTGGGCTTTGATACAGGCGTCAGCAACGCAGGGTGTCCAAAATATGAACAAGCCGGAATCGGAGTCCTCGGGGCCTGTGGTCTTGCGCCGCGGGCTGCGGGTGTTGGGGGTGCTGCGCCAGGCCGGGGCGGGCGGTATGCACGTGGCCGACATTGCGCGCGCCGCGGCCATGCAGCGATCTACCGCGTATCGGTATCTGGAGGTGTTGGTGCAGGAAGGCTATGCGTTGCGCGAGTCCGCGGTGCCTCGGTGGCGGATTGCGGAACTGGGCGTGATGATGGCGGGCGACCCGCATGCGCAAGCGGTGCGCGGCTTGCGTCCGGTGCTGCGCCAGATCAGCGACGTGACCGGGGATTCGGCCTTTCTCATTTGCCGGGCGGCGAACGATTCGCTATGCCTGCATCGCGAAGTGGGCAATTACCCGGTGCAGGTGCTGGCGGTAACGGTGGGGCATCGTCAGCCCTTGGGAGTGGGGGCGGCGGGCTTGGCGCTGTTGGCGGCCTTGCCGCCGGCCGAGGCCGACGAAGTGGTGACCCAGAACGAGCAGGCGTTGCGCGCCTATGGCGGCATGACCGGCGTGCAGATGCGGCGCCTGGTTGAGAACACGCGTGACCGGGGCTGGTCGGTGGTGGGCAACGCCGCGGTGCCCGGGGTGTTGGGCGTGGGCGTTGCCGTGTGCGATGCAAACGGCTATCCGCGCCTGGCGGTCAGCGTATCCAGCCTGATCGACCGGATGCAGGCCCCGCGCCAGCGCAGCATTGCGGAGCTGATCCGCAATCAGCTGGCGCAGGACGAGGTCAAGCCGCAGCCGGCGTCGGCGCGCGGTACGTCTTCTGGTAATGCACCGTGAACGTCTGGAACGCGGCCAGCGCCTTCTTGGGATCGTGGCCGGGCTTCACCAGAAAGCTGTTGAAGCCGACGCGCGCCTGATAGTGGATGGTGTCGATCATCACATCACCCACCGCGCGCAGCTCGCCCGTCCATTGGTACTGCGTGCGCAGCAGCTGCGCCAGCGAGTAGCCACGGCCGTCGGTGTAGACGGGGAAGTCCACGGCGATGAAGGCGATGCCAGCGGGGTTCAGCGTGCCATCGGGCTCGGCCAGATCACGCAGGTCGGCGTCGGCGCCCAGCAGCACGGCCACCGGATGCTGATGGCGGCGCAGCGTGGCGCGCGAGGTTTTCCAGATGGACAGCGGCACAACCCAGCCGGGCTCGTCGCTTGGCACCTGGCCTTCGGCGGCCACTTCAGGTTCAGGCACAAACGGGCGCGAGGTATCGGCTTGCAGTTGGCCGTCGCGAATCAGGTGCGGGCCAGGGGCGTCGTGGGCGTAGAGGTCAGACATGAGCGGGCTCGGCGCTTTGTGCGGGTTTGGCGAAGGCGGGGTCAGCGTAGACGTCTTGCTTGAAGGGGTCGATGCCAACGCGGTCCACCACGTCGATGAAGCGTTCGATTTCGCTGTCGCGCAAACCGAGATAGGTGCGGATCAGGCGGTCGACCACACCCGGGACTTGGTCGCGGGCGAACGACGGGCCGATGATGCGTCCAACGGCCGCGCCGCCACCGCGCGTGGATTCCAGATCGGGCAGGGGCTTCGCGCCGCCGTTCTGGCGGCCGCCCAGCGTGACCTGATACCACTCTTCGCCGGCCTTATCGACACCCAGGATGCCGATGTGCCCCACGTGGTGGTGGCCACAGGAGTTGATGCAGCCCGAGATGTTCAGGTCGAGTTCGCCGATTTCGAACAGGTAGTCCAGGTCGTCGAATTGGCGCTGGATGGCTTCGGCCACGGGGATGGAGACGGCGTTGGCCAGCGCGCAGAAGTCTCCGCCCGGACAGGCGATGATGTTGGTCAGCAGGCCGACGTTGGGCGTGGCCAGGTTCAGCGCTTCCAGCTTCTGCCAGAGCTCGTGCAGACGGGCGCGGCGCACGTCGGCCAGAATCAGGTTCTGCTCGTGCGACACGCGCAGCTCGCCGAAACCGTAGGCGTCGGCCAGGTCGGCCACGGCGTCCATCTGGTCGGCGGTGATGTCGCCCGGCGGCACGCCGGTGGGCTTGAGCGAGACGGTGACGGCGGCGTAGCCCGCGACCTTGTGCGCGTGCACGTTGGTGCGCAGCCAGCGCGCAAAGCGCTTGTCATTGGCCGCCAGCGCGTCGGTGTTGTCGGCGTCGGTGGCGGCGGCCGCCTCGTATTGCGGCCAGACGAAGCGGGCCTTGATGCTGTCGACGAATTCCTGGGTGATGGTGTCAGGGCCGCCCTTGATGAGCTGCCACTGTTCATCGACCTGCTGCGCATAGACTTCGGGCGTCAGGTCCTTGACCAGGATCTTGATGCGCGCCTTGTACTTGTTGTCGCGGCGGCCATGCAGGTTGTAGACGCGCAGCGCGGCCTGCATGTAAGTCAGCAGGTCTTGCCATTCGACAAACGGATTGATCAGCTTGCCGACGATGGGCGTGCGGCCCATGCCGCCGCCGACCCACACGCGAAAGCCCAGCTTGCCGTCGCGCTCAACGGCTTGCAGGCCGATGTCGTGCACGCCCACGGCCGCGCGGTCTTGCACGGCGCCGCTGACGGCGATCTTGAACTTGCGCGGCAGGAACGCGAATTCGGGATGCAGCGTGGACCACTGGCGGATGATTTCGCACCACACCAGCGGGTCGACAAGTTCGTCTGGCGCGACGCCGGCGAAGTGGTCGGTGGTGGTGTTGCGGATGCAGTTGCCGCTGGTCTGGATGGCGTGCATCTGAACGGTGGCGAGCTCCGCCAGGATGTCCGGCACGTCTTCCAGGCGGGGCCAATTGAACTGGATGTTCTGGCGCGTGCTGAAGTGGCCATAACCGCGGTCCCACTTGCGCGCAATGTGCGCCAGCGTGCGCAGTTGGCGCGAGGCCAGCATGCCGTAGGGAATGGCCACGCGCAGCATCGGCGCGTGGCGTTGGATGTACAGGCCGTTCTGCAGGCGCAGAACGCGGAATTCATCTTCGGTGAGCTGGCCATCGAGGAAGCGGCGCGTCTGATCGGCAAACTGCGCGACTCGCTGCTCGACAAGCTGCTGGTCGACGGGGTCATACACGTACATGTCTACTGCCCTTGAAGTCTTCTCGGTCTGAGCCCTTTGCGTCCGGCGCGAGGCGGCGGGAAAAGGGGATTCATAACCGTAACAGGCAGCAGATATCAGCGTCTAAGTCATTCTGGTAATAAGGAAATAAGGCCTCGGCGCAGGGGCCGTAGCGTCACAACGCGGCGTTGACCGCCCAGCGTGCGACCAGCACCAGAACAATCACCAACACCGTGGCCATCAGCAGCCCCGTCGCTATCAACGGACCGGGTTTGTTGTTGGCGATGTCGGCGTCATAACCGCGGCCGCGCCGCACGCCGAAAAAGCCCCAGAGCACGGAGCGGACCGTGCGCAGGAAACTAAGCATATGCGCCTCCTGGCGGATGATGGGAACTGGCACTGTAGGCGTTGCTGCGCGACCCAAACAGATGCAGATCCGCGTCAAGCGACCAGATCAGATGCAGGCGCCGCGGGTGCGCCGATGCCGCGCACGATGTGTTCCAGCAGTTCCCGCGCGGCGGGCGAAATGTGGCGGCCCGCGCGGCTCAGCACGTGCAGGCTGCCCTGGTTCAGAATCGGGTTGGCCAGCGGCAGGCTGGCCAGACGCTGGGCGCGCATGTCGGCGGTGACGGCGATGGGGGGCGTCAGCGCGTAGCCGATGCCGGTTGCCGCGAATTGCCACAGCGCCTTGAACGACGACGTCGTCAGCACGTTGCGCAGCCGCACTTGTTCGCTGATCTCGGCGGCCTGGATGTGTTGCCGCACGCCAAACCCTTCCTGCATCGACGCGCCGGGATAATCCGCCAGGTCCGTCAGCAGCAGGGGGCGGCCCAGCCGGGTCAGCGGATGGTCCTGGCGCACGATGGCACGTATGGGTTCCGGGCGGGAATAGTGCGTGCGCAGGCGGGCGTCGGTGGGCGGCTGGAACACCAGTCCTATATAGGCACGGTCATCCACGATGCGCTGCACGATCTCGGACGTGCGGGCGACATCAATGTCCAGCGTGACCTCGGGGTGATTGCGCCAGTACTCGGGCAGCACGCGATCAAACATCAGTTCGACAAAGCCTTCGCCCAGCACCAGATCAATATGGCCGCGTTCCGCTTTGCGCAGGCTGTCGATTTCCGAGAAAAAGCTTTCCTGGATATTCTGCTGCCGCTTCACATAGCGCGCCAGGATGTGGCCGGCGTCGGTCGGCACCACACCGCGTCCGCGCCGTTCGAACAGCGCCATGCCGCAGTCGCGCTCCAGTGCGGCAATGGCGCGGCTGACGGCGGACGGGTCCATGTCCAGCACTTCGGCGGCGCCGCGCACCGAGCCGCGGCTCATGACCTGCATGAAGTAATGGGTGCGGCGAGCGTCGAGTTTTTCGTCCATGGCGGGGCTCTGTCAGTCTGAGTGCGGCGGGAGATCCACAGTGCTTTCCTAGGGTTTACCCGTAAAATACGGCATCTCTTGCAAAATTTTCCCAGGAAAAGGCTGTGCGTTGCATTTTACGCAACGCTAATGCGCAGGTGGTGTCATGGTTGCCCCGAAGGCCCCCAGGCGAAAATCGCGCCTGCTGCCTCGGCGCGGCCGCTCTGCGATGCCGCGCCCTACGAAAACTTATTCACGTTCATCAGGGGAATTCGATGTCTCACGCCAGCATGAGTCTGGCCGCGCCTTCCATGTCGCTAGCCGCGCGCGTCCGCATGCTTGCCGCCATTTTGTTGGTGGTGGTCATTTCGGAAGCGATCGGCAGCGTCACCTTCGCGGTAGGCCCGGGCAAGATCGTTCTGCAACCGATGCTGTGGGCGATCTTCATCGGCGCCATCGTGGCTGCCTTTGGCCAACGGCTGCCGGAAGGCGCGGGCATCGACAAGGCCATGCAGACCCGCATCAGCGGCTATCTGCAATACGCGTTGCTGCCGTTCCTGGCCAAGCTGGGCCTGATGGTGGGCGGCGCGCTGCCGCAGGTGCGTGAAGCCGGCTGGGCGCTGGTGTTCCAGGAATTCGGCCACTTCTTCGGCACGATGGCCATTGGCCTGCCGCTGGCGCTGCTGCTGGGCATCAAGCGCGAAGCGATTGGCGCGACGTTCTCGGTGGGTCGCGAGCCCAGCCTGGCGATCATCGGCGAACGCTATGGCATGAATTCGCCGGAAGGCCGTGGCGTGATGGCCGAGTACATCACCGGCACTGTGATCGGCGCGCTGTTCGTGGCGCTGATGGCCGGCTTCATCACCAGCCTGAACATCTTTGATCCGCGTTCGCTCGCCATGGGCGCCGGCGTGGGCTCGGGCAGCATGATGGCCGCTGGCGTGGGCGCGATTGCGTCCCAGCAGACGCCGGAAATGGCGCACCAGGTGGCCGCGCTGGCCGCCGCCGCCAACCTGCTGACGACGGTGGTTGGCGTGTACTTCACGCTGTTCATCTCGCTGCCGACGACCATCTTCCTGTACGGCAAGCTGGAACCCGTGCTGGGCCGCTTCTCGCGCAACAAGTCCGACGAAGCCGTGGTCGACAACAGCGTGTCGGAAGACGTGCCGGCGCATAACTCCAAATTGGGTTTTGGCGACCGCCTGACCGCCTATGTCATCTGCGGCCTGTTCGCGCTGGTGGGCAACCGCCTGGGCTACAACGTGCCGTTCATGGACGCGCTGCCGGGCATGGGCATCATCATTTCGCTGGTTGTGCTGACTGACCTGATCCTGCGCGTTGTGCCCAAGCTGCCGGCCGTGTTCGTGCTGTCGCTGATTGCGATGACCGCAGGCTGCCCGGGCGTGCTGCCGTACTCTGACCAGATCATTGCGCTGGTCGGCAAGGTCAACTTCCTGCCGTTCACGACGGTGATCCTGGCCATGGCCGGCCTGTCGATCCTGAAAGACCTGCCTGCCTTCCGCAAGCTGGGCTGGAAGATCGTGGTGGTGTCGCTGGCCGCCAACGCAGGCACGTTCCTGGGCGCCACGATGATCGCGGAATTCTTCCACTGATCCCGTTGCGTGTAAGCACTGCTGAGTAAAAAAGCCGCCTGCAAAACAGGCGGCTTTCTTTTGTGCGGACCGGTTGTGTGAACGGGTTGGGTGCACGGGTTGGGTGCACGGGTTGTGTGAACGGGTTCTGCGAACGGGTTGTGTGCACGGGTTGTGCGAACGAGTTGTGCGAACGGGTTGCGCGACCCGTTTACGCGAACACGTTGCGCGATCTGCGCGGACAAACCCTTTGCAGCGGCCCGCCGCGTTAAGGCGTGAAGCCGGGCCGGTAGCGGGCGTTGTCGGTGACGTTTTCGGTGGGGCCGATGTTGGCGACTGCCGGGACGGCAACGGCGGCCGTCTTCACGGCTACGGCGGTTTGCAGTTCCTGCACTTGCGGGTTGCCCATCGCAACGCGATAGGGCTGCAACGGCGTCAGGCCTTCGATGGTGCCCAGGTCGTTGGCGCTGCCGGCGCGCTGAGCCGCCGGGTCGGGCAGGGCGCTGTAGTCGTCCACCGCGCGGCGCAGGCGCATATCGGCGTATTGGTCACGCAATGCATCCAGATTGGGCAGTGGCGCCGCGGCAGGCAAATGCGGCGCGGCGGCGCCGGCGCGTGCGTGCTGGGCGATGACGCCGAAGGAGTTCGGCGTATTCCGCGCATCCGCCTCGCGGTTGCGGGCAATGCGCTGGGCTTCCCACGCGGCTTGCGCTTGCGCGCTGCGTTGGGCGTCGCGGACGGCGGCGTTCTTCGCCAGCCGTTCGGCTTCCCAGGTGGGGCGGGTATCGTCCACCAGCGGCACGCGCGCCGGGTAGGGCGCGGTAACGCGGGGGATGGGGGAGATCGCAGTCACGTTCATCCGTGCTCCCTGAGTGAGTGGGCCAGGACCTTTACATTGGTCCGGCCCGGGGCCGACGAGTTCAAAATTTACCGCGTTGCGGGCGCGGCGTCGTGTCAGCCCCTTGCACTAGGCGTCAAGGCGTAACCGGGAGCCAGGCGTGATTGAACGCCAAGGCGTGACCCGGATGCGTCAGACCAGCGGCAGCGTCGACTGCATCGACCCGTCAGGCCGGCGGCAGCGTCGATTGCATCGACGGGCGTGCGTTGAAGGTCTTGAACCATGCGGCAACGCCGGGGTGCGTGCTGCGCCAGTCGTAGCTGGCGTAACGGAAGTCCAGATAGCCCAGCGCGCAGCCGATGGCGATGGTGCCGATGTCCACGCGGCCGTCCAGGCGGGCCACGTCTTTTTCCAGCTGCGCCAGGGCGTCGTGCGCCTTGCTCATCTGGCCGTCGACCCAGTCGGTCCAACGCAGTGCTTCGGGGCGCAGGGCGGTTTCGTAGCGGGCCAGCAGCGCGGCGTCCATGACGCCGTCGCCCAGGGCTTGATCCGCCAGCGCCTGCCAACGGGCGCGGCCGCTGGCGGGGAACAGGCTGCCCCCGCCAATGTCATTCAGGTATTCGCAGATGACGCGGCTGTCGTACAGCACCTGGCCGTCGTCCGTGATCAAGGTGGGCACCTTGCCCAGCGGGTTGCTGGGGATGATGCTCTTGTCGCGGGCGACGGGGCCAGCGGCGCTGGGCAGTTGCTCAAGGCGTTCCGTCAGCCCCAGTTCGTGGGCAATGACCATGCATTTGCGCACGAAGGGTGAAGACGGCGAGAAAAACAATTTCATATCGGTCCTTGTCGGTGGCCAGGCAGTCTGGGAAGAAAGCGAAAAGCAGCCGCAAGCGTACCGGATATGCGCCTTATTCGGTGATGCCGGTTTCCAGGCAGGGATTGAATTCGCCCGTGTCCGGATCGCGCAGGAACAGCACGCCGGTGGCCACGCCGAAGTACGTGCCGTGCAATTCCAGTTCGCCATTTTCGACACGGCGGCGGATGGACGGGAACGTCATCAGGTTGTTCAGGCTGTGTTCGACCACGGCCAGTTCCAGGCGCTTGAGCTTGGTCTGGCGGTCGCCCGTGCCGGGACCCAGGCGTTCGGCCATGGGTTCAATTTGCGACATCCATTTGCCGATGAAGTCGCCCTTGGACAGCGGCTTGGCGTCGTCGAAGAACGAGCGGATGCCGCCGCAGGACGCGTGGCCCAGTACGACGATGTGTTTGACGTTCAGGCCGTTGACCGCGAACTCGATCGCGGCGCTGGTGCCGTGATAGGACGATTCGGAATCCGGCTCACAGGGCGGCACCAGGTTGGCGACGTTACGCACCACAAACATCTCGCCTGGTCCGGCGTCAAAGATCACTTCAGGCGACACGCGAGAATCGCAGCAGCCAATGAGCAGGATTTCCGGGCTTTGCCCGATTTCAGCCAGTTTCTGATAGCGGCTGCTTTCCGAATGGAAACGGCCGCCCAGGAACGATTGATAGCCTTCGGTGAGTCTTTTAGGGAACATGGTCTTCACTTCCTAGTAACGAGGCCAGGCTTGCTGGCACGCCGACAGACGCAATAAGGGGCTTCGTTTGGAAGCCCCTGTTATCGAGTCGGCAAGAAGAATTTTCCCATATTTGTCCCTACAACCCCCTGTCTAAACCCTGCTCGGCAAAGGGTTTTTTTGCCTCATCGGGGCAATCCCCCGGGCGTGCCGTGGGGGCTCACATTCATTGAGCCCTGACGTCCAGCACCGTCACCTTGGTGAATTGCAGCGGCGTCACCGCCTTGACCAAGCGGATCTGTCCCGGGGGAATCGGGCCGATCACGTCGTCGTTCACCCGGCCCACTTCGCGCCCTTGCGCGTCATAAAGCACGTAGGTCAGCACCGCGCTTGAGACCGGGCGGCCCGACAGGTTGGCCAGCGACCCGGTGATGGTGGACATGTTGATGTTGGTATCGCGCACCGCCTGCACATTGCCTAGCGTGACGCCATAAGTCAGGCTTTGCGCGCTGACGGCGCCGGACATGCCGGCAAGCAAAGCGAGGGAAGCAAGGGCAAGTTTCATGGCGGTCTCCTGTGTGCCGGCGTGGCGGCGCTTGACTGTCTGCGCCGCCGTTTGCGCCGTCCGCGCATCGTGCGGACAGGCTTATCTCACTCCTTTCCGCGGCCGCGCACAACGGGGCAAAAGGATGAATCGGTAACAGGTTGCGTGGGTTGTTCCCATATTCGTCGCCTAATGACAAGAATGCGTCGGAATGTCTCTAGATTGAGATTTTTAGGCCCTGTATTTTCTTAACTTTTCGATGCTTGCAGTGCGGGGTGCTTTGTTCGATGATGGCCGGGTCGGCACTGGGCCGACGGCCCGTTTCAGGCACGTCCCCACGCAATCGGGCGCTTAACGCAAGGGAGAAACTCATGCTTTCCCGTACTAGCCAGTTGGCCTCGGCCATTGTGTTGTCCGCATGTTTTTTCGGGGCATACGCCCAGACCCCCGCCGCGCCTGCGCCCGCCAAGACGCCCACCCCGCAGCAGCAGCGCATGACCGAATGCAATAAGTCGGCCACTGGCAAGACAGGCGACGACCGCAAGACCTACATGAGCTCCTGCCTGAAAGGCGAAGCGCCCGCGCCGGAAAAGCAGCTGACGCCGCAGCAGCAGAAAATGAAGGACTGCAACGCCAAGGCCGGTGATCAGAAGCTGACGGGCGATGCGCGCAAGACCTTCATGAGCACGTGCCTGAAGGGCTGATCGTTCGGCTTACGCCGTGGCGATCGGCGTGACCGGCGAACCGATCGCATGCGGCAGGCGTAGCGGCGGGGCGGTCAGCATGAAGTGATGGCGGCCATTGGCGTACAGGAAGTCCGCCAGGTCCTTCAGATACCAAAGCTCCGCCAGCGGCAGGCCCAGTTTGAACAGGCAATGGTGGTGCAGCGGCAGCATCGCGCGCGGGCCGGTTTTTTCGCGGGCGGGGTAGGCCTCGACCGCGTAGTTGTCGGCGCAGATCGCGGCGATGCCGCTGTCCGTAATCCATTGCAGCAGCGCTGCGTCCGTGCCATCCAGCGCCGCGCCGTACGTGTGCAGCACCTCGGGGTCCGGCGTGCCGTTCATGGCGACGACGGCCTCGGCGTAGCCCGTGCGCAGCACCAGCATGTCGCCGGGTTCAACGCTGATGCCATCCGTTTGCAGCACATGCATCAGCTCGGCGTGGCCGATCAGCGTGCGGCCCGGACCGTAGTGGCGGAACAGGTCCACCAGCACGCCGCGGCCTTGCATGCCTTTCTGCGCCAGGTTTTCCACCCCCAGCTTGAACGCCGCGGACGGGCCGCCGGTTGAGCAACCGCAGCCGGTGTGTTCACTGTCAGCGGGGCCAACGACATCAACGCCCGCCTGAAAGCCGTTGTAGTAGCGCAGTTCAGGCGTGCCATCCCCATCAGCGTCAAACAGCGCGCCCACGTGCGCTAGCGCGTCCCACTGCGTGGAGTACTGCATCGACAGCAGCACCTGATCATCGCTCAGCACGTCCAACGCATCCGGGTTGACGTTCTTCAACGGAAAGTTCAGGTAGGGCGTGTCGGCCAGTTTCGTCGGGCTCAGTTGCGGCGGATGGCGGCGCGGGTTGAGCACGTTGCCGCCGGGCAGGTCCAGCGGCAGCGACAGGCAGAAGGTCTTGCCCGCGCGAATTTCGCGCGCGCCCTTCAGCACTTGTTCTTCGGTGATGAGGTTCAGGCGGCCGAGTTGGTCGTCAGGCCCGAAGTCGCCCCAGTTGGAGCCTTCAGGCCGGTGTTTCCAGCGCTGCATGCGGTTACTCCGTCAGGAAGTCGACGACCGCGCGGGTGAAGGCTTCCGGTTGCTCCCAGTTCGAAATGTGGGAGGTATTCAGTTCGACATAGCGCGCGCCGGCAATGGCGGCAGTCAGTTCGCGGCCTTGGGCGGGCGTTGCCGCCAGGTCGTGCGTGCTGCTGATGACGAGCGTGGGCGCGGTGATGGCGGACACTTGCTCGCGGTAGTCGGCGTCGCGCAGCGCGGCGCAGTTGGCCGAGTAGCCGGCGTCCGGCGTGCGGCGCAGCATGTCGATCAGCACTTGCGTCAGGCCCGGTTCGGCGGCGCGGTAGTCATCGGTCAGCCAGCGCTCGACGAGCGTGGGCGCCATCTTTTCCAGCGTCTGATCGGCAACGGCGGCGATGCGGGTGCTCCAGCCTTCGGCCGAGCCGATGCGCGCGGCGGTGTTGCACAGGATCAGCTTGCCGACGCGTTCCGGGTGCGCCAGCGCCAGCGCGATGCCAGTCGGGCCGCCCATGGACAGGCCGCAGAAATGCGCGCGCTTGATGTTCAGATGCGCCAGCAGCTCGGCGACATCGCCAGCCAGTTGCGCAAAGGTGTATTCGCCATCGGGAATCGACGACTTGCCGTGGCCGCGGGTGTCGTAACGCAGCACGCGAAAGTGCTTGGTCAGTTCGGGAATCTGGCGGGCCCACATGTCGGAGCAGGTGCCCAGCGAGTTGGAGAGCACGAGCACCGGCGCGTCGGCGGGGCCATCGATGACGTAGAACAGCCGTGCCTGGCTGAGTTCGGCGTAAGCCATGTGGGAATACCTCGGATAAGACAGCGGCCGCGCAATCGGCGGCCGCTTGGGGATTACAGGTGGCAGGTGCCGTCGACGTAGGCTTTGCGCCAGCGCGTGATGGTCACGCGGTCGAACAGATTGGCTTGCGAGAACGGGTCGGCGTCGATGAACTGTTGCGCGGCTTCGCGCGTGTCCAGGTCAACGATGTACAAACCGCCGCCCGCATCCTTGCCGTCGTCTTGCAGCTTGGCGCCGCACGCCAGCAGCAGCTGCTTGTTGGCGTCCAGGTATTCAAGATGCGCTGCGCGATGTTGCTGGCGCACTTCCTGATGGCGGGGCTTGTCGAAGGTTTCGATGATGTAGGGCATGGAAGGCTCCGGTCAGATCGCCGACGGGTGGCGGGCCAGCGCCGTGACGTTGATGTCCATGTACGGGAACAGCGGCAAGGACGCCAGCAGCGTGTGCAGTTCGTCGTTGCTTTCAACGTCGAAGATGCTGACGTTGGCGTAACGGCCCACCACGCGCCACAGCTCTTTCCACTTGCCGTCGCGTTGCAGTTGCTGCGCCAGGGCCTTTTCGTCGGCCTTCAGTTTGTCGGCGCGTTCGGCCGGCATGTCGACGGGCAGATTGACTTGCATTTGAACCATGAACAACATGAGTGTTTCTCCTGATCAGCGGGAAAATTTCAACGGCAGGCCGGTCAGGGCCAGCAGCTCATCGGCGGTGACGTCGCCGAACATATCAATGACGGTCACGCCGTCGGCGCGAATGTCGAACACCGCCACGTCCGTGTACACGCGCGACACGCAGCGCACGCCGGTCAGCGGATACGTGCACGCCTCGACCAGCTTGCTCTGGCCTTCGCGCGTTTGCAGTTCCATCATCACGAAGACGTCTTTGGCGCCGATAGCCAGGTCCATCGCGCCGCCCACGGCGGGGATGGCGTCGGGCGCGCCGGTGTGCCAGTTGGCCAGGTCGCCGTGTTGCGACACCTGGAAGGCGCCCAGCACGCAGATGTCCAGATGGCCGCCGCGCATCATCGCGAACGAGTCGGCGTGGTGGAAGAACGAGCAGCCGGGCAGTTCGGTCACGGGCTGCTTGCCGGCGTTGATCAGGTCGTAGTCTTCTTCGCCTTTGGCGGGCGCGGGGCCCATGCCGAGCATGCCGTTTTCGGTATGCAGGATGACTTCGCGGTCGGCCGGCAGATGGTTGGCGACGAGCGTGGGCAGGCCGATGCCCAGGTTGACGTAAGCACCTTCAGGAATGTCCTGGGCGACGCGGGCGGCGATCTGATCGCGGGTCAGTTTGGTGCTCATTGCTGCTCCTTGGCGTCGATCTCGACGACGCGCTGCACGAAGATGCCGGGGGTGACGACGGTTTCGGGGTCCAGCGTGCCCAGCTCAACCACTTCACGCACCTGCGCCACGGCCACGCGCGCGGCACTGGCCATGATGGGGCCGAAGTTGCGGGCGGTCTTGCGGTAGACCAGGTTGCCCCAGCGGTCGCCGCGTTCGGCTTTGATCAGCGCGTAGTCGGCATGCAGGGGATATTCCAGCACGTAGTGGCGGCCGTTGATTTCGCGGACTTCCTTGCCATCGGCAAGCGGGGTGCCGTAGCCGGTGGGCGAGAAGAACGCGCCGATGCCGGCGCCGGCGGCGCGGATGCGCTCGGCCAGGTTGCCTTGGGGCACCAGTTCCAGTTCCAGCTTGCCGCTGCGGTACAGGCCGTCGAAGATCTGCGAGTCCGCCTGGCGCGGGAACGAGCAGATGATCTTGCGCACGCGGTTGGCGCCCAGCAAGGCGGCAAGGCCCGTGGTGCCATTGCCGGCGTTGTTATTGATGATGACCAGGTCTTTCGCGCCCTGTTCGAGCAGGGCGTCGATCAATTCCATGGGCTGGCCGGCAGTGCCGAAGCCGCCAATCATGACGGTGGCGCCGTCGGGTACGTCCGCCAGGGCGGCCGCCGCGCTTGCAACAAGCTTAGAGATCATGATGTTCGCTCATAGGTGGCGTGTCATAATTTGTTCTTCATTAGAACTTTCGTTCTTCTGAAGAACATCGTTTCATGGGGACCGCATAGCGTCAAGGCAAGCCCGCGAGCTGCCATCCCCACCGTGATTGCGTTGCCTTCCAGGGCAACGGACGGCTCGCCAGCGGCGAGCTTTTTACTCTTGGGACCAGACGGATGGCCGAGCTTGACCCCCAGCAACCCAGCGACAGCTACGTGCAATCTTTCGCACGCGGCCTGTCGGTGATCCGGGCGTTCGGCCCCAACCGTTCGCAGATGACGCTGTCGGAAGTGGCGGCCGTGACGGGGCTGACCCGCGCCGGCGCGCGCCGCATCCTGCTGACGCTGGAACACCTGGGCTACGTCACCGTCGAAGACCGCAAGTTCGCCCTGACGCCGCGCATTCTGGAGCTGGGCTACGCCTATCTGTCGGGCACGCCGTTGTGGAACCTGGCGCTGCCCTACATGGAAGAAGTGGCCGAGCAGACGCGCGAATCCTGCTCCGTGTCCGTGCTGGAAGGCGCGGACATCGTCTACATCCTGCGCCTGTCCACGCACAAGGTCATGACCATCAACCTGGCCGTGGGCAGCCGGCTGCCCGCCTGGGTGACGTCGATGGGCCGCGTGCTGTTGGCCGGTCTGCCGGAAGCGGAGCTGGACCGGGTGCTGGCCATGAGCCAGATCCAGCCCTACACGGCCGACACGGTCACCAACGTGGCAGAGTTGAAGCGCGTGCTGGCCGGCGTGCGCGCCGATGGCTACGCCTGCGTCGCGCAGGAACTCGAACCGGGCTTGCAGTCCGTGGCGGTGCCCATCATTGACCGCAGCGGCCGGGTGATCGCCGCGATGAATGTCAGCGGGCATTCCAACCGCTTTTCGCGCGAGGCCATGCTGGCGGCATTCCTGCCGCCCTTGCGCCATGCCGCCGACCAGATCAACCACGCGCTGCTGCGCCGCTAGACCACGCGGGCGGCGGGACGCAAGGCGCGTCCGGGCGAGGGGTTGAACGAGGGGCTCGGCGGTCATGGCGGCAGTGCTCAGATCGGGGCGACGCCCAACGTCGTGCCGCCGCACACATACAGCATCTGGCCCGTCACGAAACCGTTATCCGGCGACAGGAAGAACATGGCGGCGCGCGCCACGTCTTCCGGCGTGCCCAGACGCTTGACGACGATGCTGTTGATGATGCGTTCGGTTTGCGGCGCGCCTGCCGGGTTGCTCTTGGTGAAGAGGTCGGTGGCGATGGGGCCCGGGCCGATGGCGTTGACGGTGATGCCGTCGCCGCCCAGCTCCATGGCCAGCGTGCGCGTCAGGCCCACCAGGCCGGCCTTGGTGGCCGAATAGACCACGCGGTCCGGCTTGCCTAGCGCAGCGCGCGACGACATGTTCACGATGCGGCCAAAGCCGGCTTCGCGCATGGCGGGCAGCGCGGCTTGCACCAGGATCAGCGCGGTGCGCAGATGCAGGTTCACCACATAGTCCAGATCCGCCAGGGTTGCCGTGTCGGCCGTGCCAGGGCGGGTGGCGCCGGCGTTGTTCACCAGGCCCACGATGTTGTAGGCGTTGGTGACTTCGCTGGCGACGGCTTTCGTGCGCGCTTCATCGGTCAGGTCGGCCTGATACGAGACCAGTCCCGCCGGCGGATTCTCGGGCAGCTTGTAGTCAATGTTGACCACCTTGTGGCCCGCATCCAGCAGCATGCGGATGATGGCGGCGCCAATCCCGGCGCTGCCGCCGGTGACGAGATACGCAGTCGGTTTGCTCATATCAGTTCCTGTCTGTTCGATGAAAGCGCGGTGGATCAGTGCGTGGCGTAGCCCCAGGCCAGCACGGCGGTGATGTGGATCACGCCCACCCACAGCATCATGATGACGGTATAGCCCATCACGTCGCGCAGCTTCAGCTTCGACAAGGCCAGCGCCGGCAGAATCCAGAAGGGTTGCACCAGGTCGTTCCAGGCGTTGCCCAGCATGACGGCCATGGTCGTCTGGTTCAGGGCGCTGCCGATTTCCTTCGCGGCGTCGATCATGAACGGACCCTGGATGACCCAGTGGCCGCCGGCGGACGGGGCGAAGAAGTTGATGAAGAACGAGCTGATCAGGCCCCAGAACGGCAGCGTGGCGGGCGTGGCGAAGTCAACGAACACTTGCGAGATCGACGTCACCAGACCGGAGGCGGCCATGATGGCCATGATGCCGGCGTAGAACGGGTATTGCAGGATGATGCCCGAGATCGTCTTGATGCCTTCGGTCAGCTTGGCCACGTAGGCGGCCGGCGTGCCCAGCAGGATGATGCCCAGGAACAGGATGATGAAGTTGATCAGGTTCAGGTCCAGCGAGCCGCCGTCCATGAAGTGGAACGTGACGTAGGCAATGCCCAGCGCGCCGATCAGCATGCTCAGGATGCGGCTGTTGTTCAGCTTCGAGGCAATGGTGCCCTTTTCCAGCATGTCTTCGGTGGCGTTGGAAGCGTTGGCGTCGCGGTCGATGCCCGGGTCCACTTCAACAATCTTCTCGCCCTTCTTCGGGTGCAGCCAGGCGTTGAGCAGCGGCAGCGTGATGATGATGACCAGGCTGGTGATCAGCATGGGCACCGAGAAAATGGTTTCCGACAGCGGGATGGTGCCCATCTGCTTGGCGGTGGGGTGGCCCGGCGTGGCGACCAGCACGGGGATGCTGGCGGACAAGCCCAGGCCGTACATGGTGAAGCCGCTATAGGCTGCGGCGATGATCAGCGGGTAGTGCACGCCCTTGACCTTCAGCGCCAGCTTCTTGGCGACGATGCCGCCGATGACGAGGCCAAAGCCCCAGTTCAGGTAGCTGCCCACGCCGCCGACCAAGGTCGCGACGATGATGGCGGTGTGCGGCTTGTGCACGTGGCTGACGATGCGGTTGAGCAGACGGTCAGTCAGCGGCGCGGTGGCCAGCACGTAGCCCATGGCCAGAATCACGGCCATCTGGGTCGTGAAGGCCAACAGGCTCCAGAAGCCCTTGCCCCAGGCGCGGGTGACGTCGCCGATGCTCTGGCCTTCGATGCCCATGGCAAGCAGCACGGTGAGCAGCGTCAGCGCAATCGCGAAAACGAAAGGATCGGGCAGATACTTGCGCATCAGCTCGGTAAAGAATGAAGCCAATTTATTCATGGTGCCTCCAACAACTCCGTAGGCGGGTTCTCTTGTGTCGTGTCCGGTCCGGCATCGGGTGGCGAAGCTGGCCGCGGATGGACGTCTGGTTTTCTTTGTGTGGTTGGGCTCGTGGCCCGATGGCGCGGTTGGCGGTTGCCCCCGCGCCTTATCTTTTGGGAATGCTTGGGGGCGCGGTCAGGCGTCGCCGGCTTTGCTGTTCAGCCAGGCGGCCAGCTCGCCGAGCGTGGCGCTTTTTTCGCGCAGCACGCGTTCGCGGCGTTCGGGGCTCCAGGTGTAGAAGCCCTGGCCGCTCTTGGCGCCGATCTGGCCGCTGTCGACTTTGCTTTTCAACAGGTCGGAAGGTTCGGTGCGGTTTTCCAGGTCTTTGTACAGGTAGCTGGCGATGGCGTAGTGCACATCGATGCCGTTCATGTCGCGCTGTTCCAGCGGGCCGGACAGGGCCAGGCGGATGCCGAGGCTCCACTTGACCACTTCGTCGATGTCTTCGGCGCTGGCCACGCCTTTTTCCAGCAGCGAGATGGCTTCGCGGGCCAGGGCGTGCTGGATGCGGTTGGCGATGAAGCCGGGAATGTCCTGGCGCACCAGCACGGGCCGTTTGCCGGCAAAGCGCAGCGTGGCCATGACTTGGGTGACGGTGGCGTCAGAGGTGTCGTCGTTACGGACGACTTCGACCAGCGGGATGACGTCGGCGGGGGTGAAGAAGTGGGTGCCGACAAAACGGTCGCGGCGCGCGACGGCGCTGGCGATGGCGTTGATGGACAGGCCCGATGTATTCGTGGCGAACAGCGTGTGTGCAGGGCACAGGGCGTCAAGTTTGGCGAAGATGCCACGCTTGAGTTCCAGGTTTTCCGGCACGGCTTCGATGACCAGGTCACAGCTGGCGGCGGCTTCCAGGGCCGGTTCCAGGCGGATGCGCTGGATGGCTTCCTGAACGTTGCCGGGGGCGTAGACGTTCAATTGGCGGTCGATGGTTTTCAAGGCGCGCTCAAGGGCGCCTTCCATCGGATCGATCAGGACAATGTTCAGTCCCTTCGAGGCGAATAATGCGGCGATGCCGCTGCCCATGGCGCCTGCGCCGATGACGGCGAGATTCTTGAGGGGAGTATCCATGTGGTTCGCTCGATGCTGTCTTGCGGGCGGCTGCCAGGCAGTCAGGCACGCGGGGGAACCAGGGTGATCTCTGTCTCTTCCTGAGGTGCCTTTCTGTGCGGCGGGGCCAGAAAAATCGTTTTGTTCTATATACGAACATTTGTGCGTGTATAGAATTTCTGGAAGGGATAGTACTAAAAGTTGCCGGGGGTGGACAAATGGGGAGGTGGGGGTGTTCGTCTGGTGGACGGGGGGCGGTTTCGGAGGCGGCAGGGGTGTAGCGGGAGCGTGTGGAATGCGGGCGGAGTGGGTTTTTAAGACGCCTGGTGCGGCGGCGGCCCGGGGCGCGCGGGTCAACGATTGCGGTCCGGAGCCTTCGCTCCGGACTCCCCCGTTGTCATCTTCGTCCAGGCCTGCGGCCTTCCCTTCAGATTCCCTCGGGCTTATCGACTCCCCGCGCACCCCGGGCCGCCGCCGCACCAGGCTCCAGTCGTGGAAACGTGACGTCAGCTGGGGCGGGCGGTGTGCTTGGGGTTCTGCTCACCAGTGGGGGGGTGAGGAATATCTTGCGGGGCCCGCCCCATGCCGGCCGCGCGGGCGGCCTCGTGGGGCTTACGCGGTGTCTTGCGTCGTGGTGATGGCGCTGCGCGTCGCCTGCCGCATCTTCACCCTCGCGATTTTGGTGTCAGACTGCATTTTCCGGAAGAAATGCAGTCTGACACCGGCGCTGAAGTGCCCGCCGCCTGTCGCATCTTCACCCCGAATTGCGTAGTCCCGCTGCGATGCCGTTGATCGTCAAATGAATCGCGCTTTGCACGCGCTTGTCGACTTCCGCGTCCGGGTGTTTTTGTGCCGCGCGGTGGCGGCGGATTAGGTCAATCTGCAAATAATTCAGCGGGTCGATGTACGCAAACCGTTCGCGCAGCGAGTCTTGCAGCATGGGGTTGTCGGCCAGCAGTTCGCGTTGCGTCAACAGCTTCAGCATTTGCAGCGTGCGGCCGTGTTCGGCGCTGATGGAGCCGAACACGCGTTCACGTAGCGCGCGTTGCGGAACGAGTTGGGCGTAGCGTGCGGCGATGGCCAGGTCGGATTTGGCCAGCACCATTTCCATGTTGGACAAGAGTGTGCGGAAGGCAGGCCAGTCGCGGGCCATCTCGCGCAGTTGGGCCAGGCGGCTGCGGCGTGAACGGGGGGCGTCGGGGGCGCCGGTTTCCAGATAGGCCTCGATGGCCGAGCCCATGCCGTACCAGCCGGTCAGCATCAGGCGGCATTGCGCCCACGAAAAGCCCCAGGGAATGGCGCGCAGGTCTTCGATGCGTTGGCCCTTCTTGCGCGAAGCTGGGCGCGAGCCGATGTTCAGGCCGGCGATTTCGCTGATGGGGGTGGCGGCGAAGAAGTACTCGGCAAAGCGCGGGGTGTCGTAGACCAGGCCGCGATAGGTGCGTTGCGCGGTGTCTGACATGAATGACATGGCCGGGCCGTGTTGCGCCATGTGTGCGTCTTCGGCGCTGGTGGCTTCGGCGCGCGGGGCCAGGCTGGATTCCAGCGTGGCGGCGACCAGCAGTTCCAGGTGCCAGCGGCCGACTTCGGCGTCCTTGTATTTGCTTTGGATGACTTCGCCTTGTTCGGTCAGGCGGATCTGGCCGGCGACGGTGCCGGGGGGTTGGGCCAGGATGGCGTCAAAGCTGGAGCCGCCGCCGCGTCCCACCGAGCCGCCTCGGCCGTGGAACAGGCGCAGGCGCACGTTGCGGGCCGAGAACACGTCGACCAGCGCGCGTTCGGCCTGATACAGCGACCAGTTCGAGGTGAGGAAGCCGCCGTCCTTGTTGCTGTCGGAATAGCCCAGCATGACTTCCTGCGCGCCGTTTTGCGCCTGCTTTACGCGCTGGCGGACTTCGGGCAGGTCGAGCCAGGCGGCCATGATGTCGGCGCCGCGTTGCAAGTCGGGAATGGTTTCGAAGAGCGGCACGACCATCAAGCCGTCTTCGGCCGCAATGTCCTGGCCGGCGGGGGCGATCAGGCCGGCTTCCTTTTGCAGCACCATCACTTCCAGCAGGTCGCTCAAGGTTTCGGTGTGCGACACGATGGTCTGGCGCACGGCCTGTTTGCCGTAGCGGGCGCGGCCGGCGGCGGCGGCGCGCAGCACGGCCAGTTCGCGGGTGGTGTCTTCGCTGTAGGCGATCCAGGGGGATGCGAGCGGGCGGGCTTGCGCCAGTTCGGTGCGCAAGAGGGCCACGCGTTCGTCTTCGTTTAACGCCAGGTAGTCGAGCGCTTTGCCGTCGCGCTGGGTGCCGGCGCGTTCGAAGAGTTCGGCCAGCACGCGTTCGTGTACGTCGGAGCTTTGGCGCAGGTCGACGGTGGCCAGGTGGAAGCCGAACACTTCCACGGCTTGTTGAAGCCCTGACAGGCGCAGTTTGGCGATGGGCGCGCCGTGGTGCGCGGCGAGCGATGCGGCGATGGTGGCTAGGTCGGCTGATAGTTCTTGCGGCGCTTGGTACGCGGGCGCGGCGACGGTGCTGCGGCGGGCCAGGTTCTGTCCGGTCAGCGCTTGCGCCGTGGCGGCAAGCCGGGCGTAGACGCCGACCAGCGCGCGGCGGTAGGGTTCGTCGCTGCGGTGGGGGGAGTCGTCGCCGCTGCTGTCGGCCAGTGCCAGCAGTTCGGCGTCGGCCGAGATCAGGAGCGTGGTGATCGACAGTTCCGCACCCAGCGCGTGGACCTCTTGCAGATAGTGTTCGAACAGCACGGTGGCCTGGCGCAGCAGCGCGCGTTCCAGCGTGCTGGCGTCCACGTTCGGGTTGCCATCGCGGTCGCCGCCAATCCAGCTGCCCATGCGCAGAAAGGGTTCCAGCGGCGCGGGCGGGGCGGCAAACGGCTTTGCGGGTTCGCGGTTCAGCAGTTTGGACAGGTCGGAGTAGACGCGGGGGATGACGGTAAGAAAGGTGCTGCGGTAGTACGACAGCGCGTTTTCAATTTCATCGGCCACGGTCAGGCGCGTGTAGCGCAGCATGCGGGTCTGCCACAACGTGGCGACGCGGCCGAGCAGGGCCGCATCCAGATCGGCGAGCTCTTGCGGCGTCAACGGGACGTCGCGCTGGGTCAGCGCGGTGGCGATTTCACGATGCACGTCCAGCGTGCTCTTGCGCTGCACTTCGGTGGGGTGCGCGGTCAGCACCGGCACGACGCAGGCATCGGCCAGCCAGCGGCGGATGCGGGCAACGCTGACGCCCTGGCTGGCCAGGGTTTGCACGGCGTCGCGCAGGCTGCCGCGCGCGGCGGTGTCGTCGATCAGGGCGCGTGCGCGTTGGCGGCGGTTCTGGTCGCGGTCTTCAGCGATGTTGGCCAGGTGCAGGAAGTAGCTGAAGGCGCGCGCGACCGAGTTGGGGTCGGTGCCTTGCAGGCGCTTGACGCGCTGTTCCAGCAGTTTGCTGTCGGCGTCGATGCCTTCGCGCCGGAATTTCACGGCGGTGCGCCGCAGCGTTTCGATGGTGTCGAAAACGCGTTTGCCTTCGCATTCCTCAATGACGGTGCCTAACAGGCGGCCTAGTAGCCGGATATCGTGACGCAAGGGTTCTGCTGAATCGGACTGCGGGCGGATGGCATTCATCGGGCGGGGGTATCCGTCTGGCGGCTGAGGAAAGGTTGGGAAAAGACGATGGGCGTTGCGGGAAAACCGGGGAATAAGACGAATCTGATTTTACGCAGCGTTCCTTACGGGAAAGCGCCTTTGCTCGGTTACAGTCCGTGCTATCCCTTCGTCTTTTTAGAAGCCCCCTTTATGCAAAATCATCAACGTCGCGCGCTCGTCCTCTTTTCGGGCGGTCAAGATTCCACCACTTGTCTCGCCTGGGCGCTGGACCGCTATGCCCATGTGGAAACGGTGGCGTTTGATTACGGTCAGCGTCATCACATCGAATTGTCGGCGCGGCTGAATGTGCTGCGCGAGATTCGGGCGAACTTTCCGGATTGGGCGCCGCGGTTGGGCGAAGACCATCTGCTGGACTTGAAGGTGCTGGGGCAGGTGGGCGATACGGCCATGACGAGCAACCGCGCGATCGAGATGCAGGCCAATGGTTTGCCGAACACGTTTGTGCCGGGGCGCAATCTGCTGTTTCTGACGCTGGCGGCGGCGCTGGGGTATCGGCGTCAGCTGGATGTGCTGGTGGGCGGGATGTGCGAGACGGATTTTTCCGGCTATCCCGATTGCCGGGACGACACGATCAAGGCGCAGCAGGTGGCGCTAGGGTTGGGGTTAGGGTCGCGGGTGACGATCGAGACGCCGCTGATGTGGATTGATAAGTCCGAGACGTGGGCGCTGGCGTATCAGTTGGGTGGGGATGCGTTGGTGGAGACGATCGTTGAGGAAAGTCATACGTGCTATTTGGGGGAGCGGGGGGCGCGGCATGACTGGGGGTATGGATGTGGGGAGTGCCCGGCTTGTAAGTTGAGGAAGATTGGGTGGGAGAAGTGGGTGGTGGCTTCTGCTGCTGAGGGGTGATGGGGTGGTCGTTTTGATTGTGGGACTGGTTGATGGATCAGTCGCTGAAAGTCGTTGAAGACCCGGTTTTTTTGACGGCCGGTGCGGCGGGGGCACGGGGCGCGCGGGTCAACGATTGCGGTCCGGAGCCTTCGCTCCGGACTGCCCCGTCGTCATCTTCGTCCAGGCCTGCGGCCTTCCCTTCAGATTCCCTCGGGCTTATCGACTCCCCGCGCACCCCGTGACCCCGCCGCACCGGCCTGCGGTGATTGAAACTTGACGTCCGCTGGGGCGAGTGGGGTGCTTAGGGTGCTACTCACCGGTGGGGTAGGGATGGAATATCTTGCGGGGCCCGCCCCATGCCGGCCGCGCGGGCGGCCTTGTGGGGCTTACGCGGTGTCTGGCGTCGTGACGGTGGCGCTCGCGCGTCGTCCGAATTCATCCTGCTGCACCCACCCGCCCGATGAACTTCCATCGCAACGTGAACGCGGCCGCCGCAATGGCTGCCGCCAACACGATTGATAGCGCCATCGCGGTCGAAGCGCCGTGGGTATCGATGACGAAGGCATAGGCGACTGGCGCCGTCGCGGTTAGCAGGAAGCTGGGGATCAGCAGGGCGCCTACCAAAGTTCCGTAGCTGCGGAAATCGAACAGTGCCAGCGGCAGCGTGCCGCGGGTGATGGTCAGCAGGCCGTTGCAGGCGCCGTAGAGCAGGGCGTAGGCGGCGGTGGCGTAGAGGTTGCCGCGCGATAGCAGCGCCAGCAAAAAACACAGTGGCAATAGTGCGGCGACGGCGAGGGTCAGTGTCAGCGGGTGCAGTCTTGATCCCAGCGTCACGTCGGCGACGCGGGCGGTGAATTGGCCTACGCCCCATAGCGCGGCGACGCTGACGGCGGCGGCGCTGGCCAGGCCCAGGCCGGACAGTAGCGAGATCAGGTGGGCGGCGTTGCCGGCGGCTAGGAAGTTGGTCAGCATGGCGATCACGGCGTACAGCGTGCCGGCGAGGCGCCGTTCCGTGGACGTGCAGGTGAGGCCGGTGCTGGTCTGTTTCGCGGTGGAGGCGGATGCGGTGTAGCGGTCGCGTGGCAGCGCCAGGTAGAGCGGCACGGTGGCCAGCGCCAGGCCGGCGTAGACGAAGACCGCGCCGCGCCAGCCAAGCGCGTCCGATAGCGCGTGGCCCACCGGCCACATCACCGTGGAGGCCAAGCCGCCGAACAGCGTGATCTGCGACATGGGGCGGCGCGCGGTGGGGCCGGCGGCGCGGGCGAGTGAGGCGAAGGCGGCGTCGTACAGGCAGAGGCGCATGCCAAGGCCCAGCAGCAGCCACGCCAGGAAATACACCGGCACGTGGTGCGCTGCGGCCAGCAGGGCGCAGCCCGCGGCGGCGATCACGGCGCCCACGGGCATGACGCGGTGGCCGCCCCAGCGGTCAACGGCTGCGCCCGCCAGGGGGGATACCAGCGCCATCGTGACGATGGCGGCCGAGAAGCCGCCGTAGACGGTGGCGGCGTTCCAGCCCAGGTCAGCCGTCATGGCCGGGCCCAGCGCGCCGATCAGGTAGAACGTGACGCCCCAGCCGATCAGTTGCGTCAGGCCCAGGCAGACGATGGCGCGTGGGGCAATCACGGCCGTTGCGGCGGTGTGGTGTCGCCTTCGCCCAGGCTGCGTTGCATGAGGACGGTGTCGCGCCATTCGCCGTGCTTGTGGCCGACGGAACGCAGCGTGCCGACCGGATGAAAGCCTTGGGCGGCGTGCAGCGCCAGCGAAGCCGCGTTGCGGCTGTCGCCCACCACCGCCAGCATCTGGCGCCAGCCGGCGGCGGTGCAGCGTTCGATCAGCGCGGCCAGCAGCTTGCCGCCGATGCCCAGGCCCGCGCGGCCGGCTTTGACGTAGACGGAATCTTCAACGGTGTGGCGGTAGGCGGGGCGGGGGCGGTACGCCGTGACGTAGCCGTAGCCCACGACTTCGCCATTGATCTCGGCGACCAGATACGGCATTTCCTTTTCCAGCACGCCCGCGCGGCGCGTGCGCATTTCCGAGATGGACGGCGGGTCCAGTTCGAACGAGGCGGTGCCGTGTTCGACGTGGTGCGCGTAGATGGTCTTGATGGCGGGCAGGTCGGCTTCCGCGCTGTCGCGGATGACGATGGTGGGGGTGTTGGGCGACATGAAAAGGGCCGGCGAAGTCGAAGGGGGAAGGGGCAAATCAGCAGCCGCCAGTGTGGGGCAAGTTTTGGCATTAATAAAGCTTTGGTCTGTTATCGTTTTCATAAGCAAAACTTTGGATAAGACGCCATGCGAGGCCTGAACCTGGACCACCTGCGCACCTTTGCGCGGGTGGTCGAACTGGGCAGCTTTTCCGCCGCTGCCGAACGGGGCGGCGTGACCCAGCCCGCGGTCAGCTTGCAGATCCGCCAGCTGGAACGGCGCTTCGGTTTGAAGCTGGTTGAGCGCATTGGCCGCCGCGCCGGGCCCACCGCGGCGGGGCTGGAGTTGTTGACGCATATCCGCGTGATCGACGCGGCCCTGGCGCAGGCCGAGCAGGCGATGACGGCGCATGCGTCCCAGGTGTCTGGCCGCATTCGGCTGGGCACGGGCGCCACCGCCTGCACTTATTTGCTGCCGCCCGTGCTGGCGGAGCTGCGCCGCCGCTTTCCTGCGCTGGACGTCGTGGCCAGCACCGGCAATACGGCCGACATGCTGCGCGCCCTGGAGAACAACACGCTGGATATGGGGCTGGTGACTTTGCCCGCGCCCGGCCGCATGTTCCAGGTCACGACGGTGATGGAGGATGAGTTCGTGGCGATCTTTCCCGCGAGTGACCCGGGCGGTATTCCCGCCGTTGTCACGCCGCAGACGTTGGCGCTGCGTCCGCTGGTGCTGTTCGAGCCGGGCGCCCGCACGCGCCGGCTGGTGGATGATTGGTTTGAGGCCGCGGGTGTCGCCGCCAAGCCCGTCATGGAGTTGGGCAGCACGGAAGCCATGAAAGAGATCGTGGCGGCGGGCCTGGGTTGCGCGGTGCTGCCCAAGCTGGCCGTGAGCGCTGCGGGCCAGCGCGATGCCTTGGTGGTGCGGTCGTTGACGCCGCGTTTGTCGCGCGATCTGGCTATCGTGCTTCGGCGAGACAAGCCGCTCAGCCATGGCCTGCGCCATTTGCAAGAGGCGTTGTTGGCGCTGCGCGCCTGAACGCATCGCCTCGCCCTGGACGAATCACTGAGAACACTTCATGCCTTCCTCCCCAACGCCAGTCCGCAAGCCACCCAGCACCTCAGCCAGCGCCCCAGCCCCCGCGCGTTCCCCCGCCGGTTTGGACCTGTTCCCGTACGAATCCTCGCGGCCGCCCGTCGCAGGCCTGGCGGTGGATTACGAAGATGGTCACCGCGTGCGCCGGCACCGCCATCGGCGCGGCCAGTTGCTTTACGCGATTTCGGGCGTGATGGTGGTGAATACGGATGCTGGCATCTGGGTCGTGCCGCCCACGCGTGGCGTGTGGGTGCCGGCGTGGGTGCCGCACGGCATCCGCATGAGTGGCGAGCCGCGCATGCGCACGGTCTTCGTCGAGCCGGGGGCCGCAGCCCATCTGCCGGCGCAGTGCTGCGTGCTGTCGATTTCGCCCCTGCTGCGCGAGCTGATGGTGGCCGCCGCCGACGTGCCGCTGGACTGGGCGCCCGACACGCGCGACGGCCGGCTGATGATGCTGTTGCTGGACGAAATGCGTCAGGAACCCGTGCTGCCGCTGCATTTGCCGCAGCCCGCGGAGCCGCGTCTTGCGCGCATCTGCCGCGCCATCGTGCGGCATCCCGAGCGGCAGGCGGGGGCGGCGGAATGGGCGCGGGAATTGGGCGTGGACCCGAAGACCGTGCACCGGCTGTTCTTGCGTCACACGGGCATGACCTTCGGCCGCTGGCGCCAGCAGGCGCGCCTGCTGGCCGCCATGGAGCGGCTGGCGCGGGGCGCGCGGGTGCTGGATGTGGCGTTGGACTTGGGGTACGAAAGCCCCAGCGCCTTCGCCGCGATGTTTCGCCGTGCGGTGGGCGAGTCGCCCAGCGCCTTCGCGGCGCGCGGCCAGGCGACTGAATGATGTCCGCCTGACGTTTGCCTGATGTTTGCCTGCCGGTTGCCGGGCGCTTGCCTGCCGGCTGCCGGGCATTCGCCAGTCGTTTGCCCGCCGGTTGCCAGCCGTCCGGCCAATGTCCGTCTGATGGCCAATGGCCGCTCTCAGGGCGGCCATTGGTGGGGTCATCGGACAACCCCGGCCCGATCCAGCGTATTATTTACCGTTTTGCCGCCACGCTAACAGCACTCGAGACAAATCATGCCGCACTACCGTTCCCGCACATCGACCCACGGCCGCAACATGGCCGGCGCCCGCGCCTTGTGGCGCGCCACTGGCATGAAGGACGGTGATTTTGGCAAGCCGATTATCGCGGTAGTGAACTCGTTCACGCAGTTCGTGCCGGGCCACGTGCACCTGCGCGACCTGGGCGCGCTGGTCGCCAAAGAGATCGAAGCCGCAGGCGGCGTCGCCAAGGAATTCAACACGATCGCCGTCGATGACGGCATCGCCATGGGCCACGGCGGCATGCTGTATTCGCTGCCGTCGCGCGAACTCATCGCCGACTCGGTGGAATACATGGTGAACGCGCATTGCGCCGACGCCATGGTCTGCATTTCGAACTGCGACAAGATCACCCCGGGGATGCTGATGGCCGCGATGCGCCTGAACATCCCGGTCGTGTTCGTGTCCGGCGGCCCGATGGAAGCGGGCAAGGTCAAGTCGCCGACCGACGGCAAGGTCATCGCCAAGATCGACCTGATCGACGCCATGATCAAGGCCGCCGATCCGAAGGTGTCCGACGCCGAAGTCGCCGAAGTGGAACGCAGCGCGTGCCCGACGTGCGGCTCCTGTTCCGGCATGTTCACCGCCAACTCCATGAACTGCCTGACCGAAGCCATCGGCCTGGCGCTGCCGGGTAACGGCACCATCGTCGCGACCCACGCATGGCGCAAGGGCTTGTTCGAGCAAGCCGGCCGCCTGGTCGTCGACCTGTGCCGCCGCTACTACGTGGAAGAAGACGAATCGGTTCTGCCGCGCAACATCGCCACCAAGAGCGCGTTCCAGAACGCGATGGCGCTGGACGTGGCGATGGGCGGTTCCACCAACACCGTGCTGCACTTGCTGGCCGCGGCGCAGGAAGCGGGTGTGGATTTCACGATGGCCGACATCGACCGCATTTCGCGCAAGGTGCCCTGCCTGTGCAAGGCGGCGCCCGCCACCGACAAGTACCACATCGAAGACGTGCACCGCGCAGGCGGCATCCTGGGCATCCTGGGTGAACTGGCGCGCGCCGACCTGCTGGACCTGTCTTGCGGCAACGTGCACAGTGGCACGCTGGGCAACGCCATCCAGAACTGGGACGTGGCCGGCGGCGGCGCGGGTGAAGACGCGCAGAAGTTCTATCGCGCAGCACCCGGCGGCATTCCGACGACCGTGGCGTTCAGCCAGGACGCCACCTTCCTGACGCTGGACACCGACCGCCAGACGGGCTGCATCCGCAGCAAGGAAAACGCCTACTCGAAGGACGGCGGTCTGGCCGTGCTGTACGGCAACCTGGCCGAGAAGGGCTGCATTGTGAAGACGGCCGGTGTGGACGAATCGCAATGGGTCTTCACGGGCCGCGCCCGCGTGTTCGAAAGCCAGGATGACGCCGTTGAAGGCATCCTGGGTGACAAGATCGTGGCGGGCGACGTGGTCGTGATCCGCTACGAAGGCCCCAAGGGCGGCCCGGGCATGCAAGAAATGCTGTACCCCACGTCGTACCTGAAGTCCAAAGGCTTGGGCAAGACGTGCGCACTGTTCACCGACGGCCGCTTCTCGGGCGGCTCGTCCGGCCTGGTTATCGGCCACGCCTCGCCGGAAGCGGCCGAAGGCGGCACGATCGGCCTGGTGGAAGAAGGCGACGTCATCGAGATCGACATCCCGAACCGCAAGATGCATCTGGCCGTGTCCGACGAAGAACTGGCGCGCCGCCGCGCAGCGATGGACGCGCGTGCGGATGGCTGGGAGCCGGTTGGACGCGAACGCGTCGTGTCGCTGGCCTTGCAGGCGTACGCGGCCCTGGCCACGTCGGCGGACCGCGGCGCGGTGCGTGACCTGTCGCAGCTGAAGCAGAAAGCCAAGCGTTGAGGGTGGCGAACGCGTAGGAAGAACGGCGCCTTTGGGCGCCGTTTTTTTTGGGGCTGTGTGGCATGAATGCGGATGCTTGATACAGCTTTGAGGCTGTAAATTCCCTATACAGCCGATAGGCTGTTTTTTTATCGCAAGGAAATCCACATGGCTTTGAATTCCGATGCATTGCGCGTGTTCCTGGGCGTGGTGGACGCCGGGTCGCTGAGCGCCGCCGCTGAAATGCTGGGCCAGACGGCGTCGGGGGTCAGCCGGGGCTTGTCGCGCTTGGAAGAAGACCTGGGCGTGATCCTGCTGAACCGCACGACGCGCCGCATGGAGCTCACGGAAGAAGGCGCGCATTTTCTGCCGAAGGCGCGTCAGATCATCGCGTCGTTGGAAGAAGCCGAAGAGTGCATGCGGATGGTGCATCAGCGGCCGGCGGGGCGGTTGCGGGTGGATGCGTCGGTGCCGGTGATGCTGCATTGCGTGGTGCCGCAAGTGGCGGAATTTCGGCGCGAGTATCCCGAGATCACGCTGGAACTCACCAGCAATGACCGCATCGTGGATCTCATGGAACATCGCACCGATGTCGCCATCCGCATGGGGCCGCTGACGGATTCCACCTTGCACGCGCGGCCGCTGCGGCCGTCGCCGCGCTGGATGATGGCCAGCCCTGATTACATCGCTCGGCGCGGCGCGCCGGAGACGGTGGAGGACTTGGCCCGCCATGAAGTGCTGGGCTTCACGCAGCCCGAAAGCCTGAACGTGTGGCCGTTGAAGCACGCGGGCGGGTCCAGTTATCTGGCGACACCGACGTTGGCGACCTCAAGCGGAGAGACGCAGCGGCAATTGGCGATCCGCGGCGTGGGCATCGCGTGCCTGTCGGATTTTGTGGTGCGCGAAGATATCGCTGCGGGCAGGCTGGTGAAGGTGATGGAGGGGGTGTACAGCGATCACCTTCAGCCCATGCACGCCGTGTACCACCGCAATACGCAGCTGTCGCGGCGCATTGCGTGCTTTCTGGATTTCTTCGCGGGCCGGGTGTGATGGGGTGCGCGCGCTGAACTGCCGCTCATCCTGGATGATGAGCTCGCGCGTCACCCATCCTACGCGTGCAACGCTCTTCCAAAGGCCGACAACACCGATTCATGCAACGTTTCCGACAACGTCGGATGCGCGAACACGGTGTGCATCAGATCTTCCTCCGTTGCTTCCAGCGACGCCGCCACGCCATACCCCGTGATCAGCTCGGACGCTTCCGGGTGGATGATGTGTGCGCCCAGCAATTCCCCCGACGTCGCATCGAACACGGTCTTGACCAAGCCTTGGTCTTCGCCCATTGCGATGGCCTTGCCGTTGCCGGCGAAGGTGAATTTGCCGACTCGGATCTCGCTGCCGTTTGCCTTCGCGTGCTCGCGTGCGCGGGCTTCGGTCATGCCGATGCTGGCGACTTGCGGGTACGAATAGGTGCAGGCGGGAATGCGCAGCGGGTCGATGGCGTGTACGGGTTTGCCGGCAATGGCTTCCACGCACAGCACGCCTTCGTGACTGGCCTTGTGCGCCAGCCAGGGCGCGCCGGCCACGTCGCCAATGGCGTAAACGCCGGGCTCGGCGGTGCGGCATAAGCCATCGGTGACGATGTGGGTCTTCTCGATCTTCACGCGCGTTTTTTCCAGCCCCAGGTTTTCGACGTTGCCGACGATGCCGGCGGCGACGATGACGCGGTCGACTTCCAGTTCCGTCTTCTTGCCCTGTTGGTCCAGCGTCACCTTGACGCCGGTTGCCGTCAACGCCGATGCCGTGACCGCGCATTGCGTCAGCACGCGTATGCCTTGTTTCTCGAACGCCTTGCGCGCCAGCTGCGAAATTTCCGCGTCTTCCTGCGGCAAGATTTCTGGCGTCATGTCGATCAGTGTGACGTCCGATCCGATCGCGCGGTAGAAGCTTGCGAACTCGGCGCCAATGGCGCCTGCCCCCACCACCAGCAACGACTTCGGGATCTCGGTGGGCATCAAGGCCTGGCGGTACGCCCAGATGCGCTCACCCACGGGCAGCGCAGGCAATTCGCGGGCGCGCGCGCCGGTAGCCAGAATGATGTGTTTGGCCGATAGCGTTGTGCCGTTATCCAGCGCCAGCTTGCCCGCGCCCGCCAGCGTGGCGCTGGCCGCGAACACTGTCACGCCGTTCTTCTTCATCAAATGCGCCACGCCTAGTCCCAGGCGGCCCGCCACCTTGCGCGACCGGGCCACCATGGCGGCCAGATCAGGCCGGGCTTCACCCGCGCCCGTGACGCCGTAGTGCGACGCCTCTTGGCAGGCGCGCAGCACGGTCGCGCTGTGCAGCAGCGCCTTGGTGGGAATGCAGCCCCAGTTCAGGCAGATGCCGCCAAGTTCCGCGCGCTCTACCAACGCTACCGACATGCCCAGCTGCGCGCCGCGAATGGCGGCCACATAGCCGCCAGGGCCGCCGCCGACGACGACCAGATCAAACACATTCTTCGTCATCGTCGGGCTCACAGCAAAATGCGCACAGGGTTTTCGATCAAGGTGCGGAAGGCGGCGAGCCAGCGCGCGCCGACCGCGCCGTCCACTGCGCGGTGATCGGCCGACAAGGTCACCGTCATGACGGTGGCGGCAACCAGGTCGCCGTTCTCGGCCACGACGGGGCGGCGTTCGGCTGCGCCCACCGCCAAGATGGCGGCCTGCGGCGGGTTGATGATGGCCGCGAACTGGCTGATGCCGTACATGCCCAGGTTGCTGACCGTCAGCGAACCGCCCGTGAACTCTTCGGGCTTCAAGCGGTTGATCTTGGCGCGTCCGGCAAGCTCCACGATTTCGCCTGCGATGGCGGACAGCGACTTCACGTCCGCGTCGCGCACGATGGGGGTGACCAGCCCGCCGTCGGTCGCAACCGCCACCGAGATGTCGGCGCCCGCGTGGTATTCGATGGCGTCTTCGTGCCAGCTGACATTCACTTCCGGCACTTCGCGCAAGGCGAGCGCCGCCGCACGCACGATGAAGTCATTGACCGACAGTTTCACCGCGCCGCCGTGGTTCGCTTGCGCGCGAAGCGCCAGCAGCGCATCCATCTTGCAATCCACCGACAGGTAGAAGTGCGGCACGTTTTGCTTGCTTTCGGTCAGGCGGCGGGCGATGGCGCGGCGCATGCCGGTGTGCGGCACGCGCCGGGCTGCCGGGCGGCCGGCTGACGACGCCACCGCGGCCACGGGCGCACGGTCGCGCGCGGATTCAACGTCACGGCGCACGATGCGGCCATGCGGTCCGGTGCCGGCGACGCCCAGCAGGTCCACATGCCACTGCGCCGCCAGACGGCGCGCCAGCGGGCTGGCGAACAGGCGTCCGCCGGGAACCGGGGTGTTGGATGCGGGCGTGGCGGCGGATGCCTTGGGGGCGGCGCCCGTGGATGTGGCCGAAGACGCAGCCGCAGAGGTGGCCGCAGATGCAGCAGCAGCCGCAGATGCAGCTGAAGATGCAGCCGCAGAGGTAGCCGCAGAGGTAGCCGAAGGCACAGCCGCAGAGGCAGCCGTCGATGCCGCAGCAGCGGGTGCCGCCGCAGCGGCAACCACTGCCGCCGCGCCGCCATGTTCGGCCAGCAAGCGATCAATCGCCGAGGCATCGTCGCCGTCAGCCAACAACACGCCGATAACGGTATTGATCGGCACCGACGCCGCGCCTGCCGGGACGACGATGCGGCCCAGCACGCCAGCATGCTCGGCGTTGATTTCGACAATGGCTTTTTCGGTTTCGATTTCCGCCAGCGCGTCGCCGACGGCGACCGTGTCGCCTTCTTTCTTGAGCCACTGGTGCAGGTTGCCGCCCGACGTGTCGGCGGCAACGGAGGGGAGCTTGATAAGGTGAGCCACGATAGTCGTCCTAGTTTGCGGCGGCGGCCAGGTCGGGCCGGTAGGCGGCGGGGTCGTCGTATTCGACCAGTTCCAGCACGTTGCCTTCGGGGTCGCGGAAGAACGCCAGCCACGTGCCCGGGCGCACTTCCATCGGCGCGGGCGCGCTGTCGAACACCACGCCCTTGGATTCCAGGCTGCGCACCACGCCCGCCAGATCGCGCACGATGAAGGTCAGGTAGGTGGCGCCCTGGCGGTCGAGTATGGTCTTGCCGCGCACCGCGGCGTCAGGCGCCACGCTGGGTTGCAGCAGCTTGATGCGTTCGCCGTACGGCGTCTGCAAGCGCGCCACGTCGTAGCCGTGCACGGTCAGCCCGGTGGCGCGCGCCTTGTCGGCAGGCACCGTCACGCGGTTGACGAGCGCGAGGCCGACGACGTCGGTGTAGAACGCCAGCAGCGCATCCAGGTTCTGGCAGCAGATGCCCACTTCCATCGGCACCGTCATGTGCAGCGCGCTCATGCTTGTTCTCCCAGATCCGCCAGCACATCGGCCAGGCCCGCCAGCACTTCTTCGGTGTCGGCGAAGGCTGCGCGTTCCAGCACCTTCGAAATGCTGGGCGACGCCTCGCCGCCCGTCACGCGCTTGATCGGCTGGTCGAGCCAGTCGAAGTAGCGGCGCTGGATTTCATCGGACAGCATCGCGCCATACGACGTGCCGCGCGCGCCTTGCTCCACGATCAGCACGTTGTTGGTCTTCTGGATGCTGGCGCCGATGGTGTCCCAGTCCAGGCTGGCGCGGTCCAGCGTGCGCAGGTCGATGATCTCGGCGTCCACGCCGGCTTCCTCGGCGGCCTTCAATGCGCGGCCCACCATCGCCAGATACGTCAGGATGGTGACCTTGCCGCCCGTGCGGCGCACGCGGGCTTTGCCAAACGGAATGGCGTAGTCCAAGTCGCCCTCGGCAACCTCGCCGGACGACGCATACAAGTCCACGTGTTCGATGACCAGCACCGGGTCCTTGGAGGCCAGCGCGGTGTTCATCAAGCCCACGTAGTCGTACGGCGTGGATGGCGCGACGATGCGCCAGCCCGGCGCGGTGGCGAAGATGCCGGCCGGGTCCATCGAGTGCTGCGAGCCGTAGCCCGTGCCCATCGCGACCTTGGTGCGCAGCACGAAGGGCACGTCGATGTCGCCGCCGAACATGTGGCGGGCCTTGCCGATCTGGTTGAAGATCTGGTCGGCCGCCACCCACATGAAGTCGGGGTACATGAATTCAACGACGGGCTTGTAGCGCCCGTCCATCGCCAGCCCGCCGCCCAGGCCGGCGAAGGCGTTTTCGGAAATCGGGGTGCCCAGCACGCGGTCGGGGTACTTGTCTTTCAGGCCGCGCGTGGCGCCGTTGGTGCCGCCCTTCAAGCGGTGCACGTCTTCGCCCAGCACGACGACGCCGCCGTCTGTTTCCATGCGGCGGTCCAGCACGTCGGCCACGGCGTCGACGAACTTGCGTTCGACCTTCGTGCCCGTGTAGTCATCGGCGTCCTGGTAGCGCAGGCCGGCCAGTTCCGAACCATCGCTGCGCAAGCCGACGTCGCGGAAGTCGGGGCTGGGCCAGAGGTCGGCGCGCACGCGGCGCTTGCCGCCGTCCGCCGCTTCGGTCAGACGGCCGGACACGTCTTTCATGACGTCCTTGCAGCGTTGACGCAGCGCGTCCACTTCCGCTTGCGTGATCAGCTGGCGGCCGATCATTTCAGAGGCGATCTTGTCCAAGGGATCGCGGCGGCGCCATTGCGCTTCTTCGTCTTTCGAGCGATAGCCGAAGGCGCTGCCGGGGAAGGGGCCGTTCTGGTGGAAGAAGCGGTACACGTCCACTTCGACGATGGTTGGGCCATTGCCCGCACGCATGTGCGCCACGGCTTCCGACATGGCCAGATGCACGGCCAGCGGGTCCATGCCGTCAACCTTCCACGACGGAATGTTGAACGCCAGACCACGCGCAGACAGGCGCGGTTCGGCGGTGGACTCTTCCACCGTCGTCGACACCGCGTAGCGGTTGTTTTCGATGAAGAAACACAGCGGCGTTTTCCACGCGGCGGTCAGGTTCATCGTTTCCAGCACCGAGCCGATGTTCACCGCGCCGTCACCAAAGTACGTCACGGCCACGCGGTCGGTACCGGCGTGCTTGTGCGCCCAGCCCGCGCCCGCCGCCAGCGGCACGCCGCCGCCCACGATGGCATTGGTGCCCAGCGCGCCGGCTTCCAGCCAGCGCAAGTGCATGCTGCCCCCACGGCCCCGGCAATAGCCTTGCGCCAGCCCCATGATTTCGGCCAGCGTTTTTTGCAGGACTTCATCGATGGCGGGCGTGTGCGGGTTGCGGGGGTCCAGGCCCAGCGGGGCCACGTGCTGCAAGGCCTTGGCCAGAAACTGATGGTGGCCGCGATGCGAGCCATTGATCTGATCGCCGGCGCCCAGCGCCAGCACCGAACCGACGGCGCCGCCTTCCTGGCCGACCGACGAGTGCGCGGGGCCGTGCACCAGGCCTTCGGCGGCCAGGTCCAGCACAGCCTCTTCAAAGGCGCGAATCCAGTGCAGCTGGGTCAGCATCGTGCCGAGCAGGGCGGGGTCCGCCTGCTGCCAGTCGCGAGCCTCGACCGTCAGTTGCCGCCAGGGCGCTTGGGGCTCAAGCGGTTGGTAGGTGGCCATGAGTGAATCTCCAGAATGTTTTTAAGCGTCGGTGCGGTTAGAGGTAGCTGTAGCGGCTCCAGCCGCCGTCGGCCACCAGGGTGTGTCCGGTGATGTAGGCGGCCTGGCGCGATGCCAGGAAGACCGCCAGGTCGGCCATTTCTGCCGGCTGCGCCATGCGGCGCAGCGGCGTGCGCTGCTTCAGGCGTTCGGGGTCCAGGCGGCCACGCGCGGCCAGGTCGCGCACCAGATCGGTCTCGACATAGCCGGGCGCCAGCGCGTTCACGCGCACGCCCATCGGGCCCCATTCCACGGCCAACGTTTCGGTCAGCAGCACCACCGCGCCCTTCGTGGCGCAGTAGGCGGCGCGGTCGGGCGCGGCCACCACGCCGTACATCGAGGCCAGGTTGATGATGCTGCCCGACCCTGCCGGCACCATGCGGCGGCCGGCGGCCTGTGCGCACAGAAACACGCCGGTCAGGTTGATGTCGACCGCGCGCCGCCATTCGTCCACGGTGACTTCCAGCGTGGGCTTGTTGGCCGAGATGCCGGCGTTGTTGACCAGCACGTCGATGCCGCCCCAGGCCTGTTCGACTTGCGCGAACGCGCGTTCCACGGCGTCGGCATCCGTGACGGATGCCTGCACGGCCAGGGCGTCCCCGCCCGCCGCGTTCAGATCGGCCACGGCGGCGTCCAGCGCGGTGGCGTCCATGTCCAGCAGCGCCACGCGCGCGCCTTGGCGCACGAAGGCCTGCGCGGTGGAAAAGCCGATGCCTTTGGCGCCGCCGGTAATCACGACCGTTTGGCCGCGCAGGTCGCTATGGATGACTTCAGTAGGGTTGTCCAAGAGGGTTACCTGTAGAGGGGTTACGTGATGGCGGGGTCAGACCGCCAGCCATTCCTGGACGACGTCCTGGCGCTCATGCAGCTGCGCGGGCGGTCCTTCGAACACGATGCGGCCGTGGCCCATGACGCTGACCCGCGTGGACACCTTCAGCGCAATCGTCAGCTTTTGCTCCACCAGCACCACCGAAACGCCGCGCTTGTGGATATCGCGGATGACGTCGGCAATCACTTCCACGATCTTCGGCGCCAGCCCTTCGGTGGGCTCGTCAATCAGCATCACCTTGGGGTTGCCCAGCAGCGAACGGCACATGGTCAGCATCTGCTGTTCGCCGCCCGACAGGTTGCCGGCCTTGGTGTTGCTGCGTTCTTTCAGGCGCGGGAAGTAGTCGAACATCTGCGCGGCCGTCCAGTAGGGCGCGTCGTCGCGCTTGGGCTGTTCGCCCATGCGCAGGTTTTCGTCCACGGTCAGGTTGGCGAAGACTTCGCGCTCTTCAGGCACGAAGCCCACGCCTGCGCGTGCGATTTCGAAGGGGCGTTTGTTGGTGATGTCGCGCCCTTCGATGGCGATGCGCCCGCCGGTCACGTCCACCAGACCCATGATGCTCTTCATGGTGGTGGAGCGGCCCGCGCCGTTGCGGCCCAGCAGGCTGACGACTTCGCCTTGCCCGATGGACAAGTCGATGCCGTGCAGGATGTGGCTCTTGCCGTAATGGGCGTGCACGCCGTGCAGGCTGAGCAGGGGGGAGTGCGCAGGGGCGTGCGCGGGGGATGTTGTCGTCATGCCGTTTCCTCTCCCAGGTAGGCTTCGCGCACGCGGGCGTCGCCGCGAATTTCTGCGGGCGTGCCGGTGGCCAGGATCTCGCCATAGACCAGCACGCTGATGCGGTCGGCCAGAGAGAACACCACCTGCATATCGTGTTCGACGATCAGCAAAGTGCAGTCGCGCGTCACGTCTTTGATGAGTTCTACCGTGTAGTCGACTTCGTGCTGCGACATGCCGGCCATCGGCTCGTCCAGCAAGATGACTTTCGGGCGCGAGGCCAGCGTCATGCCGATTTCCAGCGAGCGCTGTTCGGAGTAGTTCAGGTCACCGGCGGCGGTGGCTTGCTTGGCCGTCAGGCGCACTTTTTCCAGCAGACGGTCCACGTCTTCGTTGACGGCACGGTTGCGTGCAATGGGGCGCCAGAAGTTGTAGACCAGCCCGTGCATGCGCAGCACCGCCAGGCGCAGGTTTTCACGCACGGACAGGCGCGGGAACACGTTGGTGATCTGAAACGATCGCGCCAGGCCCAGCCGGTTGATGGCTTCGGGGGCCAGGCCGCCAATGGAGCGCGAACGCAGGCTGATGTCACCCGAGGAGGGCGCAAACGAACCCGACATCAGGTGGAATAGCGTGGACTTGCCTGCGCCGTTGGGGCCGATGACGGCATGGCGTTCACCGGCTTCAATCGCCAGGTTCACGCCGCGGATGATCTGCGCTTCGCCAAAGGACTTGCGCACGTCGGTCAGGGTCAGGATCTCGTGGCTCATTTTGCGGGCTCCAGCACAGGGGCGGCATCGCCGTCGTTACGCCACATCGCCATCGCCCAGCGGCAAGCCAACAGGCCGGCGGCGAACAGCGCCACCGGAATCAGCCAGGTCGAGACCGCAAGCGGCGCCCAGTCGTGGCCGAAAAGGGGAATGGCGGGCCAGCCGGCGTCGGGGTTCATGGCGAGCAGCGCGCGGTAGTCACGCGCGAACATGCGTTGCAAGAGCTCTACCGAAAACACGGTGGCGGCGGTCAGCAGCAGGCCGCCGGCAACCGACACGATGGCGCGCGGCAGCCAGTTGGCCAGGCCGCGCTCGCGCAGCGACTTGGCGGCGCGTTGCACCAGGCCCACCAGGCCGTCCGGCACGAACAGCATCACCAGCACAAACAGAATGCCTTGATACAGCAGCCACGAACGCGTGATGTCGGCCAGCGTCTGCGACAGGAACGTCAGGATGGACGCGCCCAGCACCGGCCCCAGGAAGGCATTGACGCCGCCGATGTAGGCGAACAGCACGGCATCGGTCGACAGCTTGACCTCGAACAGCACGTAGTTGCCGGCCTCGATGTTCAAGGCCTGCAACCCCCCCGCGATGCCTGCGAACATGGCCGACAACGCAAACACCATCGTCTTCAGCGCATGCGGGCGGTAACCCAGATAGCGCAGGCGGTTGGCGTTTTCACGCAGACCCAGCGTGAGCCGGCCCAGCGGCGTGCGGGTCAGGCCATACAGCGCCGCCAGCGAGATCAGCACCCAGGCCAGCACCAGGAAGTACACCTCGATGTCGGAGCCGAAGGTGAAGCCCCATGCCGGCATGCGCATGGCGGACACGCCCGCTTCGCCGCCGAACACGCCTTTCAGGTGCGGCGCCAATGCGTGCAGCAGTTCAGCCAGCGCCAAGGTGATCATCGAAAAGTACACGCCGGAACGCATGGTGGCGAACCAGCCCGCGACCAGGCCGAACAGCAGCCCGGCCACGCCGCCCACCAGCGGCATCAGCGGCGTGGGCAAGAGGCCCGCGCCACCCAATGCGTTCATCGCGTGGATGGTGGCGAACGTACCTACGCCAAAGTACGCGGCGTGGCCAAAGGACAGCATGCCGCCCTGGCCAGCCAACAGATTGAACGCGCAGGCAAACAGCGCGGCGATCAGCATCTGCACGGCTGCCACCAGCTGGCCCGGAGGCAGCAGCCAGGGCAGCGCGCACAGCGCCGCCACACACGCAATCAACAACAAGGCGCCAGAGGCTTTACGGGTGTGGCTCATGCCTGCTCTCCCTTCAGGCCCGACGGCTTCACCAGCAGCACCACCAGCATCAGCAGGAAGGGCAGGGTGGCGGCCAGGCTGGAAATCTTCACGGTCATCAAACCGCCCACGCTTTCCGCCCACTCGCCCGCGCCGAACAGGCCGAACAGCGACGCCAGGCTGGCGTCGATACCGACCGAGAACGAACTGATCAGGCCGATCAGCAGCGACGCGATCATGGCGCCTTCCAGCGAACCGAGTCCGCCCACGACCACGACCACGAACACCAGCACGCCCAGTTCAAGCGCCATGTTGGGGTTGGTGGTGTAGAAGGCGCCGGCCACCGCACCGGCCAGGCCGGCCATGGCGGCGCCCACGCCGAACACGCTCATGAACACGAGCGGCACGTTGTGGCCCAGCGCTTCGGCCATGCGCGGCCGGTAGATGGCCGAGCGCACGACGATGCCCACGCGGGTGCGCGACAGCAGCAGGTAGATGACGGCGAACATCGCCAGCGACACGCCGCCCATCAAGAGGCGGTAGAAGGGGTAGTCCGCATCGAACACGCGGAAGGCCGCAAAGTTCAGGAATTGCGGCACGCGGTAGTCCACGGGGAAGTCACCGTAGAACAGCTTGATCAGCTCGGCCACGATGAACGCCAGGCCAAAGGTCACCAGCAGTTCCTGCGCGTGGCCGAACTTGTGGACGCGGCGCAGGAAGAAGCGTTCAACGCCCATGCCCAGCACGCCCGAGATGATCGTCGCCAGCACCAGCGCCACCCAGAAACCGGTGACGGGCGTCAGCGTGTAGGCGGCGTAGGCGCCGATCATGTAGAACGAGGCGTGCGCAAAATTCAGCACGCCCATCATTCCGAAAATCAGTGTCAGGCCTGCCGACACCATGAATAGCAGCAGGCCGTAAATCACGCCGTTCAACAGCGAGACGGTAAAGTATTCCATGTCCGCTCCATAATTCTTGCGCTAAGACGTCACGCGTCTTGCGAGCGATTGCGCACGTTGTTTTTCCGGCCCGCGCCGGGAGTGCGCTTATTGGGGCTGGGTGATGATGGGTTGCGCGCGCGTGGCAAGGTGTCGTTGGCCAGGCGCGCGCAAGCCATCATCCCGTTCTTAATTCGGCCGCTGCATCTTGCAGGTTTCCTGCACCGGCGCCGACACGTCCGCCGCCGCCAACACCTTCACCGGCTCAAAGCCCATGTCCGTGCCGTCGGCCTTGTACTTGGCGTTCTTGCTCACTTTCGACACCACCATCGGCAACTGCACCTGGTGGTCTTCGGCGCGCATCGTGTAGGCGCCCAGCGACGACGTGTACGTGACCTTTTCCAAAGCCTTCGCCAGTTCCGGCACGGACAGCTTGCCGTCCTTGGGCTGCACCCGCTTTAACGCTTCACCCAGGAAGCGCACGCCGATCACGGTTTGCGGTTCGGTGTAGCTGGGGTAGTGGCCGGTCTTGGACTTGTAGTCTTCGGCGAACTTGGCGCCTTCTTCGCCCGCGGCTTCGATGTTGTACGGGTGAGCGATGTAGTGGCCCAGCGCGACGTCGCCGGCGTTGGCCAGGTTGCCCACCTGGTCCAGGAACACGGTGGCGAAACGCACCTTCAGGCCGGCGGCCTGCGTGGCCTTCATCAACAGCAGCAGGTCGTTGGACCAGTTGCCGGTGATGACGGTGTCGGGCGTGGCCGAGCGGATGCGCGCAACGTAGGGCGCGAAGTCCTGGATCTTGTTGACTTCGTGCAGCGTCTTGCCCACCACTTCATAGCCGTACTGCTTGGCGAAGCGCTCGGTGGCGCCTTCCATGTCCTGGCCCCAGGAATAGTTCTGGTTGATGGCGTACACGCGCTTGCCCAGCGTGCCGTCGGCCGACATGACCGAGGCCAGCGACTTCACGCGCAGGTCGGCGTTGGTGGTGAAGCGGAAGTGGTAGAAGTGGCACTTCTGGCCGGTCAGTTCCAGGGCTTCGCCGCCCACGTTCAGGAATACGACTTCCTTGCCGGGGTTGCGCAGATTGTGTTTGCGCACGTCTTCGGTCAGCTGCCCCGAGATGGCGGACGACGAACCCTGCACCAGCACCTGCACGCCTTCAGCGGCTGCGGCGCGGAAGCGGTCGGACGCGCCGACGGGGCCGCCCTGGTTGTCGAACTCAACGAGTTCCAGCGGCTGGCCGTTCCAGCCGCCCGCGGCATTGATGCGGTCCAGCTCGTATTTGACGGCGGCGCGGAACATCAGGCCGGTGGACGCTTGCGGGCCGGACAAGGTTTCGATCAGACCGATCTTGACGGGTGCGGCGTGCGCCGATGCGGCAAAGCCGGCCAGGCACAGCAGGCCGGTGGTGAAAGCCAATTTCATGCGTGTCTCCTCCGTGGGACGGGAGTGGTAAGTGCGTGAGTCGATCAAGCGCGCTTGGTGGCGGCTCTTGTGTGGCTGGGAGTCGTGCAAGGGGGAGGGGATAAACGCGAGATAGGGGCGAATACGGTCGTGCTGCCGGTGATATTCACCCTGTTGTCTCCTGCCTGTTTTGCGGCGCTCGGCCTTGTTTTTGCTGACTGGCTTGCCTGAAAACGTGACTTGATTTACGCTTTCGGAATAAGTTGTCAGGCAACTTTATTAAGTTGTCCGATAAATCATAGGGCAAGCGATTTTCTTGTGTCAAGCGGCGGATTCAGGAGTTCAATCAAAGATTCCGCGGCGGCCGGGAAGGCAGCAGGCACGCCCATAACAAGCTTGGAGACAGGATGATCTCGTTTGAAGGACAGGTGGCCGTGATCACCGGCGCGGGCAATGGCATCGGCTTGGCGACGGCGCGGCTGATGGCCGCCCACGGCGCGCGGCTGGTGCTGACTGACATCAACAACGCGCGCCTGGAAGAGGTTGCAGCCGAGCTGGACCCGACCGGGCAGCGCGTCTACACGCATGCGCTGGACGTGTCCGTCTCGCATGATTGCGAACGCGTGTTCGATGCGGCCGCCAAGCATTTCGGCGGGCTGGATCACCTGGTGCATTGCGCCGGCATCTACCCGGAACAACTGGTCAAAGACACCAGCGACGAGGCCTGGCGCACGCTGATGCGCGTGAACCTGGACGGCACCTTCTACACGTGCCGGGCGGCGCAGCGCCACCTGCGTCACAACGGCTCCATCGTGCTGTTGACGTCGCTGGCCGCGCAGCGCGGCAGCTACGCGCACGCCGCCTATTCCGCGTCCAAGGGCGCGGTGCAGAGCTTCACGCGCAGCCTGGCGCTGGAGCTGGCCCCGCAGATCCGCGTGAACGCGGTGGCGCCGGGCATTATTGCGACCTCCATGACGCACGACCTGATCGGCCAGAAAGGCGCGCAGCTGCTGGAAAGCACGCCGCTACGCCGCTTTGGCACGGCCGAAGAGATCGCCGGGTCCATCGCCTTCCTGTGCTCGCCGCTGGCGGGCTTCGTGACCGGGGAAGTCATGCAGGTCAACGGCGGCATCTATATCGCTTAAAGTGCAGGACGCCGCCATTACGAGTTCACGATTTTCCATGTCGACGAATCCAGACCAGGACCCGCCGCGCAACGCGCCCAAGAGTTCGCTTTCCGCGGGCTTGGCCGACACGCTGGCCGAGCAGATACGCCAAGGGGTGCTTGCCCCCGGCGACCGCCTGCCCACCGAAAAGCAGCTGACCGAAACGTATTCGGTCAGCCGCGCCGTCGTGCGCGAGGCGCTGGCCCGGCTGAAGTCCGAAGGGCTCATCACGTCGCAACAGGGCAGCGGCGTGTTCGTGGACCCCAACTTCCAGCGCAACGCGTTTCGTATCGCCGCGCCCACGCCGGGCGACACGCAGGACCTGGAACACATCCTGGAACTGATGCTGTCCATCGAAGTCACCGCCGCGCGCTACGCAGCGCAGCGCCGCACGGATCAGGACTTGAAGAAGATGCGCCAGGCGCTGGTCGGCATGGAGTACGCGCTGATCAACGACAAGCTGGGCGATGAAGAGGACTACCAGTTCCATCAGGCCATCGTGCAGGCCACCCACAACCCGCATCTGGTGTCGCTGAACGATTATCTGGAAGCGAATGTGCGGCGCGTCATTCGCAGCGCGCGCAACAACACGGCGCGCCGGTATGCGGAACGCATGGCCGCCGTGCAAAGCGAGCATCAGGCGATCTTTGTGGCTATCGAAGGGTCAGACCCGGATGCCGCCGGGCGCGCGGCGGAACAGCATCTGCGCAACGCGGCAGATCGCCTGCGCTTGTTTCAGGCCGAACGCCCCGCGCCGGTGTAGGCGGCGGGGCGGGGTGGCCTGGCTTCGCTTCAGGCGAAGGTCTGTTCCATTTCGCGGCGGAATTGCACGGCCGTTGAGCGCTCGTCGTATTCCACGTCGCGCCAGCGGATCGCCTGCGATTGCCGCACGGGGTGTTTCAGTTTGACCTGATGCGACAGCCCCAGCGGCAGATAGCCTTCTTCCACGGAATCAGGCGCGGGCATCAGCCGGCCATACACCGTGTAGCCGCCTTCGCCATCCAGAATCTGGCCGGCCTGCAAATCGCGCTTGGCGGTGGCGACCACATCGCCGTGCCAGCCGGCGGGCGCGCCAGTGGGTTCACGCCGCAGCCCGACGCTGGCCACGCTGATGCCCAGCTCCAACCCGATCAGGTGATAGGGCTTGTACATGGCGGTGTAGTTGCCGCTGGGGTCCGTCACCAGTCCGTATTCCTGGAAGCAGCGGCGCACGTAATCGCTATCGGCCGCAAGCGTCACATACACGCCCCAGCGCAGGTCGCGAAACACGGGGCGGCCATCGCGTTCCAACGATGAAATCACTTCCACCTGGCCGCGATGGTGCAAGATGCCGCCGTCCTCGCGCGGGCGCAGCACACGGGCCAGATCGTCCACGCCGCAAGGCGGGAAGTGCAGGCCCGACGGCGACGGCAGCAAGCCCGTGGCGTTGGACACCGCCGCCATCTCGATGGCGCTTTTGGTGCCGTCCAGAAAGCTGTTGAACATCTGCGCGTTGAAGTCGCCCGCCGCCACCATTTCCGCGGTGAAGCCGTAGTACGGCCACACGGTGTCGGGCGTGGACGTGTGAAATTCGGGCAGGTATTTCGTGCCCTTGCCGGCGGCCATCACTTCGAAACCGGACGCGCGCGCCCAATCCACCATTTCGCAGATCAGCGCAGGCTGGTCGCCGTAGGCCAGGGAATAGACGATGCCCGCTTCGCGCGCGCGGCGCGCCAATAGCGGGCCGGCCAGCGCGTCGGCTTCAACGTTGACCATGATGATGTGCTTGCCGTATTCGCAGCAGGCCAGCACGTGGGTGATGCCGGCGGCGGCCTGGCCGGTGGCGTCGATAACGATGTCGACGTCGGGGCTGGCGATGATGGCCAAGGGGTCATCGCTGAAGAAGACTTTGCCGTTCTTCAGCGCGTCGTTGGTGTTAGCGGCGTTGAGTGCGCTGGCGGGCCAGCCGACGCGGGTCAGGGCGGCGCGGGCGCGGTCGGGCGCCAGATCCGCCACCGCCACCAGCCGCATCCCCGGCGTGCGGGGAGCCTGGCTCATGAACATGGCGCCGAACTTTCCGGCGCCCAACAGTGCAACTCGTAAAGGCTTGTGGTCGGCTTCTCGCTGCTTGAGCAGACGGTACAGATTCATGGTGCGGGCTCCTCCGGGGTGGGGGGTACAGCCAACACAGAATAGTCCTAATTCATGACCGCTGAACAGGATTCAGGCGAACTCACTCGTCTGCTGTATAGAGCTCGCCCGCCAGCACATTGCGCCACGTCGACCACGTGATGCGGGGCCGGTCGGTAACGTGCCGGTTGTAAGGCGCGTCAAACAGAATGTGTTTCCAGCGCGGCTTCACGGCGCCTTCAATCAGGGGCTTGTCGTCGATCAGCAGATGGCCTTGGACCAGCGTCTTGTCTTTGGTCAGGATCAGCCGGTGCGTGGCGTCGCGGCCCAGGTTCTTTTCCACCCACAGGTATTTTTCGGCCACGCAATTTTCAAACTGCGATAGCGGCGACGTGCAGATGCGCACGTCCATCCCCAGCGCCAGCAATTCGCGCACGGCGTCCAGCGCGCCGGGCACGGGCGGCAGGTTGCGGATGAAGCCGGGCGCGGTGTAGATGGCCTCGGCCATATCGCGTAGTTCGGGGCCGTAATCCTCGCGGATGTAGAACGACTTGCGGTCTTCAAATTCAATGGGCGCGATGTCGGGGTAGCGCGCGCGCCAGGCGTCGATGAACGCGTGTTCGAAATCGGCCAGCACGCCGTCTTGGTCCAGCAGGATGATCATGGCGATCCCAGGGGGTTGTGCAAGCGCCTGATTGTGCCAGAGCCCGGCTAGGGTTCCACGGGGCGCGATTGCGCAACGATGCGGTAGCGGCTGCCGCCCGTCAGCGATTCGGACGCCACCAGCACCATGCGGTCATAGCGCCAGACGAGCGGTTCAGGGGGCTGCTCAGCAGGGGCCAGCTCAGGGGAGCGATCGGGGGAGCGATCTGAGGCGTGATCGGGGGAGTGAGCGGGGGAGTGATCTGAGGCGTGATCTGAGGCGTGATCAGGGGGGAAATCCGGCGTGCCTTCGGCCGGACCCGCACGTTCGATATTGCGCAGCAGCGTGACGTGCGGGCGGAAAGGCTGGGGCGGCGCAGCCAGGCCGTATCCGGCCAGCCAACGCCACAGTTCGTCATGCACGGCTTGCAGCGCGGCAGGGGTGGCGCGCGGCCCGGCCCAGAGGATGCGCTGGCGTTTGAAGACGCCGTAATGATCCAGCGTGACCTCGCCCGGCGGCAACCGGAGCTCCGGCGTGGCGGCGGCAAGCTTGTCGGCCAGTTGCGCATCCACGGGGCCGAGAAAGGCCAGGGTCAGGTGCAGCGTTTCGGTGCGCATGACGCGCCCACCGCAGGCAGGCCGGGCGGCTTCCGCCCAGCCGGCAAGCGAGGCGGCAAGCGGGGGCGACGGCCACAGGGCGAAGAAGAGACGGACGGTGGACATGCGCTGATTGTAGGCGCGCAGCGTCCCGTTCCGTCGTCGCTTGCCCTTCAGGTGTCGGTGGTTTCCGACTTGTTGCGCAGGCGTGAGAGCGCGGTGTCAAAGCGTTCGACGCCGGGCCGGGCAGGGCGGTCGAACCGCTCTACGCCAGGGCGGGCCGGTTTGTCGAAACGTTCCACACCGGGGCGCGCAGGCTTGTCGAAGCGTTCTACGCCAGGACGATCAAAGCGTTCCACGCCCGGCCGGGTGAAGCGTTCGACACGCTGCGGCGTTTGCGTCTTGGCTTGCACGCTTTGCGCCGCGGCCTGCTCGCGCTTGGCGATGATTTCCTCGGCGCGCTGGTGGTGCGGCGCCATCTTGCGCACCATCACCCGGCCATCACGCGGGAAGTAATTGATGCGCCGCGCATGCACGTCGCCCAGGTCCTGCCCCTTGACCGGAATGCCTTCCGTGCGCAGGTAGTTCAGGACGAATTCGCCGTTGCGCTCGCCAATGTTCATCTGCTGCATGGCGCTCAGCACCGCGCCGCCGCCGAACACCTTGGCTTCCAGGCGGTCGCGTACGGCGCCCGCTTTGAGCAGTTCGTTGATCAGCACTTCCATGGCAAACGCGCCATAGCGCATCGTGGCCGACGCGGGCGACTGCATGTCGCCTTCCGGCAACATGAAATGGTTCATGCCGCCCACGCCCGTGACCGGGTCATGGATACAGGCGGCAACACACGACCCGAGTACGGTCGAGATCATCAGGTCTTCGTCGGTGACGTAGTACTCGTTGGGGAGCACTTTCACCGCCTGACATTGGAACGCGCTATCGAAATAGTGGCGCGTTGCACGGGCTTCAAGACGGGCGACCATGGGACTTAAGGGGCAAGAACAGCGATTGGGACACGAAGGACGTAGCTCGGTAAAACAGCGAATGTTTCAAAAAGTGTAAAAAAATGTCGCTTTATTCTTGCATATCCCAGCGGACAACGGGGGAAATGCTTGTAACGGCTGCGACGTGATACGTCCCTGATTATTAACGCGCTTTCCTCTCCCTGGCGCATTGCCGGCTGATTGCTGGACGCTCGAAGACGTAGTCTCCGTCCGTAAGGACGGCTTGGAATCATCGTACACAGCCACGCATGAAGCCTTTCCCCGGATCACGGGGAGGTTCAGGCTTCATACGTGGCTTTATGGAAGATTTTCCGGCCGCGGCCGCCCTGGCGCGGTGTGAACGTACTGGTATGGGAATACCAGCGCAGGTGCCCGCGCCGCTGCGATCAGAACCGCGTGCTGCGCGTCACCGACCAGCGGGCCGACAAGGCGCCCAAGGCGGCAGAGGCCACCACGGCGAAGATCAGCACGGACGCGCCCGGCAGGTGCAGGGCGAATTCCGCGCCGTAGCTGCGGGCAAGCCCAAGCAGGGCGTCGTTCAGCGGTGACAGCGCAATGGCCGACACGCCAATCGCCAGCAGTGACGCCACGGCGCCCGACAGCGCGCCCAGGTACAAAAACGGCCGGCGCACGAAGGATTCCGTGGCGCCCACCAAGCGGGCGACGCCAATTTCTTCACGTTGCGACAGCGCTTGCATGCGCACGGTGTTGAACACCGTGGCCAGCACCACGACGGCGACGCACGCGGCCAGGAAACCCAGGCCGATGCGTGCAAAACGCAGAATGGCTTCCAGGCGCTGCACCCAGGCGCTGTCCAGCTGCACCAGGTCTACGTGATTCCATTGTTTCCAGGCGCCGGCCAGCTTGTCGGCGCGCCCGGCCAGGTTGTCGCCGTCGGCCAGCGTCACGACCACGGCGTCCGGCAGCGGGTTGCCGGGCAACACGGCCAGCGCCTGCTGCCACGCCGGATTGGCGCGCAGATCGGCCAGCGCGGCATCGCGTCCCACCACGCGCACGGCGCGCACGTCTTCCTGATATTCGTCCTTGATGCGTTTGGCCACGTCTGCCGCGGCGCCCGATGGGGCATCCACGCGCATGAACACGGTCACTTCCGGGGTAACGGACATCTGCCGCGCCACGGGTTGGACCGACACCAGAATGGCGCTGCCCAGCAACGGCAGGGCCAATGCCAGCGCCATCACCAGCAGGTTGGCCAGGGATGAGAACGGTTGTTTGGCCAGCCGGCGCAGGGTGACCATCAACGCATAGCGGTGCTGCCGCAGCCAGGCGTTCATGACGAGGCTCCCGGATGGCCCATGCCGGGTTCCGCGCGGCCGCCGCCCGTGCGGGGCGGGGCGGCTTGAGGCGGTGCGGCGTCTGGGGGCGGGGCGGACCCGTTCGAATCGGCGAACTTGCCCGGGTCGATGCGCAAGGTGCGAGTGGCGTAGCGCGCCATGAGGTCCTGGTCGTGCGAGGCGATCAGCGTCGTCACGCCCACGCGGTTGAAGTCGCGGAACACGTTCATGATGCGTTGCGCGTTGTCGTGGTCAAGGTTGGCGGTGGGTTCATCCGCAATCAGGATGGCGGGCCGGTTCACGATGGCGCGCGCAATCGCCAGCCGCTGCTGTTCGCCGCCCGATAGTTCGATGGGATTCAAATCTTCTTTGCCCGACAGCCCCACTTTGTCCAGCGCGGCGCGGGCGCGCGCGGCGGCGGAATCCCAGGGGTGCCCCTGAACCGCCAGCGGCAGCATCACGTTTTCGAACGCGCTTCGATCGAATAACAGATGGGTGTCTTGCAAGATGACGCCTACGGCGCGGCGCAAGTACGGCCGGGCCCGTGCGGGCAGCTTGTCCAGCCGCTGGCCGTTGACCTGGATGGACCCGCGGCTAGCGGGCTCCAGCCCGCCAATCAGCTTGAGCAGTGTGGACTTGCCGGCGCCGGACGGCCCCGAGACGAAAACGAATTCTCCCGCGCTTACGCGGAAGTTGATGTCGGCCAGAATATTTCGGCCGCGACCATATGATTTGAATACGTGTTGGAATTCGATCATGGCGGCTGTCAGATGAAGCCGCAATAGTAACTCGGGGACAGTAAGGAGACCTAAGCCGATTCGTGCCTGCCCTGTGAAAAAGCATTACGCCGTGACCAGGTGGACACCTTTTGATCAGAACGAAATGAACGCGTCTCGGACGGGTTCGAAATAGGTGAAAACGCGTCCCCGTTTTCGTACGAAAACGACGTTTGATTTCGCCAGTGTCCCTATATTTCAAGGGAATTCCCGGATGCGCCGCGTGCTTCGTGGACGCTACCATCCGCCCCATGCGTCGGCCCAACCCGGCTCGCGCAAGGCTCGCTTTATCCCACACGGAGATCACGATGAAAGTACTGAAACTCGCTGCTATTGGCGCGGCATTGTTCGCTGTTTCGGCAGCCGCCAATGCGGGCGCGACCTTCGATAACGTCAAGAAAAAAGGGTTTGTCCAGTGCGGCGTGTCGACGGGCATTCCGGGTTTCTCCATCGCCGACAGCAAGGGCGAGTACAAGGGCATTGACGTGGACATGTGCCGCGCCATCGCGTCGACCATGTTCGGCGATGCCTCCAAGGTGAAGTTCACGCCGCTGAACACGCAGCAACGCTTCACCGCGCTGCAATCCGGCGAAGTCGACGTGCTGACCCGCAACACCACCGTGACGCTGACCCGCGACACGACGCTGGGCCTGATCGGCGTCGGCGTGAACTACTACGACTCGCAAGGCGTCATGGTCTCCAAGGACCTGAACGTCAAGAGCGCAAAGGAACTGAACGGCGCCACGATCTGCGTGCAGCCGGGCACGACCACCGAGCTGAACCTGGCTGACTGGTTCCGCGGCCAGAAGATCGAATTCAAGCCGGTCGTGATCGACAAGTACGACGAAATCATCCGCGCCTTCTCGGCCGGCCGCTGCGACGCCTTCACGACCGACAAGTCGCAACTGGCCTCCACCCGCACCACGCTCGAGAATCCGGACAAGTTCGTCATCCTGCCGGAAGACTTCTCGAAGGAACCGTTGGGCCCCATGGTTCGCCAGGGCGACGAGCAATGGTTCAACATCGTGCGCTGGTCGCTGAACGCCATGCTGGAAGCCGAGGAATACGGCATCACCAAGGCGAACGTGGATGAAATGCTGAAGAGCCCCAACCCCAACATCCAGCGCATCCTGGGCGTGACCCCGGGCATGGGCAAGAACCTGGGCGTGGACGACAAGTGGGCCTACAACATCATCAAGAACGTGGGCAACTACGGTGAAAGCTTCGAAAACACGCTGGGCAAGAACAGCGCGATGAAGCTGGAACGTGGCTTGAACGCGTCGTACAAGCAAGGCGGTTTGATGTACGGCTGGCCGGTGCGCTAACACACGGCTGCCTGGCAAAACGGAGCCCTAGCGCTCCGTTTTGCCTAGCCCGCCACCGAGCGGGCGGCAGGAGTGGGGGGCGTGGCCTTGCCGGCGTTGCCACCCGGTGTACGACTTCTGTAGATTCATCATGACGACTTCCAATAAAAACGCCCCGATTTCGGCACCTCGCCGGCGGCTGAACTGGAATGACCCCGGGGTGCGCTCCGTGGTTTACCAGGTGCTTGCGCTGTCCGCGGTTGCCTGGGCCGTGTGGTTCCTGGTTTCCAACACGCTACACAACCTGTCCGTGCGCAACATCGCCACGGGGTTCGGGTTCCTGAGCCGTGAAGCCGGGTTCGCGATCGGCGAAACGCCCATCGCCTACACCCCCGCCAATGATTACGGCCGCGCCATCCTGGTCGGCCTGCTCAACACGCTACGCGTCGCCGTCATCGGCATCGTGCTGGCCACCATCCTCGGCACCCTGATCGGTATCGGCCGCCTGTCCAAGAACTGGCTGGTTGCGAAGATCACCTCGTTCTACGTCGAGGTCATGCGCAACGTGCCGCTGCTGCTGCAACTGTTCTTCTGGTACGCGCTGATCACGGAAAACATGCCGGGTCCGCGTCAGGCGCACAATCCGCTGCCCGGTGTCTTCATCTCCAACCGCGGCCTGAAAGTGCCGGGGCTGGAAGGCAATTCGCTGGACTGGATGCTGGCCGGCCTAGGCCTGGCCATCGTCGCCATCATCTTCCTGGGCCACTACGGCAAGAAGCGCCACGAAGCCACCGGCCACATGTTCCCGCTGGGCCGTTGGGCCATCGGCCTGTTGATCGGTCTGCCGTTCATCGGCTGGCTGGTCAGCGGCGCGTCGCTGACGCTGGACATGCCGGAACTGAAGGGCTTTAACTTCTCGGGCGGTTTGACCTTGTCGCCGGAATTCGCCGCATTGCTGGCGGGTCTGGTGATCTACACGTCGGCGTTCATCGCTGAAGTGGTGCGCTCGGGTATCCAGGCCGTCAACAACGGCCAATGGGAAGCTGCCGGTTCGCTGGGGCTGCCGCGCGCGAAGGTGTTGCGCCTGGTGATTCTGCCGCAGGCGTTGCGCGTGATCATCCCCCCGATGACCAGCCAGTACCTGAACCTGACGAAGAACAGCTCGCTGGCAGTCGCCATCGGCTACCCCGACATCGTGTCGGTCGTGAACACCACGCTGAACCAGACGGGCCAGGCCATCGAGGGCATTCTCATCATCATGGGCGCGTACCTGACGGTCAGCCTGTCGATCTCGATATTCATGAACTGGTACAACAAGCGCATCGCGCTGGTGGAGCGTTGAGATGAGCAGCACTACGCATACTCCCACCGAAGCCATGCCGCCGCCCAGCACGCACGTGGGCGTGTGGCCCTGGTTCAAGACCCGACTGTTCTCGTCGCCGCTGAACATCCTCATCACGGTACTGCTTGCGTGGTTCCTGTTGATGGCGGTGCCGGCGCTGCTGGAATGGGCTTTCTTCAAAGCGGACTTCAACGCGGCCAACGCGCAGGAATGCCGTGCCTCGGGGGGCGCCTGCTGGGCGTTCATCATCGAGAAGCACCGGCTGATCCTGTTCGGCACGTATCCATTCGACGAGCAATGGCGTCCGCTGATCGCCACCATCATCCTGGTGGGCGTGATCATTTGCAGCGGCATCCGTTACTTCTGGAACTGGAAGCTGGCCGCCATCTGGACCGTGGGCCTGACGGCCGTGGCGCTGCTCATGTGGGGCGGCGTGTTCGGCCTGACCTACGTGGAAAACGCGCGCTGGGGCGGCTTGCCGCTGACGCTCATCCTGTCCACGTTCGGCATCGCCTTTGCCTTCCCGATCGGCGTTTTGCTGGCCCTGGGCCGGCGTTCGAAGATGCCGGCCATCAAGGCGCTGTGCGTTGTGTACATCGAGCTGATCCGCGGCGTGCCGCTGATCAGCCTGCTGTTCATGTCGTCGGTCATGCTGCCCTTGTTCCTGCCCGAAGGCTTCTCCATCGACAAGCTCTTGCGCGCGCAGATCGCCATCATCCTGTTCGCCGCGGCCTATATCGCGGAAACGGTGCGCGGCGGCTTGCAAGCCATTCCGAAGGGCCAGTACGAAGGCGCCGATTCGCTGGGCTTGAACTACTGGCAGCAGATGCGCAAGATCATCCTGCCGCAAGCGCTGAAGATCGTGATCCCGCCGCTGGTCAGCATCTTCATTGCGCTGTTCAAGGACACGTCGCTGGTGGTGATCATCGGTATTTTCGACCTGACACTGGCAGCCAAGGCGGCCTTGTCCGACGCGGCATGGCGCGGGTTCGGCGTAGAGGCGTACCTGTTCATTTCGCTGATCTACTTCGTGTTCTGCTTTTCCATGTCCAAGTACAGTCAGGCGCTTGAAAAACGTCTTGCGACTGATCACAAACGCTAGCCACTGGCGCGCGTCCGCCTTCGGGTGGGCGCGCACAGCGATATTTACGGGAGTACAGGCATGTCGGATGCCATTATTCGTATGCAGGACGTGAACAAGTGGTACGGCCAGTTCCACGTGTTGCGCAACATCAATCTGGACGTGGCGCAGGGCGAGCGCATCGTGGTGTGCGGCCCTTCGGGCTCGGGCAAGTCCACGATGATCCGCTGCATCAACCGTCTTGAAGAGCACCAGAAAGGCCACATCATTGTGGACGGCACGGAGCTCACCAATGACTTGAAGCACATCGAGACGATCCGCAAGGACGTGGGCATGGTGTTTCAGCACTTCAATCTGTTCCCGCACCTGACCGTGCTGGAAAACCTGACGCTGGGCCCCATGTGGGTGCTGAAGAAGCCGCGCGCGGAAGCCGAGGCGACAGCCATGAAGTACCTGGAGCGCGTGCGCATTCCGGAACAGGCGAAGAAATTCCCCGGCCAGTTGTCAGGCGGCCAGCAGCAGCGCGTGGCGATCGCGCGTTCGCTGTGTATGAATCCGAAGATCATGCTGTTCGATGAGCCGACCTCGGCCCTTGATCCGGAAATGGTCAAGGAAGTGCTGGACGTGATGGTGTCGTTGGCCCAGGAAAGCGGCATGACGATGATCTGCGTGACCCACGAAATGGGCTTCGCACGCAAGGTCGCCAACCGCGTGATCTTCATGGACCGCGGCGAAATCATCGAGCAGAACAACCCGGACGAGTTCTTCGACAACCCGCAGAATGAACGGACGAAGCTGTTCTTGAGCCAGATCTTGCACTGATCGGCTGAAGACCGCCTGTTCGGCAAACACCCCAAAAGTTGGATTTCGGTCCGGCTTTTGGGGTGTTTTTCATGGGCGCTTTTCTGAATGTACCTTTTGAGCGACAATCCGGTATGTTCAGATTTCGAGAAACCGAGGAATTTTCCCGTTGGCTTGAATCATTGCGAGACGCCCGAGCGCGCGCTCAAATCCTGCGGCGCTTATCCCGTGCAACAAAGGGAAATTTTGGCGATGCTGAACCCGTGGGTGAAGGCATCAGCGAAATGCGTGTGGACGTCGGTGCTGGCTACCGCGTGTACTACGCCCGAGCTGGAAGGGTGGTCTACGTGCTGCGTTGCGGTGGTAATAAGGGCAGCCAAACCAGAGACATCGCCCACGCGAAACGTCTCTGGTCGCAAATAAAACGGAGTACCGATCATGACGAAATACCGTGACTTCGACGCTGCGAATTATCTGAAAGATGATGAAACGATCGCGCATTATCTTGCGGACGCAGCGGCCGAAGATGATCCCGATGCGTTTCTCGAAGCGCTGGGCGATGTGGCACGTGCGCGCGGCATTACCGAAATCTCGCGCGAAACGGGACTCGCAAGGACGAACCTATATCGGGTGCTCGCTCCGGGCGCGAATCCCAGCTATCACACGTTGCGCAAGGTAATGAACGCGCTTGGCGTTTCGTTGACGGCGCTAGTCAAAACCAAACGGGAGCCGACTCCCCAGGGATGAGATCTGCCAGTATCCCTTTGTTACGCCATCCTTCTCCCTGCGGTATGCTACTGACCGCCATCGATCTGGAGTGAGGAGAACAACATCATGACGAAGACCCCCCGTAGCGCGGTTCGCCGCGCGCTGTTGCAAGGCGCTGTGGCGCTTGCCGTGACCCTGCCTTTCGGCGCGCCTGCGCTGGCTCAGGCCACTGATTTTCCGACGAAGCCGATCCGCTTCGTTGTGCCTTACCCGCCTGGCGGCCCGCTGGACACCATGGCCCGCATGCTGGCTGAGAAGGTGCGTGGTTCGCTGGGGCAGCCCGTGATCGTGGAAAACCGGTCGGGCGCGGGCGGCAATATTGGCGCTGACCTGGTGGCCAAGGCGCCGGCTGATGGCTACACGCTGGTGATGGGCGCTGTGGCGACGCACGCCATCAACCCTTGGCTGTTCGCGAATCTGCCGTACGACCCGGTGAAGGATTTTGCGCCGGTGACGATTGTGGCGTCGGTGCCGAATGTGCTGGTGATGAACGTTGAGTTCGCAGAGAAGAACAACATCAAGACCCTGGCGGATCTGATCGAGTACGCGAAGAAGAATCCGGGCAAGCTGAACTACGGTTCGGGCGGCAACGGCAGCGCGGGCCATCTGTCGGGTGAGTTGCTGAAGGCGCGTGCTGGCATCAATGTCGAGCACATTCCTTATCAGGGCGCGGCGCCTGCGCAGTTGGCGTTGCTGTCGGGGCAGTCGGATTTCATGTTCGACAATCTGGCGGCGTCGGCGCCGTTGATCAAGGACGGCAAGGTGAAGGCGCTGGCGGTGACGACGGCGAAGCGTTCGTCGTTGTTGGCGGATGTGCCGACGGTTGAAGAGTCGGGTGTGAAGGGCTTTGATCTGGGTACGTGGTTTGGCGTGTTCACGACGGGCGGCACGCCGGCGCCGGTGGTGGCGAAGCTGAACAAGGCGTATGCGGATGCGATGCAACAGCCGGATGTGAAGCAACGCCTGCTGACCATGGGGTCGGAGACGGGGCCGATGACGGCAGAGGCGTTTGCTGAATTTGTGAAGGGTGAGAAGGCTAAGTATCAGGAGATTGTTAAGATTTCTGGGGCTAGTTTGAATTGATGTTTTTGGGGGTTTGTTGACGCCCGTGGCGCCGGTGGCCTGCGGTGCGCGGGGCAACGATTGCGGTCCGGAGCCTTCGCTCCGGACTGCCCCTGCCTCATCCTCGTTGGCGCCTGCGGCGCCTGCCTTCGGATTCCGTTGGGCTTATCGACGCCCCGCGCACCGCAGGCCACCGGCGCCACGGGCTCCAGCAGTTGCAATCTCACGGTCGCTGGGGCGAGTTTCTTGCTTAGGGTTCTGCTCATCGGCGGGGTGGGTGAGGAAGATCTTGCGGGGCCCGCCCCATGCCGGCCGCGCGGGCGGCCTTGTGGGGCTTACGCGGTGTCTTGCGTCGGGGTGGTGTCGCTTCGCGAGGCCGATGCGTGCCGCGCGTAACCCATCAACCCTTGTCCCGTGACTTCATCATGCAATTTTCCCCCGCCATTCCCATCCTTCGTATCTTCTCCGTCGACAAAGCGCGCGAGTTCTATCTGGACTTTCTTGGCTTTGAATGGGATTGGGAACATCGCTTTGAAGCGGGCTTCCCGTTGTACGCGCAGGTGCATCGTGGCGATTTGATTTTGCATCTGTCCGAACATCACGGCGATGCCACCCCCGGGTCCGCTGTGTTTGTGCGGATGCAAGGCGTGGACGCGTATCACGCGGAAGTCACGGCCAAACAATACGGGTATATGCGGCCGGGCGTCGAAGACTTGCCTTGGGGGCGGGTGATGGCGGTTACCGATCCGTTTGGCAACCGCCTGAGCTTTTGCGAAAGTCAGGACTAGACCCTCGCCTTTCTTTGCGCACTACATCTTTGCGCACTACATCTTGCAGTCGGCGGCGTGCACGTCGGTGTGGTCGCGGGCCAGCACTTTCAGGTTTTTGTACACGAGCTTGCCGTCTGGGCCGGCTTCGATGTGCAGCAGGTACCAGTCCTGAATGGGATGGTTGTTGGGGCCGAATTTGAATTTGCCGCGCACGCTGGCGAAGTCGGCTTTGCGTAGCGCAGCGCGGAAGTCGTCGGGGCGGCCGGTGATGTCGCCGTTGACGGCTTTCAGGGCCGAGGCAATCAGGTTGGCGGTGTCGTAGGCCTGGGCAGCGTAGGCGGTGGGCGGGCGCTTGTAGGCTTGCGTGAAGGCGTCGACGAAGTGTTTGTTTTGCGCGTTGTCCAGGTCGGCGCTCCACAGTGAACTCAGGTAGAAGCCTTTGCTTGCCGTACCGGTTGCGGCGAGCATGCGGTCGTCCATGGAATAGATCGGGGTGATCATTTTGATCTTGTCCGACAGGCCGGAATTGGCGAATTGCTTGGTCAGGTTGATGCCTGCGCCGCCCGGATGGAACTGGAAGATGGCGTCGGGGTTCAGCGAGCGGATGCGGGCGAGTTCTACCGAGAAGTCGGATTGGTCGAGCTTGGTGTAGATCTCTTCGGCAATGTCGCCTTTGTAGGCGCGCTTGAAGCCGGCGACGGCGTCGCGGCCGGCCTGGTAGTTGGGCGCCATGACGACGACGCGTTTGACGCCCAGTTCGTTGGCGGCGATGCCGGCGGTGTCGGCGTAGGAGTCGTTCTGGAAGGCGACGGCGAAGTAGTTCGGGTTGCAGGCTTTGCCGGCGTAGTTGGAGGGGCCGGCGTTCAGGCTGACGTAGAAGCCGCCTGCGTTCAGCACCGTGGGGCCAACGGCCGCCATGACGTTCGAAAAGTTGACGCCTGTGAACAGCCGCACGCCATCCTGCACCATCTTGTCGGCGGTCTGCTTGGCGTTGGCGGGCTTGAGCGCGTCGTCTTCAACGCGCACGTTGACCGGTACGCCACCCAGCTTTCCGCCGCCTTCCTTCACGGCCAGCATGAAAGCATCGCGCTCGTCTTCGCCGATGTAGCCGGCGGGCGTGGAGAGCGTGCCGATGAAGCCGATGTCCAGCGGTTTCGCCTGCGCGCCGGCCACGGATGCCACGAGCGCGAGCGCGATGGCGGCGGTGCCGCGTAACGTGATGCTTGTCATGGTTGTCTCCTCATTTGCGCTTGTTTAGTGCGCTTGTTTAGCGTGCGGTTCGTTGCGCCTGTTCCGTGCGCTTGTTCCGGGCGCTTGTCTTCTGCGCTGTTATGGTGCCGCGAGGCAGTGCTCTACCTTCCAGCCGTACAGCCACTGCAATGCGTCGTAAAACTGGGACTGGCTGCGGCCCGTCCACAGCATGTTGCGCACGGTGCGTTCAACGCCTCGTGCGTGATAGAGCCTGCCCATTTCGCGTGTTGACCACACCACGCGCGCGCTGCGCGGAATGCGCACCGATTCATACAAGCGGAACGCGGCTTCTAGATCGTGTTCGCATTGGCGGACGGCTTCGCCCAGCGTGACGGCGTCTTCCAGCGCCATGCAGGCGCCTTGGGCCATGTATTGCGTCATCGGATGCGCGGCGTCGCCCAGCAGGGTGACGCGGCCTTCGCCCCAGTGGTCGACGGGTTCGCGGTCGGCGGTGGCCCAGCGTTTCCATGAGGTCGGGCGGTCCAGCATTTGATGCGGGCGCGGGTGTATGCCTTCGAAATACGACAGCACTTCTTCCTTGCTGCCTTCGCGCACGCCCCATTCTTCTTGTTCGCGGCTGTGGAAGGTGACGACCAGGTTGTATTGCTGGCCGCCGCGCAAGGGGTAGTGCACCAGGTGGCAGTGCGGGCCGGCCCACAGTACGGGGGCGTTGATGCGCAGTTCGTCGGGCATGTTGTCGCGTTCGACGACGGCGCGGTAGACCACGTGGCCGGTCACGCGCGCGGGGTCGCCCACGGTGCGTTCGCGGATCACGGATTTGACGCCGTCCGCGCCCACCACGGCGTCCGCGCGATAGCGGTTGCCGTCGGTGTCCACCACTTCCACGCCGTGCGCGTCCTGCGACATGCTGGCGATCTGGGTCGACGTGCGAAAGCGGATCAGCGGGTTCTGCTGCACGGCTTCCAGAATGGACAGGTGGATGTCGGCGCGGTGAATCACGGCATACGGCCCGCCAAAGCGCGCGCGGAACGCGTCGCCCGTGTCGATGCGCACGATTTCTTTGGCGTCCACCGCGTCCATCATGATGATGTGGTCGGTGAAGACGGCACGCGTGCGCGCCGTCTGGCCCACGCCCAGCGCGTCCAACGCCGCAAATGCGTTGGGCCCCAGTTGAATGCCGGCGCCGATTTCGCCGATGTGCGCGGCTTGCTCCAGCAGTTGCACGGCGATGCCTTGTCTTGTCAGCGCCAGCGCGGCGGCCAGCCCGCCGATGCCGCCGCCCACCACGATGACGGATCGCGCCGCCTGCGTTGCCGTTGTTGCCGTTGTGGATGTGTTCATGTTTGCTTCCTGCATGCCATCAGCCTTGTTCGCCCAGGAAGGCGCCCTGTGCTGTCAGCTGCGCCTGCAAGGCGGCAATGGAAATGTCGGCCGGTGCGAGACCTGCGCGCAGCGCCATCGCCGCCGCCGTGCCGGCCGCCTCGCCCATGACAAAGCAGCTGCCGCTGACGCGCGCGGCCGATTGGCCTTCGTGCGTCATCGATGCGCAGCGGCCCGCCACCAGCACGTTGCTGGCGACACCCGGCCCGCGCTTGGGCACCATCATGCGAAAGGGCAGCTGGTTGTAGCCGCGCGATTCGGGAATGGGCGGCCACATCCATTGCACGTCGCCCGCCGTGTGCATTTCCAGCGGCCAGCCGTTCACGCCGATGCTGTCGTCGAAGTTGGCGCAGCCCAATACGTCTTCCTTGGTCAGCACCGCTTCGCCCACGATGCGGCGCGTTTCGCGTATGCCCAGTTGCGGCGCGATGTCCAGCACATAGGCGTTTTCAAAGCCCGGCACCTTGGCGCGCAAGAAGCTCAAGTACTGCACGATTTGGCGGCGGCCTTCGAGTTCGCCCGCGGACAGCGAACCGGCATCGGTGCCGTCCGCCGCGCTGCCGTCGGCATTGGCCAGCTGCGTAACGTTGACGCGCCATTCGTAGTCGTGCTTTTGCGGACGCACGATGGCGCCCCGGCGCGGAAACGTGAACTCGCCGCTGGCGGCGGCTTCGTCCATCAATAGCGGGATGGTCTTCCAGGCTTCCTGCGCGCGCGCGCCGTCCACGTTGCCGACCTTGAACATCAGCGTGGGGTAGAGCATGTGGCCGTGTTCGTTGCCTTTTTCAAACGGCAGGCCGCCCCATTGCGCGATGTCGGCGTCGCCCGAGCAGTCGATGAAGACCTTTGCGCGCACGGCGCAACGGCCGGATTTCGTTTCCAGGAACAAGGCGTCGACGCGGCCTTCGGCGTCGCGTGTCAGGCCGGTCGCCAGGGCGTGGAACAGGACGTGTGCGCCGCTGTCTTGCACCAGGCCGTCGGCGGCGCATTTGAATGCCGAGATGTCGTAGGCCTGTGCGTGGATCTTGCCCAGGATCAGGTGCGGGTCGTTCAGCCCGTCCATGGCGCGCATGCGGTCCAGCAGATCGTTGGTCATGCCGTGCACCACTTGCTGGATGCTGCCGTGGATGTTGGCGTGCAGCCCGCAGAAGTTGGACACGCCCGCGGCGGTGCCCATGCCGCCCAGGAAGCCGTAGCGCTCCACGAGCAGCACGCGCGCGCCGTTGCGGGCGGCGCTGGTGGCGGCCAGGATGCCGGCGGGGCCGCCGCCCAGCACCACAACGTCATATTCCCCGTACAGCGGGACTTGGCGGGCGGGTTCGGTAATGACCATCAGATTCTCCTTGCGTGTGATGCGTGTCACTGGCCCTTGATGCCCAGCTTCTTGATCAGGGGTTCCCAGCGCGTGAGCTCGTCATCCATATAGGTGCGGAATTCGGCAGGCGTGCTGGCCACCGGGTCCATGAACTGCGCTTGCAGACGCTTGGCCACTTCCGGGTCGCGGATCGCCTGGATCAGCGCATCGGACAGTTTCTTTTGAATATCGGCCGGCACCTTCGACGACACCACGAAACCGATCCACGCCGAGCCTTCAATGCCCGGCACGCCCACTTCAGCCAAGGTCGGAATCTGGGGCAGCAGCGCCGAACGCTTGGACGACGTGACGGCCAGTGCCTTCAGGCGGCCATCCTTTACCATCGGCATGACGGCAATGGGCGGCAGCGCGGCGAACTGGGTGTCGCCCGACAGCAGTGACGTCAGCGCGGCGGGTGACGACGGATACGGCACATGCGTTGCGCGCGCGCCGATCTGTTGCAGCAGCAGCTCCACCGCCAGATGCGACACGGTGCCCGCGCCTGGTGACGGAAAGTTGTACTTGTCCGGATTCTTCTTCAGCGCTTCCAGCAGTTGGCCCACGTTGTCGATACCGGCCGAAGCGGGCACAACCAGCACGTTGGGCTGATGCACGGCCAGCGTCAGTGGCGACAGATCGGTGGCGGGCGCATAGGGCAGCTTGTCGAACAGCAGCGTGTTGTTCACTAGTGGGCCGGTGATGGACACGCCAAACGTGTAGCCGTCGGGCTTGGCGTTGGCGATGGCGAAGGTGCCGATGTTGCCGCTTGCGCCCGGCTTGTTTTCGATGACGATGGTCTGGCCCAGGATGGCGCCGGCCTTCTCGCCAACGATGCGCGCGACCTGATCGGGGCTGGAGCCGGGGCCAAAAGGCACGATGGCTTTGAGCGGTTGCGCGGGCCAGGTGTCGGCGGCCTGCGCTGCCGTCCAGGGCGTTAGCGCAGCCAGCCCCAGCAGCATGGCGGCAGCCATGGCAGGTGCGATGCGACAGTGCGTCGGCGGCAAGAACTTAAGCATGCGTGTCTCCCACATCTTTCATGGTGTCGAAATAGGTTTGCTCATTGGCGATGAAGGCGGCGACCATCGCGCGGTAGGTGGCGTCCACCACCTGTTCCAGGTTCGCAAAGCCCGCGTTGTGGCGCGTGGCCAGCGCGCGGGCCTTGTCGAACACCTGCGCCTGGCGCGCGGGTGCACTTACCTGGAATGCATCGCGCTTGAAGCGCGCGGCGTCCTTCACATACATGGCGCGTTCGGCGATCAGGCGCACGATCTCGTCGTCGAGTCGGTCGATGTTGGCGCGTACGTCAGCCAGGTTGGCGCACAAGGGGCGATAGGCGGGGTCGGTGTATTCGCGCAGCGGCGCGCCGTGGGTGTCGGGCTCTTGCGGGGGAGTCGGCGTCGTCATGAGGTGTAGTCGGGTTGTTGCGCGGGCGCGGCCTGCTGGAACGCGGGCTGCGCATTGCAGTGTTCAAAAATGCGCAGGATGCGCGGGTAGGCGGACACATCGCAGCCCATGCGCTGCGCGTTGGCCACTTGCGGCACCAGGCAGCAATCAGCCAGCGTGGGCGCGTCGCCAAAGCAGTACGCGCCGTGTCCGTGCCGAGCCAGCAACGCTTCAACCGCCGTCAGCCCTTCCTTGATCCAGTGGTGATACCAGGCATTTTTTTGTTCATCGCTTGCGCCCAGCACGTCTTGCAGATAGCGCAGGATGCGCATGTTGTTGACGGGGTGGATGTCGCAGGAGATGGCGTCCGACAGTTCCAGCACGCGTGCGCGCGGCAACGTGTCAGCGGGAATCAGGCGCGGTTCGGGGTGCGTTGCGTCCAGGTAGTCGATGATGGCAAGCGACTGCGACAGCTGCACGCCGTCATCAATCAGCAGCGGGACGCCCGCCGACGGATTCTTCGCCACATAATCGGCCGCGCGCTGCTCCTGCTTGCGCAGATTCACCGGCAGATAGTCGTAAGACAAACCCTTGAGCGCCAGCGCGATGCGCACGCGATACGACGTCGAGCTGTTGAAGAAGCTATGAAGTTGCATGGAGGCTTCCTGTAAGGGTCAAACCATCTGCACGTTGAGGGTGCCCAGGCCGTCGACGCCGCCTGTCATCTTGTCGCCGCGCACCACGGGGCCCACGCCTTCGGGCGTGCCGGTGTAGATCAGGTCGCCCGCTTCCAGACGGAAGTATTTGGACAAGTAGGCGATGGTTTCGGCGACGGACCAGATCAGCTTGCCGATGTCGCTGCGCTGTTTGTCGGCGCCGTTGACTTGCAGCCAGATGGCGGCCTGGTTGATGTTGCGCACGGCTTCGGCAGGATGCAGCGGGCCGATGGGCGCACTTTGGTCGAAGGCTTTGCCCAGTTCCCACGGGCGGCCCGCTTCGCGCATCTTCATCTGCAAGTCGCGCCGCGTCATGTCCAGGCCGACGGCGTAGCCCCACACGTGTTGCAGCGCGTCGCCCACTGCGATGTTGGCGCCGCCTTTGCCGATGGCCGCGACCAGTTCAATTTCGTAATGGAGGTTGGCGGTTTCGGGCGGGTAGGGCAGTTCCAGCGTGTGGCCATCGGCAACCGGCACGACGGCGTCGGCGGGCTTGCAGAAAAAGAACGGCGGTTCGCGGTCAGGGTCGAAGCCCATCTCGCGCGCATGCGCGGCGTAGTTGCGGCCCACGCAGTACACGCGGCGCACCGGGAAGACGTCCTGGCTGCCGGCAACAGGCACGGCGACAGGGGCGGGGGGAGCAAACACAAAAGACATGGATCACCCTTGGAGGGAAACTGCGGGAAGCAATGAGGAAAGCGCGGAGGAAAGCAATGAGGAAAGCAATGAGGAAAGCGCGGAGAAAAGCGCACAGGAAAGCGCAGCGGTAAGCGAACGGGGAGGCGTGGCTCAGCCGACGCGTTCTTCGCGCCACACGCCCAGTGCGTCTTGCACGGGGCGGTCGGAATAGCTGAACAGGGTGACGTCATCCAGCGCGGCCAATTGCACGGGCAGCCACGACGGCGCCACGAAGACGTCGCGCGGGGCGAAGTGGAATTCCTGGTCGCCGATACGGGCGGTGCCGCGGCCTTCCACCACGCTGTAAACCGTGGAGTCGGTGCTGCGGTACGTCTTGCCTTGAAAGCCCGCTGGCAGCAGCTGCATGAAGGTCGCCATCGTGGGCATGGGGTAGCCGCCCGTGGCCGGGTTCAGGTAGCGCAGTTTCACGCCGTCCCAGGGGTCGAGTTCGCCGTGGCGGTACAGCGCGTCCAGCGCTTCGCGGCTGCGTTCGTAGGGGTAGTTGAAGATGGGCGACGTGCCGCTGCTGGTCTGGTGACGCACGGGCGCCATGTTGTTGCCGTAGCGCGCCATGCTGTCGCCTTCGGGGCGGGTGACGGGTTGGGTCGCGTGCGGATAGTTTTCGGCGAAGCCGGCATCCAGGAAGCGCAACAGCGGGATGTCCAGCCCATCCAGCCAGACGACGGGCTCGCCGCCTTCGGTGGTTTCAGCATTGCCGTGGTCGTGCCACGTCCAGGACGGCGTGATGATGAAGTCGCCCGGATGCATGGTGGTGCGTTCGCCGTTGACGGCGGTGTACGCGCCGCGGCCTTCCACGATGAAGCGCAACGCCGACTGTGTGTGGCGGTGGCTGGGCGCGATTTCGCCGGGCAGGATCAGTTGCAGTCCGGCATACAGGCTTTGCGTGATGCTGGCTTGTCCGGGCAGGCCGGGGTTTTCCAGGATCAGCACGCGGCGCACGGCTTCTTCGGCGGTGATGAGCGAGCCGGACGCCATGACGTCGTCGCGCACGTCGTCGTACTTCCAGAGCGCGGGCACGCAGCGCGGGGCGGGCTGGCGGGGAACCAGGTTGTGCAGGGACTCCCACAGGGGAGCCATGTTTTTCTTGGCGATGCGGGCGTAGTAGGCGGCGCGATCGGCGCTGCGATCCGATGGGCGGTCGGACGCTTGATGGGCGGCGGGGGCGGCGGCAGGAATGGCTGCGCTATCCGCGCGGCCGCTGTGGCTGTCGGGCATGGTTGTCTCCAGTATGTCCGGCTGATGCCGGCTTCTACGGGTGGCCGCCGCGTGGTTCGCGGCTGGTCTCGATATGGAGACGATTATGCGCAGAGCAGCTATGTGTTTTGAAATGAAATTATCTTATTATCCATACGAATAACGATATACATACGAGACAAATCCCCCCAAGACGAGGGCCTGCATGGACTGGACCCACCGCCTGCGGCTGCGCAATCTGAAGATGCTGTTGAGTCTGGCGCAGACCCGCAACATCAGCCATTCCGCCGCAATGCTCAATACGACGCAGCCCGGCTTGTCGAAGTGGCTGAAAGACCTGGAAGACGACATCGGGCTGCCGCTCTTCGAACGCCACGCGCGCGGGCTGCGGCCCACGCCGCATGGCGATGTGTTGATTGCGCATGCGCAGCGCATGGAGGCGCAGCTGGATCGCGCCAGCGCCGACATGGCTGCGCTGCGCGAAGGCGGCGGCGGGCGTGTAGTGATCGGCGCGTCTGGTGCGTCGGCGTCCGACACGGTGCCGTTGGCGGTGATGAAGCTGCTGGAACGCATGCCGCAAGCGCGCGTGAAGCTGGTGGAAGGCACGACGGACCGCTTGCTGGCGCAGTTGGCGCAGGGCGACCTGGACATCGTGGTGGGCCGTTCGGCGCCCGAGCATCACGACCCCGCCATCCGCTTTGAAGCCTTGTATCTGGAACCGATTCATCTGGTGGCGCGTCCGCGTCATCCGCTGTTTTCCATTGAGCAACCCAGTTGGCAGGATCTGTTGTCGTACCGATGGATTCTGTGGCCCAAGGGCACGCCGATCCGTAACGCGGTGGACGCGGCGCTGGCGGCGGCGGGGCAGTCGCCGCCCGTGGATCACGTGGAGTCGAACTCGGTGACGATCAACCTTACGCTGATCAACAACAGCGACATGATCGGCGTGGCGTCGCATCGCGCGGCGTTGCGGTTTTCGCAGATGCGGGCGATGCAGATCATTCCGGTGCGGCTGTCAGGCTTCGGGTCCGTGGCGATGTATTGGCGTGAGGACGCGTTCCGGCCGATGGCGGTGCAAGAGGCCATGGCGGCGTTGCGCAATACCGTGGCGGAACATGCGCCGGGTGTGACGAGGTTGTGATGCCATCTTCCCGCTCCGGCCTGAATGCGTTGATTGCGCAGTGCCGCAGGGTGGAGGCTGCGCTGGCGGAAGGCAAGCGCCCGGCCGAGTCCGCGGCCATGCATCGGTTTGTGGCGGAAATGGATGCGCGCGATACGCCGCCGGGGATGTGGTCGCCGCTGGCGTTGTCGGTGTTGGTGATGACGGGCGGGCTGGGAGTGGGGATTGAAGTGCTGAGCCTGCTGCTGCGGGTTGCCGGGTCGGCATGGGCGGCGTTTGCGCTGGTGGCGGTGTGCGCGGGAACGGCGCTGGCGTTGTCGATTGGAGTCGTGATGCTGATGGCGGGACGGTCAGCGGGGTTGGTTGTGGTGAAGCGGCTGGCGATTGGGTTGGTGACGGTGGGCGCGTTGGGGGTGATCGCGTGGACGCAGGGCGATGTGAGAGCGGTGGGGCCGGTGGTGGCGTTGCTGGGCGGGTTGGGGGCGTGGTTGGTGGCGAATAGTTCGGGGTTTTATGTGTTTGTGGGGTATCGGGTGGCGCGGAGGTGGTTGGAGGGGGGGAGGTAGGGGGCGGGTTTGGCTGTGGGTGTGGCTGTGGTTGCGGCTGTGGTTGCGGCTGAGGATGAGGATGAGGTTGCGGTTGCGGTTGCGTGTGGGGGTGGGTGTGCTAGTGACGCCCGTTGCGTCGGCGGCCTGCGGGGCGCGGGGCAACGATTGCGGTCCGGAGCCTTCGCTCCGGACTTGCCTAGGCGGCCCCCCCCATCGTCATCGTCGTTGTCGCCTTCGGCGACTGCCTTCCGATTCCCTCGGGCTTATCGACGCCCCGCGCCCCGCAGGCCGCCGACGCAACGGACTCGGTCAGTTGCAATCTCATAGCAGCGGGGGCGAACGGGTTTCTTAGGGTGCTCACCACGGGGGGGGGGTGATGGAAGATCTTACGGGGCCCGCTCCATACCGGCCGCGCAGGCGGCCTTGTGGAGCTTACGCGTGGTGGTGCGGCGTGAGGGTGTGCGCTTCGCGTGTGGGTGCGCTGCTTGGAGGGAGGAGTCAGACTGCGAATTTTATTTTGGAGTCAGACTGCATTTCTTTGGTGGCCACCGTTTCGTAATTCTGGTGTCAGACTGCAATTTCGTGCTGCTGGAGTCTGCTGCTGGAGTCAGACTGCAATTTCAAAAATGCAGTCTGACTCCAGCACACTCAGCACACTACTCCAATACACGCTATCAACGCACTGGTCCTACTTGGCGGCTACCGTTTCGGGCGGGACCGGGTTTTCCCAGCCGCCGCCGATGGCGCGGATCAGTTCTACGGCTGATCTTGCTTGCTCGCCGCTCAATTGCACGGCCACGCGTTGTTGCAAGAGGACGCTGCGGTCGGCTTCGATGACGTCCAGGTAGCTGATCGAACCTTCGCGATACTGCGTGTGGGACAGCTTGGCGGCGCGGGCCGAGGCGTCGACGGCGGCGTCTTGGGCCTTGGTCTGGTCGGACAGGATGCGCAGGTTGGCCAGGTTGTCTTCGACTTCGCGGAACGCGTTCAGGACGGTTTGGCGGTAGACGGCGACGTCTTCTTCGTAGACGGCGCGGGCGCGGTCCAGGCTGGCTTGGCGGCGGCCGCCGTCGAAGATGGGCATCGACAGCGCGGCGCCGACGAGCGGGCCGAGCAGGAACGTGCGGCTGGACCACTGGAACAGGTTGCCCAGGTCAGACGACTCGTAGCCGAAGGCGCCGGTGATGTCCAGGCGCGGGAAGAACGCGGACTTGGCGGCGCCGACCCGGGCGTTGGCGGCGGCCATGGCGCGTTCGGCGGCGGCGATGTCGGGGCGGCGTTCCAGCAAGGTGGACGGCAAGCCGGCGGGGATCGACAAGGCGACCTTCTGGATGGGCTGGGGCGGCATCGTGAAGTCGGACGGGGCGCGGCCCAGCAGCACGGCCAGCGCGTGTTCAGACGCGGCGCGGCGGCGGTCGATGCCTAGGGCTTCCGATTGCGCGGATGCGAGTTCGGCCTTGGCGCGCGCCAGGTCCAGTTCGCTGATGTCGCCGGCGTCGTAGCGACGCTGGATCAGTTGCAAGGTGTCGGTGCGCAGCTTGACTGTTTGGCGGTAGAGCTGCGATTCGGCGTCTTGTTCGCGGACCAGGAAGTACGTGGTGGCCACGTCTGCCTGCAAGGCCAGCAGCACCGAACGGTACAGCGCTTCGCTTTGCTGGGCGTCAGCGGTGGCGGCGTCTGCGGTGGAGGCCACGCGGCCGAACAGGTCGGCTTCATACGACACCGCGCCTTGCGCGCGCCACGTCGTGACCGGCGAGGTGGAGGTGCCGTCGGGCAGCCCTTGCGATACGGCCGACGGGCGTTGACGGTTGGGGCCGAAGGCGGCGTCCAGCGTGGGGAAGAAGCCGGCGCGGGCTTCGCGTTGCAGCGCGCGGGATTGCGCCAGGCGGGCGGCGGCGGCTTGCAGGTTCTGGTTGGCCTGTTGCGCTTCGTCTTCCAGCTGGTTCAGGCCCTCGTCGCCGAACACCTTCCACCAGGCGCCGCGCAGCGCGTCTTCCGACGGCTCGGCGGGCTTCCAGGTGCCGGCTTCAGCGGCGGGCAGCGCGGCTTCCTTGAATGCCGCGGGCGCGGCGGCAGACGGCTTTTCGTAGGTGGGGCCCACCGCGCAGCCGGCCAGCACGAGCAGGATGGCAAGCAGGGCGGAACCGCGGGTCAGTCTTTGGATCATGATGAATTCTCTTTGGCGCGCGCCCCGCCGGGTGGGGCGGGACGCGCTGGCTTCTCTTTTTGTCTGCCGGCTTTATGCGTGAGTCTGCGTGGCGGGCGGCGCGTTCGTGTCGATGTGCGGGGCGCACTCCGGCGCTTCATGCGGGGCCGCCGAGTGCAGCGGCTTGCCGCCCAGCGAACGCAGCAGCACGTAGAACACCGGCGTCAGGAACAGGCCGAACAAGGTCACGCCCAGCATCCCGAAGAACACGGCAACCCCCATCGCGTGGCGCATTTCCGAACCGGCGCCGGACGACAGCACCAGCGGCACCACACCCATGATGAACGCGATGGACGTCATCAAGATCGGGCGCAGACGCAGGCGGCTGGCTTCGATGGCGGCTTCCAACGGCGTGCGGCCGCTCATCTCCAGCTCTCTTGCGAATTCCACGATCAGAATCGCGTTCTTCGCCGACAAGCCCACCAGCACCATCAAGCCGATCTGCGTGAAGATGTTGTTGTCGTTGCCCGTCAGGTAGACGCCCGTCAGGGCGGCCAGGATGCTCATCGGCACGATCAGGATCACGGCCAACGGCAGGGTCAGGCTTTCGTACAACGCGGCCAGCACCAGGAACACCAGCAGCACGCTGATCGGGAATACCCACAAGCCGGCATTGCCCGCCAGAATTTGCTGATACGTCAGGTCAGTCCATTCGAACTTCACGCCACGCGGCAGCGTCTCGGCGGCGACGCGTTCGGCCGCGGCTTGCGCCTGGTCAGACGAGTAGCCGGGCGCCGGGCCGCCGTTGATGTCGGCGGCGGTGTAGCCGTTGTAGCGCACCACCATTTCGGGGCCGAACGTTTGCTTCACCGTCACCAGCGACGACAACGGCACCATGTCGCCCGCGGCGTTGCGGGTCTTCAGTTGCAGGATGTCGTCGGCGTGGGCGCGGAACGGCGCATCGGCTTGGGCGCGCACCTGGAACACGCGGCCAAAGCGGTTGAAGTCGTTCACGTACATCGAGCCCAGATAGATCTGCATGGTGTCGAACACTTCCGTCACCGGCACACCCAGCTGCTTGGCCTTCACACGGTCCAGGTCCACATCCAGCTGCGGCACGTTGATTTCGTAGCTGGAGAACGCGGGGCCGAGCTCAGGCGTTTGGCGCGCCTTTTCCAGGAAGGCCTGCTTGGCCTTGTCCAGTTCGGCGTAGCCCAGCGCGGCGCGGTCTTCCAGTTGCAGCTTGAAGCCGCCGAGCGTGCCCAAACCCATCACAGGCGGGGGCGGGAACACGGCAATGAACGACTCCGGGATGGCCGCAAACTTCTGGTTCAGCGATGCGGCAATGGCGTTGCCCGACAGTTCAGCGCCCTTGCGTTCTTCAAAGGGCTTGAGCGTCACGAACACGATGCCGGCGCTGGAGCTGTTGGTAAAGCCGTTGATCGACAGGCCGGGGAAGGCGATGGCGGATTGCACGCCGGGTTCCTTCAGGGCGATGTCGCTCATGCGGCGGATCACGGCTTCCGTGCGGTCCAGCGACGCGCCGTTGGGCAACTGCGTGAAGCCGATCAGGTACTGCTTGTCTTGCGCCGGCACAAAGCCGCCTGGCACCAGGTACGACACGCCGATGGTGGCGGCCACCAGCACCGCGTACACGCCCATCGCGCCGGCCTTGCGGCGGATCACGCCGGACACGCCCGTGCCATAGGACTCGGACGCGCGGCCAAACATGTTGTTGAACCAGTTGAAGAAGCGGCCGAAGACACGGTTCATGCCACGGGTCAGCCAGTCTTGCTTGTCGTGATGGCTTTTCAGCAGCAGGGCCGACAGCGCGGGCGACAGGGTCAGCGAGTTAAAGGCCGAGATCACCGTCGAGATGGCGATGGTCATGGCGAACTGCTTGTAGAACTGGCCGGTCAGGCCCGTCATGAACGCCAGCGGGACGAACACGGCGCACAAGGTCAGCGCAATAGCGATGATGGGGCCGCTGACTTCGCGCATGGCGCGGTAGGTGGCGTCGCGTGGACTTAAGCCCGCCGCGATATTGCGTTCGACGTTTTCCACCACCACGATGGCGTCGTCCACCACAATCCCGATGGCAAGCACCATCCCGAACAGCGACAAGGCGTTGATCGAATAGCCAAACACCAGCAGCAGCGCGAACGTGCCCACGATGGAGACCGGCACGGCCAAGAGCGGGATGATCGACGCGCGCCACGTTTGCAGGAACAGAATCACCACCAGCACGACCAGCGCGATGGCTTCCAGCAGCGTGTGCACCACGGCTTCGATACTGGAACGCACGAATTGCGTGGGGTCGTATTCGATGCGGTATTCCACGCCCGGCGGGAAGTCTTGCGCCAGCTCGGTCATGGCGGCGCGCACCTTGGACGACACGTCCAACGCGTTTGCGCCCGGCGATTGCATGATGCCCATGCCGACTGCCTGCTTGTTGTCCAGCAGCGAACGCAGGCCGTATTCCTGTGCATCCAATTCCACGCGGGCAACGTCGGACAAGTGCGTCACGGCGCCGTCGGGCGAGGTCTTCAGGATGATGTCGCGGAATTCCTCTTCGCTTTGCAGACGGCCGCGAGCGTTCACGTTCAGCTGCAACGGCACATCGCCTTGCGTGGGCGACGCGCCGATCACGCCGGCGGCCACTTGCACGTTCTGTTCGCGGATGGCGGCGACCACTTCAGACGCGGTCATGCCGCGCTGCGCCACCTTTTGCGGGTCCAGCCACACGCGCATCGAGTAGTTGCCCGAACCCCACACCGTCACTTCGCCGACGCCCGTGATGCGGGCTAGACGATCCTTGACGTTCAGGATGGCGTAGTTGCGCAGGTAGGTGATGTCGTAGCGGTCGTTCGGCGAGATCAAGTGCACGACCAGCGTCAGCGTGGGCGAGCTTTTTGCCGTGGTCACGCCCAGGCGCTGCACGTCCGGCGGCAGGCGCGGCAGCGCTTGCGACACGCGGTTCTGCACCAGCTGCTGCGCCTTGTCCGGGTCCACGCCCAGCTTGAAGTTGACCGTCAGCGTCAGGTTGCCGTCGCTGTTGGCCTGCGACTGCATGTACAGCATGTCTTCGACGCCGTTGATGGATTCTTCCAGCGGCGACGCGACGGTCTCGGCGATGACCTTGGGGTTGGCGCCCGGATACTGCGCGCGCACCACCACCGATGGCGGCACGACTTCCGGGTATTCGGAAATGGGCAGCTGGAACATGGCCAGAAGGCCGGCCAGCAGCACCAGGATGGACAGCACGCCGGCAAAAATCGGCCGGTCGATGAAGAACTTTGAGATATTCATGAACGTTCTCTGTAGACGCGCGGGCCTTACTTCAGTTGGGCCGCGGCGGTCTGGACCGGGGCGCTCTTGGCGGCGACCATGGGGACGACGGTCGGGGCGACGGCGTCGCCGGGGCGGATGCGTTGCAGGCCGTTGACGACGATGCGTTCACCGGCGGCCAGGCCGGAATCCACGACACGCAGGCCTTCCTGGTTGGCGCCCAGCTTCACTTGGCGATAGACGGCGTGGTTCTTGTCGTCCAGCACCAGCACGTAGCGCTTGTCCTGGTCGGTGCCGATGGCTTTTTCATCGATCAGCACGGCAGAACGCGGGTCGCTGCCGCCCAGGCGGACGCGGGCGTACAGGCCGGGCAAGAGCGAGCCGTCGGCGTTGTCGAACTCGGCGCGCACGCGGATCGTGCCGGACGTTGCATCCAGGCGGTTGTCCACCGACTGCACGAAGCCCGTGCGCGAGTAGCCGTCTTCGTTCGCGAGACCCAGCTCAACGGGCACCGAGCCAGCCTTGCCGTTGCGGGCGGGGTTCACGTAGCGCAGGAAGGTTTGTTCGTCTACGTCGAACGATGCGTACATCTTCGACACCGACACCAGCGTCGTCAGCGGCACCGAACCGGCGCCGGCTGCGACGACGTTGCCCACGGTGACTTCAGCGCGCGAGACGCGGCCGGCCACCGGCGCTTCGATGCGGGTGTAGCCCAGGTTCAGCTTCGCGTAGTCCAGCGCGGCTTGCGCGCCTTGCAGGTTGGCGGCGGCTTCGCGCGCGGCGTTCTGCTTTTCTTCGAAGTCGCGGCGGGCGATGGCGTTGTCCGTCAGCAGGCGCTGGCCGCGGGCCAGGTCCGTGGCGGTGTACGACGCGCGGGCTTTGGCTGCCGTCAGGGCGGCCGCGGCGCGGTCGACTTCGGCCGCGTAGGGGCGCGGGTCGATGGTGAAGAGCACGTCGCCCTTCTTGACGATGGTGCCGTCCTGGAAGTGCACTTGCGTCAGCGTGCCAGAGACCAGCGGGCGGATGTCGACGCGGTCAATCGCTTCCAGGCGGCCGGAATAGCGCTGCCAATCCACGATGGTCTTGGTGACGACTTCTGCCACTTCGACGGGCGTGGCGGCCGGGGCGCCCTGGGCCATGGCGACATTGCCGCCGGCCGGGCCGCGGGTGAGGGCGTAGCCGCCTCCGGCCGCGAGCACGGCGGCAAAGACGACGAACATAGCAATACGATTACGCGAAACCATGATGTTTCCTTGAGGGGTATAGGAGCGAAAGCGCGCTTGTTTGGGCCTGGGGCGGAGGCGGCTGCGGCGGTCCGTGGCATGGCAGTCCTTAGCGTCCGTTTGCATATGCTTATGCTGCGGTGCAACATCAAGCGGAGTTGCGAGTCCTGGTCAGAGCGCTTTGGCGAAGCGGCTCTGCGGGGACGGAAGCTGAGGGTTGACATGCCCTGTGGGGTCGCCGGGAGGCAAGGGCACTTCAAGATGGTTTGCATTCTGAGTGTTTTGTGGGGCCGGATAAACCTGTCTATTCCGGCAACACTGTTCGGCGGGAATGACTAATCAGCGCCGAAATCGGGTTATGCTCCGTTCACCCCGACTTTTTTGCCTAAAGGACACCGCCGCCATGGACCGTTTTCAGGCTATGCAGGTGTTTGTGCGCGTCGTGGACGCCAATAGCTTCACCCGGGCGGCCGACAGCCTCTCGCTTCCGCGCACCACCGTCACCACCATCATTCAGAACCTCGAACGCCTGCTGGGCGTGCGCCTGCTCAATCGCACCACGCGCCGTATCGGCCTGACGCCCGACGGCGCGGGCTATTACCAGCACTGCGTGCGCATTCTTGCCGACGTCGAGGAAACCGAGGCCTGCTTCCAGGAAGCGGCCCTGCGCTTGAAGGGCCGGCTGCGCATCGACGTGCCGACCTGCATCGGGCGCCTGATCCTGATTCCCTCATTGTGTGATTTCCACGACAAATACCCCGACGTCGAGCTGGTGCTGGGCTTGGGCGACCGCCCTGTGGATATGGTGCAAGAGGCCGTCGACTGCGTCATCCGCGGGGGTGAGCTGGAAGATTCCAGCCTGGTCGCGCGCCGAATTGGCACCCTGCAAACCGTGACCTGCGCGTCGCCCACGTATGTGGCGCGCTACGGCATGCCGCAAACCATCGAGTCGTTGCGCGACCACCACGCCGTGCATTACTTCATGAGCCGCACAGGCCGCAACTGCGCCTGGGACTTCAAGGTGGATGGCAAGCACCAGGAAGTGGACATGAAGGGCACGGTCGCCGTGAACGAGGCCGGCGCGTATCTGGATTGCGGGTTGAAGGGCTTTGGCCTGATCCAGGTGGCGCGCTATATGGCATTGCCGCATCTGCAATCGGGCGAGCTGATCGAAATCTTGCCGCAGTGGAAACCCAGTTCAACGCCGATTTCGGTGCTGTACCCGCAAAGCCGGCAGTTGTCGCCCAAGGTGCGTGCGTTTACGGACTGGGTGGCGGAATTGTTCGCCGGTTGCCCGCTGCTGAGCGGCCGCGACGAAACCGATCCGTCGGCGGCCAGCTGCGGCGTGTACCAGCGCCAGCTGGGCATGCCCAGCGCGATGACGATGGCGCAACCGCAACCCGAACCCGCCCTGATCCAGACCGCGCCCCAGCGCCGCCGCAGCCCGCGTGAAGAGGCGGCGGAGTACGCGCTGTAAGAATCACGCGTGGCGCGTGGCGGGCCTGCGCGTCCGCCACGCCGTCAAAACACGGGAAACCCCGTAGTAAATACAGGGCTTGCGTCCCTCGTATTTTATGAAACGTCTGTATAGTCCGACAGTCAAAGCCTACAACGCCCTTACTGTCGATCCGCTCTATGCAGCCTGTTCTACCCGCTTACCTGATCGCCCGTTGGCTGCTGCTGCTTGTCTTGTTGGCAGGGGTTTACTTCCTTAGCGGCTTCCTCGTTCCCGCCCTGGCGGCGCTCATTATTGGTCTGGCCAGCTGGCCCTTGTACCAGCGCCTGGTCGTGCGCTGCGGCGGCCGCACCGCGATTGCGGCGTCGTTGGCGCTGCTGATGGTCATCGTCGTACTGATCGTGCCGCTCACGCTGGCGCTGTCTTACGCCATCAAGGAAGCCAGCACCTTCTTCGCCTGGGCCATCGCGGCCAACCGCCACGGCGTGGCGGTGCCGAACTGGATCACGTCCATGCCCGCCGTGGGCGAGCGGCTGGGGCAGTACTGGGAATCCTATATTGGCCAGCCCCATGCCTTGGGCGCGCTGGTCGAAGCCGTCAGCGGTGAACATCTGGGCAACATCTACCGCATGGTGCTGGCGGCCACGGGCAATGTGTTCCAGCTGCTGCTGACCGTGCTGTTCATGCTGATCACGCTGTTCTTTGTCTATAAGGACGGCATCCGCATGGTGGCTCAGCTGGACGTGCTGGGCGAACGCATTCTGCCGGCGCGCTGGCAGCGCTTTTCGCGCGTGGTGCCGGCCACCATCAATTCCACCGTAACCGGCATGGGCCTGATCGCGCTGGGCGAAGGCTTTGTGCTGGGTGTCGCGTACTGGGTGGCGGGCGTGCCGTCGCCCGTGCTGCTGGGCGTGGTCACGGGTTTCATGGCGTTGATCCCCGGCGGCGCGCCGCTGTCGTTCACGCTGGTGTCGCTGTACCTGGTGGGCTCCGGCCATGTGGTTGCCGGTATCGCGCTGATGGTGTGGGGCAGCGTTGAACTCTTCATCGTCGACAAGACCCTGCGCCCGCGCTTGGTGGGCGGCCCTGTCAAACTGCCTTTCCTGCCGACCTTCTTCGGCCTGGTGGGTGGCGTGAAAACCATGGGGATCGTCGGCTTGTTCGTCGGCCCGGTGCTGATGGCGTTGCTGGTGGCGGTGTGGCGCGAATGGGTGCACCACGAAGTGACGGAGCGCGATGCGGCGCGCTTGCATCCACCCGTGCCGGTTCCCGTGCCTGCGCCCATAGAAAAAACACCCTCCGCCTGACGCGGCCACGCCCGGCGCGGACGATGCTTTTGGTAATCTAGCCATCCCCGCGTATACCGGCGCCTGACCGGTACGCGCCTGCCCCGCACGCAGACGCTTCGCAACCGCCGCGGGGTGTGAGGATTGAGATGTCCGGGTTACTGCCTGATGATCAGATAGCGGTCCTGCGCGAGCAGGGGTTTGTGGTGGCGCGCCAGTTCGTGCCCGCAGAACAAGTCGCCGCGCTGCGCGCGCTGGCCGAGCGCCACTTGCAAGAGCATGTGGCGCCCATTGAATACGAAGCCGACCTGCGCTACCCCGGCGCACCCGAGTCCCGCACCGCTGAAGGCGGCCTGACGGTACGCCGCCTGCTAAGCGCCTACGCCCGCGACCCGCTGTTTGCGCAATGGGCAACCGACCCGCGCATTGCCCAATGGCTGGCCCGCTACTTCGGCGAACCCGCGGTGCTGTCCACCGTTCACCACAACTGCGTGATGACCAAGCACCCCGCCTATGGCAGCCTGACGGGCTGGCACCAGGACATCCGCTACTGGTCGTTTTCAGACACGGATCTGGTGTCCTGTTGGCTGGCCATGGGGCCGGAAACCCGCAACAACGGCGGCCTGTCGTTCATTCCGGGCTCGCACGCGGCAGCCTTCACGCCTGAGCAATTCGACGACAAGAAGTTCTTTCGCGACGACGCGCCGCAAAACGCCGAGTGGATTGCCCGCGCGGTCTGCCCTGACCTTGAGGCGGGCGACGTGGTGTTCTTCCATTGCCGCACGCTGCACGCCGCGCAAGGCAACCGCAGCGACCGCGTGAAATTGTCGGTCGTGCACACGTATCACCCGCAGTCCTGCCACCCGATTCCCGATACGCGTTCGGCATCGCAACCCGGGGTGCCTTTGGCATAAAGTCATTGTTATTCGATATTAATAATTGAATTACAATTAAATTAAGCGCAATACGCGAGGCCGGGCCGGCAAATCCCGCCTCGCGTTGATTCTTGCGTGGCATCCCTAGAACTCAATAGGCTGGTCTCTGTGCGCAAAACAACTATCGACGACACGGAAAAACCGCAGGCGACGACCGGGACCCGGTCGTCGCTGTTTGTCGGTTCCACTGAAAAAGCCTTTCAGGTGCTGCACGCGTTCGACGGTTCGAAACGCCACATGACGCTGGCCGATATTGCACGCGCCTCGGGCCTGGACCGCAGCGCCACGCAACGCCTGGTCTACACGCTGGAAACGCTGGGCTATCTGCGCCGCATCCCCGACACGCGCAACTACGGCCTGACGCCGAAGGTGCTGCAATTCTCGTACAACTATGTGCGCGCGAATGAGCTGATCGACAAGGCGTCGCCGTATCTGCTGGACATCAGCCGGACGTTGGGTGAGACGACCAATCTGCAAGAACTGGACGGCCACGAGATCGTGTTCGTGGCGCGCTTTCCGGGCCACCATCTGGTGAACGTGGACATCGCGGTAGGCAGCCGCCTGCCGGCGTTCTTCACGGCATCGGGTACGGCAATTCTGTCCCGCCTGTCAGACGAACACCGCCGCGAGATCCTGGCGCAGACGCGCCTGGAAGCGATTACGCCGTACACGGAAGTGAACCCGGAGAAGCTGCTGGACCGCGTGCAACGCGTGGCGGAAAAGGGCTACGCGATCATCGTGAACGAAACGGTGCTGGGGGATATTTCGGTGGCGGCGCCGGTCACGGATCATCGCGGTTTTGCGGTGGCGGCGATCAATATTTCTGTGCCGACGACGCGGTGGACGGTGGCTAAGGTGGAAGCAGAACTGGCGCCGCATGTGCAGGTGGCAGCTACGTCGATTTCTAAGTCTAAGTTCTCGGCTTATTCGAGGTAGGGGTTTTTGGGGCGGTCGGCTTCGGGGGCGGTTGAGGGTCTTCGTGAGGCGGGCGTCGGGTTTTTGAGGGCGGTCGTTGATCTTCGTAGGTCGCCCGTCGGCGCGGTGGCCCTGACTGCGCGCGCCCACGATTGCGGTCCGGAGCCTTCGCTCCGGACTGCCCCGTTGTCATCTTCGTCACCCGCCTTCGGCGGGTTCCTTCAGATTCCCTCGGGCGCATCGAGGTTGCGCGCAGTCAGGGCCACCGCGCCGACGGGCTGCCTGCGTCTTGGTTCGTCGCGCTGCTAGGACGTGCCTTAGTCACGAGTGCTGCGGGGCCCGCCGAGTGGCGGCCGCGCGGGCGGCCTTACTCGGCATACGCATTGGTGGGCGTTTGCGCGGTAATCGCTTTCGCGAATGTGCAGAGCGGTTTTCTAATGCTCGCGCCGCAGGTTTTTTGGGGGGTAAAGGGTGGCGCGCAGCGCGCACTGTCTTGCGCATGCCAACCCGTTGCGCGCCACGCACCGGGGTTTAAGTGGCGGTCATCATGCGACGGACGATGAGGGGTGTTGTGTAGCGTGCATCGGTGCTCGCGCAGAGCGTCACTCACGTCAGCCATCCTACGAAGCACTGGCGATGTTCGCATTAATGCAGTCAGACTGCATTTCTTAAAAAGAACCAGCGCACTATTGCAATTAAAAATGCAGTCTGACTGCATTTTTAAGGGCTTCAAGTCACGAAGAAGAACTCGAACATCGCCGCCACACGCGAAGCAAACTGCGCGACGACGTACCACTACGCGTAAGCTCCAAAAGGCCGCCCGCGCGGCCGGCCTGGAGCGGGCCCCGCAAGATCTTCCACCACCAAAAATTCGTGGCGAGAACCCTACGAAAACGATTCGTCCCAGCTGACGTGAGATTGCAACTTCCAGAGCCCGTGGGGTCGGGGGCCTGGGGTGCGCGGGGCGTCGATAAGCCCGAGGGAATCTGAAGGGAAGGCCGAAGGCCTGGACGAAGATGACGACGGGGGAGTCCGGAGCGAAGGCTCCGGACCGCAATCGTTGCCCCGCGCACCCCAGGCCCCCGACCCCACGGGCGTCTTAAGAACCCAACCCCCCACCGAACAACAACCCCCACCAATCAAAACAACAACAAAAACTAAACCCCCACCCCCTCAAACTCCTTCAACAACGCCGCAACTTCCGCCCGCAAAGCCGTCTGCAAGCTGTCCGCCGGCGATACCAACGGGTCCAGCACTTCCGGTGCGTTCACGCCGATCAAATCCATCACCGACTTCATCGGCCCCGGATTCGTTTCCGCAAACGCCAGATTCATCATCGGAATCAAACGGCGATGCAATTCCATCGACTCCTTCGTGCGCCCCTCCGCCGCCAGCGTATAAACCTTGCGCCATGCAGTCGGCAGCAAACTTGCCGTCACCACGATCCCGCCACGCGCACCCGCCGCCAGATGAACCGGCAGCAGCGTGTCTTCACCGCTGAACACCGCGAACGAATCATCCACGCCCGCCACCGTGCGCAGGAAATGGTACATGTCGGTATTGCATGCCTTCATGCCGATGATGTTCGGATGCCGTGACAGCTCGTGCAGTACTTCCGGTGCAATCGCGATGCGCGTGCGGTACGGGATTTCGTAAATCATGATCGGCAGCGGCGACTCGTCCGCGTAGCGCATGAAGTAATCCCGGATGCCGGCTTGCGTTGGCGTCGTGTAGTAGGGCGTCAACACCATCAGCGCGTCAGCGCCGGTCTTCGCGAACTCACGGCCGGCTTGGATCGCGTCGTAATAGCCGGGGTCCAGCACGCCCGGAATCACCGGCACGCGGCCTTCAACGGTTTCTACCGTCAGCCGGCACATGCGCACGCGTTCTTCGCGGGACAGGGCGCCGTATTCGCCCGTGCCGCCCAACGGCACCAAGCCGTCGATGCCTTGCTTGAGCAGATAGCCGATCAGCGCTTTGGTGGCCGGCACATTGATGGTGTCGTCGGCGTTGACCGGCGTCGGAATTGCGGGAAAAACTCCGCGCAAGTGTTGGGCATTCAGCATGTTGCGTATCCTAAAAAAACAATCAAACGCGCGGAGATCAGTTGGCCAGGCTGCGCCGGCGCAGACGGTCGGCCAGCCAGATCAGCGCGGCAATGAAAATGAACAGGCACGTCGAGACCGCTGCGATCACCGGGGAAATTTGCAGCGTCACTTCGTCCCAGAATTGCTTGGGCAGCGTGGCGTTCAACCCGCCGGAGGCGAACAGCGCAATCGTCAGTTCATCGAACGACGTTGCGAAGGCGAACAGGAATGACGACATCAGCCCCGCGCTCAGAATCGGGAACGTCACAAACCGCAGCGTTGCCCACGGGCCTGCGCCCAGGCTCTGCGCCGCCAGATCCAGACGCGTGTCGTAGTTGCGTAGCACCGCCATCATGGTGATCACCACATACGGCACCGCCACCACCGTGTGCGCCAGAATCAGGCCGATGGTCGAGCCCACCAAGCCCACACGCGCAAAGAAATAGAACATGCCCACCGCGATGATCATGCGCGGCACAACAATCGGGGACAGCACAAACGCCAGCATCGCCGACTTGCCACGCATGTTCGCGCGCACCAGCAGGAAGGCGGCGGGCGTGCCGATCAGCATTGCCAGAAATCCCGTGCCCACGCCCACGATCAACGACCGCGTGATCGCCTGCATCCACACGGGCGACGTGAACATCTGCTCGTACCATTGCAGCGAAAAGCCCTTGGGCGGCCACGTCAGGCCCGAGCCGGAATCGAACGACAGCGGAATCATCAGAAACGCCGGCGCGCTCAGGAACGCCAGCACGCCCAGCACTATCCACCACAACGTGCGCGACTGGCCGGTGCCAGACACCGACCGGCGCACGCGCTTGGGCAGCAACGCAAACATCGCATCAGACACGTTCGCCAGCACCGTCAGCACCGCATCGCCCGCCCGGCGCGACAGGCTTTCCTTGCCCGATGCGCGCACGCGGGTGGACGCGCCGCCCGTCATCGTCGACAGGCCCAGCACCTTGTCGTAGATCGCAAAGACCACCAGCACCACCACCAGCAGCAACACCGACACCGCGCCGGCGAACTCCCAGTTCATGGTCTGCTGGACCTGGTCAATGATGATCTGCGTGATCATCGTTTCCTTGCGTCCGCCCAACAGCGCGGGCGTGATGAAAAAGCCGATCGCCGTCACGAACACCATGATGGCGGCCGCCGCAACGCCCGGCATCGACAGCGGGAAATAGATCTTCCAGAACGCTGTGCCTGGCCGTGCGCCCAACGTCGATGCCGCGCGCGGCAGGTTGCGGTCGATGTTCTCCATCACGGACAGCATCGTCAGCACCGCCAGCGGCATCAGCGCATGCACCATGCCCACCAGCACGCTGCCGAAGTTGTAGAGCAGGTTGGCGGGCGCATCCAGAATGCCCAGCGCTTGCAGCAGCTGATTGACGACACCGTTGCGGCCCAGCAGCACCACCCATGCAAAGGTGCGCACCAGGAAGCTCGTCCAGAACGACAGCAGCACCCAGAACAGCAGCGACGTCTTGCGCTTGGCCGACAGGCTGGATATCAGGTAGGCCACGGGGTAGCCCGCGACCACGGCGAAGAACGTCGTCCACAACGAAATCTTCAACGTGATCAGCAGCACGTTCACATAGACCGACGATTCAAACAGCCGGTGATACTGCGACAACGTGAAGCCCTGGTCGCCGACAACGCTCAGCAGCAGCAGCTGGCCCACGGGGTAGATGAGCAGCACCAGCAGCAGCACGACCAGCGGGGCCGCCATCAGGAAATGTCGGCGGCCGGCGCTCATGCGCTTGCGAGGAGTAGCAAGGGTTGTCATGCGTTTACTCCGCAATGGCCACCGCGTCGGCGGCTTGCCAGGTGACCGAGAGCGGTTGGCCGATGGCGTATTGCTCGGCTTCGCGCTGGGTCGGGTAGGCCACAACGATCGGTGCGGCGTCTGGCACGCCAGAATCCAGGTAGAGCTTCGTGAGGCTGCCCGTCACCATCACATCAAGCAGCTTGCCGGTCAGGCCGGGGCCGCTCGCCGACACGCGCAGGTTCTGCGGGCGCAACATCACCGTGACCTTCTGCCCCGCCTTGATGGGCGAGCCGTTGGACAGCGCCTGCCCCGTCACGCCCTGGTGCGCCAGCTTGACTGTCAGCGTGTCGCCATCAACTGCGGTGACCTCGCCTTGCAGCAGGTTCGATTCGCCCAGGAAGTCCGCCACGAACAGCGTGCGCGGGCGGAAGTACAGGTCGGCCGGCGTGCCCAGCTGTTCGATCGCGCCGCCGTTCATCAGGCAGATGCGGTCAGACATGGTCATGGCCTCTTCCTGGTCGTGCGTCACGTACACAATGGTGGTGCCCAGCTCGCGGTGGATGCGCTTGATCTCCAACTGCATCTGGTCGCGCAGCTTCTTGTCCAGCGCGCCCAGCGGTTCGTCCATCAGGATGATGGCGGGGCGATAGACCATGCAGCGCGCAAGCGCAATGCGCTGCTGCTGGCCGCCAGACAGCTCGCGCGGCAGGCGCGACGCCACGTGCGGCAGCCGCACCATCTCCAGCGCTTCGTGCGCACGGCGGCGCGCTTCGGCCGCCGGCACCTTGCGCATCTTCAAGGGGAACGCAATGTTCTCCTCGATGCTCATGTGCGGAAACAGCGCGTAGTTCTGGAACACCATGCCGATATCCCGTTCATACGGCGCGCCATACGTGACGTCGGCGCCGTCGATCAGCACGCGGCCCTCGTCGGGCTGCGCCAGGCCGGCGATCAGGCTCAAGAGGGTGGTCTTGCCGGAGCCGGACGGACCCAGCAGCGTCAGGAATTCGCCGCGGGCGACGTCCAGGTGCGTGGGCGCCAGCGCGACGAAATCGCCATAGCGTTTGCCCAGACCCGAGATTTGCAGATTGGAAGAAGACATGGTGTTCATTCAGGAAAGAATTACTTCAGGACCCAGCCGTTGAAGCGCTCGAGCACATCGCGCTGCTTGTCCAGCCAGTAGGCCGCGTTGATGTGCAGGCCGCTCTTGATGTTGTCGGGGTGGGTCGGGCAATTGCGCGCCACGTCGGCCTTGATGTAGTCAAAGGCGGCGGGTTGCGTCACGCCCGCGGCAAAGTATTCGACCAGCGCCGCCTGACGCTTGGGGTCGGATGCAAACTTGATGAACTCGCGGCAAGCGTCAGCGTTGGGCGTGCCTTTCAAGATGGACCAGTTGTCGCAGCCCCAGATGTTTTGATCCCACACGATCTGCACCGGTGCGCCGTTGGCAATTGCCGATTGCGCGCGCGAGACCCAGGTGGCGATCATGTCGACTTCGCCCGATCCCAGCATCTGCTCAACCTGCGCGCCCGTGTTCCACCACACGTCCACCGACGGCTTCACCTTGTCCAGGCTGGCCAGTGCGCGGTCGATGTCGCAGGGGTAGACCTTGTCGGTCGGCACGCCGTCGGCCATCAGGGCTTCTTCGATAGTGTCGAACGGATGCTTGCGCAGGCCGCGTCGGCCGGGGATGTCTTTCACGTTCCAGAAGTCGGCCCACGAGGCCGGCGCGCGGCGGCCCTTGAAGGCATCGGTGCGATACGCCAGCACGGTCGTGTAGACGTTGTTGCCCACGCCGTACGGCGACATGTATTGCTTGGGGATGGTGGCCACGACCGGGTCGGATTCCAGGCCGTGCTTTTCCAGGTACACCTTGCCGCCTTCGGTCAGCATCAGGATGGCGGGCTGGCTGATCTTGGCCATGTCCCAGGTGTAGTTGCCGGTGTCGACCATGCTGCGGATCTGCGCGGTGGGTTCGGCGTTGGCCTGCACACCCACCACCTGAATGCCGGTGGCTTCCGAGAACGGCTTGTAGAACACGGCGCCATACGCCTTGCTGTAGATGCCGCCGTCATCGCGCACCACGATGCGCTTGGACGCCGCACGCGACGGCGTCCAGATCATGGGCATGGCCAGCGCGGCGGCGCCGGCGGCAACGGTTTTCAGCGCGGTGCGGCGCGAAGCGTTATGGGGGATCGATTTCATGGAAGACTCCTGCGGGTCGGGTCAGGGACGGCGGATCAAGGGCTGCGGATCAAGTGCTACGAATCTGGGATTGCGGATCAAAGCGTGCGGATCAACCCCGGCGGCTCAAGGCAGCAAGCGGCCGGGGTTGAATAGGTTGGCGGGATCGAAGGTGGATTTCAGCGCGCGCATCATGGCCAGTTCGACGGGCGATTTGTAGTGCGCCATCTCGGCCAGTGATGTGCGGCCCACGCCGTGCTCGGCGCTGAACGTGCCGCCCAGCGCATCGGCCACATCGTTGACGGCGCGGCGGATATTGGCGGCCATCGTGTCGCGGTCGGGCAGGGCGTTCCAGGCGTCGAAGGTGAAGAACGGAATGAAGTGCACGTTGCCGTCGCCCAGATGGGCCACGATCAGCACGGGCAGGTCAGGCACCAGACGGCGCACGGCGGCGGTGGCGTCTTCGATGAAGCGCGGCACGCTGGAGACCGGGACGGCGCTGTCGGTCGTCAGGCCCACGCCCGCTTTCTTATTGCCCTCGGACACGCTATGGCGCACTTCCCACAGCGCGGCGCGCTGCGTGTCGTTGCTGGCGATGACGGCGTCGTGCAGCAAGCCGAGTTCGGAGGCTTGTTCCAGAATCTGTTGCAGCAGGTCTTGCAGTTCAGCACCGCTGCCGGTGTCAGACAATTCCACCAGCACATGCCAGGGATGTGCGCCCGCCAGCGGATTCTTGCGGCCCGGCACGTGCGCCATGACGATGTCCAGCTGGTTGCTGTCGATCATTTCAAACGCCGACAAGCGCGAACCGCAGGCGCGTTGGAACAGGCCCAGGATGTCGAGCGCGGCTTGCGGGCTGTCGGGGGCGATCCACGCCACGGCGTGGCTGGTGGGCAGCGGATGCAGCTTCAGCACGGCGGCGGTGACGATGCCCATCGTGCCTTCCGCGCCGATGAACAGATGCTTCAAGTCGAAGCCGGTATTGTTCTTGCGCAGCGCCGTCAGGCCGTTCCAGATGGCGCCATCGGGCAGCACCACTTCCAGGCCCAGGATGTTGTCGCGCGTATTGCCGTAGCGCAGCACGCCCGTGCCGCCCGCGTTGGTGGCGATGGTGCCGCCAATCTGGCACGAGCCTTCGGCGCCCAGGCTGATCGGGTACAGCCGGCCTTCGGCGGCGGCGGCTTCCTGCACCGTGGCCAGCACGCAACCCGCTTCGACTTCCATGGAGTTGTTGGCGGCGTCGACCCGGCGCACGCGGCGCATGCGCGCCAGGTTCACGATGACCGGCGGCGTGCCGTCGGCGGCAGGCACTGCGCCGCCGCACAAGCTGGTGTTGCCGCCCTGCGGCAAAACCGGTGTGGCATGCGCGTTGCACAGGCGCACGATGTCGGCCACCTGCTGCGTGTTGCCGGGCAGGGCGACGCACAGCGCCGGCCCCTTGTACCGGCCGCGCCAGTCTTCGGTGTAGCCAGCGGTATCGGCCTCGGAATGAAGGATGGCGTCCGCGCCCAGGGCCTGGGTCAACGCGTCTAGCAGAGTGGTGCCGTTGGTCATGTCTGTGGTCCCGAATGGGGCTCGGAGATCGACGGAACCCCGAGCGCATTGAGGCACAGCATACGATTACTTAAATCGCTTTTCGATTTGATTAATCGTATTTCAATTGAATCTAGGGTATGTCCTAGGGATCGCTGTTCCGGATTGCGATTCCAGAAATGATCGAAATACAATCATATCGTGCGATATGCAATTCTATGTGGACTCTGCAAATCAAGGAAGGGACATGCTTCCCAGCGTGATGGAGTACCGGCGGCAGGCGCAAAGGCGGTTGCCCCGGCTGGCATTTGATTACCTGGAAGGCGGCGCCGAAGACGGCCGTACGCTGGCGCGCAATGCGGCGGCCTACGCCGATATTGAGTTCCGCCCCGATGTGCTGGTTGACGTTACCGATTGCCAACTCGACACGACCGTGCTGGGCGCGTCGGCCGCCATGCCCGCCATTGTCGGCCCGACCGGTTTGAACGGCTTGTTCTGGCCCGACGCCGACGTGCATCTGGCGCGCGCGGCGCATCAGGCGGGGTTGCCCTTCGTGCTGTCCACCGCATCCACCTCGCTCTTGGAAGACGTGCGCGCGGCCACGGCCGGCGAGCTCTGGCTGCAACTGTATGTGCAGCGCGACCGCCGCATCGCCGAACACCTGATGGACCGCGCCTGGCAGAACGGCTACACGGTGCTGTTCCTGACCGTGGACGTGCCGGTGCACGGCAACCGCGACCACGACAAGCGAAACGGCTTCAAGCTGCCGCTGCGCCCGTCGCCTCGGCTGATGCTGGATCTGGCCGCACACCCCGGCTGGTGCTGGCGCATGCTGCGCCACGGCAGGCCGCAGTTGAAGAATCTGGCCGTCAGTTCAAATGCGCGTGAAAACATCACCGAGCAGGCCTCCGCGCTCAGCCGGCAGATGGACTTGGCGCTTAGCTGGAATGACGTCGCCTGGCTGCGCCGCCATTGGCGCGGCCGCATCGTGATCAAGGGCATTCAAGGGCTGGCCGATGCGCGCCGCGCGCAGGCGCACGGCGTGGATGGCATCGTGCTGTCCAACCACGGCGGCCGGCAGCTGGAAGGCGCACCGTGTCCGCTCGACGTGCTGCCCGACGTGGCGTCGGAATTGGGCTCGCAAATGGAAGTGCTGGTCGACGGCGGGATCAGACGCGGCAGCGACATCGCCAAGGCGGTGGCGCTGGGCGCACGCGCCGTGCTGCTGGGCCGCGCGCCGCTGTACGGCCTGGCGGGCCGAGGCCCGGCTGGCGCGCACGAGGTACTGGCGATATTGCGCACCGAATTGGAAAATACCCTGCGACTGCTTGGCCGCAACCGCATCGGCGCGTTGGACTCGGATGCCGTGCGCAAACGTTGACGCGTGGCGCAGCCCATCCCTTGTCAGGCCTTCTTTTGCGAACTTCACTCTTGCAGGCCCACCTTCTGCAAGACCACCTTTGGGAATCAAAGCAACATGCGTGAAAAGATTGTTTTCGTTGGGGGCGGCAACATGGCTTCCGCCATCATTGACGGCCTGCTCAAGCAGGGCCGCGAACTGGCCGACTTCCTGGTGATCGAACCCTACGCGCCCACGCGCGACGCGCTGCTGGCGCGCGGGCTCACGTGCCGGGAAAGCGTCGGTGCCGATATCGGCGACGCCGTGCTGTGCGTGCTGGCCACCAAGCCGCAAGTGCTGCAAGAAGCCTGCGGACAGATTCATCAACACCTGCCGGCCACCGCCACCGTGGTCAGCATTGCGGCGGGCGTGGAGCTGGCGTCGTTGTCGGCATGGCTGGGCGGCCACGCGCGTATCGTGCGCGCCATGCCGAACACGCCGGCCAAGGTGGGCTTGGGCATGACGGGCCTGTACGCCACGCCCGCCTGCTCGGCGGCCGAACGCGAACAGGTCGACGCCTTGTTTGCCGCCGTCGGCGAACGCATCTGGACGGAGTCCGAAGCCATGATCGACGCCGTGACGGCGGTGACGGGCAGCGGCCCGGGCTACGTGTTTCACTTCATGGCGGCGTTGGAAAAGGGCGCGTTGGAATTGGGCTTTGCCAAGGATGATGCGCGCCGCTTGGCCGTGTCTGTGTTCCGTGGCGCGGCAGGGCTGGCGGCCAGCGAAGACGTGCCATTGACCGAGCTGCAAGAACGCGTCACGTCCAAGGGCGGCACCACCTACGCCGCGTTGTCGCACATGCGCGAAGCAGGCGTGGCCGATGCCATCACGCAAGCGGTGCACAAAGCGGAACAGCGCGCGCGGGAATTGTCGGCGGGTTGAACCCGGCGCACGGGGGCCGCGCCTTCAGCGCCGGCGCCCCAGCCACCCCAACCCCGCCAACAGCAGCACCGACGCCGCAATCGCCGCCACGTTGAATTGCATAGCTGCGGCGAAGGCCTGCGCGTAGCGTTCGGGGGCGCTGGCGCCGGCGTGCGCCTGCAATGCGCCGCTGAACAACATGCCCGCTGCCGACACGCCCAGCGCCGCGCCCACTTGCTGCAACGTCGACACCACGCCCGCCGCCATGCCGGCGTGGCGGTCTTCGACCAGACCCATCGCCAGATTCACCAGCGGCGTGTTGACCGCGCCTTGCGCCGCGCCCAGCCACACCAGCGCAGGCACCAGCGACCAGGGCGATAGCGCCGCGCCGGCCATGCCCACATGCAGCATCAACGCGGCGGTGGCGCCGCCATACAGCAAGGCGGCGACTGCGATGGCGGCCGTGCCGAAGCGTGCCACCAGACGAGGCGCCACCATCGACCCCGCCACAAAGCCAACGCTGGCGGGCGCGAAGATCAAGCCCGCCGTCAGCGCGTCCAGCCCGAAGCCGGTCTGCACCAGCAGCGCATAGCAAAGAAACATGGCGCTGGCGGTGGAGAACACCAGCATCACCAACATGCAGCCTGCCGCAAAGCGCGGTTGGGCCAGCAAGCCCATGTCGACCAGCGGCACGCCGCCTTGCGCTTTCACCCGGCGCTGCATGCGCACGAACGCGGCAAGCAACACCACGGACGCCGCGCCGCACGCCAGCGTCCACGCCGGCCAGTGCCGCGCGGGGCCTTCGATCAACGCCAACAGCAGCAAGGCCAGCCCCGCGCCCACTTGTACCGCGCCGGGCCAATCCATCGCCGCGCTCGACGGCTCGCGGGATTCCGGAATGTGGCGCGCCAAACGGCAGGCCAGCAGGCCCAGCGGCACATTGATCAGAAAGATGGTGCGCCACGCCAGGCCGAACAGGTCGGCGTGCACGATCCACCCGCCCAACACCTGGCCCGCAATGGCGGCCAAGCCCAGCGTCATGCCCATCAGCCCGAACGCGCGCTGTCGCGCGTGGCCGTGGTAGCTGACGCGGATCAGCGCATAGACCTGCGGAAACAGCATCGCGGCGGCTGCGCCTTGCAGGATGCGCGCGGCGATCAGCGTGTTGGCGGTCGGCGCCAGTCCGCACAACGCGGACTCCATCGCGAAGCCCGCCATGCCCAGCATGAACAAGCGGCGGCGGCCATGGCGGTCGCCCAGGCGGCTGCCGGCAATCAGCAGCACGCCGTAGGCCAGCTCGTACGCAACGATGATGAAGTTGATCTGCGCGAAGCTGGCCGACAGCGTGCTCTGCATGCTGGGAATGGCGACGTTCACCACGAACAGGTCGAAGATGGTGATGAAGCCGCCCGACAGCAGCACGGCAAGGCCGAGCGGGCTGAGCGGCGCGGTGTTGGGCGCGGGGCCGGCGCAGCGGGCGGGCAGGGGGGTGGACGACATATCAGCGCCTTCAGAAACAGAATCGGCGCTATTCTGGGTGGCCTTGCAGCCTTATACAATTTAGCTGCTTATGCTATTACTGCTTGCAATAGTCCTGGCTTGCAGTAGTCCTCGCTTGCCATAGTCCCGGCTTGCCATAGTCCCGGCTTGCCATAGTCCCGGCTTGCAATAGTCCTCGCTTGCAATAGTCCCGGCTTGCCACGGCCCCTGCTCCCTGAACCTCGCCCATCGCCTCTGCCCGTAATACTTGCTTCCCGCCATCGCCCCTGCCTGTAATCGCCTGCCGCTCAAGGCCCTATCCATGACCGCATCCCCCACTCCCCAACGCCTGGACCGCACGCGCGCGGACTTGTCTGAATTCCTGCGTCTGCGCCGCGAACGTCTTAGCCCCACCGATTTGGGTTTGCCTGCTGGCGGCCGCCGCCGCACGCCGGGGTTGCGGCGCGAGGAAGTCGCCGCGCTGGCCGGCGTGGGCCTCGCTTGGTACACGTGGTTCGAACAGGGCCGCAACATCAGCGTGTCGGCCGGCTTTCTGGAGAACCTGGCGCGCGTGCTGAAGCTGGACGCCGCCGAACGCCGTCACCTGTATCTGCTGGCCCACCAGCGCCCGCCTGCCGAACCCGGCCGCACCTGGTGCACGGTGCCGCCGCAGGTGCGTCGCTTGATGGACGACCTGCCCGCGCGCCCGGCCTACATCCTGAACCTGCGTTGGGACGTCGTGGTGTGGAATGCCGCGGCAGACCGCGTGTTCAATTTTTCGGATCAACCGCCAGGCCGCCGCAATCTGCTGTGGATGCTGTTTGTCGTGCCGGCGATGCGGCAGGTCTTTGTGGATTGGCCTGCGCAGGCGCCCGCCATGCTGTCGACCTTCCGGCGCGATTTCGCCAGCGCGTCGGGCGTGCCAGACATTGCAGAACTGGTCGATGAACTGGAAGCGGTATCGCCGGATTTCAAGACATGGTGGCGCGAACACGATGTGCATGGCGCCTGCATGGGCCAGCGCAAATTGCACGTGGCATCGCTGGGCGACATCGCTTTCGAACACGCCACGCTGACCGTGGACGAGAGCCGTCATCTGCGGCTGGTGGTCTATGCGCCGGCGCCAGATGAACCCTGCGCGGAAGATTTCGCGCGCTGGGTGCAAACGCCTGCACAGGCGGGTGCGGTGACGGCGTAGCAGGCAGAGGGCGCGAAACGCCGCGCTTGACGCCGGGAATTTGGCGGGTGTATCGTAAGATCTATATCTTAAGATACATCGTAAGAGCCATCCCATGCGCCATACCGACATCCATCACCACGGCCACCGCGGCCATCACGCCCATCACGCCCACCACGCCCATCACGGCCATCACGGCCATCACGGCCATCACGGCCATCACGGCCAACACGGCCAACACGGCCAACACCATCACCACCATCACCACGGCCATCACGGTCATCATCCCCACCACGCCAGCGCGGGTGGGGATTGGTTTTCCGGTCCCCCGGACGGAGGCGGCCGGGGCGATGCCGACGGCTTCGGCGGCGACGGGCGCGGGTTCACGCGTGGCCGCCGTGTCTCTGCCGACGACCTGCAACTGATGCTGTTGGGCCTGCTGGAACAAAACCCCAGCCACGGCTATGAACTCATCAAAGCGCTGGGCACCCTTAGCAACGGCTTCTACACGCCCAGCCCCGGCATGGTCTACCCCGCGCTGACCTATCTGGAAGAGCTGGGCTACGCCACCGTCGAACCCGACGGCACGAAGAAGCGCTACCACTTGGCGGACGCCGGCCGCGCGCATCTGGACGCCCACCGCGAACGCCTGGCGCTGATGTTCAACCGCTTCAAACACATCGCCAAAAAAATGGATTGGATGCGTCAGGCCTGGAGCGGTGCGCCGCGTGACGTGGGGCCGGAAGGCGAAGACGCGCGCACTGGCTGGCTGCCGGAATTTGTGGAAGCGCGCCAAGCCATCCGCCGCGCGCTGCTCGAGCGCACCGACGCGTCCCCCGCAGAACAACGCCGCATTGCCGCCATCCTGGCGCGTGCCACCGACGAGATCAACGCCAAGCCCTGTGCTTGATTTCGTCCCCCCAAATACTGGAGTGTTAATGACTCGTAGCGACCTGAATGTGGAGCGCGTGCGCCACAACCTGAAAATGCGCGAGCTGACCGTCGTGCGTATTGAACGCATCGCCGGCCTGCTGGCACGCATCACGTTCACCGGCGAGGACTTGCAGGACTTTGTGTCCGCCTCGTTCGACGACCACGTGAAGCTGTTCTTCCCCGCCGATCCATCACAACCGCCGGCCTTGCCCACGGTAGGCCCCGATGGCGTCAAATTCCCCGAAGGCGCGCCCAAGCCGGCCGCGCGTGACTACACGCCGCGCCGCTTTGACGCCGCCGCACGCGAGCTGGACATTGAATTCGTGCTGCACGGCGACGGCCCGGCATGCACGTGGGCCGAGCAGGCCGAACCGGGCCAGAAGTTGGGCATCGGCGGCCCGCGCGGTTCCTTCGTGGTGCCCAAGGGCTTTGATTGGCATGTGCTGATCGGCGACGAAACCGCGCTGCCCGCCATCGCCCGCCGCCTGGAAGAATTGCCCGCCGCAGCGCAGGCGCTGGTGCTGATCGAAGTGCCGTCCGCCGCGAACGAAATTTCTTTGGACTCCGCCGCCAAGACCACCGTGCGCTGGCTGCATCGTGACGGCATCGCGCCGGGCTACAGCACGCTGCTGCTGGAAGCGGCGCGCGAATTGCAGTTGCCCTCGGGTGAGGGCTACGTGTGGGTCGCGGCCGAATCCGCCGTGGCCAAGGCCGTGCGCGAAATCATGGTGTCGCAGCACGGCATCGACAAGAGCCGCATCCGCGCCGCCAGCTATTGGAAGCGCGGCGCCGTGGCGGTGCATGAAGCGCACGACGATTAAGGCGCTGCGCTTGAACGTCACGCATTGAACGCCTTACGCGTCTACCGCGACGCGCCCTTCGCCAAGCGCAGCAGATTTTCCACCCTGCCGCCCGGCGTGTTCCCCCGTACCGCCAGCCCCAGCACCGCGCGGGGCCAATCCAGCGCAAAGGGGCGATACACCACGCCGTCCGGCCGCAGGTGGCGCAGGGATGCCGGCACCACCGCCACGCCCATGCCGGCGGCAACCAGGTTCACCGCCGACGACAATTGCGGCGCGCGCTGACCGATCAGCGGGTTCAATCCATGCTGCCGGCATGCCGCCATGATGTCCGCGCTAAGGCCATAGCCTGACTTGCGTGAATAGAGGATGAAGCGCTCTTGCGTCAGGTCCTTCGGCGCCAGCCGCTTGCGGCGCGCCAGCGCGTGGCCGAGCGGCAAGGCCACCACCAGCGGCTCTTCGGCCAGCTGCGTAAAGGACAACTGCTTAGAGGCCAACTGCGTAGAGGCCAACTGCGTAGAGGCCAACTGCTTAGAGGCCAACTGCGGAAAGGCCAGCCCGCCGTCCAGCGCGAACGGCGGGCGCACGAAGGCGGCATCAATCGCGCCTTCACGCAATTGCGCGATGAGCGATTCGCTATCCCCTTGCGACAGCGTCATCTCCACATCGGGATATTGCTGGCGGTACTGGCGGATCAGCTCCGTCACCACGCCATTGAACGACGCCGATTCCGTGAAGCCCAGCGTCAACTCTCCGACCTCGCCACGCGCCGCGCGTTGTGCCGTCTGCACGGCCGCTTGCGTGCGTTGCAGGATGTCTTGCGCGCAGGCCAGAAACGCGTGCCCCGCATCGTTCAACACCACGCCGCGTCCGGTGCGGTCAAACAGCGGCGTTCCCACTTCCTGCTCCAGCTGGCGTATCTGCTGGCTAAGCGGCGGCTGCGCCATGCCCAACAGTTCTGCCGCGCGCGTGAAGTGCTGCGCCTCGGCGGTCACCACGAAATAGCGCAGATGGCGCAGTTCCATATTGATACCTATTAAGTACTGATTATCAATTTTCCATATATTGGACATTCTATTTCGTCAGGACGATCATTGGCGTATCGATTTAATACGCCAAGGAATTCCCATGACCGCAACCCTTTCTCCCGGCGCCTTGCTGCGCCAGCATCTGGCCCGTGACATCGTGGTTGCGCCGGGTGCATACGACGGCCTGTCTGCCAAGCTGGTCGCCGCCGCAGGCTTCAACGCCGTCTACGCCAGCGGCGGCGCGATAGCGCGCGCGGCCGGCTACCCCGATATCGGCCTGTTGAGCTTTACCGAAGTGATGGACCGCGTGGAGAAGATTGTCGACGCCAGCGGCTTGCCGGTCGTGGCCGATGCGGACACGGGATTCGGCGGTTCCGCCAACGTCGAGCGCACCGTGCGCATCATGGAGCGCGCGGGCGTGGCGGCCTTTCACATTGAAGACCAGTCGTTTCCCAAACGCTGCGGCCATCTGGACGACAAGAGCCTGGTGGACGCCGACGAAATGTGCCGCAAGGTGCACATTGCGCGCCAGACGCTAAGCGATGCCGACACGCTTGTCATCGCGCGCACCGACGCGATTGCAGTGGAAGGGTTCGACGCCGCCATCGCACGGGCGGAGCGCTACGTGAAGGCGGGGGCTGACATGATTTTTGTGGAAGCGCCCGAAACGCTGGAGCAGATTCGCGCCATCGCCGACCGCTTGCCGGGCCTGAAGCTGATCAACATGTTCTACGGCGGCAAGACGCCGCTCGTGCCGCTGCCGGAACTTGCCGCGATGGGCTATCGGCTGGCCATCATCCCGTCGGACTTGCAGCGCGCCGCCATCCACGCCATGCAGGCGACGCTGGCCGCCATCAAGCAGACGGGCGACAGCAGCGCGCTGGCCAAGCGGCTGACGAGCTTCAAGGAACGCGAAGCCATCGTGCAGACGCAGCGCTATCTGGCGCTGGACGCGCAATAGGCGTCCAGCGCGGGGAGGAGGGGGCGCCGCCGAACCGGGGCACCCAGCCGGGTGCGCCGAGCTCGGCTTGGCGGGCCTACTTAGGGCGATGCTCGCAGCGCGCCGGCATCGTGTTCGGCCACAGTCGTTGGCCGGCGCTGCCGTACAACGTGCGCACGCCGCACACCATTTCGACGCGGGCGAGCGCTTGGCCGGCAGGGTCGATCAGTTCCGAGGCTTCCATCGTCGACACCACCGCGCGCTGATTGGCGAACGGCGTAACCGCGCTGTATTGCTGGGGAATCACGAACGCGCCTTCGCGGTTCACGTAGCCGAAGGTGTAGTCGGAAAGCGCCGGAGCCAGGCCATCGCGCATCGTGCCCAGCGCATCGAACGCGGGTCCGGTGAGCGCACCCTTGGCATCCACGGCGCGCACGGCGCGGGTCGCCAGTATCGTCACCGCGCGGCCTTCGGAATACGCCGACGCCATGCCCTCCACCTGCAGCGTCGTCTTGCCGTTCATGTCGACGTAGTCGGTCTGAATGCGCCCGCGGGTACTGACATGCCGCAGCAACGTTGATGACCCTTGCGGCCAGCGCCAGTCGCCTTCGGGCAGCGTGGCCACCGTCTTGCCTTGCGCATCAATCAAGCGAGTGGCGTTTTCGTCCGTGACCAGCGCACGGGCGGGCGACCCATGAAACACCGAGCCCACCGCCGCGCTGGGGGCAATCTGCCATTTGCCTTGCGCGTCCAGATAGCCATAGCGTGTGGCGCGGCGAATCTCCAGCCATTCGCCCAAGCGCGTGTAGGTGGCGTCTTCCAGGTCCAACGCCGCCGCGCCATCGGCCGAGAAGACCCATCGGCGCTGCTCGCTATCAACCGTGATGGAGCCATCAGGCGTCTGGCTCAATTGCAAGCGCTTCACGAACGGCGTCAGAGCGCGGCCCTGGTCGTTGAATACCGCTGCGGCACGGCCGTAATCGTCTTCCTGCCCCCCCGCCTGCATCACCTTCCACAGCTTGTCGTTGATGCGTTCGACACGTTGATGGCGGGCGGGCACCGTCCACTTGCCTTGCAGATCGATCACGCCCTCGCGGCCCTCGCCCAGCGTGGCGACGGCCTGGCCATGCTGAAACTCGCCGATGCCCCGGAACGCGGGCGCGGCCAATTCCTTGCCGGCCACAACGTCGTACAGGCCCCACGGCGCATCATCGCTGGCGGTCTTCACGTAGCGGATCACGCCGGGCGCGACGACGTGTGAATCGAACACGTCGGCGGGCAATGCGTAGACCTTGCCGTCGCGGTCGATCATGCGGTTGACGCCATCCGCATAAACCAGCGCGTAGCCCTGGTGGAACCTGCCAATGTGCTGCTGCAGCGGCAGCTTCATCGGACGGCCCTGCGCATCCAGCAGCTGCATGCCGTCGGCCGTTTCGGCCGCGTAGCGCAGCTGTTCGGGCTTGAGCGTGTCGGGCGACACCGGCTCGTCGCCGTAGTTGCTGTCGGGATCGCCATCCAGCGGGACCACGTCCGTCCACTTCGGATCGGTCACGATGCTGCCATCGGCCAGCAACAGGCTGGCGCCATTGGGTCCGCATTGGCAATGGCTTTGCCCCAGGGTGCCAAGCGGCGCGCCCGGTACGTTCAGCGGCAGCGCTTTCAGTGTCATGCTCTGCACGGCTTCGACGGCCTCGGGGTTCAGCAGCACCTGGCCGTCAGCGTCCACGATGTTGAGCAAACCGCGTTCGCGCTTCATGATCCACAGCCGGCCCTGACGCACTTCGAACGAGCCCGCCTCAGCCAGCCACGCAGGCGCCGACTCGCCGTGCAGCCAGGCGCCCTTGGGGGTGAGCAACCCCGCGCCTTCGCCCGCTTCGTTTCGGAACAGCACGAATCCGTTTTCGTCGTTGGCGGGCAATATCGATTGGCCCAACGTCACGGGTTTGGCCTGGCCCGGCACCAGCGCCATGAGCGTGTTGTTGGAGGGGTAGACGATGGTGTCCGTGAAGCGCTGCGAGGCTTGCGCTTCGTCTGGCGTCATCGTGACGATGAGCGTGCCCGCCGCATCCAGAATCGCGTAGCCCTTGCCGCGGCCCAGGTTCGCGCTCCAGAACTTGCGGCCCACGGCGTTCAGATCTTCATAGTGCTGGTCTTCGCCGATCAGCTTGCCATCTGCGCCCAGCAGCATCACGCCGTCACGCCCATAAGCCACGGCCAGCATGCCGTCGCGCGGGTTCGAGACATCTTGGAATACGGGTTCGATCAGCCAGTTCCAATCGCGGTCCAACACGCCGTACTGGTGCTCGTCATTCATGGCGATGTACAAGCCATCGCCATAGGCCTGCGTAACGGTGATGCCGGGTTTTGCAAAGCGGCGTTCGCCGGTGGGCGAGCGGTATTCCTGCTTGTATTGCACCGAGGCCTGCGCGGGCACCCCGTCGTTCAGGTCCAGGTTTTGGATACCGGCATCCAAGGGATCGCCCACGGATTCGCCGTTGCGGTTGATCAATTGCTGACGTCCGTCGACCGTCACCACGGCCAGGCCGATCTCGGCAAAGTCGCCCACGCTGTCGTAGCGCGGCGGCACCGCCATGCGTCCGTTCACATTGATGAAGCCCCACTTGCCTTGCCATTGCACGGCGGCCAGGCCGTGGCGAAAGTCGCGCACGTCTTCGAAGATGGGGCGAATCGCCAGCCGGCCATTCTGGTCCAGAAAGCCCCAGGCATGGCGGCGCAAGGATTGGTTCGCGGGTACGCGGCTGATGGGTTCCAGCGCGGACGGCAACAGCACGGCGGCGCGTCCATCGGCCAGATCGCGGATGCAACCGTTGGCGTAGGGGCTATGCGCGGCGATGTCGTCGGCAGCGGCCACGTTGCGGAAGGTGGCTTCGTCCACGCAGTACACATGGCCGGTTTGGGCGTGTGCGGACAACGAGGCGCCCAAGGCGGCCAGCGCGCAGGCAAGGCGGGTAGTGCGAATCACGCGTGACGTCATGGTTATTCTGCTTTGGCGGTGTCTAGGGCGGGGGGATCAATGCGCGTCGCGTCAGAGCAGGTCAGCGCTTCGCGCGGCCAGCTCTGGTTTTCCTCTGCGTCAAAGATCACGATCTGGTCGCACAGCACGCCGAATGTGGTGGTGGTCTTGCCTTGGGTATTGATGAACTCGACCAGGTAGTCGTGCATCACCATGGCGCGGCCGTCATGGAAGTCATCCGCCCACTTGAAGGCGGGCGCGATGGCGTAGCGGCCGCTCAGGTCGATGTAGCCGTAAAGTTTGCCGGTGCGGTCCACGCGGCGCGCTTTCGCCAAGCCGTTCTTCAACGGACCCAGCTCGGTAAAGTGCGCGCCCACCACGCGTTTGCCCGCCGCGTTCAGGAAGCCGTACTTGCCATAGTTTTCGCTGTACGGCACGACGCCTTCGCTGGCCTTGCGGTATTCCACCGGATACTTGCCCGACAGACGCGCCACTTCGCGGCCTTGCAGGTCGGTCATCACCGCCGTGGACGAGCTGTCGTCGGTGAACAAAATGCGTTGCATGGATGCCAGCGGGAAACCATCGCCGCGTGCTTCCTGCACGGTCTTGCCGCTTTGGTCGATGACGCGGTAGCCCGATCCCAAATTCACGCGCGCCAGGCCTTCCGGCTGCGCGAAGAAGGGGTTGAACTCGCCATACAAGGCGGGCACCTTCATGTTGCCGCGCGCATCAATCGCGCCTTCGCGTTCGTCTTGCCGCACGATGAGCCAGTCGCCATGCTGCTCTTTGCTTTCCGGCTGGCCGTCTGAGATGCGCGTAGCCTTGCCTTGCGCGTCAAACAGCACGGCGCTGCCGTCGGCCAGTGCCCCGATGTAGCGCCCGTCTTGAAGCTTGTCCGGTTTGCCGTAGATGGTGTCGCTGCTTTTGCCCGTGCGCAAGTTGACCATCTTGTAGGGGCTGTCGCTATAGCGGCCCCCCTTGCCCTTGCCTTCGGGGTCCTTGACCAGCATGAAGCCGTTGCCCAGGTAGTCCATGTCGTAGGCGCTGTCATGCGTGGCGGGGATGACCCATTGACCGTCGCGGTTGACGGCGCCCCAGTGGCCCTTGTGCTGCACGCGGACCCAGTCGTCTTCGAAGTCTTCAATGCTCTCGAATTCCGGCTTCAGCGCCGGCGCGCCACGGCGGATGTTCCACAGGCCATAGCGGCGTTCACGGTTTTCATTCGGCGATTGGTAGAACAGCAGGTCGCCGTCCAGTTTGGAAGCACCGGTATCCACGTTGTCCGGCAGACGCATGGGCTTGCCGTGTGCGTCGATCAGCAGGGCGTCGCGTTGCTGCATGTCGCGCGTGCGCGCCCAGGTGTAAGCGCCGTTGAAGGGGCGGATCTGGTCGTACTCGGGCTTCACGGCCCAAGCGCCTTGGGCGTCGATGGCGCCGAGCTTGCTCTTCTTGGCCTGCACCACAAGCGGCATCGTCACGTCATAGGTGTCGATGTTTTCCCATTCCGGGTTCGAGACGATCTTGCCGTCGGCCGTCAGAATGGCCAGCGGCTGGGCGGAGTCATGGGGCCGCAACAGCGCCAGCGGCAGGCCGGGAATGCGGGTGCTGTTGTCATTGCCGCGCAGCGCCCTTCGGCTGGGCGAGAACGCGCTGAGTTCGTAGGCGCGCAATTGTGCGGCCGTGTTGGTGTCGAGCAGGGCGCGGCCGTCACGGTTGTAAATCTGGACCAGCACGCCTTCGCCCGTCGCGTCGGCTGAGGCGGCGGCGTAAGCAGCGGCATCAGCGGCGGCTTCAGCGGCCGGTTGCGCAACGTCGCTGATGGCGGCAACGTCGGCCACTTCGGTGTCCGCGGCGGAGCCATCGGCGTTGGGAACCGCATCGGTGGCGGGTGTGACCGCGTCGGTCGTGTAAGTGGCCGCAGCGTCTGCCACGGCGGCCGACGGGTGGGCTTCTTCGGCAATGTCGACGGCGCCATCCGATGCTTCGACTGCAACGGGGGCATCGGACGCGGCTTTCACTGCATCGCTCAAGCCTTCCGTGGTGGCATGCGTGCCGCTCTGCATGGCGGCATCTGCCGCATCCATGGCGTCGCCCGCGGCATCCATCGCTTGATTCAGCGCCGGCGGTACCGACGACGCAGGCACGCCGTAAACCCAGGCCTGCCCTTGCTCAATGTCGACGCGCCCTTCGCGCACCGCCAGCTTTTGCACGGTGCCGTTGGGGCTGATCAGCAGCGTCATTGACGCATCCGCCAGGTACCGCCACCCTTCGCGTTGCTGCACGCCCAGGTGAGTCATCGAGAACGTGTGCACGGGCTTGAGCTTGCTGTCCAGCAACGTCGTCTTGCCATCATCGGCCACGACCAGCCACAGGCCTGGCGCGGCCCACTGCACGCGGTCGTAAGTGGGTTGTGCAAGCGCTTCCCCGCGCGGGTTCACGAACAGCCATTTCTCGTCGCGGCGCACCGCCACGATATTGCCGTCGCGCATCGGCGCTTCACGCGAGCGCAGCACGTCTGGTGCAACCGCCCATTGGCCATGCGCGTCCAACAGACCCCACCAACCGGAGTAGCGCGATCCGCGCACTTGCGCGGGCAGAAAGCCCGCTGTGGGCGCGGCCAACATCATCACGCCGTCGGGCAGGTTCGCGGCGGTGCCGGTGGCGGTGTTGATCAGGCGCGGCGGCGTCGGCACTTCCATCGATGCCAGCTTCTGCCCGGGCATGAAGCCCCAGGTACGGGTACCCAAGGGGAAGGTCTTCACCACCTTGCCCTGCCGGTCGATCAGCACATCGTGTTCGTTGTCTTCGGCCAGCGCCGTGCCTTCGGCGTTAAAGCCGGTGGCGTTGGCGAACCTCGGCTTGATGACCCATTGCCCCTTGGTGTCGATATAGCCCCACAGGCCGCCTTGGCGGACGGCGGCCAAGCCGTTCTGAAACGGCGTCGCTTCCGCGTAGGCGGGCGCGATGGCCATGCGGCCTTGCTTGTCGATGTATCCCCACGCGCCCGCGTTGTCGCTGCGCGATCCGGTCAGCACCGCCGCCAGGCCTTCGCTGAAGGCTTGATGGCAAGACGTGTCTGCGCCCTGGCCGTAGTAGCTGGTGGTGCATTGATCCAACCAGGAATCCGCGTGCGCCGCACCGGGCAGGGCGGGCAGCGCCAGCATCAAGGCCAGCGTCAGGGGCTTCAAAGCGGTCCTCATTGCGTGCGGGCGCGGGCGCGAGCCGCGGGAAAAGAGGAACCAAGCCGAACGTGCCACATGGTCGGGTGCCTGCATCAGAAAATGGGGAAGGCAGCACTGTAACTAGCAGTAGCAGACAATGAAACGGGAAATGTAACGATAGAAAACCAAGCGTTAATGGGGCCACGATTTGGGGCCACAATTTGGGGCTCCGATTTGCAGCCCCGATTTGCAGCCCCGATTTGGGACACGATTAGGAGTTCCGATTTGGGGACACGATTTGAGGACACGACTCTCCGCCCGGATCACATTCTTGCCAGGCATGTAGCGGACAAAAAATAATCAGTTGAAGCGCACGCCCGGCGCCTCTGTAATACAGGCGTGTTGCTGCCTTGATTGAAGCGCTGCGCCTGTCCGGAGGGTTCACCATGTCGTCCCCGTCTTCCCCTGATGTTTCGCGGTTGTGGTTGCTGGTGTTGGCCGGTGGCGTCGTCATGGGCCTGGCGCTGGGAGTGCGCCATGTGCAGGGCTTGTTCCTGCTGCCCGTGTCGATGGACCGGGGCTGGAGCCGCGAGACATTCGCCATGGCGATGGCCGTGCAGAACCTCACGTGGGGCATCGTGCAACCCTTCACCGGCATGATTGCCGACCGCTACGGATCGGCCAAAGTCATCGCGGGCGGTCTGGTGTTCTACGCGCTGGGGCTCGCGGGCATGGCGCACGCCGCCACGCCTGCGGCATTCATGCTGACGGCGGGCGTGTGCATCGGCATCGCGCTGTCGGGCACAGCATTCGCCGCCATCTACGGCGCGTTGAGCCGGCTGGTGCCGCCCGAACGCCGGGGCTGGGCGCTGGGAGTCGCGGGCGCGGTCGGCGGATTGGGCCAATTCATCATGGTGCCTGCGGCGCAATGGTTGATTGGTGGGTGGGGCTGGGTCAGCGCTCTACTGGTGTTTGCCGTGCTGCTGGCCATCGTGCTGCCCTTGGCGCGTCCCCTGCGCGAACCCGTCACGCCCACGCTGGACCCGTCCGCACCAGACGCCAGCCTGTCGATGCGCGCCGCCATTGGCGAAGCGTTTCGGCAGCCGGGCTTCTGGCTTCTGAACCTGGGCTTTCTGGCTTGCGGTTTCCAGTTGGCGTTCATCGGCACGCATCTGCCCGCGTATCTGATGGACAAGGGCCTGCGCGCGTCAGACGCCGTGGCCGCGCTGGCCATCATCGCGCTAACGAACGTCATGGGCACCTATGCCTGCGGCGTCCTGGGCGCGCGCCATCGCCGCAAATACCTGCTGGCCGGCATCTACCTGCTGCGCACCGCGGCCATCGCGCTGTTCCTGCTGCTGCCGCTATCCACATGGACCGTCTACGCGTTCGCCGCCATCATGGGCTTTGTCTGGCTGGGCACCGTACCGCTGACCAACGGACTGATCGCGCAGGTGTTCGGCGTGCGTTACCTGACCACGCTGTTCGGCTTCGTCTTCTTCGGCCATCAGCTGGGATCATTCCTGGGCGTGTGGCTGGGCGGCGTGGTGTTCGAAGCCACGCATTCCTATGACTTGATCTGGCTGGGCGCGATGGCGCTCGGCATCTTGTCCGCCATGTTGCATTGGCCCATCGACGACCGCGAGATCACGCGCGTCCGCCCCGTGCGGGTGGGGGGCTGAGGCCGCTACGCCGCCCGATGCTGCGTCCCGGCGCCCATCGTGATGTGCAGCATGCGACAGGGCTCCATCACCTTCACCGTATGCCACACGCCCTTCGGAATCACATACCCGTCGCCGGCCAGGATCTTCACCACCTGATTGCCCGTTGGCCATTCCAGATGCAGCTCGGCGGCGCCCGCCATCAAGCGCACAATCTCGTCCGCTTCCGGATGCATCTCCCATTGCGGCCAATCGGACGCGAACGTGTATTCCGACACCAGCCAGCCACGGCCAAACTTGTCGAGCTCGTCAGGCGACTGCGACCAGAACGCATCGCCGCCATTCACCGTTGACGCGGCGCCGGAAGCGTCCAGCAAGACATAGTGCGAAGACAGATCAAGAGCCATGGTGCGCATCCTTAGGGAAGGGGGGGCGTGCGGTCATTCGTCTAGGCAAGAGCCAGATATGACCCCTTCGGGCCAGATTTGACCCGATCGGGCCAATTTTGACCCGCTACAAGCCATTGATTCAATAGCGATATTTTTTAATCGGGTCAGAAGTGGCCCGGTTTGTAGCGAAAAGCGAGGGTTTCGCGGGGATGCGGATCAGAGCATTCCGTCGTAAGCGTCTTAGTTACGCGGCAAGCCATTGATTCCATGGGGGTTATTGATACGGCGACGCGCTTGGCATGGATGTTGCATGAGTGCGGGTAGCGCTTCCTTCAGGAAGCATCCCGGCCGCCACGGCCGGCACTACGACGACGGAGCCCGTCATGCTTACCCCCGCTACGTTCTGCATTGTCAGCAAGCGCCCTGGCGTTCGAGTTGTCACATGACGCTCAGCCAACAGCTCATCGACATCGTCGAAGAAACCATGCCGCTGCCGCCCGGCAGCTGCAACGCCTGTGAACGCAACGGCGTGCCGATCCTGCTGCTGCGTCCGGCGGTGGTAGTTGAAAACTCGTTCTTACGCGCCCGCCGTGCGCTGTCGCATCCCGGTCTGCAAGAATCGCTGCGCATCATGCGCAAGGGCTATGTGTATGTGCTGCTGGATCGCAGGGTCTGGCACGCCTATCAAGTGACTGATGCGGGCCATATGCGGCACTTCAATCCTTATGAAATGCCGCGCGCCGAGCCTGCGCCATTGGCCGAGCGCTGCGTCCAGGCCGCGCACAATCTTCCTGCGTCATTCATCGGTATCGACATTGATAAACACAAGGTCGCCTGGATCGCGTATTCGCAAGACCCTTGGCCGACGTCAGTGCTGGACGCGTACAAGTCGGGCAAGGGCTTGAATGCCGATTACCCCCAGCGGTTTGTCATCGTAGATTTGCCGAAGCTGCGGGAAGACCCCACGGCCGGCGGCACCGCGCTGGGCTTGGAACATACGCATCTGTTGCACGAACACGTAGCGGAATATGCCAGCGGCGTCGACGACTTTGGCAGCGTTCACGGCTGGTCATCACGTTCGGCGCAAGCGGCAGGCATGCGCAATTACCTGACGTTGATGGAGCGGCAACACCGCTTGCCGCAAGGCGTGAGCGGGCTGATCCTGCCTGATCCTGTCGGCATGGCCGAAGAGCTCAACAACGTCCGCTTGGCGGCCTACACGCAGAAACGATTGTGGTCTGAAGAACCGGAACGCCGCTACGCGTATCTGACCTCGCAATGCCTGCTGGCGATTCAGCAACTGTACGCCGTTCAGGCCGATGCCGAGACCCTGGATAGCCCCACGCCCTTGCTCGACATCATGCCCAGCGAGTCCGGCACGCCGCCCGTGTTCTGGGACCCGGCGCGCGAACGGCAAGAACGTGTGCAAGACAAGATCACCGGTCGCGTTGAACGATTAAAGGAACGCTATTGGGAAACGAATCCGCCCACCGAACCGCGCCGCCACGGCCGGGCAAGTTTTCAGGCGCGGTACGACCGGGACATCAAGCGGTTTGAAAACGACATCGATGCG
>PJUI01000056.1_pt1 | contig 211991 bp, 187 predicted proteins | sample 1512201 | NCBI WGS metagenome assembly PJUI01 (sample SAMN08177670, study PRJNA422409) | Feces metagenome, whole genome shotgun sequencing project. | isolation source: Chicken feces (2) enriched on wood chips | host: Gallus gallus | place: USA: Madison | collected 2015-01-15
AGCTGTGCAAGCAGAGCCACTTCAAGAAAGTGGCGGACTCAGCAGGATTCGAACCTGCGACCGCTCGGTTCGTAGCCGAGTACTCTATCCAGCTGAGCTATGAGTCCGCGATTGGTAGTTTTAGACCAGTTACCACTGGTTGATTGAAGCAGCCTTGCAAACAAAGCCACTTCAAAAGTGGCGGACTCAGCAGGATTCGAACCTGCGACCGCTCGGTTCGTAGCCGAGTACTCTATCCAGCTGAGCTATGAGTCCGTGTCTTGCCGCGCATTATAGGTCGCTGAAACATTTTTGCAAGAACGTTTTCGTTTAAAAACAACTACTTAGCGTTCTTACCGTTTACAGCGCCCTACGCAAATAATGGCGGTGAAGGGGGGATTCGAACCCCCGATACCCTTATGAGGTATACTCCCTTAGCAGGGGAGCGCCTTCGGCCACTCGGCCACCTCACCGCAACACGAGGCGAATATTAAACAGGATCTTCCTCGCTTGCAACCCTTTTTTTTAAAAAAACTTCAAAAGAATTAAAGGCTTGGCTCCTCGTCCTTCTCTTTCTTGATCCGCAGGTAGATTTCCTCGCGGTGAACAGCCACTTCTTTCGGGGCGCTGACGCCAATACGCACCTGGTTGCCTTTGACGCCAAGCACCGTCACGGTGATCTCGCCGTCTCCAATGATCAGGCTCTCGGCGCACCGACGAGTCAGAATCAACATAGCTTTCTCCTTACGCAAAACATTCAGGGGTAACAGTCTTTGGTATCAGGGCCTGGTCGTGGACGACGACCAGGCCCCGGTTACCCGCCACACAGGGCAGGACAGGCCATGCGTGGCGAGCAGAAACGCGAAGGGCGCGGCAAGCCGCGCCCTTCCTGGCAGCGCCTTACTCGCCCTGTCGTACAGGTGCGTCGAGCTCGAACGCGGTGTGCAGCGCGCGCACGGCCAGCTCCAGGTACTTCTCTTCGATCACGACCGAAACCTTGATCTCGGAGGTGGAGATCATCTGGATGTTGATGCTCTCCTTGGCCAGGGCTTCGAACATGCGGCTGGCAACACCGGCGTGCGAACGCATGCCGACGCCAACGATCGAGACCTTGGCGATCTTGGTGTCGCCGATCACTTCACGGGCACCGATTTCGCGGGCAGTGTTTTCCAGCACGTTTTTCGCGCTCTCGTACTCGTTGCGGTGTACGGTGAAGGTGAAGTCGGTGGTGTTATCGTGGGCAACGTTCTGCACGATCATGTCGACTTCGATGTTCGAAGCGCTGATCGGGCCGAGGATCTTGAAGGCCACGCCCGGGGTGTCCGGCACGCCGCGAATGGTCAGCTTGGCTTCATCACGGTTGAAGGCGATACCGGAAATGATCGGCTGTTCCATGGATTCCTCTTCATCAATGGTAATGAGGGTACCCGGACCCTCCTTGAAGCTGTGCAGCACGCGCAGCGGAACGTTGTACTTGCCGGCGAACTCCACCGAACGGATCTGCAGCACCTTGGAACCGAGGCTGGCCATTTCCAGCATCTCTTCGAAGGTGATCTTCTCCAGACGACGGGCCTGTGGCACAACGCGCGGGTCGGTGGTGTAGACGCCATCGACGTCGGTGTAGATCTGGCACTCGTCAGCCTTCAGCGCCGCCGCCAGGGCCACGCCCGTGGTGTCGGAGCCGCCACGGCCCAGGGTGGTGATACTGCCGTGCTCGTCGACGCCCTGGAAGCCTGCTACCACGACCACGCGGCCTTCCTTCAGGTCGGCACGAATCTTCTGGTCGTCGATCTGCAGGATGCGCGCCTTGTTGTGCGAGCTGTCGGTGAGGATGCGCACCTGGTTGCCGGTGTAGGACACCGCTGGCACACCACGCTTGATCAAGGCCATGGTCAGCAGGGCAATGGTGACCTGCTCACCGGTCGACACGATCACGTCCAGTTCACGCGGAACCGGCTGATCGGTGATCTGCTTGGCCAGGTCGATCAGGCGATTGGTTTCACCGCTCATGGCCGACAGCACTACCACCAGGTCGTCGCCCGCTTCACGGTGTTTCTTGACCTTTTCGGCTACCTGCTCGATCCGCTCGATGGAACCGACAGAGGTGCCGCCAAATTTCTGTACGATCAACGCCATTTCAATGGTGCCTCAGCCCATACAGGGCCCCAAAAAACAATCCAACATGAAGAGGCCGGCGACTAGACCGCCGGCCCCTTCATCTCAAAGTCCCTGCTCTGCGAATGGCACGGCCAGCGCCAGGGCCTGGTCCAGTGCAGCGACGTCGACGCCACCACCCTGGGCCATGTCCGGACGGCCACCGCCCTTGCCACCCACCGCCGCAGCGGCTTGTTTCATCAGATCGCCAGCCTTGAGTTGGCTGGAGAGGTCTTTGGTCACGCCGGCCACCAGCACGACCTTGCCCTCATGCTCGCTGCCCAGCAGGATCACTGCGTGGCCGAGCTTGTTCTTCAACTGATCGACCAGGGCCAGCAAGGCCTTGCCATCCTGCCCATCCAGGCGGGCGGCGAGGACCTTGGCACCCTTGACCTCAACAGCCGCGTTGGAGAGATCGTCCCCGGCGGCGCTGGCGGCTTTGGCCTGCAGCTGTTCCAGCTGCTTCTCCAGCTGACGGTTGCGCTCCAGCACAGCCGACAGCTTGTCGATCAGGTTGTCGCGGTTACCTTTGACCAGTTGCGCGGCTTCCTTGACCTGCTCTTCGGCAGCGTTCAGGTAGGCCAACGCAGCGGCGCCGGTAACTGCTTCGATACGGCGTACGCCAGAGGCCACGCCGCCTTCGCTGATGATCTTGAACAGGCTGATGTCACCGGTGCGCTTGGCGTGGATACCGCCGCACAGCTCTACCGAGAAATCGCCACCCATGCTCAGCACACGCACGGTGTCGCCGTACTTCTCGCCGAACAGCGCCATGGCACCTTTGGCCTTGGCGGTTTCGATGTCGGTCAGTTCGGTTGTCACCGGGGTGTTTTTTCGCACTTCGCGGTTGACGATGTCTTCCAGGGCCTTGATCTGCTCCGGCTTCAGCGCCTCGAAGTGGCTGAAGTCGAAACGCAGGCGCTGGCTGTCAACCAGCGAGCCCTTCTGCTGTACGTGTTCGCCCAGCACTTGGCGCAGCGCTTCGTGCAGCAGGTGGGTGGCGGAGTGGTTCAGCGAAGTAGCGTGCTGCACGTCGGCATCGACCTTGGCCTCGACCGGCGAACCGATTACCAGCGCACCGCTGGCGACCACGCCGTGGTGCAGGAAGGCACCGCCAGTCTTGGTGGTGTCGCGCACGTCGAAGCGCGCAGCGCCGGCCTGCAGGAAGCCGGTGTCACCCACCTGGCCACCGGATTCGGCGTAGAACGGCGTGCGGTCGAGCACGACCACGCCCTGCTCGCCTTCACCCAGCTGGTCGACGGCCTGGCCGTCCTTGTACAGGGCGATGATCTTGCCCTGGCCTTCGGTGGCGTCGTAGCCGAGGAATTCAGTGGCGCTGTCGACCTTGACCACGCTGTTGTAGTCCATGCCGAAGGCGCTGGCGGAACGCGCGCGCTCACGCTGGGCGTCCATCTCGCGCTCGAAGCCGGCTTCGTCGATAGTCAGCTCGCGCTCACGGGCGATGTCGGCAGTCAGGTCCATCGGGAAGCCGTAGGTGTCATACAGCTTGAACACCACGTCGCCCGGTACCACGTCGCCTTTCAGCTGGGCCAGGTCCTGCTCGAGGATGCGCAGGCCTTGCTCCAGGGTCTTGGCGAACTGCTCTTCTTCAGCCTTCAGCACGCGCTCGATGTGCGCTTGCTGGCTCTTCAGCTCAGGGAAGGCTTCGCCCATTTCGGCGGCCAGTGCGGCAACGATCTGGTAGAAGAAGCTGCCCTTGGCGCCCAGCTTGTTGCCGTGGCGGCAGGCACGACGAATGATGCGGCGCAGCACGTAGCCACGGCCTTCGTTGGACGGCAGCACACCGTCGGCGATCAGGAAGCCGCACGAGCGAATATGGTCGGCGACCACTTTCAGCGACGCCTGTCCGTCATTGCTGCAACCGATGGCCTTGGCCGCAGCCGACAGCAGGTTCTGGAACAGGTCGATCTCGTAGTTCGAGTGCACGTGCTGCAGCACGGCGCTGACGCGCTCCAGGCCCATGCCGGTGTCTACCGACGGCGCTGGTAGCGGGTGCAGCACGCCGTCGGCGGTGCGGTTGAACTGCATGAAGACGTTGTTCCAGATCTCGATGTAGCGGTCGCCGTCTTCTTCTGGCGAGCCGGGTGGGCCGCCCCAGATGTCCGCGCCGTGGTCGTAGAAGATCTCGGTGCACGGGCCGCACGGGCCGGTGTCACCCATGGTCCAGAAGTTGTCGGAGGCGTATGGGGCGCCTTTGTTGTCGCCGATGCGTACCATGCGCTCGGCCGGCACGCCGACTTCCTTGGTCCAGATGTCGTAGGCTTCGTCGTCAGTGGCGTAGACGGTGACCCAAAGCTTTTCCTTGGGCAGGTTCAGCCATTGCTCCGACGTCAGGAAGGTCCAGGCGAAGGTGATCGCGTCGCGCTTGAAATAGTCGCCGAAGCTGAAGTTGCCCAGCATTTCGAAGAACGTATGGTGACGCGCGGTGTAACCGACGTTTTCCAGGTCGTTGTGCTTACCACCGGCGCGCACGCACTTCTGGCTGCTGACAGCACGCGTGTAGGCACGCTTCTCCGCACCGAGGAAGCAGTCCTTGAACTGGTTCATGCCGGCGTTGGTGAACAGCAGGGTTGGGTCGTTGTTCGGGATCAGCGAACTGGAGGCGACTCGGGTGTGTCCCTGCTCTTCGAAGAAGCGAAGGAAGGCTTCACGGATTTCTGCGCTTTTCATAGGTTCTTCCACGGAAACGGCGGCCCTGTTGGGCAAACGCGTCGACGAAACGACGGCAAAGGGCCGCATTATATCGGTCCTGCAATCTCGATGCAGTGTGTTTATACGATAGAAACCATCGTTTGGACGGTTTTTCGGGCTATGCAAACGAAAATGACATGACCGGATGCTAAATCCTGTCTTTCGCCACTGGCAAGCCAATTACCGCTGATGGGGAGGGAAAATGGAACAGGCGGTGAATTAAAAGGTTTTCATCATGAATGGGATCCGAAACCGCGAAGCAGGCGACCTGGTCTCAGACCAGCCGCTGCCCCGAATCCGGCACGATCAGGATGCCCGCCCGCAAGCCGTTCCTGACCTTGGGGTTGGGGAAGATGATACGCGCCCCATCCTCCTCGACCACCCAGCGCGTCTCGGCCAGGTCTTCGGCCAGCAGGTAACCCTTGCTCAGCTCCGAGAAGTTCTCGATGTCCGCCGGCAGGTGCAGGTGGAAGCTGTCGCTGTGCTTGATGATCTCGCGAGAAACACTGAACAGCTGCAGGCCATCGAGCGAGCCTTCGCCCTCTGGCTCGGTGCCTTCGATGATCTGGATCAGGCGCTGCTCCAGCCGGTCGAGGTTGACCTGCTCGTTCTGGCCAAACGGGCGGGCCTTGCCCAGCTCCAGGGTGAACGCTTCGGCATCCAGTTGTTCGTAGGTAAAGGCACTGAAGGTGATGGAGGATTTGCTCTGCAGCAGCACCGCCTCCATGCCGGCTGCCGCCAGGCGCGCCAGTTCGCGACGGGAATGCTTGCGCCCCTCTTTATAGGGGTACAAGGCGAATTGCTCGATCTTCGAACCGCGGATGGCGGTATGCAGGTCGTAATGCAGGCGGCTACGCCCCTGCTTGCTGAAAAACACCCGGGCGAACTGTTCCAGCTCGGCGGCACGCAAGGCCTCGAAACCACTGGAAAGCTCATGGCGGCCATTGAACAGCCGGTTGATGTCCTGCTCGATGAAGCGCTCGCCCTTGCGGATCGCCGCTGGGTTGCCGAACAGGAACAGCAGCCGTGCCTTGGGTTTGATCTTGCCGTTGGCCACGCCGTGCAGCAGCCGTTCGAGCAATTCGATCGGCGCCGTTTCGTTGCCATGGATGCCCGCAGACAACAGCAAGTCCAGCCCGCAATCATCGCTTTCGGCCGGGCGCACTTCCAGCGCGCCCTCCCCCAGCCAGCGCAAACGCGCGCCCTTGGGTGTCACTTGGGTCTTCTCGGCCGGTTCGTGATCGGTGAGGGTCAGCTCAAGCAATTTGCCAAGGGCGAGCATAGGGGCTTCCTTAGTGGTGGTGGCCGCAGTCGGGGCCATGGACGTGATCGTCGTCTTCGCCAACCTCGGCCGGCTCCATTTCCAGCTGCAGGCTGACCAGGTTGGTGGCCATCGGGCGCAGCAGCAGGTTGGCGTATTCGGTGTCGTCTTCGTCGACATCTACACCGATCAGCAGCTGGCCACGGCCGTCCTGCTGAATCCACACTTCCTTGCCTTGCCAGACCACGGCAAAGCGGGTGCAGGAGGTTTCCAGCTGGGTGCCGTCTTCATCTTCGAGGATCAGGCGCAGGGCGTCGGTCATTGCAAAGTCTCTCTTCAAGGTTGGCGTTGGAACGGGTATACCGAGCCCAACTTCAGGATCTGGGTCAATTCGTCCAGTGCCGTACGGCATTCCACCAGCAGTTGCGGGTCGGCCAGGTCCGCTTCGCCCAGGCGATCGCGGTAATGCTTGTCGACCCACTGCACCAGGGTGTCGTACAGCGGGGCGGTCATGATAACGCCTTGGTTGACCGCCGCCAGTTCCGATTCCTTCAACGCCACGCGCAAACGCAGGCAAGCCGGGCCGCCGCCGTTCTGCATGCTTTGCTTGAGGTCGAATACCTTGACCTCCTTCACCGGGCCACCCTGGCTGGTCAGCTGGCCCAGGTAGGCCCAGACCCGCTCATTGTTGCGGCACTCTTCCGGCACCACCAGCAGCATGGAGCCGTCATCGCGGCTGAGCAGCTGGCTGTTGAACAGGTAGGAGCGCACGGCATCCTCTACCGCCACCGCTGCCCGCGGTACACAGATGGCCTGGAAGTTGCCACCCTTGCTGGCCAGTTTAGCTCGCAGCTGGCCAAGCACCGCGTCGGTCTCGAGGAACGCGTCCTCGTGGTAGAACAGCACCTCGCCGTTGCCCACCGAAATCACATCGTTGTGGAACACGCCCTGGTCGATCACCGCGGGGTTCTGTTGAGCGTAGACCACACCGCCATCGCTCAGCCCATGCAGCCGGGCGACGGCCTGCGAGGCCTCCAGGGTTTGCCGGGCCGGGTACTTCTGCGGCGCCGGGTAACGGCTGTCGAAGGCACTGCGGCCATACACGAAAAACTCCACACCCGCGTCGCCATAGGCACGGCAGAAACGCGTGTGGTTGGCCGCGCCCTCGTCACCGAACTGTGCCACGGCAGGCAATGCTTCGTGGTGGGCAAAGTGTTTCTCGTTGTTGAACATGGCGCCCAGCACGCGGCTGGTGGTCGGGTGCTCAATGCTGCGGTGATACTTGCAGTTCAGGTTGGCAGCGGTGAAATGCACGCGGCCATCTGCAGTGTCGGCACTGGGGCTGACCGTGGCGGCGTTGGCCACCCACATGCTCGACGCCGAGCAGCTGGCCACCAGCAGAGGCATGGCCTCCTTGGCAGCACGCTGGATTACCTCGGCATCGCTGCCGCTAAAGCCCAGGCGGCGCAGCGCGGCCACATCCGGGCGCTCTTGCGGCGCCAACACGCCCTGCTTGAAGCCCATGTCGGCCAGCGCTTTCATTTTCGCCAGGCCCTGGCGCGCGGCTTCGCGAGGGCTGGAACCCTGCTGGCTGTTGCTCTGCGAAGCCACGTTGCCGTAAGACAGGCCGCCATAGTTGTGGGTAGGCCCCACCAGGCCATCAAAATTCACTTCATAGGATTTCATCGGCTAGGCTCCGTGACCTGTTGTTATAGGGTGACGCCCGGCGTCAGGGTCGCCGGCAAGGCAAGGCTGGCAGTCTCCAGCGAAGCCACGGGGTAAGCGCAGTAGTCAGCCGCGTAATAGGCACTGGCGCGATGGTTGCCACTGGCACCCACGCCACCGAACGGCGCGCTGCTGGCAGCGCCGGTCAGTTGCTTGTTCCAGTTGACGATGCCGGCGCGGCTGCGCAGCCAGAAGTACTGGTAGCGGGCACGCGAATCGGAGAGCAAGCCGGCGGCCAGACCGTACTGGGTGTTGTTGGCTTCATCGATGGCGGCATCGAAGTCGGCATAACGGATCACCTGCAGCAGCGGGCCGAAGAACTCTTCATCCGGGCGCTCGGCCACGCCTGTGACATCGACAATGCCCGGGGTCAGCAGCGCGGCATCGGCCTGCGGCTGGGTCATTTCCAGCAGCTTCACGCCACCTTTGGCGGCCAGTTCGGCCTGGGCGGCAATCAGCGCCCGCGCCGCCTGCAGCGAAATGACCGAGCCCATGAACGGCGCTGGCTGTTGATCGAACGCACCCACCGTGATGGTCTTGCACACCTCGACCAGGCGCGCGATCAGCGTGTCGCCCCAGGCGCCTTGCGGCACCAGCAGGCGACGCGCGCAAGTGCAACGCTGGCCGGCAGAAATGAACGCCGACTGAATAATGGTGTACACCGCAGCATCCAGGTCCTTGACCTCGTCTACCACGAGCGGGTTGTTGCCCCCCATTTCCAGGGCCAGGATCTTGTCCGGGCGGCCGGCGAACTGCTGGTGCAGCAAGTTGCCGGTGCGGCTGGAGCCGGTGAAGAACAGGCCATCGATCCCCGGGTTGGCGGCCAGCGCCACACCGGTTTCACGCGCGCCCTGCACCAGGCTCAGCACGCCCGCTGGCAGGCCGGCGGCGATCCAGCAGTTGACGGTCAGTTCGGCGACTTTGGGCGTCAGCTCGCTGGGCTTGAACACCACGCAGTTACCCGCCAACAGCGCCGGCACGATATGGCCATTGGGCAGATGACCGGGGAAGTTGTAGGGGCCGAACACCGCCACCACGCCGTGGGGCTTATGCCGCAGCACGGCCGTGGCGTCGGCCAGCGGGCCGCTCTTTTCCCCGGTGCGCTCGCGGTAGCTTTGTACCGAGATCGCCACCTTGTTGATCATGCTGGTGACTTCGGTTGCCGATTCCCACAGGGGCTTGCCGGTTTCCTCACCGATGCACTGGGCCAAGGCTTCGGCATGCTTTTTCAGCTGCTCGGCGAACTTCTCCAGCACGTCGATACGCGCTTCCAGGCTCAGTTGCGCCCACGCCGGAAAGGTCTGGCGCGCTGCCTGCACGGCGGCGTCCACCTGGCTGGCGTCAGCGCCCTGGCCTTGCCAGATGACAGCCTGGGTCACCGGGTTCAGCGACTGCAGGGGTTCGCCCTGCCCCGCCAGCCAATTGCCTGCGATGTAATGCGTGGTCATTTACTGGGCCTCCCGGCTGGCCGATAGGGGCACGGCACGCACGTTGTCGCCGGCACCCATGCGCAGACGCTTGGCGGTCAACGGGTCGACCACCAAGGTACCGGCGGCCAGCCGCGCAGGCGCGGCAGTGATGCGGCAATCGTCGCGTTTGCGGTTGTGGATGATGTAAGGGGTGGCGTCGTCGCCCGGCGTGCCCACCGCCAGCACCAGCGTCTGGCTCTCGCGCACCGCGCGGATCTTGGCGGTATCACACTCGATGGCCGGGCCTGCGTCGAAGATGTCGACATAGCCCTGGTAGTTGAAGCCTTCCTGCTTGAGCATGGCCAGCGCCGGCTCGGTGTCGACGTGCACGCGGGCTATCACCTCGCGTGCCGCCTCGGACAGGAAGCAGGTGTACAGCGGGAACTTGGGCATCAGTTCGGCGATGAACGACTTGTTGCCAACACCGGTCAGGTAATCCGCCTGGCTGAACTCCATCTTGAAGAAATGCCGGCCAAGGCTTTCCCAGAAAGGCGAACGCCCCTGCTCGTCCGACATGCCGCGCATTTCGGCAATGATCTTCTTGCCAAACAGCTCCGGGAACTCGGCAATGAACAGCATCCGCGCACGCGACAGCAGGCGGCCATTGAGCCCGGAGCGGTGGTCGCTGCGCAGGAACAGCGAGCACAGCTCAGAGTTGCCGGTCAGGTCGTTGGCAAGGAACAGGGTGGGGATTTCGCGATAGATCTTCAGCTCCTGCGAGGCGCTGACGGTGAGGCCGACCCGATAGTTGTACCAAGGCTCGCGCAGGCCGACGGCACCGGCGATGGCACTGATGCCGACCACCAGGCCTTCGTCGTTTTCCAGCACGAACAGGTAGTCGGTGTCGCCACGCTCGGCTTCGCCACGGAAGCTCTTTTCCGCCCAGCCAACGCGATGCCCCAGGCGTTCTTCGTTGGCCGGCAGCGTGGTCAGCCCGGTGGTGCCGGTGCTGCGTGCCAATTCGATCAACGCAGGCAAATCGCTGCTGCGTACAGGACGAACGATCATGCTATCTCCTTGTGCGGCGGCGTCGGCCGGCGCAAAACTCTTCTAACGCATCAATCCCGAAACGTCTGTTACCAGACCTCAGACCGCGACCAGGCGCACGCTGCCACCCTCGCCCACCCCCAGCGCGTCGGCCGCAGCCACGCTCAGGCACACCGGTTTGCCGGGCACCCAGTCGAGGTCCAGCAGCACCGCGCGGTAGTCCTGCAACTGGCCATTGCACACCAGGTACGGGCGCCCGCCCTTGCCCGGGGCGTCATCGATTTTCACCGGCGCCGACCGGCTCTGGGCAATCGAGCGAATACCCGAGGTGCGCGCATGCAGGGTCGGGCCACCGTCAAAGATGTCGATGTAGTGCTCGGTTTCGAAGCCTTCGCGCATGAGGATGTCGAAGGTGATCTGTGCGCGCGGGTGCACCTGGCCCATGGCTTCCTGCGCCTCATCGGGCAGCAGCGGCACGTAGATCGGGTAGTGCGGCATCAGTTCGGCGAGGAAGGTGCGGCTTTTCAGGCCACACAGGCGCTCGGCGTCGGAGTAGTTGAGGTCGAAGAAATTGCGGCCGATGGCATCCCAGAACGGCGATTCGCCATTTTCGTCGCTGTAGCCGACGATTTCGGTCACTACCGAATCGGCGAAACGCTCCGGGTGCGCCGCCATGAACAGCAGGCGACCGCGCGAATTGAGCTCGGCCCAGCCACTGTTCACCAGCTCCGGCAATACATAGAAGCTGGTCAGCAGGCTGTTGCCGGTCAGGTCATGACACAGCGACAGCACGTGGATCTTGTTGTGGATCTTCAGCTCGCGCGAGGCGTGCACGAAGGTCTCGTTACGAAAACTATAGAAAGGCTCGGAATACCCAGCCGAAGCGACAATGGCCGAGCAGCCGGCCAGCTTGCCGGTCTCGCTGTCTTCGAGCACAAAGAAATAGCTTTCCTCGCCGTTGAAGCTGACCTCGGCGGCGAAGGAAGTCTCGGAAGCGGCGATCTTGTCGCCCAGGCGAGCAGCGTCGTCCGGCAGCGAGGTGACACCAATGGGGCTGTCTGCAGCCATGCGCTGCACTTCGTTCAGATCAGCCATTTGCGCGGGGCGCATCACCAGCATGGTGTCACTCCTTTGGAATACGGGCCGCTCACGGCGGCACGGAAAAACGGCAGGTAAACAGGCACCTGCAGTGGAATCGGGTATCGCCGGCCAGGCCCGCCAGGGGCGCGGGCCGGCGACGGGACCGCAGGCGAATCAGCCTTTGGTCAGGGTGGCCACGGCGCGCTCGAAGCGGTCCAGGCCTTCATCGATGTCGGCGTCTTCAACCACCAGGCTTGGCGCAAAGCGGACCACGTCCGGGCCGGCCTGCAGCACCATCACGCCTTCTTTCTCGGCGGCATTGAGCACATCCTTGGCCTTGCCTTGCCAGGCCTCGGTCAGCACGCAGCCGAGCAGCAGGCCGACACCACGCACCTGGGAGAACAGGCTGTACTTCTGGCCGATCTGTTCCAGGCGGGTCTTGAAACGTGCGTGCTTGGCCTTGATGCCGGCCAGGGTTTCAGGGGTATTGACCACATCCAGCACCGCGCAGGCGACCGCGCAGCCCAGCGGGTTACCGCCGTAAGTGGTGCCGTGGGTGCCGACGGCCAGGTGCTTGGCCAGCTCGGTGGTGGTCAGCATGGCGCCGATAGGGAAGCCACCGCCCAGGCTCTTGGCACTGGTCAGGATGTCGGGCGTCACGCCGTAGTGCTGGTAGGCATACAGCGAACCGGTACGGCCCACGCCGGTCTGCACTTCGTCGAAGATCAGCAGGGCGTTGTGCTCGTCGCACAGCTTGCGTGCGCCTTCCAGGTAGGCCAGGTCGGCCGGTACCACGCCGCTTTCGCCCTGGATCGGTTCAATCACCACGGCGCAGGTCTTGTCGGAAATCTGGGCTTTCAGTGCTTCCAGGTCGTTGTACGGCACGTGGCTGATGCCGGTGATCTTCGGGCCGAAACCGTCGGAGTACTTCGGCTGGCCACCGACGCTGACGGTGAACAGGGTACGGCCGTGGAAGCTGTTCACGGTGGCGATGATTTCGTGCTTTTCCGGGCCAAAGCGGTCATGGGCGACGCGACGGGCCAGCTTGAACGCGGCCTCGTTGGCCTCGGCGCCGGAGTTGCAGAAGAACGCCCGGTCGGCAAAGGTGGCGTCCACCAGCTTGTGGGCCAGGCGCAGGGCCGGCTCGTTGGTGAACACGTTGGATACGTGCCAGAGGGTGTTGGCCTGGTCGGTCAGGGCCTTGACCAGCGCCGGATGGCAGTGGCCCAGGGCATTTACCGCGATGCCACCGGCAAAGTCGATCAACTCGCGACCCGACTGGTCCCACACACGGGAACCCTCGCCTCGCACAGGAATGAAGGCCGCCGGAGAATAGTTGGGGACCATGACCTGGTCGAAATCGGCACGTTGCACCGGGGCTTGCTCAACGGACATCTGAGTCTCCTGAAGAGGAACGCTGGCCTGGAAGTGGGCGAGCGATGGGGGGATTGTAAGGACTGATCCGCGCCTGTCCTTGCGGCCAAGCGACAACTTGTTACAGCGCAAAACCCAGTTTTGACAAGGCTTTCGGCAATGCGACAAACACTGTCGCAATCGCGCAGTGTACGGGAGAGAGGATGCTGGGTGAACGGGTGTTCACATATAGAAGAGTGGCTGCCTACGCCGACCCTATCGCCGGCAAGCCAGCTCCCACAGGATCACCACAGGCCCTGAGGCTTGCCGGGTACCTGTGGGAGCTGGCTTGCCGGCGATAGGGCCAGTGCAGGCAACAGGGGAATCAGCCCTTTTCGGCAGGCGCCGAGCTCAGTTCGAACGGGCTGCTGCTACGCCGCTGATTCCGGTCTTCCCGCGGCGTGGCGCCAAAAAAGTTGCGATAGGCACTGGAAAAATGCGGCCCCGAGGAGAAGCCACAGGACAAGCCGATCTGGATGATCGACTTACTGGTCTGCATCAGCATCTGCCGCGCCTTGTTCAGCCGCAACTCCAGGTAGTACTGGCTCGGCACGCGGTTCAGGTACTGCTTGAAGATGCGCTCCAGTTGCCGACGCGACACGCACACATGCTGGGCAATTTCGTCGGTGGTCAACGGTTCTTCGATGTTCGCTTCCATCAACAGCACCGCCTGGGTCAGCTTGGGATGACTCGAACCCAGGCGATTCTGCAGCGGAATGCGCTGACGCTCGCCACCCTCGCGGATGCGCTCCACCACCAGCTCTTCCGACACCGCCCCCGCCAGTTCCGCACCGTGATCACGGGCCAGCACTGCCAGCAACAGGTCGGCCACGGCGATGCCGCCACAGGCAGTCAGGCGATCACGGTCCCAGTCGAACAAGTGACTGGTGGCAATGACCTTGGGGAAGCGTTCGGCAAAATCGTCCTGCCAGCGCCAGTGCACCGCAGCCCGGTAACCGTCGAGCAGGCCCAGCATCGCCAGCGGATACACCCCGGCAGCCAGGCCACCGACCATGCAGCCACTGCGCGCCAGCTGCTTGAGCGCAGTCGACAAGGCAGCCCCAACCGCCGCAGGCGGCTCGTCAGCGAGCAGGAACAGTTTGTGGCAACCCTCCAGGCGGCCGGTCCACGGCTCGCCCGGCAGGCGCCACTCCCCCTCTGGCGCGGGCTCCGCCTGCAGGAAGGCCAGTTCGTAAACCACGTCCGGATGCACCCGCTGCGCCACCTGTAACACTTCCTCGGCCAGCGCCAGGGTCAAGGGCCTGGTGCTGGGCCAGATGAGAAAACCGATTCGCTGGGTGGTCATAGGGTGCGGTCCGAAACCTGAGGTCGTTCGAGTCTGTGCGCCGGGTCAGGCTGCGCTCGCAGCGCAGCATGCCCTATTCTGGTGCAAAAATGCAGCTTTTACTTCAGGCTGCCGGAGAGGAACTGCTTCAGGCGCTCCGACTGCGGGTTGGCCAATACTTCGCGTGGGCAGCCCGCCTCTTCCACCAGGCCTTTGTGCAGGAACACCAGCTGGTTGGACACCTCGCGAGCAAAGCCCATTTCGTGGGTCACCACCACCATGGTCCGGCCTTCCTGAGCCAGCGCCTGCATGACCTTGAGCACATCGCCCACCAGCTCCGGGTCGAGCGCCGAAGTCGGCTCGTCGAACAGCATAACCTCTGGCTCCACGGCCAAGGCCCGGGCAATTGCCACACGCTGTTGCTCGCCACCCGACATATGCCCGGGGAAGGCGTCCTTGCGGTGGGAGACCCCCACCTTGGCCAGGTAGTGCTCGGCCTTTTCAAGGGCTTCTTTCTTGTTCATGCCCAGCACGTGTACCGGCGCCTCGATCACGTTCTCCAGCGCCGTCATGTGCGACCACAGGTTGAAGTGCTGGAACACCATCGACAGGCGCGAGCGCATGCGCTGCAGCTGGCGCGGGTCGGAGGCCTTCAGCGCGCCGTCCTTGCCGGCGACAAGCTTGAGCTCTTCGTTGTTGAGCAGGATCTTGCCGGCGTGCGGCTGCTCCAGCAGGTTGATGCAGCGCAGGAAGGTCGACTTGCCCGAACCACTGGAGCCGATGATGCTGATGACGTCGCCGGCCTTCGCCGCCAGGGACACGCCCTTGAGCACTTCATGGCTGCCGTAGCGCTTGTGCAGGTCTTGGACTTCGAGTTTGTACATGCTGTCGATTCTCACAAAGCGGTCAGTGCTTGCGCGGCGCCAGGTAGCCGAGCCAGCGGCGTTCGGCCATCTTGAACAGGCGCACCAGGATGAAGGTCAGGCACAGGTAGAACACGCCCGCCGTGATGTAGGCCTCGAAAGGCAGGTAGTACTGGGCATTGACCGTGCGTGCGGCACCGGTGATGTCGATCAGGGTGACGATCGACGCCAGGCTGGTGGTCTGCAGCATCATGATCACTTCGTTGCTGTACTGCGGCAGCGCCCGGCGCAGGGCCGAGGGCAGCAGGATGCGCCGGTACATCTTCATGCGCGACATGCCCATGGCCTTGGCCGCCTCGATCTCGCCATGGGGCGTGGCCTTGAGGCTGCCGGCGATGATTTCTGCGGTGTAGGCACTGGTGTTGACACCGAACGCCAGGCAGGCGCAGAACGTGGCGCTGGACAGCAGCGGCCAGACGAAGCTTTCACGTACCACCTCGAACTGCGCCAGGCCGTAGTAGATCAGGAACAGCTGCACCAGCATCGGCGTGCCGCGAATCACGTAGGTGTAGAGCCACGCCACGAGATTGACCACAGGCTGCTTCGACACGCGCATCAGGCCCAGCGGAATGGCCGCCAACAGGCCGAAGAACAGCGAAATCGCCAGCAGCTTGAGGGTGGTCAGCAGGCCGCCGAAGTACAACGGCAATGCCTCCCAGACGACGTTGTAGTCAAAGATCATAGTTCAGCCACCTTGACGCCCACCGAGTAGCGGCGCTCGAGATACTTCAGGGCCAGCAGCGAGACGCTGGTCAGCACCAGGTACAGGGCCGCCACCGCCAGGAAGAAGGTGAAAGGCTCGCGGGTGGCATCGGCCGCCTGCTTGGCCTTGAACATCATGTCCTGCAGGCCGACGACCGAAATCAGCGCGGTGGCCTTGGTCAGCACCAGCCAGTTGTTGGTGAAACCCGGGATCGCCAGGCGAATCATTTGCGGCACCTGGATGCGGAAGAACACCTGGCGGTTGCTCATGCCATACGCCACGCCCGCTTCGGCCTGGCCCTTGGGAATACCGAGGAAGGCACCGCGGAAGGTTTCCGACAGGTACGCGCCAAAGATGAAGCCCAGCGTGCCGATACCCGCCGCCAGCGGGTTAAGGTCGATGTAGTCTTCGTAGCCGAGCAGCGGTGCCACCCGGTTGATGATGTCTTGCCCGCCGTAGAAAATCAGCAGGATCAGGACCAGGTCCGGAATACCACGGATAACGGTGGAATACAGATCGCCCAGCCAGGCCAGCCAGCGCACCGGCGACAAGCGCAGCGCCACACCGATCAGGCCGAGCACGATGGCCAGGGCCATCGACGACAGGGCGAGCTGCAGCGTCAGCCACGCCCCGTCGAGGATGACTGCCCCGTAGCCTTTCAACATGATGAGGTCCTCGACCTAGAGAATGAAAAATGGTGCAAACCTCAGAGCCTCTGCTGTTTGCACCATTGCACAGGTGAAACCCGACGTCTTAGTTCGAGTCTGGACCGTAGATATCGAAGTTGAAGTACTTCTTCTCGATTTCTTTGTACTTGCCGTTGGCACGGATGGCGTCGATGGCCGCGTTGATGCGCTCGACGTTCGCCTTGTCACCCTTGCGCACGGCAATGCCGATGCCGTCACCGAAGTACTTGGCGTCGGTGAAGGCCGGGCCTACGAAGGCGAAGCCCTTGCCGGCGTCGGTCTTGAGGAAGCCGTCTTCCAGCAAGGTGGCGTCAGCCACGGTGCCGTCGAGGCGGCCGGCTGCCACGTCCAGGTAAATTTCGTTCTGGGTGCCGTAAGGCACCACGGTGGCACCTTTGGCGCCCAGCACTTCCTTGGCGAAGCGGTCATGGATCGAGCCGCGCTGCACGCCGATCTTCTTGCCTTTGAGCTCATCCAGGCTTTCGCTGACAGCGGTGCCGTCCTTCATGACCAGGCGCGCCGGGGTCAGGTAGTAGCGCTTGGTGAAGTCGACCGACTTCTTGCGGTCTTCAGTGATCGACATGGACGACAGGATGGCGTCGATCTTGCGCACTTTCAGCGCCGGGATCAGGCCGTCGAACTCCTGCTCGACCCAGGTGCACTTGGCTTTCATCTGTTCGCACAGGGCGTTGCCGATGTCGTAGTCGAAACCGGCGATGCTGCCATCGGGCTGCTTGAAGGCGAAGGGTGGGTAGGCAGCTTCAATGCCGATTTTCAGGGGCTTTTCATCGGCCTGCGACACCAGGGAAAACACAGACAGCGCCAGGGCGCCAAACAGTGCGAGCTTCTTCATCAGGTAACTCCATCGGTACGGGGCAATACAAGGCAGGTAACAACTGCCCGATATGCGAATGGGTACAACGCGAGCCGCGCAGGGTTCGACCAAGGTCGCAGACCACGAGCGAGTGAGTGGCATTTTAGCGACAGCCCGGTAGTCGATATTTCTTCAAAGCGACAACTACTTACAGAAGCGCTTGAAACCGCTGCGGGCGATGTTGACAGCCAGTGCAAAATATGCAAAAGCGCAAGAAATAGAACCTATAGACCTAGCAATTCCTGGGCCTATTATTGGCAAAGCCTTGTACTACGGCAAGTGTAGCGTGCTGTGTTGCACAAAATGGCTACGAGAATGCACCGAAACAGGCCTGATTTGTTTCTTCGCGCCCCGAACTTGTGCAGGACCGGTGACAGAACAGTTACCGATGAATGTCGGGTAACAGTAAAGCAAAAACCCCGCCGGTTGCCCGGGCGGGGTTTTCTGACGCATACACACCCCCTGCAGGAGGGGCCTTGTGTGGGAGCGGGCGTGCCCGCGAAGCAGGCAACGCGGTGGATGGCACCGGCTGCGCCGGTGTTCGCGGGCTCGCCCGCTCCCACATAAAGCCGCCCGCACAAGGGCCCGCGCCCTGCCTCGATATCAGGCCGAAGCCAGGTTCATGGCCTTGTGGGTATCGATCAGGTGCTGCACCACTCCCGGGTCAGCCAGTGTCGAGATATCGCCCAACGCATCGTACTCACCGGTGGCAATCTTGCGCAGGATACGGCGCATGATCTTGCCCGAACGGGTCTTCGGCAGCCCCGGCGCCCACTGGATCACGTCCGGCGAGGCAATCGGGCCGATTTCCTTGCGCACCCAGTTTTTCAGTTCCAGGCGCAGCTGCTCACTGGCCTCGATACCGGAATTGAGGGTGACATAAACATAGATGCCCTGGCCCTTGATGTCGTGCGGCACGCCAACCACTGCAGCCTCGGCAACTTTCGAATGCGCGACCATGGCGCTTTCGATTTCGGCAGTACCCATGCGGTGGCCGGAGACGTTGAGCACGTCATCCACACGACCGGTGATCCAGTAGTAGCCATCTTCGTCGCGGCGCGCACCGTCGCCGGTGAAGTACATGCCACGGAAGGTCTTGAAGTAGGTGTCGACGAAGCGGTCGTGGTCGCCGTACAGCGAACGCGACTGGCCTGGCCAGGAGTCCAGAATAACCAGGTTGCCTTCGGCCGCACCCTCGATCAGGTTACCCAGGTTGTCCACCAGCGCGGGCACCACACCAAAGAACGGGCGGGTTGCCGAGCCCGGCTTGAGGCCGGTAGCGCCCGGCAGCGGGCTGATCAGGATGCCGCCGGTTTCGGTCTGCCACCAGGTGTCGACGATCGGGCAACGCTCCTTGCCTACCGTCTTGTAGTACCAGTTCCAGGCTTCAGGGTTGATCGGCTCGCCCACCGAGCCAAGCAGACGCAGGCTGGAACCATCGGCGCCTTCAACAGCGGCCTGCCCTTCGGCCATCATCGCGCGAATGGCGGTTGGCGCGGTGTAGAGGACGTTGACCTTGTGCTTGTCGACGATCTTCGAGACGCGGGTAATGTCCGGGTAGTTCGGCACGCCTTCGAACAGCAAGGTGGTGGCGCCATTGGCCAGCGGGCCGTAGACGATGTAGCTGTGGCCAGTGACCCAACCGACGTCGGCGGTGCACCAGTAGACCTCGCCCGGGCGATAGTCGAACACGCGCTCATGGGTCAGCGCGGCATACACCAGGTAACCGCCAGTGGTGTGCAGCACACCCTTCGGCTTGCCCGTGGAGCCAGAGGTATAAAGGATGAACAGCGCCTCTTCAGCACCCATTTCTTTTGGTGCGCAGTGGCTGGATGCCACTTTCATCAGGTCTTCGTACCAGATGTCGCGGTGCTGGTGCCAGGCAATATCACCACCGGTGCGCTTGCACACGATGATCTTCTGCACGCTTTTGGTTTCAGGGTTGGTCAGCGCCAGGTCGACGTTGGCCTTGAGCGGGGTACGACGGCCGCCACGCACGCCTTCGTCGGCGGTGATCACCACCTTGGACTCGCAATCGATGATGCGGCCGGCCAGCGCTTCAGGGGAGAAGCCACCGAACACCACCGAGTGGATCGCACCAATACGGGCACAGGCCAGCATGGCGACCACGGCCTCGGGGATCATCGGCATGTAGATGGTGACCACGTCACCACGGTGCACGTCCTGGCCACGCAGGGCGTTGGCGAACTTGCAGACCTGCTCGTGCAGTTCACGGTAAGTGATGTTGCGGTGTTCGGAAGGGTCGTCGCCTTCCCAGATGATGGCCAACTGATCACCGCGCTCTTCGAGGTGGCGGTCCAGGCAGTTGGAGGAAACGTTCAGAGTGCCGTCGGCGAACCATTTGATATCGACGTGGTGGTCGTCAAAGGAGGTTTGCTTGACCTTGGTGAACGGTTTGATCCAGTCGATACGCTGGGCCTGCTCGCGCCAGAAGCCGTCCGGGTTGATCACCGATTTCTGGTACATGGCCTTGTAGGTGGCCTCGTCGGTCAGGGTAGTGGCCGCAACCTCGGGACGAACGGGATACAGTGGAGCCGCACTCATCTGTGTTACCTCGGTGTAATAGTTGTTTTTGTATGGAACCGTTTGTAACTGTACCAGAGCGACAAAAGCCATTCGACGTTGGTAGTAATTTGGTACGCCCGTTCCGGCAAAGCCCTCTAGCTCGGGCATTACAGCCCATAGGGGCAAAAAAAGAAGGGGGTTAACACGGGATTGTTACAGATTCTGTCAAAACACTTTATCAAAAGACCCACTGTTTCGGCCTTGGCCAGCGCCATAAAATTCACCTCGCCAACAACGGCAAGGCGATTAACAACTGGTAACAGCCCCCACGAAGGCAAGCGTTAATCTCCATCTAATCCCGATAGTTAAAACTAGCAATACTCGCGGTGCCATAAGCGCCGCGTGCCCCCTCACGACCTTAGACAGGTAAATAGAAAATGAAAGCTTTACTGGTATTGGTACTTGGCAGTCTTTGCGGCGCGGCGATGGCCGACGAAGCCAAAGATGCCGAGCAGATTCCGGTTGAACAGTACAGTTACTCGCAGCACCTGGACATTGCCCGCGTCATTTCCATGAGCGAAGTGCCCAATGTGTGCGAAGTCGTGCCAGCCCGCATGACCTACGAGGACTCCCAGGGCCAGAAGCACATTCTCGAATACCGCGTGATGGGGAACGGCTGCTCCAACGGCTGATACCTTGTGAATCGGGGGCCCTGCGGGCCCCTATCGCGACACAAGGCCGCTCCTACAGGTATTGCGCAATCCTCAAACCCGCGCCGTACCTGTAGGAGCGGCCTTGCGCCGCGAAAGGACTGCGAAGCAGTCCCAAGTTCTTTGCCTGACAACTAACCCGCAGACTTGCCAAGCGAGTAATCCCTCAACTTGTTGGCAATTGTCGTGTGTGAAACACCCAATCTTTTCCCCAAAGCCCGACTACTCGAAAACTCCCCCATCAAACTTTCAAGTACCGCCTTTTCAAAGCGCCCGACAATCTGCGAAAGATCCCCTTCCAGCGAAAACTCACCCAGCGGTTGCCGTGCGCCATAATCCGGCAAGCGTATATGCTCGCTTTTGACCACGCCGCCTTCACATAAAGAAACCGCCTGGAACAATACGTTTTCCAACTGCCTTACATTACCCGGCCAATGGTATTGCCCAAGTTTTTCCATTGCCGCCGGCGCCAGGCGCGGCATGGCGCAGCCAATCTGCCGGCTGGCCTGATCGAGAAAGTGCTGTACCAGCCCTTCCAGCCCATCCATGCACTCACGCAAAGGCGGAATGTGCAGCGACAATACGTTCAGGCGGTGATACAGGTCCTGACGAAACTCGCCACGGGCACACAGCTCGGACAAATCCACCTGGGTCGCGCAAATCACCCGCACATCCAGGTACACCTCTTCATCGCTGCCTACCCTGCGGAAGCAGCCGTCCTGCAGAAAGCGCAGCAGCTTCACTTGCAGGCGCGGGCTCATCTCCCCTACCCCGTCAAGAAACAGCGTGCCGCCAGCGGTCAGCTCCAGCAACCCCAGCTTGCCCTCCGCCCGCGCCCCTTCGAATGCCCCGGGGCCGTAGCCAAACAGCTCGGTCTCGGCCATCGACTCCGGCAACCCGGCGCAATTGAGCGCCATCAGCGGCGACTGGCCGCGCGGGCTGGCCAGGTGACAGGCGCGCGCCAGCAGTTCCTTGCCGGTGCCGGTCTCGCCCTCGATCAGCAAGGGTGCATCCAGCGGCGCCATGCGCCGCGCCTCACGCACCACGGCGGCCATCACCCGCGAGCTCTGGAAGATGCTGTCGAAACCGCGCAGTTCCTGCTTGCGCACGTTATAGATACGCTCGCCGATGCGGTCGGCCCTGTGCAGGGTAAGTACCGCGCCCGCCAACGCCTCACTGTCATCGTGCTCGGACTGCAACGGGGCGATATCGGCCAGGAACACATCGCCTTTGACCTTGATGCGCATGCCGTTGATGCGCGACTTGTTGGCCCGCACCAGCTCCGGCAGATCAAAGTCCTCCACATAGCGCGCCAGCGGCATGCCCGGCACCTCGTCCACCCTCACGCCCAGCAGCTGCGCCGCGGTGCGGTTGGCGGCGACGATACTGCCGCCCATGTCGATCGACAGCACCGGGAAATCCAGCGCGCCCAGCAGTGCGTTCAGCTCCATGTGCCGGCGCTCGCTGGGCATCAGCCCTACGCGCTTGACGCCGAATACCCCGGCAATCGCCTCGAACTTGGGCCGCAATGCCTGGAACTGCAGGTTGATCAGGTTCGGGCAATGCAGGTAGATGGCGTTGCCGTGGTCACCGCCCACCTCGCCGCGCAGCACGTTGATGCCGTACTCCACCAGCAGGTTGAGGATGTCGCGCAGGATGCCAATACGGTTCTGGCAGTGCACTTTGATACGCATGTGGGCTCTCGAAGCGCCAATGTTTTTCAACACCGCGCAGAAAAGTCGTAAAGATAAGCTGACAAAAACCGCGTAACCATCAGCCAGATGCCTCGGATTTTCCGACACCCGCTCGATTTTGTAAAATTATCGTTACGAAAGTGAGGGGGTCGAGCGACGACAAGCCCTGCCATCCATCGTGCAAACCGACCCGGCTGGGGATATTACTTACGCATGTCCTGCACATAACAAGAAAAGCCCTCACCAGGAGAGCCTCATGAAACAGACGCAATACGTGGCACGCGAGCCCGATGCGCATGGTTTTATCGATTACCCGCAGCAAGAGCATGCGGTATGGAACACCCTGATCACTCGCCAGCTGAAAGTGATCGAAGGCCGCGCGTGCCAGGAATACCTGGACGGCATCGACCAGCTCAAGCTGCCCCATGACCGTATTCCGCAACTGGGCGAGGTCAACAAGGTGCTGGCCGCCACCACCGGCTGGCAAGTTGCCCGGGTACCGGCACTGATCCCCTTCCAGACCTTCTTCGAACTGCTGGCCAGCAAGCGCTTCCCGGTCGCCACCTTTATCCGCACCCCGGAAGAGCTGGACTACCTGCAAGAGCCCGATATCTTCCACGAGATCTTCGGCCACTGCCCGCTGCTGACCAACCCATGGTTCGCCGAGTTCACCCACACCTACGGCAAGCTCGGCCTGGCTGCGACCAAGGAACAACGCGTGTACCTGGCGCGCCTGTACTGGATGACCATCGAGTTTGGCCTGATGGAAACCCCGCAGGGTCGCAAGATCTATGGCGGCGGCATCCTCTCGTCGCCCAAGGAGACCGTCTACAGTCTGTCTGGCGAGCCCGAGCACCAGGCTTTCGACCCGATCGAGGCGATGCGCACGCCGTACCGCATCGACATCCTGCAGCCGCTGTATTTCGTGCTGCCGAACATGAAGCGCCTGTTCGACCTGGCCCACGAAGACATCATGGGCATGGTCCATAAAGCCATGCAGCTGGGCCTGCACGCGCCGAAGTTTCCACCCAAGGTCGCCGCCTGAACGACCTTGCCGATAACAACTCGAATTGGAAAGACACCCCATGAATGCCTTGAACCAAGCCCATTGCGAAGCCTGCCGCGCCGATGCCCCGAAAGTCACCGACGAAGAGCTGGCCGAGCTGATTCGCGAAATCCCGGACTGGAACATCGAAGTACGTGACGGCCACATGGAGCTTGAGCGCGTGTTCCTGTTCAAGAACTTCAAGCACGCCTTGGCGTTCACCAACGCCGTGGGCGAAATCGCCGAAGCGGAAGGCCACCACCCGGGGCTGCTGACCGAGTGGGGCAAGGTCACCGTGACCTGGTGGAGCCACTCGATCAAAGGCCTGCACCGCAACGACTTCATCATGTGCGCGCGCACTGACAAGGTGGCTGAAACGGCAGAAGGCCGTAAGTAACCACTGAAAAATGGGGCCCAGGCGGCCCCATTTTTTATGGGAAGAATGTGCGCTGTTCGCCCGCAAAACCGACAAACGAACGGTAAAAAATCCAAACTGTCATCCAGACTTGTGTATCCTGCCCCAGCTTTGCGAAGCTTCAACCGCGCCTGGCGCAGACTTTTCACTCACACTTGCGAGGAACGACGAGATGCACGAAATCCCGAATCTTCCCTTCCCAAGCTTGAACCCAGAAGAGCCATCCGTGACCGTTCACGCCGAACCGGCAGCAGCCGTCGAGCAGGATGGTGACGATCAATCCAGCGCTGACCAGGAATAACTGCGCATCCCCGACTGTGTGAAAACGGCTGACCTGCGGGCTACCCCCGTCATCACGTTTTCACACCGTCCTGAACACACGTAGGTCCCCATGCCCGACTCACCGCGCCCCCTTGCGATCACCCTGCAAGTCATCTCCATCGTCCTCTTCACCTTCATCGGCTACCTGAACATCGGCATTCCACTGGCCGTGTTGCCCGGCTATGTGCATAACGACCTGGGTTTCAGCGCCGTGGTCGCTGGCCTGGTGATCAGCGTGCAGTACCTGGCCACCTTGCTCAGCCGCCCCACCGCCAGCCGCATCATCGACAACCATGGCAGCAAGAAAGCCGTCATGTATGGCTTGGTTGGCTGCGGGCTTAGCGGGGTGTTCATGCTGGCCTGCGCCTTCCTCACCCACCTGCCCTGGCTGAGCCTGACCTGCCTGCTGGTTGGCCGCCTGGTGCTGGGCAGCGCCGAAAGCCTGGTGGGCTCGGGCGCGATTGGCTGGGGCATCGGCAGGGTGGGCGCCGATAACACCGCCAAGGTCATCTCCTGGAATGGCATCGCCAGCTATGGCGCACTGGCCATCGGCGCGCCACTGGGTGTGCTGATGGTCAAGGGCCTGGGGCTGTGGAGCATGGGCGTCAGCATCATCCTGCTGTGCGCCCTCGGCCTGCTGCTGGCGTGGCCCAAACAAGCTGCGCCCATTGTCAGCGGTGTACGCCTGCCGTTCCTGCGGGTGCTGGGCAAGGTGTTCCCGCACGGTTCGGGACTGGCCCTGGGCTCGATCGGCTTTGGCACCATCGCCACCTTCATCACCTTGTACTACGCCAGCCGTGGCTGGGCCGATGCGGCGTTGACCCTGAGCCTGTTCGGCGCCAGCTTCATCAGCGCGCGGCTGCTGTTCGGCAATCTGATCAACCGGATTGGCGGGTTCAGGGTGGCGATTGCCTGCCTGTCGGTGGAAACACTCGGGCTGCTGATGCTGTGGCTGGCCCCCAGTGCCGAACTGGCATTGGCGGGTGCAGCACTGAGCGGGTTCGGTTTCTCGCTGGTGTTCCCGGCATTGGGCGTGGAGGCGGTGAACCAGGTGTCGGCGGCCAACCGCGGCGCGGCGGTGGGGGCGTATTCGCTGTTCATCGATTTGTCGCTGGGGGTGACCGGGCCACTGGTGGGCGCGGTGGCGGCGGGGTTCGGGTTTGCTTCGATGTTTCTGTTTGCGGCGGCTGCCGCGGCTTGCGGGCTGGTGTTGAGCCTGTATCTGTACAGGCAGGCGCGGCTGCATAGAGATCGGGCACAAGAACCCTGACCCTTGCAGTGCCTGCACTGGCCCTATCGCCGGCAAGCCAGCTCCCACAGGATCACCACGGTGTTCAGGCCTGTGGTGATCCTGTGGGAGCTGGCTTGCCGGCGATGGGCTGCAAAGCAGCCCCCGAGGCCCTGAAGGTTAACGCTGGGCGTACTGCAACACCACTTCCAGCGGGTGGCGCATCTTGCGCTCGGTCATGCGCTTGACCTGACTACGGCACGAGTAGCCCGTCGCCAACGGCTCCCCTTCCTTGTCCAGCTTGGTCGCCCAGCTCTGCTCGAAGATGGTCCGTGATGTCTCCTGGTTACGCGCCTCATGCCCGTAGGTACCGGACATGCCGCAGCACCCCGTCGCCTCGGTCACCAGCTTCAGGCCCAAACGCTCAAACACCTGCTCCCACTGCCGGGTGCTGGCTGGCACGTTGGTTTTCTCGGTGCAATGCGCCATCAGGCGGAAGTTGCCCGGCGCGGTCGGCGCCTGCTCGGGCAGCACATCCATCAGCCACTCCTGCGGCAACAGCACCTTCGGGCAACCTTCCAGCCCCGGCACTTTCTGGTATTCCTGGCGATACACCAGGGTCATCGCCGGGTCCAGGCCCACCAGCGGCACGCCGCAGTCGGCCAGGGCCTTGAGCTGGGTGGCGTTGCGGATCGCCGCCTTGGCGAATGCACCGAGGAAGCCCTGCACATGCAGCGGTTTGCCGTTAGCGCTGTACGGCGCCAGGAACACCCGATGACCAAGGCGGTGGGCCAGGTCGATGAAGGCCGACAGCAGGGGCGTTTCGAAATAGCGGGTAAAGGCGTCCTGCACCAGCACGATGCTGCGTTCGCGCTGGGCCGGGGTCAGCTCACGCAGGGCCGGCACACTGGCCACGCCAACGCGGCAGCGGGTCAGGGTGGCCTGGAAGTTGAAACGGCTGATCAGCGGGCTGTCGACCATGCCGACCTTGTCGGCCAGCAGCCTGGTCACCCACTTCGAGCCCATCACCGCGTTGTAAAGCCCTGGCGCGTGGGCCAGGTACGGAATGCTGAATTCCAGCGAGCCAATCAGGTAGTCACGCAGCGGGCGCTGGTAGCGGCCGTGGTACAACTCGAGGAAGCGTGAACGGAAGTCCGGCACGTTGACCTTGATCGGGCACTGCCCGGCGCACGACTTGCACGCCAGGCAACCGGCCATGGCGTCGTACACTTCATGGGAGAAATCTTCCTGCCCCTGGCTGCGTTCGCGGTTGTTGCGCAGGCGCGCTGGCAGGCCCTTGAGCCACGACACCTTGTTGCGCGCCGCGGCCAGCACGTCGATGTTCGCCTCGCCCTGCAGGCGCAGCCATTCGCGCATCAGCGAAGCACGGCCCTTGGGCGAATGCTGGCGTTCGCGGGTGGCCTTCCACGACGGGCACATGGCGTCGTTGGGGTCGTAGTTGTAGCAGGCGCCGTTGCCGTTGCAGTGCACGGCGCTGGGGAAGTCCTGCCACACGCGCTCGTCGATGGTACGGTCGAGGTCGCCGCGCAGGGTCACGCCATCGACCGGGGTCAGGCCTTCGGCGCTGCCTGGCGGGGTGCAGATCTTGCCCGGGTTAAGCTGGTTGTGCGGGTCAAAGGCACCCTTCAGGCGCTGCAGCGCCGGGTACAGCTCGCCGAAGTACTCCGGGACGTATTCGGAGCGCAGCCCTTTGCCGTGCTCGCCCCACAGCAAACCCCCGTAGCTTTTGGTCAGCGCCGCCACCGCATCGGAAATCGGCTTCACCAGCGCCGCCTGTGCCGGGTCTTTCATGTCCAGTGCCGGGCGTACGTGCAGCACACCGGCATCGACGTGGCCAAACATGCCGTAGGTCAGGCCGTAGCTGTCGAGCAGCGCGCGGAAGTCAGCGATGTAGTCGGCCAACTGCTCCGGCGGTACCGCGGTGTCTTCGACAAACGGCTGCGGGCGCACCTCGCCCTCGACGTTACCCAGCAAGCCCACCGAGCGCTTGCGCATGACGTAGACGCGGGTGACCGCCTCGGCGCCTTCTGCCAGGGTATGCCCCAGGCGCTCGACGCTGGTATCCGCCTGCAAGTGTTCGACAAAGGCCTGCACCCGGGCGTTGACCTCGGCCGGCTCGTCGCCACAGAACTCCACCAGGTTGATACCCAGGGTCGGGCGCTCGGGGTCGGCCGGGAAATATTCGGCAACGCTGTGCCAGACGATATCTTTCATCGCCAGCATCAACACCCTGGAGTCGACGGTCTCGATCGACAGCGGCTTGTGCGCCATCAGCGCGTTGGCGTCGCGCAGGGCATCCATGAAGCTGGTGTAGCGCACGTTGACCAGCACCGCGTACTTGGGGATCGGCAGCACGTTGAGCTTGGCTTCGACCACGTAACCCAGCGAGCCTTCGGCGCCACACAGCACGCTGTTAAGGTTGAAACGGCCCTGCTCGTCGCGCAGGTGCGCAAGGTCGTAGCCGGTCAGGCAACGGTTGAGTTTGGGGAAGGTGGTTTCGATCAGTTCAGCCTGTGTTTCCTGGATCTCGCGGGCCATGCGGTACACCTCGCCGACCCGGCCGGGCGCGGCGCAGGCCTGCTCCAGTGCGGCATCGTCGATCGGCAGGCTGTGCAGGCGCTCGCCACCGAGCAGCACGCTGTGCAGCTCCAGCACGTGGTCGCGGGTCTTGCCATAGGTGCAGCTGCCTTGGCCGCTGGCGTCGGTGTTGATCATGCCGCCTACGGTGGCGCGGTTGGAGGTGGACAGTTCGGGGGCGAAGAACAGGCCGTGCGGCTTGAGCGCGGCATTGAGCTGGTCCTTGACCGTACCGGCCTGCACCCGCACCCAGCGCTCCTCGACGTTGATTTCGAGGATCTTGTTCATGTGCCGCGACAGGTCGACGACGATGCCGTCGGTCAACGACTGGCCGTTGGTGCCGGTACCACCACCGCGCGGGGTCAGCTTGACGTCCTGGAAGCGCGGGTCACCCATCAGCGTGGCAACCCGCGCCACGTCGTCGGTGTCCAGCGGGAAGACCGCCGCCTGGGGCAAGCGCTGGTAGATCGAGTTATCGGTGGCCAGCACGGTACGGGTGCCGTAGTCGGCACTGATCTGGCCACGGAAGCCGCTGCTACGCAGGGCTTCGAGGAATTCGGGGTAGTTGGCGCTCGGTGCAACGGTCGGCAGCTGGGCGATCATCGAAGGATGGCCTCTTGATATTGGCTAATTCACGGGATTCCTGTCGCACCGGCATAGGTGTTGCCATGCTGGGGTGACGTATAGGCCAATGTTCCTGTAGTTTCGCCTCAGGGGCAAACGGATAATCCTGCCGCTATCAATGACTTTTATGAATGAATTACCGCCACCTGACACCGTCCATGTCGCTGCTGCTGGCATTCGAGGCCGCCGCCCGGCATGAAAGCTACACCCGCGCCGCTGCCGAACTGTCACTGACCCAGAGCGCGGTCAGCCGCCAGGTGCAGGCGCTGGAACAGCAACTGGGCCTGACCCTGTTTCGCCGCGAAGGCCGCCAGGTGCAGCTGACCGATGTCGGCCGCCTGTACCAGCGCGAGCTCAGCGAGGCACTGGGGCGCATCCGCAGCGCCACCCTGCAGGCACTGGCCTACCAGTCAGGGGTGGGCACCTTGCGCCTGGCTACGCTGCCTACGTTCGGCTCGAAATGGCTGTTGCCGAGGCTGCATGCGTTCTACAGCGCCCACCCGGGCATGCTGGTGCACATTCATTCACGTATCGAAGCCATCAACTTCGACACCAGCGAAATCGATGCCGCCATCGGTGTGGCCAGCCATGACCTGCCGGGGCTGATCTGCCATCGCCTGCATGCCGAGGAACTGGTGGTGATCCTGCCGCCGGAGGCCGGCGCAGATAGCCAGGGCTGGAGCCCGGCAAGGATCAGTGAAGAGGTGCTGCTGAATGTGGCCAACAACCCGCATGCGTGGGGCGAGTGGTTTTCGCACCATGGCCTGCCGCACCGGTCGATGCGCCTGGGGCCGAGCTTTGAGCTGACGTCGCACCTGATTCAGGCCGTACGGGCCGGGATTGGCATCGGCCTTGTGCCGCGCATTCTGGTAGAGGAGGAGCTGGCCAAGGCAGAGCTGTACAGCCCCGGGGTTGCGTTTGCCAGCCAGCGCAGTTATTACCTGATCTATCCGCCCCGGAATGAGGCCTTGCCGTCGTTACGGGCCTTCAGGGGCTGGTTGCTGGAACAGATCTGAAGGATAGGTTGCCCGTACCGGCCTCTTCGCAGCGCAAGGCTGCTCCTACACATGGAACGGCGTTCGCCTGTAGGAGCAGCCTTGCGCTGCGAAGAGGCCGGGGCAGACAACAAAAAACCCCAAGTCAGTCGCCTGACTTGGGGTTTCTGCAGACTACGTTGCCGAGTTACTTGGCTGCGGTACCCGCAACCCCACCGGCATTCATCCGGCGGCGCGGCTTGACCATGTAGATGACGAACATCGCAAACAGCCACACCGGGATCGCATACACCGAAACCTGGATGCCTGGGATCATCAGCATGATGCCCAGAATCAGCACCACGAAGGCCATTACCACGTAGTTGCCGTAGGGGTACCACAGCGCCTTGAACAGCGGCTTCTGGCCAGTACGGTCCAGGTGCTGACGGAACTTCAGGTGCGAGTAGCTGATCATCGCCCAGTTGATCACCAGGGTAGCCACCACCAGCGACATCAGCAGCTCCAGGGCATTCTGCGGCATCAGGTAGTTGAGCAGCACGGCGACAAAGGTAACGGCAGCCGACACCAGAATCGCACGCACTGGCACGCCACGCTTGTCGACCTTGGCCAGCGACGCCGGGGCATCGCCCTGCTCGGCCATGCCCAGCAGCATGCGGGCGTTGCAGTAGGTGCCGCTGTTGTACACCGACAGCGCGGCGGTCAATACCACGAAGTTCAGCAGGTGGGCGGCCACGTCACTGCCCAGCAGCGAGAACACCTGCACGAACGGGCTGCTGCCGTAGCTGCCACCCGAGGCATCGATGCTGGCAACCAGGTTGTCCCATGGGGTGAGCGACAGCAGCACCACCAAGGCACCGACATAGAAGATCAGGATGCGGTAGATGACCTGGTTGATCGCCTTCGGGATCACGGTCTTCGGCTTGTCGGCCTCGGCAGCGGTGAAGCCAAGCATTTCCAGGCCACCGAAGGAGAACATGATGAACGCCAGGGCCATGACCAGCCCGCTGACACCGTTCGGGAAGAAGCCGCCATGGGACCACAGGTTGGCGATGGTGGCGTCCGGGCCACCGCTGCCGCTGGTGAGCAGGTAGGCACCCAGGCCGATCATGCTGACGATGGCCACGACCTTGATGATGGCAAACCAGAATTCGGCTTCACCGAAGAACTTCACGTTCATCAGGTTGATGGCATTGATCAGCACGAAGAACGCCGCCGCCGTGACCCAGGTAGGGATCTCCGGCCACCAGTAGTGAACATACTTGCCCACCGCCGAAAGCTCCGACATGCCCACCAGGATGTACAGCACCCAGCAGTTCCAGCCCGACAGGAAGCCGGCGAAACCACCCCAGTAGGTGTGGGCGAAATGGCTGAACGAGCCGGCTACCGGCTCTTCAACAATCATTTCGCCAAGCTGGCGCATGATCATGAAGGCGATGAAGCCGCAAATGGCGTAGCCAAGGATCATGGACGGGCCGGCGGATTTCATCACACCTGCCGAGCCGAGGAACAGGCCGGTACCAATCGCACCACCAAGGGCGATCAACTGGATGTGGCGGTTCTTCAGGCCCCGCTTGAGCTCGCCTGAATGCATGTTTTGTCCACTCATGAACGAAGTCACCTGCATTGTTTTTATCTGTGACGGAATCGGACCCACCGCGCTCGTGGCGCAGCGGAATGGGCAAGGTGGTTACCTTGGGTTTCTTGACCTCAGGTGCCGCCAGAGCGGGTCAACCAGGCGTGATCAAGAGTGCGCGGTACGCAAGAGGGTCACAGGTAAAACGCGGCGCACTGTATACCCCTGCAAACGCGCAGGCGTCAACGCGTTGCGTCCTTCCATCCGGAAAAAACGCAGCGATCCTGTGGTGTGGGCCTTGAAAGGCGGAGTGATCGGCGTACATGGCGCCTCCATTTGTTGTTTTGTCAGCCCGGCTCTGTGGACGGGCTCTTGCACACGGCAATGGCGGCTATAACACCGTGGGGACGGGGGTTTGGGCAAGGGTGGGAGGGCCCAAGGCGGCTGCTTTGGCACATGGGCGGCGGCAAGGTTTGTTTACACGATGGGGCTTGATCTGGAATGCGGACTGAAAACGGCCACATTCGTATAGATTTCTTTACAAGGCGGTTCAAGAACTTGCCAGTCGTCAGAAAAATTCTTTTTGTTCAATATCTTGGGGCCGCTTTGCGGCCCATCGCGACACAATGCCGCTCCTACATGTGACGCCTTACTCCTGTGGGAGCGGCCTTGCGTCGCGAAAGGGCTGCAAAGCAGCCCCAAAATCTCACAGGCAAAAAAAAACCAGTCCGAAGACTGGTTTCTCGTTACCGCTCGGGCCAATCAGCCACGCGGCTTGCCGCGACCACGGCCTGCCGGCTTGTCACCCTCAGGCTTGCCCGGGCGCTTGCGCATATCGCTTGGGCGCTCGGCCACCGTGCTGCCACGGTTAGGTTTACGCGGAGCCTCTTCACGCGGCTGACGCGCCGGGCGCTCGCCAGTAGCGGCACCTTCGTGAGCCGGGCGCAGGTTGCGCACGCGCTCGCCACGGCCCAGCGGGCGGGTGGACTTGCGCTGCAGGCGCTCCATCTTGTCCTTGGCCTTGAGCTTCATGGCAGGCAGCGCAACTGGCTGCAGGCCCACTTCGGCGGCCAGGATGTCGATTTCGCCCTGGCTCATTTCACGCCAGCGGCCCATCGGCAGGTCGGAGTTGAGGAACACCGGGCCGAAACGCACGCGCTTCAGGCGGCTGACCACCATGCCCTGGGATTCCCACAGGCGACGTACTTCACGGTTACGGCCTTCCATCACCACGCAGTGGTACCAGTGGTTGAAGCCTTCGCCACCTGGTGCCTTCTGGATGTCGGTGAACTTGGCCGGGCCGTCTTCCAGCATTACGCCGGCTTTCAGGCGCTCGATCATCTCGTCGTCGACTTCACCACGCACACGTACCGCGTACTCACGGTCCATCTCGTAGGACGGGTGCATCAGGCGGTTGGCCAGCTCACCGTCGGTGGTGAACAGCAGCAAGCCGGTGGTGTTGATGTCGAGGCGGCCGATGTTGATCCAGCGGCCTTCTTTTGGCCGTGGCAGGCGGTCGAACACGGTCGGACGGCCTTCCGGGTCGTCACGGGTGCAGATTTCGCCATCGGGCTTGTTGTACATGATCACCCGGCGGGTGGCCTCGGCGGCCTCTTCGCGCTTGATCAGCTTGCCGTCTACGGCAATGGCATCATGCAGGTCGACGCGCTGGCCAAGGGTAGCTACGACGCCGTTGACCTTGATGCGGCCCTGGCTGATCCAGGCCTCGACGTCACGGCGCGAGCCCACGCCAATGCGCGCCAGCACTTTCTGCAGCTTTTCGCCGGATGGCGGGGTGATTTCGGTATCTTGCAGGTCTTGCTCACTCATCTGGGCACCTCCCGGTGTAGGAATGAAAACAGGTTCTTGGCGACGAACGCGCCAAAAGGCCGCGCATCATACGCGGTTCGGCAATGGAACGCACTGGAGGTTAGAGGGTTTTGCAAGTATTGGGAGCGGTTTCAGCCTAGTGGTCTTGTGTTGAGCTCACTGGCCCTATCGCCGGCAAGCCAGCTCCCCCAAGTGCAACACCATTTTCAAGACCTGCGAACCCCCTGTGGGAGCTGGCTTGCCGGCGATAGGGCCAGCACTGCCAAAAGAAGAATCAGGGCTGTGACTTGCCCTCTTCTTCCACGGAAGCCTCTGGCTCCTCCTCGCGCAAGTCATCAAAATCAATCTTCAGCCCCTCCTCCATGGCATCCAGTTCCACCAGCAAGCTACGGAAGCTGGTTTCGTCCTTTGGCTCAGTGACCTCTTCTTCCCCAAGGCTGGCATCCGCCAACGCCTGCAGGTGCGCCGGCACGGGCGCGTCATCGGGGTCGAGCAGCGGCTCCGGCTCCATTTCGCGCAACTCGGCCAGGGCCGGCAGCTCATCCAGGCTCTTGAGGTTGAAATGGTCGAGAAAGCCTTTGGTGGTGGCAAACATCGCTGGCCGCCCGGGCACTTCGCGGTAGCCGACCACGCGAATCCACTCGCGCTCGACCAAGGTCCTGATGATGTTGCTGTTCACCGCAACGCCCCGTACGTCTTCAATCTCGCCACGGGTGATGGGCTGGCGGTAGGCGATCAGGGCCAAGGTTTCGAGCAGCGCGCGCGAATAACGCTGCGGGCGCTCTTCCCACAGGCGCCCGACCCAGGGCGCAAAGTCTTCGCGGATTTGCAGGCGGTAGCCGCTGGCCACTTCCTTGAGTTCGAAGGCACGGCCGCTGCACGACTTGCCAAGCACCTCAAGGGCCTGCTTGAACACGTGGGGCTCGGGGCGCTCGGCTTCTTCGAGCAGCTCGTACAGGCGCTCCAGGGATTGCGGCTTGCCCGAAGCCAGCAAAAAAGCTTCGATCAGTGACGCCAGGTCGCGGGGGTCATTCAGGTTCATCAGGTTCTTCAACAAGCGCTGGGCGAAGCCGCACGTGGATGGCGGCGAAGGGTTCATTCTGCACCAGTTCGATCAGCGATTCCTTCACCAGTTCGAGAACTGCCATGAAGGTTACCACCACACCCAGCTTGCCCTCTTCGGCGGCAAACAGCTCGCCGAACGGCACGAAAGCACCGCCTTTGAGGCGCTCCAGCACCTGGCTCATACGCTCGCGGGTGGACAAGGTCTCACGGCTGATCTGGTGGCTTTCGAACAGGTCGTTGCGGCGCATCACCTCGGCCATGGACACCAGCAGCTCTTCCAGGCTGACCTGCGGCAGCAGCTTGCGCACCTTGGCCTGCGGTGCTTCCAGCCGTGGCACCACAACATCGCGGCCCACCCGTGGCAGCTCGTCAATGCCCTCGGCTGCGGCCTTGAAACGCTCGTACTCCTGCAGGCGGCGGATCAGCTCGGCGCGCGGATCGCCCTCCTCCTCCTCGACATCGGCCGAGCGCGGCAGCAGCATGCGCGACTTGATCTCGGCCAGCATGGCGGCCATCACCAGGTACTCGGCGGCCAGCTCCAGGCGCACGCTCTTCATCAGCTCCACATAGCCCATGTACTGGCGGGTGATTTCTGCCACCGGGATGTCGAGGATGTCGATGTTCTGCTTGCGGATCAGGTACAGCAACAGGTCCAGCGGCCCTTCGAAGGCTTCGAGGATGACTTCCAGGGCATCCGGCGGAATGTACAGGTCCAGCGGCATTTCGGTCAGGGCTTCGCCGTAGACCAGGGCCAGTTGCAGCTGCCCAGGGGCGTCGGCCTGTTCAGCCGGCGCCTCGGGCGTTTCCACCTGGCTCACGCGCTGACCAGAAACGGCGAGGGGTCGCCGCAGCCTTCGCGGATCAGTTCCGGCTCATCGCCGGACAAGTCGATGATGGTCGACGCCTTGAGGTCGCCGAAACCGCCGTCGATCACCAGGTCGACGTGGTGCTCCAGCCGCTCACGGATTTCATGAGGGTCGGTCATCGGCTCGCTGTCGCCCGGCAGGATCAGGCTCACGCTCATCAGCGGCTCGCCCAACTCGGCCAGCAAGGCCAGCGTGATGGCGTGGGCCGGTACGCGCAGGCCAATGGTGCGACGCTTGTCATGCAACAGCAGTCGCGGCACTTCACGGGTGCCGTTGAGGATGAAGGTATACGGCCCCGGCACATGCGCCTTGAGCAGGCGGAAGGTGCCGGTGTCGACCTTGGCGTACAACCCCAGCTGAGACATGTCACAGCACATCAGGGTGAAGTTATGCGTCTTGTCCAGCCCGCGCAGGCGACGCACCCGCTCAATCGCCGCCTTGTCACCCATCTGGCAGCCCAGCGCGTAGGCCGAGTCGGTCGGGTACACCACCACGCCACCCTTGCGGATGATCTCGACGGCCTGTTTTATCAGGCGCGCCTGGGGGTTCTCCGGATGAATCTGGAAAAATTGGCTCACGTAGTCATCCTGTTCATAGCGCCAAAGGCTGTTCATGGCTGAATCGACGCCACAGAGGTGGCAGGTCCTCGGGCAAAGGCCGGTAGGCACCGATCTCTCCCCAGGTGCCGGGGCCGTGGAAGTCACTGCCAGCGCTTGCCAGCAGGCCGAACTCACGCGTCAGGATGGACATCGTGCCCACCTGCTCGGCCGGCATCATCCCGTTGACCACCTCAAGTGCCTGCCCGCCTGCCTGAATATAGTCGGCAATCAGCCTTCTGCGCTTGCTGCGGGTCAGGTCGTAATGCATGGGGTGCGCCAGGCTCACCCATGCTTTGGACTGGCGCAGGGTGGCGACAGTTTCGTCGAGGGTCGGCCAGTGCTGCTTGACGTCGCCCAGCTTGCCGGCACCCAACCATTTGCGAAACGCCTCGCCACGGTCCTTGACGTGCCCGGCACGCACCAGGTACTCGGCAAAATGCGGGCGCGCCGGGGCGTTGCCGCTGTCGCCCAGCTCGTGCTGCACGGCGCGGGCGCCCTCGAGCGTACCCGGCATGCCTTTGGCCGCCAGCCGTTTGTCGATTTCTTCGGCGCGCAACCAACGCCCCCGGTGCAGCGATTCAATCGCTGCCAGCAAGGGCGGCGCGTCCAGCGGGAAGTCATAACCCAGCACATGGATGGTCGCGCCACCCCAGGTGCACGACAATTCCACCCCGCTGACCCAACGCATGCCCCGTTCAGTGCAGGCCTGGCGTGCTTCGGCCAGGCCTTCGAGGGTGTCATGGTCAGTCAGTGCCAGCGTTTGCACCCCGTGCTCATGGGCCCGGGCAACCAGTACCGAGGGCGACAGGGCGCCGTCGGAGGCCGTACTGTGACAGTGCAGATCAACATTCATGGAGGAGCGCTTTCGCTGGAATCGATGTTTGTTATTATGCCGTCACATCCCGATTCTGGCTGCCATTGTGAAACAATTCATCGATTTCATCCCGCTGCTGCTGTTCTTCATCGTCTACAAGCTCGACCCGCGCCCCATGGAAGTCGCCGGCCACAGCTTCGAATTCGGCGGCATCTACAGTGCCACGGCCATGCTGATCATCAGCTCGCTGGTGGTGTACGGCGCGCTGTTCCTGCGCCAGCGCCGGCTGGAAAAGGGCCAGTGGCTGACCCTGGTGGCCTGCCTGGTGTTCGGTGGCCTGACCCTCACCTTCCACAGCGAAACCTTCCTCAAATGGAAAGCACCGGTGGTGAACTGGCTGTTCGCACTGGGCTTTGCCGGCAGCCACTTCATCGGTGACCGGGTGCTGATCAAGCGCATCATGGGCCATGCCCTGACCCTGCCCGATGCCGTCTGGTCCCGCCTGAACGTTGCCTGGATCGCCTTCTTCCTGTTCTGCGGCGCGGCCAACCTGTTCGTTGCCTTCACCTTCCAGGACTTCTGGGTCGACTTCAAGGTGTTCGGCAGCCTGGGCATGACCGTGATCTTCCTGGTGGCGCAAGGCGTGTACCTGTCGCGCCACCTGCACGACGACCCTTCCACTACCAAACCCAAGGATTGACATGCTCTACGCCATCATCGCCAGCGACGTCGCAAACTCCCTGGAAAAGCGCCTGGCTGCCCGCCCGGCGCACATCGAACGCCTGCAGCAGCTCAAGGCCGAAGGCCGCGTGGTGCTGGCCGGCCCACACCCGGCCATCGACAGCAACGACCCGGGCGAAGCCGGTTTCAGCGGTAGCCTGATCGTTGCCGAATTCGAATCGCTGGCTGCGGCGCAGGCCTGGGCCGATGCCGATCCTTACATTGCTGCAGGCGTGTACGACACAGTCGTCGTCAAGCCCTTCAAGCAAGTACTTCCTTGACCTGAGACTGAGTCGCCTTCTTCGCGGGCTTGCCCGCGAAGAAGCAGACGCGGTACCCGCAGTTATACGATTGCCATCAGTCTGCGGTATCTTTGCCACTGGCGGGCCGAATAGCCGCCGTCAATGGTTGAATTGAGTGAGTCATGAGCGAGCTGTTACTGATTGATGATGACCAGGAGCTGTGCGAGCTGCTCGGCAGCTGGCTGACCCAGGAAGGGTTCACGGTGCGTGCCTGCCACGATGGCCAGAGCGCACGCCAGGCCCTGGCCGAGTACGCGCCGGCGGCCGTGGTACTGGACGTGATGCTGCCCGATGGCAGCGGCCTGGAGCTGCTCAAGCAATTGCGCAGCGAGCATGCCGAGCTGCCGGTACTGATGCTCTCTGCACGCGGCGAGCCGCTGGACCGCATTCTCGGCCTGGAACTGGGCGCCGACGACTACCTGGCCAAACCTTGCGATCCGCGCGAGCTCACAGCCCGTCTGCGGGCAGTACTGCGCCGCAGCCATCCCACCGCCACCACCAGCCAGGTGGAACTGGGCGACCTGGTGTACAGCCCTGCACGTGGCGTGGCCAGCATCGACGGCCGTGAAATGACCCTGACCCTGTCGGAAAGCCGCATTCTTGAAGCCCTGCTACGCCAGCCCGGTGAACCACTGGACAAGCAGGAGCTGGCGCAGATCGGCCTGGGCCGCAAACTGACCCTGTACGACCGCAGCCTGGACATGCATGTCAGCAACCTGCGCAAGAAGATCGGCCCACATGCCGATGGCCGTCCACGCATCGTGGCGCTGCGTAGCCGTGGCTATTACTACTGCCTCTGACCATCTTTACCGAGCCTTTACCATCCGCTGACTGCGCTTGACGGTGATCTCCCTAGACTGTGCTCATCCGGTAACCACCGGCCTATGAAAGGAGAGACACCATGCGCAAGACCCTTATCGCCCTGATGTTCGCCGCCGCCCTGCCGACCGTGGCCATGGCCATGCCTGAAGGCGGCCCGCGTCACGACGGCCCGCATCATCGCGGTGATGCGCCTTTCCATCAACTGGACCTGAGCCGCGACCAGCGCCAGCAGATCGGCAAGCTGATGGGCGAGCAGATGCAGCAGCGCCGTGACATCAACGAGCGCTACCTGGCCAAGCTGCCAGCCGCCGACCAGAAAGCCATGAAGGACGAGCTGCAAGCCAGCCGCGACAAGACCGACACCGCAGTGCGCAACCTGCTCAAGCCTGAGCAGCAGAAGAAGTTCGACGAACTGCAAAAGGAACGCGCCGCAAAGAAAGCCGAGTGGCAGGAGTTCCAGGCCTGGAAAGCTGAAAAAGGCACCAAGGCTCAGTAAGCTGTACGCCCGATGCCCGGCCCGTCTCCCCGCGGGCCGGGCTTTTACCGTTTACAGGAGGTGCACTTGCGTTCACTGTTCTGGCGCATTCTGGCCAGTTTCTGGCTGGCCATTACCCTGGTCGCAGGCCTGTCGATCCTGCTGGGCCACATGCTCAACCAGGACGCCTGGATCCTTAGCCGCCACCCAGGCCTGAATACCCTGGCCAGCAAGTGGGCCAAGCATTACGAGCAGGAAGGCCTGGATTCGGCGCAGCACTTTCTGGAACGGCGCAAAGATCGCTACAAGATCGACGTGCAGGTGCTCGACGACAGTGGCGAGGCCGTGGTGCCCGGCACCTTCCCACGCCGTGCGGCAGCCTTCGAGGCACGCCAGCACAATGACGAGCGGCGCCTGCCATGGCGCCGGCTGACCGAGGAATACACCAGCCCCGAGACCGGCGATACCTACCTGCTGATCTACCGCATTCCCCATCCGGCGCTGGATGCCTGGCACCGCGAAAGCCTGATGTGGCCGCTCAGTGCCCTGGGGATTGCGCTGGTGGTACTGACCCTGTTCAGCCTGCTGGTCACCCTGTCCATCACCCGCCCGCTAAGCCGCCTGCGCAGCGCGGTGCATGACCTGGGCCAGACCACCTACCAGCAGAACAGCCTGGCGCAACTGGCGGCACGGCGTGACGAGTTTGGCGTGCTGGCCAAGGACTTCAACAAGATGGGCGCGCGCCTGCAAAGCACCATTGGCAGCCAGCGCCAGTTACTGCGCGATGTATCCCATGAGCTGCGTTCGCCGCTGGCCAGGCTGCGCATTGCCCTGGCCTTGGCCGAGCGCGCCGGGCCCGAGCAGCGCGAGACCTTGTGGCCGCGCCTGACCCGCGAGTGCGACCGCCTGGAAGACCTGATCAGCGAAATCCTTGCCTTGGCCCGGGTCGATGCCGAGCAGGCGCATGCCGAGCCGGTCGACCTCAATGCCCTGCTCGGCAGCGTACGCAAGGACGCCCTGCTCAGCGCACCAGACCAGGACGTGCGCCTGGAGGCACAGCCGGGGTTGACCCTGCAAGGCTGGCCAACGCTGATCGAACGCGCCGTGGACAACCTGCTGCGCAACGCCCTGCGCTTCAACCCGCCGGGTCAGCCGGTCGAAGTGAGCGCCGTGCGTGAGCAGGACCGTATCGTGATCAGCGTGCGTGACCATGGGCCCGGGGCGGCAGCCGAACACCTGGCGCAGCTGGGCGAACCGTTCTTCCGCGCACCGGGGCAGGACGCGCCGGGGCATGGCCTGGGGCTGGCTATCGCGCGCAAGGCGGCAGAGCGCCATGGCGGGAGTCTGGTGCTGGACAACCATCCACAGGGGGGCTTTGTGGCCAGGCTCGAATTGCCCTTGGCTGAAGCTACTGGCAGTTGATGTAATCTTCGCGGGTGAACCCGCTCCCACAGGGACTGTGCAAGCCTTGAAACTTGCGCCGTACCTGTGGGAGCGGGTTCACCCGCGAAGAGGCCGGAAGCCTCAATGGATCAATCAGCCTGAAACGGATTACTCGCCCCAGGCGCTGACGAACTCGGCAGTTTCCAGCACCGGCGCCGTACGTGGCTCGGTCAGCGGCGTGCCGACATACAGGTAACCGATCAACTCTTCGTTCTCGGCCAACCCCAAGCCCTTGTGCACATGAGCATCAAACGCCATGTCCCCGGTGCGCCACACCGCCCCGACGCCTTGCGCATGCGCGGCAATCAGAATGCCGTGCGCGGCACAGCCCGCAGCCAGGCGCTGCTCGGACTTGGGCACCTTGAAGTGGTCCTGCAGCTTGGCGATTACCACGATCAGCAACGGTGCCCGCAGTGGCATGGCGCGGGCCTTGTCCAGCGCTGCCTGGCTGGCATCGCCCTTGTTCTGCACGGCCCCAGCGAACAGCTCGCCCAGCTTTTCACGGCCCTGGCCTTCGATGGTGAGGAAACGCCATGGCCGCAGCTGGCCATGATCCGGGGCGCGCAAGGCAGCCTGGAACAGCGCCTCGCGCTGGGCGGCATTGGGTGCCGGTTCGGTCAGGCGTGGCACGGAAACACGGTTGAGCAATGCGTCGAGAGCCTCCATCGGCTACCCTCCTGGCAGTTGAATGTGCGGCCATTCTAGCGTTTACATCACCAGACCCATAGGTAGAATGGCGCCCTTCCGTTTCGAGTCAGAGCAGATCACATGGCGTTGCCGACCTTAAGGATCATTGGTTTCATCATCGGCATCTTCCTGATTACCCTCGCCGTCGGCATGGCCGTGCCCATGGCAACCCTGGTGATCTTCGAGCGCACCGGTGACATGCCGTCCTTCCTCTGGTCGAGCCTGATCACCTTCATCGCCGGCCTGGCACTGGTGGTACCGGGCCGCCCCGAGCATGTGCACCTGCGCCCGCGTGACATGTACCTGCTGACGGTCAGCAGCTGGTTGGTGGTGTGTGTGTTTGCCGCCCTGCCATTCCTGCTGACCCAGCACATCAGCTATACCGACGCATTCTTCGAAAGCATGTCGGGCATCACCGCTACCGGCGCTACCGTACTCAGCGGGCTCGATACCATGTCGCCGGGTATTCTCATGTGGCGCTCGATGCTGCACTGGCTCGGCGGCATCGGCTTCATCGCCATGGCGGTAGCGATCCTGCCATTGCTGCGCATCGGTGGCATGCGCCTGTTCCAGACCGAATCATCCGACCGCTCGGAAAAGGTCATGCCGCGCTCGCACATGGTCGCCAAGTCGATCGTGGGGGTGTACGTCGGCTTCTCGATCCTCGGCTCGCTGGCCTTCTGGTGGGCGGGCATGAGCCCGTTCGATGCGATCAACCACGCCATGTCGGCCATCTCTACCGGTGGCTTCTCCACCTCCGACCAGTCGCTGGCAAAATGGGATATCCCGGCCGTGCACTGGGTCGCGGTGGTGGTCATGATCATGGGCAGCCTGCCGTTCACCCTTTACGTCGCCACCCTGCGCGGCAACCGTAGGGCACTGATCCGTGACCAGCAGGTGCAGGGTTTGCTGGGCATGCTGCTCGTTACCTGGCTGGTGCTGGGCACCTGGTACTGGTACAGCACCAACCTGCACTGGCTCGACGCCCTGCGCCACGTGGCGTTGAACGTGACCTCGGTGGTCACCACCACCGGCTTCGCCCTGGGCGACTACAGCCTGTGGGGCAACTTCTCGCTGATGCTGTTCTTCTACCTGGGCTTCGTCGGCGGCTGCTCCGGCTCGACGGCAGGCGGTATCAAGATTTTCCGTTTCCAGGTGGCTTACATTCTGCTCAAGGCCAGCCTCAACCAGCTGATCCACCCACGTGCGGTGATCAAGCAGAAATACAACGGCCACCGCCTCGACGAAGACATCGTGCGTTCGATTCTGACGTTCTCGTTCTTCTTCGCCATCACCATCTGCGTCATGGCCCTGCTGCTGTCGTTGCTGGGCGTGGACTGGATGACCGCATTGACCGGTGCCGCCGGCACGGTGTCGGGTGTGGGCCCGGGCCTGGGTGAAGTGATCGGCCCGTCGGGCAACTATGCCACGCTGCCTGACGCAGCCAAATGGATCCTGGCGGCCGGCATGCTGCTTGGCCGCCTGGAAATCATTACGGTGCTGGTGCTGTGTATGCCGGCGTTCTGGCGTCACTGACCACTTCGGGATCCGCGCCCAGGCGGGCGCGATACTCGCTGGGGGTGACATCGAACCAGCGACGGAACGCCCGGTAGAAGTTGCTGGGGTCGGCAAAACCCAGCAGGTAGGCGGTTTCCAGCAGTGTCATGCCCGGCTGGGCCAGGTACTGTTCGGCCAGCTCGCGACGGGTGTCATCGAGCAAGGTCTGGAAACTGGTGCCCTCCTCCTGCAGCCGCCGCTGCAAGGTGCGCTGCGACAGGTGCAGGGCCTGGGCCAGGGTTTCGCGCTTGGGCTCGCCCTGCGGCAGGATGCGGCACAGCACCTGGCGCACGCGGTGGGTAACCCGGCTTTCGGAAAAGCGTGCCAGGTACTCCCCGGCAAAACGGTCGTGCAACACCGCCATGGCCTCGTTGGCAGTCGGCAGCGGCGCCTCCATGTCGGCCCGCTCGAACACCAGCGCATCGTGCGGCGCACCGAACACCAAGGGTGAATGAAACGCCACCTTGTACGGCTCGATATTCTTTGGCTGCGGCCCCTGCACCAATACCCGGCGCGGCTGCACCGGCCGACCGCTGAGCCATTTGCACAGCGCCAGCGCACAGGCCAGCGATGCTTCGGCACTGTGCCGGGTCGGTGGCAAGTGGTCACCATGCACCGTCAGTATCAGCGAGTAGCCTTCGGCGCCAAGGACGAAACTGAGGTCGGAGCTTTCGGCGATGATGCGCTGGTAACGCACCAGGCGCTGGAAACCCTCGGCCAAAGTGCGGCTGGACATCAATGCATAGCCCACCACATGGAACGACGCAGGGCGTACCACACGCGCCATGTTCAGGCCGATGGCTTCATTGCCCGACAACTCCACCGCCAACTGCCAGAGCCGGGTCATGGAGTCCTGGGGGAAACGTGCATCGGGGTCGTCGAGGGCAGCGAAGTCCAGCCCCAGCTGCTTGAACATGGACGGGCAGTCCAGTCCTTCCAGTTCGAGTGCCTTCACAATCCCTGATGCCCAACTGGCTGACGTGGTTCTTTCGCTCATGACAGGCTTCTTTTTACCGACCGCTCCTGCGGTGAACCCCAAGGATACTCATTTGGCGCCTATTGTCACTGATAGGCCCCGTCAGTCACTCTAGACTCGAATCAGGCTCCACGCCGTGCATCTTGTCCAGAAGTATTAATCCCGGAGCACTGCCATGAACCGCACAGCGCAGTATCGCAGTTTTGCCGAGTTCTACCCGTACTACCTGGGGGAGCACAGCAACCCCACCTGCCGCCGCCTGCACTTTGTCGGCACCAGCCTGGTGATAGCCCTGCTGGCCTACACCATTGGCAGTGGCAAGTGGTTGCTTTTGCTGGCCGTGCCGTTGTTCGGCTATGGCTTTGCCTGGGTCGGGCACTTCTTTTTCGAAAAGAACCGGCCGGCGACCTTTACCTATCCGCTATATAGCCTGGCCGGCGATTTTGTAATGTTCCGGGATATCTTGCTGGGCAAGATCAGGCTGTAGGAAGCTGCGGCCGCGTCGCGGCCCCATGGCCTCAAGCCCTACGCCGGCTCGCGCAACGCCGCCACCGTCTGTGCTTCCCGCGCCTGGGCATCGGCCAGCCGGTACAGCTCGATGCGGCCATCCCAGTGCTCGATCAGCGCCGTGCACGACTCCACCCAGTCCCCGCAATTGAGGTACTCCACCTCCCCCACCTTGCGGATCTCGGCATGGTGGATATGCCCGCACACCACCCCATGAAAGCCACGCCGGGTGCACTCGTGGGCAATGGCATCCTCGAAGTCGCTGATGAAGTTCACCGCGCCCTTGATCTTGTGCTTCAGGTACGCCGACAGCGACCAGTAACCATAGCCATACCGCGCACGCCAGTGGTTGAGCCAGCGGTTGAGCACCAAGGTGAACTCGTAGGCACGGTCACCGAGAAACGCCAGCCAGCGGTGGTAACGGGTAATCACGTCGAACTGGTCGCCGTGGATCACCAACAGGCGGCGACCATCGGCAGTCAGGTGCTCGGCTTCATCCACCAGCTGGATGTTGCCCAGGATCAGCCTGGAGTATCGGCGCAGGAATTCGTCATGGTTGCCGGTGACGTAGATCACCTCGGTACCGCGCTTGCTCATGGTCAGCAGGCGGCGGATCACGTTGGTGTGGGCTTGCGGCCAGTAAATGCCGCCGCGCAGTTTCCAGCCATCGATGATGTCGCCTACCAGGTACACGCGGTCGGCCTGGTAACCCTTGAGGAACTGCGAAAGGTGTTCGGCCTGGCAGTCGCGGGTCCCCAGGTGCACATCTGAGATCCACAAGGTACGCACGCGTTGCTTGCGCGAGGGACGGGAGAGTTCGGCATGGGTCATGGACAGGCTCCGGCGCAGTTTGCTGGAGACTGGCAGGCGCGCATGACAGCGCCGTGGCAAAACGGTTACGAGTGATGGCCTGCAGGGAATGAGGCACAATGCGCATCTGCCCTGCGAGGACGCCCCCATGACCGCCGGCCCGATCCTCTCGCTGCGCCACTATCGCGACAGCCTGATCGCCCACAGCCACGAACACCCGCAACTGGTGTTCGGCCTGCGCGGCCGCCTGGAGTTCGAGGTGCAGGGGCAAGGCGCCGGGATCGACCGGCAGGGGCTGGTGGTGGTACCGGCGGGCGCGCATCACACCTGCGCCAGCGATGCCGGCAGCCACTGCCTGGTGCTTGATGTGCCTGGGGAGCAGTGGCTGCACGAGCAGTTGGGTGAGCATGCCGATGCCAGCCGCCGCCTGCTCGACCGCCCCGCCGCGCTGGGCCTGGACAACCGTCAGCAGCAGTTGGTCGACTGGCTGGCGGCCAGCCCCATGGACGACCCGCTGATTGCCCGGCAAGGCGCAGCGCTATTGCTGGCCAGCCTGAACCCAACGGCGGCTGCCAGCGTGCGCGCGAGCCAGCGCTTACCTTATGCCGCGTTCGATACGCATATCGAGCAACATGCTGCCTACCCACTGCAAGTGGCCGACCTGGCGCGGCTGGCCGGGCTGTCCAGTGCCCGGCTGCACGCGCGTTTTATCGCGGAATGCGGGATGACGCCGATGGACTACATTCGCCAGCGGCGGTTGCTGAAGGCGCGGCGGCTGGTGGTGCAGACCTTGTTGCCGATGGGGGAAATTGCGGCGCAGGTGGGGTATGGCTCGCAGAGTGCGTTTTCAGCGGCGATGTTGCGGGCGTTCGGGTGTACGCCACGGGCTTTGCGGCGAGAGCCTGGCGACAACTGACAGCAGTCTTGCGACAGAAATCGTTGGCCTGTGGTTTTACACTTTGCCAGTGCCGGCCTCTTCGCAGCACAAGGCTGCTCCTACAGGGCCTGTACGTATTCTGTAGGAGCAGCCTTGTGCTGCGAAGAGGCCGGCACAGTCGATAAAGATCTTGAGCAAGGACCACCATGAACCACCGCACTGCATTGGGCGCCCTGCACATTGGCGCACTGTTCTTCGGCCTGACCGGCGTCTTCGGCAAACTGGCCGCCAGCGCCAGCCCGGCGATCATCGTCTTCGGCCGCGCCGCCTTCGCCGTACTCGCCCTGGCCCTGTTCGCCAGCCTGACCGGCCCGGGCTGGCAACGCCTGAGCAGCCAGGACATCCGCCGCCTGCTGCTCGGCGGTGTGCTGCTGGCCGGCCACTGGGTCAGTTTCTTCATCGCCGTCAAAGTCGGCGGCGTGGCCATCGCCACCCTCGGCTTTGCCAGCTTCCCGGCCTTCACCGTCATCCTTGAAGGCGTGCTGTTCCGCGAGCGCATCCGCCGCAACGAGGCCGTGCTGGTAGTGTTGGTCAGCATCGGCCTGATACTGGTCACGCCGGCCTTCGACCTGGCCAGCGAGGCCACTGGCGGCCTGCTCTGGGCACTGCTTTCGGGGTTGCTGTTCTCGCTGCTGTCCCTCACCAACCGCGCCGGCTCCGGGCGTTTGCCAGCGGTACAGGCTGCACTGTGGCAGAACCTGGTGGTAGGCCTGTGCCTGCTGCCGTTTGCAGCACCCGGCCTGGCAGGCGTGGCCGCCATGGACTGGCTGTGGATCGCCCTGCTCGGCATATTCTGCACCGGCGTGGCGCACAGCCTGTTCGTCGCCAGCCTGGCAGTGATCAAGGCGCGCACCGCCGCCGTGGTATTCGGCATGGAGCCGGTCTACGGCATTGCCGTGGCCTGGGCGGTGTTCGCCGAAACCCCGACCCTGCGCATGCTGCTGGGCGGCGCGCTGATCATCTTCGCCATCGTGCTGTCCAGCCGCATGGCCACCGAGCAACCGCCCAAGCAGCGGCCTCTGGCCGAGGGCGCCTGATCAGCGGTCGTTGTGGCCAAGGTCACGCTGCGGGTCGATCTGGTCGCGCACCCGCTGCTTCAGCACCTTGGCTTCGGGGAAGCCGCCGTCGGCCTTGCGCTCCCAGATCTGCACGCCATTGCAAGTGATGCGGAAGACGCCGCCGGTACCCGGCTCCAGCGCCACCCGGCCAAGGTCGTCGGTGAACGTGCTGAGCAGTTCCTGGGCCAGCCAGGCAGCACGCAGCAGCCATTGGCACTGGGTGCAATAAGTAATGACGATTTCGGGCTTGTTGTCGGCCATGCTGAGGCATCTCCAGGTGAGGGGCCGCTTATACTAGCGGTCTTTAGCCCACGGTTTGAGACTCACGATGCGCCGTTTGCTGTTCTGTTTCCTCCTCGTTCTCACCTCGCTTACGGCCATCGCCGCCGAAACTGCCAGGCCAAAGGTCGGCCTGGTGTTGTCGGGCGGCGCGGCCCGTGGCCTGGCCCACATTGGTGTGCTCAAGGCCCTGGAAGAACAGGGCGTGCGCATCGACGCCATCGCCGGCACCAGCATGGGCGCAGTGGTCGGCGGGCTGTATGCATCGGGCTACAGTGTCGAAGAGCTGGAAAAGCTCGCCACCACCCTCGACTGGCAACAGGCGCTGTCCGATGCCCCGCCGCGCAAGGACGTGCCGTTCCGGCGCAAGCAGGATGACCGCGACTTCCTGGTCAAGCAAAAGCTCAGCTTTCGTGACGACGGCAGCCTGGGCCTGCCGCTGGGGGTAATCCAGGGCCAGAACCTGTCACTGCTGCTGGAAAGCAAGCTGGCGCACACCGCCGACACCCGCGACTTCGACAAACTGCCCATCCCCTTCCGTGCAGTGGCCACCGACATCGCCAGCGGCGAAAAAGTGGTATTCCGCCGCGGTCACCTGCCCCAGGTAATCCGTGCCAGCATGTCGATCCCCGCCGTGTTCGCCCCGGTCGAACTGGACGGCCGTCTGCTGGTGGACGGCGGCATGGTCGACAACATCCCGGTGGACGTGGCCCGGGAAATGGGCGTGGACCTGGCCATCGTGGTCGACATTGGTACCCCGCTGCGCGATCGCAAGCAATTACTGACCGTGGTCGACGTGCTCAATCAGTCGATCACTTTGATGACCCGGCGCAATTCGGAAGAGCAACTGGCCAGCCTGCACCGCGACGACATCCTCATCCAGCCATCGCTGACTGCCTTCGGCGTGACCGACTTCGGCCGCGCGCGGGACATGATCGACGCCGGCTACCGCGCCACCCGGCTGCTCGACCCGCGTCTTGCCGCCCTGCGCCACCCCGAGGGCGACAGCAGCCTGGCCGTGGCCCGCTCGCCGCGCCAGCGCACGCCGGTAATCACCGCGATCAGGATCGAAAACGACTCCAAGGTCAGCGACGACGTGATCCGCTCGTACATCCGTCAACCGATCGACGCGCCGCTGGAGCTGGACCGGCTGCAGACCGATATGGGCACGCTGTACGGCCTGGACTACTTCGACCGGGTGCAGTACCGCGTGGTGCACAAGGGCAACGACAACACCCTGGTGATCAACGCTCGCGGTAGACGCGGCGGCACCGACTACCTGCGCCTGGGTCTGAACCTGTCGGACGACCTGCGCGGTGACAGTGCCTTCAACCTGGGCGCCAGCTACCGGGTCAACGGCATCAACAGCCTGGGTGCCGAGTGGCTGACCCGGGGCCAGATCGGCGACCAGCAAGAACTGTACAGCGAGTTCTACCAGCCGTTGGACGTGGGCTCGCGCTACTTCATCGCGCCGTACCTGGACTTCAGCTCACAGAATATCGAAGCCACCCTGGACAACGACCCCGTCGCCGAGTACCGCCTGGAGCGCTACGGCTTTGGCCTGAACGTCGGCCGGCAGATTGGCACCAACGGGGAAGTACGCCTGGGCGTGGGTAAGGCCTGGGGCGAGGCCGAGGTGCGCATCGGCGACCAGGACCTGCCCAATGTCAGTTTCAACGAGGGCTTCTATGAGCTGAAGTACTCGTTCGACACCCTCGATAACGTGTACTTCCCGCACAGCGGTGAGGACATCAGCCTGACCTTGCGCAAGTACGACAAGTCGCTGGACTCTGACCAGGATTACCGGCAGTGGCTGTTCAACCTGGACAAGGCCATCAGCAGCGGGCCGAACACTTTCGTGCTGGGCGGGCGCTACGGGCGCACGCTGGATGACACCGAAGTGGTGACATCGAGCTTCGTGATGGGCGGGGCGCGGGAGCTGTCAGGCTTCCGCCAGGACTCGGTGTCAGGGCAGAACGTGAGCCTGCTGCGCATGGTCTACTACCGCCGGCTGACCCCGCGGGCCTATGTACCGCTGGACTTCCCGCTGTACATAGGCGGGTCGCTGGAGCGTGGGCGTGCGTGGAACAACGACAACGAGTTCGACAGTGGCTACATCAATGCGGCGAGCATCTTCCTGGGGCTGGAGACGCCGCTGGGGCCGCTGAACTTAAGCTATGGCACCAACAGTGCGCATCAGCAGGCGGTTTACCTGAACCTTGGGCATACTTTCTGAATCGTCGGGGGCTGCTTTGCAGCCCATCGCGACACAAGGCCGCTCCTACAGGAGTACGCGATCCCCTGTAGGAGCGGCCTTGTGTCGCGATGGGCCGCAAAGCGGCCCCAGGGGCCTCAGGATTTTTCGAGGTTGGCCAGGATCGTGGCATGCACGCGCATGCACACCTGCAGCTCTGCCTCGTCCACCCCGGTAAACAGCTCCACCCGCAACTGGTTGGCGATGGTTTCGATCTGGTCGATCAGCGGCTTGGCCGGCGGGCACAGCAAGATCTTCTTGGCTCGCCGGTCTTCTACCACGGCCTGCCGGCGCACCAGCCCTTGGGCTTCCAGGCTGTCGAGCAGGCGCGCCAGGGTCGGGCCTTCGACCCCCACGCTCTGGGCCAGCTCACGCTGGGTGGGGGCTTCTTCAAACCGGGCCAGGTGCAGCAACACCAGCCAGCGCGCCTGGGACAGGTTGAGCCCGGCCAGTCGGCGGTCCAGCTCGGCACGCCAGCCCCGGGACATCTGGGCCAGCTGCATGCCGAAGCGGTGTTGGTTGTCGGTCAGGGGCATAAGCAACTCATTGAACAGATCTAATTGTTAGGCAGCTAACCATGACCTGCCCCACGAGGCAAGGCTCGCGCCCTCCTCATTGTTCGATAATCGTCAAAAAGCATGACAAAGGTCAGCAGATGGCGGTTCTGCCCTCGATCTGCATGCCAGTCACATCTCGAACTCGGCCGCCAGCGCCGCACGCACGCAATACAGCACACCTTCCGGCACACGGCCCGCAAACTGCGGCGCAATGGCCGACACCGGCGGCAGCTCGCCCTCGCCATCCAGGAAGGCATCCTGCACTTCCATCAGCAGGTCTTCCGGCAGGTCGAGGGCCTGGTCGAGGCTCAGCTCCTGTCGGCCCAGCGCCTCGGCCAGCAGGCTATACACGTTCTTCTCGCTGCAGTTGAGCTGCCCGGCGATCTGCGCCGGGGTCATGCCGGCCCGGGCCAGGCTGACCAGTTCGTGGCGCAGGTCGAGCACCACTTTCGGCGCCTCTTCGGTGCCACCGCTGCTGTTCAGCACTTCGAGGAACGCCTGGCCGTAGCGTTCCAGCTTGCGCGCGCCCACACCGCTGACCTGGGCCATGTCGCTGAGGCTGACCGGCTGGCTGCGCAGCATTTCCAGCAGCGTCGAGTCGGGGAAGATGACATAGGGCGGCACACTGTGCTCCTCCGCCAGCTTGCGCCGCAGGGTACGCAGCGCTTCCCACAGCTCGCGCTCTTCGGCACGCACCAACTGGCTGGCAGGGCTGCCGCCACCGGACGACGAGGACTTGGCCGTGGTCTGCGGCTTGAGGTCGCGACGCAGTTGCAAGGTCACCTCGCCGCGCAGCAGCGGCCGGCAGCTGTCGGACAGGCGCAGCCCGCCGTAGCCTTCCAGGTCGATGTCGACCAGGCCGCGCGCCACCAGTTGGCGGAACAGCGAACGCCACTCGACCTCGGCCAGGCCCTTGCCGACGCCGAACACCGACAGCTTCTCGTGGCCGAAATTGCGCACCTTTTCGTTGTCCTTGCCCAACAGCACGTCAACCAAGTGGCCCACACCATAGCGCTGGCCCGTACGGAACACCGCCGACAGCGCCTGACGGGCCGGCTCGGTGGCGTCCCAGGTCTGGATGTTGTCGACACAGTTGTCGCAATGCCCGCACGGCTGGTCGAGGGTTTCGTCGAAATAGGCCAGCAGCGACTGGCGACGGCAGCGGGTTTCTTCGCACAGCGCCAGCATGGCGTCGAGCTTGTGCTGCTCGATGCGCTTATGGCGCTCGTCACCTTCGGAGTTCTGCAGCATCTGCTTGAGCATTACCATGTCCTGCAGGCCGTAGGCCATCCAGGCATCGGATGGCAGGCCGTCACGGCCGGCCCGGCCGGTTTCCTGGTAATAGGCCTCAAGCGACTTGGGCAGGTCGAGGTGGGCAACGAAGCGCACGTTGGGTTTGTCGATGCCCATGCCGAATGCAATGGTGGCGACCATGATCAGCCCTTCCTCGTTGAGGAAGCGGTGCTGGTTGGACGAACGGGTCTCGGCGGCCAGGCCAGCGTGGTACGGCAACGCCGGGAAGCCCTGTTCACAAAGGAAGGCAGCGGTTTCGTCGACCTTCTTGCGCGACAGGCAATAGACAATGCCGGCGTTGCCGCGGCGCTCGCCGAGGAACGCCATCAGCTGCTTGCGCGGCGCTTCCTTGGGTACGATGCGGTAGAAGATGTTCGGCCGGTCGAAGCTCGACAGGAAGCGCTCGGCGCCTTGCAGGTGCAGGCGCTGGACGATCTCTTCGCGGGTGCGCATGTCGGCGGTGGCGGTCAGCGCGATGCGCGGCACATGCGGGAACAGCTCGGCCAACTGCCCCAGTTGCAGGTATTCGGGGCGGAAATCGTGGCCCCATTGCGACACGCAGTGCGCCTCGTCGATGGCAAACAGCGAGATGTCCAGCTCGCGCAGGAAGTCGAGCATGCGCGGCTGCACCAGGCGCTCGGGCGCCAGGTACAGCATCTTCACTTCGCCACGGCGCAGGCGCCCGGCCAGTTCACGCTGCTGCTCCGCCGTCAGGGTCGAGTTCAGCGCGGCGGCCGATACACCCAGTTCGTCCAGCGTGGCGACCTGGTCGTCCATCAGCGCAATCAGCGGCGAGACCACTACCGTCAGGCCCGGGCGCAGCAGCCCCGGCACCTGGAAACACAGCGACTTGCCGCCACCGGTGGGCATCAGCACCAGGGCGTCGCCGCCATTGGCCACGCATTCGATGATTGCTGCCTGGCGCCCACGGAAACTGTCGTAGCCGAAAATGTCCTTGAGAACGCGCTGAGCCTGTTCGAGCATGTGCAACTCCACAAATCGCCGTACCATCCTGGATACAGGCTGGACGAAAAACCCGCTCCGCACACGCCAAATGCGTAAGCGGTTTTTGCCAGGCGCCGATAAAATCTGCCCCTGGATGAAAAATCGCGGAGTATACCGCAGCACTGCACCGCACAGGGCACCACGGCGATAGACGTTCCCTTTACCCCGCTACCCTTGCTTGGTGCTAGAATTCGGTATCGTTTATTCCCCAAGGTAGCCCTGTAATGTCCTTCGCCGAGCAACTGACCCGCCTGCAAGCCTTCCTCGACGCCGACGAGCTGCACGAAGAGGCGCTGGACTACGTCGCCGCCCACGGCTACCTCACCGCCCTGTCGATCAACGCCGAAGATGTGCCCGAGCGCGAATGGATCGATGCCCTGTTCGCCGAAGAGCCGCACTATGCCAGCGAGGCCCAGCGCACCGAAATCGAAGCCACCCTGGTGGCATTGAAAGCGCACATCGCCCGCCAGCTGGCCAGCGACGAAGAATTCGACCTGCCATGCGACCTGGACCTGACCGACGAGCCGGACGATTCCGACCTGCGCGGCTGGTGCATCGGTTTCATGGAAGGCGTGTTCCTGCGTGAAGAGGCCTGGTTCGAGAACGCCGAAGAAGAAGTCAGCGAGATGCTGCTGCCGATCATGGTTGGCTCGGGCCTGTTCGACGAACAGCCAGAGTTCGCTGACATCGCCAGCAACGCCAACCTCCAGGACGACATGATCGTACAGATCCCCGAGGCGCTGAGCGCACTGTTCCTGCTGCTGCACGCCCCGGACGAGAAACCGGCGCTGCTCAAGCCACGCCACCACTAAGTCGCCTGTGCGCTACCTGCTGCTGGCCATCGGCTGGCTCAGCGTTGCGCTGGGGGTGTTGGGGATTTTCCTTCCGGTATTGCCCACCACCCCGTTCCTGCTATTGGCGGCAGCCTGCTTTGCCCGCAGCTCGCCGCGCTTTCACCACTGGCTGGTCCATCACCCGAAGCTCGGGCCGTGGATCCGCGACTACCTCAGTGGTGAAGGCATCCCCCTCAAGGGCAAGATCTACGCCATCGGCCTGATGTGGGCCAGCATCGGCCTGTCGTGCTATCTGGTGCCCCTGTTCTGGGCGCGCGCCTTCATGTTGACCAGCGCCGTACTGGTAAGCCTGTATATCGTCAGACAGAAAACCCTGCACAAGGCAAAGTGACATTTTTTTGTCGCCAAATATCACTTTCGCCTAACAGGCGTTTCTTTTATCTGAAATGGTTCTGGAACCCTGCAAAAGCCCTGTATTCACTGGCTTTATTGGCTTCGCGCCCGTTTCCCAGCAACTTTTCCTTCACCCTCTGTTAGACAATATATGTCTTACATGGCAATCTGATATGAACAAATCTTCTTATTAATCGCGCTGAATGTACTTAGCTGTGTTGTTAAAAACCTGCAACACTATACGCGATAATTTTTCGTCATTTTTTTGGCGAGCAGCAGGATCAATTCCAGGATCAGGGAGATGTACCCATGCGCGTTTTGAACCCCATCACCAGTGCATTACTGTTGGCCCTGGCGAGTGCCAACGTACAGGCGATGTCGATCACCGAGGCCGTCCAGAGCGCCGTGGACTACCACCCGCAGGTCAGCTCCAACCGCAATAGCAAGCTGTCGGCCGATGAAGACGTCAAGTTTGCGCGTGGTGGCTACTACCCTTCCGTGGATTTGGTTGCTGGCTATGGCCGCCAGCGTTCGGACAACGCTACCACCCGTGCCGAGGGTAACCACAACAAGGAAACCCTCAACTACACCCAGTCCGAGCTGCGCCTGCGGCAGATGATTTTCGACGGTTTCAACACCGCGAACGAAGTGGGCCGCACCGAAGCGGTGTCCACCTCCCGCGCCTACTACACCCAAGCCGTCGCCCAGGATGTTGCCCTGCGTGCGACCGAGGTGTACCTGGAAGTGCTCAAGCGCCGCGAGCTGGTGACCCTGGCCAAGAACAACCTGCAAGCCCACCTGCGCGTCAACGACCAGATCGGCCTGCGTAACGAGCGCGGCGTCGGCAGCACCGCCGACCTTGACCAGTCCCGCGCACGTCGCGCCCTGGCGGAAAACAACCTGGACACCGCCGAAGTCGACCTGGCCGATGCCGAGGCCAACTTCTTCAGCGTGGTCGGCCGTGCCCCGGACGAGCTGGAAAGCCCGGCGACCATCAAGGGCGAGGTGCCTGAGACCCTCGACGGCGCGCGCGACAGCATGCGCCAGAACAACCCTTACATCAAATCTGCCCAGGCTGACGTCAACGCCGCCGAGCAGCAGTACGAAGTCGGCAAGTCGACCTTCTACCCGCGCTTTGACGCCATTCTGGCAACCGGTGCCAATAACAACACCGGCGGCGAAAAAGGCCACAACAACAACGACTGGCAGGCCGGCGTAGAAATGAACTACAACCTGTTCCGCGGTGGCAGCGACAAGGCCCGCCTGCAGTCTGACGCGCACAAGATCAACCAGGCCCTGGACATCCGCAACAACGCCCTGCGTGAGCTGACCGAAAACCTGAGCCTGGCGTGGAACGCCATGAACAACGCCAGCAAGCAGCTGCCGACCGCGCGTGAATACGCCGAGACCACCAAGCGCGTGCGTGCCGCCTACCAGGACCAGTTCGGTCTGGGCCAGCGTACCCTGCTGGACGTGCTCGACAGTGAGAACGAGCTGTACAACGCCGACCGCCGTTACACCGAAGTACGCTACACCGAGGAATTTTCGCGCTACCGCGTACTGGCGACCATGGGTGAGCTGCTGAGCAAACAGCGTATTTCCCTGCCGCCAGAGGCGCTGGCTACCACCGAGGTGCGTACAGAAGCGCGTCTGCCTGAGATGCGTTGATCGGTTTCGAGATCTGGGGGCCGCTTTGCGGCCCTTTCGCCGGCAAGCCAGCTCCCACAGGTCCTGCATAAGCTTCAGACTTCGTGTAGTTGCCTGTGGGAATAAAAGCCTGAGCCTTGACACTGTAGCTGTGGGAGCTGGCTTGCCGGCGATAGGGCCCTCACGGCCACCTCAACCCTCACCATGGTTGCGCTGGAACGTCTCCACCCCCATGGCCCTGATCTGCCCCTCGATCAACGCTTCGAACGGTGCCAGCAATGCGTCAAAGCAGGCGGGTTGCTCCAAGGCATTCAAAGCCCCCACCACCGCCTCGATAGTCGACAGCGCCCCCGCCTCCGGCGCCTTGCGCAGCCGATAACGCGAAGGTGCGACTGCCCCCAGCGTCACCCGCGGCAACCCCTCCAGTAGCGGGTTCATGTACAGCAGCTTGCGCGCCTTGCGCCAGGTGCCGTCGGGCACGATCAGCAGCAACGGCGTGTCATCGACCTTGCCATAGGCCGTCAGCACCTGAGCGTCATCGCCTGGGAACAGCAGGGCCGGCCGGTAACCAGGGGTTGCCAGCCATTCAGCCAGGTCATCGAATACCTCGCCTACCCGCAGCTCGGCGTTGTTCAGGCCAAGGGCAGCAAGGCGCGCAGTGTTCAGGGCATGGGCGGTTTCACTGGGGTGCTGCAGCAGGATGACGCGGGTGCGGCTGTCGAGCGCGGGAATCAGTGGGCAGAGGCAATGGTCGAGCGGGCGTTGGCAGCGCTCGCAGCGGGGTCTGGGCATGGGGTTCTCCTTGGCGGGAACAGTTTGCCACAGAACTGCGGCCCGCTTTGCGGGCCCAGCGATCTCAGCGGTTGAAGCGTTCTGCCAGGCTGTGCAGGTACTCCGCCATGCGCTCCAGGTCCTGGCTGATTTCTGCCCCCTGCCTGGCCTGCCCGGCACTCTGGTCACACAGCTGGGCAATCCTCACGATCTGCTGGTTGATGTCCTCGGCCACATGGCTTTGCTGCTCCGACGCCGTCGCCATCTGCTGGCTCATGCCGGTGATGCGGCTGACCGCCTGGGCAATCCCGCTTAACGCGGCCTGCACCGCCTCGACGCTGTGCACGCTGTCCCGCGAGATCTGTTCACCCCGGTTGGCGGTGCTCACCGCCCGCTCTGCTCCTGCGCGCAATGAGGCAATGATGTGGTGAATCTCATCGGTGGATGCGCGGGTACGCTGGGCCAGCGAACGCACTTCATCGGCCACCACGGCAAACCCCCGCCCCTGCTCACCTGCGCGTGCCGCCTCGATGGCAGCGTTGAGCGCCAGCAGGTTGGTCTGCTCGGCAATCGAGGTAATCACATCGACCACGCTGCCGATGGACTGGGTCTGCTCGGCCAGCGCATTGACCGCCTGACCGATGTCGTTGACGGCATCGCTCATGCTGCCCATGGCTTTAAGGCTTTGCAGCGCCAGCTCGCTGCCCTGCTGCGCCAGCTGGTCGGCATCGCCGGCCGCATGCGCCGTGCTTTGCACGTTGTGGGTGACCTGCTGGATGGTCGCCGCCATCTGCGCAATGGCCGTGGCCGACTGGTCGGTCTCGCTGCGCTGGCGGTCGAGCATCTGCGCCTGGGCATCGGACAGATCGGACGACTGCGTGGCCCGCGACTTCACCCCGACCCCGGCGTCCACCAGGCGGGTCAGGGCCGTTTGCAGGCGCGCTTCCTCGCTGATGATGGCCAGGTCAAGCTGGCCCAGCAGGCCCGGGTTGTCGCTGTAGGTCAGCGCCACCAACGGGCTGGTGAAGGCCCTGGGGTGCTCGGCCAACGTGCGGCGGATAGCCTGGTTGTGCCGGTGCTCGACCAAGTACCAGGCCAACAGCAGGGTGGCCATCAGCACCCCAAGCGCTGCATAGGCCGGCAGCCACAGGTAACCGGCCGCCGACAGCAGGCCCGCACCGATCAGCGGCCAGCCATGGCTCAACCCATGCCCCAGCCGCGCGGCCCACGGCACCGCAGCACGGTCGGCACGCAGGCGCGCATACAGCGCTTCGGCGCGGCGGATCTGCTCGCGGGTAGGCACCGAGCGCACCGACTCATAGCCATTGATGCGGCCCTGCTCGTAAATCGGGGTGACATAGGCGCTGACCCAGTAGTAGTCGCCGTTCTTCGCCCGGTTCTTGACCACACCCATCCACGGTTTGCCCTGCTTGATCGTCTCCCACATATGCCCGAACACCGATGGCGGCATGTCCGGGTGGCGCACCAGGTTGTGGGGTTGGCCGACCAGCTCGTCGTAAGTAAACCCGCTGATCGCCACGAAGGCTTCATTGCAGTAAGTGATGCGGCTGTTGAGGTCAGTCGTGGAAATCAGGCGTTGATCGCTGGAGAAGGTTCTTTCGTGCTCAGTGACGGGCAAATTCATGCGCATCTGGGCGATCCTTGCAGGATGAAATAAGGGAAAAATCATCAGCGCAAGTTGATATGTAGCAGAGCGCTATCAGGTTAGCGGTCAGCTTGTGCCGGAATTTAACACCGCCCGACGGAATGCATGAATGTGTCGCGTCTCAGCCCACGTTCAGCTGGCTTTTGAGCAGGTCGCGGAAGGTCTGGATCAAGGGTTCACGGCTACGCCCACGGCGAATGATCAGCGAGAACGGTGCCTGGTAACCAAAGGTGGACGGCGACAGCACGCGCAAGTCGCCCTTGTCGACCCAGGCTTGGGCATAGTGCTCGGGCAAGTAGCCGATATAGGCGCCGGAGAGGATCAGGATCAACTGCGCTTCCATGCTCTCCACCGTCGCCGCACTGTGCTTGAAGCCATGCCGGGCCAGCTCGGCCTGGCTCCAGTAGCCGCGCCCGACCATGCGTTGCTGGGTTACTACCGGCTCGGGGATGCGCCGCTCGGTATACAACGGGTGGCGGCTGCTGCAGTACAGCCAGTGCTGTTCACGGTACAACGGCTGGTAGAGCAGGCCGCTCATGCGCGAGGAGAACGCACCAATGGCCAGGTCCAGGCGGTTGTCCTGCACGCCCAGTTGCAGCTCGTAAGGGCTGGACACCGACAGGTGCAGGTGCACCGCCGGGTGCTCCTGGCTGTAGGCGCCGATGGCTTCAGCCAGCGGCAAGGCGCGGTCACCGACCGTGGAGTCGATAACCCCGAGGTTGAGGGTGCCACGCAACTCGCCCTTGAGGGCAGCGGCATACTGCTCGAAGCCATCCAGTTCGGCCAGAAGCCGCAGGGTTTCCTGGTGGAACAGCTCGCCCTTGCTGGTCAGGCTGAAACCGCCACGGCCGCGATGGCACAGCACGATGCCTAGCGCGCCCTCCAGCTGGCTCATGTAGGTACTGATGGCCGAGGTCGACAGGTTCAACTCGCGCTGCGCGTTGGCAAAGCCCTGGTGGCGCACCACGCTGACAAAGATGCGCAGCAGTTTCAGGTCGGGCAAGGTCGAGGCCATGGTGCAACGGTTCCGCAGGTGTATTTGCGCGCAGTCTAACCGCTCTGCCGGCCTTTAGTTCAGAAATTCCTGAACTAAGTATTTGTCGGTAGCGATTCTTCCGCGGCACTACCTTGAGCAGACTTGGCCGAAATGTCCCTGCCCGCCGGCAAAACCACACTTGAAAGGCGCGCGGCGGCACAGGTTCGAACAAACAAAACAATCGACCGACTGATGAGGCCCACCGTGGACAAGACTCTCCACCAACCACTGGGCGGCAACGAAATGCCGCGTTTCGGCGGCATCGCCACCATGCTCCGTCTCCCCCACCTGCAAAGTGCCCAAGGCCTGGATGCTGCCTTCATCGGCGTGCCCCTGGACATCGGTACCTCGCTGCGCTCCGGCACCCGCTTCGGCCCACGGCAGATCCGCGCCGAATCGGTGATGATCCGCCCGTACAACATGGCCACCGGTGCCGCCCCGTTCGACTCGCTGTCGGTAGCCGACATCGGTGACGTGGCGATCAACACCTTCAACCTGCTGGACGCCGTGCGCATCATCGAAGAAGCGTATGACGAGATCGTCGAGCACAACGTCATCCCGATGACCCTGGGCGGCGACCACACCATCACCCTGCCGATCCTGCGTGCGCTGCACAAGAAGCACGGCAAGATCGGCCTGGTGCACATCGATGCCCACGCCGACGTCAACGACCACATGTTCGGCGAGAAGATCGCCCACGGCACCACCTTCCGCCGCGCCGTGGAAGAAGGCCTGCTTGATTGCGACCGCGTGGTACAGATCGGCCTGCGCGCCCAGGGCTACACCGCCGATGACTTCAACTGGAGCCGCCGCCAGGGCTTCCGCGTGGTTCAGGCCGAAGAGTGCTGGCACAAATCGCTGGAGCCACTGATGGCCGAAGTACGGGAAAAGGTCGGCGGCGGCCCGGTTTACCTGTCGTTTGACATCGACGGCATCGACCCGGCCTGGGCGCCCGGTACCGGCACTCCGGAAATCGGCGGCTTGACCACCATCCAGGCGATGGAGATCATTCGCGGCTGCCACGGCCTGGACCTGATCGGCTGTGACCTCGTCGAAGTCTCCCCGCCTTACGACACCACCGGCAACACCTCGCTGCTCGGCGCCAACCTGCTGTTCGAGATGCTCTGCGTGCTACCAGGCGTCGTGCGTCGTTAATACCGCTGTACCCCGGCAGGAGCCATGAGGGAGGGCCACAGAGGCCCGCCAACAACACGACAAGACCGCCGGGCGCTGTAAGCCGCCCGCGTGGTCGATCTCGCCATAATAAAGATAATCGGGAGACCCCCAATGGCCTTGGACATCATTGTTGTAATGATCTATACCGCCGGCATGCTCGGGCTTGGCTGGTATGGCATGCGGCGCGCAAAAACCCATGAAGACTACCTGGTAGCCGGGCGCAACCTCGGCCCGGTGCTGTACATGGGCACCATGGCCACCACCGTGCTCGGTGGCGCTTCCACCGTCGGCACCGTGCGCCTGGGCTACGTCCACGGCATCTCCGGCTTCTGGCTGTGCGCAGCCCTGGGCCTGGGCATCATCGCCATCAACCTGTTCCTGGCCAAACCGTTGCTGCGCCTGCGCATCTTCACCGTGACCCAGGTGCTTGAGCAACGCTACAACCCCACCGCACGCCAGGCCAGCGCCGTGATCATGCTGGCTTACGCGCTGATGATCGGCGTCACCTCGACACTGGCCATGGCCACCGTATTGCAGGTGCTGCTGGACCTGCCGTTCTGGGCTTCGCTGCTGCTCGGCGGCGGTGTGGTGGTGCTGTACTCCACCATTGGCGGCATGTGGTCGCTGACCCTGACCGACATCGTCCAGTTCGTGATCAAGACCGTCGGCCTGATGTTCATCCTGCTGCCGGTGTGCCTGTACAAGGCCGGTGGCTGGGACACCCTGGTGGCCAAACTGCCAGCGGCCAGCTTCCAGCTGACCACCATTGGCTGGGACACCATCATCACCTACTTCCTGATCTACTTCTTCGGCATCCTCATCGGCCAGGATATCTGGCAGCGGGTGTTCACCGCCCGTGATGAAAAGGTCTGCCAGCGTGCCGGTACCGTGGCCGGTGTGTACTGTGTGGTATACGGCCTGGCCTGCGCCGCCATCGGCATGGCCGCGCATGTGCTGATGCCCGACCTGGCCAACCCGAACAACGCCTTTGCCGAGATGATCAAGAGCACCCTGCCCGATGGCATCCGTGGCCTGCTGATGGCCGCAGCCCTGGCAGCCATGATGTCCACCGCCAGTGCCGGCCTGCTGGCCGCCTCGACCACCGTGACCGAAGACCTGCTGCCCAAGCTGCGTGGCGGCAAGCAGTCGAGCCTGGGCATGAGCCGCCTGTTCACCCTGCTCACCGGCCTGGTGGTGCTGGGCATCGCGCTGATGGTGAACGATGTGATCAACGCACTGACCCTGGCCTACAACCTGCTGGTCGGCGGCATGCTGATCCCGCTGATCGGGGCGATCTTCTGGAAGCGCGCGACCACCGCCGGCGCGATTGCCAGCATGTCGCTGGGCTTTGCCACCGCGCTGCTGTTCATGTTCAAGGACGGGCTGGAAGCCAACACGCCGATCTACTACAGCCTGGCGATCGGCTTGGTGAGCTTTGTGGCGGTTAGCCTGATGTCCCGCAAACCAGTCGGTGCGGTGAATCTGGCCTGACCATTAACCTGAAACGGCCCTATCGCCGGCAAGCCAGCTCCCACAAAGAATGCACAGGGCCTGAGTCTTGCGCAGTACCTGTGGCAGCTGGCTTGCCGGCGATAGGGCCAGAAGAGATAACAATCAACTCTCACACACAAAAAAGGCCGCAGCACCCACCCAGGTGCTGCGGCCTTTGTCTTTTATCAGCGACGACGCGGTTGGCGTTTGCGCTGCTCTTCATCAGTCGGGATCGGCACCGGCTGCAAGGGTGGTGGAATCAGCCCCAGGGCGACCGCCAGGTCGTGGAGCCAGTTGGACAGTGGTTTATTCATAATGCCCCCTTGACGGGTCAGCCTCACGGCGAATCAATCCTGGGATGTTTCATACAGATCATAGCCTGATGTCCTGTATTACGCATGCCTATGCTCTTACAGATAAGGGCCATTTTGACGCGGATCAAGCCGTAGCGGCGCATTCCGACGACTGGTTAATCGTTTCGCTTTGTTGCAGGTCGATCCACGCCTGCAAATTCGCCCCACGCATGCCCTGACGCCACATCAGCCAGGTGACCGCCTGATCGAACGGCGCCTGCAGCGGGTGCACCCTTATCTGGTTGCGCCCAGGCAGGCTGTCGAGCATCGACTGGGCCATCATCGCCACGCCGGCGCCTGCGATCACGCAGGCCAGCATGCTCTGGTACGACTCGATCTCCATGACCCGGCCCATGGGCGTGTGGGCATGGGCATACCACGCCTCCAGGCGCATGCGGTACGAACAGCCCTGGCGGAAGGTGAACACCGCCTTGCCCGCCACATCCTTGGCAGTGTGCACCGCTGGGTGCTCGGGGCTGGTGATCAGCACCAACTGCTCTTCGCACAGCGGCACGCCATCCAGCCCGGCCAGGCTCGGCGGGCCATCTACCAAGGCAGCGTCCAGTGTGTGGCCAAGCAGGCCTTCGAGCAGCTCGCCGCTAGGCGCTGCGCGCACCTGCAGGTTCACTGCGGGGTAGGCCTGGTGATACCGCGCCAGCAACGCCGGCAGGTGGGTCGCCGCCGTGCTGTACATGGTCCCCAGCACGAAGTCGCCGGCCGGCTGGCCGCCGCGTACAGCGGCCAGCGCCTCGTCGCGCAAGGCCGACAGGCGGTTGGCGTACTCCAGCAGTACCTTGCCGGCCGGCGACAGCTGCAAGCGCTGGCGCTCGCGCAGGAACAACTCGACGCCCAGTTGCTCCTCAAGCTGGCGCAAACGCGTCGACAGGTTCGATGGCACACGGTGCAAGCGTTCGGCGGCACGGGTGACCGAGCCTTCCTCGGCCACGGCCTGGAAGATACGCAGCTGGCTGAATTCCACAGGATTCTCCAAAACAGAACAACTTGATCATCATTATTCAATTTTATTGAAAATGAAACCGCCCTAACCTGCCGGTCATCGCTTACATCCGTGCAGGAGACCTGTCATGTCGCCACTCATTCAACTGCTGGCCAGCGCCGTGGCGCTGATGATGGCCATGGGCATCGGCCGTTTCGCCCTCACCCCGCAACTGCCGCAACTGATCGCCGAAGGCAAGTTCGACCTGACGGTCGCCGGGCTGGTCGCGGCCGCCAACTACCTGGGCTATTTCATTGGCGCGGTGGACGCCATGTTCGCCCGCTCACCCGGCCAGGTGCGCCTGCGCTTGCACGGCGGGCTGTGGCTGTGCGTACTGCTGACCCTGGCCTCATGGGCCGCCGACGGTTTCTGGAGCCACCTGCTGCTGCGCTTTGGCACCGGCGTGGCCAGTGCCTGGGTGCTGGTGATGATCACCAGCCTCAGCCAGCAGGTAGCCAACGCGCACAACCGCCAACGGCTGGGTGCTCTGGTGTTTGCAGGGCCCGGTCTGGGCATTGCCCTGACCGGCCTGTTGGCACTGGTGGCGCATCTGCTGGGGCTGGGCTCGGCAGCACTGTGGCTGATCTACGCCGTGGCTGCGCTGGTGATGCTACTGGCCGTGCGGCCTTGGCTGCCACGCGCACTGCAAGCTGCGCCCTCTCCGTCGCCAGCGCACCCGGGCCCGACCCGCAGCGTCGGCATTGGGCGCCTGGGGCTGGTATACGCGCTGTACGGCGTGGGTTACATCCTGCCGGCCACTTTCCTGTCGCAAATGGCCAATCAGCAGTTTCGCGGGCAGTGGATGGCGGACCTGTTCTGGCCGGCGTTTGGCCTGGCGGCAGCGCTGGGGGTGGTGCTGGTGAGCTTGCGCCGTAACGGGCGCACCTCGGCCTGGCTGACCGCCACCCTGTGGTTGCAAGGGCTTGGCGTGCTGGCCTGCCTGATGGGCGGGGGTATCGGGTTGGCGCTGGGAGTGGTGCTGTGTGGCGGGCCGTTTTTAGCGTGCATGCAACTGGTGATGCAACGCTCGCGGGAGCTGGCACCGCATGCCACACAGCGCAATGCCGGGCTGCTGACCGCGTGCTTTGCCCTGGGGCAGTTGAGCGGGCCCCTGCTGGCGGCGGTGAGCAGCCATTACAGCGGCGGACTGCAGCCGGCGTTAGTGCTGGCGGCAGTGGGGCTGGGGCTGGCAGGCGTTCTGGTCATGACCAGTGGGCAATGCACTCAAGGTTGCCAAGCGGTAGTCCGCACAGCCTGAGCAGCTGATTTGCCTGCAAGTGCCCCATCGCCGGCAAGCCAGCTCCCACCGGTCTCCTTACCACTTCAAGGCCTGAGGTACTCCTGTGGGAGCTGGCTTGCCGGCGATAGGGCCAGCACAGGCAACCTTCAACCCACCAGCTTGCGCAATTGTTGCTTCACCCAAGGCTCGGCACTCACCAGAACCACGCCCAGCAACACCAACAGCGCGCCGATAACGAAATTGACGCTTAGCGGCTCGTCCAGCAGCAGCACCCCAAAGGTCACCCCAAACAGCGGCGTAATGAACGAAAACACGGCCAGGTTGGACGCCAGGTACTTGCGTAGCAACCAGAACCAGGTCAGGTAACTGATGAACGACACCACAATCCCCTGGAACAGCACACTGCCCATCGCCAAGGGTGTCAGCGACACGGCGCCGATCTGCCCGCTAAGCAGGGCAATCAGCAGCAGGCCGGCAAAACCCACCGCCAGCTGATAGAACAAGGTCAAGGTTGCCGGTGCTTCCGACAACCGCGAGCAGCGCACCACTACTGTGGTCGCGCCCCACGCCAGGCCGGCAATCACGCCAAAGGCATCGCCTAGCAGCATGCGGCCATCCATCTGCTCGAACGACATGCCGCCAGCAAACGCCATGGCAATGCCACCGAATGCCAACAAAATCCCCAGCCACTGCAAAAACCGCAGGCGCTCGCTGGGTAGCCGAAAATGCAGGCCCAACGCGGTAAACACCGGTGCGGTATAGAGGAACACCGACATATGCGCCGCCGACGTCAGCTTCAGGCCTTCGGCGATGAACAGGAACTCCACACCAAACAGCCCGCCCGCGAGCAAACCCGCGCGCCAGGTGCTGCCGACCTGCTCCCAGCCACCGCGCCAGCACAGCATCAGCGCCACCAGCACAGCAGCGATGCCATTGCGCAGCGCGGCCTGCATCACCGGCGCGATGTCGACGGCGGCGGTCTTGATCAGCACCTGCTGGCAACCCCAGATCAGGCACAGCCCCAGCATCACCTGAAAGGCAAAGGCGTCAGGGTTCTTACGGACCGCGCTCATAGGCGGGCCTCTAGGGTGTTCGCAGGCATGGGCATAGGCTCGGCAGTATTGAGAAGCTACCGATTATCGGGTTTCCCTACCCGCTGTTGCCAGCCTCAAAACGACCTCAAGCGATCTGCGCCTTCGAAGACACATGTTCGAAGGTGGCTTCATCCAGCGCATCCGCCTGTTCGTCCAGCACCTGACGCGGGTGTTCGAAGCCCGGGATGCTGCTGTCGATCAGGCTTAACAAGCGTAACCCGCGCTCGGTCAGCACGAAGTTTTCGCCATTGCCGCCCTCCTCTTCAGGCCGGCTTTCGATGAAACCACGCTCGAACAGCAGCTTTTCATACTCGCAAGCGTGGGTTTTAAGGTGATCCAGATCTCCCACCGGCTCACCCTTGGCGGCCTGGGCCGCGGCGTGCTGTTCGGCATAGGGGCGTGGCGTAAAGCTGTGACCGGCGCCGATCTGCACTTCGTGCAGCAAACGTTCGATCAGGTCCCAATCGTAGGCGATGCTCATGGCTACGGGCTCCTGCTGTGGACGGAAGGGGTACACAGGTTGGGACCTGCCGGCGCAAGCGGTGTTCCGAAAGATGAAGGCTGGATGGATGCTACGGTCTGAAGCCGCGTAGGCTGAAGGCGTTGGAAATAGACGTGACGGCGGGCCTCACCTCGCTGGCTGATGACGCATCTGCGCCATCGGTCGCCAAAGCTGAACTTGCTTGCCGCCGCAACGTTCCACCGCGCATAGCCACCGCTAGAGGTAAAAAGGATGAAACCGCTGCTGCCGATTACCTGCGTCATTGCACTGACCTGCGCCCTGCCCGCCTGGGCCTGCACACCGGAAGAAGCCACGCAGAAACGTGAAGAGCTGGCCGGGTTGGTTACCCAGTTGACCGAGCAGAACCCGCAGAAGGCCAAGGAGATCAACGACGAGCTTCAGGGGATGGATCTAGGTACGGCGAGCAAGGACTTGCCCGACAAGTGCCAGCTGATAGACCAGCGGATCAAGGAACTGAAAACGGCGGAGAAGAAGGCTGATTGACCGGTTGCCTTCGATGGCTCCATCGCCGGCAAGCCAGCTCCCACAAGTCCCGCTGAATTCAGCGTCTGTGGTTTCCCTGTGGGAGCTGGTTTGCCGGCGATAGGGCCTTGATAGCTACTTATTCAGCAGCAGGCTTGCGCTTTTTCAGCGGCGCCAGGCCGTCAGCGCTGGCCAGCGGTGCGTTGGCCCGCGGTTTGGCGGTGGGCTTGCGCTTGGCGACAGCTTTCTTGTCGCCGGTTTTCTTATCAACTTTCTTCTTCTTGGCGCCAACAGCCTTGCCCGAGGCCTTGACCTTCTTCGGCCCGCTGTAGGTGCCTTTCACTTCCTTGATCACACGGCGCTCGAACTGCTGCTTGAGGTAGCGTTCGATGCTCGACATCAGGTTCCAGTCGTTGTGGGTAATCAACGAGATCGCCAGGCCTTCGCCACCGGCACGGCCGGTACGGCCCACGCGGTGTACGTACTCGTCCCCGCTGCGAGGCATGTCGAAGTTGATCACCAGGTCCAGGCCGTCGATGTCCAGGCCGCGAGCCGCCACATCGGTAGCCACCAGCACCTTGGAGCTGCCCTGCTTGAAGCGCTCGATGGCCAGCTTGCGGTCCTTCTGGTCCTTCTCGCCGTGCAGCACGAAAGCCTTCACGTCCTTGGCCACCAGGTGACCGTAGATACGGTCGGCCATGGCGCGGGTGTTGGTGAAGATGATCGCCTTGTCGAAGGTTTCGTTGGCCAGCAGCCACTGCGCGATGTGCTCTTTGTGCTGGTCGTGGTCGGCGGTGATGATCTGCTGGCGGGTGCCTTCGGCCAGCTGCGAGACGCTGTTGAGCATCAGGTGCTCAGGGTCTTTCAGCACCTTGCCGATGATGTCGCGCAGGGCCGCGCCACCGGTGGTGGCGGAGAACAGCAGGGTCTGCTCGCGGTTCTCGCACTCCTTGCACAGGCGCTCCATGTCTTCGGCAAAGCCCATGTCCAGCATGCGGTCGGCTTCGTCGAGGATAAGCACCTGCACGTGGGACAGGTCGAGGTTGCCAGCGTTGAGCTGCTCAAGCAGGCGGCCCGGGGTGCCGATCAGCACGTCCGGCACCTTGCGCAGCATGGCGGCCTGCTCCTTGAAGTCTTCGCCGCCGGTCACCAAGCCCGCCTTGATGTAGGTGAACTGCGAGAACAGCTCCACCTGCTTCAAGGTTTGCTGGGCCAGCTCGCGGGTCGGCAGCAGGATCAGCGCGCGGATCTCGACGCGCCCCCCTTTCAGGTCAACCAGGCGGTTGAGCAGCGGCAGCACGAAGGCCGCCGTCTTGCCACTGCCGGTCTGCGCAGTCACACGCAGGTCGCGCCCTTGCAGGGCCAGGGGGATGGCCGCGGCCTGCACCGGGGTTGGCTCGACAAATTTAAGCTCGGCCACGGCTTTAAGCAGGCGTTCATGCAGGGCGAATTGGGAGAACACGGAGGTAACCTCAGGCAAGTGCGGGAAATTCAGTTGCATAGGGTAACGTTTTCTGCCGCCTTAGCCGAATTTCTTTTGGCAACTTTGTCGTCATCCGCGCTCTAATGGCACCTCGTTTCACAACAAGACTGTACCCAAGCCCATGGATATACAACGAATCTGGCGTGACTCCCTCGACCTGTGGGGCACCCTCGACCAACATCCCATGCTGCACGCGGCCATCGGCCTGGCGGTGCTGCTGCTGATTTCTCTGGTGATCGGCCGCCTGGCGCGCTTCCTGATGCTGCATGGCGCCCGTCTGCTGGCCCGCCAGCCTGCCCTGAAGTGGCTGGACGACCTGCGCCATAACAAGGTGTTCCACCGCCTGGCGCAAACCACGCCCTCACTGGTGCTGCAGTTTGGCCTGAAGCTGGTGCCGGAGCTGTCCGACACTGCCCAGCACTTCCTGGGCAATGTCGCCCTGGCCTTTACCCTGCTGTTCATGACCATGGCGCTGTCGTGCCTGCTGGATGCCCTGCTCGACATCTACGCCCGCACCGAACACGCCCGCACCCGCTCGATCAAAGGCTACGTGCAACTGGCCAAGATGATGCTGTGGATCTTCGCTTCCATCGTCATCGTCGCCACCCTGATCGACCGCTCGCCGCTGTTGCTGCTGTCCGGTCTGGGTGCCATGTCGGCGGTGCTGCTGTTGGTGTACAAGGACACCCTGCTGTCGTTCGTCGCCAGCGTGCAACTGACCAGCAACGACATGCTGCACGTGGGTGACTGGATCGAAATGCCGCAGGTGGGTGCCGATGGCGACGTGGTGGACATCACCCTGCACACGGTGAAGGTGCAGAACCACCCGTGAGTTCTGACAAATTGACTAAGACCCGTAGATAATCATGAAATGGACACCCCTCTCGCCTAGGCCCCGACCGCTCCTGCACGGCAGCCCATCAACCATTGAGTAAGCGCCCCGCATTATGAGTGGGATAGCTGAGAAGGAAAGCGAGTTAGCTCTTGTAAAGTCGGATGTCTTCACTTGCATACCTAGTGCGGGCCTAAACAGTCCTGAGGATGATCTACTTAAGGTGTAACTACCTTTCCTCTTCCCCTCCACGCTCCGTTGTCGCCTTCCCTAATCCAATCACCCGCTTCTATGCACATAAAGATGTCGCTGACGATGCTTCCCTGCTCGCTCAAGTTGGCGAATGACTGCCACGGAGCTGAATCGGCACTTTGAGGCATGGGAAGACATGCGCTAAGCAAGCGAACCGCTGTGCTCCCAACCTGCACTGAGGAGCAGAATTCTTGACGCAGCACCACCTTTCTCACTCATGCACCTTCCTTGCGTGTGCCCGCTGGAACGACATATATAGAATCAGAGGCGGGCGACTGGCTAGCCGGTCAATCCAGCAATTTACATTAACCATGATCCGAGATTCAGAGTAAACGTCCAGCTAACTCACATTGCATGAATCAGGCAGGCCCCCTCTGATGCGGCGGCAGTTGCTCGATCTCACTGGCCTGTTGTGTCGGAAGCCGCGTCCGCACATCTTTGAGTAGGCATAATGATTACGCCCATTCATGCTCGTAGATTGGATCATGCTCATGATCGTCGCCGCCCGTTTGCCACTGCGCAGCGACCCGGTAACCAAACAGCTGTAGCGACCGAGTGAGTATGGCCGTATCTGGTTCTCGACTTGGTTGCTGTCGATGAGCGCATCCCCATCGTCCTGGTAGGTTATCGGCGCTACCAAACGTTTCAGGCTGTAATCGAGAGCTCCGGGCGTGGCTGATCCGCTAGGCACTAAGTATGGTTGGGCCAACATCTAGTCATGCCGGGTTTTGTCGGAACCGCCGTTATCAGACGTATACATCAACGGCCTTCGTTGCTCATATCTTGAGCCTGGCGTTTAAGCTCGTACAAACCGCCAACGAGTGCAGCGCCTATTCGTCCAGCTGGCTTTTGTTGAGCGTTATCCAGGTTGAAGAACTTACGACGGGCGCGACAGTAGCGAAGTTGAAGCGGACTGGTCTCGATAGTGCAGCATCCATCTGCGGATGACATTGGCACTGATGACGTGACTGATAGCGACACTTGAAATGGATGCGCCAAGACGCAGGCATTCCTGAACGACTTGGGCTGTGGATGGTTCTGAAGGCGATTTTGCCAGACGCTTACGATGCACACACAGACACTCCATAGCCTACGCAAAGGCTTCAGACAGCGGGTGGCATTATACAAAACCGCTGGAACCTACCCCGTCTAGCTGCGAAATCTCATCCTGACAAGAGGGAGGTATTGCATACCGTTCGTCGGCGAGATCGTCGCCGCGTCGTTACGAATGATTATCAATAAATGAAAAGGTTAGAAATATACCTATGTTATTAAATTAAAAAACAATACTAATGAAACGAGAAAATAGTTATGTTTTAAAAACACACAAAGCTATTTTCCCTTAAAATCAAGGCCTAGCGGGATCCATCCAGCCATACAATCAACATAAAATGACAACAAGAAAATATGATGTCAATTTATTACAAACAAGATAACTATAGGGTCAACTTTTAGGGGGTAAGCCAAACCAGCCTCTAAATGGCCATTGACAGTCATCTTCCGGCGTTCTTAAATCGGCCGCACATCTCTTTGACTGCACTTTCCCACATGCCGGCACTCGTTAGTAAAAACCCTCGCAACGTGCCCTTCAGAAAATACCGGTACGTGACTCTTCCTCTTGTTCAATTATTCAAGAGAGTGAATGACTTTGACGCAGAGGACGGCTCCAACCAGGAACCTCTCACCCAAGGAAAGTGCGTCATAAAGCCGTTCAAGAGCGATGGTGGTGAGAAAGTAGTCAGAAACGTACCGGTAATCCTTAAGCCAGACGGCTCCATTTGGAAACACGGGTCGCTTTACATACTGGCGAGGGCGACGGATTTTGATCCGCCGTCAGATCAGACCTTGAAAGGCTATGCCAAAGGTCTTGTCGACTATATGAACACGCTGGCAGAAGACGGTGTTGATTACCTTGCCACGCCCAATCGAAAAGGTGCACGCCCGACATACCACTATAAGGCAGAGTTGAGCTCAAAGGTCAGTCTGAATGAAATTGCAGCCAGCACTGCAAACGGGCGACTGTCAGCAGTCGTTAACTTCTATCGCTGGATGCAGGATAGGTATGACTACCACCCAACTGAAGCCTTATGGAAAGAAATTGTTTACAAAATCCCATATCAGGACAAGAGAGGATTCTATCGAAATAAGCCAGTAATAACTACTGACCTTAGAATCAAGGCCACCGCCGAGGACTCAACTGGCGAATACATCGTTGATGAAGGAAAGCTTTACCCGTACAACCACGAGCAGCAGATCTTGTTAGTTCAAGCATTAGTCGCGAGCGGTAATACGGAAATGTTTTTAAGCTTCCTTCTATCTTTATTTACAGGTGCAAGAGTAAGCACAGCCTTCACCATACGCCATCACAACATCCTCAAGCCAGAAGACGTAAGAACTAACGAAATCGCAGTGAAGATTGGTCGCGGAACACAGGTCGACAACAAACTAGATAAATCCATGCTCATATATATTCCAGCCTGGCTAAACGCCCTTCTTTACGTCTATATAAATTCGGACAGACATAAAAGACGAACTGCCAAGGCTTCAATTAAAAACGATGGCGAGCAGTACGTATTCCTCTCACAACACGGCAACCCCTACTACATCTCTAAAAAAGACACCGATAGGGGTCAAGGCAAACCAATCCAAGATGGTTACTCAGTCCGCCAATTCGTCTCTGAAAAATTACAGCCCCTAATAAACCAAACAGATACACCATTTAAATTTAGATTCCATAATCTGAGAGCATGTTTCTGCATGAATGAAATAGACCAAAAAATGAAACATATACCTAACGGCGAGGCCGATCGCGTTTATGCTGTACTAACTCATGTACAGGGAAGAATGGGACATAGTGACATTACCACAACCCAACGATACTTCCGCTATCGTGAAATGAAAAATATAGCGCTGCAGGCGCAAAGCGACTTCGAACTTCACCTTCAAAACTTGGCGGAAAGCTATGTTTTCTCCTAGAGTCCGCTCAATACTGCGCAACAACCCAAGCATCGTTGTCATTGACGTCGTCAAAACATCCATGATCGACATCCACAAGATCATCGATGAGTCAGGGATTCAAAATATTGCCTTCCTGACGGTTGGCGAAGAAATTTTCCATTTGGGATCGCACTGCTTTACACAGAGGTACCGGATCGGAACAAGTTCGCTTTACAACTGCAATGCGAACGACTTCTGCTCTGATAAAGCCCAGGCCCTTGATGGATGGGCTAGAGCCATAATTGACGAGATCAAAACTGGCGACATCAGGCCTGAAACATTCTTGGCCAGATGCCGACTACTGAACCAGCACTTCGAATGGGCCTACAAGAATGGTTATCAAGACTTCTTAAAAACTGACAAAAGCTATTACGACTGCTATTCCTCATACTCCAAGGTTGTTTATGACCAGTGGGTAACTGGAGTGAGCGCAGACAGTACAGCAGCAGGAAAGCAAATCTACGCATTCAGCATCATAAAATCCCTTTTTCCTGACACAGAGATACATTTCAAGCAGGCGCTTCCCCGAGTTCACGTCAACACCAAATTATCTCCCAAGAATGCGACTAAAGTCCCCAAAGAAGATGAGCTATCACACGCCCTCGCAATCTCCTCCGAAATTTTTTGCGGGCTAACAAGAGCTCTAACAAGCCTCAAAAAATACCCGTTTCAGATCAGCCTGTTTGGCAAGATGACGTGGGTAGTTCCTCATCAAAATTTCTGTTACCCAAGAAATTTTGTGCCACTCCGGGGCGCAAGCGAGATCTGGGATTACAGCACTGGCACGTTGATCCCCAAACAACCCCATTCACGCAGAAAACGCTACAGAAACAGTTTAAAGTCGCTCGAGAGGGAAAATCTAAATCCTGCCGTTTTGACCCAACACAGACATCGACTAGCTAAGTGGGCACACGATTCCTTTCTACTCTTGTTCGAGGCGAACACGGCAATCAATGAAAAACAGATCGCTGACCTTGAGTGGCACACTGGTAAATACGAGGTACTACCAGCCCAGCAAGGTTTTAGGACTGTAAAATGGCGAGCAGGAAATAAACATCAGAGCTTTACGATAGCTGCGCAATTTGTCAAGCGATTTGAAGAGTATCTTGAGCTGAGAGAGCTAATCACAAAAAACTATCCATGCAAATACCTCTTCTTGCATATTCCAGCAATGCCAGAAGATCGAGTCAGACCTTTACAAAAAGGCTGCCTGTTCAAGCTGGTATCCGCAATGCAGCAATTCATCGACCAAGATTTCCCGAAAATCGGTTACCGTCAACTGCGCCACTACAAGTCAAACTACTTGCTCAAAGAATATGGCCTTGTTGTGGCAAGTCAACTTCTACAAAGCCGTATTGGCACCATAGCAAAGGCATATTCATCGGCTGAAGATGACGTGGCCACCGAGGAAATAAGTGCATTCTACAATCTGCTTTCGAAAGCCATCAAGGATGCAACAAAAAAGCGCCAACAGAGCATCCCCTCTGGCCACTGCATCAAGCCCGGCGATGCCATACCTGTAGTCGAGATTGAGCCGGAGATCAGTCAACCGGTCTGCAGCAATTTTATCACGTGCCTATTTTGCAACCATTTCGTCGTGCACGCGACTGACAGCGACCTAAAAAAGCTTTTGAGTCTCAAATATTTTCTGAACGAGATTCGCCAACAATCTATTTCAACTGAAGAATTCAACAAATTAAATGGCCCTACCATTACACGTATTGAATCAATTTTGACAAGCATTAGTAACATTTCCCCAGATCTGGCCGAGAGGATCTCGACCATCCAAGCATCAGTATTCGACAATGAAGACCTTTCTGAATACTGGGGAGCCTTACTTAATCAATTAGTCCACTTCGGAGCCATCCAATGAAACCCTCATTCACTGCGCAGCCTCAATACGGACTAGATGCTTACATGGGCATCCCCGCCTACCTAATCACACCAGCAACAGTGATTAGCAGGGACATGCATGGCAATATCCTAAGCGTCGTGGGAGACACTGTGTGGCAGACACCAATGCTCAAAAACCATCAAAACCGCGAGGCTTACATCAACTTCGAAAAGTTCAGAAAAAGTACCGAGCTTGAGATTAAAAATCTTGAGCAAGCGCAAAAAGTTGTTGCCATCTGGATCAATCGACCCTCATCGAGAACCGGTTCGTATCCGAGCATTGACACAGTGCGCTCGTTCTTGACTGATCTTCGTAAACTCTGCAATCACGCCACAAAAAAAGGCATCACATTATCTGAACTCCTAGGACATCCCATTCATTTCGAGTCGTTCATCGCCAAAATTAAATCCCATACTGCCCTTAGAACCTTAAGCATGATAATTAACAAGGTGGTCTTAGAGGATATATTCACCGTATCCACAATTGTCACCAAAATACTCGAACGCGCTCTCCGAGATTCAGAGGACGAGTCCGAGCAGCATCCAGTCATTCCTGGGCGGATTTTGTTCGAAAAAATATCTAACTACACTGCTTTGCTTCACGAGTACCAAGCCAACGAATCTAACCTCGCAGAATTGAACCGCCGCGTAGGGCTAAATCGATTTTACGGCCGATTCAAAAGAAAGTCTGGAGACCCGAACAAACCTAACGTTAAGTTCGAGGTTGCCATGGAGGAATGCGGCCTGTCTGAAATTCGTGACAAATATGAAATGAAGCAACTTTCAAATGTTAGCAACTTTATTAGCAGGTGTAACTATGCTGCTAAAATGCTTATTCATGTTTTCACCGCAATGCGCGATCGAGAAGCCTACCTATTGAAAGAGGGCTGCGTAAAAAAAATAGGGCCTAACACGTATACCGTTGATGGGCTGACCATCAAACTAACAAAAGATCCGCGTCCTGCCAAGTGGATCACGTCCAAGTCAATCCTGCTCCCTTATTACTGTGCTTGTAGCATCACTCGACTGATTAAAAAATACATCCCTGCCTGCATAGATACTCAGGATCGGCTTTTTCTCTCAGTATCGTATCTCCCAGTAGCCAATGAGTACGTGCAAAAACAAAACGACACCGAACTGTATCAAGGCGCTTTGAATAACGTCCGTTGGGAGGTGACATTCCCACCGACAATAATCACGAATGAGGATTACGAGGAACTCGTAATGCTCGACCCACTTAGAAACTGGGCTGCCAACCCAGACTTTCAAGTAGGGCAAAACTGGAACTTAACTACACACCAGTTCAGGCGCTCAATAGCTGTATATGCTGCACAGAGCGGTTTAGTATCGCTACCTTCATTAAAGCGGATGCTTCATCACACGCTCTTGCAGATGTCCATTTATTACACCAAAGGATTCGCAACTGCCAAATTCCTGTTCTCGGAGCAGAACCCTGACTTAGCTGATTTCTTCCAATCACAAAAAATCAATGCCGACGCAAGCCATTTTCTCAAGGACGTCATTATGGAAAAAGCTAAACTGCACGGCGCGGCTGGAACATGGTATGAAAGAAACGTTAAGAATGAGTACATCATGAATATCGCCACAAACTTCCAGGAGACCCTGAGCAAAATTAAACAGGGCCTTCTTTCCTACAAAGAGACGATCCTTGGTGGCTGCTTTAAAGTTGGCGAGTGCAAAGAGCGAGCACATCACAACTACGTTACCTGCTTAGACTGCAGTAGCGCCTGCATTAAGGAAAATAAGCTCGACCAAACTATCCTCATCCAAACCAGAATAATAGAGAGCATCCCACAGGGAACATTTGCCCATAACACTGAGCAAACCAAGCTCAGCATGCTTCAATTTTTCAAAAGTAAAATATCTAAGGTGAGCGCATGATCTCCGACATCATTCAGCAATACGAAGCTGCTCTCCAACGGTTAATCGACAATGAACCTACTATAGTGCCGGTGGGTACTAAGATCACCAATGATTCCGTGGCCCTGGAGGCAGGCCGCGGAAAAGGCTCGATTAAAAAGAAAAGGAATTGCTTTGACGAACTCATCCCTAAAATCAAGACTGCTGCGACTGAGCAAAAGAAAGAAAGTGGCGCTCCTTCTAAGAAAAGCACAAAAAAATTATTCAAGGATCTTTATCACGAAAGCCTAGCAAGGGAGCTAATGCTGATCTCTCAGATCGATGCATTAGAAAAAGATTTTTCTATGTTGAGCAACGTGACAAATATTGCCAAACAAAAGGAAAAGAACAGGAAGGCGGCAGAGAAATGATCGCCTTGGAAAAGATACTGCATTTTTGTGCATCAACACCCGGCCATCATGAGACTGCACTCACTGCCTACCTCTACAAGTCGTCAAGTGCTGACACAGGTTGATGACATTAACTTTCTCAGCAGAGCTTGGCCTGCATTCTTATATAGAATGGAGCGTCTAGCTCATATCCAATCACCAAACCTTATAACCATTGGACATCTCTATGAACAGCTATAACCACTACATGGATGACGCCTTCACACTTATCAACGAACTAGGCGTTCACAAAACGTCTGCAGGCATCTGGGCGTTTACTGACACGGGAAGAGCAAGCTCAGGTTATATTCATCACTCCCGTATCCCCGTGGCAGTGGCTGCCTATGCGGCTATTGACCCTATCTTCGCTGCTGGTCGTATCCGAAATTACGCACTTGTTGATTTGGTTCACAAAATTTCTTGCATGGACGCCATTGAAAGCACTGCGCTGGCTATTGTTTGCGGTGCAGAGCCGCCGATTTTCCCATCAGCAGCCCAGCGGGGAGAGATTTTTGGCGAGACCGCTTGGCACATTGTGAACGACTATGGATTGGAGCATTGCTTCAAGCAAGTCCGTCGGTATGGTGATGAAGGCCGTCACTACACAATGCGACCGCAAGGATTCGACTATGACCACTCGGAGCCTATTCCAGAATTATTAAAGGCCATGCGTAAGGTATACCGATCCATGCGGCCGGTACAGCAGATCATGGTTCTTACCCTGTTGCACCTTTATCTCGGAGAGCGCGACAAGATTTTTCTCATCGGAGGATGCCCAACTAAAATTTCTGCTGTAGACGCTCTGACAGCCCTTCGCCGGGATAGCGAGGCATTGAAGATTTGGGCATACCTTGTAAGTCATTACGCCGGGTGGTGATCTCTACGATTGATTCTCCAGCCTTCTTCGAGACCAATGAAACTACAGCCCCTGCGGGAATACTCGATAGATCTCCCGCCTTCATCACATTTCGTAGATCTCGTAGCCGCGCCTCCGCCATCATGAGCAGAACCGGTGGCGCAGACCGGTGCAAGCGCGCATCCCCCTTGCCAAGCGCCGTCACCATAGGGTGGGATATTGAAGCGATTCCAGACTGAAGCGAGCCCTGCATCTGCAGGGTTTCGTGTTTTCAAGGTGCGATGACGATCACTACTTCTTGCTCCAGTCTTCGAGGCGTTCACACATGTCGATGACGATCACTCTCAATTGCGCAGCTACCCTGCCCTGCAAGCTCTGCATATAAGGCCTGGCGACGGCAGAGCCGGTCTCTTCGAGCCCGGATTGTCGATGAAATATTTCAAGCGGCTGCCAACTCCATCCCTCAGCTTATGACCGAGCCGTCGATTGCCATGACTGATCGGAATGCAACGCCATACGCCTCGAAGCCTAGCCGGGGCCACTCAGATTTGTAGTCCAGCGAATCATGATGATGCCCATGCACGACCATTTTTGCGCCCATTGCCTGGGCGAGCTCATCGATCTCTGAGTAGCCATATGGGTGGCAGCCCGGGGCCTCATGGCAGACCAGAATGTCTGCCCTCTCCATTGCGAGAGTGAAGTAGTCGTCCGGATAAATTGCCGAAAGCGCGTTCTGCTTTTTGGTGGCGACTATGTCGGCATGCTGCGGCCTGAGATCCAGGCACCTCAGAAAGTCCTCGTAATTCTGAATGCCGGTATCAGGGCTTCCAGGAAGCCAAATCTGGGGCTCGAAAGTGCCACCGAGCCCTGCTACGCGATGCCCCGCTATCTCAACTACACGACCATGCAGGCTGCGGTCAGCGAAGCCGCTGCCATGCAGATTGTGCCAGTAGCTCCTTTGATCCGTGTCGTGATTGCCATGTATGTACCAGATCTCGGTAAGGCCAAGGATCGGGCGCAGGATCGTGTCGAGGGGCAAGCTGCACTCAAGGTCGCCAAGGAAGACCACTGCCTCAGGGCGATGAAGCTTCACCAGCCTGATGACGTGATCGAAGTGCCCATGCACGTCGCCGAGAAACCAAATCATTCCTTAGACCCCGCTGCAATACTTCGGTTGGTTTGCGATGAACCACCCTTTAAGTGTGTCCCACCCTCCCCGTGCACCAATCCGCTCCTTGTGCCGGCAATCCATCACTGCGCCGCTAGGCCAGGGCCGAGGATCATTTCCTCAGAGCCTTCTCGTCGCGTCGGCTTACTCCGTAATAGGATTTGCCGTCCTTTGCCATGCGCCAAGGATCAGAAATTTGACGAGGGTGAGGGAGCTCAGAGTCAGAGTCACTCGCGAGCTGCCGGCGCACAGCTGTTCGGTAACTACAGTGCCATGCTTGCTTGTCGGAACGCTCGCTTGTGGCTGAGGTAATGCCGCGTATCGGAGTTTTGCGACGACTTCTGCTCATATTGGGTTCAAGGCTGGTGAAGCACGTTCATACGTGCTTGCCCTGCTCTGCAGAACATTTGAGCCTAGCACGACTAAAGAGAATCGAATACGTCAGTGCCCTTGGACTGGGATATGAGGAGGCCTCGAGACTTCTTAAGGTGAAATCCGCTTCTTACGCGTCCTCAATCTTACGATGGATGGCGATTAGCTCTGGCATGAATTTCAGGCAATGGGCCGTGAAGAACTCCCGCGATTTGTTGATCCGATATCTGTCGAAAAGGCAATGCAGGGCCTGCTCGAGCTTCGAGTAGTTGGTGGTTTCCAGCTGACTGACGATCGTGAAGCGAAATGGCACTCCCGTCGTGTACAGCTGGGTGATTCGCTTGTCGACTGAACCTGTGGTAATCCCAATCTTGACTATCTCGACCTGGTCAGCCGTGTAGAGCCCTGTAGAGAGCACGTACAGGGTGCCGACATCGGCCTCGAGCTTGGCGAGGTCTTCCCCTTCAATGAAATCGTCAGCCTTAATCTCGACGTCGTTTGCGTCGGACAAAAGCGTCATCAGGTGAGGTTTCCTGCTCTTGTCTGCAGAAATGTCCGAAGCGCTTCTGCAAGCTAGGTAGATACGTGCCAACACGGCATGATCCAGATCCTTGTAGTTGCCAGCTGCGACGTTTCTCAAATGGCTAGGTGTGCCAACGTGCTGGGGGTATTCCACTTTCACAATGTCTCGGATCTGCTGGGGTGTCAGCCCCTCAGGATTTTGGCGGAGAATCTGGCGAATAACATCTGTGAAGCTGAGTTCGTTCTGCATCATAGCCTTAGCGATTTCGAGTGGTTCTTGGATCACGGCAGCGCCCCGGTACCCTATTCGGAGATCTACTGCGGGTTTGGTTTGTATTCCTAGTGGCTAGGTTTTTTTGGCCCGCCAAGCGCGTGCAGTTGGTAGTCAGTGACCGCCTGGAAGCTGTGTTCGGCTAACAACCGTAGGCGCTCAAGCTCAGCGCCACTGACACCGCTGGCTTGGGCTTGGTGATACCTCTTCATAGCCTCCACGGCATCCGAATACATCGGGTGATCAGGAGGCAATACGCTGCTGAGATCCTTCTCCGCCATGTTCACTCCGAGGGGGCTGTGTAAGGGGGGTTCGGTGTCGATGACTACGCTCGATTCTTTTGAAGGTCGAGACCATCTAGATGAGCTAGGTGTCAGCTCAAAGTCGTCCGAAAACCAAAATCTCAGTTTAATGTACCGACTCACCTAAGCCCCCGGCTTTATGAATCTGGTAGTCGATCACTGTATGATAGAGATGGTCTGCTTCAACGCGCAGGCGTTCGATCTCAGCAGCAGGTCGCTTGTGTTTCACCGCATCGTTATAGGCTCGAATCGCTTCAAGAGCTTGCCTCAGCAGCGGCTCACCTGCTTCTGCCATACCCAGAAGGGTTCGCTTCAATTCGGACATCTCAGGTATTCCTCTGTTGCCCACAGTGCACGAGACACTGCTGAGATTCGACGCAGCGGGGGTCTTGGCGCGTTACGGCCTCTACAGGATTTTACAGCGGCATTAGCCCCTGCGGGGATTGCCGAGCTTGATAGAGCATCAGGGAGAGTCGCGCTGGGAGGCGTACCAGTGAGCGTACGGCGTATCGACTGCCTTGTGGCGGTTGTAGTCCGGGCTACCGTCATCCCACCACACCGGGCCCCTCTCCCCTAGTGCAACTTTTGCCAAGCACACCGCTGCTCGAGTGGCATGCAGCTTGTCTTCATCATTCAGTGCTTGGGCTTCCTTCACAGATCGCCGTGCTTCCATCAGATCGTGCACTAATTGATCATTTTTATGGCGTGTGGCCTGGCTACCGTCGCCCCCCATACCGCCCCCCAATCACACCATTTCGGCTTCATTGTGATTTGGTTCTGAAAAGCGTCCGGTTGCCAGCTGATCTATACCCTCCTGTGATGCACCAGCCTGCCGATAACCTCAGTTCGTTCAGCTGGCAGGCCATAAAAATGAGCTCGCAACAACTACCAAATCCATCGCAAGAATCTGATAGCCCGAAGAATCTCAAGGTACCCTCTCGGGTATCAGTGCTCACGATTGCTTCCGCCCTGGCTACTCTGGTGCTGTTCTCTGCCATCTTGATTGACGCATTCGCAATGCCGTTTGCTGATTACATGATCCTCGCATTGACTGCCACGATGATCATAAATGCCTACGTGTTCATAAGTCTCATGGAGTTGAGGCTGGCGGCACCGCTTATGGGCCTAAAATCAAGCACGCTGCTCTGGCTTTCAGTTGCAGGCTTGGTGATCTGGTTTTCTCATAACGACGCTCTGGGTAACGTGAATGAAATATTTGGCGTAGACCCTGCCTTGCTACCACTAACAGTATCAGCATCGACATTCATGCATGTAATGATAAGGTTGAAAAACCCTTGCATTGCCATTACATGTATTTTGTTAATCTTTGCATTCGCATCATACGTCGCAGCTCGCTGGAGGAAGGAATTCCCTCACTTCGGACTTTCATTGTTCGCAAACGCTATCGGCTTTATGCTGATCCTATCCATGATCATATATGTCATAGAGCCTGATCGCCGCAGAAACCAAATCTTGTACCACATCGCCCACCAAGGTGACTTCAACTATAAATCCCCATGCTCAAACTACAGCCTCGACGCCGCGATACTCTACCTCGACCCAATGCGCGAAAAGATCCTCATCGCACCTAAGCTTGTAGAGCAAGAGCCAACCACACTCCTCACCCACCCCCTTCTAGCCCGCGTAGCAATTCCTGAGGAATTCAAACATGACATTTGCAAGTATAATTAAGTGACGCCCAAGCTTGGAAGCCTTTAAAAAGCACTTAAGCCCATGAATGTGATACAAGTTTATCTCGCCTTTCACCCCTGTTTCGAGTCGCGCCAAGCACCCTAACCCGGAGCGTCAGCCTTCGCAAAAATCAAGGAGCAGTATGAAAACGGAAGCACTCACTCTTGAAAAAATTGAAAAAACAGCAATTAGCTTCAATCTAGCATTTGGGACATCCACGATTGTTTCCGGGCCAAAAACAAAGTCATACAAATTTGCCTTTATATGCTTTTCTCTTGCATCTGTGATTTTGGCGCTCTCAATTTTTTATCGGAACTCATCGCTCATTGAAATATTGCTATTGAGCTTCATTGCTCTGGCCTTTTTTGTAGCGGGAGTTTATCTCCTCGCAATCAAATACGATGGTGAGTACCGCGATTTTATGCTGAAAAAGTTTGGAGTTATCGCCTACGAATCCAAGTACTCCAGAGCGAAGCTAGAGGCTTACAAAACTCTTTGGCTTCAAAGTCACTTCATGATCCGCCAGGAGTCTTTTTTGGAGGTTGTTGAAAACCTCGAAAAAGCTGTACGGCTGGGAAAGAAATTCAAGGACGAGTCTACGACCTTGGGCGAAAAAATTCTAAACTACATCTTCATGGGGCGGTTGTACGGAAGCTTTTTCACTCTAGGTTTTTTGAGTATAGCCATGAACGCATTCTATAAGTTTCTAGATTATAGTGAAAGCCTGAAGATGCGAACCAATCCATTCATTAATGATCTGCCTGCTTATACGCTGGCTGGAGCGATAATGGCGATATATGCAGCAATCTTATTTGGACTGATTGCTTTAGCCTGGCGGGCATCTCGAGATCTCTATCTCGAACGGCGGAAAGGCAAATGCTCGAAACACTCCCTAAACCTCTTCGTGCAGACCCTACTTAAAAGGGCAACGCTACCCATTTACGATGCGAGAGCCCTAGCACGCGTCGCCGACAAAGTCCCAGAACCCCATCAAGGACACCAGAAGCAAACCGCTGCTCAGTGAGTTGTTATGGCTTCTGCAGACGCGGCTCAAGTCTATGAGCAGAAACAGGAATGGGCGCGCGTCAGCCAACCACAACGATGGATTTCATCCAAAACCCTCTGCTTCGCAGCACAACCCCCAAATAAGGATCATCGTGCCACTGCTCTTCTGGTCGTATCTGCATAGGCCTAGGAGCGGTCGCTTCTGCACTACCTCTGGCGGGTCAGCTCTATGGCGTGAAGCGGGCACCTCTAGTGGCTGGGCTCTGCTGGCCCACCGAACGCTTGCAACTGATAGTCGGTGACCGCTTGAAAGCGATGCTCCGCCATTAAACGTAGACGCTCCAGTTCAGCCCCCGCCACACCGTCTGCTTGAGCCTGGTGGTACCGTTTCAAAGCATCTACTGCATCGGCATACATCGGATGATCAGGAGGCAATACGCTGCTGAGATCCTTCTCCACCATGTTCACTCCGAGGGGGCTGTGTAAGGGGTGCTCGGTGTCGATTACTACGCTCGATTCTTTTCAAAATCACGACCATCGAGACCAACTGGGTACCAGCTGAACGTCGTCCGAAGACCTATATCTAAGTTTAATGTATCGACTCACCTAAGGCCCCGGCTTTATGAACCTGGTAGTCGATCACTGTGTGATAGAGATGGTCTGCCTCAACGCGTAGGCGTTCGATCTCAGCAGCAGGTCGCTTATGCTCCACCGCTTCATTATGGGCTCGGATCGCTTCTAGAGCTTGCCTCAGTAGCGGCTCACCTGCTTCAGCCATACCTAAAAGGGTTCGCTTCATCCAGACACCTCAGAGATTCTTTGCCTACAGTGCAGGCGACACTGCTGAGACTCGACGCAGCGGGAGCACGATGAATCAGTACCAAAGGCATCACGGTGAAATTGATCTTACGAGTTCGGTGATTTGCCTCCAGTAGCGAAGCAGCAGGTACCCGCTGATTACAACGGCCTCAGGGAACGCGACGTAATCCACAACGGGGCTCACGAATCTGTCATCGATGCCAAGCACGAGCAACACTCCGAGGCACAGGATGATGCACGGAAACAGTACGACAGTGAACACTGTCATAGCCACGCTCACCGCGAATATCAATTCCATGACCGTCCTGAACACCAGGTGTCGCTCCTTAAATTTGTGCTATGGCTTGGAAGCAGATCTGGCCGTTACTGCCTCTACGGGATTTTACAGCGGCAGTAGCCCCTGCGGGGATTGGCGAGCTCCATTGAGCATCAGGAAGTATTGCGCAGAGAGGCGTACCAGTCAGCGTACGGCGTATCGACTGCCTTGTGGCGGTTGTAGTCCGGCCTACCGTCGCTCCACCAGACCGGTTCCCTCTCCCCCAACGCTACTTTAGCTGCGTCGACCCTTGCTCGTGCGCTACGAAGGTGGTCTGCGTTATTCGAAACCTTCGCTTCTTTCACGGCTCGCCGTGCGTCCATGAGATCGTGCACTAGGTGCTGGCGTTCCTCTTCCGAAAGCGCGGGATTGCTGCAGCGCCACAGCTGGCCTTTGACAACGAAGTAGCGACCGTCAGCTGTCACAGGGTACATAGCGGAAACCTCTTGGCCTGTTTGGGTCTCAGACCATCTACCGACGAGTTCGATTTATTTCCTCTATCCGTTTTCAGGCGCTGCCGGCGATCGCACAGCTTCAGCAATTTCATTTAGCAAAGCGATCGCGTAATGAACGGGCTGGCCTCGCTCCATCTCAGCTAATGACTGGGCCCAGACGAGCCGCCCGCCGCTATGAGTTGGTAGTCAGTCACCGCCTGGAAACGATGCTCAGCAATAAGTCGCAGACGCTCGAGTTCGCCACCGGAGATACCTGCGGCCCAGAATGCCGTGTGCTGATCAATCACGCTCAGGGCTTAATGGTACCGAGAACGACGGCTAACGCTCATCCCCATTCCATGTGTCTACAGAGTACAACCGACAACTCGTGTCGACGGTGGTATCGGGTCGAATGCTCAGTATCCGTCAATACCGACATGGTGGTTACGGCCATTTGACGTCAAAATGAGTGCCATTGTAGGCCCACCCGAACGGTGTCATCATCTGGCCATCAATCGGACATGGATTTCCATGATGAGACCTTTCGGATTAGCGGGCCTTCAAGCCAACCGTAGCGTGCGTGTCAATGGCTGAGCCTACCCTCCTATGCCGCCATACGGGGCAGAAAATACCCTATCAAATTCACCAAGGGTTGCTTCCTAAGTATGTGCTCCAGTTGCAGGAGCAATGGGAGGCCGAGAAAACCAGGGCCGTACGGCAGCTTCTTACTGACTTCCCTGCGGCGGCAGTTGACCGGAAACTATTCAGCCAGCAGCTACCGTCCTATGGCTTGTCGGATATCGGCTGGCGCTGGCTCGACAAAGCCATGGTACTCAATACCGACGAGTATCACTGGTTTTTCCTAAGTGCCCAGGGGCGCATCCAGGCGACGTGTGTGATCTACCATCCAAAGGAGAGCCGAGTGGATGGTGAACGAATTTTCTACGTGGATTACGTTGCCTCAGCGTATTGGAATCGGGATCGACCAACCTATCAGAAGCAGTTCGGAAGCGTGAGCCGGATCCTAATAGCCCACGCCGCCCACTTTGCAATCCATACCCTGGGTTACCGACCGGGGTTCTGCTTGCACTCGCTGCCAACTGCCGAGGGCTACTACAGACTCCTCGGAATGATTGAGTACGAAGCAGATGCCGAAAAGGAAAACCTCCGCTACTTCGAGGCCCCCGCTGATATTGCTAATGGGCTAGCCGGGGAGGCGCATCATGTCTGATGTTCCAAACGGCCATCCAGAAGATTTTGAGGTTTATCCATCCTCAAGGGCTGCTGTCGAAGATTTCACGGCAGCGCTCGAAAGACTCCGGCAGATTCTGAAACCAGCCGATGCTAAAACGCATGCCCGCCCTGGTGAAGCGTATGAAGACTTCATAATCAGGCTTGCACTCAATGCAAGCAGCAATAATGCCGTGCTCTATAGAAAAAATGACTCGGCTGAAGAAACCAAAATTCAGGCTTGGCTATCGATGGTCAGCGAGAAATCAAAACTCGAGTTCTTGAGTCGAGCTATTCCTCGTTTCCAAGGTTTAAGTCATGAGCAGCTCAGAGAAATAGCGCTCATCAGCCTGCAGCCTGACCGCGTCTCCACTCTCATAGATCACTTGGCAGGAGCTTACGGAGTCATATTAGTGGTTGAGCCCGGCTTTAAGGCCATGAAAATGGATGGATGCACTTTCAAGCTTTCACAGGGCACACCGGTTATAGGCATAACCATTAGATACAATCGGTACGATAATTTTTGGTTTACTCTAATGCATGAGTTGGCACACATCTCTTTGCATTATGATCAGCTTGATCAGCCAATTCTTGATGATTTCGATGTGAGCGTTGACTCCGACATCGAAATAGAAGCCAACATTATCGCTAAAAAGAGCCTAGTCTCGACCGAAGACTGGCGACATATATGGAACGCACGAACTGATAAGCGCCAATTCCTAATGTATTGCGAGCGAGCAAATGTGCATCCCGCTATCGCTGCCGGAATGCTACGTCATCAAGCCAAAAACTACAAGCTTTACCCTGAGCTTGTCCAAGTTATGAATTTGCGCGAGGCTTTTGGGTTCATCGATGATTAAATACATCCCTTTTTTAAAATTCAAACAAAATGAGATTCAGGGTGTAGCCCAACTCGACTCTGCCATTAGAAGCCAGATCGCACCGCTGTATGATGTACCTCGCTCTCAAAACATAATGACGGAAGCGGAAGTTTTAAAAAGGATAAAACTGGCTTCAGCCGATCTCAAGAAATCCAGAGAATCTGGCTCTGAGTATTGGTTCTTTGTAGACAATTTTGATATCGATGAAAGCATAAGCCTCGCAGGAGTACCTCAATACCGCTACATCCTTAACTTCCTCAAAGATTATCAAACAATTCCTGTGTTAGCTTTGGATCGTAATCCTGATCACAATATAGCAGCCTTAGACTTCATTAAGACCAAGCCAGGATCTATTGGGGTACGACTTCAAGAAGAAGATATCGAAAGCTACGGCATTACCAAGCCAAGACTAGCATTGCTTTGGAATGAAATAACAGCTGCACAACCGGCCAGTATCATTCTTCTAATCGATCTTAGAATTGTTAGCGATGCAGATGAATCTCGCAAGAAAGTGGATCGCTTTCTGTCCCGCTTTCAAATAGATTTTCATGTTGACGGCACGTCAATATCTGGCTCTGTAATTCCAGGAAATATTGCAAACCTGATAGGCACGGACGCTAAAAAAAATGTGGTGCGAAAAGAATTCATTCTTTGGCGTTCTTTGACCACCTCACCAGGCTATGAAAATATTTTGTATGGAGACTACGGAGTGGTCAGCCCAGAGTACTCAGATCTCGACCTAGGCCCCGAACTGATGAATGGTGTTTCAACGCCTAAAGTTTTCTACACACACAGTGATAAATTTTATATATCACGCGGCAGGCGATTCAAAACCCATGGCTATGGGCAGTACTTTGACATTTCAGACGACATTGTAGGTCAAGCCTTTTATCGTGGAGCTGCGTACTCGTACGGCGATAGGTACATCCATGATCGAAGCCTCCTTTCAGCGCGCAGGCCTCCTAAAGGTGGTAGTCCTAGTGCTTGGATAAAATCACTTACCGCCGCTCACATCACCTTCATCGTGAATACGATTTAACGCCCTTCCGACGATTGCGCTCTGAATTCCGTTCAGAGCATCGTCCTTAGTTATCCCGAAACTTATCGCAGCAGCGATGTCTGCTCGCGTGTATGATTTTTTAAGTCGAACTTTGGGGTGCGAGTTGGCAATGGCGGTCAACTCGGCTTTCCAGAGCATCAGCAAGGCCTTCTGCTTCGAGAAGTTTGAGTTCGACCCGGCTCTCCGTACATAACTAAGCACGACACGACCGCAAACTTCTTTCGCCACCATCAACCCCCAGTGCTCGGGGGAATAGGCCTCAGCCCACTTTATATGATTCTCGGTGGTTACCAAGGTCAGTTTTGGGAACGACTGGGAATAGAACTCCGACTGGGCGAGCAATCTTCGGACGTTATCTGTCTGTCCCTTAATTTCATAACAATGCATCTCGCGGTAGCACGCGACCACATCGGCAATGGCATTGCCATTATCGATGGTCAGTTCTTCAATTACACGTGCGGGTCGAGGCGACCGCTTCATTAAGTGATCGACTAAAGCCGCTCGGATCTCTTTATCTCTGAGCACTCAGAGCTCCAGGTGAAGGCAAACGCAATATTTTAGCCTATGAGCCTCTGTGTTGGGAGTCTGAACAGATTAAGAATCCAGTATTCCGGCCAGCCCCCTGCTTATGTGAGGTTGAGGCAACCAACGAGTGTCATTTCAAAACACAGTTCATCCCAACGCCAGCGACCTGCGGGCTGTCGTCGGGGGCACCCCGGCCCCCAGCCAGCTTGGCTACGCAAACCTGCAGCCCATGCCATGCCTCAAGAATTTGAAACCCACTTCCCCACCGATGGCACAGCGCATATGTTTGAGCGCAGCCCTATGCGCGCCCCTAGGCGGTGCTGAGCAGCCCCTGAAGCTAGGAAAGACTTGCTCTTCGATGGCTGAGCCTACCTTCCTCTGTATTCACAAAGGTGATTAGTTTTGCGCGCTCTGGTCGATTTCTTTGACACTACGTGCAAGGTTTCGCAAACCTGGTCAGCGCTAGCGTCAAGCCATAGACCAAATCTCTCAACATCTGACGAGGTGACCGCCCTGCGGTCACCTCGTCACATTCACAACGCTTCGATTTCCGCCCTCAGAGAAGGTCGGATGGCTCTCTCGATTCGTTTCTTACGAATGCCGCTTGCCTTTTTTATTTCCATATCCATTAATCGCACAACTTCCTTGATCCATTTGAGCTCCGACCTTAGCCCGCCTGAAAGCTGGCCCGCGTTGTAACGGTGTTCAAGCCCCCTAGATATAGGCTGCCAATTTTTAGCACTCGACCCCATCCATTCTTGGACGAAATCGCTGGGATCTATACCCAAAAGCGCTGGAATGGAAGCAAAAGTATTGCCCCCGCTAAATGTCAAACTAATTTCGCGAGAAAAATTCTCACCATCGCCTGATACTAAACCAAGAAGATATCTTCCATATTCCGGAAGATTATTTTCACCAGCCTTAATTTGAGAGTCCTTCAGGTGCTCTACGATTCGTTGAAAGTGCGGCTTGTAACTATCCTCAACCCAATACCCATGGCCGTTATATGAACTCATGAAGCCCTCGCCCCACACAAGATCATTCCCCATATATGGGACTAGTTTGCCTTGCTCCAACAGTTCATCAAGATAAGTCTTGCAGCCTGCTTCGACACCCTCATAATCATCATCAATCAGTCGCATCTGAGATAAAAGGAAACGCAAAGAGAAAAGATGGAGAAACTCTCCCGCCTCCGTCAAGCTCCGCTGATTAAATTGAACAATTAATTTTTCGGCAGCCTCGGCGGACTCTTTGTCACTTATATTATCAAAGTTTATGAAAGCCAACCAAGCAGGAAGATCCGTGGTTTTTTAAAAAAATATTGACTCCTCTAGGGTTTGCTGGATATCTTTCCTGGAATAGAATCCTTTAATCAGCAGATTTACAAGATCACGATCTTTTAGCAACGTACTGCTCAAATCGATTGAAGGGTATCTTTGGTTTGCTACATAGATAGGAGGAACTTCAGAATTTTCTTTAGCGCCTCGCATCTGATAAGTTATTATCGCATCATAACGCTTGACAAGGGATGACTCATCTAGCCGTCCCGACCTTACTTCAAGAGAGAGAGCCAAAAACAAACCCACAATGACAGACATCGCCTCTTGATGTTCCTTTTGAACATCAGTAAGCAATCCCAGCAGCCTTGCAAGATCTTCGATGGAATGTTTGAGAATGCGAAGCGAGTGAGTTTCTGACTGATCGAAAACCCCAAGAATGGTATCCTTCAGGTTATGCAGCAACGAGCTTGCCTGGCTGCACGTCAAACTCGAGACAAAGCTATCAAAAGCTTGGCTAGTCTGAGGAACGATCTCTATCGTCTGACCGAAAACTTTTTCCTTCGTTGCCCTTAAATCATCACTGACTTTTTTATCGTGAGCCAAAACTATGACTCGACATTTGTGATGCTCAATATATTTATTGAACACTCCAAAAAGCTCATTGGTCTTAAGACTGCTACGCTCCAAGTCATCAAAAATCAATATCTTAGAGTTATCCACCTCATCTTTAAGAACAGCTTTTGCAATATTTGATATTAAGCCGCCAAAAGCTATCGGGCCTAGTGTCACACCCTCCGTAGAACTTGCCATCTCTTTGGAAAACGCCTTTCCGGGAAACATCCTAGCATAAACTGAAGAATATACTTCCTCAGCAGTCTGCGCACCAAACAAACTCACGTAAGTATATTCTTCTTCTTTAAGAATCTTAGTTACCTGATGAGTTTTTCCAGCCCCCCAGTTCCCCGTAATTAAAACCGCATACCCTGGATCGTCAAGTTTTTTGTAATACTCAATATAGCCCTGCAGATGGTGGGTATTTTCAACCAATTCATTCGCTGTTGATGCAACATCTGCCATGGCGGATCTCCCTTATTGACTTTAGAACACCAAAACCATTGCAACCTTACAATAAAATACTGTACACAAACTGATTGGAACTTACGGCGGAGGCTTTTAAAACCCTTCGGCAGGATAGTCAGGCATTGAAAATATGGGCACACCTGGTAAGCCATTATGCTGGCTGGTGATCTCCCCCACATGTCCCATCCCTAAGAAATGATTAAGTCTAGACAGTAGAAAATGCTAGTATCCTAAAAATTCCGTGCCCTGACTATGCGAAACACTAACCCAAACGTCAGCGCTCCGCCTCGTCTTTAGACCCAGATAACTCTGCCTTCTCGTAACCAAAAATGCGACTTACAACCACTTTTCAGCCACACCGATGGGTGCAGCGTTGGTCGCCCAAGCGAATCGATGCTGCATGTCCATCTGGGCTTCATTTCCTCTGGCAGTGAAAGCTCAATCGTCCGACCACAACCACATGGACATTTGAAACCAACACACCAATCCTCCGAACCATCTTTAACGAGAATGAGAGACCGGAAAGGCAGCTGGCTCGGCAGTACATCGCCTTGTACAACCTGAAGCTTCCTGGCGGGTAGCAGCGGATCGACCAATCGATACACGGCTTTCTTTATAGCCCTCAGCATCACACTCCACCTGCTAGGTCAGCGATTCCAAGGAGTGGCTCGGCGGCGCCAATTGCAAGCCCTGGATCTGCGGTTTTCGGAAAGCCACTCTCGGCTGTGAATTCCTGCTCTGCCTCTCTGAACTTAATCATGGTTCGCGCGTAGTTGCAGTTCGGTTCCTCACGCATTGGGAATGCCCGGGCCAGAAACTCCATCACGCAGGTAGACGCTGCCAGCATATTCAGAGAAATCACAGCGGGAGCCTCCTCATGGAAACCTTGAATGTATCCATGCTGGAGTTGTTGCTGATAAGCCTCTGGACTCGCCGCCAGAAGACTTTCCGCACGAAGCGACTCACCTGAGTAAACCTCACGATCAGCGAGCGTTGATCCACCTGGCTGCACGTAATCTATGCGGCCATAAACCCCCGCGATCATCGCTCCCGTCCCATCATTCATTGTAGGAATGAGCACTCCAACATCGAAGAGCGGAATCAGGAAACGGCTAGCGATCCGGTCAGCGATCATCCTCGCGTATCGCGTGTCCACGCAGCAGAAGAGAAAGTCAGCATCAGCTACGGCTAATACAGCCTCGCGAGTGCCGATCGATTTAGCAATCGGGCGTGCCACCCCTTTTCCCCGCACACGTTCGATGGAGCTCGCAAACATCTCTACCTTGGAAGCTGACGAGGCCGCATCCTCCAAGGTGCTGTTGAGAATCCGGTTAAGGTTTTTTTCCTCAACGCGGTCATGGTCAACCAAGATGATCTCGCCGAAGCCCAAACGAGCAAGCTGCTCAGCCACCACTGAGCCTGTGCCAGAAACCCCAATGACCGCCACACTCAGCCTCGCCAATGCCTGAGTCATTTCAGACGTGAACGCCATGGGCGCTCCAGAGCTGACATTGATGACGGCCTGCCCTTCCACTTCGCCGAAATACAAGCGGATGTCATCACCGATCACCGAGATCAACGATACTGGGGAAGGACATTGCAAGTCGTCGTATGTACGTGCCAGCACTCTACCATCCGGAATCATGACAGCAGAACCGTGGATCACTTCCACTCCAGCGTACAAAGATCGCATGGTGATCTGATCGCTCTCATCATCCAGTTCGGAGAAGCCCAAGAAACCGCCTGGATGAGAGTGAACGAGCAAAATTGAAGACTGACTTTCCTCACTCTGGGCTACAGCCATATCGAGGTAGTCGCCTGGCCAGTTAATGAAATCCTTCTTCCTGACACATGCACCATGCGGTACCGGGATCACAGATTTCGCGAGCAACTTGGTGCGTTCACCTTCGTGCCGCGTGCAAATGAGGATGGCCGCTGCTTCTAAACCGTCCCCCGGGAACAGATGTTCCCGGAGAGCGGAGTGCAGGGCTTCGGTCATTACGAGCGTCGCCCCTGCTTTCATTGCCCAACCTCCTTGAGAAGGCATCCTTCAACGAGAGCCAGTTGGGAGATCACGTTATCAGCCTGCGGATTCCACGGGACAGTTGTCCGGTGGCGTGACCAACCCTGGAAACCACAACCGTCGATCTGAGCCGTCAGTTCAACATTCGCCAGAGGCGCGCCCGATACCAGAGATACATGCGGGTACAGATAGAAGCTGTCCAACTGCTCGACGGGATACCCTGGCGTCACAAGCAATGCCAGCTGAACAAACTGATGGCTGTAGCCTGCCGGCAGTTCATAGTCATGGATAAGCAGATAACGCAGGCCATCAGTGCCGATACAGGTCTCCCAGCGCAAGCCAAGCTGATCAAGGTACGCCGTATCAGCTGGCAGCACGTTGAAAACACGACGCTGAGCTGCGGCTACTTCACCATTCCCAACATCCTTTGGGCTGAAGCGGAGCTTCTCAGTGCCTGGAGCACTGAGGTCAACGATTGCGTCCATGCCATGCAGTTCGGAATGGTGCCCGGCAGCCGTGAGGGTAATTTTCCACTCAAGAGCGACATCCAGTCCTGCGCGGGAAGCGGCTTCCCGAACGGTTACATGAGGTTTGTCGAACTCAAAAACACGGCCTTGAATCTTCAGCTTCCAGACCGCCTTGCGGACAACAAAGCGTTCGATGCCCTCATCGCCCAGATTGACGACATCAGCGTCTGCGATCTCGCGATCAGCTTCCTCTTCCAATTGCTGCAGCAAGCGGAGGTTCTCTCCAACCTGTGCCAGCTTCCGAATGGTGTGGCCGTTGATGATTTTGCATGGCCATTCGTAACGCTGGCCATCCACCGCGAAGTAGTAGGAGCGATCGGACTCAACCACGATGAAACGGCGAGAGGTTGCCGCCAAATCTACGAGCTCATCCGGGCGGATATCTTCAAACGCACCAGAAGAAAGCGCTTGGAGAACCGTAGCCATCTGATCGGGGAGAAAACCACCGGCCCGGGCAATCTGCGTTCCGATTGGTGTCTCATCGTTGATCGGAACCGGTTTGAATTCGAGATCCAAACCAGCGATGAAAATATGACTCTGAGTAAATTCGTTCATACGTATCTCCACACGCCTCTTTTCAGGCGTGAACAAGTACCCTGACGGGCTTCGAGAGTGCGTCAGAGCATCGCGTAGCCTTGACTACCCGATGGCGCATGAAGATACTGAATGTGTGCTTGCATTCTTCATGCACTCGCTGGGGCGCAATGGCAGTTGCGTTTCCCAGCACCTCTGATTATGTGACCAGTCAATTTCTTCCTTCTCTACTCCATCCTCTCTCCTTCTTCCCCTTCCGTCGTGGCGCCTGCGCTCATCCGGACGTTAAGCCTATTCTCATTGTCATAAGGCCAGGCTGACCAATCCACCTCTCAGCCTGCCTAAACGTAGAGCCTATTCCAGCAGGCTTCCTCGGCTCTGCATTCCTTCCCACCGAACGCTGACATAACAGGTCACCGAACGATGACCTCACTGTGCGCCTGATCGGCCTACCCTGTCAACAGGGTTTTTTACGTTCGGTACAGTGGTACACTCACCGAACGACTTAGGAGGTGACTACGGTGGCATCAAGCCTTGGAATGAAAATCGGCGCCAGGAGGCGAGAGCTCGGCATTTCATTGGAGCGACTTGCGGAGTTAACAGACTCCAGCAAGAGCTACCTGTGGGAGCTTGAAAACAGAGACAAACCTAATCCGTCAGTGGATAAGGTGAACAAGATTGCGCTTGCTTTGAATCTCACACCTGAGACGTTGCTTGGGAGCGCAACAGAGATTTGTCCGGGTGAGGAATCCGATAGCGCTTTTTTCAGGAAGTACCAATCGCTTGAGGAGAGCGACAAAAAGCGCCTTCGAAAAATCGTGGATGCTTGGTGGGAGGAAGGCGATGGAGAAAAATCCGAAGAATGAAGCCAACAGAATCACTAAGATTCTGAGGATCAGTGGGTTTGATCAGTTTCCCGTAAAGGTTAGAGACATTGCGCTCGACTTCTCGAAATCGGTGTGCCCTGAAGCGCCTATTTCGGCTATCAAAGAAGTATCGATCCCTAGCTTCGAAGGCATGCTCATGCGGAGCCCCAAGGGTGATAAGTGGATCATCGGAATCAATGAAAATTTGGCCTCATCGGGGCGGATAAATTTCACCATTGCTCATGAATTCGCTCACTACATCCTCCACCGTGAGCTGCAGCAAAAATTCGAATGCGCCCCCAAAGACATGCACACCTGGGACGCTCTCGGGAAAAAAATTGAAACGGAGGCTGACATTTTCGCCTCCTATCTCCTCATGCCCGCGGACGACTTCCGAAACCAGGTCGCTGGTCATGAGTTCTCGATCGAATTGATGAGACACTGTGCAGATCGCTATGACGTGTCTCTCACTGCTGCAGCGCTAAAGTGGCGGGAAATTGCTCCAGGGCGAGTAGTCGTAGCTGCCGCCAAGGATGGGTTCCTCGATTGGTCATCCTCGAATGATCGTGCTTTCAAGAGCGGAGCCTACTTAGCTACCTCAAAGCAGCCCATCGAGGTTCCAACAGGATCTGCGATTCACCGTGTCGTTCGCTCAGCGACCGGAGAAAAAGCGCGCCTTGATGCACAAGCTTGGTTCCCCAAGGAACCAGAAGGGATGGAGATAATAGAGCACGCATTTGTTATCGAGGGTGACGGATTCAATTACACCCTTGCAGTCTTAATCCTCCCCAAACGCGATGGCGAGGATGGTGATGACGAAGACCTTTTGACTCCCCTCTCGGGAACTCCTAGCTTCCGTTGAAGCATTTTTGCGAGCCGATCCGGCTGCGATCGGCCAGCACAATCCAAGAGCTTCGCTTAGATTTGCGCAGCCATACTCACTGATTGCTGGATCGTAGGCTTGGGCAAAGCCATGCGAAGGCTTTCACGATACTGCTCCGCCGGTGCCTCATGCATGACCTCGACGACAGCATCATAATTATCTCGAATAACCTTCTCGATCTCTGCAATCTCCGCTCGGAAGAACTCTTTCCGGCCGTTGACCTTGTTGAGCCGGCCCGATGCGAAATGCTCGTGGAGCTTCGCCTCCAATGCAGGTGCGTTGTTCGAGAAAACCATCGCATGCACGTCAAACCAGAACGGTACCGAAGCGTCACCCAGCTCATCTACTCGATCCATAGGCTCAAGGCGGCGAGTCATGCCGATTTTGTAAATGCCCTCCCCGAATGCCCCCAGGTTAGAGATTACGTATACATACCCGGCTTTGGCGTTTTGCTCACGGTAATCAATGAGCTTTTCTTCGCTCTCAAGCTCGGCGCGACCTGCCTCGACTTCGGCCAGCTTCACCAACAGCGCTGAACGCTCTTCTTCAGATTGCACCTGCTCAAGGCGGGCCTGAAGGTCACGCATTGCGGTGGTGAAATGCTTCCGCTCCTTCGCGATTTTTTCCCGGGCCGCGCGAATTTCTTGCTCCAGCTTCTGCTGCTCTCGAAGTTCTTCCCGGGCGCGCTTGGCCTCTTCCTTTTCCTCTTGCTTCTTGATCTGGAACTCATGGGCAAGGTGCAGCTCATCGAGCTTAAGGTCGAGGTATACCCCTGAAATCTCTACGCTCATGATCTTGCCTAGCCGGTTGCAAGCTTCATAAGACTTGAGAATTCGCTTCTCGCCCAGCTCGACGTTGTCGAATTTCACGTTGGCCACGCAGGCATCAGCTTCGTTGTTGAACGAGCGAATCACCAGCTTGATCATGTCGTTCACAAGCTTGCGACCTTGCGCCTGGCTGTTGTTCACCGTCCAGTTCGTATTGCCGGTGGCTGCCTGCCCATTTTTGATCAGGACTTTTTGACGATCACGTACGTGATCCAGTCGAGCCTTGTACTCCAGGCTGGTTATCAGCTTGAACTTAGGCTCATAGAGGGCGAAGCTTTCCAGGAGCACTGTCTCTTCCCAGACGAGTATCTGCCCCTGCAGATCAGTGGAGCGCTGTGCGAGTGCAGCCAACTCTCTCTCTGAGCGTTGGGTTTGCTCGCGTACATCCGCTAGCCTCGCTTGCTCTTGCTCAATCAGCTTCTGGATATTCACTACGTCCATGGCGCCGATTTTCGTGACGAGCTCTTGCAGCTGAGAATGCTGCACTTGAAGTTCCGCAAGCTGGGCCTCAAGAGCTTCTGCACGCTGTCGGTGAGCTGGGCCTTTCAGATAGTCACTAAACGACATGGGTTCCTTCCTCGTTTTGAGTCGAATGCATACACCGGAGAAGCACGAGGTAGGTATCGGAACGCCCTACAATAATTTGCCGTGTAAAATCCCACGGCACTAGCTCAATGCGCCTCTTCCCTGCTACGAATAAGCGTAACCGGAGTGGAATCAGAAAGCCATCATGAAGGTGGCTGGGGTGGAGGGCTCTACGAGCGTTCTGTGGTGCTCATATCAAGCTGATGCCCTGCTGTACCCGGAGAAGATCTGCGTCACCGCCAAAGTTATCGGAGGGGGTATGCCCGACTACGAATTCCGAGGTTCCATGACACCTCTGGAATTCAAAGAAGGGAGTTACAGATAGCATTCCTGCGAGTCGCCCACTGGAGGTGGCATGACATCAATCACGCCCGGGCGTAACTGGTGATGGGATGGTGGGCCAAGGCTCATTACTGCTCCAGGTTTCTTCAAGGATCGTTCTGAACACGTCACTGAGCCCAGGGTACCTCCCCGCCCCTTGTAGTTCATTGACGAGCGAGCGCAGATCCTCAGCCTCTTGGGCTGTCAGGATCAAGTCGCAGTAATGCAGCCCTTCTGTAGCTTTTGTGAGCTGTGCCTTATGGTCTTCGCGCATAAAAAACCCTCTATGTGCTCAGGCTTCGGCCCGTTTGCCAGCGAAGCTGAAGAGCATGCAAACCGATCTACGACTGCGCAAGCAGCCAGGCGCGGCTCTGGAAGCCTACCTCTTTTGCGGCATAGCCTGAGTAGAGCATTCCACCCGATCCCATCTCAAAAAAAATGGGGGCGGCTCTGAACTTGAGTACAAAAGCAAAGCTAGCCGGCCTTAAGGCCGGAGGAAGCGACTATATATCGAGGCTCCAAAACCATAGTCAGTCAATCAAGGCGCGAGGAGAAGATTACTGATCAAAAAGTAGCCAGTAATCGTAGGGGTAACTGAAGGCCAGCGATGGGTTGGAAGCAGTAGGAGCAGCGCCGGATACGGTGAGGGAGCCCTATCACACTGCTTTTTGTTGATTACAAAATATATACTCCGTCTCGCAAAAAAAATTTCAAGGGGGTGTTTTGAAATTATTTTTCGTGAGCCCTTTTCTAATCCCCTGTCGCCTACACAAAATGGCTGCTCTGCTGGGCTAACCAGCTCTAGCCCGCACACGACGAGCCATCGCTCATATCCCGCCTTGGCGGGCTCAAAAGGCTCCGAACTGAAGGTGGTTTAGAAACCGGCATCGAGTCAGTACGTCCATCCGCTTGAAGAGCATGAAGTCATTGATCGTCTTGAGCCTCTTCTATCCGCCCTACCGAAAGCAGACTCGCGATCCTGCATATCCAGCGGGGCTACGCATGAGTTACCGTTGCTGGTGGGCTCAGCACATAAGACCTCGTTTTCAAGCCATAAAAAACCTCCGCAAGCGGAGGTTTCTTCAGCCCCTTACGACTTACTTAGAGAGCCAGCTTTCTACTTCATCAGAACCGTATTCAGCTTTCCAGGATTTCAACTTCGAGTGGTTGCCACCTTTGGTCTCGATCACTTCGCCCGTGTGGGGGTTCTTATATTGCTTGACCTGGCGAGCGCGACGCGGAGCTTTCTCAACCACTGCAGGCGCAGCACGGCGACCAGATTGCGGATCCAGTAGGTTGATGATGTCACGCAAGCTGAAGCCGTACTTGGCCAGCAAATCACGCAATTTGGTCTCAAACTCGATTTCTTTTTGAAGCTCACTGCTGCCCTTCATAGCTTCCAGCTCAGCTAACTGGGCTGCCAATTTTTGCTCAAGCTGACGAAATTCGGCCAATCGCGACATGTGCATCACTCCGTAATGTGTAGTTGGTCTTAAGAGAATCCTAACGCAGGTTAAGTTCAAACCCAAATGAAAATCAGGGCCACCAGTCATCGTCTTGCTTACTGCTGCTCCAGTAGCCGTATTCTGAGCTCGGCAAGTCCACGGATAGGTCAATAACTTTCAGAATATCTACTTTTAATGGATCAAGCAGCTCGACTTGTTGTGTAGCCCAGCTAACCCACATTGCCAACGCCATTTGAGTTGCCTCGTCTGGAGGCGAACCTTGAACCGTCGCCTGGATGAACGCTCGCAGTCGCTGAGCGCGCTCCCAGCTTTCTAAATTTTTCATCAGCTTCTGACGCAGCTTGTCCAACCGACGCTGCTGGTCAATTCCCTCTTTGCGCACTCGCTCCTCCTCTGCGCGTCGACGGCGACTAGCTTCATCGGATGATCGTTGGGCTTCCACAGATAGGGCGATACGAACGAAACCTGTGAGGATCTGACCTTGCTTCGACTCAAGCTTTACTTTCTTGCTGTCAGTCCAAGTTTTTTGAATCAGTACCTCGGATCGTGCATCGACGACGAGGGAAAATACGCCTGTGGGCTCCCAACCAAAACGAGCGGCCCTAATTGCGGCAAAATCAGGCTCCCATCGCTGCCCAGGCTTGATAGGTTTGGGAGCTGGCGGTGGAATATCGAAGCGTCTTATGCGCTCCTGGATCGTGATCAGTAGCTCTTCTCCGTCGACTCGCACGAAGCTACCGTTGCTACCTATACCCCAGGTGTACCCAGACGACTCACCGGCTTTGATCAAGCTGTCGTAGAGAAGCGCGCAGCGATCCACTTCATTCCGGGATATGTGCGAGTTCAATACCTTGGTTTTGTCTAATACCAGTGCACTGTTGAGCTCTTTGGCCTTCCTCGCAGCACCAAGCCATTTTTTTACCAACGGATGGAGGTCAGATAACTCCGGTGGCACGATCAACATCTTAGGGTCTTGGATTACATTTTCTAGCCTCAGCCTGGCAGCCTTCTCGACATTCAGAACGTGAAACGTGACAGGCGTGGTAGAGGCTGGAGGCTTTGGACGACGCGGGCGCTTCGAGACCGGCTTGGCCCAGTGACCCCGGGTAGGCAGCGTAATACCGGCTTTGCGGCAGGCCTTCGACAAGCCCACATCCGAGACACCTATTTCCTTCGCGATGATCAGAACGGGTCGCTCCCACACCATTTCAAAAAGCTGTTGAGGTGTGAAGCTCTTTTCGACATACATTACTGACCCCTTGTGGCATCCAAAGCGTTGTACCAGTCAGCGTAAAGCGTAAGCTCTATTCGACAACGATTGTAGTCAGGGCTGCCGTCGTCCCACCAAACCGGCCCCCGGTCGCCCAGTCCCACTTTGGCAGCATTCACTCGCGTACGTGCTGAGCTAAGCATGTTCGAATCGTCAGCGCGCTTGGCCCTTTTGACATCTCGTCGAGCATCCATCAGGTCATGCACAAGGCGTTGCCGCTCGCATTCACTCAGTAAAGGGTTCATGCAGCGCCAGAGCTGACCTTTGACAACAAAATAGCGTCCGTCTGGCGTCGTTGGATGCATAGCGCAGATTTCGTGAGCGATACCTGAATGACACCAGAGATGACTCAACAGCTGCATGCGAGGGATAGAGGGATGCTACATGGCCTGAACTTTCATTCGTCAAGGCAGCGCAACCTGCCGACTGAATGCACGAGATAGAGTAGGTCAGCCGTCACTAGCGTCATGGAGCACATTTGTACTCCTACCACTCCCTGTGCAAACACCAAACTTCCCGACCCTGCGCGCTTTCCGAAGCACCTTTGACATAGGTTATTATCGATGGCTGATCACTGAGAGGCTCAAGCAGCGCATGACTGATCATAACCGGCACGACGTACCCTCAGCCGCGTTGACGGCGCGGGACGTCTGGCAAGTGTTGCGAGAGGCGGTGTTCGGGCGCCGGACAATGACCAAGATTGGCAGCCAGTCCTGGGAACAGGTGTACGCTTGCCATTTCGAAGTCGACGTAGAGGGATGGCGGATCACGATCTACAACGACTGTGATGAGCTGGACTACTGCGAACGGTGTGTAAGCCCGGATGGTCTTCGCTGGGATTTCGATCCTGGCGATCGAGCAGATCCGATTGCTCTGCTATCGACATGGGAGCATCAGAGCCTAGAGCGAATGCTGAAAGCTCTCTAGTTAGGAACTTCCATCGAAGAAGAACGTACCTACCCGCGTTCTGCCGACCCAAGGCGTTCCAAAGGGTGACACCTATCACTGCTGCTGACCTTGGAATCGAGGTCGGTGATGCGAGCGACCACGGGTTGTACAAGTGGCTGCTCGCGAGCTTTTTGATCGGGAAGAGGATTCGATCCTCGGTCGCAGTGGCGGCGTACCGGAATCTGGTTGATCGGCACGGCCTGGATACGCCTGAAAAGCTGGCTCACTGTTCACATCGTGATTTGGTCAGGTATCTGGGTCAGGCAGGCTATGCACGGTACGACGAATCTACCGCGAGGCGACTGCGGTTGCTGGGCTCTGGGCTCTCGAACAATTTGAAGGCTCACCTAAGCGCATTGAGCCAAGGTTTAATTGACCTCCCAACACTTGAGTGTTGGCTTTTGAGCTTTGAGGGCATAGGCCCCAAGACCCTGGAAGTTTTCATGCGCGAGGCTGGGCCCATGTTCGATAGCCATCGCATGCGCCCGATCAGACTCTTTTTTGCGTGCTTTTTACAGCGGCTTGGCCGGGCGGCGATCGACCAGATCATCTTGCTGCGATCCTGATGCTCGGGACGTTTGTCCACGCCGGTGTAACCGGCGTCGCCACACACGTAAGTTTCCTCGCCGTGCAGCAAACGATCGATCTGCGTCACGTCCGCCACATTGGCCGCCGTGCCCATCAGGCTATGCACTAAGCCGGATTCGGCGTCGACACCGATGTGCGCTTTCATACCAAAAAAGTACTGGTTCCCTTTCTTGGTTTGTTGCATTTCGGGATCGCCTTTGCTGTCCTTGTTCTTGGTCGAGCTCGGCGCGTGAATAATCGTCGCATCGACCACCGTGCCTTGGCGCAACAGCCGGCCGCGGTCGCCCAGATAGCCGTTGATGACCTGCAAAATCCCGCCCGCCAGCTCATGTTTCTCCAGCAGGCGCCGGAAGTTGAGAATCGTGTTTCATCGGGAATTCGATCCAGGCTCAAGCCCGCGAACTGGCGCAGAATCGTCGTATCAAGGTGTCTGCGTCACCCGCGTTACTCCATACCAAGCGCGCCGAATGGCGGCAACCACCATCCGGATTACCAACTACCGCGCTGTCTATGTCGCTAGCCACCCTCCATCAACGTTCCATGCCGCCCCGCGCACCTGTTGCGCTGCTGCGCTGCACAAGAACACCGCGAGCTCGCCCAGATCCTCCGGCGTCACGAACTCCCGCGAGGGCTGCTTTTCTGCCAGCATCGTTTCCTGCGCCTGCTCGGGAGGTTCGCCTGCTGCGATGCGAGCGTTTATCTGCTCTTGCACCAGCGGGGTAAGAACAAAGCCAGGGCATATGGCGTTGCAGGTCGTCCCGCTTCGAGCAGTTTCGAGAGCTACTACTTTGGTGAAACCAAGGACACCGTGCTTAGCCGCCACGTAAGCGCCTTTTCCGACCGAGCCTACACTGCCATGCACGGAGGCCACGTTAATCACACGCCCCCAATTGCGCTTCTGCATGTGTGGCAAAGCTAGGCGGGTGGTGTGGAACACCGCAGTTAGGTTAATGCTGATGATCGCATCCCAGCGCTCAGTAGGGTACGTTTCTACTGGAGCCACATGTTGGATGCCAGCGTTGTTCACTAGAATATCCACCCCGCCAAACTCTCGCTGGGCATAGGCAAACATGTCCTCGATCTGTTCTGGGCTGGACAAGTCCGCCGCATGGAAGCCCACTCGCCCTCCATGCCGTTGAACTTGAGCTAAGGCACCCACATGATCGCCGAATCCGTTGAGAATTACAGCAGCGCCATGACGAGCTAGCACCTCGGCGATACCAAGACCTATGCCACTGGTAGAACCAGTAACAAGGGCGACTTTTCCGTTAAGAGCCATTTGGCCTCCTGAAGACGTTCGCGAACCGTTGAGGAAATGTTCTCGAGGATCGAAAATCACTATAGGTATCGCTTATATGTGAATCTAAGAGGTGTTGCATAAACTAGGTTCCCTTCAAAGTCAAGCCCAGGGCAGTCTTGAAAAGACATGCGCGAACGCCATCCTTTTTTCCGTCCAAAAAGGTTGTATGCCCGAGATCATTGGCGCCACTGGTAAGGAAGGGCAGGCTATCAGCAGTAGAAGGTTAGGTACCTTTCCTTCGAGCGTGTACTCCTCAGGAACCCATCTCTCTGCTCATGATCAATTTTATTACCTGTTTGCATGGAGTCTAATTTTCAAAGCCCCTCCAATATATATAAATGAGCAGATGAGGACTCAAAGCGATATTCGATAATCTCCTGATATTCTGGGGAATTATAAAAATCGCGAGCCACTTCAGCGGAGGGAAATTCAATTAATATAATACGAGGTACTACACGGTCACCCTCGATCACTTCAGGAGCATCGGTGGCAACCAAAAAAACAGCTCCAAATTTTTCAAGAACTGGCTTAACTCTAGGCATGTACTCCCGATAAAAAGCTTCAGGGTTAGTGACCGTAAGCTCAGCGTATATATAGCCTTTCTTTTGCATTATTACTCTCCATAATCTCTAAACGCCCTGCCGAATCAATTAAGAGCAGCGCGCACAATATCTATGACCAGTATAGTAGAGCGGCAGACTGCGCTCCCGTCTTCCTGATCATCAATGCTTCATTACTCTTGCTGGGGCAGATGCTCCGGAGGATCGCATGCAACAGTGCTCATCGCAGCTGGAACCGACATCTCAAATAACTCCAGATCTGGAGAGATCGCAGTTTCATTATGCTTCAGACCAGGTGGAATAAACAGCGACTCTCCTGCGCCTACACGGATGATACGCCCATCTTCAAACTGGAGCTCAATCCAGCCCCGAAGCGCGTAGACGAAATGTACATCGCAGATGTGATAATGCCAACCTGTCTGCTCCATCACGTCAGTCGCACAGGTAACTTGAGCCCGCGCAATCCCTTTCGTCGCATCAGTGAGCCCCAAGTCGCGGTACTTGAAAAAGGCGCGCCGACCAGGAACGAAAGGAGCATTTTCTGGAGTCGCGTAGGTTAGCTTCGTGAGAAGCTGCTGCACTGAATCAGGAATAGGAACATGAGTGGCTACTTTGTCTTCGGTTTGCATAATTATCTTCCTCATTTATAACGACGATCATTCACGATCTAACTATAAGACCAGCGGTGGCGGCTTTCGATGTACCGTAAGCTGTGCGACCAATACTAGCTCGCTCAACGCTGCATAGATGCGACGTTGATAGCCCTCCCGTCACCAGGCTTAATCATGCTCTGAGCTGCTCGTTGGGAGTACAAGAGGTTCCGGTAACGTTTACAGCCATTAACTTACTGAACAGGTCGAGTGGAAATCAATGACTGGATGAACCGCTATGGAGATCTAAACCGACACACCTACACTCGACCTCGCACCAGCTTTCACAACCGTCGCGCATGAGGTTCACTCATTGTTATATTGGAGTGATCAGGAGCACCTTCGACTTTAGGCGTGCCGCACGCGACAAAATCTTCATTACGCAAAACAAGCAGAGCTATCAGTGACAAGACGCCAGTTGCGATGAAAAAGTACCATGGCGAGCTGATATCCCCAGTACGGTGTATCAACCATGTCGAAATCATTGGTGCACTCCCCCCAAACACGGCCACAGGAAGATTATAGGCAACGGCGATTCCGGTAGATCTAATCCTGGTAGGCAACAACTCGCTCATGGTTGCGTAAGTGGATGAGGCATATAAACCAAGAAATATGGAAACAGAGGTCAGCGGAAATATGAAACTGCTCGCGGCTGCTCCTGGGGCAGCTTTGAAAAACCAGTACATGGACAGCATTCCCAGCGCCCCAACAGTAAGCAGGAAGGGTTTACGACCATATCTATCTGTGAAAATCCCGCCGAACGGTATCACTATTGCCGTGAGAAGGCACGCAATGAACGTGTAGAGTAGAGTTGTAGCACTGTCAAACTTCAGGAAACGAGACATGTAAGTAGATGCATATGTCACGACCAGATAGAACATAGAGGCATGCAAGGTAATAATGCAAAACACTAATCCCATAGCTCGTTTCCACTGCCAAACCTCGCGCAGTGGAGCCTTGGAGGTCTCACCAGCTTCTTGTAATGCAAGAAACTCGGGACTATCCTCAAGCTTCAATCGAATGTACATCGAGATCAAGCCCATCGGCCCAGCGATGAGGAATGGAATACGCCAACCCCAGTTCTGCATTTCTTCAGCGCCCATCAGCCAGGTCAGCCCATTAGCTACCACACCTCCTAGGACAAGACCCAGGACAGCTGTAACCATCAGCCAGCATGTGGAAAAGCCTCTCCTCCCCGGCCCAGCATATTCAGAAATAAAACTGGTAATAGTACCAACCTCACCACCAGCAGAAAACCCCTGAACACATCGAACCAATACAAGTAAGATAGGGGCCGCAATTCCAATCGAACTATAAGTGGGCAGCAATCCCATTAACAACGTCGAACCCGACATCATTACCAGAACCGTGATCAGACTCTTCCGTCGACCTATTTTGTCCGCTAAAGGGCCAAAGAAAAGCCCGCCCAATGGACGAATAAAAAAGCTGAGCGCAAATGCAGCGTAGCTGCTGAGCAAACTGGTTGTTGGGTCTTCAGATACGAAAAATGCTTGCCCAATATACACAGCTAAGAAGCCGTATACACCATAATCATACCATTCGATGAGGTGGCCTGAATTGGCACCTATAAATGCACGCCTGCGCTGCTTAGCAGCGTTTTTGCTGTGGGAATCCATAGCGATATTCCTGTCTTGTTTTTATATGATCATTACTTATAAGCAATGATTGTCGACGCTATCTTTTGTGCCTTTACCCGCGATTCTAATGGCGTTTTATTTCTACCTCATCCCACTCACTAAGAGACACAATCAAAGCAAGTGGCAATACTGGAAATTCTGCTGAATATACGTGTCATCAGCTCCTCGCTCATCAAGTTGAAGGTTGATCGTGCACCTATATCAGAATCATTCTAGTGCTAAACTACCTGTGCAGTTCTGCCTGATCGCCGGCATCTGGCCGGTAAACCGCGAGCCCTCGACTGGAATGCCTAAGCCAAGCGTTGCTTGGCGGATGTGGCGTAGACCTTCGATTCCGACACCCGCCATCTCCGCCCGCCAGGACTCGGTCGCTGCGCCGAGGCTGGAGCCATCGGTCATCCAGTTGCCTCTTGCTGGTGGGGCGAGAGCAAGACTGCCGCACATTGCCAGCCTTCGCCATTCGTGCAACTACGTATAGAAGTTGGTAATGTGAAAGAAATACTCTTTTACACCACGCCATTTAAAGGAAGCGGCCAGCTATGACTGACCTGCCTCAACAGTTGCAAGACCTCCAGCGTCTAGCCTTTCAGGTTTCACCCGCTCCCCAGGTGGTCACTGCAAATCGTTGCATTCTGGAAGCAAATGAAGCGTTCCTAACGTTGTTCGGATTCACCCGTGACGAGCTAGTTGGGGAGCGCTTACTCAAGCTATACCCCTCCAAGACCGACTATCAAGACATTGGGGAGCGGAGTCTCAGCTGGCTACGCCATGCTGCTAATGGCGCTTATTCAGACGAGCGATTTATGCAGCACCGCAGTGGAGAGGTTTTCTGGGCGCGAGCAAACGGTTACACATTAACGCCGGAGGATCCATTCCGACTGATGGTTTGGCACTTTGAACGAATGGATCGTGCGTTTCGTCCAACAGTTAGCCTGACGCCCAGGGAGCGTGAGATCTCAGCGCACATAGTCAACGGGCTGACATGCAAGGAAATTGGGCGGAAACTCAATATCTCACACCGCACAGTCGAGGTGCATCGCGGTCGGCTGATGAAAAAACTTAAGTCAAAAAACAGTGCTGAACTGGTATCAAAAATCATCGTCCTTAGGTGATCCTGCCGAGTAGACGAATACTCTTGAAAGGGTGACCCATGATCGCGTTTTCACGCGACTGCCCTCTCTCAGATGCCTACCTAGTGTGCTGTTCTCTAATTAAAATTTCCTCGATTTTGGCTACACTCCAGCGTCATCCAACGTTCGGAGAAGCTCCGGTGAATACTCCCAAAATCGTCCTCAGCCTAGAAGAACACGCCGAGCTGAGCCGGCGCGTACGTTCAGCCACCATCAGCCAGCGCGGCGGTCGTCGGGCACGGGCACTAAGGTGGCGCCTGCCGAAGCGCCACCTTCCTTTCTGTACCGAGTGCAAGGAGCCCCTCAGTGTATGCGTCCGGCAAAGTCATCTAGCCCGCCCTGAAAAGGCAGGACATGGTGTGCACTTAAATTTAAGTGGACACCATTTCTAGCCTTTTAAGCGGGTCTTTCATGCAGCCACAACGCCGTTCCTACTCCAAATCCTTCAAAGCTGGAGTCATTCAAGAGTGCTCCGAACCTAGGGTACGGTGAGGTGAAGGCGTTCTTTGGTAGGGATAGCCATAAAGTGGATCAAGTCTGCAGCCCGCTTCAAGACCAAGATCGACTTCAAGCGTATCCGACGGAGCTTAAGTAGCAGCATCAGCGATGTATGCAGAAAAGGATCTTGTCGACCTGACAGCGGGGATTGCCGCAATGAACGCTTTCAACCGTACGGGCGTCAGCTTCCGACTTAAACCTGCTGCTAAAACGTGATGACCTAGTGACTCAACATGCAAACGCAATACTTCAGAGAGGGCCCTAGTATCGCCTACAGCCTGTTTCATCCCATTGCCGCCCCTTCCGAACGACGGGTATGAGCCGAAAGCAGCCTCTAGCGGGCGTCCGAAATGGGTCGAATGCTGTCAGTGATGGAGGCCGTTCGACCTAGAGCTGATGCGCCAACCTCGTTGCAGCCCACCCTCATCACTACGCCACCCGGCTAAGCATGCCCCTGAGTGTGCCCCATAAAGGGGACGGCTGTCGTAAACCGCAACTAGGCTTCGCTAGGTTGCGGCCCTTCGGGTTTCCATTCTAACGCCTTTGGCCCGCCCTGGGCCGGCGCGCTCCGCTTGCCCATGTTCGCCGGACGCTTACCACTTGCGGCTCTCTAAGGAGCTACTGTGATCCAAGCAGCACTGTCACGGCTGGCTGCTTTCGACCCGATAGCTGCCGGTGGTTGAGGGCAACAAACGGCCAAAAGCAGACTGTGGACAGCTCCCCGTTCAGCCCCATACGCTGTTTAGTCTGAATACAATTTTCTCAGGGGGTCATGATGCTGATACTTGCCATTGATCGAGACAGCGTCCACGCGGGTGACGATCTGATCAGCCATGCCAACTCAGTCAAGCTGGATCCGACTGCAACATTGCGTACAGCGTTAGAGGCCATACAGACCATGCACTACCTGCCCAGCATCAGTGGAGATGAAGCTACCTGGATTATCTGCGCGTCAGGCCAACCAATTGGTGTTCTCGCACAGCAATGGGAGGCGCCCAAACTGGTGGTACCAATTGAGAGCCCAGTGACGCAGGTTTTTGGAGAGGATGAACCTCTCCTTTTTTTCTTTAGATACTGGTGCCAAACAGATCCTCACGTTGTTTTCTCACGCATCGCAGCAGGAGAAGTGTTGGCTTTCCGTTATTAGGTTCCTAGTTGAAGAAGCAGCCGGATATCTGCTTAGGGTCGAAAGCTGCCAGTGATGGGGGCCGTTCGACCTAGAGCTGATGCGCCAACCTGGTTGCAGTCATCCCTCCTGAATACGCCGCAAGGCTAAGCGCAAAAGCTTAGGCATGGCCACCGGCCGCACTGCCTGCCGTGGTATCAAGAGGTGAGACGTTTCAAGAGGTTCAGAGGGGAGAATAGGTCTTATGAAGGCTGTCGTGAACCGACCCCTGGCCGTAGCCAGGGGTCGGCCCTAACGGGCTTCCATCCTCACGCCTCAGGCCCATCGGGCCGGCGCGCTCCGCTTGCACTTTGACCACAAGATTCAACGACGTGAACCGTCGAAAATCTCTGTCGCAGATCACGCGCATATGGCTGGCCCTGCGTGGGGAAAATTCCTGTGATGACATTGTCGGGACTTTGCTTTCACCCAATTTTCACGACACCTAGGCAACACTCACCCTATCCCTACGTGTGATAGAAGCTCCCATTAGCCCGCCTAGCAGCGGGCTTTCTTTTGCCTGGAATTTGTTATCAACACAGGCCGTTTGTCTTCTGAATTGTCCGTTCTGCTGGCCCAGGCTGTCCCTTGAGGACACTAGCTAGAGCCACTCTCATGCCACAGCTCATCAGATTCATAACCCTTCCCCTGGCCTGTAGTTTTCTGTGGGCTTGCTCTGCTCCTGAGACAAAATCGCCGGTGGAGACACCCGGCAGGCCCGAGTCAGCCAAGACCCAGTTGCTGGAAGCCGGGGCCGCGTCCCTGCAGGCCAAGCCGCCCATTGAGGCTATCAACGCTTACCTGGATGGCTTCCACTTTTACAACGGACATCCTGATGTGCAGATGGAAGCGCATCACTACTGCTCCATCCTGAATGAGGATGTCATCCAGTGCGTCATCTTCGACGGTAACACCAAGGAAGCGAAGATCATGGGTGTCGAGTACATCATCGACGAGAAGCTGTTTGCTGGTCTACCGGCCAAGGAGAAGGCGATGTGGCACAGCCATGGGTATGAAGTCTCGTCCGGTCAGTTGATTGCACCAGGTATTCCTGCACCTGCTGAACATGCGCTGATGGAGCGGCTTGCGCATACCTATGGGAAGACATGGCACACGTGGCACACGGACCAGGACAAAGCCCTACCGGTGGGCGTCCCGCACTTGATGATGGGGTTCACAGCGGATGGCCAGGCTGATCCAACGATGGTCGAGCAGCGGAATCGGCGTCTGAGAGTGGATGCGGCAAAAACGAAAGCTCAGCGGGCTGACATCCAAACCCCTACGGCTGATCCCAAGGCGGATGGTTGGCAGCATGGCAATGTCATTCAAATCACCGATCCAACCGGCGCTCATCTCCATCAGCCCGCTACATCGACACCTGAGAAAGCGAACAGCCGATCAAGCCAGTAGCCTTAGAACTTCGCCTCGAGGCACCGGCAGGAAAGACTGGACGTGACCCTATCGGGGACGCTGTCGTAAACCGCAACCTGGCTTAGCTAAGTTGCGGCCCTCCGGGCTTCCATCCTCACAGGTTTTGGGCAGTTTAACGGCGCTCAAGGCGAGCTGGCCACTGCAGTCGTGCCGTCGAATGAGGTGTCAGGCGCTGCTTTACAAGCAGAACTGTGCGATCACATCTTCTGATGACATAACTTGGGCATATTCAGTGCCCAATATTGCTAAGGTCAGCTCATAAACGGTAAAGGCGTCCCAGCACGTTCCGTTTGATCTGTTGAGGGGTACGGCAGTTGTGGCATCCGCTGGGAGAATAATTTCGTATCCAAGTGCCTTCCCCGCTCGGATAGTCGCATCCATGCTGTTATGAATCACAACGCCAGCCAGAACAATACGTTTTACTTGCATGCTTCTCAGAATGGCATCCAATCGGGTTGCTATGAATGCACAGTTCTCATGCTTGATGATGACAGCCTCGCTGAGCTCAATTCCAAGGTCACTAGCGGTGACTGGGATCACCCCTTTGAACGTCTCGGATCAGCAGAACGCGGGTAGGTGCGTTCTTCTTCGATGGTGCCATCCGCCTTGTGGATCCTCACCGATGCTGTTTTGCCGTGAAAGAAGCCGGACAGTGAGCTAACCAGTTCTTGCTTGGTGGCGGCACGCTTCGAAGCACGTTCAGCGCCGGCTTTTTTGAGTTCCCAGCCATCGGCGGTTGAGCTCAGGTGATAGGTATCCATGCGTAGCTCCTCGGATCTAGATCGACTCTGCGTCGTCTTGAATGTCTTCCTCCGCCTCTGCTGCGTCCGTAGCATCGGCATCATTCAAAGGCGGCGACGTGGGCTTTTCCGGGTCGTTGATAAGTGGGACATCGCTTGGCCCTTTTTCTTCCGGGCCCTCAGTCTTAGGTTGCATAGCTAACCTCCAGTTTCATCTGCATGGCGCTACGCGCCACCTGCCCCTTCTGAGAACTTCTAGCCCCTGCCCCGCTAACCTCCATCTCACCTCGGAAATGCCATAGCGCTCGGCCAGAGGCCGGCTCACCAGCTTGATGTTGTGCTGACCAAACCTCGGAATAATGCCGACACCAGCATCGCAGCTCGCCCAGTGCCAAGCTGTAGCGTTATCCATCTTCTCGAGGCGGATGATGAATGTCCGATGATCGCCGTGCAGTTCATACTCGATCACGTACAGTTGAAGTGTTGACACAAGAATCCCTCCCTATAGGTCATGCCCTATGGAGGTGTCGAATGCGAGAAAAATTCAGTTGAGAAGCGGAGCGGAGGAGGTGCAGGAGCTCCCTCAGCTGCAAATCATTGCCCTTGCACCCAGAGACAGGTCAGAACACAGCTTGTCGAAAAGTTTAAGAGTACGCCTAGTCATTCGCCGACTTTCTGAACGATCTTGTAAAGTGTTAAATATCTCAAAAATCGCGACACCTACTATGCTCCGACGCAGGATTTCAATAAGTACTGTTCTCGACTCCAAGTGCTAAATACAACCCGCCTTCTCCTAGCGGGAATGTCTCTACTTGCGCTCATATATTACCCCACACCCTCGCGATGAAATTAACTTCGGCAGACAGTGCTGTTGAACTGCCATCCAACAGCACAAGAAGCGCACCGGAGAGCGACTTCCATCAATAGTTACGGCACAATCCGCACGGACTTTTTATGGGTAAAAGTCAGGTAGCTGAAATGCCCATGGTATTCACCCATACCAGAAGCACCGATTCCCCCGAACGGGAGGTATGGCGAGAACGCATGGAGCATTACGCCGTTCACCTGCGCATCACCAGACTGAATCTGGTTGATGATACCTTTGGCGACATCCATATCCTTACCGAACACATAAACGGCCAAAGGTTTTGGATGGTGCTTGTTGACTTGATCAATTGCAGTCCGAACGCTATCAAATTCAAGAACAGGCAGAATCGGGCCGAAAAGCTCCTCGGACATCAGAGGGTCATTCCACTCCACACCATCTACTACCGTAGCACTCAAGGCGCGCTTGCTTACGTCCGCCTGAGATCCTACAAGCACCTGCCCTTGCGTTGCTTCCAGCAGGGAGACCAATCGCTGCACCTGACGCTCGGTGACGAGCTTGCCGGTAGAGTTGATCTCGGGCAGCTCGGTCTTCACGCGCTCAACAAGGCGCTCCAAAAGTGCATCTTTGACACTGTAATGCACATAGAGGTAATCCGGTGCAATGCAGGTTTGACCACTGTTTATGAATTTACCGAACATCAATTGATTGACCGTCTGATCCAGATCCGCGTCAGGCAGGACAATCAGTGGGCACTTACCACCGAGTTCTAGAACGACAGGAGTCAGGTGTTTAGCAGCCGCCTGCATAACCACCTTGCCAACATTGGGGCTACCAGTGAAAAAAATGAAGTCGAAAGGTAGGCTGAGCAAATGACTATTTTCGTCTCGGCCACCCTGGATAACCGCGACATATTCAGAAGCAAACGCCTCAGCAATGATCTTCTCGATTACCGCCGAGGTTTCCGGAGTGGTTTCAGATGGCTTGATGATGCAAGTGTTACCGCCGATTATCGCACCAATCAGCGGGGTGAGAGTCAGGTTAACTGGGTAGTTGAAGGGGCCGATGATATAGGTGACACCGTACGGCTCTTGGACTACATAACATTCGGAAGGCGCAATAATGTCTGGCGACGGAACCGAAACTGGCGCGACCCATTCATCAAGGTGAGCAAGCGCAAAATCAATTTCGTGCAATACTGCACCGATCTCTGCCAGGTCGACTACATCCTTGGGCTTGCCCAAGTCCTCTGCAAGCGCGGAATAAAGAGCTTCCTTGTTATTGATAACCGCCTCTTTCAGTCTTTCTAGCGATTGCTTGCGGAAGCCCACATCAGCCGTAGCTCGGGTAGCAAAGTACGCCTTCTGAGCGGAGAACAGCGAGTCAATCTTAGCCGGAGACAGATAATTCATGAATGGATTTCCTCTTTATTCGGGATTACAGGCGCTATAGGTAGTAACCGACTTGGGATCGGCAGTGCTACATGGAAATTTTGCTTTCAACCCCCGAACGCGTCGGAGTCGGGCCACGCCCCAAAATGCTCTCGATGAAATTTGCGATACTGAGCAATCGCGCATCACTGCCCGGAAGCCCCTCGATCTCAATACCCACCGGCAAGCCTTCTTGTTGAGACAACCCGGCAGGCAGGCTAATACCCGGCATGCCAGCATTACTGGCCGGGTCGGCATTTCGAATCATGCGTGCGAAGGCCTCGAAACTGGTCGCAGCGGGATTGCTCTTGATCGCGAGGTCAGGCGTGGTGGGATGGATAATCGCGTCGAGTTGATGCTCTTTGAATAGAAACTCGAAGCTCTGGATGAGCTTCGGACGAGCATCCTTCATAGCAGTGGCGTAGGCCTGCTCAAGATCCACAGATTGACCTTCCAGCTCCCCCAGCCTTCCAGGCAGGATGTAATCTTCAAAGATGGTTCGGACATCTGGGCTGCTGATCCCAGCGACCAGCTCGTCGAAGGAAACACCGGTCTCGTTTGCCGATAGGTATTCCGTTAGGGCTGACCTGCATTCGTGCAATGCCAACGGCATACTGACTGCATGACTCATCTCGAAGATTTCGGACATCGAAACCCTCACAATCTGCACACCTTGCTGCTCAAGCTTTCTCAGCGCATCTTCAGTCAGCTTTCTAACCGGTTCGCTGAGATCAGCCCACAATTGATCAACTACCCCCAGTCGAATCGACTCGGCAGCAGGAACTTCCGCAGGCAGGGCCCCGGTAATGATCGAGTCCAGCAGCACTATGTCTTCGACCGAGCGAGCGATTGGGCCCGGCGTATCGCGCGTTGGGGAAATCGGTGTGATTCCGTCGACTGGATAACGCCCAATTGTTGGTCGAAAACCAACGCATCCATTCACGGCACCAGGCTGTCGAACAGATCCACCTGTATCGGTACCCAAAGCTGCAGGAATTAAAAGTGCGCCGACAGCAGTACCGCTCCCAGAGGACGACCCGCCCGCGATGCATGAGTGGTCAAATGCGTTACGAACACCTATAACGCCAGGGATGTGGTACGCGGTGTTATAGCCCGAGGTGCCAAACGCTAGCTCATGCATGTTGGTCTTCCCAACAACGATTGCACCGGCTTTGAGCAACGGCTCAATAACTCGGGCGTTACACGTTGGAAAGAATTTGGACAGCGCTGGAGTCCCGGCCGTGTTCGCGAAGCCAACCACCTGGATGTTGTCCTTTACCGCGATCGGTACACCGCCCAATGGCAGCGGATCACCACCCGCCTCAAGGTAGTGATCATACGAATCTGCTTGCTTCAGGGCGGCCGCTGCATCAACGCTGATAAATGCGTTCAGCTCAGAGAAGTCCGCGATCCGAGAAAGCCACGCTTCCACAAGCTGGCGGCTTGTGATCCGTCGATGCCGAACCAAGGCAGACGCTTCGGTGAGGGTGAGCTCCCAAAGATGCTCGGGTTGTGCGAACAGACGCTTTGCGTCGGTACCGACCTTTTCAGGCATATCTACTGGGTGGCGCATTTTTTACCTCTCCTAGCCGCACTGGCGATGCTGTGGTTCACACAACGGTAATGTGGGCCTGCGGCAATAGGTCTCCCCAAATTTGAGGATTGCCAGAAACATTTCATAAGCAGCGGGCTAGCTGAGTGCGGTTCTGACACTCAAGCTTCGCCATGGCGTTCTTCAGATGAGTGCGTACCGTGCTGAACGCTATATCCAAGCGGCGGGCGACCTCTTTATCGCTGGCCCCCTGAGCCACAAGTTCGGCCACCTCAGCTTCTCTCAACGACAATCGTTGGGAAAGTATCGGCGCCGGGCTAAAAGCTTTCTGAACATATGGCTGGAGGGTCGATAGCAGACGTTCTTCTCTCTCGCTGAAGGGTTTGCTCCCCTTGCTCCTCCATACCCTGAGATCGCCGATGTCCCGATCACCGTCGAAGAAAAAGACGTTGAGGCCATGCTCCATATCTGCCGGCTGAAGGAAGTCGTTGTAGAACTCGCTCTTGAGCATTGCTGAACGTGGCACATGGCAGTCGACTCGCGCCGGCGCCCTCACCTCTCGCATGATCGGGGTTACCAAATCGACCTGGTAAAAGTGCTTCTGATAAGCCTCTATGAACTGGCTCTCCATATTGAAAGCCAGCGGGTCGATGGATCGCCCCTCACTTTTGTCCCACACGAATGAAGCAACGAACTCCGCGTCGAGAAAGGCCGCTACCGCTTGCAAAATCGCAGCCCGAGCGTTTGGTTTTCCCTGGAACTGAGCAAGAAGCCAGACCAGCTCAGCAAGCTGATCCATATCGGTTCCACGCAGCACTGTTGCCATTGCCTACCTCCGAAAATGCTGTCAAAGCGTCACAGAAGGGTAAAAGCATCAAAATAGAACCGATCTATATATTATTTTAGAATCTATCTATTTGATCTATTTAGGTCTCGATTTTATCGTGGGATTCACCATTTGGTAAGAGATAAAAATCATGGCTTCGGTACACGGCACCACATACGAACTCTTGCGACGTCAAGGCATCGATACGGTCTTCGGCAATCCTGGCTCGAACGAGCTCCCGTTTTTGAAGGACTTTCCAGAGGACTTTCGATACATCCTGGCTTTGCAGGAAGCGTGTGTGGTGGGCATTGCAGACGGCTATGCGCAAGCCAGTCGGAAGCCGGCTTTCATTAACCTGCATTCTGCTGCTGGTACCGGCAATGCTATGGGTGCACTCAGTAACGCCTGGAACTCACATTCCCCGCTGATCGTCACTGCCGGCCAGCAGACCAGGGCGATGATTGGCGTTGAAGCTCTGCTGACCAACGTCGATGCCGCCAACCTGCCACGACCACTTGTCAAATGGAGCTACGAGCCCGCAAGCGCAGCAGAAGTCCCTCATGCGATGAGCAGGGCTATCCATATGGCAAGCATGGCGCCACAAGGCCCTGTCTATCTTTCGGTGCCATATGACGATTGGGATAAGGATGCTGATCCTCAGTCCCACCACCTTTTTGATCGCCATGTCAGTTCATCAGTACGCCTGAACGACCAGGATCTCGATATTCTGGTGAAAGCTCTCAACAGCGCATCCAACCCGGCGATCGTCCTGGGCCCGGACGTCGACGCAGCAAATGCGAACGCAGACTGCGTCATGTTGGCCGAACGCCTCAAAGCTCCGGTTTGGGTTGCGCCATCCGCTCCACGCTGCCCATTCCCTACCCGTCATCCTTGCTTCCGTGGATTGATGCCAGCTGGCATCGCAGCGATTTCTCAGCTGCTCGAAGGTCACGATGTGGTTTTGGTAATCGGCGCTCCAGTGTTCCGTTACCACCAATACGACCCAGGTCAATATCTCAAACCTGGCACGCGATTGATTTCGGTGACCTGCGACCCGCTCGAAGCTGCACGCGCGCCAATGGGCGATGCGATCGTGGCAGACATTGGTGCGATGGCTAGCGCTCTTGCCAACTTGGTTGAAGAGAGCAGCCGCCAGCTCCCAACTGCAGCTCCGGAACCCGCGAAGGTTGACCAAGACGCTGGCCGACTTCACCCAGAGACAGTGTTCGACACACTGAACGACATGGCCCCGGAGAATGCGATTTACCTGAACGAGTCGACTTCAACGACCGCCCAAATGTGGCAGCGCCTGAACATGCGCAACCCTGGTAGCTACTACTTCTGTGCAGCTGGCGGACTGGGCTTCGCCCTGCCTGCAGCAATTGGCGTTCAACTCGCAGAACCCGAGCGACAAGTCATCGCCGTCATTGGCGACGGATCGGCGAACTACAGCATTAGTGCGTTGTGGACTGCAGCTCAGTACAACATCCCCACTATCTTCGTGATCATGAACAACGGCACCTACGGTGCGTTGCGATGGTTTGCCGGCGTTCTCGAAGCAGAAAACGTTCCTGGGCTGGATGTGCCAGGGATCGACTTCCGCGCACTCGCCAAGGGCTATGGTGTCCAAGCGCTGAAAGCCGACAACCTTGAGCAGCTCAAGGGTTCGCTACAAGAAGCGCTTTCTGCCAAAGGCCCGGTACTTATCGAAGTAAGCACCGTAAGCCCGGTGAAGTGAGGTAAGCCATGAGCCAGAATCTCTTTAACGTTGAGGACTATCGCAAGCTTGCGCAAAAGCGCTTGCCGAAGATGGTCTACGACTATCTGGAAGGTGGGGCTGAAGACGAATACGGGGTGAAACACAACCGCGACGTCTTCCAGCAATGGCGATTCAAACCGAAGCGGCTAGTAGACGTCAGCCACCGCAGCCTCCAAGCGGAAGTACTTGGAAAGAGGCAGTCGATGCCTCTCTTGATTGGGCCTACTGGGCTGAACGGTGCGCTGTGGCCTAAGGGGGATCTCGCTTTAGCTCGAGCAGCAACCAAGGCCGGAATCCCGTTTGTGCTGTCGACCGCCTCCAACATGTCCATTGAAGACCTCGCACGTCAGTGTGATGGCGATCTGTGGTTCCAGCTCTATGTGATCCACCGAGAGATTGCGCAGGGGATGGTGCTCAAAGCCCTGCACACTGGTTACACGACACTGGTGCTTACTACGGATGTGGCGGTTAACGGCTATCGCGAGCGCGACCTGCATAACCGATTCAAGATGCCAATGAGCTACTCCGCAAAGGTGGTGCTGGACGGATGCCTGCATCCGCGCTGGTCGCTCGACTTCGTGCGACACGGCATGCCGCAACTGGCCAATTTCGTCAGCAGTCAAACGTCTAGCTTAGAAATGCAGGCAGCATTGATGAGCCGCCAAATGGATGCCAGTTTCAACTGGGAGGCATTGAGATGGCTGCGTGACCTCTGGCCGCACAAACTCCTCGTAAAGGGGTTGCTCAGTGCTGAGGACGCCGATCGGTGCATCGCTGAAGGTGCAGACGGCGTAATCCTATCAAACCACGGCGGTCGCCAACTCGATTGCGCGATATCGCCAATGGAAGTTTTGGCTCAATCGGTAGCGAAAACTGGAAAACCAGTGCTTATCGATAGCGGCTTCCGACGGGGTTCGGACATCGTTAAAGCACTTGCGCTAGGTGCTGAGGCTGTACTCCTGGGTCGTGCAACTTTGTATGGCCTTGCAGCACGAGGTGAAACGGGTGTTGACGAGGTGCTAACCCTCCTCAAAGCGGATATCGACCGCACCCTTGCCCAGATTGGATGCCCTGACATCACCTCCCTTTCTCCTGATTACCTCCAAAACGAGGGAGTGACTAACACCGCTCCAGTCGATCACCTCATTGGTAAAGGAACACACGCATGAGTGAAGTACTGATTACCGGCCTGAGGACGCGGGCCGTCAATGTCCCATTGGCCTACCCCGTTCACACCGCTGTTGGAACTGTTGGCACAGCGCCTCTTGTTCTGATCGACCTGGCCACCAGTGCCGGCGTGGTAGGCCATTCCTACCTGTTCGCATACACCCCCGTTGCGTTGAAGTCGCTGAAGCAGCTCCTGGACGACATGGCAGCCATGATCGTCAACGAACCATTGGCACCGGTTAGCTTGGAAGCCATGCTCGCAAAACGCTTCTGCCTGGCAGGTTATACGGGATTGATCCGAATGGCCGCTGCTGGCATCGATATGGCAGCTTGGGATGCGCTGGGCAAGGTTCACGAAACGCCACTAGTAAAACTCCTCGGCGCGAACGCTCGACCAGTTCAGGCTTATGACAGCCACAGCTTGGATGGAGTCAAACTCGCGACTGAGCGCGCTGTGACCGCAGCAGAACTCGGATTCCGGGCGGTTAAGACCAAGATCGGCTATCCGGCATTGGATCAAGATCTGGCAGTCGTGCGCAGCATACGCCAAGCAGTAGGTGACGACTTCGGCATCATGGTCGACTACAACCAGAGTTTGGATGTACCAGCCGCAATCAAACGCAGCCAGGCGCTGCAGCAAGAGGGCGTCACCTGGATTGAAGAGCCGACGCTTCAACACGATTACGAAGGCCATCAGCGCATTCAAAGCAAGCTCAATGTGCCCGTCCAGATGGGTGAGAACTGGCTCGGCCCTGAGGAGATGTTCAAAGCATTGAGCATCGGTGCATGCCGGTTGGCTATGCCAGATGCAATGAAGATCGGTGGCGTGACGGGCTGGATCCGAGCCAGTGCACTCGCACAACAATTCGGTATTCCAATGTCCAGCCACCTGTTCCAAGAAATCAGCGCTCACCTGCTAGCCGCCACCCCAACTGCGCATTGGCTGGAGCGTTTGGATCTCGCCGGCAGCGTCATCGAGCCTACTCTTACATTTGAGGGCGGAAATGCTGTGATTCCGGATCTCCCTGGCGTTGGGATCATCTGGCGCGAGAAAGAAATCGGGAAATATCTGGTGTAATGCAAAATAAAAAGGCCCGCTTATGCGGGCCTTTTCTTATACAGACTTTCCATGCTTTAGCGTTTCGGAAGGTAGCTCTGAAAACCTGGCTTTATATTCAGCCGAGAAACGGCCCAAATGCGTAAAACCGTAATCCATCGCGAGTTCAGTTACACTCTTTTTTCGACCGTCAGCATTCAACAAAGCCGCACGTATCCGATCTAGTTTCCTGCTGACAAAATACCGACGGGGTGGCTCGCCCATGTGCTGCTCGAAGAGAACGTAGAGGCTGCGCACACTTACGTTAGCATAACGAGCCAACGTTTCAGGTGTCAAATCTTGCTTCAAATTATCCTCAATATATTGCAGCACCTTGCGCAAAACTTGACTCTGCACTCCCTCCCCCTTTACATCCAGGTTAGTCAAAAAAGAAGTAAGTGCTTTGATAATTATAATTTGAACGTAATGCTCTTGAACCGCACGAATCATGTTCTCACTTTCAATCTCGTTACAGACAAGGCTCAACAGCTGCGCAATCCCTTCCAGGTCGATTAGCTTGTATACTTTATCCTCAAAACGTAGGCCTTCGGCTGGCAGACACCAGCGCTGGAGCTCACACACCTTACCGATCAAATTGACTGGAATTTTCAAAATGAATTTTTCACAGTCATCCGAGTAAGTGAAGTCCACTTCATCCTGTGGATTAATCACTATCAAATCACCAGCAAGCAGGACACGCCGACCATTTCGGTGACATTGGAGGCAGCTTCCAGTCAACATAATTTGAATGTGAAATCTGTCTCGAAGAGCTGTCGACGTAACGCGCGTTTCGCTGCCATATCTGATTCGACAAAAATCAAGTTCTGATACCTGCCTGTGAATGAGCATCGCCTCGCGACGCACATCAGCGATAACGATGGAGTGATTTCCAACATGCTGGTTTACATAGGCTGAAACCAAGTGAGGATCTGCAAGATCGTAGACTTTGCTACGTTCACTTAACAGTTCGATACTCATAATCACGGCCTCTAGCGAAAAGCGCTGAGGTAACACGCCTTGGAATATAATGCGTGCCGGTCAGCTGGTTACCAAAACTTCCAGGTATAACTTGTAATCAGACGATTCTCATCAAAGTCCGCACCATACTTAGTCTTAACTTTTATATTTCTACCTTCAAAAGCCAATCCACTGAGCGGGCCACTTTGAATAACATAAGAGAGAATAAAGTTCGTTTCGCTTTCGACGTTATCAGAAAGGCCAGGGCCGCGATCGATGTTTGTACCACGCAGATAACGGGTCATAAACTTCAGCCCTGGCACACCCATTGCCGCGAAGTTATAGTCGTAACGGGCTTGCCATGAGCGCTCCTGGGCCTTGTAGAAAGCGATGGTTGACCAGTTGACCAGGAATGGCTGGGGGGCGTAGCCATTTAGCAACGGGAAGGCATCATCGCCATACATACGCTGGTAGGCTGCGGTGAATGTATGTCCACCCTTGCTAAGCGCCGTCATCAGGCCCAGCGAGCTGTTATCAAGACTACCGGAAAGCTTTGCGCCTTCATCTTGAGTGTTGTAATAGCGAAGGTCTGACTTCAACGAATAGCCATTACCTAAGTCCATGGTATACGCTGCCGCAGCGTAATGTTGCTTGTAGATATCTTCCAGCTGACCAAAGTAATAAGTCGTATTGAGCTGAGGAGTGAATTCGTATCGCGCACCGGCAAAGTTCAAACCATCACTGCTCTGCGCAGGTGAATCACCAAACAAGTAAATATCTTCCCTGTTGGACGATTCACGTGTCGCCGTTTTCCAGAATCGACCGGCATTCAGCGTCAGCTTAGACCACTCCTTTGACTCAATTGTCGCCCCCTCATAGGTGGTGATAAGCTGCCTCGAGTCATCGTAAAAAGCGACAGGGAGCATCGGCCTATGCTCGCCGATCTTGACTTCCGTGTTAGAGAATTTAATCTTCGCCGCGACACTGGCACGACCATAGTCAGTGACAGGCTTACCTTTGCTGTCATCATAGGGAAGAACGGTATCTGGCCCACGACCACCACCACCGTCGAGGCGATATGCGTACTGCCCGAAGGCATCCAAACCAAACTTTACAGGCCCGTCAGTGTATCCCGATTTAAACTGCAGATCGAACCCTTGGCTCCAGCTTCCCACACGCGACTTGGGAGCGTTGTCCTGTTTGAAATCCCTGTCGTAATAGAAGTTACGAAGGCCTAAAGTCAGATGACTATCGTCAAAGACATCCGCGTGGCCTGTAGCCGCATACATCATAGCCAAACCTGTGACAGCCCAGCCCATACGATCGATTTGTTTCATCCAACCCACTCCGAATTATTATTGTGTGCGAGTTTTTCTAGTGCGCACTCACTCCAACCGAAAATATGGCCAAGAGTGATGTGCTTAATAAAAAAGGCGCGACGCACGCGCCGCGCCGAAACCCGTTACAGGCGAGCTTTTTACCTGGACGGGGTATTACAAGAAGATTAAGCGCTCTGCTTTACTGGGGTTTCAGCAGACAGCCGACCAGCATGCCTCTGAGAAATCATCATCACAGCGATAACAGCGACTACGCCAGGCAGACCAAACAGGAGGAAGTTCTGCTCAAATGGCAGGCTCAGGCTATAAAGGTAGCCACCAAGAAGTGGGCCTGCTACTGCCCCGCAGCGCCCGACTGCGGCTGCCATGCTGACACCGGTAGACCGTGCATTGGCGGGATAGATGTCGGCTGCGAGGGTATGCACTACAGACAGACATCCAACTGTTGCTCCGCCGGCGACCAGCAGCAGTGCATACAAAGTCACGGGGCCGGGACGAACGCCCAACAGCGAAATCGAGATGGCAGAAAGCGCGAAGAAAACCAGCAGCGTTGCCTTGCAGCCCCAACGGTCTGCTACGAAACCACTGGCCAACTGGCCGAATAGAGCACCGATGTTCATGATCAGCAGGAAGGTAATGCTCGAGCCCAGTGGATAGCCACCGCTATTCATGAGCTTCGGCAACCAAGTATTCAGGCCGTACACCATGAGCATGCACATACCAAAGGCAACCCAGACCATCAAGGTGGCGAATGCACGCGCGTCGCTGAACAGCGAAGCCATGGACGTTCCTGCAGTATTGGCTACGACGTCGACTTCGTACTGGGTGCCGCTGATGTGGCGGTGGCTTGGATTGATACGCTGCAGCAGTGCACCGACATCATCGTGGCGCTTTTTATGCACCAGGTACGCCACCGATTCAGGAAGCGTTTTATACAGCAGTGGCAGGCAAAGCAGTGACAGCCCTGCGATATAGAATGGGGAATGCCAGCCCAGCATTGGGATGAGGTAGATACCCGCCAGCGCCGAGAGCAAGCCACCTACCGCGAAGAAGCTAAGCATCAGGTTGATGAGACGGTTCCTGTACTGGGTGGGTGCCATTTCTTTCAGGATAGTCACCAGGTTGGGTACCACCCCACCCAATCCCACACCGGTGAGGAAGCGGCAAATCGCGAACGTAATAGAGTCGACAGCGAAGGCGTTCGCGAAAGCTGCAACACTGAAGAGAGCGACGCAGAAAAGGATAATCGGGCGGCGACCGAAACGATCGGCGGTAGTGCCAAGGAGCACGGCTCCGACCATCATGCCCAACATGGAGCTAGAGCCAAGCATCCCAGCTTGAGAAGGCGTCAGATTCCATTCTGTCATCAGGTGCGGCAGCACGGAGCCGTAGATGACCAGGTCGTAGCCATCGAACAGCATGATGAAAGAGCACCAAAAAACCAGGAGAAAATGGAAGCGACTGAGCTTTGCGGTATCGAGGATACCGACTGCGCTGATGCGTTGCATGGCATGTACTCTTGTTGTTTTTTTGAGGTGATCGAACGAGAGCTGCACACCCCCGATCCGTTCGACCTTCACGTTATGGGGTGTTGCCTGATAGATCAAATAGATATATTTTTGCATTTGAAATAAGCCGGATCTATTTAAAATGATCGATCTCAATCTTGTCCGTGTCTTCGTGACCATCTTCGAAACCGGCAGCGTCAGCGGTGCAGCTGAGCGTCTCCACGTCACGCAGCCGTCCGTGAGCTATGCCTTGGCCAGGCTCCGCGACCAATGGGGTGACCCGCTTTTCAAGCGCTCGCGTGATGGGATGCAGCCTACCGTTCTAGCTTCACAGCTCTACGGATCCTTCCGTTCGTCGCTTAGTGATATCGAACGCGCGGTGGCACTTACCCAAAAATTTGAGCCGCACCTCTCGACTCGCCGTTTCCGTCTTGCTCTGTCGGATTTGGGAGAGGTTTACTTCCTCCCGCATGTACTGCGCGGACTACAGACCACAGCGCCACTCGTCGAATTGGAGGTGATCCAGGTCGAGATAGACCGGATGGACGAATGGCTGAAAACAGGAAAAATCGATGCTGCGATCTGCAACCGAAGCTTCCTACCTGTTCAAGCAAAATGTGATCTGATGTTTGAAGAGCGGTACGTCTGTATGGCTCGCAAAGATCACCCACGCATCGGAGATGAACTCTCCATGCAGCAATACCTTGAAGAACGCCACGTTGTCGTATCTGCCGGCACCGGCCACCACTTTGTTGAGGATCGACTGAGGGAAGCAGGGGTTGAGCGAACTGTGAGCCTTCGCGTTCCACACTTCAGCGTTCTGCCCGAGATCATTTCATCCAGCGACCTGCTGGTGACGCTGCCTGAGCGGGTCGCCAACGTCTATGCAGAGCGCAATGGCCTCAAGACAATGGAGCTACCATTCACCGTACCAAAGTTTGAAGTCAGCTTGCACTGGCATGAGCACAGCGGTGATAACACTGCCCAGCTATGGTTCTGTGAGTTCCTGAAGGAAACGATTACCTGCTTATAAACGCCAAGCACGGACGATGTCTGGGCAGGTAGCCCAACCATCGTCCTTATCGCTTATGTCTTACTCAGATATCAGTCGCGCATCGGGCTCATCACCTTGAAGGTCAGTACCTACAGCATCAGTACCGACAGGAGCCGGATTGAATGCCTCCACGCAAGGTGTCGGTTGATCGTTGAAAAGCAGACGCAAAACATCTGGCCGCGAGTAATGCCCAACCGGGTCGAGTGCCGCTTTAGCTACAGAAATGGCGCCCAAATCGACGTCGGCATAAAGGATGCCTTCTTCATATTCGCCCAGAGGCTCACACAGCGGTGCGCCATCGGGGCCATAAATCATCGCGAAACCACCTCCATCCTGCAACAGGTTGCCCTTATCAGGGGTGTCGATGAGAAGGTTTAGCATGTCTTTAGATACGATTGCGCACGCTGAAATTACGAAACATTGACCCTCAAGAGCATAAACTTGGGTGGCCGCGCAGTTAGCCTCAGCGCTCAGCTGATATGCGCCACCGCGATATACCGAGAAGCTCGGCCACGAGGCAATGTGCAACTGCTCATGCTGGCTGTACATCGCAAACTTGGAGAGTGGCTGTACGTGCTCTGCACAGCAGAGTGCACCTACCCTTCCCAGTTGCGAATTGAAGACCTTAAGGTCACTGCCGTTACCTTCACCGTAAACAGTACGCTCAGCATGGGTGGGCTTGAGTTTACGGCGCGTACCAATCACTTTACCGTTGTCATCGATAATTGCTTGACCGAGGTAGAGGGTGCCAAACGAGCGCTCGCTGTAACCCATTACAACGTGAATACGGTAAGTAGCAGCCGCTTTGCACAGTCGCTCAAACTGCTCGCTTTTCAAGTCAAGCGAGTTTTCTACGTAGCGCTGAACAAACTGCATTCCCCATGCGGGAGAGCCAAGCCAGATCCACCACGGATACCCTGGAAGATAAACCTCCGGAAAGGCAACCAGTGATGCTCCGTTATCAGCTGCTTCTTTAATGAGGCGTATAGCCTTATCAACCCCTTTGTCCAAATCCAGGAATTCAGGAGCGGCTTGCACAGCTGCAACTTTATAATGTGTTTTGGAAGCGTTCATGTAGCCACCCTTAGAAGTAATTGTAATATACTGCACACTCTTGTTGGCAGACCGAATCTTATCAGTCAAAAACAGGCCAACCTTTACCAGCATTGTTGTGCGAATTGACCAACCCTATCGCCTGGCTGCCCTGAATCCACGACATTACCAGGTGTAACAGGACGATGTGCGCAGCAGGGCAGGCCGGTAACAACGAGAATTTTGTAGCCACTTTACGCTGCTGACTTGCTTGATTTGCTCGGTTCTTTTGACCTACATTCCCACCAGCAGCCTAAACAGCATTGGCACAATTACTGCTTGAAAATAGATGTTTACGATCCGGAGCTGAAAATGGCCCAGCAAACCCTCATCTCCACCGCAATGCTTCCAGTTAAGCAGCGCTTGGAATTCTGGCATGACAGTGTCTGCAAGCACTTCGCATCTCTAGAACTTGGAGTACATAATGAGGATCTGTCAAAAGGATTACGCTCCACGCTGGTGCACAGTGAATTCGGGAAGTTAGATCTGATTCAACTTGATGCATGCAGGCAAACGGTGCAACGTGACCACCGCAAGATCATTGCTGACGCACATAGGCAAGACTATACCCTGTTCAGCCTCCAGCTTAGGGGCATAGGAAAAGTAGAGCAGGACGGAAGACAAGCCATTGTGCGACCCGGTGAAGCTGTTCTATTTGACACATCGCGCCCCTACTCCTTCCAGCTTGACGAAGACTTTGAAAAAATCGTAATACGAATACCCTCAGAAACATTGAAGACGCTTTTCTCAAGACCTGATCGACTCTGCGCCATCAACATAAACAGCAAAGCACCAGGCGCAAACTTACTTTTTACGTATATCGGAAGCCTGATATCCGAGTACAAAACACTGCCACAAAATTGCACGAGCGCATTCTCCAATGCGCTTATTGAGATGATAGGAGGGATGCTACAAGAGCTACCGGAAAGCAAGTCCGCCAATGACTCCAGCATAAAAAAAACCCACCTATACGAACTCAAGCGAACAATCGCTACGGAGCTTGCGAATCCGAAGCTTGGCGCAGAGCTTCTCTCTCTACAGCTTGGCCTATCAATCAGCAGTATCTACAGAATATTTTCCCATGAACCAGTACCGCTAATCCAATACATATGGAACAGCAGGCTAGAACGTTGCTTCGAAGACTTGATCAACAAATGCTACCTTGACCTTTCTATAACAGAAATTGCCTTCAGGTGGGGTTTCAATAGCAGCGCCCACTTTAGCAGGGCATTCAAAGAGCGCTACGGCATAACGCCAACCGCGCACCGAAAAAATAATTTTTCGCTCTAACCGGCAAGTTTAAATCGCTTACCACAAAGTCCTAGACCCCACGCCCTGGGCAAATAGCTTTCCTTTCGGCTTACCCCCTAAGCTACTTTCATCTTCCTACCCGCCAAACACCCAGTAATCTCAAACAAAAACCTCGATAAAGCCAGATAAGCCCCTGCTATTAGCAGCTTTATAATCAGACTACCGAGTAAAAGACAACAACCTCAAAAGCCTCGGCCACGGCTTGCCCGTAGGAAGTCATGAATTTTCGTTACTCCTGCTAATAATAATTCGGAGCTTCGAATGAAAGCTGTTCAAATCTTCAATAACACTCATCATCTCTGCAACCCAAAACGAACTTTGCTCGCGACAGCCTTGGCTGCAGTTACTCTTCAAGCTTCAGCTGCAGAACTATCAACTGACCCTGGTGACATGGTCGCTCTACCTGCGGGGACAGGGTTGGGCGTCTTCTACTATCAGCATGCTGAAAGAGACAAGGTAAATGTGGACGGACACTCCGTCCCGACGAAGTTTGGGTTAAACAGCGATATCATGGTCGCGCGCTACGTAGAATGGATGGACGTTGGTGGTTACACCATCACACCCCAAATCATTGTTCCGTTCGGGCGGCTCAAGCAAAGTGCCCCTCAGAATGAGGAGGCCAGTGGCCTAGGCGACCCGCTGGTGGGGAGCATGATTTGGCTCATCAATGACCCAGTCAATGAGCGATGGCTTAACGTTGGTGGTTTTGTCGGTGTTCCAGTCGGAAAATACGATGCTGACCAAGGCGGGATCAACATCGGCTCGAACCGATGGAAAGGCGTGCTGCAAACAGGCTATGTTCAAGCAATCATTCCTCACAAGCTATACGGCGAGGTAACTTTCGAGTACGACATGTACGACAAGAATGATGATTTCCTTGGGAAAACCCTCCGCCAAGACAACATATTCGAGACTACTCTTCATCTCCGCTACGCAGTGAATGATCGAAACCAAGTTGGCCTGACCTACTATCATACAGTTGGAGGTGAAAACCATCTGGACGGGTTAGCCCAAGACGACGGGCTCAACACCAAGCGTTACATGGTAACTTGGCAAAACCTTGTCACTCCGAAGACCCAGGCGCAATTTCAATTCGGTCGTGACCTAGATGTTACCAACGGGCCGAAAGAAAAACTTAGACTTCAATTCCGCTTGGCCCATGTGTTCTAAAGCCAACAAATAGATTGTAGAAATGACAAAGGGCAAGCCCGGGACTAGCCGGCTTGCCCTTTAATCATTTAATCCTTGTAGCCCTTAGATTTCTTGCAAGGCTCTCGGACGAGAGCTGCGCTGCTCAGCGGTCGCTTCTGGAGCTGCTTGCAGCTGGAAATCAAAATTCAGCTCTGCGTAACGGCCTGGCACACCACGCGCACCATCCTCTCGGAAGACAATCTCTCCAACCAACCCATCACGAGTGGCATAGGCGAAATCGTCCCAGAGGTATTTCTCTCCAGACAAGTTGATTTGTGTAGTCAGGTGGCGGTGACCAGGTGCCGAGATGAAGAAGTGAATATGCGCCGGTCGCTGCCCATGCCGGCCAAGCAGATCCAGACACTCCTGGGTTGGCCCTTGAGGATCGCACCCATAGCCGGATGGCACAATGGAGCGGGCACGGTAGCGTCCCTCCGCATCTGTGATGATTCGCCGACGCAGATTGTATTCAGATTGGCTCTGATCGAAGAACGAGTATGTGCCACAAGTGTTGGCATGCCACAGATCCACGGTAGCGCCTTCAACTGGCTTCCCGTTCGGATCCAGAACCTGGCCTTCCAGGAACATCACTGTGGCCTTGTGCTCTTCCGCGCCATCGTCCATACGTACTTCGCCGTGAGCTATCGGCGCACCCGCGACATAGAGTGGGCCTTCAATGGTGCGTGGCGTGCCACCAGTGTGGCCAGCCTGAGCATCCTTGGCGTCTTGCAACAGGTCGAGGAAGTGCTCAATGCCAAGCCCTGCAACCAGAAGACCAGCTTCTCCACGGCCACCTAGACGATTCAGATAATCAACTGCGAACCAGAATTCATCTTCTGTGATTTCCAGGTCTTCGATCAGTCGCGCGGTGTCTTGCAAGACCCGTAGGATGATACTTTTGATGCGAGGGTTGCCTTCAGCGTTGCCGAAACCGGCAGCCTCTTCAAAAAATTTATGAATATCGGCAGTGTGAGATATCTTCACGGTCATTTTCGTAGGCCTCGTATTGTTTTAATAGAAACGCGAATGGCAGGTGTTTACTGCGGATAGATGAAGGTAGCGACGCACTTCCTCTGGTCGGCTCGATAGATGATTGGGCGCGTCGCTGTGATGACTGAAGGAGTTCGTACATCTCAACCCAGGTCGCCACCGCCTACAGGAAGCGTGACCCCTGTGATGTAGGAAGCATCATCTGAAGCGAGGAAGAGGATCGCTCCGACTTGCTCCTCAATGCTCCCGTAACGCTTCATCAGGCTGCTGCTGATGGTTTGATCAACGATTTGTTGATACCAAACTTTCTCTTCGTTGCTTTGCTCTTCGGCGTTGCGGGGAATGCGTCGGGGCGGGGCTTCAGTACCCCCTGGAGCAGTAGCATTGACCCGTACACCCCGCTCGGCTGTCTCGAATGCAAGACAGGCAGTCAATGCATTGACTCCACCCTTCGCAGCCCCATAAGGGACGCGATTGACCCCACGAGTAGCGATCGACGAAACGTTCACGATCGCACCGCTGCCTTTCTTTAGCATGTGTGGAAGCGCCGCATGACAGCACCACAATGTGGGGAACAAAGATCGACGAACCTCTGCCTCGATCTGCTGAGTATCGTAATGCTCGAAAGGCTTGGCCCAGATAGTGCCGCCTACGTTGTTAACCAGGATGTCGAGCTTGCCGAACTTTTCAACCGCTGCGTCCATGACGCGCGAGCAGTCTTCATGCAGTTCGAGATCGGCCGTAAGGGTAAGCATGCCCTCGCCGGTCATTTCGAGGACGAGAGGAGAGCAATCCACTGCAACTACTCGCGCACCTTCAGTCTTGAGTTGCTCACAAACCGCCCGTCCAATTCCCTGGGCAGCTCCGGTCACTAAAGCGACCTTGCCATTAAATCGGTTCATCACTATGACTCCCTGACCTGCTCCCAACTGAATTGTGGGAGCACTTGGCGCATGACGATTGAAGCCTGAAATAAAAAGGGGGACGTCCACACCCGCACGATGGGACGCCCCCAAAAAATCATGAAGCGGGTGCGAATTTCTCGTAGTAGAAATTGGCCGGCGTGAAACCTTGCTCGCGGATGTAGTGATTGACGGCCTCTACCATGGGAGGCGGCCCACACAGGTACACATCAACATCACCATCGTTGAGATGACCGCGCTCAATATGCTGAGTGACGAACCCCTTTTTCGGATGCTGGCTCTCTGGATTTGCCACGCATGCACTAAAGGTGAAGTTCGGAATGAGATCGGCCAGCGCCTGCAGACGATCGAGCCCGACCAGGTCGAAGTCGTTGGTGACTCCGTAGATCAGGTGTAACGGATGATCACTACCCTGCTCCGCGATCCTCTCCAGCATCGCGGTGAACGGAGCCAGGCCGGTGCCACCCGCCAGGAGAAGAAGTGGACGCTCGATTGGCCGTAAGTAAAAGCTTCCCAACGGCCCTGCCAAACTCATGGTGTCACCGACTTTAGCTTTCCCGGTCAGGAAACTGCTCATCAGACCACCTGGCACATTTCGAATCAGAAAGCTGACTTCGCCTTCTTTCTGCAAGGTACTGAATGAGTATGCGCGGCTGTGCTCCGTGCCAGGCACGCTCAAGTTGACGTATTGCCCAGGCAGGAAGGACAGGCGAGCTAAGGATTCGCCCTTGATGGACAGCGCAATAGTGCTCTTAGAAAGCTGCTCCAGCCCGCTAATGCTTCCCTGGTAGCTGGACTGTTCGATTTTGCAGACCAATGAAGACGCTGGAACACTGATGACACAGTCACTTTCCGCACGCATCTGGCAGGTCAGCACATAGCCTTCTGCGATTTCATCTTCGCTCAGGGCATCTTCAATGAAGTTGTCACCCAGGTCATAACGTCCGAATTCAGCCCTGCATTTACAGGTGCCGCAGGCCCCATCGCGGCAATCGAGCGGGATGTTTACACCTTGGCGGTAGGCGGCATCAGCCACCGTTTCATTGCCAGTGGCCTCGATAAAGCGGGTAACCCCGTCCTCGAAATTCAGTGCGATCTGGAAGCTCATGTTGCACCTCGCAAACGAGCCTCAGCACCTCGGCTTCGGCTCGCTCTACCTCATCTCAGATGTGATAAACGTCGATGACCTGACGCACGTAGTCGTTCTTCAGCACTACCTTCTTGGCCTTGATCAGCGGCTGCTCGCCGCGCAGATCGAGGGTGTAGAAGCTGGTACCGAAGTAACTGTCGGTGGTCTTGTAGCGGAAGCTCAAGGTGTGCCAGTTGAAACGAACCTTGCACATACCATCGCCTTGCTCGACGATCTCGATGTTGCTGATGTTGTGTGAAGTGCGGGTATCCGGAATGGTCGCACTGGAACGCTCAGTCTTGATACGGAACACGCGGTCTTCCAGGCCGCCACGGTTACCGTACCAGATCAGCGAGATTTCGCTTTGCGGGTCTTCGGTGAGCTTGTCGTCGTCATCCCAGGAAGGCATCCAGAAGCTTGCATCGACGGCGTAGAGCTCAAGCCACTGATCCCACTGGGCATCGTCCAGGTAGCGCGCTTCGCGGAAGAGGAAGTCGCGCACGGTTTCATAAAGGCTCATTGCACAGCCTCCACGGGGATCAGTTGCTGTTCGTCCTTGAGGGCTTGAATCATGGTGTCCTGCCAATATTTGTGCTGCAGCACAAATAGGCCCTCATCCTCTGTACGGACGCCGGACATGAGCGGTCTGAGCTCAATCTCCTTGGCCGCCTCGTCAGCGCCTTCTACCCAGTGCTCGGCGCCTCGCGACATGTCGTTCCAGCCGATACCGCCGCCGTAGCCGGTCTGACATGAGCGGAACTCTTCCAGGTCGTCCGGGGTGGCCATGCCACTGACGTTGAAGAAGTCTTCGTACTGGCGAATGCGCTTAGCACGGGCATCGGCACTCTCGCCTTTCGGCGCGATGCAGTAGATGGTGATTTCGGTCTTGTTTACCGAAATTGGTCGGGCAACGCGGATCTGAGAGCTGAACTGATCCATCAGGTACACGTTCGGGTACAGGCACAGGTTGCGCGAGTTCTGAATCATCCAGTCTGCGCGGGCTTGGCCGAAATCTTGAGCCAGTTGGTCACGGCGCTCATAAGCTGGGCGATCCTCGGGGTTCGCCCAACGCGTCCAGAGCAGCAGGTGTCCATGGTCGAAGGAATAGAAACCACCACCCTGCTTAGCCCAAGAGCCGGCGCTCATGGTTTTAATTTCGTCGCCTGCCTCGCGCTGCTTGCGCTGGTTCTGGGTGGCGGCGTAATTCCAGTGCACGGAGCTGACGTGATAGCCGTCGGCACCGTTCTCAGCAGTCAGCTTCCAGTTGCCCTCGTAGATGTACGAGCTGGCACCGCGCAGTACTTCCAGACCTTCTGGCGACTGGTCGACGATCATGTCGATAATCTTTGCCGACTCGCCCAGGTGCTCGACCAGCGGTTTCACATCGACATTCAGACTGCCAAACAGGAAGCCCCGGTACGACTCGAATCGTGCCACCTTGGTCAGGTCGTGGGAGCCGTCGCAGTTGAAACTGTCTGGGTAGCCGGCATTGCTCGGGTCTTTGACTTTGAGCAGCTTGCCGCTGTTGTTGAACGTCCAGCCATGGAACGGGCAGGTGTAGCTGGAACGGTTGCCTCGCTTGTGCCGGCACAGCATGGCACCACGGTGGCTGCAAGCGTTGAGGAAGGCATTGAGTTCCCCGTCCTTGTTGCGCGCGATGAAGATCGGCTGACGCCCCATGGTGAGGCTCAGGAAATCATTCTTTTCGGGGATCTGGCTTTCATGCGCCAAGTAGATCCAATTGCCCTCGAAGATATGCTTCATCTCCAAGTCGAACAGACGCGGGTCGGTGAACATCTCGCGCTTACAACGGTAGACGCCCTTTTCGCGATCGTCTTCGAGCATGGAATTTAGGTAGTCGAATCCCAGGGACATGGCCAGGGTCTCCAATTGTTATTGTTCAGGCCAGCCAAGGTTAGAGTTGCCATACATGAAGGGATATCCAGCTAATGCAGAGACGTGTCCACTTTTTGCATCCATCATTTGAGGACAAAGCACCAACGAAGGGTGCGGATCGGGCAAATGCGGTGACGTGTGACCACTTCCGTCGGTGGGTCGGGTGTAACCAAATGAAGACGACCTCCTACTGACCCTGCAGCTCCTCCTAGCTTGAACGTGAGACGGCCAGCCTCTCACAAAAGTCGCCAACTCCTGTGGCCTGAGGTTTCGAAGGTGTCTCTACCTCCGCCGCCACGTGCTTAGCGCAGAGAGCTAGAAAAAAGCGGCCTACATCTTGCTTACGCTGAAAATTCAGAGCGAAGTGGGAGGTTAAGTAACATGCATGCTGCCCTAAGAGCCGATGAAATTGACTGCATGGCGGAGATCGTCTGGTTGCTTTGCGAACACAGAGGCAAGGCTGAAGCACGCCCCGCAGTACTTGGCCTGATTGCAAAACTGCTCAATGCTGACTACACGTCATCGTTCATCTGGAGTGAGGATTTGCAGCGCTCAACTCGCCGCTGCTCAGTCAATATCAGCGAGCAGTTACTGCATGAGTACGATCAACACCACCACCAGTACGACCTCGTCACGCCAACGATGCATCAAGTTGGTCATGCCGCCAATGTCGACAGTGCGATCAAACGCTCCACATTGCTGAACAGCCAGTTTTACTCTGAGTTTTTGAAGCCAGCCGGTATGTTCCACGGCATCAACGTATACTTCAAAGACAACCATCAGGACGTCGGCGACCTGCGGATCTGGAGGGGTGCTGGCGACCCACCGTTCTGTGAACGCGACGAACAAATCCTCAAAGATCTTACACCTTATTTCGTTAGGTCACTATCAGCCCAAAAATCTGAGGCCAGACTGTCGCAGCGGGAAATGGATGTTGCAAAATTGGTCGCTAATGGTGCAAGTGATAAGCAGGTTGCACTAATCTTGGGCATATCCTTTACAACTGTTCGCACACATTTGAACAATGCTATGAAAAAGTTTAAATGCACTAATCGCACACAACTGTCTCGCCACTTCTGACGCCTCCTCAATCTTAAGGAGTTTCACATCCCTGCAGGCTCGCTAAGGTAATCACACGGCATCAACGCCGTGATTACAAGGATAAGAGCCATGCATTACCAACGCTGGATGAAAAGTGCGCCTTTTGCACTGCTTGCTCTGTCATCCACCACAATCGCTGCTCCACTCGCTGACCCGACTCTGCTTTCCGCCTCGGAGGCGGCCAAGCAGATCTGCACAAAGCAGATTTCCAGTCGCGAACTTCTGGATGCCTACGTCGCCCGCATCGATAGCCATCAGAATCTCAATGCCTTCATCACGGTTGACATGAAAGCAGCCAGGTTGAAGGCGGACGCTTACGATCAGAGAATCAAAAACGGTGAAGCCTGCCTTCCTCTCGGGGGCGTCCCTATCGCTATCAAGGACAACATCCAGGTGGTCGGATTCCCAAATACTGCAGGCACTCCGGCCCTGAAGGCTTATCTTCCGACGAAAAATGCACCAATTATCGATCCACTGGAGAATGCCGGTGCAATAATCGTTGGTAAAGCCAACATGCAAGAGCTGGCCTATGGCACTTCCGGCTACAACACAGCATTCCACGTCAAGGACACAGTAGGTGTCAGAAACGCTTACGATCAAAGCCGCATTGCAGGTGGGTCATCCTCGGGCAGTGCAAGCGCCGTAGGCGCTCGACTCGTAGCAGCGGCACTGGGAACTGATACCGGCGGTTCCGTAAGACAACCGGCAGCGCTAAATGGGATCGTTGGGCTTCGCCCTACGGTAGGTCGTTATAGTCAGACCGGTATTACCCCCATCTCTCCTACTCGTGACACCGCAGGCCCCATGGCTCGTACCGTGGCAGACGTCATTCTGATGGACTCAATTATTACTGGAGAGAAAACCGCAACCCCACCAAACGTTAAGGAAATTCGACTAGGGATACCAAATGAATTTTGGGGTGACTTGTCTCCGGAGGTTGCAGCCAGGTCTGAAGCCGTAATCAAAAAACTGAAAGACGCAGGCGTAAAACTGGTTCCGTTATCGATGCCCGACATCCATGCATTGAATCAGAAAGTCGGCATGCCAATGGCATTTTATGAAGGCCGGAAGTCACTGGAGCACTATCTATCCGAAAATCAAACTGGTGTGGAGCTGTCTAAGCTTGCCGCACAAATTTCAAGTCCAGATGTGAAAGTATTGTTCGAAAAATACATCCTGCCTCAAAAGATGCCTGGAACTGATGGTAAGTTGGTAGACGTAGCCGACGCCTACAAGTGGGCAACCGAAGTTGGTCAGCCCGAAATGAAAAAAACATACACGCGAGCTTTCAAGGAATTCAAGCTCGACGCGCTTATTTTTCCAACAACTCCAGATCTTGCGATCCCAAGCAACTTAGACTCCACATCCTTCAAGGCCTTCGGTCGTATGATCAAGAACACCGACCCTGGAAGCAACGCTGGTTTACCAGGAATAAGCCTCCCCATAGGGCTTGCGGGAGCGGCCAACTTGCCCGTAGGCATTGAGCTCGACAGCCTTCCAGGAACTGACAAGGAGCTTCTTGCTCTAGCTCTCATGGTCGAGAAAATCGTAAACGCCCAAACACCTCCAACAAAATAATAATTCAACGAGTATCACTATGATCAATTTCGCACTTGGCAAAATTTCGCGGCGAATTCTCGGCTGCGCTGCAGTTCTTTTTGCGTGCATTGCAAATAATGTTGAGGCTAACGTCATCACCTCGGAGCCGGGCGATAACGCGCCTTTACCGGCAGGCACAGACACCGCCATTTTATACTTTCAACATGCGGAACGGAACGCCGTCATGGAAGACAACCATAAGGTATCTGATGGCTACAACCTTAAAAGTGATGTCTTCTTAGCACGATATGTGAAATGGATTGACCTTAATGGGATCTTGGTGACACCGCAAGTGATCGTCCCCTGGGGCTCTTTGAACCTTAACGGTGATCGCGAAACTGGATTCGGCGACCCTTTTATTGGTAGCACCACGTGGCTTTACAACGACCCAATGAAAGAGCGTTATTTCAGCGTAGGTACCTTCATCGCCATGCCGCTCGGAGAATACGACTCAGATCTCGGCGGGATGAACATGGGGGAGAACCGATGGAAAGGCGTACTGGAATTGAACTATGTCCACGCCTTAATTCCACATAAACTATATGGGGAAATTACGCTGGAGCGGGACTGGTATGGCAAGAATGATGACTACTTAGATGGCACCTTGAAACAGGCGCCTGCATTTGAAGTACAGACACACCTTCGGTATGTTGTTAATGAGAGTAACCAAGTCGGCCTAACCTACCTACGCACCACAGGTGGCGAACACGAATTTAACGGTGAGGATTTGGGGGACGGATTGAACTCCAGCAAGTTTCTGGTGACTTGGGCACACTTCTTCACACCCAAAACACAAATTCAAACACAGTTCGGGCAGGACATTGAAGTCCGCAATGGCCCTAAAGAAAATGCCAGAGTCAATATTCGACTTGCACATCTTTTTTGAAAAAGGGCCAGATCGGCCATTCAGGCGCCCGCGAAGGCGCCTGGCTCGCGCCCCGAAGATGCGCCAGGTTGGTCAGAGGTTGCGATCAGCGCTCGAAAACTCTTCCGCCCCGCTCCGCGCTTGAATGAAGTCAGGACAAAATTCCCAGCCTTTGTACCAACTACCCAGAAGCGCTCTACTCTGTCCAACGAGAAGATCGGCGTGGTCGTCAGCAAATATGCCCCTGTGCGCTTCTCAATGAGCTCTGGAACGATTTGACCAACCACAACCCCGACTGCGCAATCGTTCGAAATTTCTGCGTCGCTCAGATAGGCAGTAATCGGCATAGGGTACTGCTGACCCATCGCTTGTATGATGCGCGTGAGCTGAAGAATCGATGGCTCTTCACCTGGGTACCTGATGATCTCATCTGTCATGTGTTCTTGCGCTCCTGCGTCCAATTCAACATCCCCCTGACAGCTTCCGCTCTTGGAGGCGCTTAGATTTCAATGATGAAATCCGGTACAAAGCCGGTCTTTTCACCTGAATACCCTTTCGGGTTCGAAACGAGCCGACATCCCGAAACGACCGTGTCGACCGCGTGATGGGTATGACCGAAGATCCAGGCATCAGCCTGCGAAACTAAGGCATGCCATTGGTTGAAATACGCAGCCCTGAGATGACCCTCGTGCCCATCACCAGCTACCTCTTGGATCGGGCAGTGGTGAGTGACCACAACCGTCTTTCCCTCAAAGCCCTTAGCAAGCTCAGTGGCAAGAAAATCGCGAGCGGTAATGTTCCGAGCAATGAGATCGACGGGGCGAAGCTTCCTGAAACCCTCACCGCTTCGGATAACCCTGAAGTCATTCATCCACTCCCAACACTCGTACATCGCAGTTTTGTAATCGCCGGTTGAGGTGAAGTCTGTCCAGGCGGTGGTCACCAAAAACCGGGTATGACCGATTACCAGGCATTCGTTTTCGAGGACATGTACATGCTCATCCGCAGCCTGCTTCATCTTGATGAGCGTACGATCGAGGTGCCCACCTTTGTAGTACTCGTGGTTACCGGGGACGTAGATCACCGGACAGTCAAATTTCGCGTTTGCCCACGTTACCCCTTTGCCACGCACTGAGATGTCTCCGGCAAGCACGACCAGGTCGACGTCCAGCTTAGGTGGGTCAAATTCCGAGAACTCATTGTGTAGATCCGAGTAGATCGCGATCTTCATACGGCGCTCCATAGGGCTGCGTCGCTACTTCCGGGCCAGTCCGAAGGACGACCGGGCTACAAAATCTGCAATGTTCAAGGACGAAATGACATCACCAATTCCAGTGATGCTTGCTTTCTGTATCCGTCGCCGACAAGCAGATAGATTGTGTTGCGAGTCTCGAACATCCATGGGCACTCATGCGAAACCGCATAGGTCGACCTGACCCAACTGCCAGGCACAAAACGCCCTCGACTGTCGTAGATGACCTCATGAGCGAGCACGACCATCGGTGGGATTCCACCCGGCAACGGCTCAACCTCATTCTCGGGAATTTCGACAATGATCCATCGCTTCACAAGGCAGAATGCTTTTTCAGGAAAGCGCTCCTGGGCAGCTTCGATCAGGTCGCCCCTCTCTCCAGCCCACCCTTTGGCGACCTCCCCAGCGCCGTACAGAAACGACATCGCTTCTCCAATAGAGACGGACATCCCTCAGCTCCTCGCACTCGAAAAAATTTGTCCGTCATGAGTGACAAATTCGTAGGTCGGGCTCGCCTCAGTACCTTCTTTGATGCGGATCTCTGAAAGCAGCCGCATCGAAAACTCTGACTGCTTCGTCATCGCCGGCGGAGCGAGAAGCTGCACCCTATTGACGCTCAGAAAATCGACCGATTCGCCCTTGCACAGAGAGTCGACTGCTTCGACGCTTGAGACGATACGCATTGAAGGCCTAAGGCAGCCGTCGACGAAGCCGCTACCTTCCACGATGAAGTAATAAGAATCTGCGTTCAGGCTCGCTGAATCCCAAAGCAAACGCAGGTGATCCGGCGCCAAAAACTGCCCCTGCAGATCACTCCGCTTAGTCACTAACACAGCCAATACCCCGCTCACTTCTCGGGCTCTAAGCTAGTGTTAAGCCCATAAACAATTCATATAAATTGACAACTTTCCCTTAGACGGTGAGTGTCATCGCTCACAACTTTCCACGCACCAGTCGAGGGTGAGGCACGATAGCACCAATTCACATTCACTGACTATATTTCATAGATGTGAATTTTGCGATGTGGCCTTATCCTTCCCTTTACGCGGAAGTCTTGATGCCCTCGCCCTACTCCCTGGCAGCAGTCCTGCGCACCGTGCGTGCTGCTCGAGGCCTCTCACAAGAGCAGTTGGTGAAAACGCTGGACGCCCGGCACCTGCATAACGTGGAGCACGGCTCGACGAACATAACGTTGAAGATGCTCGAAGGTATCAGCGGCCATCTTGACGTCGACCCCGTAGCAATCCTTGCAGCCGCCTCCAGCTTCGAACGGCACGAGACCTTCGAAGAATTCATGGCCCACCTATGGAACGAGCTCGAAAAGCTGCGGGAAATGAAGGTCATGGAGAACGTTCCAGCACATTTCTCTGACGGCGTGCTGATCGCAGCCAAAGGCGGCAAACCCGCTACCTCCGCAGAAAAAATCAGGGCCGTCCTTGGTTGCAAAGCCGGCGGACTTACTCAGAAAGAGACGTCGGTTAAGCTTGGAATTCCTGCCTCCACAGTGCACAAGATTTGGCACCGGCAGGATGGGGGTCAATAGCTCAGAGATCGCGAATCCACCGCACTGGTATGCGCGGCAATTTTATTGGTCAAAGGTGCAGAAATAGTAGGCGCTCCGCAGGCAACATGATGGTGGCTAAAACCACTGGTAGCAGAAGCCATCTAGTGATGAGGAGCAAGTCGAACACCCTATGGGTTGATGCAATGTGGTTACATCCTGCCTTTTGCGGATGGCGAACTTGTCACTCAGCGAGGCACTTGCGGCGGTTGTAAGAGCCTTGCGACAAAACCGAAGAATGACGCAATACGATCTGACCCTGATCGGTCGGAGAGAGAGAAATCGCATAGAGCGTGGCAAGTCTAACGTGACGATGGAGACTCTTCCGAACGTAGCCTCCATGCTCGAGGTCGATGCCGCTCTCCTACTCCTGCTCGCCCACTCTGCTCACTTTGGAGAACCTGTTGATATCGCGCTCAAGCGGATCTCCTCCAAGCTGGACGCTCTCAAGGAGGACGGGGCCATCGAGGCCATCACCGCACAGCCCGCTCGACGCACTGGTCGACCTGCTACCCCAGACGTTCAGAAAGCTCTCCAGCGCGCTCCCCTTTTGAAGGAGGCCGGCATGTCCAACTCTGAGATCGCTCAGGAGCTGGGCGTGTCGAAATCAACCGTGCAGCGCTTCCTCACCAAGCGATCAACCTGAACATTGTCTCGATCCCCACTTGGCGCCTGATGAGTGAGTCATTCCGCAATGGAATGCGGCAATCCGGCGGGGGGTGCGCTTCGTCACCTACGAGTAAAGAACAGCGACTGGGCAGTTGCACCTGCTAAGTATTTGCTTGTCCAGGTTCTCACGCTGCAAGGAGGAAGGTCTGAAAGGGCCAAAAGGCTCTGAATTTACTCAGAGACACAGCTTACCGGTCACCACTGACCACCTCTAGTAATCTACTGCTCTTGTCGGCACTGTCCATTTCCTTAGGAAAAGATGGACAATTAGCAATATCTGTACGTTATTGTTTTTGCACATTTTTTTATGTCCATTTTAGAGCCATCTCACGGGTGTCGATGTTCGACAAGACGATTGTTTCCATCCCCACCTGGCGCCTGATGAGCGAGTCGTTCCGCAACTACCGCGGCATGCAGCAGTCCGGTGGCCGGCGGATCAAGCGCAGCCTGTTCATCGACGCGGCCGGTGTGCGTTTCCTCACCCGCGAAGAGGAGCAGCGCCTGAGCCAGGTGCAGCTGCTGGGCGACTACCTGGCCGGCAAGCGCCAGGAACTGCAGAACTGGAACGAAGCCTTGGGGCCTGTCGCCGAGCTGTCGGCCAACCGCCGCAAGCTGACCAACATCGGCACCTTCCGCGCGTTCGCCCTGGCTTACCTGAAAAACCACCCCAACGTGCACCCGAACATGACTTGCATGGTGCGGCAGATGCAGACCACCGCCGAAGGTGTGCCGCTGGAGATCTACTGCTTTACCACCACCACGGTGTGGGCGGATTACGAGCGGATCCAGGGGGATATTTTCGATTATTTGCTGGCGGTGTTGCCGGAGTTTGGCTTGAGCCTGTATCAGCAGCCCAGTGGCAATGACATGCGGGTGGGGTTGGCCGGGCGTACGGCGGCGGAGCCGGTGCCGCGTCGCCTTGAGGAGATGAGCGAGGCTTGAGACAGCCGGGGCTGCCTTGCAGCCCATCGCCGGCAAGCCAGCTCCCACAGGGAGCTCACAGCATTCAGCCGTGATGCCATCCTGTGGGAGCTGGCTTGCCGGCGATAGGGCCTGCTGCTACCCCGCGTAACCCAGCAGGTACAACAGCCCGGTCAAGGTCACCAGCGAAGCCACGGTCGACAACAGGATCGTCCGCGAAATCAGCCCCGCCTCGCGGTTGTAATACTCCGCCAGCATGAACGGCCCTGTGCCGGTCGGCAGGGCCGCCAGCAGCACCGCCGAAGCCGCCCACATGCTCGGCAGGCTGAACACCTTGTACGCCAGCACCCAGGTCAGCGCCGGCTGCCCCACCAGCTTCAAGCCTACCAATGGCCAAGGGCTGGCTTGCGCACCCGCGCGCTTTTCTGCCAGGAATGCACCCAGCGATACCAAGGCGCACGGCGTGGTGGCCAGCGCCAGCATGTCCAGAAAATGCAGCACCGGCTCGGCCAGCCCCAGCCCGCTCATGGCCCACCCCGCCCCCACCAGCGGCGAAATCACCAGCGGGTTCTTCGCCAACGCCTTGCCAACGACCACCACGGCGCGACCGATATGCCGCTCCTCCTGTAGCCCGACCTCGATCAGCGTCAGCGAAATGGCGAACACCAGGCACACCACGATCAACGATGAAATCAGCGCCGGCTGCAAGCCCGCCTGGCCGAACAGCAGCAGGCACAACGGGATGCCTATATAGCCGGTGTTGGCATACCCCGCACTCAGCCCGTCGATGCTCGACGCTACCAGGCCATGGCCGCTGTTCAGGCGCCACAACAGCGTGACCACGAACATGGCCAGGGCGCCCGTGCCAAAGGCCGCGATGAACCCCGGGTGCCAGATCTCGCTCCAGGTGGCTGTGGCCGTCACCTTGAACAGCAACGCCGGCAGGCACAGCCACACCACCATCTTGTTGATTTCGGCGGCGGCCTTGTCCCCCAGCTTGTTGGTCTTGCGGCACAGATAGCCGACCAGGATCAGGGCGAAGATCGGTGCAACAATGACGAAGATGGTGTGCATGTCAGGCCTTGCCGGCCAGCGGTGCCTGCGCGCGTGCGCCCAACCGGCTCAACCACACCGACGCCAGGATGATTGCACCGCCGATGAACAGCCGCCCCAGCGGCTCGTGCTGGTTCCAGATCAGCAGGTTCAGCAGCAACCCCACCGGCACATGCAGGTTGTTCATGACCGCCAGCGTACCGCCAGAAACCATGCACGCGCCCTTGTTCCACCAGTACAGGCCCAGCGCCGTCGGGCACAGGCCCAGGAACAACAGCACCAGCCATTGCACATCGGTACTCGGCAGGTGCTGGGCATTGCCGAACAGCAGGAAGGCCGGCAGCACCACCAGCAAGGCGCCCAGGTAGAAGTAGCCAAAGCGGGCGTAGTGCGGCAGGTCACTGGGGTGGCGTGCCACCAGGTGGCGGTACAGCACCTGGCCGGCGGCATAGGTGAAGTTGGCCAGTTGCAGCAGCAAAAAGCCGATGAAGAACTCGCCGCTGATGCTGTCGAAGCGGATCACCGCAGCCCCGGCTACAGCCACCAGCGCAGCCAGCAGCGCCCATGGGTTGAAACGCCGGTTCATGGCGTCTTCGATCAGCGTCACGTGCAACGGGGTGAGGATGGTGAAAAGCAGCACCTCAGGCACCGTGAGTACGCGGAAGCTCAGGTACAGGCAGACGTAGGTGATGCCGTACTGCAATGCGCCGATCAGCAGCATCGAACGCATGAAGCGCGGTTCGACCTGGCGCCAGCGTGTCAGCGGCAGGAACACCAGGCCCGCCAGCAGCACCCGTGCGAGCACGGCGAAGTAGCTGTCGACGTGCCCGGCCAGGTACTCGCCGATCAGGCTGAAGGAAAACGCCTGGATCAGCGCGACGATTATCAGGTAGCCCATGGTTGCCTCTCGTAATCAAGGCCGCGACCTTAGCGGGTTGCGGCGAATGAGTTCAACCATGAGGAATGTAGGGGTGACGGCGAACGCGGTCTTTGTGGGAGCGGCCTTGTGTCGCGAAAGGGGTGCGAAGCGCCCCCAGGATTTCTGCACAGCAGCACATATTGCCGGGGCTGCTTTGCAGCCCTTTCGCGACACAAGGCCGCTCCTACACAGAGCACAAGCAGACCGCATGTGCACAAAAAATAAAAAAGCCCGGCCATTGGCCGGGCAGGTACACCCAAAGGAGCAAAAACAGGTGTCAGGGTTGGGAATTCAGTAAACCTCAGGCCACCGCCGCCAGTTTGGCCTTGGCCTGGTTGACGCCCTTTTCGTGGAACTCGCCGCTCATGTTCAGGCCTTCGGCATGGATGAAGTCGACATCGTGAATGCCGATGAACGCCATCACCTGGCGCAGGTACGGTTCCTGATGGTCGCTGGTGGCGCCGGCATGGATACCGCCACGGGCAGTCAGTACGACGGCGCGCTTGCCGGTCAGCAGGCCCTGCGGGCCAGTGGGGGTGTACTTGAAGGTGATGCCGGCCCGCAGCACGTGGTCCAGCCAGGCCTTGAGGGTGCTGGGAATGGTGAAGTTGTACATGGGCGCAGCCATCACCAGGACGTCGGCAGCCAGCAATTCATCAGTCAGTTCGTTGGAACGGGCCAGCGCATCCAGTTCGGCGGCGCTGCGCAGTTCTTCGGGCTTCATCCAGCCACCCAGCAGGTTGGCGTCCAGGTGCGGCACCGGGTTTACGGCCAGGTCACGCACAGTAATCTGATCAGCCGGGTGAGCGGCCTGCCATTGCTGAATGAAATCACGGGTCAGCTGACGGGAAACGGAATCCTGCTGGCGGGCGCTGCTTTCGATGATCAGTACGCGGGACATGGGGTGCCTCCATCGGCAAAAAGGGTGCGATTCGATGGAGGTGAGATTAAGGCTTGACCTATCGATAAAAAAGCGTAAAAAGTGGGTTCAATCAATCGATTAATCAGTTTTATTCCGCACTGCAGCTCAAGGCGATCCGCAGTTTGATGATCTGCCGATTGAATTTGGCGGTGACATCGACGCTTTTGCCGGCCGGAACGTTCACCCGGCGTACCCGCGGTGCTTCCGGGCCGTTGCGGAAGGTGACCTTGCACGCCGCCGGTACTTGCCCATAGTTGTTCAGGGTAATGGCGCCAATGTCGTAGGCCGTGTCATAGGCGGTGTAGTCGAGCTTGACCCCGGTCAGTTCCTTCTCCACATCGATGGGATAGGCCATGGCCCCGAGGGGCAGGCACATCAGTATTGCCGCACAACATTTCTTCATGGGCCGCTCTCCTTGAAAGAGCGCAGCTTAGGACAACAGGAGCGAAAGATGAAAGCGCCGCGCGTAACCCTTGACCAGTGGCGGACCCTGCAAGCAGTGGTCGATCACGGTGGGTTTGCCCAGGCCGCCGAGGCACTGCACCGTTCGCAGTCCTCGGTCAGCTACACCGTGGCCCGCATGCAGGAACAACTGGGCGTGCCACTGTTGCGCATCGACGGCCGCAAGGCGGTGCTCACCGAGGCGGGCAACGTGCTGCTGCGCCGCTCACGCCACCTGGTCAAGCAGGCCAGCCAGCTCGAAGACCTTGCCCACCACATGGAACAAGGCTGGGAAGCCGAGGTGCGGCTGGTGGTCGATGCCGCCTACCCCAGCGCCCGCCTGGTACGTGCCCTGGCCGCGTTCATGCCGCAAAGCCGCGGCTGCCGGGTGCGCCTGCGTGAAGAAGTGTTGTCTGGCGTAGAAGAAGTGATGCACGAAGGTATCGCCGACCTGGCCATCAGCAGCTACAGCATTGGCGGCTACCTGGGCGCCGAGCTGAGCGCGGTGGAGTTCGTTGCTGTCGCCCACCCTGAACACAGCCTGCACCGCCTGGGCCGGGAACTCACCTTCCAGGACCTGGAAAGCCAGCTGCAGGTAGTTATCCGCGACTCCGGCCGCGCGCAGCCACGCGACGTCGGCTGGCTGGGTGCCGAGCAGCGCTGGACGGTTGGCAGCCTGGGCACCGCCGCCACCTTCGTCAGCAGCGGCCTGGGCTTTGCCTGGCTGCCCCGGCACATGATCGAGCGCGAGCTGGCTGAAGGCGTGCTCAAACCGCTGCAACTGGATCAGGGTGGCAGCCGCCACCCACTGTTCTACCTTTATTCGAGCAAAGAGAAGACCTTGGGCCCGGCCACGCAGATTCTCATCGACCTGCTGCGCAACTTCGACACCGCGCCACTGGACGTGCCCTTCGCAGCCCCCCCGCAAGCCTGAGAGGACCGCGCCCATGGCCTATTTCGAACACGAAGGATGCGCACTGCATTACGAGGAATATGGCCAGGGCGAACCCTTGGTGTTGCTGCACGGCCTGGGCTCCAGCTGCCAGGACTGGGAGTTGCAGGTGCCGGTGCTCAGCCGTCATTACCGGGTGATCCTCATGGACATCCGCGGCCACGGTCGCTCCGACAAGCCGCGCGACGGTTACCAGATCGCCACCTTCAGTGCCGACCTGCTGGCCCTGCTCGAACACCTGCACACAGGCCCGGTGCACTTCGTGGGCCTGTCCATGGGCGGCATGGTGGGTTTTCAGTTCGCTGTCGACCACCCGCAGTGGCTGCGCAGCCTGTGCATCGTCAACAGCGCCCCCGAGGTCAAGCGCCGTACCCGTAGTGATTGGGCCTGGTGGCTCAAGCGCTGGGGCCTGGCGCGCCTGCTCAGTGTCGAAACCGTCGGCAAGGGCCTGGCCGAGCGCCTGTTCCCCAAGCCCCATCAAGCAGACCTGCGGCAGAAGATGGCCCAGCGCTGGGCACGCAACGACAAGCGCGCCTACCTCAAGAGCTTCGACGCCATCGTCGACTGGGGCGTGCAGGAACGCATCGGGCAGATCCACTGTCCTACCCTGGTGATCGCCGCCGACCACGATTACACCCCGATACAACTGAAAGAGCGTTACGTGGCCCTGATGCCCAACGCCAGGCTGGTCGTCGTCGACGATTCCCGGCACGCTACGCCACTCGATCAACCCGAGGTCTTCAACCAGACCCTGCTGCAGTTCCTTGCAGCCGCTTCCACCTCTCAAGGATCTTTGAGCCCATGCTGAAAAAACTCCTGCTCACCGCCTGCTCGGTCGCCTTCGCCACCAGCGTCATGGCCTCCGACAAGACCCCGCACGTCATGCTCGACACCAGCTTCGGCCAGGTCGAAATCGAGCTGAACGCCGAGAAGGCGCCGATCAGTACCAAGAACTTCCTCGAGTACGTCGACAGCGGCTTCTACAACAACACCATCTTCCACCGCGTGATCCCCGGCTTCATGGTCCAGGGCGGCGGCTTTACTGACCAGATGGTACAGAAGAACACCAACGACCCGATCAAGAACGAGGCCAGCAACGGCCTGCTGAACACCCGCGGCACCTTGTCGATGGCGCGCACCTCCGACCCGAACTCGGCCACCAGCCAGTTCTTCATCAACGTGGCCGACAACGACTTCCTCAACCCGGGCCGAGACCGTGGCTACGCCGTGTTCGGCAAGGTGACCAAGGGCATGGAAGTGGTCGACCAGATCGTCAACTCGCCCACCACCATCAAAAAAGGCATGCGTGATGTACCGGCCGACCCGGTCTACATCAAGTCGGCCAAACGCATCGACTGACCGCAGGCTGCACAGGGACGTGCAACCGCCTGAGGGCCGGATGGAACAGGAGTGTCGTTACCCATGCTGTACCGTCGTTTTGAACAGCTGATCGATATCTTTCGCGAAGCACCCAGTGAATCGCCCCCCACCACCGTGTGGCCGTTTTACCTGTATTACCTGCGCCAGGTCTGGCCCAGCTTCCTCGCCCTGCTGGTGGTCGGCCTGTTCGCCTCGCTGATCGAGGTGGCGATGTTCAGCTACCTCAGCCGCATCATCGACCTGGCCCAGGGCACGCCAAATGCCAGCTTCTTCAGCGAGCACAGCGGTGAACTGATCTGGATGCTGGTGGTGATCCTGCTGCTGCGGCCGTTGTTTTTCGGCCTGCACGACCTGCTGGTACACCAGACCATCAACCCCGGCATGACCAGCCTGATCCGCTGGCAAAACCACACCTATGTGCTCAAGCAGAGCCTGAATTTCTTCCAGAGCGACTTCGCCGGGCGCATTGCCCAGCGCATCATGCAGACCGGCAACTCGCTGCGTGATTCTGCCGTGCAGGCGGTGGACGCGTTGTGGCATGTGCTGATCTATGCGATCACCTCGCTGGTGCTGTTTGCAGAAGCCGATTGGCGCCTGATGCTGCCGCTGCTGGTCTGGATCGCCGGCTACATCGCCGCGCTGTTCTACTTCGTGCCACGGGTCAAGGAGCGCTCGGTGATCTCGTCCGATGCCCGCTCCAAGCTCATGGGGCGTATCGTCGACGGCTACACCAATATCGCGACGCTGAAGCTGTTCGCCCACACCGACTACGAGCAGCAATACGCACGTGAAGCGATCCGCGAGCAAACCGAGAAAACCCAGCTGGCCTCGCGGGTGATCACCAGCATGGACGTGGTCATCACAACCCTCAACGGCCTGCTGGTGGTCGCCACCACAGGCCTGGCGCTGTGGCTGTGGAGCCAGTCGCTGATCACCGTTGGCGCTATCGCCCTGGCCACCGGCCTGGTGATCCGCATCGTCAACATGTCGGGCTGGATCATGTGGGTGGTCAACGGCATCTTCGAGAACATCGGCATGGTCCAGGACGGCCTGCAGACCATCGCCCAGCCGGTTACCGTCACCGACCAGCCCAACGCGCCGGCGCTCAAGGTCAGCCGCGGCGCGGTGCATTTCGATGATGTCGACTTTCACTATGGCAAGGCTGCCAATGTGATCGAAGGGCTCGACCTGAACATTCGCCCGGGCGAGAAAATCGGCCTGATCGGCCCGTCCGGGGCAGGCAAGTCGACCTTGGTCAACCTGCTGCTACGCCTGTATGACGTGCAGGGCGGGCGCATCCTCATCGATGGCCAGAACATTGCCGAAGTCAGCCAGGCCAGCCTGCGCGCACAGATCGGCATGATCACCCAGGACACCTCGTTGCTGCACCGCTCGATCCGCGACAACCTGCTGTATGGCCGCCCCGACGCCAGCGAGGCGGAGTTGCACGAAGCGGTGCGCCGTGCCCGCGCCGACGAGTTCATCCCGCAACTGTCGGACGCCCAAGGGCGCACCGGCTTCGATGCCCATGTGGGTGAGCGCGGGGTCAAGTTGTCGGGCGGCCAACGCCAGCGCATCGCCATTGCCCGGGTGCTGTTGAAGAATGCGCCGATCCTGATCATGGACGAAGCCACTTCGGCGCTGGACTCGGAGGTGGAGGCAGCCATCCAGGAAAGCCTGGAGACGCTGATGCAGGGCAAGACCGTGATCGCCATTGCCCACCGGCTGTCGACCATTGCGCGGATGGACCGGCTGGTGGTGCTGGACAAGGGCCGGATTGTCGAAAGTGGCAGCCATGCTGAGTTGCTGGAGCAACAAGGGTTGTATGCCCGGTTGTGGCATCACCAGACCGGGGGCTTTGTCGGGGTCGATTGAGTCCTGCACTGGCCCTATCGCCGGCAAGCCAGCTCCCACAGGATTACCACAGGCCTTAAAGTCTGTGGAGTACTTGTGGGAGCTGGCTTGCCGGCGATAGGGCCATTACAAGCAACAAAACCCTCAGTCCCGGCGGTAGGGCAACATCCCCCGCGCCTCCTCGGCATACCCCTTGACCCCTTCGCGCTCCTGCAGCAGAAAATCCTCCACCGCCCGCCGCAACCCCGGGTGCAGCAGGTAATGCCAGGACCGCGTCAACACCGGTTCAAACCCGCGTATCAGCTTATGCTCGCCCTGCGCCCCGGCATCGAAACGCTGGTAACCCTCGGCAATGGCAAAGTCCATGCCCTGGTAGAAACACGTTTCGAAATGCAGCCGGTCGAACTCATCAAGGCAGCCCCAGTAGCGGCCAAACAGGCTGTCGCCCCCCACCAGGCTCAAGGCCATCGCCACATCACGCCCACCCTGGCGGGCCATGACCACACGCAGCGCCTCGGGCATGCGTTCGGCCAGCAGGCTGAAAAACTCGCGGGTCAGGTAAGGCGCGCGTCGGCGCACCGCATAGGTGTTGGCATAACACAGAAAGACGAAGTCCCACTGTGCCTCGTCCAGTTCATCACCGCGGTACCAACGGAATTCGATGCCCTGCCCCGCCACCTGCTCACGCTCCTTGCGCATCTGCTTGCGCTTGCGCGAGCTCAGGCTGTCGAGAAAATCCTGGAAGTCGCGGTACCCCCGGTTTTGCCAGTGAAACTGGCAACCCAGGCGCTCCATCCACCCGGGCAGGCCCGCCAACTGCGCGTCCAGCGCCGGGTCGGTGAAGTTGATGTGCGCACCGGAAAGCCCACCCTTGCCCAGATACTCCGGCAGGGCCTGCAGCATCAATAAACCGTCAGCTGGGTCGGCCGCCAGCAGGCGTGGGCCGCTGACCGGGCTGAACGGCACGGCGCCGAGCAGCTTTGGGTAGTAGGCGATGCCGGCCCGCTCACAGGCATCGGCCCAGCCATGATCGAACACATACTCGCCAAACGAGTGCCACTTGCGGTACGCCGGCAACAGTGCCCGCACCTGCCCGTCACGCTCCAGCACCAGGTGCTCGGCGGTCCAGCCGGTGTTTCGCTGCACGCTACCGCTGTCTTCCATCGCGCTGAGGAAGGCATGGCGCAGGAACGGTTGGCCCGCCGGCACCAGGGCATCCCAGGTGGCCGCCGGAAGATCACGCAAATGGGCAAGGCTATACAGGCTGGTCACGGTTTCGGCTCGCTGTCTGAAGGCGTTCAGTATCCCCAAGGAACGCTCGGCACTCAAATGACGAACGCCGGGCTGATCCTTTTATTCTCAATTACTTAACAGCAGTGCCACTAATTAGACATTAATCTGTCATTGGCCCCCGCAATACTTGCGCCTGTTTTCCGGAACCCCAGAACCTGTCTATTCAGGCCCTTTCCGAAGACATGCCAACGCAGGGGCAGGCGCTTGAGCCTCCCCCATTTTTTTCAGTAGGGAGAACCTTATGCGTCTTGTTTCTACACTTACCGGAGTAAGCCTCACCGGCATGATGCTGGCTCTGAGCGCCCCGGCCAGTGCTGCTGTCGACGCCAAGCTGCTCGAAATGCTCCGCGCCAACGGCTCGATCAACCAGGCGCAGTACAACGAACTGCAGGGCGACCTGGCAAAAGAAACCAAGGAAAAGGCCGACCAGAAAGCTCAGTCCGAACGTATGAGCTCCTTTGAACAAAAAGTGGCATGGGCCGCCAAGACCCAGATCAAGGGTGATGTGCGCCTGCGTTACGAAGACGTCAACGTTGACAACCCGATCTCCCGTAGCGGCAACCAGGACCGTGAGCGCGTGCGTGCCCGTGTCGGTTTCTACAGCGAGATCAACCCGCAGGTCGACGCCGGCGTGCGTGTGGCCACCGGTAGCAGCGCCGATGCCCGCTCGACCAACCAGAGCCTGGACAACTACTTCGAGAAGAAATCGCTGTGGGTCGACCTGGCCTACCTCGACTGGCACCCGACTGCCGTGCCTAACCTGCACCTGATCGGCGGCAAGATGATGCAGCCATGGGTGAGCATGGGCGACATCATCTGGGACAGCGACATCAACCCGGAAGGCGTGGCCGCAACCTACAAGACCAACCTCGGCCCGGCCGAAGTGTTCGGCAGCATCGGCCACTACAACCTGAAGGACAACGTAGACGGCGACGGCGTGCAGTACAAGCACGACGCGCAGCTGTACGCGGCCCAGCTGGGTACCAAGTTCAATGCGGCTGACACCGTCAAGGTTACCGTGGGCGGCAGCATCTACGGCTACGACAACGACAAGGCCTCGGCTGCCCTGGCCTCGCTGGGCAACACCACCAACGAGTTCCAGCTGGTGGAAGGTTTCGGCCAGGTCGACTTCACCGGCTTCGCCATCCCGCTGTCGGCTTACGGTCAGTTCGTCAAGAACACCGAAAGCACCGATGGCAAGGACAAGGCCTGGCTGGCTGGCCTGAAGAGCAAGATCGGCGCCTGGAGCCTGGACTACAACTACCGGGACGTACAGCGTAACGGTGTAGTGAGCCTGTTCACCGACTCCGACTTCGGTAACGGCTTCACCGGTTCCCGTGGCCACAAGTTCAAAGTGGGTTACGAAATCGACAAGAACTTCGCCCTGGGCGCGGCCTACATGATGGCCAAGACCGACTACTCCAACCTGCCGAACAGCGATGCTGACGTAGACACCCTGCAGGTGGACCTGGAAGCCAAGTTCTAAGCGTCCCCCTCTCTGCTTCAAGCTGAAGCGGGAAACGCCGACCCCATCCGGCGTTTCCCGCTTTTTTTTGCCTGTGAAATTGTAGGGGGCCGCTTTGCGGCCCCGGCAATATCAGTCCAGGCAAGCCATCAGCGCTTGCGCAAGATCACGCTGCCAATCGAATACCCCGCACCAAACGAACTCAACACGCCCAGCGAGCCCTTGGCCAGGTCATCCTGATAAAGGTGGAAGGCAATCACCGACCCCGCCGAGCTGGTGTTGGCATAACGGTCGAGAATCACCGGTGCATCTTCCTCGGCCACTTCACGCCCCAGCAGCTTCTTGACGATCAGGTGGTTCATGCTGAGGTTGGCCTGGTGTAGCCAGAAGCGCTTCACATCGCTCGGCTGCAGGCCGTTTTCCTGCAGGTGCTCACCGATCAGCTCGGCCACTTTCGGGCACACCTCGCGGAACACCTTGCGGCCTTCCTGGATGAACAGTTTGTCTGCCGCGCCTTCGCCCTCTTCCGCCGCACGGTTGAGGAAGCCGAAGTTGTTGCGGATGTTGTTGGAAAACTCGGTCCACAGCTTGCTGCTGACAATGTCGAACTGGTGCGCCGAGGTGGCCTGGTCGGCACGCTCGATCAGTACCGCAGTGGCGGCATCACCGAAAATGAAGTGGCTGTCACGGTCGCGGAAGTTCAGGTGGCCGGTGCACACCTCCGGGTTGACCATCAGCACCGCGCGCGCCTGGCCCAGGGCCACGCTGTTGGCGGCGGTCTGGATGCCGAAGGTGGCCGACGAGCAGGCCACGTTCATGTCGAAGGCAAAGCCCTGGATGCCCAGCGCCTGCTGCACTTCGATGGCAATGGCCGGGTACGGCCGCTGCAAGTTGGAGCAGGCGACGATCACCCCGTCGACATCGGCAGCGGTGCGGCCGGCGCGCTCCAGGGCCTGGCGGGCAGCGGCCACGGCCATTTCGCAGAGCACCGACGGTTCGTCGTTGGAACGCTCTGGCAGGCGTGGCTTCATGCGCTGGGGGTCGAGGATGCCGGCCTTGTCCATGACGAAGCGGCTCTTGATGCCCGAGGCCTTTTCGATGAACGCCGCGTCGGACAACGGCGCCGCTTCGACTTCACCGCGCTCGATGGCGGCGGCGTTGTCCTGGTTGAACTGCTGCGACCAGGCGTTGAAAGAGGCCACCAGTTCTTCGTTGGAAATGCTCTGGGCCGGGGTATACAGGCCGGTGCCGCTGATCACGACGTTATGCACGGTCGTTCCTCTGGTCAAAGGCCATCGCCACGGGGCGCTGGCTGGAAATATGGCAGGTTAATGGCACTTTAGTGCCAATTCAGGGGCGTACGCTCATCCCTGTGGGAGCGGGCGTGCCCGCGAAGGGCCGCAAAGCGGCCCCAAATTGCACCAATATTGCCACAACTGTGGAAGTTTAGCCTTCCACCTGACTCCACTGTTTGCTCAATCGCTTGTCTGAAATCGGCACCTTGGTCCCCAACTGCTGGGCAAACAACGACACCCGATATTCCTCCAGCCACCAACGGTACAAAGCCAGTTGCTCATCACGCTTGCCCTCTTGGGCATGCTTGTCGGCACGGGCCTTGTACTGCGCCCACAGGTTGGCCAGCTCGCCGGACCAGACCCGGTCCTTCTGCACTTGCGAACCCAGCTTCTCCAGGCGCAGTTCCACCGCCTTGAGGTAGCGTGGCAGCTCCTTGAACCACGCCGCGGGCGTTTCGCGCACAAAGCCCGGGTACACCAGGTTGCTTAGCTGCTGCTTGATGTCGTTCAGCGCCACCGCCTGGCTCAGGTCGATCTTGCCCTTGAAGCGCTTCTGCAGACCATGCCAGAGTTTCAGCACCTCCAACGTCAGGCGCGCCAGGCGCTCGGCATGCTCGGCCCAGCTGCCGCGCTTGCGCTCAGCCAGCCCGGCCAGGGCCGCGCCATCACGAGGCAATGGTTGTTCGCCCTCGAGAATGCAGCTGTCCAGGCTGGCCAGCAGAATGTCTTCGACCAGCGCCTCGACCCGGCCCATGTCACGGTACAGCAGGCCCAGTTCGGTCAGCCCCGGCAGCTTGCCGCGCAGGAACTTGGCCGGCTCGGCCAGTTGCTGCAGCAACAGCCGTTGCAACGCACGGCGGTGCTGGAACTCGGCTTCGGCCTGGGTCGAGAAGCGCCCTTCGCGCACGGTGCCGTTGTCTTCGACCAGTGCCGGGTACACGGTCATCGACAGCCCTGCAATCTTCTGCTGGGCGGTCTGTTTCACTTCGCTGAAGGCTTTGGCCTGCACCGGTTGTTCGCTTTTGGCATCACGCGGCACAGCCAGCGCTGCCTGGCTGGCAGCGGCAAAGCGGGCGGTCAGCTCGGCCAGGTCGCGGCCTTCGCCAAGGAACTTGCCCTGGCCATCGACCACTTCGATGTTCATCCGCAGGTGGCCTTCGACCAGTTTGACCGATTCTTCCCAGGCCTCATCGGACACCCGCGCACCGGTCATGCGCAACAGCTCCTGGCCCAGGGCCTGCGGCAGCGCCCCCTGGCCAAAGGTCATGCGCGCCAGCGACGCCTTGACGAAGTCCGGCACCGGCACGAAGTTCTTGCGCAGGGCCTTGGGCAGGTTGCGCACCAGCGCCACGCACTTGGCCTCCAGCAGGCCTGGCACCAGCCATTCCAGGCGTTCGCCAGGCAGGCTTGGCAACAGCGGTGCCGGCACCCGCACAGTCACACCGTCACGCGGGTGGCCGGGCTCGAAATGGTAGCTCAGCGGCAGGCGCAGCTCGCCCACTTGCATGCTGTCGGGGTACTGCGCTGCCGTCACCTCGCTGGCCTCGCGGGCCAGCACGTCTTCCTCGCGCATGATCAGCAGGTTGGCGTCCTTCTGGCTGCCCATGCGGTACCAGCTGTCGAAGGTCGCAGTCTGGTGTATTTCCGCCGGCAGGCGCGCTTCGTAGAAGGCGTACAGCGTTTCTTCGTCGGCCAGGATGTCGCGCCGGCGGGCCTTGGCCTCCAGCTCGTCAAGCTCCTCAAGCAGGCGTTTGTTGGCAGTCAGGCACTTGGCTCGCGACTGGATTTCGCCCCCCACCAGGCCTTCGCGGATAAACAGCTCGCGCGAAGTAACCGGGTCGATCGGGCCGTAGTGCACCGGGCGGCGGCCAACCAGAATCAGCCCGTACAGGGTGATCTGCTCATAGGCCACCACCTGCCCGCGCTTTTTCTCCCAGTGCGGTTCAAAGTGGTTCTTCTTGACCAGGTGGCCGGCCAGCGGCTCGATCCAGTCCGGCTCGATCTTGGCCACCATGCGCGCATACAGCTTGGTGGTCTCGACCAGTTCGGCGGCCATTACCCACTGCGGGCGCTTGCGCCCCAGGCCAGACGACGGGTGCACCCAGAAACGCCGTTGGCGGGCGCCCTGGTAGTCGCCCTCTTCGGTCTTCTGGCCGATCTGGCTGAGCAGGCCACTGAGGATGGCCTTGTGCATCTTCTGGTAGTCGGACGGTTCCTTGTTCACCGTCAACTGCAGGTCACGGCAGATCAGTGCCAGCTGGCGGTGGGCATCGCGCCATTCACGCAGGCGCAGGTAATTCAGGAAGTTCTTGCGGCACCAGTTGCGCAGCGGGTTGGCCGTCAGTGCCTGGCGCTGCTCTTCGAACCCACGCCACAGGTTGACCAACGCGGCGAAGTCGGAGTCCACGTCCTTCCACTGTGCGTGGGCCTGGTCGGCGGCCTGCTGGCGCTCCGGCGGGCGTTCGCGTGGGTCCTGCACCGACAGCGCACTGGTGACGATCAGCACTTCCTGCAAGCTGCCCAGGCGTGCGCCTTCGAGCAGCATGCGGCCCAGCCGCGGGTCGACCGGCAAACGTGCCAGCTGGCGGCCCATCGGGGTGAGCTGGTTCTCGCGGTTGACCGCCGACAGCTCTTGCAACAGGTTGAAGCCATCGCTGATGGCCTTGCCATCCGGCGGCTCGATGAACGGGAAGGCATCGATTGCGCCCAGGCGCAAATGCAGCATCTGCAGGATCACCGCCGCCAGGTTGGTGCGCAGGATCTCCGGGTCGGTGAACGCGGGCCGGCTGTTGAAATCTTCTTCGCTGTAAAGGCGTACGCAGATGCCTGGCTCGACCCGGCCGCAGCGGCCTTTGCGCTGGTTGGCACTGGCTTGCGACACTGCCTCGATGGGCAGGCGCTGTACCTTGGCGCGGTAGCTGTAACGGCTGATGCGCGCCGTGCCAGTGTCGATCACATAGCGGATGCCAGGCACGGTCAGCGAGGTTTCGGCAACGTTGGTGGCCAGCACCACGCGGCGCCCGGTGTGCGGTTGGAAGATGCGCTGCTGCTCGGCCGGCGACAGGCGCGCGTACAACGGCAAAATCTCGGTGTGGCGCAGTTGCGCCTTGCGCAGGATCTCGGCGGCATCGCGGATTTCCCGCTCGCCCGGCAAAAAGATCAGCACATCGCCCGGGCCCTTGCCCTCACTGCGCTCATGGTGCGCCAGCTCATCCAGGGTGGCGAGGATGGCCTGGTCGACGGTGAGATCATCCTCGATCTGGTTGCCTTCCTCGTCCTGCTCGCTGGTCAGCGGGCGGTACCAGGTTTCTACCGGGAAGGTGCGCCCGGACACCTCGATGATTGGCGCGTTATCGAAGTGCCTGGAGAAGCGCTCCAGGTCGATGGTCGCCGAGGTGATGATCAGCTTCAGGTCTGGCCGGCGATGCAGCAGGGTCTTCAGGTAGCCGAGCAGGAAGTCGATGTTCAGGCTGCGCTCGTGGGCTTCGTCGACAATGATGGTGTCGTAGCGCTCCAGCAGGCGGTCGTGCTGGGTTTCGGCCAGCAGGATGCCGTCGGTCATCAGCTTGACCAGGGTGTTGGAATCGCTCTGGTCTTCGAAACGCACCTGGTAGCCGACCAGCCCGCCCAGGGGCGTGCCCAGCTCCTCGGCAACCCGCGCCGCCACGCTACGCGCGGCGATCCGGCGCGGCTGGGTGTGGGCGATCAGGCCATGGCTGCCACGGCCCAGCTCCAGGCAGATCTTCGGCAGCTGGGTGGTCTTGCCCGAACCGGTTTCGCCGGCGATCACCAGCACCTGGTTTTCGGCCAGGGCCTTCTTGATTTCATCACGCTTGGCGGCGATCGGCAGGTTGTCGTCGTAGCGCACGGTCGGCACGCTCTGCTGGCGCGCGGTGACCTGGGCGCAGGAGGCCTGGACCTTTTCCACCCACTGCGCCAGCTTCGCCTCGTCGGGGCGCTTGCGCAGTTCGTGCAGTTGCCGGCGCAGACGATGGCGGTCGGCGATCATGGCGTGGTCGAGGTTTTGCAGCAGTTTGTCGATGGCGTGGTCAGTCATGGGGCTTTTTAGTGATGCAGGTGAGCCTGCTTTTTCATGATCGGCATTCGAAGGATGCGCGATTGTCGCAGATTTGCCGGCTTTCTGCTGCCTGTCCCGGCCCTATCGCCGGCAAGCCAGCTCCCACAAGTACTGCACAACCCTCAGGCCTGTGGTGATCCCTGTGGGAGCTGGCTTGCCGGCGATAGGGCCGGTCCAGGCGGCCTGAATGTTTAGCCAAGTGCGATGTAAAGGTTGCCATTCACTGCTTTAATCAACCTTACGCCGCATGTGAGTATCAAAGGCATGACTCCCGTCCAGCCCATCGCCCCACCGTCGTCCCGTCCTTCGCTACCGAAGGCCCGGAGCCGTGCCGGGGAAAATCCGCTGGTTCACATCATCCTCGCCTTCTGGGCTTTGTGGCACTGCCGCCACGCGCGCCCACCGGACACCTCGCTCACGCCGTTGTGACCAAACCCGGCCTCCTTCTGGCCGTTTGACTCAACTGGGCCGCCTGCTTGTGCGGTGGCCCTGTGCGCCCGTGAGCGAATCAATCATGCACTTTGCACCCGTAGAGCAGGCTTCCCGTTTTCTGGCCGAAAACCCCGATATCGAGCTGTTCGAGCTATTTATCCTCGACGCCAACGGCGTACCGCGCGGCAAGCTGTTGCACCGCGACGAACTGCTGGCCGTTTACCAGACCGGCCGGCCGCTGCCCAGCACCATCCTCGGCCTGACCCTGAACGGTGACGACGTAGAAAACTCGGGCCTGGTGTGGGACGTGGGCGACATCGACTGCCGCGCCTACCCGCTTGAAGGCAGCCTGGTGCGCTTGCCCTGGCGCCGGGTGCCAACCGCTGCCGTGCAGGTCAGCATGCACCCGAGCGAAGGCCTGCCGGCCAGCATCGCCGACCCGCGTCATGTGCTGCTGCGCACCATCGAAGCGCTGAAAGCCGACGGCTACCACCCGGTAATGGCCTGCGAGCTGGAATTCTTCCTGCTCGACCAGCAACGCGATGCCCAGGGCCGCCCGCAACCGGCGCTGGACAACGACGGTGGCCGCCCGCGCGCCACTCAGGTCTATGGCCTGCGTGAGCTGGAGCAGATCGAACCGTTTCTTGCCGACCTGTACGCCGCCTGCAAGGCCCAAGGCATTCCGGCGCGTACCGCCATTTCGGAATACGCTCCCGGCCAGGTGGAAATTACCCTGGAGCACGGCGATGCGCTGCAGGCGATGGACCAGGCCGTGCGCTACAAGCGTTTGGTTAAAGGCGTAGCCCATGCCCACGGCATGCAGGCCTGCTTCATGGCCAAGCCGTTTGCCAACCTGGCCGGTACCGGCATGCACATGCACCTGAGCCTGGCCGACAGCGCTGGCAACAACCTGTTCGCCAGTGAAGACAAAGCCGGCACCCCGCTGCTGCGCCAGGCTGTGGCCGGCATGCTGCGCCACCTGCGCGACTCGCTGCTGCTGTTTTGCCCCAACGCCAACTCGTTCCGCCGCTTCCAGGCCAACAGCTATGCGCCGCTGGCGCCGACCTGGGGCGTGGACAACCGCACCGTGAGCCTGCGTGTGCCAGGCGGCCCGGCCAACAGCCGGCATGTGGAACACCGCATTTGCGGCGCCGATGCCAACCCCTACCTGGCCGCAGCGGCAATTCTCGCCGCCAGCCACCGGGGCATCCGCGAACAGCTGGACCCGGGCGCACCGGTGGAAGGCAACGGCTATGCCCAGGCCACCGAACACCTGCCCACCGACTGGCTGACTGCCCTCGATGCCCTGCAACATTCCCATTGGGCCCGCGAAGCATTGGGCGAAGACTTCCTTGGCGTGTACCTGAAGGTCAAACGCGCCGAGTACCGCCAGTTCATGGCCGAAGTCAGCGAGCAGGACTGGCGCTGGTACCTGCACCAGGCCTGAGCCCCTACATAACAAGGAACACCCATGAACGCAGTATTGAACAAGGGCCCGGCGCAACGTGCGCCGTCCTACTACAGCGCCACCCTCAACGACCACACCGAGTACCCGCAGCTCAAGGGCACGGTGCAGGTGGACGTGGCCATCATCGGTGGCGGCTTCACCGGCGTCGCCACGGCGGTGGAGCTGGCCGAGCGTGGCCTGAAGGTGGCCATCGTCGAAACCAACCGCATCGGCTGGGGCGCCAGCGGGCGCAATGGCGGCCAGGTCACCGGCAGCCTGTCGGGCGACGAGGCCATGCGCACGCAGATGCGCAACCACCTGGGCGCCGACGTCGACGACTTCATCTGGCACCTGCGCTGGCGCGGGCACCAGGTGATCGAACAGCGCGTGGCGCGCTATGGCATCGACTGCGACCTCAAGCACGGCCACCTGCATGCGGCGATGAAGCCCTCGCACATGGACGAGCTGCGTGCCTTCGAGGCCGAGGCCCGCCGCCGCGGCATGGGCGAGCAGGTGCAACTGCTGGACCGCGCGGCAGTGGCCGAGCACCTGCAGAGCCCGCTGTACCTGGGCGCGTTGAAGAACCTGCGCAACCTGCACCTGCACCCGCTCAACCTGTGCCTGGGTGAGGCCCGCGCTGCCCACAGCCTGGGCGCATTGATCTTCGAAAACTCCGAGGTGCTGGACATCGTCCACGGCCCCCGCCCGGCGGTGGTTACCGCCCACGGCCGGGTCGAGGCACGCCAGGTGATGCTGGCCGGCGATGTGTACCACAAACTGGAAAAGCGCCAGCTCAAGGGCAAGATCTTCCCGGCCATGGGCGGCATCGTCACCACCGCGCCGCTGGGTGAGCTGGCCGAGCAGATCAACCCGCAGGACCTGGCGGTGTACGACTGCCGCTTCGTGCTCGACTATTACCGCCTGACCGCCGACAAGCGCCTGCTGTTCGGGGGTGGCGCCAACTACTCGGGGAAGGATTCACGCGACATCGAAGGCGAACTGCGCCCGTGCATCGAACGCACCTTCCCGGCCCTCAAAGGCGTGCCCATCGAGTTCCAGTGGAGCTGCGCCATGGGCATCGTGGTCAACCGCATCCCGCAGCTGGGCAAGCTGTCGGACAACGTGTGGTACTGCCAGGGTTATTCAGGGCATGGCATTGCCACCAGCCACATCATGGGCGAGATCATGGCCGAGGCGTTGACCGGGACACTGGAGAAGTTCGACACCTTTGCCCAGTGCAAGCATGTGCGGGTGCCGATGGGGGATTTGCTGGGCAACCCGCTGCTGGCGGCGGGGATGTGGTACTACCAGATGCTGGAAAAACTGCGCTGATTTCACCTTCTTTGCAGGTTTCTCCGACTCTGTGGGAGCGGCCTTGCGTCGCGAAAGGGGCGCGAAGCGCCCCCAGCAATACCAGCATTGTCGCTGAAATTCTGGGGCCGCTTCGCGCCCCTTTCGCGACGCAAGGCCGCTCCCACACTGGCCGTGCAAGCTTCTGATCAGGCGATCTTCTTCAAGCCTTGCTTCTTGAGCTCTTCATCGCGCAGCTCGCGGCGCAGGATCTTGCCCACGTTGGTGGTCGGCAACGAGTCGCGGAACTCGATAAGGCGCGGCACCTTGTAGCCGGTAACGTTGGCACGCATGTGCTCCATCACCTGCTCCTTGGTCACGGTCATGCCCGGCTTGACCACGATGAACACCTTGATCACTTCACCCGACTTCTCGTCAGGCACACCAATGGCTGCGCACTGCAGCACGCCCGGCAACGCCGCCAGCACGTCTTCCAGCTCGTTGGGGTAAACGTTGAAGCCCGAGACCAGGATCATGTCCTTCTTGCGGTCGACGATGCGCATGTAACCGTCGGCCTGGATCAGAGCGATATCACCGGTCTTCAGCCAGCCTTCGCTGTCGAGGATCTCGGCGGTGGCCTCTTCGCGCTGCCAGTAGCCCTTCATCACCTGCGGGCCCTTGACGCACAACTCGCCCACTTCGCCCAGCGGTAGCTCGTTGCCGGCGTCATCGATGATCTTGCACAAGGTCGACGGCACCGGAATGCCAATGGTACCCACCTGGTTGGCTTCTGCCGGGTTCACCGCCGCCACCGGGCTGGTTTCGGTCATGCCGTAGCCTTCGCAGATGGCACAGCCGGTAACGGCCTTCCAGCGCTCTGCCACGCTCAGTTGCAAGGCCATGCCGCCCGACAGGGTGATTTTCAACGCCGAGAAGTCCAAGGCACGGAACGCCTCGTTGTTGCACAGGGCAACGAACAGGGTGTTGAGGCCGACAAAGCCGCTGAACTTCCACTTGCCCAGTTCCTTGACCATGGCCGGCAGGTCACGCGGGTTGCTGATCAGCACGTTGTGGTTGCCGATCAGCATCATCGCCATGCAATGGAAGGTAAAGGCGTAGATGTGGTACAGCGGCAGCGGGGTGATGAGGATTTCGCAGCCTTCGTGCAGGTTAGCGCCCATCAGCGCCCGGCACTGCAGCATGTTGGCCACCAGGTTGCGGTGGGACAGCATGGCGCCCTTGGCCACGCCGGTGGTGCCACCGGTGTACTGCAGCACGGCCACGTCATTGGCCTGCGGGTTGGCCTCGGTCACCGGCTGGCCCTTGCCCAGGGCCAGGGCGTCGTTGAAGCGCACGGCCTGCGGCAGGCTGTAGGCCGGCACCATCTTTTTCACGTACTTGATCACGCTGTTGATCAGCAGGCGCTTGAGCGGCGGCAGCAGGTCGGCCACTTCGGTGACGATGACATGTTTGACCTGGGTCTTGGGTACCACCTTTTCGGCCAGGTGGGCCATGTTGGCCAAGCACACCAGGGCCTTGGCGCCGGAGTCGTTGAACTGGTGTTCCATCTCCCGCGCGGTATACAGCGGGTTGGTGTTGACCACGATCAACCCGGCACGCATGGCGCCGAAGACCGCGACCGGGTATTGCAGGACATTGGGCAGTTGCACGGCAATGCGGTCACCCGGCTTGAGGTCGGTATGCTGCTGCAGCCAGGCGGCAAACGCCCCCGACAGCGCATACAGCTCGCCATAAGTGATAGTCTTGCCCAGGTTGCTAAAGGCCGGTTTGTCGGCAAAGCGTTGGCAGGATTGCTTGAGTACTGCCTGGATATTGGGGAATTCGTCAGGATTGATTTCCGCCGTAATCCCGGCTGGGTACTTATCCTTCCAAAAATTTTCGATCATGGAAGCCCACTCCTTCAGCAACAGCGAAGTTCGATTGGCGCGTCGATGCGCTTATTATTGATATGAGACGGCGGTTCGTTGCAAACCGTATCGTCTGAAAGCGGGCCGAGAGTAACAGCTTTGCCTGGGGTCGCCTAGAGGCCAAAACAGGCCTTGCAGTCACAAAAATGACTCAATGAACAATACAGGTCATTTTTAGAGTTTTTAACCAAAATGTCGCAGATCAGGCTGTAATCCTCCTGTTAGAGCGGTTTTTAAAGCATTCGCGGGCAAGCCCGCGAAGCCATCCCGGTATCACGCTATGTCGCGCAACTCCCGCCGCAGGATCTTGCCAACCGGCGTCATCGGCAACGAATCACGCAGCACGATGTGCTTGGGTACCTTGTAGCCGGTGAAGTTGGCTTTGCAGTAGGCCTTGAGCTCATCCACGCTAACCCCGCCCTCGCGCGGCACCACGAACAGCTTCACTGCCTCGCCGGAGCGCTCGTCCGGCACGCCGATGGCTGCACAGTTGGCGACCTTGGGGTGGCCCATCACCACGTCCTCGATCTCGTTGGGGTACACGTTGAAGCCCGACACGATAATCATGTCCTTCTTGCGGTCGACGATGCGGGTGAAACCGTCCGGGTCGATCACCGCGATATCCCCGGTCTTGAACCAGCCGTCCGCATCCAGTGCTTGAGCAGTGGCCTCAGGCTGCTGCCAGTAACCCTTCATCACCTGCGGGCCCTTGATGCACAGCTCGCCCCGCTCGCCCAGCGGCATCTCGTTGCCGTCATCGTCGATCACCTTGAACGCGGTACCCGCCACCGGGATGCCCACCGTACCCAGGCGCGCCAGCTGGCCATAGGGGTTGGTGCTGGCCACCGGCGAGGTTTCTGTCAGGCCGTAGCCTTCGACAATGCGGCACCCGGTAAGGGCCTCCCAGCGTTCGGCAGTGGCCTTGACCAGCGCCGTGCCGCCGGAGTTGGTGACCTTCAGCGCCGAGAAATCCAGTTGGCGGAAACCGGGGTGGTCCATCAGCGCGACAAACAGTGTGTTCAGCCCTAACAGCGCGGAGAAACGCCACTTGCCCAGCTCCTTGATGAAACCAGGGATGTCCCGTGGGTTGGTGATCAGCACGTTGTGGTTACCGGTGACCATCATGCACATGCAGTTCGCGGTAAAGGCATAAATGTGGTACAGCGGCAGGGGCGCAATCATCACCTCCTGGCCGTCCTTGAGCAGCTTCTGCCCGTCGGGCCCGTGCTGCGAGAAGCAGGCCAGCACCTGCAACATGTTGGCCACCAGGTTGGCGTGGGTGAGCATGGCACCCTTGGCCAGGCCGGTGGTGCCGCCGGTGTACTGCAGCACGGCAATGTCGTCCAGGCTCAACGGCACCGGTTTGGGCGACTGCTCGCGGCCCTGGCGCAGCACCTGCTTGAACGCTATCGCCTGAGGCAGCTGGTAGGCCGGTACCATCTTCTTCAGCTTGTCGACCACGGTGTTGATCAGCCAGCCCTTGGCGGCGGGCAACAGGTCGCCCATCTTCGCCTCGATCAGGTACTCGATGCCGGTATCGGGCAGCACCTCCTGCACACGCTTGCCGAACATGTTCAGGTACACCAGCGCACGTGCGCCACTGTCCTTGAACTGGTGGCGCATTTCGCGCTCGGTGTACAGCGGGTTGGTGTTGACCACGATCAGGCCGGCGCGCATGGCACCAAAGACGGCGATCGGGTATTGCAGCACGTTGGGCATCTGCACCGCGATGCGGTCGCCCGGCTTGAGGTCGGTGTGCTGCTGCAACCAGGCGGCAAACGCTGCCGAATGGCGCTCCAGCTCCGCGTAGGTCAGGGTCACGCCCAGGTTGCTGAACGCCGGGCGGTCGGCAAAGCGCTTGCAGGAGCGCTCGAACACCTCGACGACCGAGGTGTAGGCATTGATGTCGATGGTGGAAGGCACGCCCGCCGGGCGCTTGTCATTCCAGAAGTCGGCTTGCATTTATTATTGTTCCTCTGCCTGGACCTGCACTGCGTCCTTTAGTCCTTTACCTGATCGCCTGCTGGCGAAAAGGCGTTGATCCGACGTTAGCAGGTAAGCCCTAGGCGGCATATACGCCAAGTGCCGCCATTAACATTGTGAATCTTATTTGTGCCCTTCCTGCAATCCGGCCGGTTGTGCATACACTGTTCGGGTACCCGCGCGCACAAGGACCCGCCATGCCCCACGACGCCTTCTGGCTACCCGCCAGCGAGCACTGCAGCCTGCACGTGCACCAATGGCTGCCGGCCACACCGGTAAAGGCCGTGGTGCTGCTGGCCCATGGCATGGCCGAGCATGCCGGGCGCTACCAGCGCCTGGGGCATGCCCTGAGCGAGGCCGGCTTTGCCCTGATCGCTGCCGACCAGCGCGGCCACGGGCGCACCGCCGAGCTGGGCAGCCTCGGCCTGTTCGCCCGCCATCATGGCTGGAATGCCGTAGTCAACGACCTTGGGCTGCTGGCCCAGCACATCGGCCAGCAGTACCCGGGCACACCGTTGTTTCTGTTCGGCCACAGCATGGGCAGCTACATCGCCCAGGCTTACCTGCTGCACCACAGCGCCAGCCTGCACGGGGCGATTCTCAGTGGCTCCAACTACCAGCCGGCGGCGCTGTACCGTGTGGCGCGGCTGATTGCCAGGCTGGAGGCCTGGCGCCAGGGGCCGCAGGGCAAGAGTGCGCTGATCGAATGGTTGTCGTTCGGTTCGTTCAACAAAGCGTTCAAGCCCAACCGCACGGCGTTCGACTGGCTTAGCCGCGACCCAGCCGAGGTCGACCTGTACGTCAACGACCCGTTGTGCGGCTTTCGCTGCAGCAACCAGCTGTGGCTCGACCTGCTGCAAGGCTTGGCGCAAATCAGCCAGCCGAGTAACCTCGCGCAGATCGATCCGAACCTGCCCATGCTGGTAATCGGTGGTGAATGTGATCCGGTCAGTGCCGGCAAGCGTCTCACCCATCTGGCCGACGCTCTGCGCGCGACCGGCAATCGACATGTACAGCTGCGCGTCTATCCTGAGGCGCGGCACGAAGTACTCAACGAAACCAACCGTGACGAGGTCACCGCCGATATTCTCGGCTGGCTTGAACAGGCGCTGGCCCTTGGCCGCCCCGTGCGCAGTGAATGATAGCCACCCTCGCCCAACGCTTAAGGAAGCACCGATGTCCCAGGTCACCAACACGCCTTACGAAGCCCTCGAAGTTGGCCAGACGGCCGAGTACAAGAAGTCCGTTGAAGAACGCGACATCCAGCTGTTCGCTGCGATGTCCGGTGACCACAACCCGGTTCACCTGGATGCCGAGTTTGCCGCCAAGAGCATGTTCCGCGAGCGTATTGCCCATGGCATGTTCAGCGGCGCGCTGATCAGTGCTGCAGTGGCCTGCACCTTGCCAGGCCCTGGCACCATCTACCTGGGCCAGCAAATGAGCTTCCAGAAGCCGGTGAAAATTGGCGACACCCTGACCGTGCGCCTGGAGATTCTCGAGAAGCTGCCCAAGTTCAAGGTGCGCATCGCCACCAATGTGTACAACCAGAACGATGAGCTGGTGGTGCAGGGTGAGGCCGAGATCCTGGCGCCGCGCAAGCAGCAGACAGTCGAGCTGGTGTCGCCGCCGAATTTCGTGGCTAGCTGAAAACTGAATTAGCCAGTTCCGGCCCTATCGCCGGCAAGCCAGCTCCCACAGGATCACCACAGGCCTGAACATTGTGGTGATCCTGTGGGAGCTGGCTTGCCGGCGATAGGGGCAGTACTGTCACCTCTACTCCAGAGCCTGTAACCGCTGCTCGATATGCCGCCGCTCCGGCGCCTGCCGGGTCAGCGCCAACGCCTGCCGCCACGCCGCACGCGCCTCCTCCACCTGCCCCAACTGGTAGTGCAACTCGGCTCGCGCCGCGTGCGCCAGGTGATAGTCCAGCAGCTCACCGCGCGCCAGAATGCCTTCGACCTCCTGCAAGCCAACCGCCGGCCCATCGCGCTTCGCCAGCGCCACCGCCCGGTTCAGTTCCACCACCGCTGACGGCCAATGCCGCTGCAACACGTCATACAGCCCAACGATTTCCACCCAGTCCGTCTCTTCTGCCGTTGCCGCTTCAGCGTGTACCGCGGCAATCGCCGCCTGCACCGTATAAGCACCGAACGCCCGGCTTTGCAGGGCCAGGCGCACCAGCTCGCAGCCCTCGTCAATGCGTTGCCGGTCCCACAGGCTGCGGTCCTGCTGTTCCAGCACCAACAGGTTGCCCTGGGCATCGGTTCGCGCCTGCTGCCGGGACGCCTGCAGCAGCATCAAGGCCAGCAGGCCGATCGCCTCCGCATCAGGCAACAATTGCACCAGCAGCCGCGCCAGGCGAATGGCTTCATCGCTCAGCTCCTGCTGCAGCAGTGACTCGCCCGATGACGCCGAATAGCCTTCGTTGAACACCAGGTAGATTACCCGCAACACGCTCTCCAGGCGCTCGGGCAGCTCGTTCAGTTCCGGCACCTGGTACGGGATGCCGGCGTCGCGGATCTTGGCTTTGGCGCGGACAATGCGCTGGGCGATGGTGGCCGGGCTTTGCAGGAAGGCGCGAGCAATCTGCTCGGTGGTGAGGTCGCAGACTTCGCGCAGGGTCAGCGGCACCTGGGCATCGGCCGACAGCGCCGGGTGGCAGCAGGTGAAGATCAGCCGCAAGCGGTCATCCGCCAACAACTCTTCTTCACTGGGGTCGTGTGCCTGGCCGTCGAGCAGCATGCTCAGGTCTGCCTGAGAGCGGTCGAAACGGGCGCGTCGGCGCAGCGCATCGATGGCCTTGAAGCGCCCGGTGGAAACCAGCCAGGCCCGTGGGCTATCGGGGATACCATCGCGCTGCCAACGCTCGACGGCGATGAAGAAGGCATCATGCATGGCCTCCTCGGCCAGGTCGAAATCACCCAGCAGGCGGATCAACGTCGCCAGGATGCGTCGCGACTCCCGCCGGTACACCGCCTCGACTTCGGCACGCACCTGCGCCAGTGCCGTCATCAGTCGGGCATCCGCTGGGTCACCACCTCCACCAGGCGGTCCAGGCTTTCGCCCCAGCCCTGATAGAAGCCCATTTCCTCATGGGCACGGCAGTCAGCGGCATTCCAGTGCCAGGCGCGGGCGGTGTAGCGGGTTTTGCCCTGCTCCTCGTCAAAGCTGATGACGGCGGTCATGAAGGCCTTGTCCGACGGCACCCAACCGGGGCCAAAGGCATCGGTGAACACCAGCCGGCGCGGCGCGGCAATTTCCAGAAACACGCCCTGGGTGGGGTATTCGCTACCATCCGGCGCTCGCATCAGGGTGCGGAATACGCCCCCAGCCCATAATTGCATCTCGCACTCCGGGGTGGTCATGCCATGCGGCCCCCACCACTGCATCAGCCACTGGGGCTCGGTCCAGGCGCGAAACACCTTGGCCGGCGGTGCGTCGATCAGGCGGCTGATGGACAACTCGTGTTGTGCTTGCGCGGGGTGTGCAAGGCTCATGCTGATGGTTCTCCGTAGCTGTCAGGGTTGCAGTTCGCGCACCGGTCGCACCTCGACACTGCCGACCCGTGCCGCCGGGATGCCCTTGGCGATGTTCAGCGCTTCGTTCAGGTCGCGGGCCTCCACCAGGTAAAAGCCGGCGAGTTGCTCCTTGGTTTCGGCGAACGGGCCGTCGGTCAGGCTCATGTGCCCGTTACGCACGCGCACCGTGGTGGCGGTTTGCACAGGCTTGAGCGCCTCGGCCGCCAGCATTCGCCCCGAGCCATGCACGGCTTCGGCGTAGGCCATGCATTCGGCGTCTTCCGGGCTGTCGGGCAGGCTGTGCAACAGCCCCTCGTCACAATAGACCAGGCACAGGTATTTCATGGTCGCCTCCAGGGCATCTGCAAAGTGCGTTTGGCGATAACGGCTCAGGGCTTGAGATCGAACAGGGCTTTTTGCGTTTCCATGTCGAAAGGCGCCGACCAGTGCTCGTGGATCACCTGCCACTGGTCACCTTGACGACGATAGCCCACAGTCGCCCGCATGAAGCCGCACTGGCTTTCGTCGTCACCCGGGCCGCAGCGGTTCAGCCAGTGGGCCAGGGCCAAATCGCCATCGGCATGTACGGTGAGTTCGGCCAGTTCGAAGACCATGGGACCGGTGCACATGTTCATGCACATTTCCCAGTGCGCCGTGTAGGTGGCCTTGCCTTTGAATTGCAGGGCCTGGATGGCATCGAAGGCGACGATGTCATCGGCATAGGGGGCGGTGATATTGGGGATATCGCGATCGCGCACGGCCTGCATCCAGCGCTCGACCAGTTGGCGGATCTCGGTTTCGGCTGCGGTGCTCATCGAGGTTTTCTCCGACAGTACATAGGTTTTGACACGCAGTGCGGCGTGCCTTCACCTATGGTCGAACGGAGAGCAGAGTAATCGACAACGCTTGAAAATATTCTGAATGCTGATCGCCCAATCGCCGGCAAGCCAGCTCCCACAGTGATTACACAAAGCCCGAGGCCTGTGCAGTACCTGTGGGAGCTGGCTTGCCGGCGATGGGGCCATCAGTCATTGCCCCGATCAACCTTGCTGACAACCTTCACCCATGGCCCGGTACTGGATGGTGTGCACCTGGCCCTGGTGGTCTTCGTAGGTCATGGTCGCAGGTACCACTTCGCAGACATTGGGGATGGTCGAGAGGTTGATCACCCTTTTGATGTCCAGGTTCATGGTGTAGTCGTACTGCTGGGCCACAGGCTCGCTGGAGACAGGTTGGGCCTCGTCGGCAAGGGCGAACGAGGACATACCGACCAATGCAAGAATCAGTAATGGTTTCATGTGCGTGTGCCTTTTGAGCATTCAAGCTGATCGATTGACTTCTAATGCCGTCAATGGCGCGGAGAAGTTGCCATCTACGGTGAAGATGGCACGAAGTACCGATCCCGCTTACTGCCAGGGGGGATGAGTAAAATTCTACTCCCGGCTGGCAATAGTTGAACCCTGAAGTCGGATATTCACCCTTGCCGTATTTGCAACAATCTGCGTCAAATTGGCCGCAAAATCTCAGGCCAGAGCCTTTGGCCAGCTTTCAGGGCAGGACCCGCCATCTCATTAAAAAATATTCACTGCTCGACACTCTCGGCCACAGAACGCCGGCTGCTGGACCACTTTTACCGCCAGCACGGCTCGCGCATGCGTGCTGCGGGCGACGCTGAACTGTGGGTGGCAAGGGCCCCGGGCATCGTTGCAGGCTTGAGCCTGAGTGCAGTGGATGAAGGCGTTTGGTTGACGGGACTGTTCGTCGACCCGCAACAGCGCGGCCAAGGGGTGGCCGGGCAATTGATCGAGGCGGCGCTGGAACAGGCAAAGGGGCCGACCTGGCTGTTCTGCCACCCGGACCTGGTGCCGTTCTATGAGCGCCTGGGTTTCCACATGGCCGGGCAACTCCCCGAAACCCTGGCCGGCCGACTGCAGCGCTACCAGCGCAGTAAACGCCTGGTAGCCCTGCAGCGGGGTCAGTCGTCGCTGACCTCAAGCCCGGGGAACAGCACCTCGGTGTAGCCGAACTTGGCAAAGTCCTGGATACGCGACGGGTACAACCGGCCGATCAGGTGGTCGCACTCGTGCTGCACCACCCGGGCATGGAAGCCGTCGGCAAAGCGGTTGATCGGGTTGCCCTGGGGGTCAACCCCTTCGTAGCAGATATGCTTGAAACGTGGCACCACACCCCGCAGGCCGGGCACCGACAGGCAACCCTCCCAGCCGTCCTCCACTTCAGTGGACGTCGGCGTGATGACCGGGTTGATCAAAATGGTCTGCGGCACCGCTTCGGCATCCGGGTAGCGCTCGCTGCGCTCGAAACCGAAAATAACCAACTGCAGGTCGATACCAATCTGTGGCGCAGCCAGGCCCACGCCGCCCACATGGCGCATGGTTTCGAACATGTCGTCGATCAGTTGCTGCAGTTCCACAGTGCCGAGCATGTGCTCGGGCACTGGCGGGGCGATGCGCAGCAGGCGTTCGTCGCCCATCTTGAGAATGTCACGGATCATCTGGGGTTCGGCTCGGAAGGTTGGTGCTGGCTCGGTTGCGGGTGTTCATGGCCCAGCACGGTGATGGTTTCCGGGGCCTTGTGCCCTTCGAAATCCTTCTCGCCAGGGTTCTTGCCCTCGCTCGACATGTGCTCGATCACCGCATTCATCTCCGCGCCCAGCAGCAACACGGCAGCGGAAATATAGAAATACAGCAACAGCACGATGATTGCACCAATGCTGCCGTACATGGCGTTGTAGTCGGCAAAGGTTTTCACGTAGTAGGCAAAGCCCAGTGAAGCCACGATCCACACCACCACTGCCAGCACCGAGCCGGGGGTGATGAAGCGAAACTTCTGTTTCACGTCAGGCATGACGTAGTAGATCAGGGCCACCGCCACCATCAGCAATATTATGATCACCGGCCAGCGCAGAATGGTCCAAAGCGTGACGATGAACTCCTGCATGCCGATCTGGGCGGCGATCCATTCCATCACCTGCGGGCCCAGCACCATCAGTGCTGCAGCCGCCAGCAGCATGCCAGCCAGGCCGATGGTGTAGAAAATGGAAAGCGGGATACGCTTCCATACCGGGCGGCCTTCGGGCACATCGTAAGCAGCGTTCATCGCGCTCATCATCAGGCGCACGCCAGCCGACGCGGTCCACAAGGCGATCACGATACCCACCGACAACAGCCCGCCCTTGGACTGCTGCAACTGGTCGATCACCGGGTTGACCTGCTCCAGCGCCTGAGGAGGCAGCACCAGTTCCGATTGCAGGCGCAGCCAAGAAAAGAAGTCCGGCAAATGCAGGAAACCAATCAGGGCAATCAGGAACAGCAGAAAAGGGAATAGCGAAAACAGCGCCTGGTAGGCCAGCGCGGAGGCGTAGGTGGACATCTCGTCATCAAGAAATTCCTTGATGGTACGAACCAGCACGCGGTGCAAGGGCAGGCCCTGCAGGGCGGAAAAAATCATAGCGTCTCCTTTCGCCGCTCGATCGATTCAACAGACAAGTCTAATAGACCATACCGCTGCTGTGCTGCTCCCGGCCAATGCATCAAAAATTGTGTAAGCCTGTATCAGCCTCTTCGCGAGCGTGCCCGCGAAGAGGCCGGTTCAGGTTGCCTCAAATCAAGGCTTCTTCACTGCATCCTTTACATCGCCCTTGACCTGCTGCGCCTCGCCTTTCAGCTCCTGCGCCTTGCCTTCTGCGCGCAGCTTGTCGTTGTCGGTCACCTTGCCAACACCCTGTTTCACGTTGCCGATTGCTTCGTTGGCCAGACCTTTCGCTTTGTCTTTAGTACCGCTCATGGCAAAACTCCTGCAAATGGAGACACGTGAACCGTGTCGACAGAAGGTGGACCCACCACCCTCGCCGGGAGTTTCAACGGATTTTCCAGCCACAAGCCGAGCGGTAAAACTGCGGGCGAATACCGCACCAAATCACCCCGACGCACCTACGCAGCTGGCGCAGCTGCCCTAGAATCCCCGCAAACGTCCGCCCAGAGCAGGCTGACACTCGATAAAAACAATGTTTTCCGGATACCCGCACCCATGCGTCTGATGCCTGCGCTGGTGGCCTTGCTGCCACTGCTCCCCCTGCCCGCCCTGGCCGCCCTGGCCGCCGCACCGGCCAACCCCGAAACCCTGCGTGTCGAGCGCTACGCTGACGACGACCAGCCCGGCTCGCTGCGCTGGGCCATCGAAACCAGCAACCAGAACCCCGGCCACTACAGCATCGACATTGCTGCAGTCGGCAAACCGCCCTACGTGATCCGCCCCAGCCGTGCACTGCCGGAAATCAAGGGCCCGGTGCGCATCACCGGCCTGCCTTGGGCCCGCGATGGCCAATACATCGCCATCGACGGTTCGGCCTACATCAAGGACCAGGGCGTACGCACCTGCCCCGGCGCCCTGCCCGGCCAGTTCGGCACCAACGTGCGCACCACCACCAACCCCGGGCTGGTGCTGCGCGACACCCAGGGCGTGCACCTGAGCGGCCTGGAAGTGCGCAACTTCTGCATCGGCATCCTGGTCAACCGCGCCAGTGGCAACGTGATCGAAGACAACCGCATCGTCGCCAACAAAGGTGGCGCGGGCATCATGCTGACCGGTGACGACGGCGCGGGTAACCCTACCGCCACCACCACGAACAACAACAAGGTGCTGCGCAACCAACTGATCGACAATGGCGACGGCCTGGAGCTGACCCGCGGTGCGGCATTCAACCTGGTGGCCGACAACCTGTTCCGCTCCACTGCAGCCAACCCCGAGCCATCGCAGGGTATCGAGATTCTGCTGGGCAACGACAACAGCGTGGTGCGCAACCGCTTCGAAAACTACTCCGATGGCCTGCAGATCAACTGGGGCAAGCGCAACTACCTGGCGGCCAACACGTTCAGCGGCAACTCGATCGGCGTCAGCGTCACCGGCGAGGGCAACATCCTCGACGGCAACCTGATCCACGGCAACCGCATCGGCGTGGCCCTGCGCCCGGAACCGGATGCTACCGCCACGCGCCTGACCGGCAACCGCATCTGGGGTAACAGCCAGGATATCCGCCGCTGCGAAGCTGGCGGTTCGTGCGTGCCGGGCCAGCGCACCGGCGCCATCGTGTTTGGCGTGCCAGCGCAGGCCCATGCGCTGTATGTGGGTTCGCGGGGGGTGGGCGCCGACTTGCCGAAGAAAGCCCAGGCGATCATCTGCGATGCCAACGGCGAGCCCAAGCCTTGCCAGCCGCTGCCCAACCATAACCAGCCGGCGCCACGGCTGATTGCGCTGGAAGGCAATGTGTTGCGCGGTGAAGTGCAGGGGCCGGTGTCGAGCCTGCTGCGGGTGGAGTTCTTTGGCAACGCCCAGGCCGATGGCAGCGAGGCGGAGCAGTACCTCGGGGAGGTGCTGGTGAACAGTGACAAGCAAGGGCAAGCGCGGTTTGCACAAGTGCTGGAGAACATCGGCGGGTTGCGCAGCTTTACCGCGACCGTGACGACAGCTGACGGGGCAACTTCCGAGTTGAGCCTGCCGGTTCGGCGCTAACGCTACCGGCCTCTTCGCGGGCTTGCCCGCTCCCACAGGGACCGCACGGTTTACAAACCTGTGGTAAACCTGTGGGAGCGGGCGAGCCCGCGAAGAGGCCGGCACAGGCAACGCAAGTTACAAACCTTGCCCCGCCCCGTGCCACCCCTCACAATGCAGGCCTTCATAGCGTCAACCCGCAGGAACCTGCATGAAACTCGACAAACCCGCCGCCATCGCCCGGCGCAACGAAGCATTGGCCAAGCCGGTGCTGAACAGCAGCAATACCCTGTTCGCCATCCTGGACAACAAACGCAACCTGTGGTGGTTCGAAGTGCCCGTGAAGCTGCTGGGCAAGGGCCAGGCCGACTGGGTCAACCTGCTGCTGCACACGCCAGAAAGCGATGAGCTGCAGCACCTGAAGGTGCCCACCAACTTCCTCAAGGCTCACCTGGAGCAGATGGAAGTGCGCAAGCCCGGCAAGCGCCGCTCCACCATCAGCCTGGCCCTCAGCGCCGACCGCGACTCGCTGCTGCGCGACACCCGTCCGGGTGGCGAGCAGCTGGACTTCCGCAACTTCGTACAGCCGTAAGGCCGTCAGGCCTTTTCGATACGATCGTCATGGATGACGATCAGGCCCTGCTTGAACAATGCGCCAATGGCCTTCTTGAAGTTGCCCTTGCTGACGTTGAACAGCTTGCTGATCAGCGCCGGGTCGCTCTTGTCGCACACGGCCAACACCCCACCTTCCGCCTCCAGGCGCGCCATGATCTGCTCTTGCAGGCTGTCGGCCAGGGCCGCACCTACCGGTTGCAGGCTCAGGGCGATCTTGCCGTCGTGGCGCACTTCCTTGATGAAGCCCTTCTCGTGCATGCCCGAACGCAGGAACTTGAACACCTCGTTCTTGTGGATCAGGCCCCAGTGGCGGTTGTTGATGATGGCCTTGAAGCCCATCGGCGTTTCGCCGGCCACCAGCAACTCCACCGGTTGCCCGACTTTGTAGTCGGCCGGGGTGACGTCCAGGTAACGGTCCAGGCGTGAGGTGGCGGTGATGCGGCGGGTGCGCTTGTCGAGGTAGACGTGCACCACGCAGTAATCGCCGATCTTCAGCTGCCGTGCCTCTTCCGAGTACGGCATCAGCAGGTCCTTGGGCAGGCCCCAGTCCAGGAAGATGCCGGCACCGTTGATGTCCTTGACCTTGAGGCTGGCAAACTCACCCACCTGCACCTTGGGCTTCTCGGTGGTGGCGATCAGCTGGTCTTCGCTGTCCAGGTAGATGAACACGTTCAGCCAGTCATCCACCTCGGTTTCGGCGTTTTTCGGAATGTAGCGCCCCGGCAGCAGGATCTCGCCATCGGCGCCGCCGTCCAGGTACAGACCGAAGTCCACGTGCTTCACGATTTGCAAACTGTTGTAACGCCCAAGCAGAGCCATTTCCGATGATCCTCAAGACAAGGGGGCTATTTTCCAGACAGACACGGGGTGGTGTCAAAGCTTCCGGACGGTTGCCCCTTTGTGCTTGAGCTTTCGGGGCGATGGATCAGAAATCGTAGCGCAGGTTCAGCATCGTGTTACGCGGGGCACCGTAGTGGGCGTAGCTACCGGCCATGCCTGCGTAGTACTTCTCATCGAACAGGTTGTTCACGTTGAGCGTGGCCGACAAGTTGTCATTGATCTGATAGCGGGCCATCAGGCTGGCAACCGTGTAGTCATCTTGCGTCACCCGCGTGTTCAAGCGCACATACGACAGCGACGAACTCGAATTCCAGCTTGCGCCACCGCCAATGGTCAGTTTGTTCCAGTCACCCTGCAGGCGGTAAGTTGTCCACAAACGGAAGGTGTCCATGGGGAGCTGAGTATTCTGACGATTGCCATCGGAATCTTCTGTGCGTGAATGGCTGTAGCCTGTCTGGATGTTCCAACCCGGTAGTACTTCACCAGCCAATTCAAGGTCAATGCCCTTGGTTTCCGCACCATCAATGGCACGATAGGCTTGGGTATGATTAGGTGTCTCGTTGGTGCCATCTACGACTGCGAAATTATCGCGCTGAATGAAGTACACCGCCGCATTGGCATTCAAGCGCCCGCCATAAAACTCACCTTTCCAGCCCAGCTCGTAGTTTTTGCCAACTACAGGTTCGAGGGTCTGCCCGGAAACATCTTCCGAAGACTGCGGCTTGAAGATGTCGGTGTAACTGGCATAGACAGACTGCTCATCCGTGAGGTCGTAGACGATGCCAGCATAAGGGGTGACAACGCCATTTTCGCGTATCTTGGTTGGTGGCGTCCGGGTGGTACTTGTCAGCACGTTGAGCGAATAATCGTAGTTGTACTTGGAAACACGAGCTCCGAGAATGAAGTGCAAGTCTTCAGTAACGTTGAATCTGCCTGCGAGGTAGTACCCGCTCTGCCGGCTAGCGACGTTGTAATCCAGAAAAGGCACGTAGCTGTTGTCAGCAGGCCTCGACATCTGGTTATTCCAGTTGTAATAGTCAATTGTTGTAGAAGGCGCATCGGATTCGTCGTGCTGGTTTTCGTAATCCTGGAAGTTGTAACCCATGATCAATTCATGGCGCTGCCCCAGCAGCTCAAATGGCCCTTGAAGCGTCACGTCGACACCTTTCTGGGTCTGAGTGGCCTTGGCCCTGGCCGGGATGATCGGTACAGCACCGGTTGCCTGGTTGATATAGGCAACGTTTGTTGTCGTACGCAAATAGGCGGAATCGGTATCGCGGTCCACATCCATGTAGTTGGCAGCGATCTTGAACTGCCAGTCATTGGCCAGTTCTTGCTCAAGACCGAACGTGTAATTGGTGGTCTCTATTTCGTCGTACATCCAGCGTGCGCCAGAGCTTTTTGAGCGTGAAAAATCAGTAGGCTGTCCGTTACTGAACAGCATGGGAACGCCCGGTCCCCCATCGGCCCGATACTTCTGGCGATCAATGCTGAAGCGGCCAACGGTAGTGTCGCTCAGGTCTGCCTCAACCACGCCATAGACCAGATCACGCTTCTGACTGTACCAGTCCATGAACGTGTCGTTGTCCTGTTTCACCGCAACGAATCGGCCACGCACATTACCGCTATCTGTCAGCGGCCCTGAAACATCCGCCTCGGCACGGTAGTAATCCCAAGAGCCAACATCTGCCTGAATGTGAGACTTGAACTCACGGGTCGGGCGCTTGCGGATCAGGTTGACAACCCCACTCGGATCACCCGCGCCTGTCATCAGGCCTGTGGCGCCGCGAATGATTTCGACCCGATCATAAAGGGCCATGTCCAACAAGGTGCTGGGCATGTTGCGTGTCTGGTTCTCCTGCGTGGTGGTTACGCCATCAATCTGATAGGTGTTGATCGCACTGCCACGGGAGTAGATGTTGAAGCGCTCTCCGCCGTCCTGGGACATGGTGATGCCCGGCGTCTGGTTGAGCACATCGGTCATGCTCGCCAAGTGCTGGTCATCCATGCGCTGGCGGGTGATGACGGTGATCGTCTGCGGCGTTTCGCGGATGGACAGGTTCATCTTGGTAGCCGTACTGGTCGATCCGGTCGTGTAAGACCCGGTCCCCTCAGTGATAGCCCCCAGCCCCCTGGCATTGATGCTGGTCGCACCGAGTTCGAGCGCCCCATCCTTCGAGTGAGGCAGCAGCACGTAGTTGCCATTGCTCGCGGCCATCACCTGCAGGTCACTGCCCGCCAGCAACCGGGCAAAACCTTGCTCGACGCTGTATGTCCCCTGCAAACCCGGGCTGCGCTTGCCCTGGGTCAGTTCGGCTTCAAACGACAACACCACCCCGGTATCGCTGGCAAAGCGGCTGAGCACCGCGCCGAGGGGCCCGGCTGCGATGGCATAGCTGCGAGCGGCTTCGGCGGCACTGGCCTGCCCGGCGCTGGTCAGTGGATGAACTACCCCAGCCTGCAGCAGCACGGCGGCGCTGAACATGGCAACGACGAGGGGTTTTCTGGGGTAGCAGTGGCGGGTAACACGGGGGTGCATGTGGGGCTCCTTCAAATGCCTGTGGTGGCGGTTTGCAGGAGGGGTCGTGTGAAACCGGAAAACCGACAATGCAAACGAGAAATCTTTTAAAAAACCCTCGATCGAGCGCTGTCCCCTTGTAGGAGCGGCCTTGTGTCGCGAAAGGGCCGCAACGCGGCCCCAGGTTTTCAGCTCCGCCGCAAGATTGCTGGGGCCGCTTTGCGGCCCTTTCGCGACACAAGGCCGCTCCTACAACGACCGCGTATGGCGCATCAACTCAGTGGGCGCACCCGCACCCAGAACCGCGTGCGGGTCTCGATCCGCACCGGCAGCGCCTGGGCGATAGCCTCCAGTGCGCGTGCGGTATCGTCCAGCGGGAAGGCCCCGGAAAGGCGCAGGTACGCAACCTCCCTGGCACACTCGATAAAGCCCGGGCGATAACGCTGCAATTCGTCCAGCACCCGGCCGAGCGGCCAGTTGTCTATTACCAGCCGGCCATTCACCCACTCGTCCCTGTTGGGGTCGAGCGCCTGTGGCGCGGGCAATGGCCCTGCCCCGAAACGCAGGCTCAGGCCCGCCTCCACCCGCAGCGGCTCGGCGTCTGCCCGGTTGCGCACGGCAACGGCATGCTCAAGCACATCCAGTTCTGTCTGCCCGTCCAACTGGCGCACGACAAAACGCGTGCCCAACGCGCGCATCGCGCCCTGCTGGCTGCGCACGCTGAGTGGTCGTGCATCCTTGCCTGTGGTCACCATGATTTCCCCTGCACGCAGGATGATCAGGCGCTGCTGGTGGTCATAGCGGATGTCCACGGCACTGGCCGTGTTCAGGGTGAGCTGGGTGCCATCTTCCAGCCGCAACTGACGCCGCTCGCCCGTGGCCGTGCGCACATCGGCCAGCCACAGCGGCGTCTGCCGGTAGCCAGTCCAGGCCAGGCCCGACACGCCAAGGCCCAGCACCAGGCCCTTGAGCACGATACGCCTGCCAGCCAGTAGTTGTTCCACCGCCAATGTGCGCTGCGCCACGGTCGCCGGCACGCTGCACAGCTCGGCGTGAAAGGCCTCCAGCCGCTGCCAGGCCCACTGATGAACAGGGTCGCCCTGGTGCCACGCCTGCCAACGCTGATACAGCGCCGGGTAGTCCGCCCCGGCACTCAAGCGGGCATGCCACTGCGCCGCATCGCGCAGCGCCTGGCGTTGCTGCGCCGGGCTCACAGCTCGGCGTCCAGCGCGAACAGCAGGCACCGTTCGGTGGCCTTGGCGATGTATTTGGTCACCGAACTTACAGACACCCCCAGGCGCTCGCCGATTTCGGCATAGCTCAAGCCTTCGAGGTGCGACAGAAACAGCGCCTGGCGCACCTTGTGGTTCAGGCCGTCCAGCATGGCATCGAGCTGCAACAAGGTTTCCAGCAGAATCACCCGTTGCTCGGCAGACACCTCCAGCAACTCCGGCTCCAGTGCCAACGCCTCCAGGTAGGCCTGCTCCAGCGAGCGCCTGCGCAAATGGTCGACCATCACCCGCTTGGCCACCGTCGCCAGAAAATTGCGTGGCTCACGCAACGGGTGGGCCACCGTGCTGGCGATCAGCCGCACGAAGGTGTCCTGGGTCAAGTCCGCCGCCCGCTCCCGGTCGCCCAGGCGCCGGCGCAGCCAGCCTTGCAGCCAGCCGCTGTGGTCGCGGTACAGGCAGTGCATGTCATCGTGCGGTGCAGGCGGGACCTTGTACACGCAATCATCCTTGTAACGATGCGAATAAGAATTAGTCGCAATAATAGTGAGATTGCCGATGGAAGGGAATCGCCATTGCAGCGATGCAATGGAACCCTGCGGCTACCCTTACCTCTACCGATTGGCCGCCACTGCAAGGAACAGCACATGCCTGCACGCCTGTCCAAAGCCCTGCTTATCACCCTCGGCTTCGCCCTGGCCCTGGCCGCCTGCAGCCGTATCGACCTGGCCTACCGCAACCTGGACCGCCTGGTGCCGTGGTCGCTGGGTGATTACCTGGACATGAACAGCGAGCAGAAGGCCTTGCTCGACGACCGCTTGCGCGAACACCTGGCCTGGCATTGCAAGACCCAGCTGCCCGGTTACATCGACTGGCTGGACCGGGTACGCGGAATGGTCGCCGATGGCCAAGTGACCGACCAGGCGCTGGAGCAACGTACCCGCGAGGCCCGTGAGGCGATTGGCCGGGTGGCAGAGGAGATCACCCCGTCGGCCACCGAACTGTTGCGCGGCATGAGCGACAGCCAGGTGGCGGAAATGCGCGAGGCGTTCCGCGAGGACATCAGCGAACGGCAGAAAAAATACGTGGATACCCCGCTGCCCAAGCAGATCGCCCGCCGTAGTGAGCGCATGGAGAAACGCCTGACCCCGTGGTTTGGCGAGTTGACCGCAGCGCAGAAGCAGCGGGTGCAGGCCTGGTCCGCAGCACTGGGCGACCAGAACCGCGAATGGATCGCCAACCGCGCCCACTGGCAGCAGCAATTGTTGCTGGCGATGAACCAGCGCAACGACGCCAGCTTCGAGCCACGCCTGGCGACACTGTTGCAGCGCAAGGAAAGTTTGTGGACGCCTGAATACCGCTCAGCATTTCAAAATACCGAACAACAGGCGCGTAGTTTGCTGGTGGACCTGGTGCAGCAGAGTACGCCGCAGCAGCGGCGATTCTTGCAAGAAAAGCTGGGCAAGGTGCGCACGGACTTCAGTGAGCTGAAGTGTTTGAAGGGGTAATTGCGAACACCAGGTCCGGCCTCTTCGCGGGTAAACCCGCTCCCACAATGACCCCGCTGGTTTCGAATCCTGTGCTGTTCCTGTGGGAGCGGGTTCACCCGCGAAGAGGCCGGGCCTGGTAAAGCACGATTACCGGGCCTTGCGCCGGTAGGGAAACACATCAATCACCTTCCCCTCGCGAATCGCCGCTTGCAGCCCCTTCCAGTAATCCGCGTCATACAACTCGCCATGCAAGCGGCTGAACAAGCGCCGCTGGCCCATATCGGCAAACAGGAACGGCGGAAACTCTTCAGGGAACACGTCGTGCGGCCCGATCGAATACCACGGCTCGCCCGACATTTCGTCCTCCGGGTAACGCGGTGGCGGGATGTGGCGGAAGTTCACTTCGGTCAGGAAGCTGATCTCGTCATAGTCGTAAAACACCACCCGGCCATGGCGGGTAACACCAAAGTTCTTCAGTAACATATCGCCGGGGAAAATGTTTGCCGCCGCCAGCTGCTTGATGGCCAAGCCATAATCCTCCAGCGCCTCCAGCACCTGGCCTTCGCTGGCATGCTCCAGGTACAGGTTCAACGGCGTCATGCGCCGCTCGGTCCAGCAGTGGCGGATCAGTACCGTGTCACCCTCCAGTATTACCGTCGACGGCGCCACCTCCAGCAGTTCGGCCAGGCACTCCGGCGCGAACTTGCCCCGCGGGAAGCGAAAATCGGCAAACTCCTGGGTATCGGCCAGGCGCCCCACGCGGTCGACGCTTTTCACCAGCCGGTACTTGTCGATCACCGTGGCGCGGTCGACGGTTTTCGATGGCGAGAAGCGGTCCTTGATGATCTTGAACACGGTGTTGAAGCCCGGCAGGGTGAACACGCTCATGACCATGCCGCGCACCCCAGGCGCCATGACGAAGCGGTCTTCGCTGCCGGCCAGGTGGTTGATCAGCGCCCGGTAGAACTCCGACTTGCCGTGTTTGTAGAAACCGATGGAGGTGTACAGCTCGGCAATGTGCTTGCCCGGCAAGATGCGCTTGAGGAAGTTGACGAACTCTGCCGGCACCGGCACATCGACCATGAAATAGGAGCGGGTGAAGGAAAAGATGATCGACACCTCGGCCTCGTCGGTGATCAGCCCATCGGCCTCGATACCATGCCCCTCGCGGTGCAGCAGCGGTATCACCAGCGGCCACTGCTCATCGCTGTTGTACAGCCGGCCGACCAGGTAGGCCCCCTTGTTGCGGTACAGCACCGGCGAAAACAGCTCCACCGCCAGCGTCGGGTCCTTGCAAACCCAGTCCGGCAGGCATTCGCGCAGTTGCTCCTCAAGGCGCGACACGTCGCTTTCAAGGTCGCCATAAGCGAATGCATAGTCGGAAAGAATCGCCCGCAGCAGGCCCTGCAGATTGCCATCGGGGCGATAGGTACAGGTTTGTGTGGCGCGCTGGTGGCTGCGGATGGACGGCCGGGTGGTGTGGATGAACATGCAGCCGTCGCTGATCTGGTCATGGCTGAACAGGCTGCAGAACAACGAGTTGTACCAGGTCTCCGACAGTTCATCGTCCAGGCGCGGGTCGATCAGGCGTATGTAGGCACTTTTCACCAGAGGCCACTGCTCGACCTCCAGCAGCACCTCGTCATCGAACGCATCACGCAACCAGCCGTTGACCTCGCCGACCTTCTGTTCGTAAAGGTTGATCCGAGCGGCGGCTGCCCGCTGGCTGTCTTGCCAACGCGCCTGCTCGAAGCGCTCGCGGGCGCCGAGGGTGATGCGGCGGAAATGCTCGCGATAGTCGTCGAAGCCATCGAGGATCATCCGGGCGATCTCGCCGGCAGGCCAGTGCTGGGTCATGCAGGACACCTCGGTGCGGGGTGAGATAGACAGCTTAGTCGCACTATCGAGGGTGTGGAGCCTGTGCCGGCCTCTTCGCGGGTAAAACCGCTCCCACAGGTAAAGCACAGCACTTGAAGCTTGTGGTGTACCTGTGGGAGCGGGTTCACCCGCGAAGGGGCCGGGACAGGATTGCACCGCAAGAAAGCACAAGAATCCCCCCGCCCCCTGGCGTACACTCGCGCCCTGCCCTGTACCCGGAGACCGCCGTGAGCCCCATCGCCCTAGCCCGCCTGCTGACACTTGCTGCCGTCTGGGGGGCGAGCTTTTTGTTCATGCGCATCATCGCCCCCGAGCTGGGCACGGTGCCGACCGCATTCTTCCGTGTATCCATTGCCTGCCTGGGGTTGATCGGCATCGTCGCGGTCGCCCGCGTGCGGTGGGACTTCCAGGGCAAACTGGGTGCCTGCCTGGTGCTGGGCATGATCAACTCCGGTATCCCGGCCACCTTCTATTCCGTTGCCGCTCAGGTATTGCCGGCCGGCTATTCGGCGATCTTCAACGCCACCACGCCACTGATGGGCGTGCTGATCGGCATGCTGTTCTTCCGCGAGCCCATGACCCTGGCCAAGTTGTGCGGCATCTTCCTTGGCCTGTTTGGCGTAGGCATCCTCAGCGGCGCCGGCCCGGTCGCGCTGGACCTGGCCCTGCTGCAAGGTGCCCTCGCCTGCCTGGCGGCCACCACCTGCTACGGCTTTGCCGGCTTCCTTGCCCGCCGCTGGGTAAGCGGCCTGGACAGCCGCCTTTCGGCACTGGGCAGCATGCTCGGCGCCACCTTGCTGCTAAGCCCATTGTTCGCCTGGAGCGCGCTGAGCCAGCCGCCTGCTAGCTGGGGCGGCTGGCAGGTATGGCTGTCGCTGCTGGGCCTGGGCCTGCTGTGCACGGCGTTCGCCTACATCCTGTATTTCCGCTTGCTGGAAGAAATTGGCCCGGTAAAGGCCAGCACCGTGACCTTCCTGATCCCGGTGTTCGGTGTGCTGTGGGGCGCCTGGCTGCTGGATGAGTCACTGTCGATGGGCCACCTGTATGGCGGCCTGCTGATCGCGGCTGCCCTGTGGCTGGTTCTCAAGCCCGCACGGCGCAGCGCCTGACAACTTGCATGGGGCTGCGTCGCAGCCCGTTTCACCTGTAAAACCCCACCTGATCACGTTACCCAAAATGCCCGGGAAACTCGCACGACGCTAAATCGGTGCGCAGTTGCTGGGCATTTTCGTGCCATATAAAAAACCATGTTTCATATATAAAACAGCACTCGCTGTGCAACAAAATCGCAACTTATTAATAAATAAGCCATTTCCAATAATTTACGGTTAATTCCTTACTTGGCATTTTTCATGCAATAAACGGCGTATCACCTATAAAACAGACCAGAGAGCATTCCCATGGCTGTGAAAGAGATGTACGCAATCGCCCCGCAATGGCATGAACCTCAGCGCAATGAAGCCCCGACGGAAATCGAATTTCGCAACGTCGGCAAGGCATTCCCGGCCAAAGGGCAGGCCGATGCCCCATTCGCCATCCGAGGTGTGAACTTCAAGATCCGTCGCGGCGAAGTGGTGTCCATCATTGGCCCTTCCGGCTGTGGCAAGAGCACCATCCTGAACATGGGTTCTGGCCTGTACCGACCCACCGAAGGCGAGGTGCTGGTCAGCGGCGAAGCGGTCAACGGCCCGGTACCCAAGGTCGCCTTCATGCTGCAGAAAGACCTGCTGATGCCTTGGCGCAGCATCCGCCGCAATGTAGAGCTAGGCCTTGAGATACAAGGCATGCCCGCCACCCGGCGCAAGGTCATTGCCGAGGATCTGCTCAAGCGTTGCCACCTGCAAGGCTTCACCGACCACTACCCGTTCCAGCTGTCCGGCGGCATGCGCCAGCGCGCCGCACTGGCCCGCACCCTGGCGATCGACCCACAGGTGCTGTTTCTCGACGAGCCATTCTCAGCCCTCGATGCGCAAACCAAGATGATCCTGCAGCAGGACCTGGCGCAGATGCTGTACGAGGAAAAGAAGACAGCCCTGTTCATCACCCACGACCTGGTCGAGGCCATCGCCCTGTCCGATCGCCTGCTGGTGATGAGCGCGCGGCCCGGCACGATCATCGAGGAAATCGAGATCGACCTGCCACACCGCAACAACCCGCTCGAGCGCCGCAAGCTGCCGGAAATCGGCCCGCTGGCGGGCCGCCTGATGGATCTGCTCAAGGTCGGTGAAGACCTCGACCTGCACTGACCGACGCCCCACTCACCACTCGGGAGTTAGCATGTTCACCACACACCTCAAGCACGTGGCGCTTACCGCACAGGCTGCCCTCGCCGCCCTCACCCTGAGCCTGGCCGCCCAGGTTCAGGCCGAGCCGACCAAGGTCACCTACCTGCTGCCCGCCCCGCCCAGCCTGCCGGCATTCGCGCCGTGGATCATCGCCAAGGAGATGGGCTACTACCAGGCTCAGGACCTGGACCTGACCTTCATCGCCGCCAAGGGCGGGGTCGACGTGGCCAAGCAGATCGGCGCCGGCAACGCCCTGGTAGGCGGAGCCATTGGCGACACGCCTATCATCGTCCGGCCCAACGGCATCCCTGTACGCACGGTGGCGGTGCTCGGTGGCGGCGGTGTGACCATGATCGCCACCAACGCCAGCGAGAACATCCAGTCGATCAAGCAACTCAAGGGCAAGACCGTGACGGTGATGTCCTACTCCGACACCACCTACTACGCCCTGCTCGCCTCATTGCGCAAAGCCGGCCTGAGCAAGGACGACGTGGACATCCAGGCCGCCGGCCCGTCGGGTGTATGGCAACTGTTCTCGGCCAGCAAGGCCCAGGCCATGGCCGGCGTACCGGACTGGGTGGTCAACGCCGAGGATGCCGGGCTCAAGTACTCGCTGATCCCACGCGAGCAAGTGTTCGAGAGCATGGCCCAGGCCATCCTCGCCTCCGACGATGCCATCGAACATCACCCGCAGATCGTCCGCGGCGTGGTCCAGGCAACCCTGCGCGGGCTGCAGGACATCATCGACGACCCCAAGGCCGCCGCCGCCACTTTTGCCCGCGCCGTTCCGGCCTATGCCGGCAAGGAAGCGTCGCTGGAGAAAACCCTGCGTCTGTATGTGGAGTACGTCTATGCCGGCCAGCCAGTGCTTGGCCGTATCGACCCGGCACGCCTGGACACGGTGCGCAAGTTCTACGTCAGCGAGGGCATCGTCCCCCGCGAACCCAAGCTCGACGAGCTCTACAGCAACCAGTTCATCGAAACCAGCACCGCAGCCAAGTGAAGGCGCGGCAATAACAAGGTAGACGCCCGATGAAAAACCGTAACCCCTCCGTGGCCGGCAGCATCGCCCTGCTGGTCCTGTTCCTGGTGCTCTGGCAATGGGGCCCGGGGCTGGTCGGCATGCCCGAGTTCGTCATGCCGCAACTGAGCCGTGTGGCTCAGGAAAGCCTGCTGATGTGGCAGTCCGGCAACCTGCTGGAACACACCCTGATCACCGCCTTCGAGATCATCGTCGGCTTCGCCCTCGGCGCCGTGCTGGGTGTGGCCATCGGCGTATCGCTGGGCCTGTCGCCGTCGGCCGAGGCCATGCTGTCGCCTTATATCCTGGCACTGCAGATCGCCCCCAAGGTGGCCTTTGCGCCGCTATTCGTGATGTGGCTGGGCTACACCATCTACCCGAAGATCCTCATCGCCATCCTGATCGTGTTCTTCCCGGTCATGATCAACGTGCTCTCGGCCATCCGCACCGTCGACCCGGACATGATCAACCTGGTACGCACCATGAACGCCAGCCGCTGGCAGATCTTCCGCCTGGTGGAGTTTCCCTCGGCCATGGCGGCACTGTTCTCGGGCCTGCGCATCGCTTCCACCCTTGCGGTCATTGGCGTCACCGTCGGCGAGTTGGTGGGTGGCAACCAAGGGCTGGGCTTCCTGCTGGTGGATGCAGAAGGCCAAGGCAACACCGCAGGGGTGTTCGTCGCCATCGTCATGCTCACCCTGATCGGCGTGCTGGCTTACGGCGCCGTGGTCTGGGCCGAGAAACGCGTGCTGCATTACCTCCCCAAAGCCATGCTGAGTAGCCAATGATGAGCAGCTTCAACACCCTTCTCGAAGGCCGCCGCGTGCTGGTAACCGGTGGTGCCCGCGGCCTGGGATATGCCTTTGCCCAAGCCATCGCCCAGGCCGGTGCCCGGGTGGTGATCGCCGATGTCCTCGCCGGCCGCGTGCAGCAGGCAGCCTGCGAACTGAGCGGCATGGGCCTGGATGTCACTGGGGTCAGCCTGGACCTGGCCAGCCCCGAATCGATCGACGCTTGCATCGAACGCACGGTCAAGCGCCTGGGCGGCCTGGACGGCCTGGTCAACAACGCCTCGATCACCAACTCCGGCGGCAAGAGCTGCGAAGAACTGGACATCGAGACCTGGGACCAGGTCATGCAAGTCAACGTGCGCGGTACCTGGCTGATGACGCGCGCCGCCCTGCCGGCCCTGCGTGAAAGCGGCCGTGGCGCGGTAATCAACCTGGCCTCCGACACCCCGCTGTGGGGCGCGCCGAACCTGCTGGCCTATGTGGCCAGCAAGGGCGCAGTGATTGCCATGACCCGCAGCCTGGCCCGCGAGCTGGGCAATGCCAACATCACCGTCAACGCCATCGCCCCCGGGCTGGTGCTGGTCGAGGCCACCGCCTACGTGCCTGAGGCCCGCCACCGCCTGTACACCGAACAACGGGCCATCCAGCGCCCGCAACTGCCCGACGACGTCAGTGGTGCGGTGCTGTTTGCCCTGTCCGACCTGTCGCGCTTCATCACTGGACAAACCCTGCCGGTCAACGGCGGGTTCGTCATGCCCTGAGCAAAGGAGAATCCCATGACCGACCTTTCCCAACAGCACGACGCCCCGAAATCCTGGGACCGCCCGACCGACGCCGACCTCGCCAGCTGGATGCAGAGCCGCATCGCCCGCTACGAGACCCGTCGCTACGACTGGGACGCGCTCAAGTTCCAGGCCGATTACGACCCCAAGTTCCGCCGCGCGCAGATGCGCTATGTAGGCACTGGCGGCACCGGTGTGGGCAGTGACATGAACACCATCCCGTCCGAGCACTTCACCTTCTCCACCATGGTCATCCCGGCCGGTCACGAAGGCCCGCCCCACCTGCACACCGACGTCGAGGAAGTGTTCTTCGTGCTGCGCGGCAAGCTGAAAGTGATTATCGAAAAGGACGGCGAGCGCTTCGAGACCATCCTCACCGACCGCGACCTGATCTCGGTACCACCCGGGGTGTACCGCGAAGAGATCAACGTGGGTGATGAAGACGCGCTGATGTGCGTGATGCTGGGCGCCAAGAAGCCGGTAACCCCGACCTACCCGCCAGCACACCCGCTGGCTTCGATCAAGCGCGGGTAAGCCATGATGCCGATCACCCCCATTGCCCCGCTGCTTGGGCAACTCGACCAGCGCTTCGCCGAGCGCCTGCTCCGCCTGGAGCACGGCCAGCAAGCGGTGCGCGAGGCCGGCAGTGGCCCGGAGATGGTGCTGCTGCACGGCATAGGGTCGGGCGCGGCCAGCTGGTTGCAAGTGGCCTTGGGCCTGAGCGAGCGGGCGCGGGTGATCGCCTGGGACGCCCCGGGCTACGGCCAGTCCACGCCACTGCCAATGGCTGCGCCCAAGGCCCGCGACTATGCAGCCCGCCTGCTGCAGACGCTCGACGCCTTGGCCATCGAACGCTGCGTGCTGGTCGGCCATTCCCTCGGCGCGCTGACCGCCGCCGCTTTTGCCCAGGCCCACCCGGCCCGGGTCAGCCGCCTGGTACTGCTGAGCCCGGCGCGCGGCTACGGGGAGCAACCCGAGCAAGGCCAGGCCGTACGCAGCAAGCGCCTGCACACTCTGGAGCACATGGGCATCGAGCAGATGGCCCGTGAGCGCAGCGCGCACTTGCTGTCTGCCAGCGCCAGCACCCAGGCGCTGGCCTGGGTGCACTGGAACATGGCGCGGCTGCTGCCGCACGGCTACCGCCAGGCCATCGAGCTGTTGTGCGGCGACCACCTGCTGCGCTTTGCGCCGCCGACGGTGCCCTGCGAAGTGCATTGCGGCAGCGCCGATGCCATTACCCCCGCGCGCGACTGCCAGGCCCTGGCCGAGGCACTGGGCGCGCCTTTCAAGCTGATCCCTGGCGCCGGCCATGCTTGCGCCATCGAACAACCTGACGGGGTGACGGGCTTGCTTGCCCGTGCCCTGGACACCTCCCTCACAGGTAGCGTGCTATGAACGATATGGATCCGTTGAAGGAAAACCAGGACAAGTACATTGTCCCGGGCCTGGAACGCGGCCTGCTACTGCTGTGCGAATTCAGCCGGCAGAACCGAACCCTGACTGCCCCCGAGCTGGCCCGACGCCTGTCGCTACCACGCTCGACCATCTTCCGCCTGCTGACCACCCTGGAAACCATGGGCTTCGTCACCCGCAGCGGCAACGAGTACCGCCTCGGCATGTCGGTGCTGCGCCTGGGCTTCGAGTACCTGGCCTCGCTGGAGCTGACAGAGCTCGGCCAGCCACTGCTGGCACGGCTGTGCGACCACCTCAACTACCCGAGCAACCTGGTGGTGCGCGACGGCCGCTCGATCGTCTACGTGGCCAAGGTCTCGCCACCCTCGGTGTTCTCCAGTGCGGTCACCGTCGGCACCCGCCTCCCCGCCCATGCCACGGTACTGGGGCGCATCCTGCTGGCCGACCTGAGCCTGGGCGAACTGCGCGAACTGTACCCGGAAGAGCACCTGGAGCAGTTTTCCGCGTGCACGCCAAAAACCGTGCTGGAACTCTTCGACCTGGTCCAGGCCGACCGCCTGCGGGGCTATGTCAGCGGCGAAGGCTTTTTTGAACCGAGCATCTCCACGGTCGCAGCGCCGGTGCGCGATGTCAGCGGCCAGGTGGTCGCCGCGCTCGGCCTGACCATACCCACCGTGCAGATCGGGCATGTCAATTTCGACAACATGCTGGGCCAGGTACGCAATAGCGCCGATGAGCTGTCGCGGCTGCTCAATTACACACCCAACGCAGGCCACGGCCGCGTCACCGCCCTGATGAGGGATTGAGATGAACCCCTATCAACTTCACGAAAGCACGGTGATTGTCACCGGCGGCTCGTCCGGCATCGGCTACGCCTGTGTCGAGCTGCTGCTCGAAGCCGGCGCCCGCGTGGCCTTTTGCGGGCGCAACGAAGACCGCCTGCGCAGCGCCGAAGCGCGCCTGCGCGAACGCTTCCCCGAGGCGCGCCTGTTGGCCCAGGTGTGCGACGTGCTCGACGCCGGTTCGGTGCAGGCCTTTGCAGCTGCCAGCCAAGCCGCACTCGGCCCGGCCCAGGTGCTGGTCAACAACGCAGGCCAAGGCCGCGTGTCGACCTTTGCAAGCACCACCGACGAGGCCTGGAACGACGAACTGCAACTGAAGTTCTTTTCGGTCATCCACCCGGTGCGCGCCTTCATGACGCAACTGCAAGGCCAGGCCAATGCCTCCATCGTCTGCGTCAACTCGCTGCTGGCCAGCCAGCCCGAACCGCACATGGTGGCCACCTCGGCCGCTCGGGCGGGCCTGAAGAACCTGGTGCGCTCGATGGCCTTCGAATTCGCCGAGCACGGCATCAGGGTCAACGGCATCCTCATCGGCCTGGTCGAGTCCGGACAATGGCGGCGCCGTTTCGAGGCCCGCGAAGAACGCGAGCTGGACTGGTCGCAATGGACCGCGCAGCTGGCGCAACGCAAACAAATTCCCCTGGGCCGCCTTGGCCTGCCGAAGGAAGCGGCGCAGGCCATCCTGTTCCTCGCCTCCCCCCTGTCGGCCTACACCACTGGCAGTCATATCGATGTATCCGGAGGCCTGTCTCGCCATGCGTAACGAAAACACTGTCACCGTCGGTGCCGTCATCACCGCGTTCCTCGAGCAATGCGACGTCAAGGCGGCGTTCGGCGTGATCTCGATCCACAACATGCCGATCCTCGATGCCTTCGCCGTGCGCGGCAAGATCCGCTTCGTGATGGCCCGCGGTGAAGCCGGGGCAACCAACATGGCTGACGCCTACGCCCGCAGCAGCGGTGGCCTGGGGGTGTGCCTGACTTCCACCGGAACCGCCGCCGGCAACGCTGCCGGGGCGATGGTCGAAGCGCTGACCGCCGGTACGCCGCTGCTGCACATCACCGGGCAGATCGAAACGCCCTACCTGGACCAGGAGCTGGCCTACATCCACGAAGCGCGTGATCAGCTGACCATGCTCAAGGCGGTGTCCAAGGCAGCATTCCGCGTACGCAGTGTCGAGACCGCACTAAGTACCCTGAAGCTGGCTGTGCAGACGGCCCTGACCGCGCCCACCGGCCCGGTCAGTGTGGAGATCCCGATCGATATCCAGTCGGCCTTCATTCCCATGCCGACCGACCTGTCACCGCTGCCGATCCCGGTCGCCGCCCCCGCCGCCGAAGCCCTCGACCTGGTGGCCGAGCGCCTGGTCAACGCCACCCGCCCTCTGCTGTGGCTGGGCGGCGGCGCCCGGCATGCGGGCGCACAGGTCAAGCGCCTGCTGGACATGGGTGTCGGCGTGATTACCTCGACCCAAGGCCGTGGCGTGGTCAACGAGGACGACGAACGCTGCCTGGGCGCGTTCTCGCAGAACAAGCTTGTCGAAGGCTTCATGCAGACCTGCGATGCACTGGTGGTCGCTGGCTCGCGCCTGCGCAGCAACGAGACCTTCAAATATGCCCTGAAGCTGCCGCGCACCACCCTGCGCATCGACGTCAACCCGGCCATTGAAGGCCGCAGCTACCCCAGTGACCTGTTCATCTGCGGTGACGCCGCGCTGGCCCTGGAAGGCCTGGCCGACCGCCTGCAGGGCCGCCTGAACATCGACCCGAACTTCCTGGCCGAGCTCAAGGCCGTGCGCGAGCAAGCGCGCAAGCAACTGGTCGCCGACCTTGGCCCGTATTCAGCGCTGGTCGAGCAATTGCAGGCGCAAACCGGGCGCAACTTCACCTGGGTGCGCGACGTGACCCTGTCCAACAGCATCTGGGGCAACCGCCTGCTCAACCTTTACCACCCGCTGGCCGGCGTGCACGCCCTCGGTGGCGGCATCGGCCAGGGCCTGGCGATGGGCATTGGCGCGGCGGTGGCAGCGGCAGAAACCGCACCGGGGCGCAAGGTGTTTGCCCTGGCAGGCGACGGTGGTTTCATCCTCAACCTGGGTGAACTGGCAACGCTGGTCCAGGAGAAGGCCAACGTGGTCATCCTGCTGATGAACGACCAGCGCTACGGCGTGATCCGCAACATCCAGGATGCCATCTACGGCGCACGCCATGCCTACGTCGAACTGCACACGCCCGACTACAGCAAGCTCGCCGAATCGCTCGGCCTGCGCCATGGCCTGGTCAGCGACCTGAGCAATTTCGGCAACGTGCTCGAAGGTGCCCTGGGCGAACAAGGCCCGTTCCTGCTGGAAGTGGACATGCTCAGCGTCGGCGGCTTCGCCACCCAGTTCGCCGGCCCGCCCAACAGCGAAACCAAGGCGCAGAAGGCCACGGCCTGAGGACCCCGCCATGTTGCATATCACCATGATCGGCTGCGGCGCCATTGGCGTCGGCGTGCTCGAACTGCTGGAGCAAGACCCGCAACTGTGCGTTGACGCGGTGATTGCCTCTGCCGGCTCCGAAGACCTGGTGCGCCAACGCTTGAGCAGCTTTCGCCAGCCACCACAGGTACTCACCGCCCTGCCCGCAGAAGCGCGCCCCGACCTGCTGGTCGAGTGCGCCGGCCACAAGGCGATCGAGGAGCACGTGCTGCCAGCACTTGAGCGCGGCATCGCCTGCCTGATCGTCTCGGTCGGCGCGCTGTCCGAGCCCGGCCTGGTCGAGCGCCTGGAGGCGGCAGCGGCACGCGGTAATACGCGGATCGAGCTGTTGCCAGGCGCCATCGGTGGCATCGACGCCCTGTCGGCGGCCAAGGTCGGCGGCCTCGACGCTGTCGCCTACATCGGCCGCAAGCCGGCACAGGCCTGGAAGAACACCCCGGCCGAACAGGTGTGCACGCTGGACAGCCTCAGCGAAGCGACAGTGATCTTCGACGGCAGCGCCCGGGAGGCGGCGCGGCTGTACCCCAAGAACGCCAACGTCGCGGCCACCCTGTCGCTGGCAGGGCTCGGCCTGGACCGCACCCGCGTGACCCTGATCGCCGACCCGCACAGCGAAGAAAACGTGCACCAGGTCGAAGCCTGCGGCGCCTTTGGCCGCTTCGAGATGAGCCTGCGCGGCAAACCGCTGGCGGCCAACCCGAAGACCTCGGCACTGACCGTCTACAGCGTGGTGCGTGCCCTCGGCAACCACGCCCATGCCATATCCATCTAGGGGACTGCCAATGACACAGGAACAGACCTTACCCATCTGCATCGCCGGCACCTGGCGCCTGGGCGGTGGCGAACGCTACGCCACCCGCTACCCGGCCAGCGGCGAGCCGGTGGCCTGGCTCAATGCCGCCAGCCTTGAGGATGTCGAGGCCGCCGTACAGGGCGCGCACCAAGCCTTCCTGCACAGCGGCTGGGCCCAGCGCAAACCGCACGAACGCGCGGCCGTGCTGTACCGCATCGCCGGGCTGATACGTGAGCGCAGCGAAGAACTGGCGCAACTGCAGCGCCAGGACAACGGCAAGCCGATCAATGAAACCCGCGCGCTGGTCGCCAGTGCGGCAGGTACCTTCCAGTTCTTCGCCGCCGCCTGCGAAACGCTGGAAGAAACCATCACACCGTCGCGCGGCGATTTCGTCAGCATGAGCGTGTACGAGCCCATGGGCGTGGTCGCAGCGATCACACCGTGGAACTCGCCCATCGCCAGCGAGGCGCAAAAAGTTGCCCCCGCCCTGGCCGGCGGCAACGCGGTGGTGATCAAACCGGCGGAAATCACCCCGCTGCTGGCCCTGCAACTGGCCCACATCTGCGAAGAGGCCGGGCTGCCCAAGGGGCTGGTCAGCGTGCTGCCGGGCAAGGGCTCGCTGCTCGGTGACGCCTTGACCCGCCACCCGCTGGTCAAGCGCGTGTCGTTCACCGGCGGCACCCGCACCGGCAAGCACATCGCCCATATTGCCGCCGACAAGATGATGCCGGTGTCGCTGGAGCTGGGCGGCAAGTCGCCGACCATCGTCCTCGACGACGCCGACCTCGACCACGCCGTGGCCGGTGTGCTGTACGGCATCTTCAGCTCCTCGGGCGAGGCCTGCATCGCGGGGTCGCGGCTGTTCGTCGCTCGCGCCCTGTACGAACCGTTCATGGCTCGCCTGACCGCCGCTGCCGCGCAGCTGCGCCTGGGCGACCCCGCCGACGAGCGCACGCAGATGGGCCCGCTGATCAGCGCTGCCCACCGTGAATCGGTGGAACGCTACGTAGCCCTGGGCCTTGCCGAAGGTGGCAGCCTGCGCCTGGGCGGTGAACGCCCGCGTGGCGGGCTGTTCGACCAAGGCTACTTCTACCCGCCGACCATCCTCGAAGGCCTTGGCAACCACCAGCAGGTCTGCCAGGAAGAAATCTTCGGCCCGGTGCTGGTAGCCATGCCATTCGACAGCGAAGACGAGTTGCTGGCTCAGGCCAACGACAGCCTCTACGCGCTGGCCGCCGGCATCTGGAGCCGCGACTACAAACGCGCCTGGGCCCTGGGCCGCAAGTTGCAGGCCGGCACGGTATGGATCAACACCTACAAGCAGTTTTCCATTTCGACGCCATTCGGCGGCTGGCGTGACAGCGGCCTGGGCCGCGAAAAAGGCCGCCTGGGCATCCTGCAGTACATGGAACAGAAGAGCCTCTACTGGGGCATGAACCAACAGCCGCTGGCTTGGGCCGGCGTGGAGGCAGGGCAATGAGCGTACTGGGCATCGACGAAGTCACCTATGGCGTGGAGGACCTCCCCACCTGCGCACGCTTCTTCGCCGACTGGGGCCTGAACAAAGTCAGCGAGCAGGCCGACGAGGTCGTCTTCGAAACCCTCAACGGCTGCCGCGTGGTACTGGCCGCGCTCGACAAACCTGGCCTGCCGCCAGCCATCGAACCCGGTTCGACCGTGCGTGAAGTGGTCTGGGGCGTCGAGAGCCAGGCAGACCTGGCACTGTACAGCCAGCGCATCGCCAACGACCCGGGCTTCGTCGAAGACAACGGCCGCATCGGTTGCACCGACCCCAACGGCCTGGCGATCCGCCTGCAGGTCACCCGCAAGCGCGCGCTGGACATCGAGTGCAGCGGCCACAACACCTGGCAGAGCAAGGGCCGGATCAACAAGCCCGCGCCGGTCTACGAACGCGCCACGCCCATCGAAGTGGGCCACGTGGTGTTCTTCGTCAAGGATGTGAATGCCTGCGAAGCCTTCTACCACGAGCGTTTCGGCTTCCAGGCCTCGGACCGCTACCCCAACCGCGGCGCCTTCCTGCGCACCGCCGAGGAAGGCGGCCACCACGACCTGTTCATGCTGCAGCTGCCGGCCCCACGTGCCGGGCTCAACCATGTGGCCTTCACCGTGCGCGACCTGCATGAAGTGTTCGGCGGCGGCATGCACATTTCCCGCTGTGGCTGGGCCACCGAAATCGGCCCGGGCCGGCACCCGGTGTCGTCGGCGTTCTTCTGGTACTTCAAGAACCCCGCAGGCGCACTGGTTGAGTACTACGCCGACGAAGACCAGCTGACCGGCGACTGGCAACCGCGCGAATTCGAACCCGGCCCGACCGTGTTCGCCGAATGGGCGATCGCCGGTGGCATCGATGGCAACACCCGGCGCCAGCAGAATATCGAAGCACCGCAAGGCAAGTTCCTCACCGACAAACCCAAGAACAATTGAGGCCAACCCCATGAGCACACCCGAGGTTTACCTGCAGCCGCACCAGGCCCGTAAACGCCCCAACACGCCGTTCGAAGACCTGCTCGGCGACTCGATCGAACGCGCCTACGGCAACGGCGTGAGCGAACTGTGCGAATTGGTTGCGCACCTGAACCTGGCCGGCCCGCCCTGCCCGCTGACCAGCGGTGAATGGACCGAAGACACTTTCAAAACCCTGATGGCACGGCTGGGCGAATGACCCGCCGGAGGTAGAACAAGATGAACATGCAGATTACCGTCGACCCTGTTGAAAACCACCTGGCCAACGGCCTGAAAGACCTCTGGTTCCCGGTTTTACCGTCGGAGCTGCTCGGCGAGAAACCCCTCTCGATTCGCCGCCTGGGCTACAAGATCGCCCTGTGGCGCGACAACGACGGCAGCGTCCATGCCCTCGAAGACCACTGCCCGCACCGCGGTGCGCCGTTGTCCCAGGGGCCGGTACTGGGTGACCGCTTGCAGTGCCCGTACCACGGCGTCGAAGTGCGCTGTGACGGCACCGTGACCAAAGTGCCCGGCAGCCCCGGCTGCAAGCTCGAAGGCAGCCGCCCGACGCGGATGTTCCATACCCGCGAGGCTGCTGGCGCGATCTTCCTGTTCAACGCCACCGAGCCGAACCTGGACACACCGCCGGAGCTGGTGCTGCCTGAACAGCTGAGCTCGCCCGAGTGGAGCAGCTTCCTCTGCTACACCGAGTGGAAAGGCGACTACCGCTACGTGCTCGACAACGTCATGGACCCGATGCACGGCACCTACCTGCACAAGATGTCGCATTCGATGAGCGAGGGTGAGGCTACCGCCAAGTTCGTCACCCGCGACACCGACCAGGGCTTCTTCTTCGAGAAGGAAGGCCAGCGCGGGGTCAACTTCGACTGGACCGAATTCCTCGACAACGGCTGCCACTGGCTGCGCCTGGAAATACCCTACCCGAAGACCGGTGGCCCGGGCGGCAACTTCTCGATTGTCGCCAGCTACACCCCCAGCAGCCGCGCGCTGTCCGCAGTATTTCACTGGCGCACGCGGCGGCTGAGCGGCTGGCAGCGCGACACCTGGCGCTTCCTCTACAAGAACCGCCTGGAGGCGCGCCATTGGGCAGTGCTGGAACAGGACCGGGTGTTGCTGGAGTTCATGGAGTTTGAAGCCAACCAGCGCGAAAACCTCTACCAGCACGACCTTGGCGTGGTGCGCCTGCGCCGTTACCTGAAGGGCAAGGCCAAGGAACAGCTGGCCCTGATCGAAACCCGGCAACTGGCCTGAGCATGAGGTGACCGATGTCCAACTCCTCCACCATCAGCGCGTTGGTGCACACCCTGCGCCATGAAGCCGAAGGCATCATCAGCGTCGAGCTGCGCCCGTGGGGCGATACCGTGTTCGCCCCCTTCGAGGCCGGGTCGCACATCGACCTGCACCTGCCCAACGGCCTGGTGCGCAGCTACTCGCTGCTGAACGCGCCTGGCGACCAGGGCCGCTATGTGGTCGGTATCCTGCGTGACCGCGCCAGCCGTGGCGGCTCGCGCTACGTCCACGAGCAACTGCGGGTGGGCACGCAGTTGCAGATTTCCCAACCGCGCAACAACTTCGCCCTCGATACCCGCGCCAGCCACAGCGTGCTGGTGGCCGGCGGTATCGGCATCACGCCGATCTACTGCATGTTCCGTCAGTTGCTGGCGCTGGGGCGTTCGGCCGAGCTGATCTACTGCGCCCGCTCGCGCGCCGAGGCGGCGCTGGTGGAGGAGATCACCGGGCTGGGTGCAAAGGTGCTATACCACTTCAACGATGAGAAAGGCGGCCTGCCGGACCTGGCCAGCTACCTGGGCGGTCGCCCTGCGGATACGCACTTTTACTGCTGCGGGCCAACGCCGATGCTCGATGCCTTCGAGCAGGCCTGCGAACAGCTGGGCTACCCGCATGCACACATCGAGCGCTTTAGCGCAACAGAAGTGGCGCCATCGGCGGATGCCCAGGACAGCTACAGCGTCGAGCTGAGCAAATCGGGCAAGACCGTCAGCGTCGAGCCGGGGTTGAACCTGCTGGATGTGCTGCTCGAAGCCGGCTGCGATATCGAGTACAGCTGCCGTGAGGGCGTGTGTGGCTCTTGCGAGACCCGAGTGCTGGAGGGCGATGTGGACCACCGTGATGGGGTGCTGACCAAAGCTGAGCGGGCGGCGAACCAATCGATGATGGTGTGCGTGTCCGGATGCAAGAGCCGACGCTTGGTGCTTGATCTGTGATGTGATGTTTTGCTCACGCGTAGTTTGACCGGCCCTTGAAGGCCGGTTTTTTTTGCGCGGGCATTGGCCACTTGGCGCTCTTCGTTACTGACACAAACAATGGCACAGGTGCACAACGAGTGGGCATAACGGTAACCAAACTTCCAGCCTGTTCCAGATACGGTACAAAACCAGCCGTTTCAAATATAAATAATTGTTTTAATTGAACATTTATTTAATTAACAGGCTTGGCACAGAACCTGCTCCATTCCCTGCGTAAAACAACATATCACCCATAAAACAATAACCCGCAGTTTCGCGGCGACGCTCGCCCTTTGCCTGCGGAAAACCACCCAACCTTGCAGGGCATGGCATGAAAAGATATGTAATAAGCCTCGGTCTGATTATCAGCAGTTGCGCAAGCCTGGCCTCCGAACCCGGCCCCGCCGCCCCGGACCAGCCACCCAGCGCGAAAAAGCCCTTACCGCACATTGCCTGGCGCAGCGACGACGGCCAGAGCAGCCTGGACATCGGCGGCGCCCTGCGTACCAACTACCGCGACGAACACTGGGACACCACGGAAAACAACGGCCGCTTCCTGTTCGACACCTTTCGCATCGATGTGCAGGCCAGCCACCGCCAGCTGTTCAGCGATGTCGGTTACTGGTTCCAAGACGATGGCAAGCGCTCCATCGACCGCGGCTACATCGGCTACCGCTTGAACCCACAAGCCAACCTGCAGCTTGGCGCACCGTTCAAGCCGTTCGGCCTGGAGCCTTACCCACAGTTTGGCTGGAGCTATCACATCCCGTTCTTCATGGGCTACGGCGTCAGCGCTGGCACGGGCCTGAAATACAGCTACAAGGATGCGCAGTGGGACCTGCAACTGGGCTACTTCCCGCGCATGCTGCCCTCAAGCCTGCGCTATTCGCCGGAGGTTGGCCGCTACGCCGACCTCAACGACAATGCCGTACCGTTCACCCAATCGCGCCAGGACAACGAGAAACGCAACCAGCTCAACGCCCGCATTGCCCGTACGTTCGCCGGCGATGGCTGGAAGACTGAGCTGGGTGCGTCGCTAGCCGCCGCCGAGTTGTACAACGCCACCACCCATGACGATGGCGATTACTGGGCAGGTGGTGTGCATGCGCTGTTCAACAAAGGCCCCTGGACTTTGACGGGCCAGGCGATCCGCTATGAATACAACCCGAAAAACCCGGCCGGCGTCAGTGACAGCGCAGTGCTGATGGGTGGCAATGGCCTGACCCCGGCTTACCTGATCGCCTCCAAGGCGAGCATTGCCGCAGTCAACCTTGGCTATGACGTATTCACCCCGAAGCTTGGGCAGTTGAAGAAGATAAAGTTCTACACCGACTACAGCCGGATGATGAAGGATGAGCACGGCTGGGACGACTCGCAGATGTTCACCGTCGGCGCGCAGTTCCTGGCCATGCCGATCATGGCTTGGGTGGACTTGACCTGGGCGCGCAATGCCAACCCGTTTGGTGGTGCCGAGAATGGCACCGGGTGGACCAGCACCAACTCGGTGGGCAGCAATGACTGGTATTACCGGACCAACATCAACATCGGCTATTACTTCTGAAACGTTGCGCTTTCTGCACCAGGCCCCTTCGTCGGCAAGCCGGCGGTGAGGCCTGGTGCAGACAACGCTGGCAAACGGCATTACGATAGGCAGCCCTACTGACTCGTCACGCCCATGCCCCCCGAGCAAAACTCAGCTTACAAGATTGTGCTCTGGCGCCTGAAGCAGGACGCCCAAGGCTACCCACCCGCTTCGGTCGAAGGGCTCTGGGCAAAACCCACGGCAACCGGCTACCAGGTCGACAGCATCCCCTTCTATGCCTACGGCATCGCGCCCGGCGATACCATTTGCATTCGCGAAGACGGCGAACAATCCTGGTTCGAGACCCTGCTGCAAAGCGGCGGCGCTTCGGTGTTCCGCGTTCTTGTAAAAGCCGCAGGCGACGTGGAGCAGGTGCGCATAGCACTCGAGGATTTCGGCTGCCCATCCGAAGTCGAGAAGGCCGTGAGAATGCTGGCTGTCGAGGTCCCGCCGCAACGTTCACTCGACACCCTGCTCTACTACCTGCTCACCCAGCGCGAAGCCGGCCTGCTGGACTTCGAGGAAGGCGTGCTACGCCACGCCATCCCCGAAGAATTCCGCTAGGACTTACGCCTCGGCCAGGCGCGCGGCGGGCTTGCGAAACACGAACAGCAGGCCCACCACGATCAACCCCATGCCCAGCAGGCTGAGCGGTGCCAGTCGGTTGCCGAAGATCAGGAAGTCCATCACTGCGGTCACCGCCGGCACCAGGTAGAACAGGCTGGTGACATTGACCAGGTTGCCCTTGGCGATCAGCCGGTACAGCAGCAAGGTCGCCAGCAACGAAACCACCAGGCCCATCCAAAGCAGCGCGCCGACAAAGCCGCCGGTCCACTCGACATGCAGCGGCTGCAACGGTGCGAACAGCGCGCACATGGCAAAGCCGGCCAGGTACTGCAGCGGGAGCGTGCCCATGGGGTTATCGGTGATGCGCTTTTGCAGGATCGAACCCAATGTCATGCTGGCCAGCGCCAGCAGGGCAAACAGCATCCCTGCCAGCGACACCCCGCCCAGGTTGATGCCCTGGTACACCACCATGATCAAGCCGCCCAGCCCCAGACCCAGGCCGAACAGACGGCTCCAGGAGCGTTGGCGCTCCATCAGCACCACGGTAAGGATCGGTTGTACCCCCATGACCGTGGCCATGACGCCAGGGGTGACATGGGTGTTGAGCGCCAGCAAGTAGAAGATCTGATAGGCACCGAGCAGCACACAGCCGGTACCCAGTGCACGCAGAATCGCCCCACGGCTACGCGGCCAGCGCAGCCCCAACAGCGGGCCGATCAGCAGCAGGCCCGCGAGGGCCAATGCCGAGCGCAACAGCAGGAAGGCGAACGGGCTGGCATGCGCCAGGCCCAGCTTGGAGACGATCGCCCCGCTGCTCCACAGCAGGACGAACAGGCTGGTAGTGGCCGCCGAGGCCACGGATGCTTTGGTGAAGACAGACATGTATTGCCACCTGATAGTAGGCAGATAAGCCAAACGGACGGCGTGCGCTTCAGCGAGGGAAGTAGCCGACCGTGTTCAGTAGGTTGCGTGTGCGAAGGGGTTCGGCAAGCAGCCGATCAGCCCAGCACGACCACGCATGGAGGCGGAGCTACGCCGCCTACAACGCCACTGACAGGTGGTGGGTAATGACTGATCATGACCGGCTGCTGGCTGCCACGCACGACCATGCCCGCGACTGGCGCGATGGCAAAGCATGTGGTGGAAGGGTTGGCTGGCATGAACAGGTCTTCGGGAATTGAACAATGAGTTGGACTATAGCCCGGTGCCACATGGCTGGCAACTACCCGGCTGACACACTCCTGTGCAGGAGCAGCCTTGTGCTGCGAAGAGGCCATCACTCCCTGCACATATGCAGGGGGCAGCACTGGCCCTTTCGCAGCACAAGGCTGCTCCTACACAGGCCACATCCGATCGGCCACTGGTTAATTTTCCACCGCTCCGGCTCGTCTGAATGCGAAACGCAGCACGCATTCACCCGTTCCGAGGATCACGCATGAACGCAAAAGCCTGGCTCTACCGGCCAGCCCAGATCACTTGTCTGCTGCTGGTCAGCGCCTACGCCCACGCCGCCAAGCCCGGCGATGTTTTCAAGGACTGCAAGGACTGCCCGGAAATGGTCGTGCTACCCGCCGGCAGCTACGTGATGGGCGCTCCCGACGACGAAGTCGGCCGCCAGCCAGACGAAGGCCCGCTGCACACCGTGACCTTCGCCAAGCCCTTCGCCATGAGCCGTTACCAGGTCACCGCCGCCGAGCTGGACGCCTACATCAAGGCCACCGGCACCGTCATCAAGAGCGGCGACGACCGCCCCGGCCGCTGGTGCGAGGCCAGCAAGCCGACCTATAAGCAAGGGCCCCGCCAGCCGGCGGTGTGCGTAGACTACGACGAAGTACAGGCCTACACCCAGTGGCTGGCCAAGACCACCGGCAAGCCCTACCGCATGGTCAGCGAGGCCGAGCGCGAATACGCCGCCCGCAGCGGCTCAACCGGTCCATTCCCCTTCCCCTTCGACGAGCCGGGCAAGTACGAAATCAGCAAGCACGCCAACACCTACGGCCCACGCGATGGCTACACCTACACAGCCCCAGTGGGCAGCTACCCGGCCAATGCCTTCGGCATGTACGACATGCACGGCAACGTTTACGAATGGGTTGCCGACTGCTACCACGAAAGCTATGAAGGCGCCCCCGCCGACGGCAGCGCCTGGATTCAGGACCCGAAATGTATCCGCGCGCACATGCGTGGCAACGACTGGGGCGAGCCGCCAATTTTCTCCCGCTCGGCCAACCGCAACGATCGCCTCAAGACCACCCGTGGCGACTTCCTCGGTTTTCGCGTAGCACGTGAACTGTGAAGTTGTGACGCGGTTAACGCAGCCCTGGTGAAAAAAAAGGCCAATAAGAATCGTTCCGGTTTTTCACAGGTGCTGCGTCACATAGCTGACATTAAAAAAACCCTTCTGCCAACGAGACCGCAATAGATGTCCAAGTCCTTGCCCGGCCCGCTCAACCCGCTTGCCAAAGCGTTACTGATCCGTCATTCCCTTCGGCCCCGGCACGTGTTGTCGCGCGTAGGCCTGGGGCTGGCGTTGTCCACTGCGATGGTTGCCCAGGTGCAGGCGCAGGAATGGGCGTTGGATATTCCGGCACAGTCGATGAACTCGGCGTTGCAGGCGTTGGCCAAGCAGACCGATACACAGTTGCTCTATAGCCCGGAAGACATCAGCGGGCTGCGATCTTCGGCGCTGAAGGGGCGGCATGATCTGCAGACTTCCTTGCGCATCCTGTTGCAAGGGACCGGGCTGCGTTATCAGATTGACGGCAACACTGTCACGGTCACGGGCAGTTCAGCCGCAAAGGACGGCCAGGTCGAACTTTCGGCGACCAACGTTAATAGCACTGGCCTAGGCGCCACTACCGAAGGCACGGGTTCCTACACAACAGGTTCCACCAGCACCGCCACCAAAATGAACCTGTCGATTCGCGAAACGCCGCAGACCATCAGTGTCGTGACACGCCAGCGCATGGATGACCAGCAACTGCATACCATGAGCGAGGTGCTGACACAGGCGCCCGGGATCACCATGTCCCAGGACGGTGGCGAGCGCTTCAACATCTACTCGCGCGGCAGCCAGATCAATACCTACCAGATTGATGGAGTGACCACGACGCAGGAGAACCAGACACGCACCATGCCTGGTACCTTGTTGGACATGGCGTTGTACGATCACGTGGAAATCGTGCGTGGCGCTACCGGCCTCATGACCGGTGCAGGCGACCCCAGCGGCGTGGTCAACGTCATCCACAAACGCCCGACTGCTCACTTTCAATCCTACGTGCAGGGCACAATCGGCTCCTGGGACTACAACCGCCTGGAAGCGGATGTCTCCGGCCCGCTGATCGACAGCGGCAAGCTGCGCGGCCGCTTCGTGGCGGCCAAGCAGAACAACAACACCTTCATGGACTGGTACGGCCAGGACAAGAACATTGCCTATGGGGTCATCGAAGCCGATGTCACCGATACCACCCTGATCCGTTTCGGCGTCGACTATCAGACCTACAAAGCCACCGGCGCACCTGGCGTACCGCTGATGTACAACAATGGCCAGAAGACCAATTTCTCGCGCTCGACCAGCGCTGGAGCACGCTGGGCCTACGATGACTATGAAACTTTCAACTACACCATCAACGTAGAACAGCAGCTAGCCAACGATTGGCAGTTGAAAGTGGCCGCGAACTACATGGATGTAGACCGGGACGTCGGCGTTGCCTACTACGCCACCAACAGCCTGACCTCCAGCCTGGACCCGGCAACCAACCGTGCCAACGCCGAGCGCGGTAAGTCGTGGGCTGACCAGACGCAAAAAGGCGTGGATGTGACGCTGCAAGGCCCATTCCAAGCGTTTGGCCAGACCCACGAGCTGATATTCGGCTACAACTATCAGCAATATGACAATACGCATTTCTCCTACACGGGCGGCACCCAGACCTTCGACTTCGATACGTGGGATAACGAACTGCCAAAACCAGCCAGCTACACGCCTTTGCTGGACTTCAACATCAACTCGCGGCAAAGCGGATACTTCGCGGCAACGCGCCTTAACTTCACCGATGACCTCCACCTGATCCTGGGGGCTCGCGCGAGCAACTACGAATACAACTACTATTCGAAAGTACTCAACAACGCTGCCCTGAATCCCACCGTCTATGGCATGCGCGAAAGCGGCGTGGTCACACCTTATGCCGGCATCGTCTACGACTTGACGCCTGAGCAGTCGGTGTATGTCAGCTACACCGACATTTTCAAACCTCAATCGAATCGGGACATCGACAACAAACCACTGGACCCCGTGGAAGGCACCAACTACGAGGCTGGCTGGAAGGGTGAGTTCTTTGACAGCCGCCTCAATGCCAACGCCGCGTTCTACTACATCAAACGCGACAACCTGGGTGTTGCCACGAGCGAGACGATTCCAGGTACCAACGGTGACATCGCCTATAAAGCGGTCAGCGGTGCAGAAACCAAAGGTGTCGATCTGGAGCTTTCCGGCGAGATCCTGCCAGGCTGGAACGTACAGTCCAGTTACAGCTGGTCCCGTACCGAGGACTCCGACGGCAACCGCCAGCTGACCCAGTTGCCCACAGACACCGTGCGTTTCTGGACGACTTACCGCCTGCCTGGCGAATGGGACAAGCTCACCGTTGGCGGTGGCGTGAACTGGAACTCGGGGACGTCACTGTACTTCTCTCGCTACCAGACTCGCGCAAAACAGGATGACTACTACGTGGCCAGCCTGATGGCACGCTACCAGGTTACCGATCACCTGAGCACCACGCTCAACATCAACAACCTGTTCGACGAAAAGTACTATGCAGGCTTTGCCGGCAACTATGGGCACTACGGTACACCGCGTAACGCCATGTTGAACCTGCGCTACGACTTCTGACGGGCATTGCGTCCCACGCGCTCCAAAACAAAAAGCGGCGTTGTTCCTTGTGAACAACGCCGCTTTTTCATGCCCTGCGACAGAACAATGGTGTATGCCCTGCCGCAGGTCCAAAAATGCCCTGCACCGTTGCCGTTATCGGCCCTTGATGCAGGGCGTTGAACAGAATCCGCCCTGTGACAGGGGCGGTGTACTTATTGAATGGCTGGCTCCTCCATCAGCAGCTTCGCTGCCAGTTGCTCGACGACTTCGGTGTGTTTGAGGATGCTGTAGTGGTCAACATCAAACACCCGGTTTTCACGGCTGCCTTGAATCAACGTCGGGTCCACCTGGTCGCCAGCCCACCAGCACGAGGCGGATATACGGGTTGCCGGCAATGCTGCCAATTGCCGTGACAAGGCTTTGAGCTGCATCGCTACCCTGAATGTGTGCGCCAATTCCGCGCTGTCGATGCTGGCATAGGTTGACTGGACGTCCCCCTGGCCACGCACGGTTTCGATTACCTGGGCAAGGTTGGCTTCATCGCTGTCCACTGGCACTGCCGGTAACACAATCTGCGCTTTTTCAACACTCAGAATGACCTTGAGGAAGCCCGACAGGTCTTCACTCCAATCGCTTTCCTGCTGCATCTGCCCGGCACGCGGAATAAAACTGTCCACCAGCGCGAGCAGCGAAACCTGCTGCCCCTGGCTTTCCAACTCCTCTGCCACCAGCACCGCCAATGTCCCGCCCAGCGACCAGCCAGCCAACCGGTAAGGCCCCTCTGGCTGCTTCTGCCGGATGTACTGGGCATAATCGATGGCCATGGCCCGCAGCGATTCGTCCTGCCAGTCACGGTCCAGCAGCATTCGGCACTGCAGGCCATAGACACTGCAATGCCCATCCAGGCGTCGCGCCAATGGCTCGTAATCGAACACCGTGCCAAAACCTGCATGCAGGCAGAAAAGCGGGCTTGCTTCAGCCACCCGGTCATTGAGCAGCAACAGCGGGTCAAGGCTGACCTCGTCATGTGTAAAACCGGACAGCTGTGCAATGGTTGGCTTGGCCATCACATCACGCAGTTTCAGTTCAATCGACAGGTCATCGCGTGCTCGTACTTTTGACAACAACTTGAGCACCCTCAAGGAGTCACCGCCCAACTCAAAGAAGTTGTCCTCGATCCCAACTTCGTCCACTTCCAGCACGTCCTGCCAGATTTGCACCAAGGCCTGCTCCAGATCGTTGCGCGGGGCTACCCGTTGGCGATAACCGTTACTTTCGGGTGCTGGCAATCCGTTGCGGTCGATCTTGCCGTTAGGTGTCAGCGGCATCGCCGTCAGCATCACTATCCGCCCCGGCACCATGTAGTCGGGCAATTCGGCCCGCAAGTCTTCACGCAGCTGCTCGGCCGAAGCCAACGCTGTCGCGGCTACCACATAGCCAACCAGTTGCTTGCCTGTGCTCCCCTCCCGCGCCACTACCACGGCATCCCTGACATCAGGTAGGTTGCGCAAGCGTGCTTCGATCTCCCCTGGTTCGATACGGAACCCACGGATTTTCAACTGGTTGTCCAAGCGGCCAATGAAATCGATCACGCCATCAGCCCTGCGGCGCACACGATCGCCGGTGCGGTACAAGCGCGAACCCGCCGCGAATGGGTCAGCTACAAAACGCTCGGCCGTCAGCCCTGAGCGCTGGTGATACCCCCTCGCCACACCTTCACCACCAATGTACAACTCGCCGGCAACGCCATCGGGCACTGGGTTCAGGTCCTGATCGAGCACATGCAGCGTCCGCTGCCCCACCCGCTCGCCGATTGGCGCGTACACCGCCTGGCAGCGTTGCTGCGCCGGCACCTTCCAAAGCAGTGGGGTGACCACCGTTTCCGTGGGCCCGTACCCATTGGTCAGGTACTGTGGGCGCAATGTGCGTTTGACCAGCTCGAACAGCGCATCAGGCACGGCATCGCCGCCGAAGCAGTAGATTCGCACAGGCGGTGCCTGCTCCTGGCGGAGCTCTGCAAACTCGGCCAGTTGCTGCAAGTAGGCCGGTGGGAAACAGGCGACATCGATGGCTTGAGCATGCAACACCTGCCAGGTTTCCTCGGCAGTCCAAAGACGGTTGTCGCGTACCACCAGGCATCCACCCGACGAAAGGGTCGACAACCAACGCTCCTGGGCGCCGTCGAAGGCAAACGACATGAACAGCAATTCACGGGTTGTCGCGTCCATTTCGTACAACCGGGCAATGGCTTGGCAGTGCATGCCGATCTGGCCATGGCTAACCGCAACGCCTTTGGGGTTCCCTGTAGAGCCAGAGGTATAGATGAGGTACGCCAGGTTGTCGTCATCGACGATAACGTGTGGCCGGCCCTCCGGCAGATCCGTAAGCACTTCCCGGTCAAGCTCGATGCAGTTCTGCACTGTAGCGAAACGCGGGCGCAATTCACTGCTGGTGATCAGCATGTGCATGGCCGAATCGTCCACAATCCAGTCAAGTCGCTCTTGCGGATAGTCGATATCCAGCGGCACATACGTCGCCCCAGCCTTCATTACCGCCAGGAAGGCTACGATCACTTCTACCGAGCGCTCCAGCGCAACGCCGACCGTGACCTCTGGCTTCACGCCAAGGGCCAGCAGATGATGGGCAAGACGGTTGGCGCGTATCTCCAGTTCGGCATAGCTGAGTTGCTGAGCCCCACAGACGAGCGCCGGGGCGTGCGGGTGCTGGGACGCATGCTCGGCAATACGCTCGGCCAGCCGCGGTGCACGATGGCGGTATGGCTGCAGGCTGTTGCGCTCATTGGCCTGTTGCATTTGGGTTTCGCCAAGCATCTGTAAGCTGCCAAGCGTAGCGTGGGGGTTGTCGAGCAAGGCTGCCAGCAAGCGCTCGAAGCTGCTTCGCACACTCAGGGTAGCTGCTTCCGTGAAGCGGTTGCGCAAGTACAGGAACTCGACCGAGAAGGTTTCATTCAGGTGAACAGCCAGGTCCATTGCATAGTTTGTAACATCACGCGTGCTGACCTGGCCAAACCGCAGCGTATTGTTGCCGCCTTCCTGCAGGCGCTGGTCCACAGGGTAGTTCTCGAATACCACGATACTGTCGAACAGCGCCTGGCCAGGGCGCCCCGCCCAGCGCTGCACATCTGCCAGCGCTGCATGCTCATGGTCGCGCAGTTCCAGGTTATGGACCTGCAATTGCTGCAACCAGTTGCTGACGGTAATGTCAGGTTTAGGCGTCTGCACCACAGGCAGGGTGTTGATGAACAATCCAAGCATCTCATCTGCGCCAGCCAAGCCGGCGGGGCGACCCGCCACTGTGGCACCGAAGCACACCGTCTGCTGGCCGGTATAGCGCTGCAACAGCAGCAGCCATGCTGCCTGGACCAAGGTGTTCGGGGTTACTCGCAGACGTTGTGCCTGCTCGCGCAGGTAAAGCGTACGCTCGGCATCCCAATGCAGATAGAGCGCATCATGCCCTGTAAGCCCGGTATCAGGCTGCGGCGCAACACTGGTAGCCAACTGTGTCATGCCGTCCAGTGCTGCCAACCGGTTGCGCCAGAACTGCTCCAGCTCCAGTTGCGGCTGCTGACCTAGCCAACGGATGTAATCGCGGTAGCGACCGGCCGGTTGCAGCATGGGCTGCCCATGGTAGGTCTGCAGCACTTCGCCCAGCAGTCGAGAACTGCTCCAGCCGTCCATGAGGATGTGATGACGCGTCCACAGCAGTTGCAGGCGCTGGTCGCTCAGCCGTACCAACGTCAGCCGCATCAACGGCGCCATGCCCAGGTCGAATCCCTGCGCCGCATCGTCCGCGAGCAGCGCCTGCAGGTCCTCGGTAATCGTGGTGCGCTCACGCCAGTCAAGCATACGCAACGGCAGTTGTATCTGGCGATGCACCACTTGTAGGGGCTCGGTTAATGCTGCCTCGGTCCAGAAACTGGTGCGCAGGATGTCGTGCCGAACAATGACCTCATTCCAGGCGGCAACGAACCGATCCACATCAAGGCCCTCTACTTCCACCGAGGCCTGGTTGATGTACAGCGCTGCCTCCGACCCTTGCAGGGTGTAGAACAGCATCCCCTGCTGCATCGAGGACAATGGGTAGATATCGACCACCTGGCTGGTGGGTACCGGCAGGTTGTCCAATTGCGCCTGGGTCAGCCCGGCTTGCGGGAAGTCCGAAGGGGTTACCGCACAGTTGGCCTCGTCACAGCAATGATCGATCAAAACCTTGAGTTCCTGAGCGTAGTCATCAGCCAGGCGTTGTACTGTAGTGTCGTCAAACAGGCCCCGGCTGAAGCTCCACGCCAATTTCAGCTCACCACCATACACTTGACCCGTCACTGCCAGCAGGCTGCTCAGCGACGATGAAGCGCTCTGCGTAGCACCGCCGTTTTCCTTGGCTGGGACAAACAGCCCCGACTCGCCATCAAAGCTGCCATCGAACTGCCCCAGGTAGTTGAAGACGACTTCACCTTGTGGCAAACGCTCCAGGGTTGCACGGCTTGGCCCATCGCCCAGGTAGCGCAGCAGGCCATAACCCAGTCCTTTGTCAGGGACGGCCCGCAGTTGCTCCTTGATAGTCTTGATCGACTCAGCCAGTGCTTGCTGCGGGCTCAGTTTCACCGGATAGATACTGGTGAACCAACCCACCGTACGCGTCAGGTCGATGTTCTCGAACAAGTCTTCGCGGCCATGGCCTTCCAGGCGCACCACCACCTCGGCGTGCTGACTCCAACGGCAGATGACTCGCGCCAGCGCAGTCAACAATAGGTCATTGATCTGGGTTCTGTAGGCCACTGGCGCATCCTGTAACAGCCTGCGCGTCCACACCTGGTCAAGCTGAGTGGTGAGCGAAGCTGCATGCGCAAGCTGGTTGCTACCCGCTGGGCGGTCACAAGGCAGTTCGTCGCTTGCACTTTGCAACTGGGCTTGCCAGTAGGCCATTTCCGACTCAAGCGACTGGCTGCGCACATGGGCCTGCAGTTGTTCGGCCCACGCCTTGAACGAGCTGCTCTTGGCCGGCAGCTTTACCTGCTGGCCGTTGTCAAGGGCACGGTACGCCGCTTGCAGATCCTCCAGCAGGATTCGCCACGACACCCCATCCACTACCAAGTGGTGAATCACCACCAACAGCCGCTGGCTACCATCGGGCAACGTGCCCAGCATTGCACGTAGCAAAGGCCCCTGCGCCAGGTTCAAGCTGCGTTGCACCTTTTCGGCCTCGAGTTCCAGGGCCTGGATGCTGTCGAACAGGTGCACCTGAAGGATCGCCTGGCCTTTTGTCTGGTCGAACGTGGCCTGCCATTGTTCTTGCTCTGCCACGAAGCGCAGGCGCAAGGCATCGTGGTGTTCAAGCAGGGCATTCAGAGCCGTGTGCAGATGACCGGCATCCAGCACCTCGCCGGGCGCCAGCAGAACAGACTGGTTCCAGTGATGCCGCTGCGGTATTGCGTGCTGGAAGAAGCGCTGCTGGACCGGGGTCAGCGGCATGCTGCCAGTAACCGCACCCTGCTCGCCTGTCACACCCTCTGCACGCCGTACCACGGCCATCAAGCCTTGCACGGTCTGGTGCTCGAACAATTGTTTGGGCGTGAACTGGATACCGGCCTGCCGTGCTCGGCTAACCACCTGCAAGGAAATGATCGAATCCCCCCCAAGCTCGAAGAAGTTGTCGGTCACCCCCACTTGGTCCAGCTTCAGTACAGCAGCCCAAATGGCCGCGACCTCTCGCTCCAGCTCCGTGCGTGGCGCCACATGGCGGGTCTGCAACTGGCTGGCATCAGCGTGTGGCAATGCCTTGCGATCCAGCTTGCCGTTGGGCGACAGCGGCAAGCTGGCCAGGCACAGCACATGCGCCGGAACCATGTAATCCGGCAGGTTTTCCTTCAACTGGCTACGCAAGCTGTCACGCAACAAAGCCTGGTCATGCGTGCTCTGCAGAACCGTCGATACTGCAGGCACCACGTACGCCACCAATTGATTGCCAAGCGGCCCTTGCTGCGCAATCACCACCGCATGCCGCACGCTCGCCTGTGCTACAAGCTGCGCCTCGATTTCACCCAGTTCGATTCGGAACCCACGAATTTTCACCTGATGGTCGGCCCGACCGACATACTCGACTACACCGTCGGCACGCAGACGAGCCAGGTCACCGGTGCGATACAGGCGCTGGCCACCTTGCCCCGCGAACGGGTTGGCAATGAAACGCTCGGCGCTGAGCGCCGGCTTGCGGTAGTAACCACGGGCAAGTGCTTTACCGCCTAGGTACAGCTCGCCGCACACCCCGATTGGCAAGGGATTCAGGCCGGCATCAAGAATGTGGATCTGGGTATCAGGCAACGCTTTGCCAATCTCTACCTCGCCCGCTCGCTTGCCCAGGCGTTCACTGTGGGTGGCGTTGATGGTGGCTTCGACAGGACCATAACGGTTGAAGACGGCCACATGCGGTAGGCACTCGATAACGTTGTTGAGCAGGTCGCGGGAAATGGCCTCGCCACCCGAGAACAGCCGCTTAAGGCTATGGCACTCCCCTACCCCTGGCGCCTCGATGAAGCTTCTGAGCATCGACGGGATAAAGTGCAGGGTCGTGACGCCATGCTGGCGAATCAGCCCGGTCAGCAGTTCGGGGTCGCGCTGATCACCTTGCCGGGCAAGGAGCAACCGCGCGCCGCTGCACAGGGGCCAGAGGAACTCCCATACCGACACATCGAAACTGAACGACGTTTTCTGCAGCACCACGTCCTGCTCGGTCAAGGCGTAGGTCTCCTGCATCCAGCTCAGACGACCACACAGTGCCCTCTGATCGATGCCGGCGCCCTTAGGCTTGCCTGTCGACCCTGAGGTATAGATCACATAGGCCAGGTTTTGCGGTGCAGCCACGCTTGATGGGTTGCCCACCGGGTAGCTTTCAAAGCTGTCTTGCTCCACACAGATACACTGAATATTCGCAGGTACCACCACCTCGTTATCGCGCTGGGTCAGCAGCAGCCGAATATCGCTGTCTTCGACCATGTAGGCCAGACGGTCACGCGGATACTCGGGATCGAAAGGCACGTACGCACCACCGGCCTTCAGAATGCCCAGCAAGCCAATGACCATTTCCAGGCTGCGCGACATCAGGATACCCACCAGTACATCAGGCCCCACGCCCAACGCCTGGAGCCGGTGCGCCAACTGGTTGGCCCGGCGATTGAGCGCTGCGTAGCTCAGCGTCTGGTCGCCGAAAATCACCGCTGTAGCTTCTGGCGAGAGCGCCGCCTGACGCTCGATCATTTGCGCCACATTGCGCCCCTCAGGGTGCTTCAGGTCAGCGCCATGCCAGCCTGTCACCACCAGGTCATGCTCAGCACCAACCAGCAACGGCAGGTCACCAACCGCCCTGTTGGCATCCTCGATCAGGCTTGCCAGTAGATTGCGCAAGTGGTCCGCAAGCTGGGCAGTTGCCTCCTCGCTCCAGCATGCACGATCATGGGTGAACCGAAACGTCAGGGTCGTGCCCAGCACCACCGCCACGCTCAATGGGTAGTTGGTCTGTTCCAGGTTGGCTACCTCGCCAAAGCTCAGACCGCCCGTCTCACCTTGTTGCAAGGCCTCGGATACCGGGTAGTTTTCGAACACCAGCAGGCTATCAAATAGCGCCTCACCGCCCATACCCGCCCAACGCTGAACATCGTTCAACGGTGTGTGCTCGTACTCACGCAGGGCCAGGTTGCACACCTGCACCTGATCGATCCACTGCTTGACCGATTGCTCCGGGCGTGGCGAACCGGCAACCGGCAAGGTATTGATGAACAGGCCTATCTGTTCTTCGACCCCCACCACCTCCGTAGGCCTGCCAGCTACTGTGGCGCCAAAGCAAACCGTTTCCTGGCCGGTGTAACGCTGTAACAGCAGCAACCAGGCCGATTGCACCAGGGTGTTGACGGTTACCCGATTGGCCCGGGCGAATGTTTCGATTCGTGCGGTCTGCTCACGATCAAACAGCAAGCGATGAATGCCATGGCCGCTGCGTGGAGCATCAACATGATTGCGCCGTGCCTGCGCCAACCGGGTAGGCTCTTGCAGATCGGCCAACTGCCCTCTCCAGAAAGCTTCGGCAAGCACCGCATCCTGGCGTTGCAGCCAGCCGATATAATCACGGTAGTGACCGGTCGGAGTGGCAACCGGCTGGCCCGCATAACGCTGCAGCACTTCACCGAGTAACCGGGAGGTACTCCAACCATCCATCAGAATGTGGTGACTGGTATAGATCAGGTGATGGCTGTCATCCGCCGTGCGGACAACCACCAACCGCAGCAATGGCGCTTCGCTCAACGCAAACCCCTGCTGGCGCTCGGCCCTGGCCAGGGTGCGCAATGCATCATCAAGCTGCACTTGCGCACGCCAGTCATGCTCGATGAATGGCAGTTCCACCTGCTTGATCACCACCTGCACGGCCTGACTCATGTCGCCCTGCCAGACAAAGCCGGTACGCAAGATGTCATGCGCCTCGACTGCACTGCTCCAGGCTTGCCTGAAGCGCTCAGTATCCAGGCCACCTACATCCACGCGCATCTGATTGATGTAGTGACCACGGTCTTGTTCATATAGCGTATGGAACAGCATGCCCTGCTGCATTGGCGACAGCGGATAGACGTTGGCAATTCGTTCGGCGGGTACCGGCAGGTTGTCCAGCTGCGCTTGGGAAAGCCGTGCCAGCGGGAAGTCCGACGGCGTGACGCCGCGGTTATGCGTTTGGCAACAGTGAGCGATCAGCGTGCAGAGTTCTGCAGTGTAATCATCGGCCAGTTGCCTGATGGTCGCTTCATCAAATTGCTCACGGCTGAAGTTCCAGGCCAGGTTCAGCTCACCGCCATAAACCTGGCCATTGAGCGCCAACAGGCTGCCCAAAGGTGCCTCGGCGTCCTGCGCAGCACCGCCATACTCCTTGGCGGGCATGAACAAGCCAGCCTCGTCATCAAAGCTGCCATCGAACTGGCCCAGGTAGTTGAACACGATCTCGCCTTGAGGCAATGCCGACAATACCGCCTGAGCCTCGGTACCACCCAGATAGCGCAACAGGCCATAACCCAGGCCTTTATTCGGGACCGCACGCAGTTGCTCTTTGGTGTACTTGATCGATTCGGCCAGGCTGGCTTGTGCACTGAGCTTTACCGGATACATGCTGGTGAACCAACCCACGGTGCGGCTCAGGTCGATGCCATCGAACAGGTCCTCACGGCCATGCCCCTCCAGGCGCACCAGCACCTGCTCACGCTCGGTCCAGCGCGCCACCACCCGTACCAGCGCAGTCAGCAACAGATCGTTGATCTGTGTGCGATAGGCGGCAGGGGCCTCTTGCAGCAGTTGCCGGGTGGTTTCACGATCCAGGCGAGTGCTGAGCGAGCTTGCGTGGCGCTGCTGGTTGCCACCCTTCGGGTTATCACACGGCAGTGCATCGCTCGTGCCCTGCAACTGGGCTTGCCAGTAGCCGAGCTCTGCTTGCAACTGCAGGCTTGCAGCATAGGTTTGCATTTGCTCGGCCCAGGCCTTGAACGAGCTAGTCTTGGCCGGCAGCTTCAGCGGCTGTCCGGCACACAAGGCCTGATAGGCGTTTTGCACATCCTCAAGCAGAACCCGCCAAGAAACGCCGTCCACAGCCAGATGGTGAACCACCAACAGCAAACGTTGGCTACCATCGGCCAGTTGCGCCAGCACCGCTCGTAGCAGCGGCCCGTGCTCAAGATCGAGGCTTCGCTGGGCATGCTCGACGAGCTGCTCCAAGGCCTGCATGTCTGCGCAGGGGCGTTCCCACAGCAGTTCCTGCGCGGCAAGCGGACCAAAATGCGCTTGCTGCGCGAACCGTAGCCTCAACGCGTCATGGTGCTCGACCAAACCCTGCAGTGCCCCGCGCAGATGTGAAGCCTGCAACACCTGCGTGGGTACCAGCAGAACTGACTGGTTCCAGTGGTGACGCTCGGGGATGGCACGCTCGAAGAACCAGTGCTGAATCGGCAGCAGCGGTGTAATACCGGTTACCGGCCCCTGATCGACGGCACTATTATCGGCTAGCAGTGCCACTGCTGCCAGCGCCTGCACGGACTGGTTGAGGAAAAGCGCCTTCGGTGTGAACTGAATGCCTTGCTGGCGCGCCCGGCTCACCACCTGCAGCGAGATGATCGAGTCGCCACCCAGTTCGAAGAAGTTGTCGGTCAGCCCGACCTTCTCCAGCTTCAGCACATCCGCCCAGATCGCCGCGATCTGCTGTTCCAGCTCGCTTTGCGGTGCGATGTACTCGCCTTGTAACTGGCTGGCATCCGGCTGCGGCAGGGCCTTACGGTCCAGTTTGCCGTTCGGCGTCACTGGCAGCTTGTCGAGCAGCAACAAGTGCGCAGGCACCATGTAGTCCGGCAACCCGGCCTTGAGCGCTTCGCGCAAGCTGTCGCGCAGTACGCCCTCGTCTTGCGTGCTATCGGCGGGTACC